>CEUS01283470.1_pt1 | contig 420272 bp, 348 predicted proteins | sample 427031 | NCBI WGS metagenome assembly CEUS01 (sample SAMEA2622837, study PRJEB7988) | marine metagenome | biome: marine biome (ENVO:00000447); feature: marine epipelagic mixed layer (ENVO:xxxxxxxxx); material: "saline water (ENVO:00002010), including plankton (ENVO:xxxxxxxx)" | depth 140 m
TGGTCAAATCTAAGGACGTTGATCTGGTACGAGATACGTAACACCAAATTGATTTCCTTTGACCTTGTGGATTTCTTGTGAATGAAACGCAGTATCCTTGAAAAGTTATAAAACCTTAGTCGGGCACGGGTGCACTCACTGGCGTACTAATGCAAGGTTTTCCACCCCGTTTAGTTTTTACCATCAGTAAGTATCGAGCCAGGAAGGTCAAGTAATTGTATTAGGTGGCTATTGGACACTATTTATCCTCATGCAAGACAGCTTCTAGCAACACAGTAGATCCGGCCATGGCGACCGCCTCCAAGATTGCAAAAGGGAATGAAAGAGCGACTAGGGCAAAGTAAAGAAAGTTCTTGAGAGCGGTGCCAACAGAACTCTCATGTGTCTCCCTTGCAGCCCGCACAGCTGGCTCCCAAGAAGGCAATAGGCTCGTTGCAACTGATGCAGGATTGTCGCGCAAGGAGAAGAATTTTCTGCGCACGACGTGAAATCCGCACGTGGACAACAGGTCTTCGAGGTCGTCTGTGCGGAAATGTACTAAATGGCGTGGTATGTCAAGGGCACTCCAATGTCGACCAAACAAGAGGAATTGCCATGATGATGCGTTGGTAACCTGAATAAAAAGTTTTCCTCCTGGCCGCAAGAGCTGACGGACAGCAGATAGGCAATCTACTGGGTTTTCGACATGTTCGAGAACGTGTAGCATTACCACAGCGGAAAATGATTGAGCGATGAAAGGCATGTCTGGTGCATATGCGCGTACAGTTGGAAGCCCTTCGCATGCTGCTATTTGAGTAGCAGTTGGTGAGAAATCCAGACTGATTGAAGGCCGTCCATTTCGGTGCATTTCTTGTGATAACATTCCACCACCCGCACCAATATCCAAGGTTAAACCTGACGGCGCCGACGAGCTCGTGATAAAACGTACGTGATCCCAGATTGCAACACGTCTATACAATTCTGTCAGGAGTCCCAATAATGTTTTTTTCGGCTTCCACCAATAATGCTTGGGGTGGTACGACACGTATTCATCCGGTGTAGGTTTTGGTAGGAGTCTAATCAAAGTACATGTTGAGCACTCTATAACAGAAAATTTTTTCTGGGTGGTTTGGTACAGGTGGTCCGAACCTTGAAGCAATATTCTGTAAGACTGGCTTTCACAGCGAGGACAGAGTAAACCCTTGTCTGATAGGTGATTGCCCAATTATGAGACCTTTCCAATCAGTTCAGCAGGCCAGGATGTCTCGGCGGCAGCATCGTTATTCAGTAGAGAAATGTAGGTTTCTTTGCAAAGATCAAGATCCTGATTATTGGAAAATAAAAACATATAATTACATTTGTTTTCTATAGTTTGAACATCTGAAAATAGAAAATACTTTAATAGGTTAGCGGAGTTGTTCTGGGCCCCATTGTCGACTACGATGAGTTCGAATGAGCGATATAATTGGCAGTGCAGCGACTCCAAGCAACCTTTTAGTAGATCAGGTCGGTTGTGGGTGACCACTCTGACGGAAATTAGGAGGGGGTTGAGTGGTCTAAGTTGTTGTAAATATGGCAAAATTGTACCCTTACTGGGCCCTTGTTGTTTGATTGCAATTAGTATACCCTGGTGGTGGTCACTACTTAAGATAACGATGTCTGAATTCGGCCAAAACTTCAAAGAGGCACGCCATGTTCATGGTTTGACTCTGCTGCAGATCTCCGACAAAACTAACATAAGTGTTTCATTTCTCAAGGCGATAGAAGATGAGTCTTTTCATTTACTTCCGGGTGGAATATTCAATGTAAGCTTTGTGCGTCAGTATGCAGCGGCAGTCTCTTTGGATGTAGAGAAAACTGTCGAAGACTTTCGCAGCCTCTGTACTGTTGATGAACTTGACACAAGGGGCCATTTGCAGACTGATTTGGGCGTGGGCACTATCCGGATGGCGACAATACAAATTGCAGAACAGTGTGCGGACATAGTACAGAAACGTCGTGATCTTCTAACGAGCTTGGGGTCGGCTTGCCTGCTTTTTTCCTTAGGTTTGGGTCTTTACTGGAGTGGAGCGGACAACGATACATCTGATGTGAAAGCTCATCTAGATCGCACAAGTAAAGTCAAAGAAAACTCTCCTGAAGTTTCTGTAGTGGATGATGTGGCTAGGAATTTTGTCTCTGATCTGGTTGAGGTTGACATAGAGGTTGTCGAGACCGCTTGGGTCCGTGCAGTCTCCGATGGTCGCAGAGTCTTTGAAAAAAATTTGAGCCCCGGTGACAAACGTTCAATCAAAGCCAAGGAATCTGTCCGGTTGTTAATCGGAAATGCTGCAGGTGTTTTCATCGCTCTCAATGGTAAGCCCCAACCATCTGTCGGTAAGCGAGGTCAAGTCTGTCGTGTTGTGTTGACAACTGAAGGGATGGAAGTAGTGGCACCACCTTCCAGCCTGCCTGCACACGTGGCGAGCACAGACCAAGGCCCTGCTTCGACTGATGGGTCGCATCGCTCGATACCTGCGTCCTACCAGCCAGCAAGAGATTAGGCCTCAGGGTTCTATCTAAAGGTTGGGTAATGTTGCTAAGTGTATTGCTTACTCAGAGTCTCTAGTACGAGTGGGCTAGCTTTTTCTTTCGATTGTGGTGATGCCTTCTGAATAGTATGTATCTGTCGTAGTATCCTCTCTTGAGGGAGCTTGCTTTAGGAGGCATGTGTTGACTAAAACCAACCGACGGAGATTCACGAGAAACTTTGCTTCCGCTGCGTTAGCAACGGTATCACCACTTCCGATAGCGAACGCAAAAGAAAAACAACACCGAATACGAAAAGTTGACGTGTTGCCAACAGCCGTTGAATTTCGATCAGCTTTCAATATAGGTGTAGGCAAAGTTGGCGGTGAAGATTTGCCAGGAAAACATGTTTTTGTTCGTGTAGAAACGGAAGAGGGGCAAGTTGGCTGGGGTGCGACCAACACGATTCCTAACTGGAGTTACGAAACAATAGAGGCTGTTACTGCCACACTAAGACACCACCTGGCGCCATTAGCACTGGGAAAAACTCCGTTTGAATTGAATGCTTTAAAGAAAGAAATGGATGTTACAATTCGTCCGGCAGTGAGTAATGGTGCCCCATTTGCAAAAAGTGCCTTGGAGATTGCATTTTTGGATGTTGCTGGCAAAATTATGAAACAACCGCTGCATGTTCTTCTAGGTGGCAAGATCCAAAACACGATTGACTTGTGTTTCGCGGTGGGTATTGCAGAACCAAAAGTGATGGCGGACGAAGTGAAGCGTTGGCCCGCTTGTACTTGTTTCAAAGTGAAAGTTTCTGGTGATACGGATAAGGATCTAGAGCGGCTTGAGGCGATTTCGGATGTGCGTCCAGATGCGGATATTTGGCTCGATGCCAACCAGTCGTACCAGGCAATCGAGCTAGGACGTTTTTTTACAGCCTTACGTCAATTCAAAAATATCCGCTGCTTCGAACAACCGGTGCGTAGTGAAGATTGGCTTGGAATGGGTCGTGCGCGCGAAAGCAGTCCGTATCCGATTGCTATTGATGAGGGGTGTTTTTCTTCCTTTGACGTTGCGCGTATGGCTCAGCTGAACGCAGCTGATCTCGTCGTTTTGAAAGTTTCAAAGAGTGCTGGTGTGACTAATTGCATGAAGAGTGCTGCTGTCGCCGAAGCAACTGGACTCGGACTCTTGGGTAGTGGCTTAACCGATGCCGGAGTCAGCTTTATGGCAGCAATTCACCTCTACTCGACTATGGATTTGCTTTTACCACCAGAATTGAATGGTCCTCAGTTCTTGAAGCACATGATGGTGGAGGATATCGCCATGGAAGGCGCAACTGTAAAAGTGCCAGACCGACCTGGCCTAGGTGTTACTGTTTCGGAAGATCGGATTCTCGCTAATCAATTGAAGTTAATCTAAGGAAACCTGTGGCAAAGAGTACTACAAGTACGTCCTCTTAGTAAGCGGGGAGCGAGGTTTTGTAGTGGCTCCACATTCTCAGTCTTGGTATCGCTAAGCGGCTAAAATATTTCACTGGAAGCGGTTTTTTCTGGTGCCTAGTTACCGGAGATCGGTAGTGTAGTATCCGTTTCGGGCCTGCACTGTTAGGTCCTTCCTTTTGGTTCGCAATTCAATCCGACGAAATGCCGGTGGTCCGGGAGTATGATTAGAACGGTAACCGATACTATACTGATTGCGAAGCTCCTTCTGGATTTGGGTGAAGATTGCCCTGAGGGGCATCTTTTCTTTGACCTCAAATAGATTGCCTCCGGTAGCCTTAGCAATCTTCTTGAGCGTCGCACCGCCACCACCTCCTGAGCTGCCTGCACGAAAGTAGAATTCTCGGTCTAGGTAACGAATTCCATAGACGACAACATCTGCTCGATGAGCAGCCTCGATGGCCTCTTTTCGTTTGATACGACTGCCGTAGTCATTGCCATCTGATATGAGCACCACTGCTTTGCGTCCTACTTGTGCTCGGAGGACTTCTTGAGCAGCGAGATAAACTGAGTCGAATAGTGCGGTTCCTACCGGCCGTCGAGATTGAGGCACAGGTCCGGGATATAACCCTCCCCGGCTTCCTTGGACTCGGAGTCTCTGGAGTGAAGTATTTAAGAGTTTCCTGGAGTTTGTAAGGTCCTGTAGTAATTCGATATCGACATCGAAACTGATGAGGAACGCAAGGTCTTTGTCGTGACGTAGGATCTCTTCGAAGAACTGTGCCGCTGCTTGTTTTTGTGGGTCAATGACGCGTTCCTGACTGACCGATGTATCGACTAGCAATCCAATTGTCAGCGGCAAGTCGGTTTGGCGAGCAAAATAGCGAATTTCTTGTGGCTCGCCGTCTTCTACCACGACAAAGTCATCCCGGGTCAGGTTGTTGACTAACTGTCCACTTTTGTCACGTACTGAAGCAAGGACATTGACGACCTGAACATCTATCGAAATTGTAGGGATTTTACTATCTGTAGTGGTTTGCGCGCTCAAGTGAGTCGGAGATAAGACAACCAATGCGACAACAATCACCGAGCTCATCATATTTCGTTTAACTGAGCTAGCACTGGAACTTGCGAACGGTTTTGTTAACGTCATACGCTTGGTTTTTTTGAGAGGATCGGTCTTTACCTAAGTGATATCCGGCTACCGTTGGATCCATATTATCTCAGTATTTTTTGCTTTCCTCTCTTGTGGACTCTCCAATTGTCTGTTTTGGTTTCTAGCTGTTGCAGCATTTCACCGGCCGTTACAAAGGAGTAGCCCATTTCCAGTATAGTTTCGATAATTTCCGGAAGAGCTTGAATGGTCTCTCGACGGTCCGCGTGAAGATTGGTGGTGTCTCCGTCGTGAAGACAGATGATGCCTCCTGGCTCAATACGACGAGTAACTCTTTGCACAATACGTTTCTTAGAAAAATGCCAATCCTGACCGATGACACTCCACAACACCACAGTCAGATCCAATTCAGACTGGATGTCAGTGAGACTGGGTGTACGCAAACCGTAGGGTGGCCGGAAAAGATGTGGTTGTTTTCCGGTGGCATTCTGTATGGCGAGTTGTGTTTTTTGCAGTTCTTGACGTACGTAATCTTTGCTGTGCATCAGTAGGGGAGGGTGCGAATAAGAATGGTTTCCGATTTCATGTCCGGCCACTACTGTTGCTTTGGATATCTCAGGAAGACGATCTACGTTAGCTCCGCAACAGAAAAATGTTGCCGAAATCCCGTAGAGTTCTAATACAGCAAGAATATCGAGAGTCGATTCACTAGGTCCGTCGTCGAACGTTAGTGCTATTTGTCGACTACCACGAGGGCCACGATGAAAACCTCGACCCCAATTTTGGGAAATTGGACAGGCAGCACTGTAAGCTATGTAAGAAGCGACAACGCCAGTGGTCGTTAGTAGGAGTTTACCTAGCACGCAAGCGATTGTAGCAGCCTAATGCAGTTCAGTTCGACTCTGTGTTTGATCTATTAGAGCGATAGTTGCCATCTTCCTTAGCGGATTCATTTTCTACTCTCACAGACTGCTTGCGCCCAAGCTGCACCAGTCTTATACTGGGTCTTCTAACTGGAGTAGGGAATTGCTGCATACATCGTTCAAACAGGGCATAGGGTCTGAAATGCACTCGCCGCAACGCGAGGCGGCGATCTTCTATGGCATGTTTCTCCGGGGTCGTTCAGCCGAGGAATTGCGTAGTGAGATCGATATTTCCCCTAAGCTTTTTCACCGGTGGATGCGTGCTCGTGAGTACGGTCCCGCTTTCCGTGATAATTTGCGTCGTATGTACACCTATCGTAAGCAGGTGCTGGCCATTTTTGATTCTTTGGTCACAACCGAACAATTTGCTATGCACAGTCGCGAGCAGTAATAGCCCAATCGGCCTTCTGAAATGTCTTTTGATCCACCTGTTGACGTCGGGACATACCTTGTATGACCCGGAGTCCATCATTTTCTGCAAGATCATTCCTGCAAACTCACCTTCTGAGTTTGTCAGGTTTTTGGAGTAACTCACTGAGTCTATAGTCGATGATGAACACCGTAATACAGGACTCGATTTTCAATCGTTTTTTTAGTAGACCGAGTCGTGTTTTGTGGCTCTACTTGTGTTCAGCTTTGGCGATGACTTTTCCATTGGTGATGCATTTCAGGTCTGCTCTTCCTGCAGGATCAGGTGATATTTGGCAAAACTACTGGAATTTCTGGTGGTGGAAGACTAGCTTGATAGAACTGCAAAAATCTCCTTATCAATCGTCGTATTTATTTCATCCAACTGGTGTAGACCTTTCGTTACATACACACTCTCCATTCAACATGATTGTTGGAATGCCCGTGAATTTACTTTTGGGAGAAGCCGCAGCCTACAACTTTTGTATCTTACTCGGACTCTGCCTAGCGGCTTGGGGTATGTATTTTCTCGTTAAAGAATTAACTGGAGACAATCGTGCTGCGTTTCTTGCCGGAATCGTTTTTGCTTATTTTCCACAACATATTGAGCAGACGCTTGAACATCTTAATCTGGCTTCTGTGCAGTTCCTGCCGTTTACTCTATGGTTCTTTTTTCGGACTATTCGAAGTTCATCGAAACGCAATGTGGTTGGCCTTGGCGGCTGCTTTGCGTTAAATGCTTTGTGCAGTTGGCATCTTGCGGTGATACTTCTGATGCTGTTGGCATTTGTGGGGGTCTGGGAACTGAGACAGGAAAAACGAGTTCGCCGAAAGGTACTCTTGCAATGGGTGGCTGCTGGCGTTTTTGCTGCGTTGCTGGTATCGCCGGCGATTTTCCCGATGATTGAAGAAATGGCTGATGAATCCAAGTACTTTCTGAAGCCACCGGTGGACCGTGGTATTGATGCATCTTATCTTATGGTTCCGCCCTACGCACATCCTCTGTGGGGGGAATGGACTGCTGCGACCTATGAAGATCGTGCCTACCAATCTGCTGGTTTTATGAACTACCTAGGTTTAGTTCCTCTAGTACTGGCAGTGATAGGACTTAGACGATATTGGAAGAAAACGCGGTTGTGGGGTTTTGTTGGTCTGGGCAGTTTAATCCTTGCTCTTGGAGCGAACCCTTGGTGGAACGGAGTGCTGTACGAAGAGATTTCTCTTCCATTTGGGGTGTTAACTTCATTGCCGGTACTTGAGATATTTCGTGTGGCAAACCGCTTTCTGATTTTGACGAGTTTAGCGTTGGCAGTTTTAGTGGGATTCGGAGTATCAAAGGCAAGTTATGGAGACGGCAAGTTTCTGTGTGTGATTGGGTTGGTATTTTTTGAGTATCTCTGGGTGCCGTACCCAATCCGTCAAATCGAAATCTCGCCACTGTACGAACAACTTGCTGATGCCGATGGAGGTGGAGCCGTTCTAGATATCCCATTTCACCAACGCAACCGTACTGTACAAAATTTGGTTGCACAAACCGTTCATCGACGGCCAATTGGTGATGGTTATATCTCAACGACACCCACAGTAGTTGAGAGTGCGATTCATGCTGAGCCATCCCTTGCCAACTTAGTGAGAGTGCCGAATTTGTTAGAAGATATCGATACGGCGCAACTGCGCAAGCTTGGATTTGAGTGGGTTGTGTTGCATAAAGACCGGCGCGCAAGTCACCGCCATGAGTTTTTAAGCCTTACTAAGCCGGGTGATATTTTAGAGTTGAAACGAGTGAAAAGATTAGGAGGTGTCCCTGACAAGATCTTCGACGAAATACGGCGACAGCTTACTATGAGAACTGGTCCACCGGTACTAGAAGATCAGAAAGTGGCTATCTTTTATCTTGGATCTGTTATCCAACCTGTTCAACTACCTAGATAAGTTTATATCCTCCAGGACTTGAGAATGATGGCACACATGCTTCCGATTCCAGGCAACTTCGATATCTGCTCAAGAATCTTCGCGTACATAATTGCTGTCATATTGTTTTCGTCTGTTGTCACTGCAAAATACCGCATCCAATGTTGCGATAAACTTAGAACGCGTGGTTGTATTTTCTGGAACAGTATCCACGCCCTTCAGGTTTTATGTTGATTGGGATCGAGCAAAAACGATTTTGGTTCTACGGTATTGCGGTGGCGCTGATCTTCACAGCGGATCGAATAACTAAACTTGCCATAGAGAGTTCCATGCCGTTATATCATTCACGGCCTGTAATTGAAGGTTTTTTTAACCTGGTACACACACGCAATACAGGAATTGCATTTAGTCTTTTTGCTGATTCGAGTTCGGTGATTCGAGAAATTGTTATCCCGACTTTTTCAGTAATTGCTGTTGTTTTAGTGGTTATGTTATTTTTCCAGTCAGAATCGAATTCTTGGCGACTACAGCTCGGCCTCATGCTTGTTCTTGCTGGTGCTCTGGGAAATCTTTACGATCGAATTTCATATGGTTTCGTGGTGGATTTTTTAGACTTTTATTTTGGTGACTACCACTGGCCAGCGTTTAATGTGGCTGACGCTTCAATTACAACGGGTGCGGGACTGTTAGTGGTTGATTCGATCTCGTTGAATCGTCAAAAATAAACAAACGAGAGTCCGCTCAGATTCTAAACTTATTCGCTATGTACCCACGACTTTTCACAATTGGTTCATTTTCAGTGCCAACATACGGCGTATTGGTAGCCATTGGTTTTTTGGTGGGCTTGTTCTTGGTCAGTCGCTCGGCAAAGCGTGCGGGTTTGAATCCCGACCATGTCGGCAATCTTGCCATCTATGTGTTTCTTGCGGCTATTGTGGGTGCTAAGGGATTCATGATACTGGCCAACGCTGACTATTATTTTTCTCATCCAGGTCGTATTTTTTCCCTTTCTGCGTTACAAGCCGGCGGTGTTTTTTATGGAGGATTGTTGGCTGCTCTCGGAACAGCATTTTGGTTTACCCGTAAGTACGACCTTCCTTGGCTGGGAACAGCGGATATATTTGCTCCAGGGTTGGCGATTGGTCATGGTGTTGGTCGTTTAGGTTGCTTTGCAGCGGGATGTTGCTGGGGTAAGGAATCATCACTGCCATGGGCTATAAGCTTCACTGACCCTATAGCAAATCAATTTGTGGGTGTACCATTGAACGTTGACCTCCATCCAACTCAACTGTATGAATCGTTTGGTACTTTAGTTGTGGGGTTTTTTCTGCTGTGGTTGTGTAGAAGACCACACATCTCAGGGACGATTATTGGTTGGTATCTAATTCTCTACTCGACATTCCGGCTTGGTGTTGAGTTTCTACGTGATACCTCGGGGCGTGTATTTCCCGGAGATATTTTTCTGAGTACAACACAGTGGATAGCACTCGGGCTGATACTGTCAGGGATAATTGTGCTGGTGTGTCGTAAAAATTCACAGCATAATTCACAAGCCTGAACGATCAAGGTGATATTACCCTATCCTGCTAGCTCTAGTAGCCGGTTCACTCTGACAGAAACGTCTTCCAAATAATTACGGTTCCCGGCTTTCAGTTCGACTGTTGCGGTGCCGGCGTATCCGATTTCCGAAAAAGCTTTACGAACTCCCTTCCAGTCAACGTCGCCTTCACCAAGATTGACGAATTGTCGCGATCGACGTGAATAATCCTTGAGGTGAACTTTTACAATTCGTTTGCCGACCTCGCGAATCCAGTGTTGAGGAACACCATAATGAACCATGTTGCCAACATCGAGGTAGGCTTGGATTAGCGGATGATTAAACTCGTCGATGAATTGGACAAAGTCTCTCGCGGTCAGTAGGAATTTATTCCAAACTTCTTCGATTGCGATGATTATATTGAGTTTTTCTGCAAGCGGAATAAGCTGACGAATTTTTTCCTGTGATCGTTCCCATGCTTGCTCATAGGTAGTGTCGGAACGGACTACGGCTGGCACCAATAATACGGTGTCCGCATCGTAGAGTTTGGCTTGATGCAAAGAAATCTGCATGCCACGCATACTCATTTCAACGTCTAGGGCTTTGGGGCTTGATAGTGGGTATTGCCAGTGGGCTTGATTCATTACTGAATGAATTCTGATGCCAGCTTTATCAGCCGCTTTTTTGATGCTAATAGCTTCCATATGGTTGCTAACTGTTCGCATCTCTACTTCTTTGAATCCTATCTCGACCGCAAGTCTGAAACGGTCAAGATAGGATAATTCTTTCGGAAGCATCGAAACTAGTATGGCTTTGGTGATTGAAGGAGGTTTTTGTGTCAAAGGCAGACTGCGCGCCTCAAGACCAGTTGACAATAGAGCGGTTGATGTTCCGAGAAAATTGCGACGCGAAACCATGAGAACCTCCTTAGGATGTTTCTTACAGCCACTGGATTATAGCCCGATACTAATGGAGATGTGGAGACGTCCAGTGATTTTTACAAGAGCCACACAAAGTTTGGCAGCATAGTAAAAAGTGACTTTAGTTGATCAATTTAGTCAATTCCTAACAGTTGTAATTTTTACCTGGTGTGAAAAACCCTAAACAGAATTGTCAGTGATTGAATTGTTTGCCAGCTTGCTATGATCGAAGTGTTGTCGGGTATATAGACTCTAGACTGGGCTCCAACTACGTGGTGCAACTGCTATGAAGGGAGTAATCCAGTGGCGTTGTACCTGCTGAGACTTCACAATAATGCAGACCCTATTCGGCCCCTCATCCGAGCCAGCAGTGCTTGAACGTTTTCGAAAAGGTGTTTCGAAGACACGAAATCGATTTGTCAGTCAGATCGACGAGTTGATCCAAGGCAAGAAAGTGATTGATGAGGAGGTACTAGAAGAACTGGAGATGCTGTTAATCGGTGCGGACATTGGAGTCCACACAACAGAGGAAATTCTCGATAATGTGCGCAGTCAATCGGATTACGCACAGCTAAGTAACGTAGCGGAGTTGAAAACACACATCGCACGGCACCTTTTGGAAATCCTGAAGAATTCAACTGCCAAGCCGTCTGTCCCGGTCAATGAGCCGGAGGTCATCATGCTTGTTGGAGTAAACGGTACTGGCAAGACTACTACAGTCGGCAAACTAGCACATCGTTTTGGAATAGAGGGTCACAAGGTGATACTTTGCGCGGCAGATACGTTCCGTGCTGCAGCTGCTGAGCAACTAGAAGTGTGGGGCAAACGGACATCATCGAAGGTCATCCAAAGACCATCCGGAACTGATCCGAGTGCTGTTATGTTTGATGCTTTGTCAGCTGCTAAGACTCAACAAGCTGATATCGTGATCGTCGATACTGCCGGTCGTTTGCACACCAAGGTAAACTTGATGGCAGAATTGGCAAAGATGGTTCGTACCGCTGGCCGATCGATATCCGGAGCTCCACACGAGGTGTTACTTGTACTCGATGCCGTGACTGGACAAAACGGACTCGAGCAAGCCCGACAGTTCACCAAGAGTGCTATGGCTACTGGTTTGATCATTACCAAACTCGACGGTACTGCCAAAGGTGGCATAGCTGTTGCAATTGCACGCGATCTCAATTTACCCATCCGGTATGTTGGATTGGGTGAACAAGTAGATGATTTAATGCCATTTGACCCAGAGATTTTCGTGTGTTCACTATTCGACACTTGAGAGCTTAGTGATTGTACACCGAGTGAGCCAAATGACGACAGAGGATAGAAAATTTCTTCGACTGACACTCGATCTTGCAACTAATGGTCGAGGGTTGGCCTCGCCCAATCCTCTTGTGGGGGCGATCGTTCTGGATGCTACTGGAGTGGAATCTGGTAGGGGGTTTTACACATGGCAGACTGCTAAACATGCAGAGATCGTTGCTTTGGAGCAGGCTGGCGCATCTGCTGACGGTGGGACGCTATACGTTAGTCTTGAGCCTTGTTGTTACGAGGGGCGCACACCTGCTTGCACGACAGCAATTTTGAAATCTGGCATACGTCGTTTAGTAGCAATCACCGAAGATCCTCATCCCAAGGTTCGAGGAGGTGGGTTTGAGATTCTCCAACAAGCTGGAGTGGAAGTCGTACACGCCGTAGATTTCTTGCCCGAACTTTCAATGGAGGCACAGCGTCAGAATGAAGCGATTTTCCATTTCAGTCAGACTGGTAGGCCGCTAGTTACGTTGAAATCTGCTGTTACGCTCGATGGTAAAATCGCCATATCGCGTGACCATGGTGGCTGGATTACCAGCGATATTGCTCGTGATCACGTACAGCAGGTACGACATGATCACGATGCTATCCTCACTGGTATCGGTACTGTACTTGCTGATGATTGCTTGTTGACGGACCGCACAGGTCTTCCGCGTCGGCGGCCACTGATGCGGATCGTAGCGGATTCGTTTTTGCGACTACCGCTCAACTCTAAACTTGTCGAGTCGTGTGAAGATGACTTGATTGTGGTATCAACTTCTGCGGCACCCCCGAAAAAGATGCAAATGCTTAAAAATATGGGCGTTTCGGTGCATGTCTTGGATGGAACAGAAGGGAAAGTAGACCTTCAGGCTGTCGTGGCGTGGCTCGGAAAACAACAGCTAACTTCTCTAATCATAGAAGCCGGACCGAACTTAAATGGGGCTTTGTTGGACGCGGAGATCGTTGATAAGATGCTCCTTTACTATGCACCGAAGATTCTGGGTACTATGGAATCAATCCCTATTGTGGATAGAGCCGATGGACAAAGTCATCAGGAAATGATTCAATTTCGTGATTCACGGGTATTTTCAGTTAGCCCTGATGAGTTCGCTGTTGAGACGTACCCGTTGAAGACTGCTGATCTTGCGAAGATGAATCGTTAGTAATGACTCGTGCAGCTGCAGTAGCTGCTGTTAATGTTCGATTGGACCGCTGCCATGTTTACAGGAATTATTGAAGAGACTGGAACTGTTAAGTGTCTGGAACATAGTTCGGGTGGTGCTTGCCTCGACCTCAGAGGTCAGACAGTTCTATCCGATCTTAAGGTCGGCGATAGTATTGCCGTGAATGGAGTCTGTCTGACTGCAACTGCAGTTTCCACGGAAGGGTTCAGAACTGATCTCTCACCTGAAACATTAGCGAGGAGTACTTTGGGGGGACTACGTGTAGGAGATTTGGTCAATCTAGAGCGTCCATTAACGCCAACGGGGAGACTAGGCGGCCATTTTGTTCAGGGTCACGTAGATGCTGTCGGCACAATTACCTCACTAGATTCCTTGGCCGATGAAAATTGGTGGTTGACGGTGGACGTACCTGATGAGCTGCTGCGCCACTTCGTACCTAAGGGCAGTGTTGCCATCGATGGTATAAGTTTGACTGTGGCATCCCTGGAAGGTAGTTTGCTCGGAGTAGCAATTATTCCTCATACCTATAGAAGAACAAATTTAGTCCAGACATCTCCTGGTGCGAAGATCAATCTAGAGTGTGATGTCATAGCTAAGTATGTCGAACGACTTCTGGAATTTGTAGATGATTCACCGAAGTCGAGTCTTCGCATAGAGGATCTCAGAGAGCAAGGTTACTAAACAACTAACCAACTACTTTTTGAACATAATGCGCTAAAACTGGATGCAAGCGTGTCGTAATTGGGCAAATAGCTACTGCTAATGAAAAATATAAGACCTATCATGTGTCCTAATTGTAGGGCGTTGTTAGATTCCAAGCTGGATGTGTGTGAGTACTGCCATGTGAAACTTGGTGCTTCTCCTCGTCGAGAACCAGAACTTTTGAGCAGGTTCGTACCTCAGGAAAACTTCACAACGATGGTGATTCTCCTGGTGAATTTCGGCATGTTTGTTGCCACCTTGCTTATGACAATGAAAAATTCGGAAGGTACTGGTTTTCTGATGCAAGTTGACGGCCGCGTACTACAATCATTTGGGGCCAAAGATGCTTTTTTTATCGCACATGGTGAGTGGTGGCGTTTGATCACAGCTGGTTTTCTTCATGCTGGAATTTTTCATATTCTCATGAACTCTTGGGTGCTTCTAGACTTGGGTAGGCACTCCGAAGAGGTTTTCGGAACATCACGGTTTCTAGTAATTTACTTTGTGTCAAATTTCTTTGGATTTGTTGCAAGTCTGTTTTGGTCTCCGCATGCAATTTCGATCGGTGCGTCAGCCGCTGTCTGCGGACTCATTGGTGCCATGATTGCACACGGTTATCGAACTGGCAGTTCTCATCGTTCGTTCTACATGCGATGGGCGGTCATCATCATTCTTATTGGTCTCATGCCTGGTTTTCGCATTGATAATGCTGCTCATTTGGGCGGAATGGCAACGGGGTTTGTGATTGCTTATTTCGCAGGAGTGCCACGCTACAACAACCCAGGAGAATTCATCTGGAAAATATCAGCGACGACAATCTTATTGGTTGCGATGTATTCCTTCTATCAAGTTTATGAGTCCATGACCGCCGCTTCTCTCGTTTAACAGAGTGTCTTTTGTCTGTCGACCTGGGAACCTGCGTCGCACTAGACCTAACATTATTTGATGAGTTTAGCGTGTGTTATGGCCTTTATTCTTTACTGCATATCCTGATGGAAGATGCTAATGCCGCGACAGCGGCTGTCTCTGTTCGGAGAACATTCATACCTAAATTGGCAGTTGTAAAGCCGTGGTGTTGTGCCATTTCAAGTTCATTGGCACTCCATCCACCCTCTGGCCCCACGAGAAAGGCAAGTTCTCGCATTGAATCATCATCTGTTTCCAGCTGTGTCAAAGCGACAGAGAGAGGCTTTCCGCCGCGGTCCAGTATAAAGGGGGTCGAACCTATTGTTCGCATGGCGATTTGGCCGAAGTCGATTGGTGTTTCGATGTGAGGTGGTGCCATTCGGCGCGCTTGTTGAGCCGCCTCGTCGGCGATACGGTTCCATCTAGACAGTCTTTTTTCTGCTGTTGTGACTAATCTGTCGTTGCTGTGTTCTGCTACCAACGGAATAATACGACCTACTCCCAGTTCGGTAGTTTTTTCTATTGCCCATTCGAAACGGGAAAATTTGATCAGGGAGAGAAATAATGCAATAGGTTGTCCTGATGGGTATGGTTCTATTTCTTCTTCAATTGTGAATGTGATGCGCTCATCTGTTGTGGATGAAACACGAGCTACGTAAAGTTTCTTCTGGTCGGTCACTTCAACTTTTTCATCTACTTTGAGTCTTGCTACGCGTATTAGGTGATGAGCACGTTCTTCTACAACAGAGGCTGTTTTGGTGTCTGTTGAATCAATAAATATTCTTCGAAGTGACATGAGAGATTTCTATTTACCAATGAGTTTGAGTTATCTGAAAGCGCTTGGCCACGAAGCTTAAGAACTTATTATGATAGCGTTCAAAAGTGGTGTCAGACTGACAGGCTTGACAGTGCATGGGGGGGTTGACATAATTTGCCTTACGTTCGGTAGCGATTAACTGTGAAGACGGATGTGAAGGAATGATTGCCCATTTGCGGGGCAAACTGCGTGAAAAACAACCAAACCTCGTGACTGTGGATGTAGCAGGGGTTGGTTATGCAGTGATTATTCCAGTTTCAACCTACGCTCAACTGAACTCAACCGGAACGGATATTTCTCTAGAAATCCATACCCATGTTAGAGAGGATGCTCTAGTTCTTTTCGGGTTTATCAGTAAACGTGAAAAGGGAGTTTTCGAAAAGTTAATCACGGTTGGTGGAATAGGTCCACGATTAGCCATTACGATACTGTCGGGACTACCTGCAGATGAGTTGGTGAGTGCCATTCGTACAGGAGATGTCAGCCGCTTGACCTGTGTCCCTGGAGTGGGAAAAAAGACGGGCGAACGCATCGTCTTAGAATTACGTGAGAAACTGGATGTATTCGAGACAGAAAGCAGTGATGCAGAACAAAGTAGTGGAGCTGGAGAAGGGACTGTGGAGCAGGAAGTGATCTCTGCATTACTCAATCTCGGCTGTTCACGCGACGCGGCGCGTTCAGCGGTGAGTAAGGCAAGACGTGAAGGTTGCGAGGGTACTTTTGAGTCTTTATTTAGAAGGGCTCTTGAGTTGATTTCCTGATGACTCGACAGATAACGGATTAGGTGTTCGATGTCGGAGACGCGCATCGTTTCAGGAACGGCCGAAGAAGAAGATCGACAGTTCGATCTGAGTCTTCGTCCCCAAGGGTTGGCCGAGTTTGTCGGCCAACCGAAACTAAAGGAAGTTCTAGGAATTGCTATCGAAGCTGCCAAAGCAAGGGGAGAGGCAATGGATCACGTGTTGCTTTATGGTCCACCGGGCTTAGGTAAGACGACTCTGGCTGGTATTATTGCTAACGAACTGGATGTCAAAATTGATTTAACCTCTGGGCCAGTGCTCCAGAGAAAACTTGATCTTACTGGTGCTTTAACGTCATTAGAAACCCGTCAAGTGTTTTTTATTGATGAAGTGCATCGATTGTTTGCTGATGTGGAAGAAATGTTGTATTCGGCACTTGAGGACTACCGAGTTGACTTAATGGTTGGTGCGGGACCGGGTGCGCGGACCCACTCGATTCCATTGGTGCCGTTTACGGCGATAGGTGCGACAACGCGAGCTGGATTAATTAGTGGGCCATTGCGAGGACGTTTCGGTTTAACACTGCGTTTGAATCCTTATGAAGCGGTGGAACTGAAAGATATAGTCGACCGTTCAGCACGATTGTTAGGTGTTGACATTGATGATGGCGGTGCCGAAGAAATCGCGAAGCGTAGCCGTGGAACTCCACGTGTAGCGAATCGTCTTCTTCGTAGAGTTCGAGACTACTCCCAGGTGCGTGCGGATGGAGTGGTTTGCCGGGAGATCGCACAGACTGCACTAGATTTGCTAGAGGTAGACAACTACGGACTCGATGAAGTTGACCAGAAATTGATGCGGACGATTCTGGGCAAGTATGGAGGTGGTCCAGTTGGGCTCAACACAATTTCAGCATCGATTGGAGAAGATACAACCACGATTGAAGAGGTCTATGAACCTTATCTGATGCAATTGGGCTTTCTTGATCGTACACCACGGGGGCGAGTTGGCACGAAAGCTGCTTTCGAATATTTTGGGATCGAATTACCAAAGCGACCACAACAGAACTTGGGGTTTTAATGATGGTTGATCAAGCTACAGAGATCTGTGTATTAGTCAAATCAAGGTAAGGGAAGTTGAAACGAAAATGAGTGCTGCCCGTTATATTGCCATCGAAGGTCCACTACGTGTAGGCAAGACCAGCCTGGCTCGCTCGTTGGCTGAACGTCTTCGCGCACGACCGTTACTTGACAGCGAGGAGAATCCCTTTTTGGGTAACTTCTATCGTGGCGAATCTGGTTCAGCTTTTCGTGCCCAGATGTATTTCTTAATGTCTCGTTATCAACGCATTCATGAGGCTGATATTTCACATTCCCACACACCCATAGTTGCCGACCATCTATTTGAAAAGGATAAGCTTTTTGCGTACATTAACCTCAACGATGACGAGGTGGCAATCTATGATCGCTACTACCGCCACTTTAAAGAGCAGCTTCCAGCACCGGACCTTGTGGTGTATCTAAAAGCACCAACGGACATTCTTCGCGAACGTATAGCTAGGAAAAATGTTGCTGATGAGTCTCACATCTCGGATGAATATATAGACGAGGTTGTGCGAGCCTATGAACACTTCTTCGCCCATTACAAAGCAGCAGATGTTTTGGTTGTGGATACGTCTAAATCGGATTTTGTCCATCGAGAAAAAGATCTTGAAGAGTTGCTTGAGGAGCTGAGTAGGCCCGTACAAGGCACACAGTATTTCTTGCCTTTAGGGTCGTAGCGGTACCGGATATAGTAGACGCTACTTCGCAACACTAGATGATCTTGGTATTGGGTGTGTCTTGTGGAGGCTTACTGCTTGTCTTGAGGTGGTTGCGCGATTCCGACAGTGCCTCCAGGGGCAGCGTAAGTGTCTCGCACCTTGATCACCGTTTCATCCTTAAACGTGATAAAAGTCAAGTTGCCCGGTGGTGTTCCGTAAATCCAATCTTCGGTTTCGGTACCATTTTCAAAGTCTCGGACTTTTCGGTCTGGACGGCCCATGGCCAGCAAAACCATTTTTCGATTCATGCCCTCGATCACGCGTTTACTCACAATGGCCTCTTTGAATTCTTCGGGCAGCTTCTCCATGTAGAGTTCTGTCGCCGAACGCTGAGTGAAGTCTATTAATGGCGTCAGCATTTGTTTGATTTTGCTAGCATCCAAGGTCGATGTGTTGTTGCCAAAGTTTAATGCGATTTTGGTTCCCCCAGGGGCATGTGCACGTTGGCTTGTACCTAGTGAAGTTCTTTGGTGTGTTGCTCCAGAGATTTGAATTCGATGCCACCACTTGCGCCCACCCTTGATGCCGTAATTGAGGACAAGAATGAGACGTTTTTTTTTGAATTTCACTTTTGTGATCTGAACTAGATCTCCCAACCGTGCAGCTGGGCCGAACTCACCCATTGCAGTATTCCATTCAGTTTCGTCGTATCGTCCTGATGCTGATACGCCGAGGGCTTTTTTCGAACGGGGAATAATAACTCTTGCAGTGCCGTATTCTGCCGTCATCTGTCGCACTATGTAAGCGCGTTGTTCAGTACCGATCTTGGCATCCGAAGAGTTAGTGAAGGCAAATGTTACGAATATTGCCTTTATCAAGCTAGGGTTCATTCTCATAGAGCATCTAGTGATATGGCGTGAAAAACCTCTTACTCTTCTTCCCAAAGAAGCTTATTATGATCAGTGGAGAATGGCAATTTCCAGATCACCCAAGCTGCGACTAGGACAACGATTGTTGCTGACAGGCCGCCCTCGAGGCCGTACGCACCACCGGTCCATAGAGATGGTCCAACTGTTTTCACTTGGATTCCTGTCAAATTGATTTTAAGTCCGCTGAGGTTGATACCTAGTGACGCAAGAGATAAATTCCACCCAGCATGCATACCGTAAGTCAGCCACAGTGTTCGGTGTCGTACAAGTGCCAGACCGAAAAGTAAACCAAACAGAACCGTGTTCACTAACGCCAATCCCGAAAACGCCGGGTTTCCATAGTGCATCCAGCCAAAAATGCTACCGGTCACAACGACTGCCATCCAGGGGTGAGTTGTGCGGGCTAATTGATGAAAACCATAGCCACGTACTAATAATTCTTCACCGGCCGAACCGACAGCTATTCCGAATAAGCCACTCACTAGAGTCGGTGCCCAAGACCGTTCTGAATGACCGGTAAAATCGGCTGTTGTGAGTTCCGTCCATCCGAGTATCCAGTGGGCTCCAAGGATAGAACCAACAAGACAAGCACCTAAACCAATGCCGTATCCGACTGTCACAACAGCTCTCAGATTCAATTTGACACCTAAGGTTGACCATGGACGATGTCTTGGGATATGAAGCATTAGGTATGTTGATGCAATAGTTGCCGGAAAAAGAGAAGACAGCGTCAATAACATCCGATCCACTGGCAGTACTGAGATTAACCAACTGATTCCCATCCACAGAAGCACTGTAGAAAACACGAAGAGTGCAAGATGGCTCAATCCGTCGAATTTACGTTTTGATGAGTAATGCTTCGGGATGGGGTCTTTGTCCGACTTGCCACCAATCTTTTCTATCGGGTGACTGTTGTCGAAGAGTGATGAATGACGTTGATATTTCTTCATACTAGTTCGAAGGTTTTTTCTTCTAATAATGTGGATAAGGGGCTGTTCGGAGAATCAGCAAAGCAAAAACGAAGTCTTAGATTTTCTGGAGAGTCTCGACCGAGACTTAGTTTCTGGAACCTCAGCCAGCGCGGTAGTCGAGAATATCTTCTCCTGGGCTAAATACTACAGGGTCAGGTATCGATGCGGCTACTGCAATTTTTTTACTAATTAGCTTGAAGTCAGACTTGTCCCAGCTTACCGAAGATACTGCGATTACTCCATCTTGTCCCACTAGAAAACTGCTGGGGACGTGTGTGATTCCATACGCATTCGAAACCGGAAAACCTTTTTCTTCTGGGTCAAATAACTGAGGTAGATCTACTTCAAATTTGTCATTGAAGGTAACGGTTTCTTGGTGACTATTCTGTGATATAGCCCAAAACTTCACTCCACTTCCTTCGATTGCTTTATTGAGTCGATCAAAAAAAGGTAACGCGTATTGGCACGTCGGGCAGGTGATTTTGAAAAATGTTAATAGTACCAATTCTCCCTCTAGGGCCTCGTAAAGAGACCTAACTTTGCCATTGCGATCGGAAAGTGAAAAATCGGGAGCTTGTGAACCTGCTTGTAGCGCTGACATGTCATTTCTCCTGACTACGTACACGTATATAAAGTTGCATTATTAAGACCAATACATTCTATCAGTGAGCATAACCTAAACTCAGGAGAAATTGATTTGGGGTTTCAGTCTAAATATCTCAAATAATTCTGCGGGCCTATTTACGTTATTAGTCAAGAGCGTAGGGTGTTTTCACTTCTGAGGTATTCTGCTTTCGCTATTCTGTTTGTGTGCTTTGTCAGTAGATTTAGATGCAACGGATTTTGAATATGACTTATCTAACAAACTTTACCGACCTGACACGTGGTCGTAATGTTGGCGGTTCTTTCCAATGCAGACTGGGTTGTCTGGTGCTTGTATTGGTCGTGATCACGACGTCAATAGCAACGTCACAGACACTCACTTTTGAGGAGTACCGTCCAGCGTCATCTCTTGTAGTGGAGGGGACCCCAACAACACGTGCAAGGTTTCCAGTGATCGACATCCACAGCCACCATCGTGATGAGGAAGGGAAACATTTGGATCGTGTTGTCAGAGAGATGAATGAACAGAATCTTCGCATGTTGGTTAATCTCAGCGGTGGCAGTGGACAGAAGCTCAAAAAATTTGTTGCCAACTACACTAAGAAATATCCAGGGAGATTTGCGATCTTTGCCAATTTGGATTTTGATGGTATTGATTCAGCTACGTGGGGCACGAAAGCAGCGGCGACACTTGCGAGTGATGTAGAAAATGGTGCTCAGGGACTGAAAATTTTCAAAAACTTAGGGCTAAGTGTTTTTTACAAGAATGGCCGTCGGGTCCCGGTAGATGATCCAGTGCTCGACCCAGTATGGCGAATGTGCGCAAAGCTGAAAATCCCAGTGTTGATTCACGTTGCAGAACCTTCCCCTTTCTTTGAGCCATTTGACAATAAGAACGAACGCTGGTTGGAGTTGAAAATGTTTCCTCAGCGCCGTCGTCCTCCTGACAAGTTTCCTCGTTTTGAAGAACTCACCGCTGAACGTGACCGATTAGTTGCGAAGCATCCCGATGTTAATTTCATCATTGCTCATTTAGGGTGGCATGGAAATGATTTGGCTCGCTTGGGCAGGTTAATGGATAGATATCCAAATTTTTACACCGAGATGGCTGCGGTGTTGGCAGAGTTAGGTCGACAACCATTCACGGCTCGTAAGTTCCTGATTCGATACAAAGAGAGAGTTTTATTTGGTAAGGATATCTATCGTGCTTCGGAATTTCCTTATTACTGGCGCGTGCTCGAAACACGAGATGAGTATTTTGATTATTATCGGCGTCGACATGCGCATTGGAAGCTCTATGGATTGAATTTGCCGGATTCTGTGCTCAAGTATGTTTATTACAAAAACGCTTTGAGGCTAGTGCCCGGAATTGACCCGAGCGAATTTCCTCGGTAGTGGGGCATTCTAGAGGCATTGTTGTGCGATAGTTTGAGGTTTTCTTGGGAATCGGAACAAACTGAGAGTGTGTATGAAGTATTGGCTTGGAATCGATGTAGGCACAGGTGGATCACGAGCTCTTCTCGTTGATGCTCAAGGAGATATCGTTTCTGGTGTCACGGTTGCACACGAGGATATTCAGATGACTCAGCCTCTGTGGGCTGAACAACGGCCTCAGAACTGGTGGGATGCGACGGTTGGAGCTATTCAAGATGCACTACAGAAGGTAGGCGCAAAGGGTAGTGACATTGCTGGCGTTGGACTATCTGGCCAAATGCACGGATTGGTATTGCTCGATGCAGATAACCAAGTGGTGCGCCCAGCCTTGATTTGGTGTGACCAACGCTGTGAGGAACAGGTTGACTGGATTAACTCTATTGCCGGTGAAGATGCGGTTCTCCAACAAACAGCAAACCCTGTATTGACCGGTTTTACAGCACCCAAGTTGATATGGGTACGAGATCATGATCCTGCCAGCTACGAAAAGACACGGAAAGTTTTATTACCAAAGGACTATGTTCGGTTTTGCTTGACAGGTCAATTTGCAAGTGATGTTTCGGATGCCTCTGGTACAGCACTATTCGATGTTGTTAATCGTCGTTGGGCCAAAAAACTAGTCGAACAGTTAGGTATCGATTATTCGCTGTTGCCGCCAGTTGTAGAATCCTCTGAGGTCGTTGGTGCAGTGACCGCTGAAGCCTCTGTTAAGACCGGCCTCAAAGAAGGCACACCAGTTGTAGCCGGGGCGGGGGATCAAGCAGCTGGTGCAGTTGGTGCAGGAATTGTAGAGTCCGGACTGGTTTCCTGCACCATTGGGACTTCCGGAGTTGTCTTCTCTCACCTCGACAAAGTTGATTACGACCCACAAGGGCGTGTCCATACTTTTTGCCATGCAGTTCCGGGCAAATGGCATGTGATGGGTGTTACGCAAGCTGCAGGATTGAGTCTTCAATGGTTTCGTAATCGATTTGGAGTCGACGTAGCCACTACACCGAAGGAAGAGGATGTAGATCCGTATACTCTGCTGATCAAAGAAGGCATGAGGTCGCCCGAAGGCAGTGAGGGCTTGTTCTGGCTCCCTTATTTGATGGGGGAACGCACTCCGCACCTTGATGCACAAGCGCGAGGAGCGTGGATTGGCTTAACTGCAAAACACACACGAGAACACTTGGTGCGTTCGGTAATCGAAGGGGTTGCCTACAGCCTTAAGGATTGCCTTGCGATCGTAGAATCACTTGGTGTAGATGTGAAAGTTGTGCGTGCATCCGGGGGAGGCGCACGTAGTCTTTCATGGCTCGAAGTATTAGCTAATGTTTTCGATCGTCCGATTGTGACACTTAGCACTCAGGAGGGCTCAGCTTTTGGAGCGGCACTCCTGGGAATGGTGGGCAGTGGTCACCACGAGAGTGTGAGTGAGGCTTGTAGGGTTTCAATCAGTGAGAAAAAGAGAGTGGTGCCAACTGTTGAGTCGAGTAGGGAGTATCAGAGGCGGTATGAAGTTTTTAGTAGCCTGTATCCAGTCTTGCGTCAACCCTACCGGGATATCTCGGAACTTTGAAGCCTGGGGTTTTAGCTTTCAATTTTTGAGTTGGGCACGTCGCAGTCGGAGACTATTAGTGACTACTGACACACTAGAGAATGCCATAGCCGCTGAAGCAATCATTGGTGAAAGTAACCATCCAGTCCAGGGGTATAAAACCCCAGCTGCAACTGGAATCGCTGCTATGTTGTAGGCGAATGCCCAGAAAAGATTCTGGCGTATGGTACTCATAGTGCGCTTGGAAAGTTCAATAGCACCATGCACGCTGGCCAGTTTATTTCCCATTAGAACTACATCAGCTGCTTCAAGTGCTACGTCAGTTCCGGCACCGAGCGCTATACCTAAGTCTGCTGTGGCAAGAGCGGGAGCGTCATTAATGCCGTCACCTACCATGGCGACAGTCCGACCAGCTTGACGAAGTTTTCTGATCTCCTCTGATTTATCGTATGGGGACATTTCCGATAAGACGTCTGAGATGCCTACAGTCTCAGCTACGGTTTCTGCAACTTGTCGATTATCACCTGTGATCATAATAACGTTGGCTCCGTTTTTTTGAAGAGTGGTTATTGTGTTTGCAGCGTCCGGCTTGATGGGGTCACCTATTCCGATGACACCAACGAGTTCATTATCAACAGCAGCAAGGACGAAAGTTTTTCCTGCCAAAGCTAGCTGGTTACAAGCCTCGGCAAAGAGTGAAGTTTGAACCCCATACTGCTGCATTAGTGACTCGTTACCTAGTATCCAGTCGTGACCGTCCAGTTCGCCTTTGACACCGGATCCAACCAGTGCAGTAAAGGAATCAGCACGAGCAATACGCAAACCTCGAGTCTTTGCTTCCGAAACTATGGCTTGCGCAAGAGAATGCTCGGAAAGGTTTTCAATAGACGCAACGGATGAAAGCAGACTATTTTCTGATAATTTTCCAAGAGTGAATACGTCCGTCACTTGTGGTTTACCGGTAGTGATGGTGCCGGTTTTGTCAAACAAAACTGTGTCAATTTTTTCTGAAATTTCTAGTGCCGCCCCACTTTTAATAAGGATCCCGTCTGCAGCTCCTCGACCAATTCCAACCATGACCGCTGTTGGGGTCGCCAAGCCCATTGCGCAGGGGCAGGCGATAATCATAACAGCTACAGCATTCAGTACTGATATTCGGAGCGCCTCCTCAGGTGGCGCCACCATGTACCAAATGATAAAAGTCTGTATTGCAAAAAAAATTACGACAGGCGTGAAGTATCCACTAATCATATCCGCAAAGCGTGCAACTGGCGCTTTGGATTGCTGAGCTTTTTTTACCAGTGAGATGATTTGAGCTAGTGCTGTGCGATCGCCGACGTGTTGTGTTTCGAATAGTAGACTGCCGGTTTGGTTAATTGTAGCTCCATAGACGACATCACCTGGATTTTTTTCCACCAATCGACTTTCACCTGTCAGCATGGCTTCGTTTATAGATGAAGAACCCTCTGTAACAATGCCGTCGACAGGGATTTTTTCACCAGGTCGGATGACAATGGTGTCTCCCACCGAGACTCTGTCAACAGGTACTTCAACTTCGTCTCCATTTCTGATAACACGGGCAATTTTAGCTTGCAAACCTAGCAGTTTTTGAATGGCTGAAGATGTCTGGCTACGAGCACGCATTTCGAGCACGCGCCCCAATAGAATCAATGTGATCATTGCTGCTGCTGTCTCGAAATAGACGGGTGTGTAATGAGCATCTGCCGATGTCACCCAAGAAGGTGCTACCGTAGCGACTGTAGAGTATAGGAACGCTGAACTGGTGCCAATTACAATCAGGGCGTTCATATCCAATAGGCCATGTCGAGCCGCAGTCCAGGCTGCCCGGTAGAAGCGACTACCTCCATACATAATTACTGGAAGAGTCAGGACTAGCTGAATCCAGTTTATTCCTGGGAACACAATTGAACCGTGTGACATGGCGATTAGCAACAGTGGCACCGTGAAGATTGTCGAAATAATGAATCGTCGTTTCCAGTCACCAATTTCTCGGTATTCTTGTTCCTCGCGTAAATTTCCCTGTTCGAAAGTTTGGAGAATTGCGCCGTAACCAATCTGCGTAATCGATTTAATTAGTTCATCTACCGAAATGTATGAGGGGTGGTAACGGATGTTCGCCGTGCCAGCAGCAAGGTTGACTTCGACTTCCCCGACTCCTGGCTGGGCCAGAACCTGTTTTTCAACGGTCCGTACGCAACCTATGCAAGTCATACCCTTGACGTCGAGTTCGACGAGGGCAGAAAAGGTTTCTTCTTTGAAAACTGCCATGACTAACTCGAGGTTTCCAAATTGTCAAAAAAGTTATGAAGCTGAGCCATTATCGTGGGTAAGGCATCGCTATCACGTGAAACCTCATTGCTTCTCGGAGCGTAACACATGATGTTGTAAATTTAATTGACTCAGCAATACAGAGCCAAGATGTATGTATCCTACGTTTGTTCTGACTTCTGTTTTTCTGATATGCACACCGATCTACATGGTAGGTCATTACTTTGGCCATTTCCAGGCTGTTGGTTATCATGAGATACTGAGTGCCGTACTGGCTTTGTCTTCCCTTGAGAGGTCAAAGGCTACTTGTTAAATTCTATTTGTGAAAACCCGTGATCTAACTGTTCTTGAACAGATAATAGTTCGTAAGCGTGCGGAGCTAGTGGCACAGCAGACACTCGTTAAGCCCGAGACGCTTGAGGCTAGGAAACGACCAGCCCGACGCCCTTTCCGTTCTGCGCTCAAGGCAAAGACTCCTGCCATCATTTCTGAGATCAAAAAGGCATCACCCTCTGCAGGAGTGATCACCGAGCAATTTGAGCCTGCGGTTATTGCTGCAAGGTATGAGTCTGCTGGAGCTGCTGCACTTTCGATACTCACGGACCAGCAGTTTTTTCAGGGAAGCCTAAAGGATTTGGCGGCTGCTCGTAACGCTACAAACCTGCCAGTTTTGCGCAAGGATTTCACTCTAGATCGTTATCACCTTTTGGAAGCAGCAGCCTGGGGTGCTGATGCAGTTCTGTTAATTGTGGCGGCGTTAAGCGATCAAAAGCTGCGTGAATTGATTGCACAGAGTGAGGAGTTAAATCTTGAAGTACTGGTTGAGGTGCACAACGAGGCTGAGTTAGAACGAGCCTTGAGTGCGGAGGCGAATTGGATAGGTATCAATAATCGAAACCTAAAAACGCTGGAAGTTTCGCTTGAAACATCACTACTTCTAGCCGAGTTGATTCCATCAGATGTGTTTTGGATTAGCGAAAGCGGTATTCGTTCGCCAAAAGAGATACGACAGCTTGTCGATGCTGGTTGCGATGGCTTTCTGGTCGGCGAGAGCCTGATGAAGAAAGACGACCCTGGACAAGCATTATCTGAACTAATTCAGGGGGCGAGAATCGGTGGATCTTAGTGTCATAAAGGTTTGCGGCATTACCGCCATCAACGATGCACATTTTGCTGCAGAACATGGAGCAACAGCGCTCGGCTTTGTTTTTTTTGACGGCAGTCCCAGATGTGTTCAGACAGAAACTGCCACTACGATTTCAGCCTCCATTCCCAAGGAGGTGTTACGCGTTGGCGTCTTTGTGAATGAATCAGTTGATCAGGTGCGTAGAACTGTTGAGGTTGCGCGGTTGGATGTAGTGCAATTACACGGCGATGAAATGCCTGAATATTGCACTGCTCTGGGAGATTTACGCATATGGAAAGCGTTTCAAGTGCACGAGTCCTTCAACCCCGATATCATTGGCTCATATGATTGCGAGGCCTATTTGCTAGATGGACCGTCACCCGCTGGCAGTTTTGGTGGGAGCGGGCGGACATTTTCGTGGCCGATTGCTCGGACTGTGAAAAACCATAGGCGCATCATAGTCTCTGGCGGTTTGGACGGTGATAATGTTGCCTCGGCGATATGTGAAATACAACCTTGGGGTGTCGACGCGAGCTCGAGACTTGAAAGCTCGCCGGGTATAAAAGACCCCAAGAAGGTTTCAAGCTACTTGGAAGCTGCTAAAGTAGCGGCAAAAATTCAGTAATCTAAGGAGAGTATGGCTGCATCTTCAACACTGCCCGATGACAGAGGCCGTTTTGGGCGCTTCGGTGGGCGATATGTCCCGGAAAGCTTGATTGCTCCCATAGAGGAGCTCGAGGAAACCTACAACAAGGCGGTAGGTGATGAGAGTTTCTCTGAGGAATTAAGCTCACTTTTGCGGGAATATGCCGGCAGGCCCACCTCACTTTACTATGCATCTCGTCTAACTGAACGTCTGGGCGGTGCTCGGATCTACTTGAAACGAGAGGATCTTCTACATACCGGTGCTCATAAGATTAACAATTGTCTAGGTCAGGCTCTATTGGCACGCCGCATGGGAAAGAAGCGTATCATTGCTGAAACAGGTGCTGGGCAACATGGAGTTGCAAGTGCCACAGTGGCCGCTTTGTTCGGGTTTGAATGTTGCGTATATATGGGTGAAGAGGATATGCGACGCCAAGCCCTGAATGTTTTTCGGATGCGTTTGCTAGGTGCACAAGTGATTGGAGTGAAGGCCGGAAGCCGCACATTGAAGGAAGCGATCAGCGAAGCAATGCGCGACTGGGTGACGAATTTTGAACATACTTACTATCTGCTCGGATCCGCATTGGGGCCACATCCGTATCCTTTGATCGTGCGAGATTTCCAGACCGTTATTGGTCGTGAAACTAGGGCCCAGTTCAAGGAAATGGAGGAGGGTGAACTCCCAGATGCTCTAATTGCCTGTGTTGGAGGTGGTAGTAATGCGATCGGTTTGTTTCATCCCTTTTTGTCGGATGAGAACGTGAGGATGATCGGCGTTGAAGCTGGAGGACGTGGTTCGAATTTGGGAGATCACGCATCCCGGTTTGAAGGTGGTCTGCCAGGTGTTTTACACGGAACGTATAGTTATGTTTTGCAGGACGATGACGGGCAGATCGCATTGACTCACTCGGTATCGGCAGGACTTGATTATGCTTCGGTTGGTCCTGAGCATGCTTGGTTGCGTGAAAGCGGGCGAGCTGAATATGTTTCATGCTCTGATGAAGAGGCTTTGGAGGCCGTGAGGCTGCTTTCAAGACTTGAGGGTATTATTCCTGCACTTGAATCTGCACATGCTGTTGCGGAAGCGATTAAACGTGCCCCAAAGGCATCAGGGCAGACATTGGTAGTAAACTTATCGGGTCGAGGTGACAAGGACATAGGCATCTACAGGGAAAAGATGCCTGATTTAGAGTAGTTAGAGTGACACTTTCCGGCCGGAGATTTTACGGTTGATTTGACTATGAGTCGGATTAGTAAAACGTTTGAACAACTAAACACCGGACGTAGCCGTGGTCTAGTTGTCTATTTGACTGGTGGAGATCCTCATCCTGATCGTACAGTAGACTTTGTTTTGGCCCTAGAGAAGGGTGGCGCTGACATTGTTGAACTGGGAGTTCCTTTCTCGGATCCGGTTGCAGATGGGCCAGTTATTCAATGTGCAAGTGAGAGATCGCTACAGGCTGGCACAAACCTTGCTGGAGTGTTAGATATTTTACGACGTATCCGGGAAAGATCTGACATTCCACTTGTTATATTTAGCTACCTAAACCCAGTTCTGCGATATGGGTTTGAAAAGTTTACTGAAGATGCCGCTACGGCAGGTGCTGATGGAGCTCTGTTGACTGATCTAAATGTAGATGAAGCAGGGGCTTACATGGAACAGATGGAACATAGAGGATTAGATCCAGTTTTTTTGATTGCACCGACAACCTCACTTGAGCGCATCAAAACTCTATCTCAGTCGAGCCGAGGGTTTCTCTATCTTGTTTCGAGAACTGGAGTGACCGGTGAACAGAAATCGATTTCGGAGCGTGCTATTCCATTGGTCGAGAGGGTTCGATCGGTCAGTAAATTACCTCTTGCTCTTGGGTTTGGTCTTTCGGAGCGTAAACATATGGAGGAGGTGGCTCCACATGTGGATGCCGCTGTGGTGGGTAGTGCCGTGGTTAGAATGATAGGCGACCAGGGTGATGAGAAGTCTCTACCATCCCGCTTGACTGCGTTGTGTGCGGAGTTGAAGGCAGGCCTTAGATTAGACACTTCGACTGTTTAGCATCGGAAGGAAATTCTTATGGATCTTGTCGATTGGCGAGAGCGAATTAATCAGGTGGATCGCCGCATTTTAGACCTGCTTAATGAGCGTGTTAGTTATGTGCTGAATTTAGCGCCACTAAAACGCCAAGAGGGTATTCCTATCCACGAACCTAAGCGTGAGGCCCAAGTATTAGACAACATCAAGGCACAAAACCGAGGTCCTCTTAATAACGAAGCTGTTTGTCGTATTTTCAAAGCTGTCATGGCTGAGATGAAAGTTGTGCAAGCTGAACAGAATGAAATAGAGAATGACGGTGACACAGAAAATAGGATGGATGACTGAAGGTCAACAGTAGATTAATTTCTGGGTCTTCACACGCTAGATCACATGCCAATTGAAACTATAGCTATTCTTGGTGTTGGCCTTATAGGGGGCTCCTTTGGGCTGGCATTGCGCCAAGCCGGTTTTACCGGCCGTTTGATAGGTGTTAGCTCAGAGCGGACCATACGGGACGCTCTTGCGAGAGGAGCTGTTGATGTAGGTGCTCCTATCCATGAAGCTCTTCCGAAAGCTGATCTCATTTATCTAGCACAACCGATATCGAAGATTATTGAACTTCTGCCACAAGTGCGCAGGCTTGCACCAGAGCATGCACTTGTAACTGACGTTGGTAGTACGAAAGTTGAAATTGTGGACAGGGCCGCAGAACTGTTTGGTGAAGGCCCCTTTTTTGTGGGTGGCCATCCCATGGCTGGAAAAGAGGGGCGCGGGGTCGCAATCGCTGATGCAACTCTATTTCGAGGGGCTGCCTATGCACTCACTCCACTTCATGACGAACTTCCGAACGGTGAGGTCGTCAACTCTTTTCTCCAATATTTAGAAAAACTGGGTGCAGAAGTACATGTTTTGACAGCTGCAGAACATGATCGAGTTGTAAGCTGGACTTCCCATATGCCACAGCTTGCTTCTACTGCTTTGGCGGCTCTGGTAATGGATGCTTTCCGTGACAATGAAGGACTCACTCTTGCGGGAAGTGGTTTGCGCGACATGACACGCCTTGCTGAAAGCCCTTTTGAAATTTGGAGTGACATTCTTGATACAAACCGAGATAACCTCCAACAAGTCCTTTCAGCCTATATCGCTCGCCTTGAGTCGATGCGCCAAAGTTTGGACTCAACTGGATTGGCCAAACAGTTCGAAGAGGCCAATGCACTTCGTCAAAAGTTACCCAAACGCGACATCTGATATTTCAACTTGAGATTGCTCTCTGTGTTAGTGTCTTTTCTGGGTGTATCGATTACAAGCTGTTAAAATCAATGACTTAGAGTCTGAGTGGGTTTTGACAGGAGCTGCACATGCCGTATAGCTTAACTTCAGAACAAGTAGCTTCTTATGAGCAGCAGGGAATACTTTTTCCGATCGCTGTACTGCAAGACGAAGAAGTTTCCCACTTCCGTTCTGGCTACGATGATTTAATTGCTGCGTTTGACCACAAGCCGAAATCGACTGAACTAGGTGTAACCCACCTCCATTTTCGTTGGGCTTGGGATTTGGTGACCCATCCAAAGGTTCTCAATGCAGTCGAAGGGGTTCTGGGCCCTGATCTGCTCGTGTGGGCATCGTCCATTTTTGTCAAGCCTCCAAGTGATCCAAGCTATATAAGCTTTCACCAAGACGGCACCTACTGGGGTCTTGACTCCACTCTCGTTACTACAGCCTGGATCGCACTATCTCCCAGCACCATCAAAAGTGGTTGTATGCGTGTAGCTCCTGGCACTCAACGAGACTCAATTCACCCACATGAGGAGACTTGGGCGGAGGATAACCTACTCTCGCGTGGTCAAGAGATTCAAGTGGATATTGCTGATAAGGATGTGGTGGATGTTGTTCTGCAACCTGGCGAGATGTCGCTTCACCATGTGAATATTATTCACGGCTCTGGCCGCAATGTATCCAATGAACCTCGTATTGGGTTTGCAGTTCGTTATATTGACCCGCAAGTGAAACAAACCGCGCCAGGACACCCTGTGATTGTTGCACGAGGTAAAGATCGATACGGGCATTATGATCACATGACTGAGCCACCGCCCAAGATGAACGTAACGGAAGCTCTTTCCAAGCATTTGGCCGCTGCAGAAATACATGCGCGCGAGATACTTTCGACACAGGCAGCAAATGAGGAGTAGTCTCTGTACGTTAAGCGCCAGTTTTTTTCAAGGATTTTGTGACATTTTTAGATACGCTCCGAAGGATGATTTCTTGTGGGTGTGTAATTTGGAGATTCAGTAGAGTGTCAACTGCTGAAGCTCAACAGTTTTTCAGGAAATGACTCTTTTTGACTGGCTCATCGTCATTGCCATAAACGGAGCTATCGTGTCTTACGGGCTCTATCTGGCACGGGGTACCACTACCACGTATGATTGGTTTCTTGCCGCCAAGGGGCTTCCATGGTGGATTGTAGGTCTTTCGATGTTCGCAACTGCGGTTGACAGCGGCGATTACGTAGCTGTTGTCGGCGGTGCCTACAAGTTTGGTTTGAGCAACCTGACATCGTGGTGGTTGGGTATTCCCATCGGGTGGTTTGTGGTTTCCTATTTTGTCTTCGTGCCACTCTACCGCGGAGGAATGTTCACAAATGCGGAATACCTTGAGCATCGTTTTGGTCCTACTGTACGTTTGCTTAGTGCACTCATCCAAGTCCAATACAGAACAAATGTTCTTGGAAATATCGCTTTTTCCCTCTATCTTACGTTTTCAATCCTCACTGGTTGGGGAAATGAAACTTGGTGGCTCGTCGCTGGTATCGCTCTTGCATCGGCATACTATACGGCTGCAGGTGGACTGAAATCTGTCGCAGTGACAGATGCTCTTCAGTCCATTGGAATGTTTCTGGCTGCTGTGATCCTATGGTTGGTTCTGTGGGTCTTCGTAGGAGGATGGAGCGGCTTAGAAACGCGACTGGCGGCGGTTGATCCTACTCTTGTTGATTCGATGATGCACGTGGGAGGGCATTCTGAGCCTGGTGTGCCAGCCGTTCTGGTGATTTTTGGGTGGGTTGTTACTCTCACGGCATATTCGGTGGTGAATCATTCACAGGCAATGCGTTTGCTTGCGGCTCGCTCCGAATGGGACATGAAAATGGCGGCAGTTATTGGCAGTGTTGTGTTGGTCGTTGTGATGTGGTTCAACATTACGCTCGGCATTTTTGGTAGAGCGATCTTTCCAGATCTGGTGATGCCCGACCAGGTGTACCCGTACCTCGTTCAAAATTTTTTGGGTCCAGGCCTGGTTGGAATTGTCGTAGCGGGTGTTCTGGCTGGAGGTATTTCGACCTACGACTCGATCGGCTCCTCGATCGCAGCTATTTTCACGCGTGATGTATACGCACGATTTTTTGTGAAAAATCGTAATGATGAGCACTATTTGTTCGTGTCTCGCTGTGCAACATTTGGTGTCATTGCTCTGTCCTTTGGGTATATCCCTTTTCTCGATTCTGGCATGATAGTTTTCTATTTGCGAATTACTAGTGTTGCCGTTATACCGTTGTTTACTGTCTACATGATGGGAACGTTGACCCGCGTGCACAAACGGTCTGGAACAGTAGGGCTGTTTGTTGGTATTGCGTATGGGTGTAGTTCATTGTTGGGCGATCGTTATGGGTTGGATCTTCCGTTCTGGTGGACTAATGCTTGGTGGGCCTACCTGTGGAGCATTGTTTTTACGTCGTCAGCGATGTTGAGCACAACGTTGTACTGGGGTTGGGCAAGAAAAGAAGACCTGGGAAGTCTTGTGTACTCCTCCAGTAAAGAGGCCAGCTCTGGTGGAACCAATGAAGATAACGAGACTGTGCAGGGGACTTGGCTGGAGCAAACACGAAGAAGTGTTCAACCTATGCCAGAGTATCCATTCGCAGCACCTCCGGGAGGATTACCCTGGTACTGTCGACCATCGATCTGGGCAACTAGTTTTGGCATTGTCATAGCATTTATTAGCCTTGTGGTGTTGTGGTGAATGCCACTTGGCGACAACCTGCCCGTATATCTCTATCTCCGTTGGTTAAGGTTCAAAAAACTCACAGCCGATTGAAGAGTCGACCTCGATTTAGCAGGTTTTGAGGATCAAGTTCATTTTTAATGCGTTTCATTATGGCGAGATCGGAGCCAACCACGGGCCATGAATTAAAATCACTTTTGCTGTCTACTGGTATGTATTCTGCAACGCCTAACAGTTCTTTCTTTTGGGCCTTTGCTAGGCACTCCTCTGCATCTTTGACTCCGAATGAGTAAATGTATCCCACTCCGTTGCCAGCACGGATAATCACTGGTCTTGTTCGTCCTCCTGTTTCGGCTACTTCAAAAATTGCTCCAATTCGAGTCGGGAGAGTTGAGAGTCTAATGACATAAGTGTCAGAGTTGCTCGACAATAATCTTGCTGTAGTTTCTTGTATTTTTTGCCAAAGAACCTGCGATTCTTCCTCGGCGACTGGGTAAACCTTGACTTCGGGGTGTTCGTCAGTCATCGCCTCGAACTCTCGTTGACAACGCTCGATTAGTATCGGGCTACCGTCAACTTCAACAGCTAGTCCGTAACTATCGAGATTTAGCGTCGAAGCAAGTTGCCACCCGCTAGCAGCTTCAGTATTGAACAAGTCAATCGCTCGAGGCTGGATCGCTCCTCGTAAAATTATAGATCGTATAGACATCAGTGTTTCCAACGTGGGAGCTGAGAAAACAACGCTCAATTGTGAGGCTGGGATAGGGAAAACTTTGAAATTAACAACCGCGATGACCGCCAGTGTCCCATAAGACCCTATCAACAGTTTGCCCATGTCGAGACCGGTTACGTTTTTGACAACCATTCCTCCTGACTGTATGGTCTTTCCCTCTATGGTCACGAACTTCATTCCGATGACTACATCACGTGCTGTGCCATAGCGTCGCCGTCTTGGGCCATTTCCGTTGGTCGCTATTACGCCTCCAACTGTTGCATTTTCTGCAAAGGGAGGATCCAACGGGAGAAACTGGTTGTTCTGTGCCAATATCTTCGTTAAGTCGCGATAAGGAAGCCCCGCTTCCACACTGATGGTCAAATCACTGGGCTCATAGGCAATGACTTGGTTGAGATTGCAAGTCGAAACTCTAGTGTCGGCGGCAAAGACTGTTCCACCAGCAGATTGTTTCGAAAATGTACCACCGACTTCCAGAGTTCTATTAGCCTCATTGCAACTCCGCAGAATATTCGATAATTCCTCAGAATTTTGTGGTGCGGAGTAATCAGTCATAGCTAATTTTGGCCTACAGTTTTACGATCACTATGCGGTGCGCATTGTTTCGTCGTGGTCTTTCGACAAGGCGGCTTGTGCTGCTGCCAACTTGGCAATAGGTATTCGGTATGGAGAAGCGCTGACGTAGTCAAGCCCCGTATGAACACAGAACTCTACCGACTTGGGGTCGCCGCCGTGTTCACCGCAAATGCCGACCTCTAGATCGACGCGTGTCTTGCGGCCCTTTTCGACAGCAATTTCGATGAGTTGACCAACTCCTCCTGTGTCCAACACTGCGAAGGGATCGTTCTCAAAGATTCTACGTTCTTTATATTGCTCGATGAACCCACCGGCGTCATCTCGCGAAAAACCAAATGTTGTTTGTGTGAGATCATTTGTGCCGAAACTGAAAAATTCAGCTTGGTTTGCAACCTGATCAGCTGTCAGAGCTCCGCGGGGGACTTCGATCATCGTACCGACCATGTATTTTACTTTTTTTCCTTTTGCCGCAAATACTTTTTTGGCAGTCTCAACGATAATCTTCTTTTGATGTTCAAGTTCCTTGACATTGCCTACGAGTGGAATCATGATTTCCGGGATGACTTTGATCCCTTTCTTGGTGCATTGCACGGCAGCCTCAAATATAGCTTGAGCCTGCATCTCGGTGATTTCAGGGAACGTAATACCTAAACGGCAACCACGGTGACCAAGCATAGGGTTAAATTCGTGTAACTCTTCTACTCGACTAAGGATTCCCTCGAGTTTTTTTACATGCTGTTTCTTCTTGTTCAAGGCCTTCAGTTGTGCAATCTCTACCATTAGTTCTTCACGTTTTGGAAGGAATTCGTGCAGTGGGGGATCAAGGGTTCTAATTATTACTGGGTAGCCATTCATGACTTTGAAAAGGGCTGCAAAGTCTTTTCGTTGCATGGGAAGCAATTTTTTCAATGCTTGGCGACGATCTTTTTCACTATCGGCAAGGATCATTGCTCTCATATGTTCTATGCGGTCACCCTCAAAAAACATATGTTCAGTGCGACAGAGGCCTATACCTTCGGCTCCGAACTGACGAGCCACTTTGGCATCACGTGGGACTTCAGCGTTGGTGAGCACTCTTATACTACGAAACTGATCAACCCACTTCATAAATTGTGCCAGATGGCCGCTTGATGTGTCGGGCTCGATCGTATTTGCCTGTCCGATAAAAACTTCCCCAGTAGAGCCGTCCAAGGAAATCCAGTCTCCCTCGCGTAATGTCACTCGGCCCACTTTGATTTGTTTTTTGACTGAATTGACGACTAAATCACCTGCACCTGCGACACAGGGGGTGCCCATGCCACGAGCGACGACTGCTGCGTGACTAGTCATCCCACCTCGAGCAGTTAGAATCCCTTTTGCCACTTCCATGCCATGAATATCATCTGGTGTTGTTTCACCGCGGACAAGGATCACGGGTCCATTGGGAGCCTCTGTGACGGCATCGTCGGCTAAGAAAACCACTCTACCTACAGCAGCTCCAGGTGAAGCGGGCAATCCTTTTGCTAAGGTCACCAATAACTTTTTTGCATCGGGTTCGAGCACCGGATGTAGTAATTGGTCTAATTGTTGGGGTTCAACCCTCATCACCGCTTCTTTCTTTGAAATTAGCCGTTCTTTCACCATGTCCACAGCTATTTTGACTGCAGCTGGGCCAGTCCGTTTTCCGTTACGGGTTTGCAGCATAAATAGTTTTGAGTCTTGGATAGTGAATTCAAAATCTTGTATGTCTCGGTAGTGTTTTTCTAGGTTTTTTGTGATACGGTGCAACTGTTTGTATGCCTCAGGGAGTATTCCTTTGAGTTCGCTAATAGGTCGAGGTGTTCGAATTCCAGCCACTACATCCTCACCTTGTGCGTTGACGAGGAATTCGCCATAAAACTCTTTACTGCCCGTCGCAGGATTACGGGTGAAGCCTACACCAGTTGCAGAAGTATCACCCAGATTGCCGAACACCATCGCCTGCACATTCACTGCCGTACCTAAACCGTCGGGGATATCATTCATTCGACGGTAGAATGCAGCACGTTGATTGTGCCAAGAACGAAACACAGCATCACGAGCACCTCGCAGTTGAGCACGGGGATCCTGCGGGAAGGGTTTCCCTGTTTTTTGTTTGACAAATTTCTTAAATTCAGTGACGACCTGGTCCAGGTCATCTGCGGTCAAATCGCTATCAAGTTTGGCTCTCTTCTTTTTCTTGATGGATTCGAGAATATGTTCAAAATCGTCTTTTTCTAATTCTAGGACGACCGCTCCAAACATCTGAATGAAACGTCGGTAGCAGTCGTAGGAAAAACGTGCATTCCCAGAATTTTGGACTAAACCACTCACGGTTTTGTCATTGAGTCCGAGATTGAGGATAGTATCCATCATGCCTGGCATCGAGAACTTAGCTCCTGAACGCACGCTTACCAGGAGAGGGTTTTTCGCATCTCCCAGTTTCTTACCCATCTTTCTTTCAAGTTCAGCTAGCTTTCTATTCATTTGTTTCTCAACGTCGGAGGGTGTTTTGTTTCCAGAGTTGAAGTAGAGATTGCATACTTGGGTGGCGATTGTGAAACCAGGTGGCACAGGCACTCCGGCAAGGCTCATTTCAGCCAAACCTGCTCCTTTGCCTCCCAGTGTGTCTTTCATAGTGCCGTCACCGTCAGCTTTACCACCGCCAAAACCGTAAACGTATCTTTTCATAGCTTTACCTCTTAAGTTTTATTGCTTTTTGGATATGAGACCCAAGACTTCAGTATGCAAGCAAAACTCGCTGAGATCAAACGCAGCACTCGACCTGACTAGGGCATCCCTTCAGGCAGGCCGTCTGGTCCTAATCGTTGCTGCGTACGATTTCGCTGAAGTCAGCAATGGTCGAAAACTCTTTTTTGAGCTGTGCTAGCAGAGTTAAGCGGTTGTTACGTACGATCTCATCTTCCGTCAAGACCATCACGTCGTTAAAAAATGAGTCCACCACTGGTCGCAGAGATGCGATCAGAATAAGTGCTTCTTGATAATGCCCACTGTCCTTTAGAGATGCGACGCGTGGACTGAGCGCTCTGAACTGTTCAAATAGAACTCCTTCAGCTCCTTTTTCAATTAACTTTTCATCTATCACGCGGGCCGAAAAGTCGTCGAGGTTGTCGATTTGGCGCAAAATATTGCTGATACGTTTGAATCCCACTGCTATCAACTCAAAATCTTCTGTTGAGCGTACTGCTGCAATCGCTTCTGCTCGTGCGACTACTTCTAATGGTTGCTGTGATGATGCATTTAATACGGCTTGGATCTCGTCCTGACGGTAACCGCGCACTTCACGCAAGTAATAGCGTAGGCGTTCCACGAAGAATTCTTCGAGTGCTGCAGTGTTTTCGTTTGCTGAGGCCATTGCGCACAACTCTGGGAGCGATAGTGCAAGGTTGCCTTCTACCAAGATCCGAATAATTCCGTACGCAGCGCGTCTTAGTGCGAAGGGATCCTTCGAGCCGGTGGGTATCATGTTCAGACGGAATAGTCCACCCAATGTGTCAAGTTTGTCTGCAATCGCGGCCAATTGACCAATTCTACTGCGAGGGATCTCGTCCTTTACGCCTGATGGGCGGTAATGGTCGTAGATTGCATCTGCGACCTCTAAAGGTTCACCTTGGTGTTTAGCGTAAAGTCCTCCCACAACACCCTGCAACTCTGGGAATTCCCCAACCAATTCCGTCGTTAGGTCGCATTTTGCCAACTCAACGGCTCGGCTGATGTGTCGAATCTCCTCATTCGGCAATGACAGAGCTTGTGCGAGGCCGACTGCGATTTTTTGATTACGTTCAGTTTTATCGAAGTAGGACCCTAATTGTGCTTGAAAAGTTACTGTTCGTAGATCTTCGGCCCGATTGACAAGAGGGCGTTTCTGGTCAGCATCCCAAAAAAATTGTGCATCGTTGAATCGTGCACGCAAGACACGTTCATTACCTTGTCGGACGATATCCCCTGAGTCATTATCCAAGTTTGCTACTGCAACAAACTTGGGTTGGAGGCAGCCATCTTTGTCTTCTACAGCAAAGTACTTCTGGTGGTGCTCCATTACTGTTTCTAGCACTTCTTCAGGTAAAGTCAGATAACTCTTCTCGAAGTTCCCGAGTATAGGTGTTGGGTATTCCGTTATGTTTACCAAGATCGCAAGTAGTCTAGGGTTGGTTCGTACGCGTAATTGGTCAGGCATTAGTGTGAGGATTTCTGACTCAATCTTCTTTCGTCGTTCATCTCCGGAAAGGATGACATAGCTCTGTTGAAGTTTGTCGCGCAAATCGTCAAAGCTCGATACCTCGATTTTTTTCGAGGCTAGGCGACGATGCCCATAACTCACTGTTCCGGCAGTGATGCCCGCAAGCTCGAATGGTATGACTATGCCGTTGTAGAGTGCGACCAGCCAGCGAATTGGGCGAATAAATCGAGGGCCCGACTTTCCCGTCCAATACATCGTTTTTGGAAAATGGATAGAGACAATAATTTCGGGAATAATTTCAGCGAGGATCTCGGACGTTAAGCGGCCTGTGATCTGACGTGTGATGCTGACCCGGCCATCGTCGTTTGTTTCCAGTTCGCTAATGTCAATGCCCGCCCGCCGAACAAATCCCAATCCTGCTTTGGTGGGGTTCCCAGTGTCGTCGAAAGCAACTTCACGAGGAGGCCCGGTAATTGTTTCTTGGCGTTCAGGTTGACACTCAGCAAGATTTTCCACCACTAGCACCAATCTTCGTGGTGTTCCTTCGGTTCTGTAACTTACTGCAGTGTCGAGGCTGTGTTTTTCAAGACTCTGCCGGAAAAGCCTTTCGAGGTCTTTTAAGGCGTTATTAATCATCCAGTCTGGGATCTCTTCCGTCCCAATTTCAAGCAGGAACTCGGCAGTTTTCATGTGGCTGAAACCTCCGTGATTACAGCCTGTTGATCGAGCCAAGATTGAGCAACTCCGACAGCCAGTGTGCGAACGCGTGCGATAACACCCACTCTTTCGGTAACGCTGATGGCCCCGCGTGAGTCAAGTGTGTTGAATAGATTTGAGCATTTCAACACATGGTCATATGCGGCCAATAGAGGGAACCGGGTTTGCTCCTTTGTGCTCTTTGTGGATCGATATTCATCAATCAACCGTGCACATTCATTTTCATGCAAATCGAATTCTTTCCACAGAAAATCGATTGAAGCCTTTTCAAAGTTGTAAACGGAATATTGTTGTTCGTCGGAGAAACGGATTTCCTTGTAGTTCCAAGACTCGTTCCATTGAATGTCATAGACACTACTCACGTTTTGTTGGAATGCTGCCAAGCGCTCTAGTCCGTAGGTCAGCTCAGCCGGTACAAGTTCGAGGTCTACCCCACCACACTGTTGGAAGTACGTGAACTGAGTAATTTCTAAACCATCAAGCATCACTTGCCAACCTATACCCCAAGCACCGAGAGTTGGCGATTCCCAGTTGTCTTCCTCAAGTTTCAGATCGTGCTTATGAAGATCGATTCCAATGGCTTCAAGGCTGCCCAAGTACTGTTCAATTACATTCTCGGGAGCTGGTTTGAGGATGACCTGCAATTGCATATGCTTGTACAGACGGTTCGGATTCTCTCCGTATCGTCCATCTGCGGGCCGTCGGCTAGGTTGCACGTAGGCAACACGGTAGGGTTCAGGGCCTAGAACGCGTAAGAAGGTTTCGGGGCACATTGTTCCTGCGCCCACCTCTACATCGAATGGCTCCTGTAGAATACAGCCTCGTTCTGCCCAATATGATTTGAGCGTTAGAATCATTTCTTGATAGTTCTGCATGGATACTCTGATTTTATAGCTTGTCAAAAAGTGTCAGGTTAACTAGACTTTCTCGCCTGGTTCTTTTCGAGGAGAATAGATATTCTCGTTGAAGAAGATTGAACAGTTTGTCTGCAATATTTGACTCAGTCTTTTTCTATGGTACTGTTTCACCTCTAAGAATTTGACAAATACGCTTTACTAAGTGTCTTGAACAAGCTTTATCAAAGGGTTCACAGCTCCATCTCGAACAGATCATGATTTAGCTAACTGTTCCAATAGACTAGCTGTTTTAAGTTTAGCCTCACTATGCTCTTCTAGGCGCTGGTTGAGAAACCTTCTCAAGTCAGCTGCCGTTGTTGCGTTCCAATCATTTGTTTGGATTTCTTCTAACGATGTCCTCAACATTTGCGTGGCGATTTTACGTGAAGCTGGTGAAATAGTCCATGCATTGGGTCCACGAAAATCACTGGAAAATAGTCCCGGTTGACTACGGTCGAAGTATGCCGTTTCTGATTCGGGCAATTTTGTACCACTTTGAATACAGGTATCAATCGGTGGTAGCCAACCTCCTAGTCGTACAGCCCACAACGAAAAATAGGTCAAAGATGTCCAGAGCCCCGCACCGCAACTCTGTGCGTTTGACGTCATCCCTCGGCGTGGTTTTTCGCTGGTCAGTGAATTGACGTTATTTCTCTGAACTGGTGCACGCAGATCATTCTGGCTGTTAACAATTTCGTCTAAGGTAGATCGAATTTTGTCGAGAACTAATGCCACCAACCGGAAAAATGCATCATTCGGTTCTCGTTCGGGTAATAACCGATCACAAACCTCAGAAATGTAGTCTAGAGCTACAGCTGTAACGTAATCAGCCCGAAGAAACAGCGGTGGGTCGAGTAATTCTGCCCGGTCCAAACGGACCAGATCTCTGTTGTCTCTTTGAAAATACGACAAACGCACATGTGCCAGGCGCTCTAATCCAGATCCGAATGGACTTTTTGGACGCCGCGCACGACGAGCTATCCCCCGCAGCTTCCCCTGGTCCCTAGAAACGAAGTTGACTATTAAGTCGGTTTCACGGTAGGGATAGGTACAAAGAATAAACGCTTCGCTCTCCCGGACTGGCATCAAACACTAACCAGATTGCACAGAGGTCAAGGTTAAGAATAACACGGCTGTGTTGATATTCAGTTCGTTTGCTAAGTTGAGTGTCCGATTAGATCTGCCATTAGGAAATCCTAAAAGCTATCAATTGGTATTCCGTGGGGTCGGGGTTAATCAAGCTACTATTTGAGGGATTAATTCACCGTGCACATCGGTCAGTCTCATGCGCCGTCCATTGAACAAATAGGTAAGTCTTTTATGGTCGAGTCCCATCAGATGGAGCATGCTCGCATGGATGTCGTGATAGGTGACAACTTGTTCTTCGGCTCGGTATCCGAACTCATCTGTTGACCCGATTATTTGTCCGCCTTGAATGCCTGCTCCGGCCATCCAAACTGACATTGCGCCCGGGTTATGGTCACGACCTATACCGCGTTGTGAAATTGGCATACGCCCAAACTCACTGTGCCAGATGATCAGAGTATCTTCGAGCATGCCACGTTGTTTGAGGTCTTGAATAAGTCCAGCAATGGGTTTATCAACCTCTTGAGCATGCATGGTGTGGTTTTCTATAAGGTTAAAGTGCGCATCCCACGTATCGACATTCTGGTTGACGAGCGCTCCGTGAAAAAGCTGCACGAAGCGAACACCGCGCTCGACCAGTCGACGTGCCAATAAACACTGCTTTCCAAACGGTTCAGTAGTTGAGTGATCGAGTCCGTATAGTCGCTTTGTCTGTTCTGTTTCCTTGTGAATATCAACCGCGTCGGGTGCACATGTCTGCATTCGGTACGCCAACTCGTACGCCGAGATACGTGCGGCCAGTTCCGAGCTGCCAGGATATTTCTCGGCGTGTTCTGAGTTTAGGGATGAAAGGTGATCAAGACGTGCCCGTTGCTGTTCTGGTGTAACGTATTCGGGTGGGGGAGTTAAGTCAAGAATGGGGTCACCAGTCGAACGGAACACTGTCCCCTGATAAGTGGCTGGCAGGAAACCACTGCTCCAGTTGGCTGGCCCACTGAATGGTCCGCCTTTCTTGTCATAAATTACTACAAAACCTGGCAAATTTTGATTTTCTGAGCCTAATCCGTAGGTCACCCAAGATCCAACACTTGGAAAACCCATCAAGCGAGAGCCGGTATTCCACTCATAGTGAGCGAGTACGTGATCGTTCGAACGCCCCTGGCACGATCGAATAACCGCCAGATCGTCAACCATGTTCCCCACATTAGGAAACAATTCTGACACCTCAATTCCGGATTGTCCGTATTTCTTAAACTCAAACGGTGTGCGCATGAGTGGTCCTGGGTACCCTTGTCTGACCTTCACCGTACCCTTGCCGGTTAATGGGTGCCCGTGATATTTGTCGAGCATGGGTTTAGGGTCGAAGGTGTCAATGTGGCTTACGCCACCACTCATAAACAGGGATATAACTGCCTTGGCACGAGGTTGAAAATGACCATCTCGCGGAGCTAGTGGTGATTCAGTGTCATTAGCAACTGAGCAAGAATTGGAATTTACGGGTGCACCAGTATCGTTTGCTAAGAGGCCGTTTTGAGCAAGTAGCCAACTAAGTGCTAAGCCACTCATGCCTTCGCCGGCTTCGAACAAAAAGTCACGACGTGAGACGAAAGGTTTTTTCGTCGAAGGGCGAAGTATGGTTGGGCGTCGGTTCATAGTAACTAGTTCTTTAGCTGCAAGCTTTGATTCAAACCGTAGACATATGTTACCTAGTTAATATAAACAAACTCACTCAAATTCAGGATCACATTGCACAAATCAACCAGTGCCGTCCGCTTGGGTGTAGTATCGCCTCGCGCGAGATGGTATTGGGTTTGTTGCTTTAAAAAGCTCAGATTCTTTTCGAGTTCTGCCCGGTCTGGATTGCGACTCAAAGCGATTAGGTATAAATGACGGATACGTTCTTCTACATCTTCTACTTCCGTGGCAATCCGGTCGGCGAAGTGTTTTGCTTGTTCCAAAACAAACTTGTTATTCAAGAGCGTTAGTGCCTGCGTTGGGACAGTGGTTCGGTTACGACCCTCGCAGGTAACGTTAGGATTGGGCTGGTCAAACACCTCGAACATCGGATATCGTAGGCCTCGCTTCCAGTAGGAGTAGATGCTTCGCCTCCAAACTGCCGGCCCAGGGTCGTTCATTGTCCACTTTCCTCTTGGGAATGACAACAAAATAGTTTCTGGAATGGGTGGGAAAAACGGTCGACCACCGATCTTTCGATTAAGTTTTCCTGAAGCGTCAAGAATCAAGTCACGAATGATTTCGGCCTCAAGGCGTCTCTCAGGAAAGCGCCAGAGGTATTTCTCAGCAGGATCTTTTTCCCGGTTTTGTGGATGGTCGAAAACTGATGCCATCTGGTAAGTTTCGCTGTTCATGACTAAGCGGTGCATGTCTTTGATGCTCCAGTCATTTCGGAGAAACTCTATTGCCAGCCAATCGAGTAGTTTGGGATAAATTGGAGGGGATCCAGTACGGCCAAAATTACTGGGTGTATTCACGATTCCACGACCAAAGTGAAAATGCCACAAGCGATTTATCATCACACGAGCTGTCAAAGGGTGATTGGGCGATGTGATCCATTCTGCCAATGCTCGTCGACGTCCAGAGCTGGGATTTGCCCTACTGGGAGGGATCGCGGTTCGTTCGTCACCCTTTGCTAGTACTTGTAGAAAGCCGGGTTCTATGGGATATCCCTTGGTTCGATAGTCTCCAGTGGGTAAAAAGTAGGCTGTGGGCGGGACGAATTCCTTATTGATCTGAGGAAGAAAACTTCCTTTGATGTTTCCGTAATTCTCTCGGTCACCTTTGCCGGGTGCCACCTGATCCCCCGACCCGTCAGGGCTAAAACGGTAATCTCCATCACGAATCGCCATTGCTCGCGGCAGTGCTGCTGGCATCTGTTTTTCCAACTCTGCTATCTTCCTTTTCAAGGTGTCCATTGCCTCTTGATCTTTGAGGCTGAAGCGGTCCTTAACGGTTGCGAGGTCAACGCTCATTGTGTTCACTTGATTTACTAGCAGTTTTTGGCCCTCAGTAAGTTTATCTTCGGGTATCTCGACGGCTTGTTGGATTTCGACGGGAAAGCTCTCTAGCTTTTTTTCAAGTGCGAGTTTTCGATAGGGTGCTTCGAGAATGTCAATTTGTTGTCTTAATGGCTTGATTTTGGCGGTTATTGCAGCCTCTCGCATTTCGAATTCTCTGACAGTTGTTGAATCTGCAAGCGCAAATTCATAATTCACAAAGGGAAAAAAGATGGCTAACATACTGTAGTAGTCATGTTGTGTGATTGGATCAAACTTGTGGTCATGACATCGTGCGCAGTTGACGGTTAATCCCATAAATGCTCGACTAGTCGTCCCAATCATGTCATCGAGGTAGTTGTAGCGATACTGTGGGTTGTCCTTTTCCCGATGGCCAACTGTTGGGCCAACTCGGTTGAATCCTGTTGCAATTAGCGAATCGTTCGTTACCTCATCTAATTCGTCACCTGCCAATTGCTCACGAATAAATTGGGTGTATGGCTTATCTTCGTTGAAGGCGCGCACCACATAGTCACGGTACCTCCAGGAATTGGGGTAGTCGAAATCATGCTCGTAACCTCCGCTGTCTGCATAGCGTGCTACGTCGAGCCAGTGTCGCCCCCAACGTTCCCCATAGTGAGGTGATGTCAACAGACGGTCGATGAGTTTTTCAAACGCGTTCGGTGAAGCATCTTGAACAAACTTTTCCACTTCTTCGCGTGAAGGAAGAAGTCCCAATAGGTCCAGAGAGGCTCGGCGAATCAGCGTCTGTTTATTGGCTCTTGGAGCGGGTTCAAGACCCTCTATGTCGAGTCTTTCTTTAATGAAAGCATCGATCGGATTCCTGTTCCATCGAGGTGAATCATGTTCAGGAACAAGACGCCGTGTAGGCTGTTGAAAAGACCACCAATTACGATCACCAGCAGTGATTTCTTTTTTGTTGTAGTTGGTCGCCGAGTGTACGTTTTTGGTTTTCGCTAAGGTTGGCGCTGGGGCGCTGAGTTGAGCGATATCCCAAGAAGCCCCTTCGTTGATCCATTGCGCAAGGGTTGAGATTTCATCTTTATTCAAATTGCCATCGAGAGGCATAGAAGGGGTCGCCTCTCCTGCGACCATTTGATAAATGCGACTCTTGTTAGGCTGTCCAGGAACGAGTGCTGGTCCTCGTAGTCCACCTTGAAGCATTCCGGCTCTCGTACGTAGGTCTAGCTGTGACATGGGTTGATCTGTTCCATGACACGATAGGCAATTTTGTTGAAAAATGGGCGCTACATCCCGCGAGAAAATTAGTCCCGAGGACGGAGTTGCATAGAGTAACGATCCCGATAAGAGAGCAAACAGAAGGCCGTAGCCAAGAGTCCACCCCCGCCATAGTACTCTGAGGTTACCCGAAAGTTTGTTCATGGGCTAAGAACCAGAGCTTTCTGGTGTCGTGGGTAGTGTACGAACCTGCAGTTAAGATGTCAATCTCTATTGAACTTACTTTACCCTGAGGCCGCTACGCGCTAGGTTTATATGTAGATATGAACATTATGAAATTCGGCGGTAGCTCACTGGCCGATGCAGAATCTCTTCGTCGCGCAGCAAGGATTGTTGCTGCTAAGACACAAGTGCCTCTGGTGGTGGTTGTTTCTGCCATGGGGGGAACCACTGATCGACTGGTGGAAATTACCAGTGCTGCGGCTGCAAGTGATCAGGTTGAAGCTACCAGATTGGTCGAGGACCTCAAGAAATATCATCAAACAGAAGCACATCTAGTCATCGAGTCTGATTTACAGCCGCAACTTGAGATATTTTTAGAGACTCAGTTCAGCGATCTTTACGAAGCAGTTGTAAAGTTGGCAACCCTTGGTTCATTGACTCCGCAGCTGTCTGATGAAATAGCTAGTTTCGGAGAAAGGCTGTCGAGTTATGTCGTCACCTTGATGTTACGAAGCAAGGGGGTGAAGACAGCTCTGCTTGATTCTCGAGAAGTGATTGTAACTGATGACCAATTCACTCAAGCTTCACCGATACTTGATGCAACACGAAGACGTTTGCTGGACATAGTTCCACAGCTACATCTAGAAAATGAAGTCATTGTAATGGGTGGATTCATTGCCGCCACGGAGAATGGTGATATCACCACTTTGGGTCGTGGAGGATCGGACTTCACTGCTTCGATTGTTGGTGCGTCGCTAGCCGCTGCGGAGATTCAAATTTGGACTGATGTAGATGGTGTAATGACGGCGGATCCGTCTATTTTACCGGAAGCCCGTCGTCTACGTGTTTTGTCATTTTCGGAGGCGTCTGAGCTGGCCTATTTTGGTGCACGAGTCTTGCATCCGAGCACCGTCATACCGGCAGTCGACAGTGATATCCCTGTCCGTGTTCTGAATTCTCAAAAACCAGATGTTGAAGGGACGAGAATCATCAGTAAGTGTCCACCATCCTCTGTAACGGTAAAATCTATTGCGTATAAAGAATCCATTACAGTTGTTGATATTCGATCGACGCGGATGTTGATGGCTCACGGCTTTTTGGCTAGAATCTTTGAAATTTTTGATCGTTTCGGAACTGCTGTTGACATGATCAGCACTTCTGAGGTGGAGGTTTCGTTGACCATTGACCGAACAGACCAGTTGAACGAAATCGTTGACGAGTTGAAGAAATTTTCTGAAGTAACGCACAATGCAGGACAAGCGATCGTCTGTCTGGTAGGCGACAACCTACGATATACACCAGGTATTGCTGCAAGAATTTTCTCAGCAATTCAAAATGTGAACATTCGCATGATCTCGCAAGGAGCATCTCGGCGTAACGTTAGCTTCGTGATAGAGGAGAGTGACTTGCATACCACGATATCTGCTCTGCACAATGTATTCTTCGACAAAGTTGATAAAGAGGTGTTTGCCTAATTATGAGTAAATCTACTGGAAACACGACAAAGCTTGCTCTTGTTGGTTATGGAAAGATGGGGCGTTTGCTCGAAAAATTGGCGCCAGATCTTGGTCTTGAGGTCGCTCTGAAATTGGACGAGTTCAATAACGTTAATGGCTCAGGTATCACTTCGGAGAACTTTAAAGACATTTCGGTGGCCATTGATTTTTCGATTCCTGAGGTAGTGCCGACTAATGCCGAAAAAATTGCTGGCTTGGGGGTGAATCTTGTAATCGGCACAACCGGTTGGTTAGAAGAGTTTTCTCGAGTCAAGCTGGCAGTTGAAGAAAATCAGATAGGGCTTGTATATGGTGCCAATTTTTCGGTCGGTGTGCTTGCTTTCTATGGAATCATTGAGGCCACAGCAAAGATTTTGGCAACTCAGTCTGACTATGATGCTTGGGCTTATGAGGCTCACCACAAGATGAAAAAAGATAGTCCATCGGGCACGATGTTGCAAATCCTAGACGTTATCAAACAGACCGGCTACAGTCGCGACGTTGATGTGGCAACAAACCGCGTCGGTTTCATGCCTGGCAGCCACGAGATTGGTTTTGATTCTGAAGCAGATACAATCCGTCTTTCGCATACAGCTCGCAGCCGCACTGGATTTGCACTCGGAGCTCTAAAAGCGGCACGCTGGGTGGTTAAAAAACAGGGCTTATACGAATTTTCTTCTATTTGGAAACAAGTAGGGTAGTGACGCCATATAAGTTCTCTGCTAGAGTAAACTCCGGCTTACTAGCCGTCGAACTTGGAGGAGACTGGTGATTTGGTGAAATCTAGGGAGACCGTTATGTTCCGAGGTTGTGGTACGGCTTTAGTAACTCCGTTTCGATCGGATCGTTCAGTTGATGAGGAAGCCCTACGACAGCTAACGGTACGTCAGGTAGAGCAGGGCGTGCACTTCCTTGTCCCTTGTGGCACTACAGGGGAAAACCCAACTCTCAGTAGAGCGGAACAATTACGCTCTGTTGAGATTGTTATTTCGGCGGCCCAGGGAAAAGTTCCAATTCTTGCTGGTGCTGGCGGGTACAACACGCAGAATGTTATTGAGTTGGCTCATGCACTGGAGGCGATGGGTGTCGATGGGCTACTCTCTGTTACTCCTTACTACAACCGTCCCACATCCGAAGGGCTTTTCGAGCACTACTCAGCAATTTCAGCTGCCACCGAGTTACCGGTTGTAGTCTACAACGTTCCTAGTCGCACGGGGACTAATTTGACGCCGGAAATTCTTGGCAGACTTGCTTCAGTCGAAAACATAGTCGGAGTGAAGGAGGCTTCGGGAGATATAGCACAGATGGTATCGATTTTTGATCATGTTCCCGAGAGCTTTGTTGTGTTGGCTGGTGACGACGCGGTGACACTGCCTTTAATGAGCCTCGGTGGAGCGGGTGTCATTTCGGTCGTCTCGAACGAAATTCCTGGTGAAATGGCCAAGTTATGTGATCTTTGCTTACAGGGAAACTTTGAGGATGCACGTAAAATCCATCGTCGTTATAGTGCTTTGATGGATGTCAATTTCATTGAGAGCAACCCCGGACCAGTTAAGGCTGCACTAGCGATGATGGGTCTTATCGAAATGAACTACCGGCTACCAATGGTACCGCCTCGCCAGGAAAACCAGAGGAAAATTGCTGCGGTTTTGAAAGAGGCCGGCATCAAGGTGTGAGTTATTTCTTAGACGCAACACGTCGGTAATTTTTGTAAAGATGACGTGTAAACAAAATGTCAGATCGGAACTTTTACTAAACAAAGACCATGCTGGAAGACCAAATCAATTCGCTGTATGAGAAAAACCCGGAAGACTACACACACCAAGATATGGAGATCTTTCAGAGGTTTAAGATCGCCCTAAATTCAGGTTCAGCGCGCGCAGCACAGCCTGATGCCGAGTCGCCTGTTGGATGGACGGTGAACACTTGGGTTAAACGCGGAATTTTAGTGGGGTTTCGTATGGGCCAGACCGTAGATATGTCGGACCAGGGGAGCCGATTTTCATTCTTTGACAAGTCAACCTACCCTCTCAAAGATCTCAGTATCAGTAGTAGTGTTCGATTGGTCCCAGGCGGTTCGAGTATTCGCGACGGGTGTTTTTTGGGTAACAGTGTTACATGTATGCCACCTATGTATATCAATGTGGGAGCCTATGTCGATGAGGGCTCCATGGTTGACTCACATGCTCTAGTTGGCAGTTGTGCACAAATTGGAAAACATTGTCACGTAAGTGCGGCAGCTCAAATTGGAGGTGTCCTAGAACCCATCGGAGCATTACCGGTAATTATCGAAGATAATGTTCTAATCGGTGGTAATTGCGGTGTTTACGAAGGCACCATTGTGAAGAAGAGGGCCGTACTGGGTGCCGGTGTAATTCTTACACGATCAACTCCGGTGTATGACGTGGTCCAAGGTGTAGTGCATCGCGCTTTAGATAGTCAACCATTGGTGATTCCCGAGGGGGCAGTTGTCGTCGCCGGATCACGCCCGATAACGACGACCGGCGTCGGTAAAGACTGGGATCTTTCTCTCTATACTCCTGTCGTAGTCAAATATCGAGATGAAAAAACGGATACTCGTATTCAATTAGAAGATTTTCTGCGCTAGTCCTAGGGTATATTGCTTATCGTCGGAAGGTATTACTGACTACACTCGGCGGATATGAGCTCCGACAGCTGCCAGTTTTTTCTCTATGTCCTCGTAGCCACGGTCGATGTGGTAAACACGGTCGATCACAGTTTCACCGGATGCTGCTAGCGCTGCTATCAGTAAACCGGCACTGGCTCTTAGGTCCGAAGCCATTACGGCAGCACCACTCAATGTCGTTTTACCATGGACTGACGCGTGGTTACCGGCAAGTGATATTTTTGCGCCCATTCGAGAAAGTTCGGAGACATGCATAAATCGATTTTCAAAAATATTCTCGACGATCTGAGACTTGCCATTGGCTTGCGTCATTAACGCCATCCATTGGGCTTGCATATCGGTTGGGAAGCCAGGGTATTCTTGGGTTGAAATGTCAACAGCACGCAGAGGTTCTTTAGGTTCGACGTAAATTGCATCTTCTCTAGGGTAGGAAATTTCTGCACCCGCTTGACTCATCTTTTCAGTTACCGCTTCCAGATGGGCAGCATGAACACCTGTCACCGTAAGCCCATGGCCGACAGCCAATCCAGCTATAAGAAATGTACCTGCTTCGATACGGTCAGCGATAATCGCGTGATGGGCACTCCTAAGTCGATCGACACCCTGTATCTTAATTGTCGGAGTGCCTTCCCCTTCAATCAAAGCCCCCATTTTTTTGAGTAAGTTTGCCAGGTCAACAACTTCGGGTTCTAGGGCGGCATTCTCAAGAACTGTTTCTCCTCTAGCAAGTACTGCAGCCATCATGATGTCTTCGGTTCCGGTGACAGTGACTCGTTCGAATCGTATATTGCTACCGTGTAATCCGTCTGGAGCCTGCGCCTCTACGTAACCGTGATCCTGGGTGATGCGTGCCCCAAGTTGTTCTAGTGCATTCATATGCAAATCAATCGGCCTTGCTCCTATAGCACAACCGCCTGGCATAGAAACTCTGGCCCGCCCGGTTCTCGCTATCAGGGGTCCCAGGACGAGACTTGAGGCGCGCATTGTCTTGACTAAATTGTAAGGAGCCTCGGGCAACGAGATTAACTCGGATTTGAAAGAATACGCATTATCGGATTGTTCTATGCAGACTCCGATGTGTTTTAGTAACCGCATCATGGTCCAGACGTCACGTACTTCAGGAATGCGTTCCAGTATGACCGTGTCTTCGGTCAAAACAGTGGCAGCTAGTGCCGGCAGTGCGGCATTCTTAGAACCACTAATTGGGATTTCTCCTGTTAGTGTATGCTTACCCTCGATAACGAAATTATCCATAAGAACTACTATGTGAGAGTCGTATTAGCGACTGTAGCAACCACAGCTTGGGATACTCATCTTTGAATAGCTTTCCAAAGATCGTCACCAACGTCGCTCAATGTTTTTTCAGCTTTAATGGCATTGAGATCCTTCTTTGCCATCACTATAGCTACATTCACTCTTCCACCTGATTCATGCAGTGCTTTTCTGGCACGCTCATGTGTGCTGTCAGAAACTTCTGCCACTATTCGTTCGGCCCTTCTACGTAACTTCTCGTTTGTAAGTTGGACGTTTACCATCAAATTGCCAACTACATACCCCATCCGTACCATCACACTGGATGAGATCATATTGAGGACAAGTTTTTGAGCTGTGCCTGCTTTCATTCTTGTTGAACCAGTGATAATTTCTGGACCCACCACTGGAGTGATGGCAATATCTGTCAAGGCTGTTAGGTCGCTCTTTGGGTTGCAACTTATACCTACAGTGAAAACATCTAGCGTTTTCGCAAACTTTACTGCTTCCAAAGCATAGGGAGTTCTACCGCTTGCTGAGATAGCTACTAGTATGTCCTCGTTGTGTAATTCCCGCTCGGCGAGGTCACGCTGAGCAGCAACAGTGTCATCCTCAGCGCCTTCTTGGGAGGCCCACATGGCATCGCCGCCACCTGCCAAAATTGCCTGCACCCGATCTGGTGTGGTGCCAAAAGTTGGAGGACACTCCACTGCGTCTAGAACGCCCAAGCGGCCACTGGTTCCCGCGCCTAGGTAGAACAAGCGTCCACCATGCTGAAAATGTTCTACAATTGCGTCTATCGCCGATGCAATGTTAGGGATTTCCTTCTCTACTGCAGTAGCAACTAGCTGGTCTTCTCGGTTGACGATGGTGAGTAGTTCCGTTGTAGAAACTCGGTCTATTTTTTCCGAGGTTGGATTAGGCTGTTCCGTCAGTAGAGAGTCTATCGATGGCACACTGAAGTATACCAAGGGCTGCAAGTTGTCAACGGAGTGAACCGACTCAGTTCTGATGAGGTTTTATTAACACGCTACTTCTGTTGCCCGGGTTTAAGTTTGAAGTTCCGTTTCATTGAAAAAGAACTTCAACTCCGCTGCAGCTGTTTCGACAGCATCGGAGCCATGAATGGCGTTGCGTTCTATATTCGTTCCAAAACGATTACGAATCGTACCTGCAGCTGCTTTAGTTGAATCAGTTGCACCCATGATCTCACGCAGTTTAGCAATAGCATTTTCGCGCTCAAGGGCAATCGGCACCACAGGCCCTTCAGTCATGAAGTTAACCAACGATTCAAAAAAAGGTTTCTCCTGGTGGACTTGATAGAACGCTTCGGCGTCAGAACGTGACAAGCGCAACTTCTTCATAGCCAAAATGCGGAATCCTGAATTTTCGATAGTGACGATGATTTCACCAATTTTCTCTGCAGCAACGGAGTCAGGTTTGATGATCGTAAGTGTTCTTTCTGTTGCCATTTCTATTTTTCCAGCCTTTCAAAAGTTTACAAATAATTCCAACACTCAAAGCTGTTTAACTGGCACAAAGCGCAAAAAAGTCACTTTACAGTAAAGCAGCCAGTGTCGAACCCATTTCTGCAGGAGATTGCGCTACTGTAACTCCAGCGGATTCAAGAGTTTTAACCTTTTCCGCTGTTGTTCCTTTTCCGCCGGAAATAATTGCGCCCGCATGCCCCATACGGCGGCCTGGGGGTGCAGTGCGACCAGCAATGAAAGCCGCAACGGGTTTTTTAAAATTTTCTCGAATGAATGCAGCCGTCTCCTCTTCAGCAGTTCCTCCAATCTCACCAATGATGACTACAGCGTGAGTCTCAGGATCTTTATCGAGGAGTGTAAGAACATCAATAAACGATGTGCCGATGATTGGATCACCTCCAATGCCTATACACGTCGATTGTCCGATGCCGAGTGCGCTCAACTGTTCTACGGCTTCGTACGTTAGGGTTCCAGAACGGGAAACCACAGCGACATTACCCTGTGTGTGAATTGACCCCGGCATGATGCCCAATTTGCATTTCCCGGGAGAAATAACACCGGGGCAATTTGGTCCAATTAATCGTGCGGAATAATTTCTTAGATAGGAGGCGACATGCACCATATCCCTAGCTGGTATACCCTCAGTAATAGCGACGATTAATTCGATTCCACTCTCAGCTGCCTCCATGATGGCATCGCTTGCACCTGGAGCAGGCACAAAAATAATTGACGCGTTTGCTTCTACCGCTGATACGGCATCACGAACGCTGTTGAAAACTGGTATGCCAACCTGTTTTTCTCCACCTTTACCGGGGTGTACTGCACCCACAATTTCAGTGCCGTATTTCACACATTGTTCTGCATGAAACTGTCCGGCTCGACCAAAACCTTGTACCAAGACACGGGTGTTTTCATCAACCAAAATGCTCATGCGATTCTCACCTGTAAGACCGAAAGAAGTTCTCCCAGTGCCGGCCATTAACCGACGGCCATCACTACCTTTTCCGCAGCTTCCTGCATATTCTCCGCAACTATAAAATCCATGCCCGATTCGGCCAAGATCTGACGACCCAATTCTACATTTGTTCCTTCTAGTCGGAGTACGATTGGGACTCTTATGGCCAATTCTTTCGCTGAAGCTACGACTCCTTCAGCCAGCGTATCAATTTTCAAAATACCACCGAAAATGTTGATTAGGATTGCTTTTACATTCGGATCGGAAAGGATAATGCGAAACCCTTGTTTAATTTGATCGGCACTGGCACCACCTCCAACGTCAAGGAAATTAGCTGGACTTCCACCGGTGTACTGGATGATGTCCATGGTTGCCATAGCTAAACCGGCACCATTAACCATGCAGCCGATATTTCCGTCGAGTTTGATGTAGTTTAATCCATGCTCATTAGCATCGATTTCGAGTGACTCCTCTTCGTCAAGATCACGTAGCGCTTTTAAGTTCGTGTGTCGAAACAGTGCATTGTCATCAAGATCTATCTTTGCGTCAAGAGCTGCCACTCGATCATCGCTAGTTGTGACGAAAGGATTAATTTCGACTAAGTCAGCGTCCGTCGAATCGTAGACGCTTGCCAGAGCTGCCATGGCCGATGTTGTGGCTTCTACCAGGTGGGTGGGAATTTTCATGGCAAAGGCCAAACGCCTTGCTTGAAAGCTCGACAGTCCGATGCCGGGTTCGATAGGCTCTCTTAATATCAAGTCTGGTGTATCAACTGCTACTTGTTCGATTTCCACCCCACCGGCAGAGGATGCGATAAACACGGGTTTTTGCAAAGTGCGGTCTAGGGCAACACCTAGGTAAAACTCTCTTTCAATCGGTAATGTTTCCTCGATCAATACGCGTTTGACCTTTTGACCTTCAGGCCCAGTTTGATGTGTTACAAGTGTCATCCCTAGGATTTGCTTGGCAAGCTGCATTGCCTCATCTGCGTTCTTGGCAATTTTTACACCACCTCCCTTGCCTCGACCCCCGGCGTGAATTTGTGCTTTGACAACCACTCGCCCCCCCAATTCTGTTGCGGCCTCTTTAGCTTCATCAGGTGAAAAGGCGACCTTTCCTTGTGGAATTGGGATGCTGTGCTGACGTAATATTTCCTTTGCTTGGTATTCGTGGATTTTCATGGTGGGAGGCCCCTCATGGTACGATCGGGGAATCGAAATTAGACCACTCACTATAGAGGATACGTTGATGATAAGGCAACGAAAACAGGGGAGTAGCTAGATGAGCGCCATACGAGAAGCTCTTCACAAAGTGACAAAGAAGAATGACTTGACCGCTGATGAAGCTTCGGGAGCGATGGATGAGATTCTTGACGGTGCCACTGAGCAGGGTTTAGTTGGTGCGCTGCTTGTTGCACTACGCATGAAGGGAGAGACAGTCGATGAAATAGTCGGTTGCGCACGCTCCATGCGACGCCATGCAACCCGAGTCTCAGTTGCGAAATTTGATGATGTTGCACTTGTTGACACCTGTGGAACCGGTGGAGACTCTGCTGGCACGTTCAATATTTCAACGGTAGCAGCGATTGTTGTTGCTGGTGCCGGTGTGCCGGTGGCAAAACACGGTAATCGTTCGATATCGAGTCGCTGTGGCAGTGCGGATTTACTCGAAGCTCTGGGAGTGCAAGTGATACTCAACCCAGAGCAGGTAGCTCGTTCGATCGAAGAAGTAGGAATAGGCTTCATGTTTGCTCCCTGCTTCCATCCTGCTATGAAACAAGTGCAGCCGATACGGACACAACTCAGGCTACGAACCATTTTCAATATTCTTGGTCCACTGACAAATCCCGCTGGTGCAGAGGCGCAGGTGGTGGGAGTTTTCTCGGAAAGGTTGGTTCCGCAGATTGCTGAAGTTCTTGCAACACTGGGGGTCCGGCGCGCTTTTGTGGTACACGGTGACGATGGGCTTGATGAAATCACTACAACCACGGGAACTACTATTGCTGAGGTCCGTGACGGAAAGATGACTTCTGGCAAAATTACCTCCACTGACTTTGGGGTTCCTGAGGCTCTATCAGAGGATCTCCGTGGTGGGGATTCTGACACTAATCGAGTAATAGTTGAGGAAGTTTTAGCTGGCATATCAGGTCCTCAGCGAGACATTGTAGTCGTCAATGCCTCGGCTTCCCTAGTTGCTGCTGGTAAAGTTGAAGATTTCAAAGAGGGCGTTGAGGTGGCTGCTCGCTCCATTGATAGTGGTGAAGCTGCTAATCGCTTGCGTCATTTAGCCGAGTTTACAACTAATATTGCTGGGCAATAGTCGCCCATCAGGCTTTCTATTACTCGGTACCGGTGTACGTCTTTCCCACCGTCAAAGATTTTAAATCTGGTCGTGCACCTCCAAATAGAACACTTACTACGTAGCCAACCGAGAATAAGATGCCGTGACTGAAGACTCCAATCAAATAAGGGGTCATTTCGAAGTTAAAACCGGCATCATAACCTAGCTTGCCGGTCAGTATTGCCCACCCGACGAACATCAAACAGGCAATGATCCCCACATTTGCTCCGAGTTCTGTGGCGCGCTTTGAGAGAAAACCCAGAGCAAACAATCCCAACATACCGCCGGCGAGCACAGAAACCAAAAGTGCGGCTATTTCGTAGGATGCTGTTGAACGTGTTGAGGTGAGTATAAGAGCAACACCGGTCGCGATCACTCCACTGACGGATACTGCTGAGCGTCCAAACATTAATTGGACTCGGTCAGATACTTTAGGCCATAGACGAGCGAAATGATCTTTTGTTAAGACTGTTGCAATACCGTTGAGATCTCCGCTGACCGATGACATCGCTGATGACAATAGAGCAGCCAATATCAGGCCGACGAGGCCGACTGGAAAATGAGTTGAAATAAAATAAGGCAGAATTGAATCGGGTTGTCCACTCACCGCCGCTGGGAGATGTTCCCCGGTCAAGTCGTAAAAAGACCAAAGGCTAGAACCGATAGCCCCAAAAGCGAACCACATTGGGACGGTGCAAAGAATACCCATCCTGACACCTCGTCGTGCGTCGGAGTCCGATCGTGCTACTAAGTAGCGTTGCACCATATTCTGATCGGTACTGTAATAGCGCGTAAACTGTGCTAGTCCGGCAGCGAAGTAGATCCACGCAGTTGGTTCCTCGAAATAGAGGCTGCGTGTACTCCATTCAAGATTGCCAATACCGTACTTTCCGGCATTCCATGCGTGTGAGAAAATCGGTCCAATACCTACACCAGCTTCCATCACAATCGTTGCCATGATCAGGAACGCGCCTCCGATCATTAGTACACCTTGTACTACCGAGCTCCAGATAGATGCCTCGATACCTCCGATCAAAGTGTAAAGCAGGGTGAATCCTCCTACAGCTATGACGACGATGTGAAGATTCCATCCTGCGATGACTTCGATTGCGATTGCTGTGGTGTAGAGAGTGTATCCGAGGTCGACGACGCGGTTTATTACGAAACCAACCGAACCATAAAGGCGTGATGGGTAGCCAAAGCGTCGCTCGAGATACTCATAGGCACTCATACGAACAACACGTCGATAGAAGGGCACAATGTATTTGGTGACAACAACCAGTGTGACTAGCGCAGTCGACATATAGAATAATGACCACCAATCCCGGTCGAAAACTGATCCAGGAGTGGCAACAAAAGTTGCGCTGCTCACAGTCGTTGCCATCATGGCGAAGCCGACAGCAAAGCCTGGAATTTTACGATTGGCCACGAAGTATTCGGAGGTCGATTTTTGTTTTCGTGCAGTACGGATGCCTATATACGAAACTGCTACGAGATATATAAAAAGTAGGAGGTAATCTATGAATCCAAGTGAAGCCATGTGTTTATGGTTTCTGTACAGAGTTTCAGCGTCGTAACTGCTCCAGCGATGGTAACTAAACAGTGATGCAGATGTCGAGATCGTCTTCAGGTATTGTCAATCAGATGCGAACATACTTATGGAGAGCAGGGCAATTAGGGGGTGCCATGTTTAATCGCCCCCCAGCAGACCACACAACTTCACCAACGTAGATACTACCTTCAGAGTCAACACAGATGTCATGAGGTGCAAAAAAGTCGCCAGGGGTGCCCGGGTTATCCCCGTTGCCCCAACGTGCGACAATCTTACCGTCTGTCGTTAGGATGCTCACGCGGCCTCCTGTGGGATTGGGGCCGGGCTTCATCCAGGGAAACAGGCCTGCTTTACGTCCAACTTCAGCTACGAAAATGTTGTCATCAGGATCAATGAATATTTGCATCGGACGAGAAACGTGTGTCCAGTCATTTATAAAATGACCTTCGGGTGAGAAGATTTGGATGCGGCTATTTTCTCGGTCGGCAACGTAGACGAGACCTTTGCTATCAAGTGCTATGCCGTGGGGCAGGTTGAATTCTCCGTGGCCATCACCTGGTTCCCCCCAAGACAATTGTAATTCTCCTTCCGCCGAAAACTTGTGAACGCGTGCATTGCCATAGCCGTCTGTGACATAGATAGATCCATCAGAGGCGAGAGCTATGTTAGTTGGATAATTAAAAGGATTACCCCCATGAGTGATCTGACGATAGTCGAAATCTCGCATGCCTGTAGCACTGGGTCTTCCGTTACCAAGGGCCATGATCAATTCGCCTTCTGGGGAATATTTGCATACCGTGTGGGCCTCATCATCAGCTAAATAGACCATGTCATCTGGACCGATATGAATTCCGTGAGGTCGAGTGAAGGAAACTTCATTCCAACTGTCGACTAGGTTTCCATTGCGGTCAAAGACGACAAGAGGATGTGCGCCACGATTAAAGACAAATAGACGATCTTTGGAGTCAACTGCCACCCCAGCGACATCTATAAAATTCCAGTCTTCAGGCATCGTTTCCCACTGTGGAATGGGACGGTACTGAAACCCCTCAGAACCTACAGTTGGTGGAGGAGTATTCTGAAGTGGATGATTTTCCAAGGCGATGTTGTGGCGTTTTCTCTCTTCAGTTGTCATGTTCGTTTGGCCTATGTGAGCTAGTTTTGACACATTTGTTTCTCTTCTGTGTTGCAGTAGTGGATCCGTACCTGTGCATGGCGGTGACGATAGCAAAGTGTAATGCTAATGTCGAGGCAAGAACAGTGGTTCTCTTTTCACTTAATCCGGGATACGACAGGTGATCGGCATATATTGCTTTGACTTCTACACAGCCCGTGGGCTTGACCGGGCTTGGGGGCAAAGGTAAACTTAGATTGTGTTGCAGAGAGTGTGACGTAGCGGAAAGTTAAGATGCTGAGAGAGTCAAAGAGTTGGGAAGTGGCCCGGATGGGGTTGTGTAGACGGGGTGTGTCCTGCTCTGGGTTTGGCAATTCTCTGACGACTTCTGCGGCCGGTCTCTCGATGGACAACCCCCGCCTAGCGGTTATTCGCATTAATAACAACTTAATTACTCTTGTCGGTGTACGCAGCCCCGGTTGAGGGTTTCTGAGGCAAGATTCAGAGGCCACTGACCGGGGCATATGATCCGGTTTGGTGGTCTTTTTTTGTTTTAGCCGAGACGAGGAGACTTGTTGTAACCATTTCGGCGAGAGGCGGTAAGGAGAGAAGATTATGTCAGTAATGTCGGGTGCACAAATATTACTAGAGAGCTTGATGCGTGAAGATGTCGAAGTAGTATTCGGTTACCCCGGAGGGGTGACTCTGCCGATCTATGATGTTCTGTACGATCATCCGCTCAAGCATATTTTGATGAGACATGAGGAGAATGCGAGCTTTGCTGCAGAAGGATATGCCAGAACAACGGGTAAAGTTGGAGTGTGTATGGCAACTTCTGGTCCGGGTGCAACCAACTTAACCACGGGACTGGTCGATGCTCTAATGGATTCTATTCCAATCGTTGCAATTACGGGGCAAGTCCCAAGCAAATTGATTGGACGTGATGCATTCCAGGAAGCCGACACATTTGGCATTACACGTGGTGCCACGAAACACAACTACTTGGTCAAAGACATCAGTGAGCTAGCAGATACCATTCATGAGGCTTTCTATGTGGCGTCTTCGGGGAGGCCAGGGCCAGTATTGGTCGATACCACAAAAGATGTTCTGATAGCTAATACTGAGTACCGCCCAGCGATCCAAATCGAGAAGATGCGTGGCTACGAGTTGCGTATTGACCCGACCGACGATGAGGTAGACGAGGCTGTTGAGTTTCTCTGGCAAGCTGAACGCCCCTATGTCTACGCTGGTGGTGGCATCATTTCATCCGGAGCTTCAGATGAATTGGCTGAATTTGTAGAGTCACTCGATGCGCCGGTGGCTCTGACTGTGATGGGCTTGGGGGCGATGCCTACGGAACACCCAAATTTCATTAGTATGTTGGGTATGCATGGGAGTTATGCCGCGAATATGGGAGTGACCGAGTGTGACTTGCTGATTGCACTCGGTGTGAGGTTTGATGACCGCGTTACAGGTCGACTGGACGCCTTTGCCCCTAATGCTCGTGTGCTTCATGTGGACATAGACCCTGCTGAGATGGGCAAAAATCGCAGTCCGGATCTCGGAATTGTGGGTGATGTTAAGCATGTTTTACAACGGTTAACGCAGAGGATCAAAGAAACCAAAGAAACGCAAGGGAGAAAAAATAAAGAAGCTCGTGGATCATGGAAAGAGCGGATCACTGGCTGGATGCATGAGTACCCCTATAGTTACGAACCGAGCAAGAACGAGATCAAACCACAAAAGCTGATCCAAAAGATAGACTCAATTTCAGGTGGTGAGGCTGTCATGTCGGTTGATGTCGGACAACATCAAATGTGGGCAGCACAATACATGCGTTTTAATGGCCCACGACAGTGGGTTGTTTCTGGTGGACTTGGAGCCATGGGTTTTGGATTGCCGGCGGCACTTGGAGCGCAAGTTGGGCGCCCAGACAAAGTGGTTTTCGCACTGGTCGGTGACGGAGGCTTCATGATGAGCTTGCCCGAATTGGCGACCATCGCCAGTAATAAATTACCAGTGAAGATTATTGTTCTTAACAACGGCACACTTGGGATGGTGCGACAGTGGCAGGAACTTTTCTATGACAAGCGTTATTGTGCTATTGACATGGATTGTTTTCCGAATTGTGAATTATTAGGTGCAGCTTTTGGGATCAAGAGTCGTACGGTAGACAAGCCTGGAGATCTTGACGAGGCACTAGATGAAGCCATGGCAGAAGAGGGGCCTTTCTTGCTTGATGTGAAGGTGACGCCTGAAGAAAATGTGTTCCCGATGGTTCCTTCCGGAGGGGCGGTTAATGAGATGATCCTTGAACAACCCAAACCTGTGACGGTGGGAGATTGATCATGAAGCAACTGATATCTCTACTCATCGAGAATAAGCCAGGTGCCTTGATGCGAGTGACAGGAGTGTTGACGGCGCGTGGGTACAACATAGAGAGTTTGACGGTGGCTAGAACACTTGACTCGACGCTTTCGAGTATGACGATCGTAGTTGACGTCGATCCAGTGATGCAATTTTTGTTGATCAAACAGATCAAGCGGTTGGTTAATGTGGTGGAAGTGACCGATTTGACTGAATCTCGATCTGTATGCGGCGAGATGGCACTTGTAAAAATAGAGACTACGCCCGAGAAACGTGCAGCCTTACTCAAGGAAATCGACGTTTTTGGTGCCCGTATCGCCAAAACTGATTTGTTGTCTTACACATTAGAGGCAACTGGAACTAGTGACGAATTGGATTCTTTTATCTCGTTGCTGCATAGCTACGGCACGATTGAAATGATCCGTTCGGGTGCGATAGCAATATCAGGTTCGTCTACAACGAAATCAGATGATCCCCTTGCGGACATCACTGATAGTAATGGTGAGGCGCAAGAAGCATTGCAAGTGTGACACTGTATGGCAATGTAAGCTACAGGATTAACTCCAACAAAGAGTTTGCAATGCAGCACTGACACAACGCGACTAGAATTGAGTAGAAGAAACAGGAGCAATTCATGGCAACTATTTATTACGAAAAAGATGCTAACCTCGATGACCTTGCGGGGAAGACCGTCGCAATTATCGGGTACGGGAGCCAGGGGCATGCGCATGCCCTAAATCTCAAAGACAACGGACTCGATGTCGTTGTAGGACTTTACGAAGGTAGTTCCTCGTGGCCTAAGGCCGAAGCTGACGGACTGAAAGTGATGACTACTGCGGATGCAGCTAAGACTGGGGATGTGATTATGGTCTTAGTTTCCGATCACCTTCAGCATGATATTTTTGAGCAACAAATTGCCCCTGGCCTGTCAGCCGGGAACACAATAATGTTTGCTCATGGGTTTAGTGTTCACTATGGTCAGGTCGAAGCGCCACCAGACGTCGATGTATCCATGATCGCACCGAAGGCACCAGGTCATCGCGTGCGTGAGCTTTTCACAGAAGGGGTAGGAGTGCCTGGGCTGGTGGCTGTTCATCAAGATGCATCAGGTAATGCAAAACAGCAGGCGTTAGCTTATGGCATGGCACTTGGGTGCCTGAAAGCAGGTGTAATCGAGACAACTTTTCAGGAAGAGACAGAGAGTGATTTATTTGGCGAGCAATCCGTTTTGTGCGGTGGCTGCGCAGAGTTAATCCGAGCAGGTTTCGAGACTCTGGTTGAAGCGGGCTACCAGCCGGAGATCGCATATTTTGAGTGTTTGCATGAGTTAAAGTTAATTGTTGATTTGGTCTATGAGGGTGGACTCGGTTACATGCGGTATTCCGTTAGTGACACGGCCGAATACGGCGACTATTCACGAGGCTCACGCGTGATTGATGAACGTGTCCGAGAGAATATGAAGCAAGTACTCGCAGAGGTGCAATCGGGTAAGTTTGCCGATGAGTGGATTGCCGAAAATAAGGCTGGCCGGCAGAAGTTCCTTGATACGCGCAAGGAACAACAAGAACAACTTGTAGAACAAGTTGGGAAAAACCTGCGCGAGATGATGTCTTTTCTCAAAAAGAAATAAATCTCGCATCAGCTTGCCGTGGCAAAACCTTTGCCGCGGCTGATCTAGACACCTCATTGGATGATTAGGCGACATCCGGATGATAGAGAAGGAGTGGAAAATGCGCGTTTTCACGTATGACACAACACTTCGAGACGGAACGCAGGGCGAAAATGTATCATTCTCGGTTGACGACAAACTTCAGATCGCCAAAAAACTCGATGAACTGGGGATTGATTACATAGAAGGTGGCTGGCCGGGCTCAAATCCGCGTGACAAGGCATTCTTTGAGCGAGTGGGAGAACTTGAACTCGAGCATGCTCGTTTGGCCGCCTTTGGTTCCACTCGGTACGCACGGAATACTGTAGAAAACGACCCCAATGTTATTGCTCTACTAGCAGCTGAAACGCCGATTATTACAATCTTTGGTAAGAGTTGGGATTTGCATACTCGCCAAGCACTTGGGGTTGAAGAGGAGCAGAACCTAAAAATGATTTCGGAGACTGTTGAACATCTCAAAAAGAATGGACGAGAGGTGTTTTACGATGCGGAGCATTTTTTCGATGGGTATGAATCTAATCCAGATTTTGCGTTACGAACTCTAGAATCTGCGCAAAGAGCAGGTGCCGATGTGCTGGTGCTTTGCGACACAAATGGTGGCGTCATCACGCAACGATTGGGTGAGATTTTCACGGAAGTTCGCAAGCGCTTTGATGGAGTTATCGGAATTCATGCACACAATGATTCTGATTTGGCTGCAGCTAATTCGATAACGGCGGTGCAGCTGGGTGCGACCCATGTCCAAGGAACGATTAACGGCTATGGTGAACGCTGTGGTAATGCCAACCTATGTTCGATTATTCCAATTCTAGAATTGAAATTAGGACACACGACTGTAGGTAGGCACAGAGTTGAACACCTTGCTGGAACGGCAAATTTTGTTAGTGATATAGCGAATCTGTCACTTCCGAATGATCGCCCTTTTGTTGGCCGCAGTGCTTTTGCTCACAAGGGTGGCATACATGTCAGTGCGGTACTCAAGGACCCCTTGACCTATGAACATATCGATCCTGTGACGGTAGGCAATCGTAGACGAGTACTGATTAGTGATTTGTCCGGACGGAGTAATATTTTCTACAAACTACAAGAGAAGGGTCTCGAAGAATTGCTTGATGATGCGAAGAGAAAACAGTTACTTGATCGTATCAAGCAACTCGAATATGAAGGATATGAACTAGAATCTGCCGAGGGCAGTTTCGAGTTATTAGTCCGTGAAGTGTTACAACCCGACCATTTTCTCTTCGAACTCCAGAGTATGAGTCTTGTTCGCGAGAAAAAGGATGAAAAAAGTACTGGATGTGAAGTCAAAATGACGGTGCGGACTCGCGATGGGTTGCACGAGAGAACAGAAAATGCCGCAGGGCCTTTTGATGCAATGGCAGGTTGTCTGCGTAAGTGTCTTGCGCAATCTTATCCACAGGTCGCCGAGATTCGTTTGAAAGACTATAAGGTACGTGTGCTTGAACCAAATCGAGGTACCGCTGCCAAGGTTCGAGTTCTTGTTGAATGGAGCGACCATAAGAGCTCCTGGACTACAGTAGGTGTTTCTGACGACGTTCTTGAGGCTAGTTGGAATGCTCTGGTGGATTCTATTAGGCTAGAGCTATTGCGTCTAACCACAGATGATAAAGACCTTAAGGAGACTCTGGAAGGTCACCGCTCACGAGTCGAAACGCCCTAACTTGATGGCTCGTGAAGCTAAGGGTTTTGTTAGAAGACAGCTATCAATGGTGCTATTACCAAAGCTACAATTGACATGAGTTTGATAAGAATATTCATAGAAGGTCCAGAGGTGTCTTTGAAAGGGTCGCCCACTGTGTCTCCTACAACCGTTGCTTTGTGAGCTTCAGAACCCTTAGCTTCGCCATCTAGATCACCTTTTTCGATTAGTTTTTTGGCATTGTCCCAAGCACCACCGGAATTGGCCATAAAAAGAGCTAGAAGCACACCTGTCACAGTTGCTCCAGCAAGCATTCCCCCTAAGGCTTCGGGCCCAAGTAGATACCCCATCGCCACTGGCGCTGAAATAGCAACTATCCCTGGCAGCACCATTTCCTTTAGGGCAGCGGAAGTGGCGATGTCGATACAGCGAGCTGCATCGGGCCGTACACCATCCTCATTAGCCAATAGACCTTTGATTTCTCGGAACTGTCTACGGATTTCATCAACCATTTTTCCAGCAGCACGACCAACTGCAGTCATGGTCTGGGCGGCAATGAAAAATGGTAAGACGCCCCCAATCAATAAACCAATGACTACACGTGCATCATTCACCTGTATATTTATTTGAGGGAGACCGTTGCTGAGTCGAATAGCATCTACAGCCTGCGTATAAGCTGAGAATAATGCTAGCGACGCTAGTGCAGCAGATCCAATCGCAAACCCTTTGCCCATTGCTGCGGTCGTGTTTCCCAATGAATCTAGCGTATCGGTAATGGCTCGAACTCTTTCCCCAAGGCCCGCCATCTCAGAAATGCCACCTGCATTGTCAGCGATGGGGCCGTAGGCGTCGACGCTCATGGTAATACCTACCGTGGCTAACATGCTCACCGCTGCAAGACCTATTCCGTAAAGTCCCGCAACATCATGTGCAACATAGATAGCGGCACAGATCACCACCACCGGCCACGTACAGCTTCTAAAACCCACTGCTAGGCCTTCGATGATATTTGTTGCTGCTCCTGTAGTTGAAGCGTTTGCAATTCCCATTACGGGTTTCATGGAAGTATAGTATTCAGTTACGTAGCCTATTACAACGCCACTTAGCGTTCCTGCTACAACTGGCCAGAAAACAGAACTATTAATTACTGATTCGTTTACGATGCCGTAGGATGCGCCGAGAAATAGCACGGCAGCCAACCAAGCCGAGTAGCGTAAAGCTGCTGCAGCGCCCATGCCACTCATTAGTCGAACCGAGATGATGCCGATTATAGAGCAAACCAGACCGACACTTGCAAGCACTAATGGTAGGGCCATCAAGGACTCGCGAACCGTTTCCCCTCCGAGCATATTTAGGACATCTGCACTCAGTGTTGCTGCTATTGCTATGGTGGCTATCATGGATCCGACATAGGATTCAAAAATGTCCGCTCCCATGCCAGCAACATCGCCCACATTGTCGCCTACGTTGTCAGCGATCACTCCTGGGTTACGAGGGTCATCCTCGGGAATACCTGCTTCTACTTTGCCGACCAAGTCACTTCCAACATCTGCCGCCTTGGTGTAGATGCCTCCACCGACGCGTGCGAATAGGGCTATAGAGCTGGCGCCCATGGCAAATCCGTTTATGTAAATAGCTTGTTCGATGCCGGCGAACACCTGTGCGAATACTCCAACGCCCAGTAGTCCCAAACCTGCAAGTGCGAGTCCCATGACGGCACCACCCTGAAAAGCGGCCATCAAAGCACTCGTTACGCCTTGGCTGCGTGCTGCTTCTGTAGTGCGTGTATTTGCACGGGTTGCCGACTTCATGCCTATGAAACCAGCGAGAATTGAGCAGCTAGCTCCGGTGATGAAACACAATGCGGTTTCTCTGTTAAGTTGCCAGGCAATTAGTGCTGCCACTGTTGTGACGAAGATCAGCAATATGCTGTATTCGCGTTTTAAAAATGCCATCGCACCATCGTGAATTGATTTTGACAGCTCACGCATCGTTTCATTGCCAGGAGGCCGTTTGTCATTGAGGATAAAAATAATGAGGGCACAAGCTATGCCGGAGAGTCCAATGATTGGAATAAGAGGTATCAGGAATTCCATAACAGTTAGTTTCTTAAAAATGTGATAACGCTATTTTGTTCAAAATCCACCAAAGGTGTCTTCTATAAGTGAATCTACAAGGGTACCAGGGTCTTGTTCCTCGGTGCGTCATACTAGTAAAGGAAACTTATTTTATGACCCTTCCGGACCTAGCAACCTACGATGCCCTTATCATTGTTTCGTTTGGTGGCCCTGAGAATCCATCTGACGTAATGCCGTTTTTGGAGAATGTTCTCAGGGGTCGAAGTGTACCGCGTGAGAGAATGCTCGAAGTTGCTGAGCATTATTACCGCTTCGGGGGTAAGAGTCCCATTAATGATCAAAATAGAGAGTTGATGCGTGCACTCAAGAAAGAATTTTCCGTGAGAGGCCCCGATCTGCCTGTCTACTGGGGAAATCGAAATTGGCACCCTTTTTTGTCTGACACATTTCGATCTATGGCTGCAGATGGTGTTCGGCGTGCTCTAGCTTTTACAACCTCGGCTTATAGTTCTTACTCAAGTTGTCGACAATATCTCGATGACATCGAACGCGCGCGCGGTGAAGTGGGACCTTCGGCACCCACTGTTGATAAAATCCGCACCTTTTTTAATCATGAGGGGTTTATACGCCCCATGGTTGAGAATACCGTTTGTGCGCTCCACGACTTTCCATCTTCAAAACGCGATGAAGTCATGTTGGTATTTACAGCCCACAGTATCCCGTTATCGATGGCCGCAACTTCGAACTATGTTGAACAACTAGAAGAAGCATCGAGACTAGTTGCTGAGGGGGCTGGCCATAGCAAATGGTGCCTTGTTTATCAGAGCCGTAGTGGTTCACCGACTCAACCCTGGTTGGGACCAGACATATGTGATTACCTTCGTGAACTGCAAGGTGCTGGTACATCGCCCGGTGTCGTGGTGGTTCCGATCGGCTTCGTTTCCGATCACATGGAAGTGATTTATGACCTTGACACGGAGGCGCGCACCTTGTGCGATGCGCTTGATTTTCAAATGATACGCGTGGCGACTGTCGGAACACATCCACTATTTATTGAGATGATTCGATCTCTTGTATTGGAAAGAGTTGAACCTGATCGTAAACGTATCGCCCTTGGGGATCTTGGGCCATCGCCTGACATCTGTCACACTGATTGTTGTCCAAATCCACGACACATAGTGAATTGCTGATATCGACACACTGCGTTAGTTTGACGGGTTTGTGGAATTTTGTTACGTTTACAAGATAATACTCATTTGTACGCCTTCCTTGGGTAATTGTTTGTAAATTCCTCGGTGAGCCAACAAATGATATCAATGTTTCTGTTGGAGGGATAGTATTGGCGCGCACTGATAAGCATCTATTTACCTCGGAATCAGTCACCGAGGGACACCCTGACAAACTGGCTGATAGAATTTCCGATGCTGTTCTGGACGCGGTCCTTGATCAGGATCCGATAGGGCGAGTTGCCTGCGAGACTTTGGTGACAACTGGGCTCTGCATGATTGCGGGTGAGATTACCAACAAAGGGTCTGTGGACTATCCCAAAGTTGCCCGAGAGACAATTCGGGATGTTGGCTATACACAAGCTGATTTTGGTTTCGATTGTCACACCTGCGCTGTGGTAAGTTCGGTTGACGAGCAGTCACCTGATATAGCAATGGGTGTGGATCCCGGAGGGGCAGGTGATCAGGGTTTAATGTTCGGATATGCTTCAAATGAGACAAGCGAACTGATGCCACTTCCGATTAGTTTGGCACACAAATTAGTAGCTAAACTGACGGAAGTGCGGAAGACAGGTGGACTCAAATATTTGCGCCCTGACGGAAAATCTCAGGTGACTGTGGAGTACGACGGAGGTAAGCCTGTTCGTCTCGACGCGATAGTTATTTCGACACAGCATAGTGATCAGGTACAGCAATCACAGATTCACCAAGACGTGTTAGAGCAGGTTGTTAGTCCTGTCGTACCACAGTCGATGGTAGATGCTGACACAAAATATCACATAAATCCGACTGGACGTTTCGTAGTAGGAGGACCACACGGAGATACTGGTTTGACTGGTCGCAAAATCATTGTTGACACTTACGGTGGAATGGGCCGACATGGCGGTGGAGCATTTTCGGGCAAGGACCCCACAAAGGTCGACAGGTCGGCCTGTTATATGGCCCGTCATATTGCGAAAAACATAGTAGCGGCCAAACTAGCAGATCAGTGTGAAGTACAGCTAGCGTACGCTATTGGTGTCGCCGACCCGGTCTCGGTGATGGTTGACACGTTTGGGACTGGTCGGGTTGATGAAATCCGATTGGCTTCTATTGTACGAGATGTTTTCCCACTTACCCCCAAGGGGGTTATTGACTATTTAGACTTGAGGAGGCCGATCTTTACCCAGACCGCTGCCTACGGTCATTTCGGGCGCGAAGAAGATAGTTTCACTTGGGAAAAAGTCGATAGGGTTGAGGCTCTAAAGCCTTAATGCCGCGTACACATGGCTAAGCTTGAACACTGCTTGGCACCCTTAACTCAATCAAAGGAATCGAGGACTATTTATGTCTACTAATGAGACAACGCCTGGTGACGTCAGAGATCTCGGCCTCGCCGAAACGGGCAAGAAGAGAATCGAATGGGCCGCCGAATGGATGCCTGTTCTAAAGTCTGTACGGGAGGAGTTTATACATGAAAAACCTCTCGCGGGGGTACGTATTTCTGCGTGTTTGCACGTAACAACTGAGACTGCCAATTTGGCGATTGCGTTGAAGGACGGAGGAGGGGATGTGGTGCTGTGTGCTTCGAATCCTCTTTCCACACAGGACGATGTTGCAGCCTCATTAGTAGCGGACTTTGGCATCCCGGTCTACGCTATCAAAGGTGAGGACAATGAGACGTATTATTCGCACATTGCAGCCGCCTTAGATCACAAGCCACACATCACCATGGATGATGGTGCGGATTTGGTTCACGCTTTGCATACGGACCGCCAAGATGTGGCTCAGGGAGTTTTCGGCGGAACAGAGGAAACCACAACTGGTGTAATTCGCCTTCGGGCGATGGCTGAAGAAGGAGTTCTTAAATACCCGATAGTCGCTGTCAACGATGCCATGACGAAGCATTTTTTTGACAACCGTTATGGAACGGGTCAATCGACGATGGATGGCATTATTCGAGCGACCAATGTGCTCATAGCCGGGTTGAACGTTGTGGTTGCTGGCTATGGTTGGTGTGGTCGAGGGGTGGCGAATCGTGCACGTGGGTTAGGAGCGAATGTGATAGTGACTGAAGTCGATCCAACCAAAGCTCTTGAAGCTGTGATGGACGGTTTTCGCGTTATCCCGATGATGGAGGCCGCTCCAATCGGTGATGTCTTCGTGACTGTCACTGGTGATAAACATGTTGTTGCAAGAGATCATTTTGAGGCAATGAAATCCGGGGCGATTGTTTGTAATTCCGGCCATTTCAATATTGAGCTTGATCTGGAATCACTTGCAGATATGGCATCAGGTCGCCGTTTCGTGCGCGAGTTTGTGGAGGAGTATAAACTTCGAGACGGACGCAAGATATTTATTCTGGCCGAGGGCAGATTGGTTAATTTAAGTGCTGCTGAAGGGCATCCAGCAGTTGTAATGGATATGAGCTTTGCTAACCAAGCTTTAGCGGCCCGCCATCTAGTCGTTAATAAGAGCGATCTTACTGTTGGTGTACATACTGTGCCGGAGGAAATCGACAAAGAGGTTGCTCGTCGAAAACTAAAATCGATGGGTATTCACATAGATCAATTAAGTCCCGGACAGGTGAAGTATCTTTCAACATGGCTGGAAGGAACCTAAATTCTTGAGCTCAAACTTCGTTCTAAGTTGATCTAGTTGCTGTACTAAATAGGTCCCAACGCTCCCTTAACGGGGAGGTGCTATCTGATAAGAGCTCAGGGTGTTTTCGTGTTGGATCTCCTAGCTCGCTGATCGGAAAATCTTTGAGCTTTACTTTCCCAGCGAGGCAGAGTGCCTTTTTCTATCGGTCTTACCTTAGCCCGGATGCCAATCTCGTCACTGATACTTTGAGCGACGGCTTGTGCAGTCGTTTGGTCTCCCTCAATTTCAATGCCGATTTCATCCATCTCAGCGAATGTCGAAACAATAATTCGAAATTCACAGAGACCGATAATTGAGCGGATTATATTTTCTAATGTTGAGGGATATATGTTCACACCTCGAATAGTGACCATATCGTCAACACGACCGAGAATGCCTCCTTTGAGGAGAAGTTTGCCTTCCATTGGCCCGGATGGAATACGAATGGGGTTTACCAAATCACCAGTTCGGTAGCGGATTATCGGCCAAGCACCACGTCCAAGATTGGTAATAACAAGTTCTCCAGTCGAGCCCGATTCAATTGGCATAAACGAATTGGAATCAATAACTTCTGCGATGAACTCCTTCTCGTTTACGTATAAATCACAGTCTTTTGTGTCACCGATCCCAAATGCACCTACTTCCGTGGCGCCGGCGTGGTCGAGCGCTCTTGCCCCCCAGGCCTGTTCTATTTTTTGACGAGTCATAGGAATACTAGCGCCTAGTTCACCTGCATGAATGGTCTTTGTGATTGTTGATTGGGTAAGGTCAATGCCTCTCTGAGATGCGATTTCGGCTAAATGAAGCGCATAGGTGGGTGTTGACAATAAAACTGTTGCCTCCGTGGCTTCGATCATCTCTAGTCGTCTCGCCGAGTTTGCTCCACTACCTGAGATAGCCATTGCTCCAAGCATTGAGACGGCATGATAGGCTGACCAGAAACCTATGAAGGGTGCGAAAGAGAATGCGAAAAAGATCCGATCACTTTTGGTCACACCCGCAGCTTGCAGTACTTCTAACCAGCATCGACCCCACCAATCCCAAGTTGTGGGCGTATCTAAAACACGCAGCGGTTCACCGGTAGTCCCCGAGGTTTGATGGTAGTGGCTGTAGTAGTCCAGAGGATAGGTGAGGTTGGAGCCAAATGGTGGGTTGTTGATTTGATCTTCCATCAGCTCACGTTTTGTAAGCAATGGAAGCTTAACAAAAGATTCATTGTCTACTGCTTTTGTAAGGTTGCCCAGCCTAGTTGACTGGAACGGGTTGATACCATTAATTTCCTCTAATAAGGAACTCAATCGGTCCAATTGAGCTGAGGTATGAATCCCGTAAATGTAGGGCATAGGTCACTCAAGATTGTCTAGGGTGTGTAGCGTGGTTTGTTTAGCTAAAGGATGTTCAATCTAAATATTCACTTAACGACATATTGTAACTAACCTCTCCATCAGATTACGCCGTGCCAACGTTTGGTGTTGTTACAAGATTGGTAGTATCGTTAACGCGGTACGACAAGATCGATAACTAGTGTGGCATCACATCAAATAATCAACATGCAATCGCCATAAGAATAGAAGCGGTATTTTTGGTTCACGGCATGTCGATACGCTGCGAGTGTTAATTCTTGACCAGCGAAGGCGCATACTAACATCAAAAGAGTCGATTGAGGTAGGTGGAAGTTGGTCAGCAATCCATCGGTCGCACGGAACTTGAACCCGGGACGAATAAAGAGGTCGGTGTCTCCATGGCTGGCTTCGATTTCTCCACTGGGCGATGTCTTGATAGCGTGCTCAAGAGTACGCACGGTTGTGGTCCCTACAGCCAATCGACGTCCAGGGCCTCTTAATTGTTTCGCTGCTGCTGAAGAGATTTGATAGGACTCTGTATGCATCAAGTGATTCTCAATTATTTCGGTGCGTATAGGCTGAAACGTTCCTAGTCCTACATGAAGCGTCACTTCCACTCTTCGTACGTCAATACTGTCTATTTCTGTTAGGGTGTCGGAAGTGAAATGAAGGCCGGCTGTTGGTGCTGCCACAGAGCCGAGATGCACAGCAAAAACTGTCTGGTACCGACTGCGGTCAACTAGTGTATCGGACCTCTTGATGTACGGTGGTAATGGTATGTGGCCAACTCGTTCGAGCCAAGCTGTGAAGTTAGTGGCATTAGATGAAAATTGAATAATACGGGAGCTATCCGAACTATCTTCGAGGATTACAGCCTCAATGCCTTCGGGCAAAACGAAGCGTTCGCCTTTGCGTATTCTTCGACTTGGTCTAACCAGTGCTTCCCAGCACACGGGGTTTTGTTTTACTTGCTTTAGTAATAGGATTTCGATGCGTCCGTGGAGTTGATCTTGTGAAGTGTCTGTACTAGCGCTTGTTTTGGTGCCGAACAACCGAGCAGGAATTACACGTGTATTGTTAAATATGAGCCGATCTCCCGATTTTAAATGCTGCGGCAGGTCCTGAAAGTGAAGATCCTTCCAGCAACCGGCAGTTCTATCAATTACCAGCATGCGACTCTCGCCACGGTTGATCGATGGCGTTTGTGCGATGAGAGCCTCTGGCAGAGTGTAATTGAAATCACTGAGTAGCACTCGTTTATTGTAGAACCTGTGGCAGGATGACGATTTTCATTAGCGCACAAGATCTAATGTTTTCTTAGTAGAGCTTCGAGGTTGTAGAGGTGTCACTGTTTTTCTTTTAGCATTTTCACCATTGCCCGAAAGGCCTTGCCACGATGACTGCACTTCCATTTTGTTTCACTCGGAAGTTCTGCAAACGTCTTTTTCAGCTGAGGATAAAAAAACAGAGGGTCATAGCCGAAACCACCTTTTCCTGTTGGCGACGTGAGAATTCTCCCTTCTACTTTTCCATGGAAAACCCCTAGTATGTTTTCACTACGAACTAGAGCGATTGAGCAAACAAATCGCCCAGTGCGTCTGCGTTCGGGAACCTTTCTAAGTTCGCGGATTAACTTTTGATTATTAGTGTCGTCTGTCGCATCGGAACCTGCAAAACGTGCTGAATAAATACCAGGGGCGCCATCCAACGCATCCACCACTAGTCCTGAATCGTCAGCAAACACGAGTGCATCATCTCCTAGTTCATCCTTGGGCTGCAGTGCATTGCAGTAGCAAAGAGCTTTTGAGATGGCGTTTTCGTCGAAACTACTCCCTTCTTCTGGACAGCTGCATTGACCTAGGCGGTGAACAACGATTCCGGAGCTAGCGGCCTGTTGAAATTCACGTTGTTTGCCAGAGTTTGCCGTAGCACAATAAAGGCTTATCACTTTCACAGTGCTATGATTTCCTTCTGTAATGCCATTAATCGATGAATTCCTTTATTGGCTAAAGTAAGTAGATCTTGTAGTTGATCACCTCGAAACAGCTCTCTTTCTGCTGTAGCTTGGATTTCAACGTATTCGTTTGATGAGTTCATAACAACATTCATATCGACACCGGCACGAGAATCCTCTTCGTAGCACAGATCCAGTAGTAGTGTGTTTTCGATGATGCCGATGCTGGTAGCGGCTACTTGCTCACGAATTGGCATCGAACTAACCATAGAAAAGTCCACCATTTGTTTGGTTGCCAAAGCTAGTGCAACCCAACCTCCAGTAATTGCTGCCGTACGTGTGCCGCCATCAGCGACAATGACGTCACAATCAATATGGATTGTCCGTTCGCCAAGTTTTTCCAAATCCGTTACAGCACGGAGCGACCGTCCGATCAATCGCTGGATCTCATGGGTTCGGCCTCCTACTCGCCCACGATTTACCTCACGGACAGTGCGTGTTGATGTAGCACGTGGGAGCATGGCATATTCTGCGGTAACCCAACCTTTTCCACTACCCCGCAAGAATGGAGGGACATTTTGTTCGACAGAAGCCGCACAGATAACTTTTGTGTTGCCGATCTCGATCAAAGCGGAACCCTCGGCAGTTGGTAGGAAGTTCGGCTGAATCGAAGCAGGACGGAGCTCATCAGGTTGTCGGTTGTCAATTCGCATCAGGTTTAGTGTGCACTCCAGTGGTATATGTTTAGGAATATTACCAGTAACAATCTGAAGGTTAGCAAATATTCTAATTAAGAAGGCTACAAATAAAAGAGCAACAGCCTACGACACAATCATTGTGAGGACGAGAGAATAGTCCGGTTGTGGTCATCTAAATATTTACTGCACTTTATGTGGAGAAGGTTACTTCTCAAAGGATGCTTGCGGCACCAATTGTGATAAGGTATCTCAGCCGGTCCGTAGAGCGGATTTGCGCACTTAAGGACTTGTTCTGGGATTAGAATGCTGACTACGTGGAAAGTGCTGCCGAGCAAGGTACGTTAAATTGATAGATTGTCTAACTTTCATGCCATTAGTGATCATCAGTACTAGCTTTGATTTTGGCTGCATCCTAGAATGAAGTAGCAGGAGTTTCATTCATGGGGCGACGTCAACCAATTCAGTTGAAACTGCCAGAAATAGCTATGACGGCGAGCGAACGAAAACAGTGGATTCGCGAACGTCTTCATGGTTATGAATATCGCCAGGCAGTTCGTGAAGCTAAGAGAAAACGCACTGCAGAACAACGCAAGGCGGATTTATTGGAAGGGCAGGAAATCGTAAAGGATCCGGCTCAGACTTCTATTCCTTCACAGTTTTACCGTCGTATCCGCTGATAAAGAAATACCCTTACAGATCAAAGCTAGAAAATCGCAACTACCGTAAAACTATCCTAACTAACAGCTTGGCGTACCGGTCTTTTAGAAGATCCAGAGACGGGAGCACTGCCTTTGATAGAACTCAGAGAGGTCTTTCGGATATGAGGATATTCGAAAATGTTTTCGGGCCATAAAAAAGTCGGGCAATCGCTACGCGGCTGCCCGACCAAGGTTAGAAAAGATCTACCCTTTTTAGACACTGTAAGAGTAACACGATTGACTCTATAACGCCAACAAAAATCAACCTCGACGGATGCAATTCTTGGCTGATCAGTGTATTTTAGGTAAATTTTTGAGGCTATGGGAGTGATTGCATGTCAGGTGCTCGGGCTATATCCATCCCGCAGCAACCGATAAGCCCATTAGTAGCAGGAGGGTTCCTACTAATCTCTTCACCATTGTGAGAGTTACCTTCTTCATGTAGCGCGCCCCCAAGAAAGAACCGCAAAAGGCAGATGCAGTGGCTGTGAGCAACAGAGTGGCCGATGGTAGATCTTTAACTACTTCTGCAACTTCGGATGAAAATGTGACACTGTAGACCGTCAGGCGCACTATGTCGACCGTCACCGCACAAACTACATTGGTGCCTATGAAAGAATCACGACCCAAGTTAGCGTTGATCAGAAATGCTGCGCGTAGTGCCCCTTGGTGCCCTGAAATACCTCCAAATAGGCCCGAAAGGATTCCACCTAGGGGTAGCCAATGTTGTTTGGGTTGAAATTTATCACAAGCTGGCAATAAATCAACTAAGGCAAACAGGAGGATCAACAGCCCCATTATCAAACCAACGAGCGTTACTGAGAAGGGCCAGCCGGCGAGCGTATAACTCCAAAGTTGTTTTTCCTCAGAGAGTGATCCTAAAATTACAGCTCCTACGAAGGTGGCTGGAATTGCCGGTCCTCCGAATCGCACTGCAACGGGAAGGGAAGCATGTTTACCAACAAGAACGAGTTTAAAGAGATTGTTGGCTAGGTGGACGATACCCGTGGTCGCAACCGCGATGTGTAGAGGGAAGAAAAAAGCAAAGGTTGGCATCAGGAGTGACCCCAAACCAAACCCTGAAAACAGGGTGAGAGCAGCTACTGCCATGGAAACAAGAGCTACAAGAATTAACATGGTCCGCGATAGAGAGAATTCATTTATCCGAGCGATTCGTTGTAACGAGATAAAGGGGGGGCGCCATTACTGTTTTCGCTCCACTCATGTGTCATTCATTCTGTGATTGATACTACTCCCAAGGTTACAGATAAGACTATTATCACAGCGACTGTTGCATAGGCCACTAGGTTATACAGCTGTGAATTGGCCCACTTGCCCATTAATTCGCGGCGGTTAACTAAAATTAAAATCAGGATCAAGATCAACGGTAATAAGATTCCGTTTAGAACTTGAGATAGTAAGATCATCTGCACCAATGGAAACTCTGGCAAAAGAACTAACCCTGCTCCTATGACAATTAGTAGTGTGTAGAGCCAGTAGAAGACCTTTGCCTCTGAAAAGCGATGATTTACCCCTGATTCGAACCCTAACCCCTCGCATACCGAATACGCAGTTGAAAGCGGTAGCACACTAGCAGCTAATAGCGAAGCGTTGAAAAGACCTGCACTGAATAAAATATAAGCGTATTCCCCTAATGGACGCAGTGCTACAGCGGCTTCAGAAATATCAGAAATTTGACGTGGCCCGTGTTCCCATATAGCGCCAGCACAAGCAACGATTACAAAGAACTTGATTAACGCCATAACGACACAGCCGATAATCACCTCAGTGCGCGATTCAGGATATTGTTTTAGATCAACACCTTTCTCGACGATCGAGGCTTGCAGATAGAATTGCATCCAAGGTGCGACTGATGTGCCCACTAAGCCGATCAAGATAATCAAGTATGGGCGGTCTAAATTCACTACGGGCGTTACGCTGGCACGGAGGGCTTCCCCCCAATTTGGCTCAACCAGAAACGCAGAGATTGCATAGGCAATAAAGAGGCAACTTGATACCAAGAAAATCTTTTCTACTACTCGATAGCTTCCACGGACCACCAACGTCCACACCAATAGCGCTCCCAGTGGAACGGAAATCACACGGTTGATGTGAAACAACTCTAGTGATCCTGCGATGCCAGCAAAATTTGCAGTAACGTTGGTTAGATTGACAATCAACAGTACGAGCATGACGAAGAAGGTCGTACGTAGACCGAACTCTTCACGGATCAGATCTGACAGCCCTTTACCTGTCACAGCTGCCATACGTGAACACATCACTTGAGTGATGATTAGGATCAGGGTTACTGGGAGCATTGTCCAAAGAGTGACGTAACCCCAGCGTGCTCCAGCTTCTGAGTACATCAAGAGTCCACCTGCATCGTTATCCACGACAGCTGTGATTACTCCTGGCCCCAGCACACTTAAGAGCACAACAAACCTCTGGCGTAAGTTCTTTAGCATGAGCTTTATTTAATAACTAGCATTGTTCATGGCCATGAGGTCTTGGCCGATACTAGCGATCGGGAATTAAAACACTGATTACGTCATCTGCTGTTATTATTCCGCACAGTTCTTCGTCCTCATCAATTACGGGCAAGGTGAAAAGATTGTATTTGTTGAAAAGATCAACTACAGTCTGCTCTGCTGCATCAACATCAACAGTGATCGTGTCTAGAACGGCCAAGTCTCGCAGTGGTGTTCTTGGGTCGGCAATAGTGAGCCGGGCTACAGGTACGATGCCGATAAAATGCTCTTTCTTATCGGTCAGGAGGAGATGAGTCAATGTTGGCAAAAGGTTTTGGTGGTCTTGGAAAGCAACTGCAGCGTCTTTCACTAGAGCATGTTCCTGGAGTGCTATAAATTGTGGATTCATTAAACCACCCGCTGTATCTTCTTCATATTCGAGCAGCTCTTCGACTTCTGCTGCAGGCGCTTCCTCCATGTCATTTAGGATTTCCTGGCTGGTGTGTTCTTGTAGTTCCCCTAAGACGTCGGCAGCAGAGTCTGGTGCCATCTCTTCGATAATATCTGCAGCACGCTCCTTGTCTAAGTGTTCAACAATTGATACTTGAATCTTTGGATCTACTTCGCTCAGAGCCTCAGCGACGACGTGGTCGTCGAGAGTCTCAAATAGAGCCTCGCGTTCGGCAGGTGGAAGATCTTCGACGATATCGGCCAGGTCAGCTGGATGTATACGTCCAATACGGTCGTGGGAGATCTTTAGTTTGAGCCGTCGTTGAGGGTCAGGCTCGACGATGTTGCAGTAGTCCCAGGGGATAGAGTTTGGTTTGAGATACTTCTGTAGTCGCCGAATTAGTGAGGCGGGAAGCACGCCTTCTGTTAGTCGACGAAAGGCTCCCTGAAACCCTACGCCTACTTCCTGGATCCAGAGTTCGTCATGGCCGTTGAGTGATACAACTCGTAGCGCTACATCGTTTACTCTGACTACTTTACGCCCATTGACATCAACGATTTGCTGGTCAAGCAGGTCTTTTCCAAGTAGTAACTGCCCCTCGTCGGGGTAGTACGGGACGAAGCTGTCATCTCTAAGTTGAACATGATCTGTGAGAATGGAACGCACCTGGTCATGACGAACCATGAAGGCCGTTCTACCGCTTCCGAGCAAAAAACGAGATACACGTCTCGCATGTTCGCCTGGAGCGATTGCTACCTCGCGGATACGGCCTATGCGTTGACCATTGGGGCCATCGACACGCATACCTGTCAATTCCGTGAGATAGACGATTGGTGCGTCTACGCTTACAGTCTCCATCTTCCATATCGCCTGGTGCTCAGTGCATTGCCATAACCTCGTTTAGCAGGTGAGTTAACATGCACCGTCTTCACTATGCATTATCAAACCTGTGATAAGCAAGCATTTAGCGTGTTGGCACACCTTTCATATTGCCGACATCAAGATCAATTTTAACTATACTGCACAGGATGGAGAGCAATACACTGAATAGTTCGTCAACAGGAGAAGGGAGCTTTGATGAGTCTTTCACATATCGACACTAATTCCATTCGAGGTAGTGTGACTTGTGCGTGATTTTTCTGAAGGTTATTTGGGACATGAGCGTTGTTGCATAGTCAAGATTTTTTGTTAAATAGAGCTTCGAACTGATCTTTGGTACCTTTCTGCTGATTACCCAGGCGGATGGTCGAGGAAACCGAAGTTCGAGGTTCAAAATAGTCGCAAAAGTTGCTGCGATTTTTGTCAGACACCCATTCTGCCTGAGGTTCTGAACACTGATTAGATTTGCCGGGATCCAAGAAGTGACAATTTCGGCAACAGTGAAGGTCGGCATCACAAGAGTCACATGTATCTTGTCGTCCGATGCGTTGTCGTGGCAATAGCCGCACGACTTGTCCACAGTTGTGACAGGCAAGTGTGGGGTTGGTCATATACTATGGTCGAGAATACTCCAGTCAAACGCGTAGGTCAATGTAGTGGTGATCGAGATAAATTCGATCAGGTTAGGACGTTTTGGCGGTTTACTTGCTCGTCTGAGTGGACGATTCAGAGAGAGCGCAGCTGCACTTGTTTTCGAATAGGTTCGATTTCATCCAGTGAGGCAAACTGTAATCCTTGTTTTCTCACAGCTGTTGTTGCTGCAGCGACAGACCAACGCAGAGCATCGACGAACGATTTACCCTGTGTCATTGCCCAGGTATATGTTGCTACTAGTACGTCGCCTGCTCCAACCGGGCAACCGGTCTCGAATGATGGAGGCACGGCTTCTATTAGGCCTTCTTCCCAAGCTGCAATAACGCCTTTATCTTCCAGTGATAGTAGAACTCTTTCTGATCCCATTGCGCGAATTTCATTTGCTGCAATCGTGTTCTGGGTCTGGGAAAGAAGCCTCCGACCCAGTAAATGTTCAGCTTCAGAACGATTTGGTTTAGTAACATTCGGGTGGGCCGTTATTCCCAACCGCAGTGATTCTTCACTCGAGTCCAATAGTGTTTGCACATCATGTTCGATGGCGAGTTGAATCATACGTGCGAAAAAATTAGCAGGCACTCCCGGAGGTCGACTTCCAGTCAGAAGCAACCATTCGGCGTCGGGCAATTTTGAAACTAAAGCCTCTTCAATCTCATGTACTTCATCAGGATGCAAATGTTTGCCAACTTGATCAACCTTGATTGTCAATCCGTTCTGGTCAGTGACCGCAACATTACGCCGGGTTTCACCCTGAACGGGGATTAAGGTGTGTTCGACACCAGTATTGTCTAGCATTCTGCGAAAATTTTCACCTCGATGGCCACCGCTCGTTGTGATTGCGTGAACCTTCCCACCGTAAGAATGGACCACGCGTGCAGCATTAATGCCTTTGCCTGCAGCATCTTCCTCTTCCGCAAGGATAAGGTTGTGACGATCGTACAGAATACGGTCTGTTGTAAGAGTGAGGTCGATCGAAGGGTTTAAGGTAAGCGTGACAATCATATTTTGGTTGTATTGATTGAAAACGACCATCATAGTAGAGCAAAAAAAGACGGTATAATTTTCTTTTCTACTGTAAACGGAATTTCAATTGTATCCTTCCCTCTCGGTTGTTATACCGTCGTACAACGAAGAGAAGAGGCTTCCGCCCGCTCTGGATAGGGTAGTGCAGTATCTAATGAATGGGCACTACCGAGATCCTGAAATTATTATTGTCAACGACGGTTCTTCGGATCGCACCTCGGAAGTTGCGCGTGGAGTTGCTGCAGAGTTTACGCAGAGTAACCTACGGATCCGAGTGCTCGACAACTCAGGGAATTACGGAAAAGGTTACAGCGTACGTCGCGGGGCTAACGAGTCAACGGGTGAGTGGTTGCTTGTGTCCGATGCGGATTTATCAGCACCCATTGAAGAGTGCGATAAATTATTTACGGCGGTAAAAGAGGGTAACTTCGATGCCGCAATCGGATCACGGGCTCTCGACCGATCACTTATTGGCGTACGTCAGCTGTTGCTGCGAGAGTTTATTGGAAGAACTTTCAACGTTGCGGTACGCCTCATTGCTGGGCTACCTTTTGCAGATACTCAGTGCGGTTTCAAATTGTTTTCACGGCAACTTGCTAGAAGGGTTTTCGCGGCGCAGTCACTAGAGCGTTTTGGGTTCGATGTTGAAATTTTGTATCTGGCCAAAAAATTTGGTTTCCGAGTTGTGGAGGTGCCAATTCGCTGGGATGATGTGGCGGGAACAAAGGTGGCAACCTTTTCTGGTGCTGACGCATTTCTTGACATACTTCGTGTACGCAGGAATGATTGGCTCGGTAAATACGACTGATTTGCACCAAGGGTGTTACATCCAGAGAATCAACCGTATGGCTAGATTAAAGCATCACAAAAAAAAGGACCGGGAGTATTCCCGGCCCTTCATGATTTGATCCCCTGTTACTGCGCTGAATAACCGGGGTTTGACTAACGAAAAGGGATTTACATCCCCATTCCTCCCATCCCGCCGTGATGATCTGGGGCGGGAGCAGGCGGATTTTCTTCTGGAATCTCGTGCACTGTTGCTTCAGTCGTTAGCATCAGAGAGGCGATCGAAGCCGAGTTTTGCAGAGCCGAACGAGTGACCTTGGCAGGGTCTACCACACCCGCCGCGACCATATCTCCGTATTCTTCACTTTGGGCGTTGAAGCCATATGTTGCTTCCTTACCTTCGCGAATGTTGGCTACAACAATAGCACCTTCTTGACCAGCATTCTGGGCGATCCAGCGAACTGGTTCTTCCAGTGCTCGGCGAACGATATTAATACCTATCTGTTCGTCGTCGTCGTCAGATTTTACATCAGCTAGTGCACTGGCGGAACGCAGCAGAGCTACGCCTCCTCCAGGAACGATGCCTTCTTCTACTGCCGCTCGAGTAGCGTGCATTGCATCTTCAACACGCGCCTTTTTCTCTTTCATTTCAGTTTCGGTCGCTGCACCAACTTTGATCACAGCCACTCCACCGACCAGCTTGGCTAGTCGTTCTTGCAGCTTTTCGCGATCGTAGTCGGAGGTAGTTTCTTCGACTTGTGCACGAAGTTGCTTGACGCGACCTTCAATGCCCTCTTTACTGCCAGAACCTTCAACTATTGTGGTGTTGTCCTTGTCGATAACAATGCGACTGGCTTGACCCAGGTCATCCATTTGGACGCCTTCTAGTTTGATCCCGGTCTCTTCCATGATCGCTTTTCCTCCGGTGAGGATTGCGATATCCTCGAGCATCGCCTTACGTCGATCGCCAAAGCCGGGTGCTTTTACGGCGGCTACGTTGAGCGTGCCACGAAGCTTGTTGACCACTAGGGTTGCCAGAGCTTCACCTTCTACCTCTTCAGCCACGATCAATAAAGGATTACCGGCACGCGAAACCTGCTCGAGTAGAGGAAGTAGGTCTTTCATGTTGGAAATTTTCTTCTCGTGGATTAGTATATAGACGTTCTCCAGTACGCACTCCATCGCTTCTTGGTCTGTGACGAAGTAGGGTGAGAGGTAGCCACGGTCAAACTGCATACCTTCGACAACGTCTAACTCGGTCTCCATAGTTTTTCCTTCTTCGACCGTAATCACACCGTCTTTGCCGACCTTCTCCATCGCTTCAGCGATAATGTTACCTATGGTTGAGTCGTTATTCGCGGAAATAGCCGCAACCTGAGAAACAGCCTCTCCTCCTTCGACTGGGCGAGCCATTTCCCCTAGCTGTCCAACTACACTACCCGTTGCTTGCTCGATGCCACGTTTGATAGCCATCGGGTTTGCTCCAGCTGCAACGCTCTTCACGCCTTCTCTATAGATTGCCTGAGCTAGAATCGTTGCCGTGGTGGTACCGTCTCCGGCGACGTCACTGGTCTTTGAGGCCACTTCGCGCACCATCTGGGCACCCATATTTTCTATCTTGTCCTCGAGCTCAATCTCTTTGGCAACGGTCACGCCGTCTTTAGTGACGGTTGGGCCACCGAATTTCTTCTCAAGAACGACGTTGCGACCCTTCGGTCCCAGCGTGACACGCACCGTATTGGCGAGCTTATTCACACCTGTGAGGATTGCCTGACGGCAGTCCTCTCCATAAATAATTTTCTTTCCAGCCATAATCGTTTCTCCTTACTTAAGCCGCTTTCTCTGAGTTTGTCTTGTCTTCGAGGATGGCGAGTACTTCGTCTTCTCGGAAGATTAAATACTCGTTGTCGTCAATTTTGACTTCGGTTCCGGCATATTTAGCGAAGAGGATACGATCCCCTGCTTTAACGTCCAGAGCAGCTACGCTGCCATCCTCTTGTCTTTTGCCGTTACCAACGGCGATAACTTTTCCCTGTTGGGGTTTTTCTTTGGCCGAGTCGGGGATGATTATTCCCCCCTTCACTTGTGCTTCTTCTTCCAAGCGTTCGACCAGAATACGATCGTGCAATGGTCGCAGATTCATTCTTAATTTCCTCCCGGGCAATCATTCTGCTGGACGGCCTCAATCCTTCACGATCTCAGCTCCACCCGTGACAACTACACTTGCAGCTACCACTAGGCGTGTGCGCCGCTTCTTCAGATTGCCGTCTTGTCTAACTTCTTGTAATCCTCTTGTCTTTTAGCGGAGATCTTAGTCCGAGCCCCGCCACAAAACCTGGGGGCTCGCCATAGCGGCCGCCCAATTTCCTTCTAGCATACCACAGGACACCCAAGAAGAGAAGTAAAACTTTAGCGAACAGTACTAAGGTTTTATGAATATAAAAATGAAGAGATTGATCTATGTGGTTTTAATAGAAATACTTGAAAGTGAAAATTTATGGATGAAATCGGATTTCCGGAAGTCAATTTAGGTGTTCTTGGTGGTAAATTTGCACTGTCGAAGTAATTTGAGGGTGGCTTCTACGCCAATCTGTCCAAGTTTGTACTTACCTGTGTACGTTAAAATGTCCGTGAGTGGGTGAGCTCTAAACGTGCCCGAAAACAGGTTCGTCTTCTTTTCGGACGGGGGATGCTCTTCTGAGGGTGTCTCGTATTTTATGGATAGTTTCTTGTTTTTCTCGATTGCGCAAGGAGCGTCGGTTGACCAACAGACGAGCTGTGGAGTTTGGGAGTAGCTTACCAATGATTTTTAGGCCGTTGGCACGAAGAGTGCTACCGGTTTCGGTGTTGTCAACAATAGCGTCACCATCTTCAGGGGGTTTTGATTCAGTTGCTCCGAAGGAGTGAAAAATCGCTACTGGTGACGATGAACGTCGTTCAATGTGGAGTCTTGAATAGGGCGTGTATAAAGAAGGTTCCAAATCAGTGTGCTTTCGTACGAGCGATTCTGTGAGATTGAGGTATTCGGTCCAAATCCGCAACGGATATGCCCCTGTCGAATTTATAAACTTTTCAAATAGCTCTTCGGCATTGTTGACATCTTCCCACTGCTCCGGTACCGCAAGTACAATGTCGACACGTCCCACGCCCAGGTCCAGCAGTTCTGAAACGTTCGAGGCACACTGGCTTTCGATGTACCAGTCAAGTCCTGAAATACCAATATCATAGAAGCCAGCGGCTAACATGTACGGTATTTCCTGTGGTCGTAGCACTTTGGCAGCTATGTTTGGTTCGTCAACCTGTGGACGATAACCACGACTGCCGTCAGCGTACCCTTGGACGCCAAGTCCAGCGCGTTCAAAAAACGCCAACATTTTCTTTTCAAGGCTTCCTTTTGGAATAGCTAATTTTACTTGTGCCATAAAGACTATTCTTTGTTCTACTGTAGCGCTTGTAGTCGACGAGCGGAAGCCTAGCTAAGCTGTCCAGTTTATTCCTTATCTAAAAGATTTATTGATCGAGACGTTTTTCTTGTCGAGTTATTCATTGATACGGTGAAGTTTGATTACGTCCGTCTTGCCAGCGACCCGAAAAGGGGTTCCTGCCACAACAGATATCAGGTCTCCCTTCTTTACCCATCCTGCACTCAAGAGTATAGTTTGTGTTTTTGCGACGAGAGCATCTAAATCCTTAACTTGTCCGAGTTGCTTTGCGCGGACTCCCCAGAGCAACTTCATACGTCGACAAACTGCTTCGTGACGAGAAAGGCCGAGTACTGAGCATTTAGGTCGGTATTTTGAAACCAGACGAGCCGTGTAGCCACTTTCGGTATAAACCACAATGTACTTGGATCCTAGGTCTTCGGCGAGAAAAGTTGCGCTGCGAGCAACTGCCTCCGACAAGTCGTCCCCCTGAGGAGATGTTTGTGACTCCACACGGTTCGGTAATGGCGCTGTCGTTTCGGTCGTCTCTATGATGCGACTCATCATTCGTACTGTTTCGACGGGGTGGCGCCCGATTGCTGTTTCTCCTGAAAGCATTAGGGCATCCGAACCGTCCAAAACCGCGTTTGCAACATCACTAGCTTCAGCTCTGGTTGGTGAAGGTTGTTCTATCATTGACTGCAACATCTGCGTTGCTGTAATGGCAGGTTTTTTTGCCAGGCGAGCTTTCTCTATGATATTTTTCTGCTCGACTGGCACCTTCCAAGGGGAAAGTTCAACTCCAAGATCTCCACGTGCAATCATCACACCATCCGATATAGCCAGAATTGCATCAATGTCATCGATTGCCTGTGGTTTCTCTATTTTTGCTATGACATGGGCTGGTGATTGTGCTGCGCTGATGCGTTTTTTTAGTTTGTAGATGTCCTGTGCTGTTCGTACGAAGGAGAGTGCAATATAATCTATTGCTTGCTCGAGAGCAAAGTCAAGATCGACTTTATCTTTTCTGGTCAAAGAAGGCACCTTCAGAGCCAGTCCCGGTATGTTGACACCCTTGTTCTCGGCAAGTAATCCGCCGTGTACGACTTCTGTCACAATGCTTCGATTATCAACACGGACGACGTTTAATTCGATTGTTCCGTCGTCAATTAGTATCCGGTCACCCTTACTTAATACACGGGCTAACCCCGGATAATTTACCCAGATAGTGTGGCTGTTTCCGGCAATGCGAGATGTGCTTATAAACAATGTTTTGCCAGGTGACAGTTCAACCGGATTGCCATCAACGAGTTTACCGGTACGAATTTTAGGTCCCTGAAGATCCGCGAGGATTGGCAAGAATCGCTGACGTTTTCTTGATATCCGACGAATGTTGGCTATCGTCTTTGCATGGTCTGCATGAGTACCGTGTGAGAAGTTTAGTCGTGCAGCACTCATGCCAGCTTCGAGTAACTGATCAATAATGTCGATACTGTTAGAGGCAGGTCCGAGTGTACATACAATTTTTGTGCTAGGCATAGCGGTTCCAGTCGATAATCTTCATCTTCGTCTTCTACTTTATTGTTTCACAACAACGTCCTGGCGATAGTCAAGAAGTCAGCAAGATTTGACGATGAGACCTTCAATCTGAACTTTTGGGTCGAATGATTTGCAGTTGTTGCATAATGTGGGCCACAGTTAAGTCTAATTTTTTAGGATGGATACTGTATTGCTCCGAGTCTGGAGGATCATTTGCAGGGTGTTACACTTACAGCAATGGAATCCTAAAGCAAGTAGCAGTAGTACTTGTACGGCCTCAGTAGGTAAAGGATCGGGGCGTAGCGCAGCCTGGTAGCGCGCTTGCTTCGGGAGCAAGAGGTCCGGAGTTCAAATCTCCGCGCCCCGACCAATTATTTACCAGATATTGGTGGACTATATGAGTTTCTAGTTCCGGGTATTTTAGATCTAAACCCCAAAGCCATAAAGGCTCAGGAAAGGCTCCGGTCCAGTGGTCACGGCCTAGATGTCAAAACTAGAGTTAACCTCTGTCAGTCTTTCTGTATCCGGTACAGCATTGAGTCAGTTCGAATCAGCAAGCTATTTTCGACAATGGCTGGTGTTGCCATGCACAACTCGCCCAAGCTATTTTTACCAAACAGCTTGTACTCCGGACCGGCTTGCAGTACAAAGGTGTCGCCTTCCTCACTTAGACAGAAAATCTTGCCATTATACGCCCAGGGACTTGCCGTAAAAGCACTGACACCTATCTCAATGCGCTTTTTGCCATAAATTTCTTCTCCTGTCTTGGCGTGGTGACAGGTGACAAATCCACGATCAAGTAATGTGTAGTAGTAGTTCCCGTAGACGATCGGTGAAGGATTGTAGGGGCCAGCCTGGGGCCATGACCAAGCGATCGACTCATTACTTGTTTCACCAGGCTTAAGGCTTATATCGCCCGATGCTCCAGGGCGGATGGCAAATACGGGTCTCGTCTTATCACCGACGTAGCCAGACGTTACATACAACAGTCCATGTTCAGAAAATGGTGTCGGTATTGTGATCGAAGACATTGGGCCCAACTCCCACAGAACCTGACCGTCCAGGTCATAGGAGCGGACTTTTTCAGTGCCGCAAGTAATAATCTCTGTACGTTGCTCATTCTTCCACAAATAAGGTGTAGCCCAATTACTTTTTTCATTACGTGCAACTCTCCAAATCTCCTTGCCATTGATCTTGTCAAAGGCAGCGAGAAAAGATTCGTCATCGTTATCGTTCACAATGTATAAGCGGTTCTCGTGGATGATCGGTGAAGAAGCAGTACCCCATGCGTAGCGTGTCTTGTAGGCGGGCCAGAGCTTCGTCCAAACCAGATTGCCAGCATAGTCCAGACAATAGGTCCCAAGATCTCCGATATGGAAGTAGATTCTTTCACCGTCAGTCACCGGAGTCTCTGAAGCATAGCTGTTCTTAAGGTGACGACCAACTTCAGGGACACCTTTGTGTAGTTCCGTTTCCCAAATCACATTGCCGGTCTGAAAATCAAGTGCAACAGCTTTCCAAATGTACTCGTGCTCGGGAGGTTTGGGTCGATTTCCACCACCATATAGACCCTTCTTGGCGTTTTCAACCGGCCCACTGCTGACTGCAGTCAACATGAAAATTTTTCCATCCCAGGCAACCGGGGAAGCCCAACCGCGACCTGGAACTTTAGTTTTCCAAGCGATGTTCTTTGTTGTGCTCCAGGAATCAGGAAGGTGTGGATTGTCGGTCACAACTCCGCGAGAACCCTGTCCACGAAACTGGGCCCAGCGATTTGTAGCAAATACTCGTTCAGTTACCACAATGGCTGAGGAAAGAAAAAGTTCTCTGCGGTTAATCATCTGTATATTTTCTTGAGTTTTACCTCTAAGTTGAGATCATGTTGGTCGATCACCAGCAGCTGTTGTGCGGTGCATCAAGCGAGGCATAGTGTCATCGTAGTCGTAAACTGCATAGTGCATTGTACAGCGATTGTCCCACATCACTAGATCCCCTGATCGCCAGGCATGTTGGTAGATGTTTTCTTTGCGTGTAGCGTGAATATTTAGCAATGTTAGCAACTGGGCACTCTCCTTTTTTTCCATTCCAACGATACAGGAAGTGAAATAAGGGTTGACATAAAGGGCTCGACGACCTGATTCGGGATGGGTGCGGACAACAGGGTGTTCAACAGGCAGTGGGACATGTTGAATTTGCTTCCCATCCGTTGCCGGTGATTTCTCGTTTCGTCGGGCCAACCTAGCAGCACTGTGCTCGGCCTGCATTGTTAGTAATGAGCGCCTTAGTTCGTCGGGCAGGCTTTCATATGCTGCGTACATGTTAGCGAACAAGGTGTCACCTTTTCCTTCAAGTGCGACAACAGCATGCAGTATTGAAAGTTGAGGTGGTGTCTCATTGAAAGAAATATCGGAGTGCCAGAAGTCGTTTCGCGCACTCGGCTTTCCAGGGCGGTTTTCTATAATAAAAACACCGGGATGCTCATCATGGCTGCGTCGCGACCGGAGTGGATGGGGTTCCACAGCACCGAAAAGCTCGGTAAAATCTACCTGTGATCTAGGCTCTACACTCTGATTTCGAAAGACCAACACCATGTGGTCCAGAAATGCTTGGTGAATATCCCGAAACACTGTCAAGCTTACGCCACAAGACAAATCGACTCCACCAATCTCAGCGCCGATTCCAGGACCTAAAGGGGTAATAGTCATTTTTCAATTCCGTGATTATAGTGTGTAGATTTGACCCTCTTCTAGCAGAGTTAGTACCGTTTTCTCAAAGACTTCTGTTGCATCTTTGATGTCCTGTCCGGTGTGAACAGCTGAGAGAACTCCTCCGGTGGAACTCATATTATCAACGCCATGGTAACGCAAGAGCAGTTGATATTGATTAACAAGTTGAATTGGCATTCCCTTGAGCCGTTTGGGATCCGTTGTGCGCAGATCGACAGACTTCGAAATGTTCCCTAGTCGGTCCTGATCCGTTTCAAAGTAGATGTGAAATGTGGAACAGCAGCCGTATACATACCCAGCGACGTTATGTTTCTGCAAAACTTTCCCCCAGGAAGTTCTGAGTTTCTGAGCCTTTAAGTTTGCCTTTTTGATGGGTGTGCCTGTGGCGACTTGTTGCAATACAGCAATTCCAGCAGCTGCCGATAGAGGTGTCCCGTTGAATGTTCCAAAATGAGTGACTCTCTCGAATCGGTCGTGTTTGCTATCGCCAGTGTGGTCGAACAACGCCATAATATCGTCGCGTCCGACAACTGCACCTCCGGGCATTCCACCAGCCACAATCTTTGCAAGGCAAGTAAGGTCGGGAAGGATATTGTAGAGTTCCTGTGCACCTCCAGCACTGAACCTGAAGCCTGTTATTACTTCATCGAAAATGAGCATAACTCCGTGTTGTTCCGTAATGTTACGTAAACCGTCCAGAAATACCGACTCAATTGGAACTCGACCCCATGAGGCTCCAGAAGGCTCTATTATCACTGCCGCAACATCTTTTTCATGATCTAACATTTTTGCAACAGCCTCTAGGTCGCCATCGGGGAGTGTCAACGTGTTTTCTCTCACGTTGGGGGGGACTCCAAGTGAACCGTCAGCACCGAATGGCGGCTGAAAATCGTGTATGACCGCATCGTGCCAGCCGTGGAAGTGACCTTCAAAACGTAGTAGTTTATTTTTGCCAGTAAATGCACGAGCCAGTCGTATAGCTAGCAGTGTTGCTTCGGTTCCCGAATTAACGAACCTGACTCGTTCGGCTGAGGGTACGAGTCTCTGTACAAGTTCAGCCCACTCGATATGCAGAGGATGATCATTACCAAAATGAGTTCCTCGGTCCATAGCTTGAGTTATTGCTTGGAGTACGTCTTTGTGTGAATGACCAAGCAATAAAGCACCGTTTCCCATCAGAAAATCGATGTACTCATTGTTATCGATGTCCCATTTGCGAGCACCAAGACCATGTTTTATGCAAAGAGGAACTGGTTCGAAATAGCGCAGATCATGACCAACCTTTCCGGCGAGAACATCCGAGGCGCGCTTGTACCAGTCAGTCGATTTTTGACGGCTAGTCCGGTACAGGGATGATATGTCATGACTTTTAGGCATTTATTTGCTCTCCCACACGAGTGTGACTCTCTGGCTTGTTCTGAGTGTTACAAGACCTAACAATGAGAGCGATTCGCTACCGATTCTTACATCATTGGCGTATTGACTCAAAGGTTTTTTCAATTGATCGTAACTTTTTGACTACGCTCACAACGCAGCGGTACCGAGTGAATTTCTTTTCAGTCGGTTTGCACTAGTACGTCGTGTGCGGTGCCAAGATCGCTTGCTGCTGGTGTCACGATGGTATTCTCATCGATGTAGATCTTCTTACCTCTATGAATTGCCTGACGAACGTCATCTTCACTAACAAATGGTACTACGGTTACTTTCGGTGCCGGAGGAGAAGGTGAGGCTTCTATTGGCGTGGTGGCTTCTAGTTGTGAAGAGACTTCGGGATGACGTTTAGATAAAAAGTTATCTACAACCGATTCGGCAGCGTTCATTGGTGCTGTTGTCGGGCTCATAGGAGGTATTGTTGATGTTTCAGTAGTAGATGATGAAACCGAAATTCCGCGTTGGTTGAGATAGCGGTGCACTGCATCTCTGATGTCAGGCTGGGCGTCCCCTTCCGGATTATTTGACAATGAAATCGAAGTAGAATTACGATTCTCCAGCAAGTTTACTTTCGGTTTAGGGATCGACTCGCCAGCAAAATAGGCCTTGGCTTCGACACTTGTGAAAGCCGTTTCGGGGTCTCGGACGTGATAGGCAATCCTCTTGATGTTTATCAGGTGCATTGGACTCACGTTGTCGCTGGTGATATTGCCTGCAATCGCACCACAACCTAATGTCATTGCAGGAAAAACGTTTGTCGTTATGCCGGTTGAGCCTTGCGGAGACGGTGTATTCACAAGTATCCGAAAGGCGGGCATTCGAAAACCAAATTCTCGTATACGTTCATCGTTATGTGAGTAGATAACAGATGTATGGCCGCGACCACCAAAGTTCAAAATGCTTTCGCAGGCGTTTAGACTTTCAGCGAAGTCTCTAACAAAATAAACCGCCAGCACTGGAGATAATTTTTCAGCAGACATGGGATGTTCACGACCCACACCTTCTAGCTCCACGACCAAAATGCGAGTGTTGTCAGGAACATCAAAACCCGCCATTTTTGCGATCTTTTGTGGCGCTTGTCCGACACAATCAGGATTGATTGCGAAGTTAGGCTTGATCAGTAGTGTCTGTAATGCTTTGCATTGCTGTGCGTCACAAAGAAAGGCCCGGTTTTCCTTGAGAGCGGTTAATATTGCTTCACGGTTTGTTTCCTCAGCCACCACAGTTTGTTCGCTTGAGCAAACTGTTCCGTAATCAAATGACTTACCTTGTACTACTGATGCGATAGCGCTATCCACATTCGCAGAAGCTTCGATCAGGACCGCGACGTTGCCAGGCCCCACACCCAACGCAGGTTTGCCACTCGAGTAAGCAGCCCGCACGATACCAGCGCCACCAGTGGATAAGATCACACTGGTCAGCTTGTGTTTCATCAGTTCATTGGTGCCTGGTAGGCTGGCATTATTTAGGCATTGCACGATACCTTCTGGTGCACCAGCTTCAACTGCAGCCCGAGCAAGCAGAGAGGCTGCCTCACAAGTGCACCTCACCGCTCTGGGGTGGGGTGATAGAACTATGCCATTACGTCCCTTAAGCGAGATAAGAATCTTGTAGAAAGCGGTTGACGTTGGGTTTGTAGTCGGCAGGATCGCTCCTACGATACCAACGGGCTCTGCTATTTCAACTAGCCCTTGATCCGAGTCTTCTCTGATGATGCCGGCTGTTTTAAGGGGGCGGATCGCTTTGTGGAGCAGGTCCGAATTTAAGAGGTTCTTGGCTACCTTGTCCTGGACGTTACCATATCCGGTCTCTTCAACTGCCAACTGGGCGAGATGTTGTGCGTTGGCGCGTGCTACAGCTGCTACATGATCGATTATTTGGTCGACTTGTTCTTGGGTGTAGTGCTTGTATTTGAGGAACGCCTTGTGCGCCAACTCGATCTTGGCGCGGACTTCTTGTATCGATTTTAAGTCTTTGTCTTCCAGCATGGATGACATTCTGCCTACCCTTCAAAACAACTCTATGCCCTCGGTTACTACTTAGCTTGCAAAGCCAGAGACAAGGCATCGAGCAGAAAGTCTGCCCTACAACTGCAATCTTCGTACTTTTTATCGTGCTATTCGGGGATGTTTTTCGGAGTGATTCTTTCTGCATCACCGTGCGGATTGGGAATCACATGCACACCCACTAACTCACCTACACGTCGAGCTGCTGCGGCTCCAGCATCCGTCGCGGCTTTAACGGCGCCCACATCACCTCGACATGTGACCAAGATTAGTGCGGCTCCGACGTTTTCTTTTCCTTCGAGTACTACATTAGAGGCCTTAACCATGGCGTCTGCAGCCTCAATAGCACCTGTGAGACCTTTGGTTTCAATCATGCCGAGAGCTTCCATTAGTTCTCCTTAATCTGTAAACTTCAACCGTAGAACTTAGCATACCTTCCTTTAGGGGTGTTCTCAAATCGTAACAATTCTTGAGTTGCATATATCTATTGCAGTTCATACATTCTCATTCGACCATTGCGTTCTGCGACTACCTGTCGTGCAGTTTTTGAGCTTGAATTTAGCAACCGAAGTAAATTTCGAGTACTGACAGGGCTTCGATCGTCGATCCACAAAACTACATCGTTCGACTGCAGACCAGCACGCGCGGCAGGGCTATTTGGTATCACAAAGTCGATAGGTACTCCTTTTCGTGGTGTATCAAAACCGATGCCCGAAACCATCTGTTTTGCTGGTGCAGCGATAGTAGTATCATTACCGCTCGAAAGAACAAAGTTGACTTTTTTACCTCTCCGTCTTCCTCGTAGCTCAATATTCTCCTGAGTGGTTGGCAATACCAACGGAAACAAGTCATCCACCATTTCTACCTCGGTTTCGTTGAGCTCTGTGATATGGTCCCCTGGTCTGATGCCGGCTAAGTCGGCCGCCTCTCCAACCCACACTTCTGTAACTCTGACACCTTGCCATGAGTTCTTAGTGTCTTCGGATGTAACTGATACGTCGACACGAAAACCATACCTGGCTAACAATTGTGACTCGAGAGATTCGATCTTTTTAAGTTCCGCCGGCACATCGGAAGCGGCTATGGCGATTAAACGATCGTTACATCGGACGATTACCCCAACTAAAAATCCATTAAGGTCAAAGAGGCCACCACCTAGCATGAGTTCGGAGAAATTGACCGTATAAGCGATTTCTTGAAAGTTCGATTCTCCACATAGTACAGGTGAAGAGCCACCATAAACTCCCGGAGCAAAGGTATGACTTCCATTTTCTTGTTTTGCAACTGCCACCAGCCAGTCACCCATCGATAAGACATCCAGAGATACTTGCTGTACTGGTTGAAAGGTATCATCTGTTCCGACTCGAAGTGACCCTAGAGGTGATGTGGGTGAGATGGCACCTCGACGGGCTTCAGTTTGCAGTTGTTCAGCGGTATTCACCAATGTAATCTCGGGCAAGTTTAGCTTAGATGTAGCGGCAAGGACGGTGCCATTGATATCCCATATTAGTGCGGTCGAGCGACTATCGGGCAACCACACCAAATGACGTGAAGCATGTGTTGCTGCGTCCAAGAATAAGTTAGTCATTCCTTGGATATTTCGTAGTTGTGTCATTCTCTGCAGACGCATTGATTCGACGGGTGATGGCATAGGTGGTGCGTCATCCTGGCGAGGTCTCGGTCGGGCCCACGTGCCTAGCACCAGAATGATGCCTGCTACCGCAGCGAGCAGTGCAATGTACTTACGGTCTGTTAGTTGATTGCGTACGTCCACGATTTTAGAGCTGTAGCGGCTGACCACATGCCGGCCAAGTCGCTCCAAGCACCCGTAAACTGATTGTCCCACAGTGCATTGTCTTGGCTTGATTTTACAATTTTAGAAATAGCGTTGGTTAGGGTATACGCCGTACACTAATTCTCTATGGCTAATACTTCGCCTATGCCTACAGAAGATACCGGTAAACGTTTCCGAAATTTTCGTGCACAAATGCACGAGATTATTTTTGAAGCGGACACATTCGCTGGTAAGGCATTCGATGTTGTGTTACTGGTAGCGATTAGTCTCAGCATCGTGAATGTGATGCTGGAAAGTGTGACCGCATACCGTGTTGTCTATGGCCCGTGGCTGAGAATTATGGAATGGGGCTTTACGGCCTTGTTTGTGATGGAATACGGGCTACGTCTTTATTGTGTCGACAAGCCATCGCAGTACGCGAAGAGTTTTTTCGGCCTAGTCGATTTAGCGGCGATCCTTCCTTCGTTCCTCAGCTTACTAGTCCCGGGAACACAATCACTCCTTGTGGTTCGGGCTCTAAGATTACTGCGAGTGTTTAGAGTCCTAAAATTAGCACAGTACTTAGGAGAGGCAAATTTTTTGTTTGCCGCGTTGAAAGCAGGTCGAGCAAAGATCATCGTGTTCCTGACGACTATGCTTACATTGATTATGATCGTGGCTTCTGTAATGTACTTAGTAGAAGGTGAGAAGAACGGTTTTGCAAATATCCCGACTGCGATTTATTGGGCCATCGTAACTGTTACGACCGTCGGTTACGGTGATATCACACCACAGACTTTCTTAGGAAAGAGCATAGCTGCATTTTTGATGGTTCTGGGTTATGCGATCATAGCGGTTCCAACTGGTATTGTTTCTGCCGAATTGACTCGTCGTTGGCCTACAAAAATAAGCACCCAGGCATGCCCTGCATGTGCGCGTGAAGGTCACGACCCAGATGCAGTCCATTGTAAACATTGCGGTGTGGCATTGTGATCTCCAACTAACTGGTCTGAGGAAGCGCAGCGACTTTAGTTGTACGACTTCCTGCCTTTCGAATCGATACCTGTCTGCATATGAGCCGGACCGGCTGTTAATAGACGATAATCGTGAGCGGTAGCTTCCGGTGGTGAGGGTAGACCTAAATTAGTAATACACTGTGTTCGGAACGTTAGCTTACGCCTATAATAGAACTTAAGATGGGGGGGGTTCCAACATGAAAAAGATCGAAGCTATCATTCAGCCGTTCAAGTTAGATGATGTTAGAGAGGCTCTCAAAGAAGCCGGCATAGACGGCATGACAATACATGACGTCCGTGGCCATGGGCGACAAAAGGGTCACACTGAGGTGTACCGCGGCCAAGAATATGAGGTGAGCCTCCTACCAAAAGTGAAGCTAGAGATAATTGTGAGTGACGATAGAGTTCAGCAGACTTCTGAAGTATTAGTTCAGGCTGCAAGGACTGGCAAAATAGGCGATGGGAAAGTTTTCGTCTACCCTGTGGAAGAGGCGATTCGAATTCGCAATAATGATGCCGGCGACGCAGCTCTTTAACACAACCCAGACCATTTTCATCGCAGCTGTCCTCACTAGGGGTTTACCACTGCGTTTGTGTGCATTTATTAATTTCAAGCTGTTGTGGAGAAGCTTGCCCTAAAGTGGTTTACTTGCTGTGTCAGCCCTTTGGTCGTGCCCGGCAGCTTGGCTGAGTTGAGTGTCTTATGCCCGAACCGCCATCGGCATCCGCCCATCAGTCCCCTAGTGAAATACGGGAAAAATTTTTTACTGATGGGGATCCGCTCACGAATGTTAGGGCGACATCTATTAGAGCTGACGCCATAGTTGCCGACAGTTTTGACCGGATATTTTCTGAGTTCAATAGGGATCATGTTGCGTTGATAGCTGTTGGTGGTTATGGTCGCGAGCAGTTGTTTCCATATTCTGATGTGGATTTGCTTTTACTAGTCGAACACACAAGCTTCATAGTCAAGTACGAAATTCAGATATCACAGCTATTAACGGCTTTATGGGATTCAGGTTTGCGTGTCTCTCATTCGGTCCGGTCGCTGTCTGATTGCGTTCATGTTGCGCCAGACAACACTCAATTAAATATAAGCCTGCTCGATGTGCGTTTTTTAGCCGGATGTCATGATCTTTACGAGGGCTTACGGTACCGTCAATTACCAAACTTTTACCTGCGAGAACAGCACACTCTCCTCAAAAGTTTGATGAAGTTAGCTCATCAACGCCATTTGCTTGCCGGGCAGACTATCTATCACTTGGAACCGAATGTAAAGGAGCATCCGGGTGGTTTGAGAGATTTCCAGCTGGCTTGTTGGGTTTCGCAACTCAACAACATGTCAGCAGTTCACTTTCCTGAGAGCGAAGAGTTTCTGCCCAGTGATGTCAGTGTGCAGCTTGCCGAAGCCAAGCGCTTTTTGTTCGCTGTTAGGTGTCACTTGCACTATTTTAAGGGTCGCGACGACAACAGGTTAGATTTTGAATCCCAAGATCAGATTGTGTCCAAGGTATTCAGTGAGTCTTCTTTCCCATTTCCAGAGACCGTAGAATGGATGCGCGATTACTTCCGTAATGCACGCGTCATATGCCGTCTAGCAATGCAGATGGTCGAAGAGGAAACTACCCAAAGCCAATCACTCTTCACATTTTTCCGTGATCGCAAGGCACGATTTTCAAATAAGGACTTTGTTGTTAGGCGTGGTCGGCTTTACCTGAGGAATAGTCAGGCCCTAACTGTTAACCCCGAACTGGTGCTACCACTGTTCGCTTTTGTGTCCAGGCATGGGATTCCACTGGCAGTTGAAACAGAGAGACGCGTGGTGAAGAATCTGGGAGTATTCGCTTCTTATGCAAGTGAAGGACATGGCTTTTGGGTAGTAGTTTCAGAAATTCTCTCTCAGCCGTTCGTTTATGAGGCTCTGACAGCCATGCACGAGATTGGGGTATTAACTGCTCTATTCCCAGAGTTTGAAAACGTCGACTGTTTGGTGGTTCGTGACTTCTATCATCGATTCACAGTAGACGAACATACCTTCATTACCATACAGACTCTTCGAGATCTACCGTCGAGAGAAGGTGAGCTGACTCAACGTTACGCTAGCTTGGCGGCGGAACTGGATCGCCCCGAAGTTCTCTTCTTCGCTTTGCTCTTTCATGATGTCGGCAAAGGTGCACCCAATGGTGATCATTCCGAAAGAGGTCTTGTGTTAGCTGATACTGCGATGGAGCGCATCCAGATTGACCAAGAGGATCGTGAGACTGTTCGTTTCCTGATTCGACATCACTTGACGATGTCGGAGACGATGACTAGTCGCGATCTAAGCGCACCAGAGACCATTGAACAGATAGCAGAACTTGTTGAGACTACAGAACGCCTCAAAGCATTAACTTTAATGACTTTTGCCGATATAAGTGCTGTCAATCCTGAAGCCATGACTGACTGGCGAAAACAACTTTTGTGGCAGCTATATATTGCAACTCATCGTTCTTTGAGTAGAGACATTGAGGAACATAGAATTAACATCGATACTTCTGAAGCACTATTTGAACGAATTACCGGTGAGGAGAGCAAAAATCTGCGAAGTTTTTTAGAAGGTTTTCCACGCCGATACTTACGAACTCACTCTGTCGATCAGGTCATAGGACAATTTCATCTGAGTCAGACACTTGGAGTAAAATCTGCAGCGATAAGCCTTACGCGGAAGCACTCACACTACGAAGTTGTGGTGGTTGCCCATGATCGACCATTCTTGTTTGCTTCTCTGTGCGCTACATTTTCCGGTTTTGGCCTCAATATTGAGAAAGTCGAGGCATTTGCGAATGCTGATGGTCTGATTTTGGATACATTTATCGTCTCTGACCCTCACAGATCACTAGAATTAAACCCGGGTGAAACCATTCGGATTAAGAAGGCACTGAGGGAGACCGCCGAAGGAATCGCGGATATGGACAAGTTTACCTCTCGGAAAATCTCCGCACAGGATAAATGGCATATAGGGGTTAAACCTTTAGTTTCCTATGACAACGAAACTTCCCCAAGTGCGACCATCTTTAACGTCTGTGCGGCAGATCGAACCGGCTTACTGTTCGATTTGGCCGCGAAGTTTTCACAACATGGGTGCAGTATTGAAGTTGTTTTGATTGACACGCAGGGTCACCGAGCGTTCGATGTTTTCTATCTAGTTGGTCCGAATGGTGATAAGCTGTCGAGCGATATGTGCACATACATCAGCACCGAGCTGACTGCGGTGATCTCTCTTGAATCGTAGGTAATTTCGGATTTGTTGAATTAGGCTGGCAGTTTCTGCTTCCATCGAAACTTTTTATAGGACAGAATTTACCCTGGAACCCACTGCTAGGTGTGTTACGATTTGGTTCTCCTACTCAGTAGGATTGGGACGGTTTTGACTGCGCCCCTTTTGAAGCGATGCTCACCGTTAGAACACCGAAAGAAGTGCTTCAGTTGGCTCGAGACAAAGAAGCTCGCATGCTGGATTTGCGCTTTGTTGATCTGCCTGGTCTATGGCAGCATGTCACATTCCCTATCACTCAACTCAGTGAGAAGACCTTCGAGGATGGCTTTGGGTTTGATGGCTCCAGCATTAGAGGTTGGCAGGCGATTAGTGAAAGTGACATGTTGATCGTTCCTGACCCGAATACGGCAGTGATGGATCCATTTACCGATATTCCAACGTTGGTAATGATTGCCAACGTAGTGGACCCGGTCACTAAACAACACTACGAACGTGATCCTCGCTGGATTGCCCAGAAGGCAGAGCAATACCTGCGCTACACAGACATTGGGGATGCGGCCTTTTTTGGACCGGAAGCAGAGTTTTTCATATTCGATAACATTAGCTTCGATCAGTCTCACAATTACGGTTTCTATTACATCGATGCGGAAGAAGGTAGATGGAATTCGAGTCGCAAACGAGACAATTTGGGGTATCGTCCGCGTTACAAGGAAGGGTACTTCCCAGTTCCCCCCACTGATCACCACCAGAATATTCGTTCAGAAATGGTGACTACAATGCAAGATTGTGGACTCGATATTGAGTGTCACCACCACGAGGTTGCTACTGGCGGTCAAGGTGAAATTGATCAGAAATATGGACCTTTGGTTAGCGCAGCAGACAACTTGATGATCTATAAATATGTTGTGCGCAATGTTGCTTTTCGATATGGCCACACAGCAACCTTCATGCCAAAACCACTGTGGGATGATAACGGTAGTGGCATGCACGTTCACCAGAGTATTTGGAAACAGGGAAAAACCCTGTTTGCTGGTGAACAGTATGCGGGACTCAGTGAAACAGCGCTCTACTACATAGGGGGATTGCTCAAGCATGCGCCTGCACTGGTTGCTTTTTGTGCACCGACGACGAACAGCTATAAGCGCCTTGTGCCAGGATTTGAAGCGCCCGTGAATTTGGCCTATTCTCGCCGTAACCGCTCAGCAGCCTGTCGTATCCCTATGTATTCCTCCGAACCAAATAGTAAACGCGTCGAGTTTCGGCCGCCGGACCCATCAGCCAATCCATACTTGGCTTTTGCGGCGATGTTAATGGCGGGGTTGGATGGAATTCAGCACCAGATCGATCCAGGTGAGCCCCTTGATAAGGACATTTATGACCTGTCACCTGAGGAGATGCGCCAGGTTCCATCGCTCCCTTCATCGCTTGACGGCGCACTTCAGGCCTTGGAGCGTGACCACGAATTTTTGACACGCCAGGATGTCTTCACAGAGGAAGTTATCGAAACCTGGATGGACTACAAGATGCAGAATGAAGTAGATGCGGTGCGTCAGAGGCCGCATCCGTATGAGTTTGCTTTGTATTACGACATTTAAGTAATAAGTAAGGAGATACGACGTATGCCTAACACGCCAAAAGATGTCCAGAAGATCGCTGCCGATGGTGGCGCTCAAGTAGTGGATTTCAAATTTATAGATTTGCCAGGAGTCTGGCAACATTTTTCAATTCCCGTGGAAGATCTAGAGCCAGACCTATTCGAAGATGGTCTTGGATTTGATGGATCTAGTGTTCGGGGTTTTCAACAAATTCAGGAAAGCGATATGCTACTGATGCCAGACCCCGACACGGCCTTCATGGACCCTATGCGAGAAGCGCCAACTCTTAGCATTATTTGCAATGTGGAGGATCCGTTGACGAGACAACCATATAGTCGCGATCCACGCCATATTGCAAAGAAAGCAGAGTCTTTTCTGGAAAGCTCTGGCATTGCAGATACGAGCTATTGGGGCCCGGAGCCGGAGTTCTACATCTTCAACGATGTGCGTTACAGCCAGTCAGCTAATAGCGGTTTCTATTCAGTCGATTCGGCGGAGGGAACTTGGAACAGCGGCAGAGAAGAAGAGGGTGGCAATCTTGGCTACAAACTACGCCACAAGGAAGGATACTTCCCAGTTCCTCCGGCTGACAGCATGCAGGACATCCGTACGAAGATGATGTTGGCGATGAAAGCCTTTGATGTGAAGATCGAAGTCCATCACCACGAGGTTGGGACAGCGGGACAAGCAGAGATAGACATGCGTTACAACTCGCTTACCGCTATGGCAGACAGCGTGATGTACTACAAGTACGTCATTCGCAATGTCGCGAAAGAAAATGGACTTTCGGTGACCTTTATGCCTAAACCACTCTACGGAGACAACGGTAGTGGCATGCATGTCCATCAAAGTTTATGGAAGGGGAAGTCGAACGTGTTCTTTGAAGAAGGTGGATATGCTTCTTTGAGTGAAACTGCGCTGCACTATATCGGTGGCCTGCTCAAACATGCCCCGGCGCTGTTGGCGTTCACAAACCCGACTACGAATTCCTACAGACGCTTGGTTCCAGGGTATGAAGCACCTGTAAATCTGGCCTATTCGATGCGTAATCGCTCAGCAGCGTGTCGAATCCCGATGTACTCACAGAGTGAGGCCGCAAAACGTATTGAATTCCGTTGCCCTGATCCTTCTTGCAACCCATACCTGGCTTTCTCGGCCATGCTTATGGCAGGACTAGACGGCGTGGTCAACAAAATAGACCCCGGTTCAGCTATGGATAAGAACTTGTATGATCTACCTCCAGAAGAGTTGGCTGCGGTTAAGACAACGCCAGGATCACTGGGAGATGTGTTAAACGCTCTGGAGGATGACCACGAGTTTCTACTTCGCGGTGACGTATTCACCCAGGATGTTGTGGACACTTGGATCGAATATAAGCGAGAAAATGAACTGGATGCTGTGAACCTAAGGCCGGTACCGTACGAGTTCTATCTGTACTACGATCTATAGATTCAGGTTTTCAGAGCGGACTCAGTTTTAACTGAGTCCGCTTGGACTCGGCCCTAGATCCGCTGTACGCTCGCCTTCTAGTGCTGGGTTATAGAATTGAATTGGCCGAAGAAGTAGCGTTTAGCGATGAAAGGATGGTACCTGGTAAGAGATGGCACATGAAGATATTCCTCTAGTAGCTGTTGTTATGGGAAGCAAGTCCGATTGGACGACCATGCAACATGCTCACGAAACGTTGGATCGGTTCGAGATTGCTCATGAGTGTAAGGTGATGTCGGCACATCGCACGCCCGATATTACTGCTGAATACGCCTCGTCGGCTGAAGAACGTGGCACGCAAGTTATGATTGCTGCTGCTGGTGGGGCAGCACATCTGGCCGGAGTGATTGCAGCACATACGCTCTTACCCGTGCTCGGTGTACCAATTGAAAGTCCTGCCCTTAAGGGAATGGATTCACTTTTGGCCACTGTTCAAATGCCAGGTGGTATTCCTGTTGGAACTCTGGCCATAGGGAAGCCTGGTGCGGTCAATGCCGCCTTACTTGCGGTTCATATTCTATCGAATAATGATCAAGAATTACGTGAGAAATTGAGAGCCTTCCGTGCAGAACAGGCACAGAAAGTGCAACAGGCAACGTTGGACTGACAAGTCCAAGACTGATTTTCTTATCCTTGCCAAAAATTATTGAAAAGTGAAAATCTTCAGCACGAGGAGTTCTGAAGGGGTTTTTCTAATGGTTGAGACAGGGCGAAGGATTGCAGACGCCCGGGCCTCGATTGTTGCTATTGAGTTAGCCCGCGGTGTCTTTTGACATCGATGTGAAGACGCTGAATTTTTTGGTTGAGAGTGGATAGTGCCATATGAAGGCGCTTGGCTGCCTCAGTTTGGCTCCATTCGGACTTTTCGAGCTCCTCCAAGATGACACGTCTTTCGAATTCTTCTACGATTTCAAACAAACTGGCCCCTGCGGCTGGTTTGATTGTTACCGGCATTGGCATGTGTTGAACACCATCAAATCCAAGTATGGACTCGGGCAATAGCTCGACTTGTACCTCTGTTTCAGTGGCAAGTGCTGTTGCGCGCTCAACGACATTTTCCAACTCACGAATGTTTCCCGGCCAACTGTAATTTAATAGTAACTTCATAGCAGACGGTGAAAAATGCAGGATGGAATGTTTGGCTGAATCAACAAAGCGTTCATTTTCGAGACAGTAATGGTCGAAAAAGTGTTCTATGAGCAAAGGTATATCTTCAACTCTTTCTCGAAGTAGTGGTAGGTTGATTTGGATAACATTGAGTCGGTAATAAAGATCCTTGCGAAATGTTCCATTTTGGACAAGTTCTTCTAGATTGCTACTTGTGGCTGCAACAATTCGAACATCCACCTTCACGGGCTTGCTGGATCCAACTGGAATGCATTCGCGTTCTTGAATCACGCGCAATAGTTTGGCTTGCATATTGGCGTCGAGAGTGTTTATTTCGTCAATAAAAATTGTGCCATTATCGGCGGCAGTAAAATAACCTTTGTGTGGTTGTCTGGAATCGATAGAGGTGTCGTTAATATCACCAAAAAAAGCTGCTTCCAGGTAGTCGATTTGGATCGCGCTGGCATCAACAGATACAAACGGACATTCCGATCGCTGTGAGTTGGCATGGATTGCTTTGGCAAGCAGTTCTTTGCCAGTGCCAGTATCACCTTGAATTAGCACCGTAGAACGGCTAGGGGCGATCTGTTCAACTAGCTCAAAAACGCGTCGGATCTTCTCACTTTTTCCGACAATGTTTGAGAAACTGTAGCGTTCTTTCAGCGTATTTTTCAGGTGAAAGTTTTCTTGTTCGAGCCGTCGCCGTTCGATAGTGCTGGCTATTTCGAGCAAAAGCTTTTCATTATTCCAGGGTTTGGTGCAGAAATTGTTGGCCCCTGATTTTGTAGCTGCAACTGCTGTGTCGATAGATCCGTATGCTGTGAGCATTACGATGGGTGTTGCTTGATCCTGCAAACGGACTTTTTTGAGAATATCTAGTCCAGATATGTCCGGCAACATCAGATCGAGCAAGACCAGATCGAATGCCTTAACGGCCATCATGTCTAGCCCTCGTTTGCCTGTGAGAGCAGTTGAAACTTCGTACTGTTCTTCTTCAAGAAGAATCTTCAGACTTTCCAGGATCGTCTCCTCGTCATCTATTACAAGGATTTTTCCTTTTGGTGCGAAGGCTTTCTGTACGGAGACATCAGGCATGAATCTTTGTTGAAATCAGAGGTAGCTCTATTGCGAAGCAGGCACCTTGCCCCAATTCACTTTCCACGCTCATCCTGCCGGAGTGTTCTTGAATAATCCCGTAACTCACAGCAAGACCTAGGCCGGTCCCGCGATGACGGCTCTTGGTTGTGAAGAACGGATCAAAGATGCGCTTAAGGTGTGTCGGCTCTATTCCGGTTCCTGTATCACTAACCGTAATTCTCGCGAAGTCTTCAGCAGTGCCGTGCTTAACCTCGTCACTGATTAGCAGTTGACCACCTTGAGGCATAGCATCACGAGCATTTAGAAATAGGTTGAGTAAAACCTGTTGGATACGGCCAGCATTGCCCAAAATGACCATTGCTTCTGGGTATATACGACACCTAACCTCGATCTGAGCTTTGCGGAGCTGTGGCTCAACCAGTGCCAACGTTTCTTTGACCGTCTGACGTAGATCTACTTCAGCAAACTCGTGGGGTGAAGTACGTGATACGTTAAGTAAGGAGTTGACAATTTCACTAGCCCGGAAGGTTTGCGACGCGATTTTTTTGAGGATTTCTTCCTGATTCGAATCATCGGAAACCCTCTTGGCAAGCAGTTGAGCGTAGCTTGAAATAACAGCCAATGGCGTGTTGATTTCATGTGCGACTCCTGCCGCTAGAAGGCCAATAGAGCTAAGTTTTTCGGCCTGTACAAGTTGATCCTCGAGATCTACACGTTCGGTTACATCGTCGAAGATGACCAGTCTCCCTATGGGCTTAAAGTCTTTTTCAATCAACGGTGCGGTTGCAATGTTTAGGGTGCGTTGTTCATGCCTGACACTCATTTCTTCGTTCAGGGGCAACGGTGGTCGAAAGGGATTAGGGAAATCTTCGGCACGGAGTGCGAATTTGTAGAGGTTTCTAGTTTCTGAATTGTCTCGGATGCGTTCTAATTCACGTACTAACCCTGGTGGGAGTAGTGTCATCAAGGGCTGCCCAATTGCTTGTGTGCGTGAGATGCCAAAAGTCAGTTCAAGTTGTGTATTCCAGCTCTCAACGTGGTCATCAAGATCGAGCGTCAGCACTCCGACATTCAGAGATTCAACGATGTTCTGGTTGTAATCTTTGAGACGGGCATTTTCGGCAAGTTGTTTTTCCAGTGAACTAACCAGACGAGCATTTTCTAGAGCTACGGCAAAATAACCTGCTACTGTCAGCACAAGAGCTAAGTCCTCACTCGATAGATAATCTCCTGTCGTTGTACGACCCAGCCCAATATAGGCTATTGGTGACCCTTTGATGTTGCACGGGACGTAGTAATGTAGGTCTAAATCTCGTATGGATCGATGACCTGCTGTGTCGTCCTTATAAGAATATGGATCTTCCACAAAATAGTAAGGTTTTTTCTCATTACTGCAATCAAAGTTTTCGGTGAAGGGATCAAGGTTGAATACGGCTCCACTTCTAATGGGTTTGCCGTTTCTGTCTACCAACTTCACTCCGTGGAGCAGTTGTAACATGCCGTTGTTTTCTGGTTGTCTTGCAGTGTCCAGAATCGCTAAGCGACTCAACCCCAGTGTCTTTACTAGCCGTTCACTCAGGGTGATCATTGTCAGATTGAGATCGGTTTCTGTAGTCAACGTTGATGCAAAATCGATCAAAGTACGCCGATAGTTGTAGCGTTCCTGATAGAAACGTTTTTCCAGTGTCGCTTGGATTCTATTACGTAAGGGGTTGAACACTAGTGCAGCTAAAATGACTGACAACAGCCACAACGATGGTGATAGATCCTGCAGTGGTTGCGCGTTCACTCCAGTATTCAGTAGGGTTGCTGTGCCGTAGAGTAGTATCAGTATTGCTATAGCTGTCAGAGCATAAGACGCACCACGACGCAATATCAAATCTACGTCCATCAGTCGAAACTTTACGATGGCATAGGTAAAAGTTAACGGAATTAACGCCAAAGAGAAGACCACCAGACTTTGATTCGGGCCAATGTCCCAACCAGCTATAAACGGTATGACATAAAAGGCAGCAAATGGGACAGTTCCTGCTAATGCCCCCTGACTCAACCATTTCCGTTGCTGGTTTAAGGCTGTATTTTTGTTTGTGTTAATACCAATTTGCAACGAGGCAGCACCAAGGAGCAGGTATACGCCAAGCAGAGCATATTCCAGCCGGTTGAGGAGCATATGAGTTACTTCTAGGGGCCAGGAGGTGATGTCGATGGTTCCCGCTGCAATCAAGTGATGCAGTACTAATAACGTCAATGCCGGGATATATAACCATTTAGCGGCCTGGCGACGTATTTTTGAAACTAGTTTGGCACGAGGGAAAACAAGGCAGAAATGCAGGAAAATTGCAGGCGTTAACAGAGTGGCCCAAACGTCACCCCAGTAGATAAAGCGGTCAAATCTAGTTAATGTTCCTGTGTAGCTGAAGGCATAAAGGACAAAAGAGCTGAGGCAGAGCAGGTAAAAATGACGGACCATCGGCCTGGATGTTCTTTTCGCCAGCACGATGATGCCGATGACCAGGTAGGTGATAGCAAGCGACCACTCAAAGTAATAGATTAGGGGTTGCTCAATGCCGAGAGGTTCAAGGATGAGCCTAGCTTGAAAGATCTCACCACCTCGAACAATCTCATAGGATGCCTGTCCCCAAATGCCCACCAAATGAAGAGAACGTGTTACTTCTGTGATGTTGTCTGTGGCTAACCCGTTAATGCTTTGCAGTTCATCGCCGACTTCGATGCCTGCCTTTGCTCCCGGCCCCCCAGGTGTAATCTGGATTGCTTGAATTTTTTCTTGCGCGTCACTCCACCTCACGCCATCGTCCGGCAGTCCAGATGAATGTTGGTGATGGTAATTCACCATCGCCGCACCCAGCAACACAACCGTGGCTGCAGTTAACAGGAGAGTTAGGAGCCGGGATGTATGTACTCGTTTCATTGCCTATTGCTGACCAGTTGTACTCTTGGGGTTCCCACGCGCATACAGCATCTGCACGGTGCATCTTCCTCAAATAATTGAGCCACGCCTATACCAACCCCATCCTAAGACATTGTAGGGTAAAAACTTATAAAACGGGTATGTTCCACAAAGGCTAAAATTGAACCTGGGAAAATAGGGCGGACGACCCAATCCGATAATGGTGTCAGTTCCACGGTTAGTGCATGGTTAACCGCCGGAGTTAGTAGAATACATTTTCACTGCCTGGGTACTCACGATTTACTTGACGATTGCCTGTGAAGAGCCTAGAATCGAGGCTGGAGTTGGTTCGGACAAGCGATTAGTCTGTTTATTGAAGAGGCGCTGAGATATGAGCTACAAGTTATTATTTCTGCCTGTTTTCTTTTCTTTTCTTTTGTTTCAACCCGGCGATTTTTTGTGCGCCGCGAAGAAGGAAGACAAACCCGTCAAGTTGACCCCTAAACAAGAGAGAAAACGACTCAAGCGATTAGAGAAGGAGCTAGAAGGCCCATTTCGGCGGTGGTTGAAACAGGATGTGGTTTACATCATCACAGGTGATGAAAAGAGAGCTTTTTTACGTCTAACGACGGCAGAAGAGAGGGAAAACTTCACAGAGCAGTTTTGGCTACGTCGTGATCCCACTCCGGACACTCTTGAAAACGAGTATAAGGAGGAGCACTATCGCAGGGTTGCCTACGCCAATGATCGTTTTTCGTCGGGTCGTCCAGGCTGGAAAATGGACAGAGGTCGCATCTATATTGCCCACGGTGCTCCCGACGAAATCGAGTCACATCCGTCTGGTGGAAGCTACGAGAGACCCTACGAAGAGGGCGGCGGAATGACTTCGACGTACCCCTTTGAAATCTGGCGATATCGATGGATTGAGGGGGTTGGTTCGGATGTAAGGTTGGAGTTTGTGGACCCCACATATTCAGGTGAGTACCGCCTGACATCAGATCCTTCTGAGAAGGATGCTTTGCTTCATATCCCCGGTGCTGGGCTCACTATGGCGGAACAGATGGGGCTATCAAGTAAGGTTGATCGCTTTATGCGCGCTGATGGTACGCGTATGGGTACCCCAGTCAGCGGGATGCAATTGAGGCGCTACAACATATTCGAGCGGATGCAATTGATGGCCGATATAATGAAGCCGCCACCAGTTAAGTTCAAAGATCTCGAGGCTGTTGTTGATTCACGCATTGAATACAACACGCTGCCATTTGTAGTGGAGATCCACTATGTACGTGTGAGTAATAATTCTGTTCTGACTGGTGTGACTGTCCAACTTAAGAATAGAGATGTGGTTTTCGAAAACGATGAAGGAGTACAAAGAGCCGTTGTCAACATATTTGGTCGGGTTTCGACGATTACCCGCAAAGTGGCGACCCACTTTGAGGACACAGTAACAATTGACACTACTGCCGAACGGTTACAGGGAGAGTTGGAGCGTGTTGCAATCTATCAAAAAGGAGTTCCACTGGCACCTGGTTCCTATCGATTGGAACTGGTTGTTAAGGATATTGTGGGCGAAACGATAGGCACGCATCGAATGGCTATAAAGGTGCCCCGTTTTGAGGAAGAAAAACTGGCTATGAGTTCTCTCATACTGGCAGATCGTATTGAGCGGGTACCGATGCGTTCGCTAGGCGCCGGTCAGTTCGTCATTGGCAGCTCTAAAGTGCGTCCTCGTATTGGAGAGGAATTCAAACGCAACGAAAAGATGGGCATCTATGTGCAGGTCTACAACCTTGGAGAGAATGAAGATACGAGTCTCCCGGAAGGGTCGGTGAGCTACCAGATAACACGTCTCGATAGCCCTGAAGATCTACTGCTCGATTTCACTGAAGGTTTTGAGAAAATTCGAGGTGTTTCCGCCAGGCAGACAATAATAGAGAAGCTATTACCGTTACGGAATTTAGAGCCCGGAGAATATCGCCTTAATCTTAAGGTGACAGACAGAGTAAAGAATGAGACCTTAGCCCCTACGGCAACGTTTAAGGTGAAGGGAGATTAGGAAGCAACTGGGTTGCTGAAGCGTAGCTATTGATAAGGGTACAGCGATGGGCGCAATTTATCAGAACTACAGTAGTGTTGCCATGAGGTTGATGTTGGTTGTCCTTTTTGTGGCGATGTCTCCTGCTCCCGCCGACGGAGAAGTTGTTGGTTCTGTATCTGGACTAGTACATGATGCACGTGGCATGCCCCAGATAGGCGCGACAGTCACACTTCTAACTTCGGAAGGGCGAGTTGTCAAGAGGGTACTTACGGACTACCGTGGGATATTCAAAGTTGCCAGTGTCTTCCCTGGTAGTTACTCCATCAGTGTGACCCTGGATCGTTTTTTACCTCTTTTAAAAGAAAAGGTCGATGTTAACTCAGGTCGCAGAACGATTCTAGATATCAGACTGCGAGCTTTGTTTGCCAGCCTGCAGCTTGCTTTCCCAGGTTCGGGTGAGATTCGTGATATGAGCGAAGATTGGAAATGGGTACTGCGGACTGCTACGTCGACTCGACCGGTGCTCCGCTTCCTCCCAGAGGAGACGAGAGAGACTCGATCGGTGATCCGCAAGTTACGAGGTAGATTTTCTGATACGCACGGCTATGCAGAGGTGAGCGCTGGTGGTGGTGCACGTCAATCGGCATTGGCAAATGAGACTGATTTGGGTACTGCGTTTGCGGTGGCAACATCATTAATGGGCAATAACGATGTTTTTTTGAGTGGGAATTTGGGGTATGGTGCCATGACTGGTGCGCCGACAGCTGCTTTTCGGACTAGCTACAGTCGACCGGTTGGTGTGATGGCGCCAGAGGTTTCTGTTACTGTTCGCCAGCTTCAAGTGCCCGTGATGGCTGGAAATGCGTTGTTTGGGCCGCAGAACAACCGAAGTGCTCCTGCATTGCAGACGGTTAGTGTGGAATTCGACGATAAGCTGGAACTGGGTGAAGCGGCGAGTTTGGAATATGGCTTTCTGTATGAATCAGTCACGTTTTTGGATCGATTGAACTTTGTTAGTCCGTGGGGACGGTTTGCTTACAGGCTTGGGAAGGGGCGAGAAATTCAGCTGCGTTTTGCTTCGGGTCTTCCACGATCTCAGGATGCCGTGGTTGAGCACGATATGCTGCGACGTCGAGTGACGAGCTTGGGACTGTTTCCCAGGATAGCTTTACATGACGGAAACGCTACAGTACAGCGAACGGAACATGTGGAAATTGCATACCGAGAGAACATTGGAGACAACGGAATGATAGAGGCGGGTGCATATCATGACTCAATCTCTGATGCTGCTATTTCGGCATATGTTCCAGCCGGTTATTTCGCTGATGGTAATGTGCTGCCCAACTTGTTTGGCAACAGTTCGACTCTTAACGGGGGGATGCATCGAACAACCGGATACCGTGTTTCGTATGCGCGCAAACTACGCGATCATTTACAAGCGGCAGTTGGGTATGGGTTTGGCGGTGCTCTGACAGCGAGAGAAAACATGGTCCAAACTGAGAAAATTAGTGATATGCGAGCATCTCTTAAGATGAGACGTGCTCACATGTTGATGGCGTCCGTTTCTATGGAGTTCCCACGTGTAGGGACTAGTGTTGCTTCTTCCTATCAATGGTTGAACAGGCAGGCCGTAATCGCTTCAGACTTATACAACGATTTCGCAGCGAGTTCGGCTCCGGGGTTCAACATTGTGATAAGGCAGCCGATACCGGCAACCGGGTCACTCCCGGGGAAATTTGAGGCGACAGCCGATTTCCGCAATCTATTCAAGTCTGGGTATGTGCCGATACCGACTTATGACAGTCGGCAGATGTTCCTGCTGCAGGCGATCCGCAGTTATCGAGGGGCGTTGAGTTATATCTTCTAGGCACTGGTTATTCTGTGAGTTGTTTTAGTTATAAGGCACCCCAATGAAGGTGATTTGTACAGTTATATTCGTGCTCGTTGCTTTGGTGTTATTGCCTTCCAATGGGGACGCTAAGAAAAAGGTGCGAACTAGTCTTCGTGTGATAGTGCAGGATGCTGAGGGTGCTCCGGTGTCTCGTGCGAGTGTGGTTGTGAAAACACTCAAAGGGAGAAAACTTCGAAAGATAGGCAGAAGTTTTGAGCTTAGAACCAGTCAGAGAGGTACTGCCCCTCTACCTCCTTTGAAGCAGCGACACGTGTTGATTCAAGTGATTGCCCAGGGTTACCAAACCTTCGGCCAGAGACTGGAGCTTGACGGCGTCGATCAAGACTACATTGTCACTCTTGCATTGCCTCAGGAACAGCACTCGGTACACGAGAGGAAAAAAGAGTAGCGCTAGGTCCGACTTAGGCCTTCCATTAAATTGCCCTAACGAAAGTAGATTGGTATGAGTATTTTTGTTGCGATTCAGTTGAGCTCCACGGTTATAGCATCTCTTTCGGAACTTGTGAAACGCTTGCAGCCATACGCACGTCTGAACTGGCTCAGCGTGGACAACCTGCATCTGCCTTTGAAATACCTTGGGGAGTGGCCTTCTGACGATCTTGATACGGTCATTGCTCAGTTGAATACAATAAAATTACCTCTAACAGACAAGACACTTCATATTCCTCTTGCAGGTTTGGGGTTTTCCCCGAATTCTCATAGTCCACGTGTTTTTTGGGTTGGGGTTGAAAACACAACTATACTCCGACGATTAGCGAGTCTCGTCGACTCCACTTTGCAACCTCTTGGCATTGCCCCAGAAGTGCGCCCGTACACTCCCCACTTAACTTTGGCAAGTATTGCCAGAGAGACACCTCTGGACGATTTATTAAATGCAATAGAAGACTTGCCGAGTCGTGAGTTCGGTGTCCTCGCACCGGGGCACTTTTCTCTGTTCCAGAGTGGTGTTATCGACAATGAGCCGGTATACCGCAAAGTTGCTGACTTTCCACTTTTCAAAAAAGCGGGCGGAAGACAGCTCTACTCAAAACCAGGACGCTCTCTGCGTCTGGTCTAGTAGACAGATTCAAGGCACGAGAGTCTTGGCTCCACGGGTCAGAAGGTTGCAATTGGATTTAATGGCGAGCCAGTTCCGCCAGTGACTGGAATCGGAGCAGTGGTGAGTAGGAATTCCCACCGGCCTTGTCTTGTAGACTCTTCTGCTAGCGCTTCGAGATCACAATTGTCGAAGATTGGCATCCCCATAGCGATCAGAACTAATTGGTGAATAGGGTGAGAAACGCCATCCACCTGAGATGGATGGACGTCGCTGGCCGCATCACTGCCCAACATGGCCACGTCTCTTTCTTTGAGCCACTTAGCGCAGGAAGCAAATAGTCCGGCCGACCTGTCGCTTGTAGGCCATATGCCCTGTTCGTCGCGGCGCTTCCACCGTCCAGTGCGAATGAAAACAACGTCTCCACTGGATACTTTGAGGCCTGCTTGCTTTTCCCAAGCATCAAGATCTTCGGGGTGAATAGCAGTACCAGGTTCGAGGTAAGGTAGTCCTTTGAGTTTTGCGATATCCATTAAGACACCGCGAGTGAAGACTCCCTGTTTCATGTTTTGAACACCGTAATATTGCGAGCCTTTTTCGGTCACATCATTTTTCGAGTGACCATTGAACATCTTACCCTTGTAGAACATGTGACTTAGAGAATCTACATGGGTGTGGGCATAGCCATGATATAACACGCTGTGCCGGTCGACTGCCCATGGCAACTCGTCTGTTGCATCAACTCCGGTGGCTGTCATTTCGAAGATGAATGGATTTGGGTTATCTGCTGCTTTTTTGGTCTCGACATTACGTGCCAAAGAAACAGAGATGCCTCGCTCAACCAGATTAGCAGCGTACACACGTTTTTCGGGTGTGATCAGATTAAGTGCACCTAGCTCATCCTTCGAGCCCCAGCGGTCCCAATTCGACAATTCGACCATCCATTTGTCAATTGTCTTTTTGGTTACGATCTCACGAGCGGCAATATTCGCGTTGGGGCTGCAAGCAAGCAGCAAACTTAATGTGGCAAGGACAGTTACGCCCATAGAAAAATTTTCCTGTGATCTCATATTTTTTGCACTCCTAGGGTGGTCGTTTGCATGGGTTATTAAAAAACCCTCAGCATCGTAGCAGGCAAATAAGGCAGTCGCAACGTTAGTGTGGCAATTGTTACCGTTAAGGCGTTTTAACTCACCCAATAATTAATCCTGGAATATCGATACAATGTTCCTATGGATGCTGTTATTACACCGAGTATAAACGTCTACAGGCTTTGTACAACCCGATTAAAGAGTTTACTCGAAGAAGTAGACGATGAGGTTGCTAGGAGTCGGATTAAAGAAGATCTGAATCCAATAATCTGGATTGCTGGTCATATGGCAACGTATAGATGCAAGTTAGCACACGCACTTGGGCGACCAGTTGACCATGGTTGGGGTGATCGTTTTGATCGTGGAACCGAAGTGAGTGATCCTCGACCTTTCCCGCCGATTGGAGAGGTGCTGACCGTATGGGTAAAGGCAACTGAAGTGCTGGAGAAGCGCTTTGAGGAGATTGCCGAGGACGAATTATCTGCACCAGCGCCACGCGATTTCCCTTTTCCCGATAAGACACTCCGCGGCATGATATGCTTTTTGTCCTACCACGAGTCATATCACTTGGGGCAAATCGGGTTTTTAAAGAAATTGGTGACCCGTTCCTGAGGTTTATTTATCCCAAACTTGCTTGAATCTGCAGACGCAAGACCGTCATGTTGTAAGCATGTAGGTTGACTGTAGGGCAAAGGACTACTTCACGGGACTTACTTCTTTAGCGATTGGAGTACTTATGGGTATTTATTCCTATATGGAGTACATCGCTGACATTCTTAAAACCAACAGAATTGACAGTTCTTAAGAGGTACGTTCAACGTGCTCAGACGATGCTCATAAGCGCTACTATGAAGGTGCTGGACTTGTTTGTCCACGATGAATTAGATGTAGCGATACAAAGAGGTTTATTTTATGAGTAATCAACACGACAACTTTCCCATCTCTCTCCCAGGCGGTAATACCGTGAAATCTTTTGCGTTGGTGCTTGCCGTCTTATTTCTGTTAATGGAATCGTTTGCGAATGTTGGAGCGGGCGAACGAGGTGTTGTTTTCAGTAAAATTGGTGGCGTTCAGGAAAAGGTCCTGGATGAGGGATTGAACTTTAAGATTCCCTTTATCGAAGAAATAATCGTCATGGATGTGAAGATACAAAAATCTGAAACTCGAGCGGAAGCAGCTTCGAAGGATTTACAGGTAGTCTCATCGACGATTGCATTGAATTACCATATTTCTCCTTCTGAGGCAAACAGTGTTTACCAGGATGTCGGTATGTCTTATAAACAACGTATTATTGACCCAGCAGTGCAGGAATCTGTAAAAGCAGCAACAGCACAGTTTACTGCGGAGGAATTGATCACACGTCGTTCCGAGGTTTCGGATCTAATCAAGCAGATGATGACAGAACGCTTGGTGACTCACAATATTCTTGTTGATGAGTTCAATATTGTGGCCTTCTCGTTCTCTAATGTTTTCAATGAAGCGATCGAAGCCAAACAGACCGCCGAACAGCAGGCGTTAAAAGCGGAGCGAGATCTTGACCGGATCAAGATTGAAGCAGAACAAAAGATCACAGAGGCGAAGGCCGAAGCGGAATCTCAAAGACTGCAACGGGCTACCATTTCTCCAACGATCCTTCAACTCAGAGCGATCGAAAAGTGGAACGGTGTTTTACCTCAGGTCACCAGTGGTGGGACACCATTTATCGATTTGAGCAAGATGTCACGGCGGTGAGATCCATCTACCATGAAGTTTGTGGTGCTTGAAGTGAAGTCACTGGAGAGCAGCAGACCTTTATATGTGTCTATTTGCTAAACTCCGTGTTTGCGTGCAGCGGCTCAATTCCGTTTTGCATACATAAAGAAAGGTTGTCTTTTAGGAGGATAAGTAGATATGGCTAGACCGGTGACTTTGTTTACGGGACAGTGGGCAGACTTACCATTGGAAGTGCTTGCTGAGAAAGCTGTTGGGTTTGGCTATGACGGTCTTGAGCTGGCTTGCTGGGGGGATCATATGGATGTCTTCAAAGCTGCTGAGGACCCAGCCTACTGCGAAAAGCAGAAAGCGATTCTAGACAAGCATGGCCTAAAGCTGTTCGCAATATCAAACCATCTAGCTGGGCAGTTGGTCTGTGATCCAAACAACGATGGACGTTCCGACATGTTTGCACCACCCGAGCTGGCTGGTGACAGTGAAAAGCAGCGTGCCTGGGCAATTGAATCGATGAAGAATACGGCCCGTGCCGCAAAAAACCTTGGGCTCAAGGTGGCAAACGGGTTTACCGGCTCGTCGATCTGGCATCTCTTGTACAGTTTTCCACCAGTTTCGGATGAAACGATCGATGAGGGATTTAAAGATTTTGCAGATAAGTGGAACCCGATCCTGGATGTGTTTGATGAATCCGGCGTACGATTTGGCCTAGAGGTTCACCCGACTGAAATAGCCTTTGATATTGTTACAGCCCAACGGGCGATCGATGCAGTTGATGGTAGAGATGCATTTGGTTTCAATTTTGACCCAAGCCATTTACATTGGCAGATGGTAGATCCAGCTCGTTTTCTGCAAGAATTCAAGGACCGCATTTATCACGTTCACATGAAGGATTCGGCTAGGCAATTGGATGGACGTACCGGGATTCTAGGGTCCCACTTGAACTTCGGACACCCAGATCGCGGCTGGGATTTCCGTTCTTTGGGTCATGGTGGAGTCAATTTTGAGGAGATCATCCGAACTCTTAATCACATTGGCTATACGGGCCCATTATCGATCGAATGGGAAGATAGTGGCATGGAGCGAGAACGTGGAGCGACAGAAGCTTGTGCATTCACAAAGCGTGTCGATTTTTCTCCTTCAAATCTGGCTTTTGACGCGGCATTTGGAGAATAAGCAGGCCGCGCTACATTTTTTAAGAGTGTTCTACTCCGGGCGTTGCTGAGTTGATGAGAAATTGCTGGTATGAATAGGTGGCGACTGCTCAAAGAGGGTTGTTCTTTTCTTGAAATAGAGAACAAGAAACTTTGTGCCCTAACCGTAACCGTCTTACTGCTAGTCTTTGTGCAGGGTTCTGTACTTGCCCCATTTATTTACACTGTGTTTTGAAGCTTTCCTAAGTGTCGATCAGGGGAAATGCACAGTTCAGATGGATCTTCAAAAAGTTTCCTGCCCCAAGATGGGTAGTGGTTCAGATGGTGTCGACGTGGGTGGATTACTGTTAGGTGTTAAGTTGAGAAATCGTCGATCTAGTAGACGATCAGTGTCAAGACGGCTCATTGCGGAAAGTATGTTCTGCAGCACGTGAGGATGCTCAACTTTGATTTCATCGAGAAAGTTACGAAGGGAAAGACGTACGGTTCCAGAGCGGTGGGAGCAAACACAGGGCGTGATCGGCATGTTTCTTTCTTTAGAAAAGCCGGATGTCAATTCCTCTGAAACGAAAACCAGAGGTCTAATTAATCGAAAATCTTTAGAGCGCGAATAGGTTATTGCAGGAAGCGCGCTCAAGCGACCTGTGTACAGAGTGTTTCTCAGTAGTGATTCACAGAAATCATCGGCGGTGTGCCCTAAGGCAATCACATTTGCACCTAATCGCGAGGCGATTTCGTAGACCGCTCGTCTGCGATATCGACTGCAGAGATCACAACCATGGTCGGGCTGTGTTTCTAGTAACTGAAAAGAGGGTTCGTCGCGGTAGTAGGTCCACTCAATGCCACGTTCTTTCATGTAGTCAGCGAGAGGTTCGATTGGCCGCAAGAATTTTCCCTGTTCAACAGTGAAAGCTTGAATCTCAAATGCTACCGGAGACTTCTTTTGCATGAGGAGAAGGATTTCGAGCAAGGTCATCGAATCCTTACCGCCTGAGACGCCAACCGCTATGCGATCACCTTCACGGATCATCCCATATTCTTGAATGGCCTTACCGGTTTTGCGTAGCAAAATCTTTTCCGTGTCACTGATTCGCGGCAATAGTATTCTCCCAAAGACCAATATAAACCGTAGCTCCTATTCTGGCATGACACTGTGAGGAAGTTAAGAACTTCGGCTAAACAGTGTTACGCATGCCTCAATAATATCGGCTCCTATGCCTTTTTATATTGCAAGTGAGTCTGTCTAATTGGCAAACAATGTATACCATCAGCACGAAGAATCGGCATTCTTGTTACTATGTAGGGCGTCGCTTTTAAGCCTCGATTGTCACTTACTCCACGAATCACTTTACAGGCTACGATGGGCCATTTTCCCCGATAAAATCTCAGTATAATGCCAGCACGTCGCTCAGCTCTTGGACAGATTCTCACACTTCCCAATCAGTTAACGATGCTGCGCATGCTAGCGCTGCCCTTTATTCTGATCGCGATGATCTATCACCATCACGAGATGGCACTGGCACTATTTTCAATAGCTGTTATTACTGATGTCATTGATGGAAAGATTGCTCGGAGCTTCTCACAAAAGACGGAACTGGGGGCCTACCTTGATCCGCTAGCCGACAAATTACTACTCTGCTCAACTTTTATTGCCCAGACATTAATAGGGACAATTCCGTGGTGGCTCACGATCCTGGTCTTGGCTCGCGACGTGGTGATATTGGCAACTGTATCGGTAGTTGTACTATCAACCAAAATTCGGGATTTTCCACCGAGTTTCTTTGGGAAACTAAATACAGTTGTGCAGGCAGTAACAATTTCAATGGTGATTCTGAATAATGTTATCTCTTTGCGGTGGGTTGGTATCAGTATTGACATCCTGATTTGGATTGTTGCCGCAACGACCTTAGCTAGTGGATTGGCGTACATGGTTCAAATTACAAAACGGTTACACCAAGATTTCACAAGACCATAGAGTATGATGATTTCCACAGAGGGTATCTATTGTCTCGGTTTCCAATCATTTCTTACTCATTGAAGAGTTTATTTGGACTCTAGCAGGGTTTTTTTTGAGCGACTGAATCGTTTATAAAAGATCCGCCTTGTCCCACTTTCGAGACTGCACTACAATAGGTAGTTAACGCCATGATATGGTTGTTAACTAAACTTCATACGGGGTAAATTTTAGGAAGGGCTATCATGGCTGACATCACTGGTGAATCCGGAAAAGATCCGGATCCCGCCGAGGCCTCTGAGACAGAAGTGGGGGATGGGGGACCGTCCTTAGTGGGAAGGTTTTCCAGAGCGCTACAAACAAGCCCCGACAAGAAGGAAGCGATTAAATCTCGCCGGCGGTTGGTGGGTATACTTACGGGTGGTTTTTTATTTACAAACTTCTTGATGTTCTTGCGGTTCTTTTTTCCAAGAACGATTTTTGAACCCAGGACTATTTTTCGTATCGGTGCACCGGCTGATTTCGGTATTGGCGTAGATACCAAATTCCAAAAAAATAGGCGCATATGGGTTGTGAAAACGACGGATAGGATGTTTGTCATTTTCGCGCGCTGTACACATCTGGGCTGTACACCGGATTGGAAACAGGGTGAGCAGAAGTTTAAGTGTCCCTGTCATGGGAGCGGGTTTGACCCTGAAGGTATCAACTATGAAGGGCCTGCTCCGCGTCCACTTGACCGAGCGACGGTAAGCCTTGATCCCGAGGGACAGATCGTAGTTAACACCGCCACTCTATTCAAGTGGGAGAAGGGCAAACAGAGTCAGTTCAATGATCCGGGTGCATTTCTGGTGATTTGAGAGTTGTTGAGTCGAGGTTTGAGTACCGTAATTGTTTGAGTTAGGGCTGGGTAGAAGACAGGAAGATTTCAGGAAAACAAGCACTCAAGAATACGGAGAGAGGGGACAAAGATGCCGGAAGAGAAAGATACTGGTGACAGCAAGAGAGGACTGCTTGGCATGTTTGATACCAAGGTTGTTCAACAGAAAGCAAACGAGGATCTTGAAGCACTCAAGAAGCCCACAAAAACGGAACTCTACAAGTCGGTATTCCGGGTCAAGCACGACGATTCGCCCCGTAGCCGAACTCTCGGTGTGCTTAGTAATGTTTTCCTTCATCTTCACCCAGCGAAGATTAATCGAGACGCCGTCGCTTACAACTATACCTGGGGCATGGGTGGTATTTCGTTCTATCTTTTCGTGGTTTTAACCTGGACCGGTGTGCTCTTGATGTTTTATTACCATCCGACTAAGGTCCAGGCGTTCCGAGACATCTTGTACTTGGAGCACGATGTACCTTTTGGTAAGTTGTTGCGGAATATGCATAGGTGGACAGCTCACGCAATGATTTTGACTGTCTGGCTGCACATGTTTCGAGTGTTCCTAACGGGTTCCTATAAAAAACCTAGGCAGTTCAATTGGGCCGTGGGTGTCATTCTGCTGGTCCTAACGTTACTCCTCTCTTTCACCGGGTACCTATTACCAGATGATCAGTTGGGATTCTGGGCAGTTACGGTGGGAACGAACATGGCTCGTGCTACGCCAATATTGGGACACGAGGGGCCATTTGGCCCGCAGTTCGGTATGACTCCTTTTAACGATGTGCGTTTTGCGCTGTTGGGCGGATCAATAGTGGATGCAAATGCACTATTGCGGGCGTATATATGGCATTGTGTTGCTATACCAGGTTTTGCGGCTACTTTTATGATTGTGCATTTCTGGCGTATACGTAAGGACGGTGGTATTTCTGGTCCGTCGCCGATGATGCTGGAGAGTGAGATTAAGAACCCGAGACGCTAGAGGTTATAACTCGGTCAGATAACAAGAGGTTACCCAGGAGAGATTTAATGGATTGGTATCAGCTTTGGGAAATTATTTCACTGCCCGATAACGTTCCGATTGTTCTTTTGATGATCATGCTTCCGTTCTATACGTGGTACGGTTTGCGACAGGCGTTTGCCAACGATCGATTGATTGCGCAACTTGAGGCCGACCCTGAAATGGCCAAAACGCACCATCGGAAGACGCAGCCCTTCAAGAAGGGTTGGCCTAGGGAAGTGCATGTTTGGCCTTATCTCTTACGGATCGAATTTCTTGCGACCGTGATAGTAACTGCTATTTTGATGGTCTGGTCGATTACTCTCGATGCACCACTGGAAGAGCCAGCCAATCCCTCACTGACAATGAATCCTTCCAAGGCGCCATGGTATTTTTTAGGTCTCCAGGAAATGTTGGTGTACTTTGATCCTTGGATCGCTGGGGTGGTCATGCCGACGTTGATTATTGTGGGTCTGATCGCGATTCCGTACATTGATGAGAACCCACTTGGTAACGGATACTACACTTATAGTCAGCGTAAGTGTGCGATTTGGACTTTCATATTTGGGTTCATTGTTCTTTGGTGTGTGATGGTTGTCATCGGGACCCTGATTCGTGGCCCAGGATGGATGTGGTTCTGGCCAGGGCAGACCTGGGATCACAATAAGTTGGTTTTCGAAGTTAATAGAGACTTGCATGAATTTGTAGGCTTGACTGGAACCTGGGCAATTGCTGCTTTTGGAACTGCTGTTCTGGGAGCTTTTGTGGCTGTCAGTGCCTGGGGTACTCACAAGTTGTTGACTTTGACTGAGTTTAATCGCAAGATCCTTGACCGGATGTCATTGACGCAGTACTTGTTATTACAGCTTCTGATGATCACGATGATTAGTCTGCCGGCAAAAATGATTGCGCGTTTAGTGTTTCGTGTCAAATATGTTTTGGTGACCCCCTGGTTTAATATCTGACTTCATAGGGGGAAACGAGTCGAGTTTGAACTGAGGTCGAATAGCTAGTATTTAGTATTGATTTACGGGGTGATTGAATGGCAAAAGCGCCTCCAATGGACCATGATGATCCGGTCCAAAATAAATCGTTGAGTGTGCCACTTTTCGTGTCAACACTGGTTCTGATGCTGACTCTTGTTTGGGCTCTTTATGACGAGCTCTACGCGATGCGTCCGTGGAAGGCGACACAGCAGCAGTTCGTAGAATTGTATCAGTCTTACTTGCAGCAACTTCGTCCCAAGCAGGCAGCTATTGAACAAGAGATCAAGAGTTCAGTGGAGTATCAAGAGTTGAATCAGAAAGTTGAAAGTGCAGAGGTTGATGCGGCAGCCATGACCGTGGATATTGAAAAACGCATCAACAGAGGTGTGAATCCACGTATGGTTGCAGTGAGGTCTGCATTCCAAGCTTTGCGTGGTGAGATTGGTGAGCCAACGTACAAGTTGGAGACAGCGACAAGTGCAGGAAAGAAGGCATCTCTCGAATCTGACATAGCGAGCATCAAGGCTCGTGTTGTCAGTGTAGAGGTAGTATCTGACGATGGGTCAGGGAACACGGAAACGCTGCAGATGGACTTCGCACAGTTAGAGGCCGAGTTTGAGCGATTGCGCAATCTGCGAGCTGAGCTGCAAGCTGAACGAGTTAGTTTGCTTGGTCCGGCGCAACAGCTTCGCGCAAAGCGTAGTGACTACCTCAAAGAGCGCATGAATGGGCTTACGGCACAACAGGTAGATGGTCTGATCGGAAAGATGGATGATTTTGTGGTTGATATTCGCCAAATCCACTTGAGGGATATCGATTGGGTAGACCGGTGTGAGTCTTGTCATCTAGGAGCCAGAGAGCCTGTAGCATTAACTGCTGCTTCTATGGGTGGGCACGAAGTCTTCTCAGGACACCCTAGCCGCGATCTTCTTAAGATCCATGATCCGGAACAATTTGGCTGTTCGAGTTGTCACAACGGGAATGGTAGAGCTACGAGCAGTATGGTCAAAGGCCACGGACGTCATAAGTACTGGCTGTGGCCACTCTATCATAAGGAAAATGTGACAGCTGGTTGTCAGCAGTGTCACAGCAAAGAGGTGGTCACTCCGATGGCGGAGACGCTAAATGAAGGCAGAGAGTTGTTCTTAAATCGGGGGTGCTGGGGCTGTCACCGATTTGAGGGTTTCGATATCGAGTCAGATGAGCTGACAGAGGTTCGGCGAGAAATCAGTATTCTAGCTGCTGAAACTACCTCCAATATAAAGGAGTCTGAGCAGTCCATCATCATGGGGGATGAAGCCGATGAGGATGATGTTGCGCAGAACCTCTACGACCGTGCTGAAGAGTTGACTCTCCGTAATAGTCGTATTGATGCACAGATTGCAACCCTTAAACAGAAGGAGCGCAATCTGGGTGTTGAAGTTAAGAAATTTGGTCCCAGTCTGAGGGAGATGCGAGTCAAATTGCGCAAAGAGTGGGTTCCTGTATGGCTCAGCAATCCTCACGATTTCAGGCCAGGCTCGAAAATGCCGGTCTTTCGCTTGCTGGACGAAGAAGTTAAATCCATCTCAGCCTACTTGTGGCAGAATGCCATTGACGGGGATCTGAGATCTCATCCACTAGGCAATGCTGCACGAGGCAAAGAACTATTTGAGACTAGAGGTTGTCTGGGTTGTCACTCGATCGGAGAGGGAGAGGATCGGATGGGTGGCACGTTTGCAGCAAACTTAACTAGGATCGGTGAAAAAACGAACTATAACTACTTGGTTCGTTGGATTCACGACCCTAGTGAGTTGACACCTGATCCAGATGCACCGGAAGATGAAGTTCGGCTTAGGCCCATCATGCCGAATCTGCGACTTTCGGTCGCCGAAACAAGAGATATAGCTACGTATTTGATGCTTCAGAAAACTGATACTGAGTATGCGGAAGCTGACTATATGGATGATCCTGCCACTGCTGCAAAAGGATTGGCTTCACTGCGCCATTATGGCTGTGCAGGATGTCACGAAATTGCTGGGCTTGAAACTGAAGGCCGTATAGGGACTGAGCTTACTCTTGAAGGCAGTAAGCCACTTGACAGACTCGATTTTGCTCTCTTTACGCATAATGCTAAACGTGGTGGCTGGTACAACCACAAAGGATTTTTTGAGCGCAAGCTTGAAGACCCTGCCTTTTTTGATGAGGGTAAGGTTAAGAATCATCTTGAAAAATTGAGGATGCCGAACTTCAATCTTAGTGAAGGTCAGGTAACAGCTCTGACGACGTTTTTGCTAGGTGCAGTTGATACTCAATTCCCAAAACATTATCGCTACGAACCCGAAGACGATAGAAGTTTTGTCCAGGAAGGTTGGTGGATCATCAAGCGATATAACTGTAACGGTTGTCACCAGATCCGCCCAGGAGATGAAACTTCCTTCATGGCAATAGATCGTTATAAAGATCCAGATTGGGTTGAGCAGCTTCCGCCACAACTTTACACGGAGGGTGCTCGCGTTCAGCCCGACTGGCTGCTTGAATTCTTGAGTAATCCTGCCCTGAGTTCGAAGAATATTCATCGTAATGGCGTGCGAGGATATTTGCAGGCCCGTATGCCCACCTTTTATTTCTCAGATCGTCAGGTAGGCAAGGTTATGAGATTCTTTATGGCACGTTCGAGCCAGCCTCTTCCGTATCTACCAGAGGAATCACAGCCACTTTCAAATAAAGAGAGACTGATGAGTCGACGGTTATTTAGTGGGCGTGCTGCGCCATGTCTGAAGTGCCATATGACGGGTGATCCACTACGTGACCGCAATGCATCGGCGCCTAATTTCCTGATCGCTTCTAAGAGACTGAAGCCTGAGTGGACTTATCGCTGGATGATCGAGCCTGCCAATATAGCGCCTGGAACCGCGATGCCGTCTGAGTTGTTCCGTTATGAAGACCACAGATGGATCTTTAATGGCCCACTACCGGCGGCCTTCCAGGATTATGAGGAAGATCATGCACAGTTGATGGTTCGTTACATGTTCCAATTCACTGCAGGTGAATTGCGCAGCTTGTTAGCTTCCGGTGTGCCTGGCGGGTAGTGTACGAGCGATGCAGATAACAAGAAGATTTCTGACTCGGTAGAGAGTTATGTTAGGTGTTAAGGTGTTTTAACAAGGAAGGACAGATATGTTGTTACATAAGCCAGTGTATTTTATGCTCACAGCGTTGCTGATGCTCACTCTTGCATGTGGAGGTGGTGATGAAACCGCGTCGACTGAAGGACAGGCTGTGGAGACAGAGAGCTATTTCGAAGTGGATTCTGAAACAGCTGCTACGGTGACCGGGACGGTTATCCTCGAAGGTAATGCCCCCAGAAACCCACGCATTAATATGAGTGCTGAGCCCGATTGCCACGGACTCCATACTGGAGCGGTTCGTGCGGAGGTGGTACTTGTCGGAGAGGGCGGAACCTTAGGGAACACCTTTGTTTGGGTCAAAAGTGGCCTTGAAGGCAAGAAGTTTAGGACCCCGTCGGATTCGGTTGCGCTGGACCAGAAGGGCTGTATCTATAGTCCACATGTTCTTGGACTACAAACACGACAGAAGTTGGCAGTATCAAACAGCGACCCAACTACACACAATGTCCATCCGTTACCGAAAATTAATCGTGAATGGAATAAATCACAGACAGCCGATGCTCCAGCGATTGAGCGCAGTTTCAGCCGTCAGGAGATTATGATGCCGGTGAAGTGTAATATCCACCCGTGGATGCGTTCTTACATCAATGTGGTAGAGCATCCTTTCTTTGCAGTCACTGGTGCAGACGGATCCTTCGAGCTCAAAGGTCTACCGCCCGGAACGTATACGATAGAAGCGGTTCACGAGCGATTTAAGTCGCAAGAGATAAGCGTCACTATTGGTGCATCTGAGTCTAAAAAGATTGATTTCTCGTACAAAGCCGGATGAAGAGCTAGCGGTCGTCAATAGATCGCTACACAGATTTGCGCTGGTTACAGCGTTTTCCACCTTGTGCTTGCTTGTAGCTGGAGCTCTGGTTACGAGTAACGAGGCAGGTCTTTCTGTGCCCGACTGGCCGCTTTCGTACGGTCAGTGGATGCCTCCAATGATAGGAGGCATCTTTTATGAACATGGACACAGGATGATTGCCAGTTTTGTCGGATTGTTGACCATTGTTCTGGCATGCTGGCTCGCGAGTGTGGAGCATAGAAAATGGGTCAAGAAACTTGGTTGGCTGTCGCTGGCAACGGTGATTCTGCAGGGGATACTGGGAGGCATCACTGTTCTTTTTTTACTGCCGACAGTGGTATCGGTGGGGCACGCGTGCTTAGCTCAACTATTTTTCTGTATGGTTTGCATCTTGGCATTGGTCACGTCACCGGGTTGGCAGAACAGGAATGAAGACCGATCTTATACGTTACCGAATGAAGGAGTATTCTCTCTGAGAAGATTAACGATCGCTGTTAATTTAGCAATTTTTCTACAGCTCATATTGGGGGCAACGTTGCGTCACAAAGCATTTGGAGTGGTGCCACATTTGGTAGGTGCAGTGACCGTCACCTTATTGGTAGTTTGGATTGTTATTCAAGTAGCTTCTCAATACTCGGACGAACAAGAGATCCTCAGCTGGACACTAATACTGAACGGTTTATTGGCAGTCCAGTTACTTTTAGGAGCTGCGACGTATTGGATCCGTCACGTTACCGAATTTGCTCCACAACCTTTGCCTCCCATGGTAGCTTTAACGGTGGCTCACTTGGCGGTGGGAGCTTTGATGCTGGCTTCGAGTGTGGTGCTGACATTTCAGATTTATGGTCGAGATGGTCGAGGAATTGCTATAAGGGCCAGAGAGTTGCCGCAGATGTCATGAGAAAGCTTTCCTCTTTTTGAAAACGCCGATGCAGACTTCGATGAGTACACTCTCAGATTACTTGGCGCTGACTAAGCCAGGAGTTGTATGGCTAATTATTCTTTCGACAGCGGTAGGATTCTACATGGGAATGTCAGGTTCGTTGCCTCTCGTTCTCTTGATGCATACCCTTGCTGCTACCGCGCTGTTGGCTGGTGGGACTGGGGCTCTGAACCAGTGGATGGAGCGTGATCTTGACGCCTGCATGCGACGCACCGAGAAGAGACCTCTACCAGCAGGCCGTTTGAAGCCATTCCCTGCGCTTCTTTTTGGGACCGTTCTTGTTCTCGCAGGACTACTGTACTTGGCTCTTGCGGTCAATGCTCTGACTGCGTTGCTCGGGTTGTTGACCACTGCGGGTTACTTGTTCATCTACACACCACTAAAGACGCGAACCCCTCTTTCAACGTTTTTGGGGTCATTTCCTGGTGCTATGCCTCCATTGATAGGCTGGGTGGCAGCACAAAACGAACTAGAGCTTGGGGGGTGGGCCTTGTTCCTGGTGTTATTTTTCTGGCAATTTCCACATTTCTATGCAATAGCGTGGATGTACCGAGAAGATTACGCCAAAGCTGGTGTGTTAATGTTGCCGGTCGTTAAACCTGATGGTGTTGCTGTCGGACATCGGATAATCTTGTATGCGGCCTTGCTTTTGCCTGTCAGTTTGACCCCAGTACTGTTGGGGATGACAGGAGCGATCTACCTGGTTGGTGCGGGGATATGTAGCTTTGGATACTTTGTGTTTGGGCTTTTTGCAGCACGTAGAAAAACGACATATCACGCTAGACGACTACTGCAGGCTTCTGTGGTGTATCTCCCACTAATATATTTTTTGTTGGTTTTTGATAAAGTGCCGTGAGTTGTGCTCTTTTTCGCTGGACTTGATGGTTCACAAGTAGCTCTACCTTGACGGCCTAGGACTCGTCTTGTATCGCTTGTTGAAGGCGTGTGATCGCAGTACCGGTTGGCACGTTGATGAACACTAGTCCAAGTAGCTCTTCGCCAGTGTTACGGACCTCGTGTTCGACACCCGGTGGAATATAAAGCACGTCCTCAGGGGCAACAGCACACTCCTTGCCATTAATGATTGCTATTCCCCGTCCTCTCGTAACTACTACGAGTTCTTCGGCATCTGGGTGAATGTGCAATTCCTCCACGTGACGACCTCGCGGTGGAATCAACATATGGTGGACAAACTGAATTGTCTTCAGGCAGGTTCTCTCAGTGGGTGCTTCGGTTTCAAATAAGCGGCGGACTGGAGCGGCTATTTTTGAGCGATCACGCCATTGACCTTCTGAATCTTTTACTTGATAGCTAATAACACGATGAGGGTTATTGAACAAAAGACTCATGATGACGTTATAGACTTGGGTTTTCCAATTGGCAATGGGCATGAGTGTGGATCCTTTCTTCCTTTGAGAGTTAATCGAGTCGGTGAACTTTGGATGGCAAAAAGAGCAAGGCCGTGCAGCCCTATTGCCATGCACGCGCGAGCCATTGCGGATTTAAATCAACGCATCGCATCCGCTCGAGTTCCAACAGGTTACGATGTGCCCACAGCCTAACAATAATAGCAGCTAATGAATTGATTTTTACCAACATTGCGAGCGGTCCAGCTACTTGTTAGAGTTGCTAGAGTAAGCAGTTAAGGTTGTGGCTTGAGAATGCACATCGAACTAGAATATGACAAATCAGGTGTTGGGCTGGAAATTCCTGACCACGTTCGAGCGACTGTTCTAGAATCACGGTTTGCGCGCTCCCTGGTGGATCCCAAAGGTGAATTGAATCAGGCAATCCAGAATCCGATTGGGTGCCAATCTCTTGAAGAATTGGCAAAAGGTAAGAAATCTGCAGCTATTTCGATTTGTGACATAACACGCCCTGCACCTAACAGCCTGGTGTTGCCACCCATTGTTTCGGCTCTCGAGCGTGGAGGCATTGCAAGTTCTGAAATCCGCCTGTTGATCGCTACGGGACTTCACCGCGAGGCAACGGATGAAGAACTTGATGAAATATTAGGACCCGATATACGATCGAAATACTGGGTAGACTCTCATCGTGCCCGAAATCTGGACGAACATGTAGATTTGGGTATTACGAGTGGTGGTACTCATGCCTATGTCGATAAACGTTTTGTGGAGGCGGATCTCCATATAACTGTGGGGTTCATCGAACCACATTTAATGGCAGGCTTTTCAGGGGGTCGAAAACTCATTTCAATTGGTTTGGCAGGCGAGCCTACTATCAAGCGGCTTCATAGTCCGCTGTACATGCGCAACCCAAATGCAGTAGAAGGATCGTTTCCCGATAACCCACTTCATAGAGAATTGATGGAGATTGCCGCAAAGGCTGGACACGATTTTATGGTCGATGTGGCACTGACGAGAGATCGTGATATTGCAGCAGTGTTTGCGGGTGACCCCGTGGTGGCCCATGAGGCTGGTGTCCAATTTGTGCGCAAGTCGACGTTGGCAGTTATTGACGAACCAGTCGATGCTGTCGTGACTACATCGGGGGGATATCCTCTGGATCTGACTTTTTATCAAGCAGTTAAAGGGGTCACAGCTGCATCACACATTGTCAAAAATGACGGTTCGATCCTACTCGTTGCTGCTTGTCGAGAGGGATTAGGGGGAGAAGAGTTTGCGACCATGGTGAGACGCTCATTGCCCTGGGATGTACTGTTGGATGAACTTCAATCTAAAGAGGTGGGGGTTGATCAATGGCAGGCTGAGAAACTTGCGATGGTGGCACGTAACAAGAATCTTTCGTTTTGTCTTCCCGGCGTCGAGGAGAGCGATTGGAGGCACTTGTGGGGTCCGGTTTTCCATTCACCGCAACAAGCATTTGATAACCTTGTTGCCGAGCTGCCCGCCGACCCTTCGCTTGTGGTTATTCCAGAAGGTCCGTACGTTTTTGCACAGCTCAGTGCATTAACAGCTATGGAGGTATAGAAAGACATATTCGCTAAAATGAGCCATGGTATCAAGGCTAGGATGATTTTGTGCTGCTGAGACTTAGTTTATTGCCTGTTCGCTTGCCCCATCGGGAAAGGTTCTGATACCTTGAAATTCTAGGCTGGTGGGCTTTGTTACATTCGGACCTCGTCGATAACAAACGTGGCTTATTTGATAATCCAGGAAGCCTTGAGCATTGAAAGATCATCGCAGTCAATGGGCTCGGTATAGCTCTGGTGGTAGGGCGGCCGATGCAGGCTGGACGCTTAGCGGTAGCGTGCTAGGGTGCCTACTGGTAGGTTACCTTGCCGGCGATTATTGGGATGCAAATCCGACACTGATGATTGTGGGTCTCTTTGTTGGAGTAGTGGTTGGTCTCTACAATTTGGCCAAGGTTATGTGGGTTAGAAGAGACTGAGAGTTGAGAAAGCACTACGGATATTGTCTGGGCGAAAATGGTGACAGAATCGATATGTTTCGGTGGGTTAGCTGGCTTGGCCACTGTGGCAGTTTCTGAGTGGTTGATGTTGCGTAGTAGTGCTGTCGCGATGAAAGATTTCTGGAAGCTTTCATTGGCTAGTTCGGCAGTAAGGGCTGTATGCGTTATTGTGGTTCTTGTGGTTGCTCTAGAAGTAGGGCATATGGACCCCGCACCTTTTACAGCTTCACTGATAGTGGTGTATCTGGGAGGAGTTTTTTTCGAAGCGGGGCGATATAGACGCCGAATTGAAACGAGATGATGTTGCAACTGCCAAAAGCTTTCTTGCTGCTAACCGCACGAGCAGATCACGTCGAAGAGCAAAGCCTTTCTGACGTGATGATTCATCATGTTGCCAATCATTACTACCAAGGTATGGAGTCGTGGGCTTTTTCAAAGGGCGTTCTGATGATGCTGATTGCTGCAGTCATACTGATGGCAACGCTCGGGTGGGCTTTTCGCAAGTCACAACTAAACGGCAGAGCTCCGAAAGGAATCGCAAATGCGCTCGAGTTTTTTGTTCTTTTTATAAGGAATGACATCGCGATTGCTCACATGGGTGAAAGATTTGGACGGATGTTTACTCCTTACTTGTTGACGCTGTTCTTTTTTGTTCTGACGTGCAACCTATTGGGCTTAGTGCCGGGAGCATACACTGCGACTAGTAACGTCAATATGACTGGTTCTTTGGCGTTCTGCACATTAGTCTTGATCATCGGGTCTGGGTTGATAGTTCAAGGGCCAGTTGGTTACATCAAGCATATGATCCCACCGGGAACACCCATGGCGCTGGCACCACTACTAATTTTGATTGAGACGATCAGTACTTTTGTGAAACCCATAGCGCTGATGATTCGTCTCGGAGCCAATATGACGGCTGGGCATATTGTCATCCTATCTATGATCTCGTTTATTTTTATATTTAAGAGTTTTCTAGTGGGTATTTTCTTTTCGGTGCCACTAGCTGTGGCGATTTACCTATTGGAAATTATAGTTGCTTTTATTCAAGCTTACGTATTCACTTTATTGACAGCATTGTTTGTAGGAATGGTTACTCATTCATCACATTAAGTAGAGATTTCGGAGGATAGTACACAAATGAAATTTAGTTCTAAACAACCCCTATTCGCCTTGTTATTTGTTTTGGCGATTTTTCTAGCGGCTCCGGTAGCCGCCTTTGCACAAGGAGGAGAAAGTGGTGGACTGCACTACTTTGGTGCGGCGGTTGGCGGCGGAATAGTTGTTGTAGGTGCAGCCATAGGGATTGGCCGCTTGACTGCAGCAGCGGTTGAAAGTATAGCTCGTCAGCCTCAGGCTGCTCGTGATATCCAATCGGCCTTCCAGTTGCCACTGTTTCTGCTCGAAGGTGTGGCGGTAATCGCGGTGGTCGGTTGTTTACTGATCATCCTCACCAAGTGAGTTGGAAATGGATGCTAATGCATTACTCCGGTTTGAGCCCGGGCTGATTGTCTGGACCATTGCAATCTTCCTAGTGTTGCTGGTTGTGTTGCGTAAGTTTGCCTGGGGGCCTCTATTGAATGCTCTCGATGATCGAGAGAAGGATATCAAAAACGCTCTCGATCAGGCACAGAAAACCCAGCAGGAAACTGAACTAGCGCTCGCTGAAAACCGCCGCCTAGGAGACGAAGCTCTTCAAAGGGCGGAGAAGATTGTTGAACAAGCTAGGCAAGAGGCCGAGCAGGTTCGACAGCAGGCTGTTGACAAAGCTAAGGAAGAGGCTAAAAAGGTGACTGAGCAGGGCTTGCGTCGGCTAGAGACAGAGCAGCGTTCTGCCATGGCTGAGATTCGCAAGAGTACGGCCGATCTTGCTATACGAGCAGCAGCTCGTTTAGTGGAAAGTTCTCTTACGGACAAACAACAGCATGAAATTGTGGACCGCTTTCTGGCCGAAACAACTGACGGACAAACAGGGTCGAGTGACAGTCTGCATTGAGTCAAGACGGGACGCTTAATGGGTCGTAGATGCCACAGCACCCACAGGTGGGTGGTATTCAGGGTCCTGGCGCGACAAAATGGCTAGCTATGGAGATATCCTCTGGTCGACCCACGTCTTTCCAGAAACCTTCTATGGTCACGTAGCCGACTCGTTTTCCATTGGTTACCATTGACGATACTGCATCGGTTAACTCGTACTCTCCTCGTGGTGAGACAGTAATTCGTTTTAGCTCGTCGAATAAATCGCGGCGGAAACCGTACACCCCGGCGTTGACCCACTCTGTTTTTGATTGCCCTCGTTGAGGTTTTTCGATGATGTGGGTGACTCTTTCGCCAGCGATATATACAGCTGCTCCCTGGTACGGGTCAGAGACTCGTTTTATGCTCAAGACAACATCAAAATGTTCCATTGCCTCGATGAGTAAACGATAGACGGCTTTGTCCACGAGAATATCGCCGAAAGTGAGTATAAAGTCATCAGATCCTGTAAAACCCTGTGCCAATCGAGCAGCGCTACCTGTACCATCGGGGTTCTTTTGGTGGCAATAATGCAAGCGTGCTTGTGTTGGAGGGTGGCATTCGAAGTGTTTTTTGACGAGGTTCCCCTTGTAGCCTGTGACCAAAAGAATTTCGTTGATGCCTTCCTCTTCTAATCTCTCAATTTGGTGTGCCAGCATAGGTTTGCCTTGCAGTGGCAACATTGGTTTGGGCAGGTCTTCAGTCAGCGAACCCATGCGAGTGCCTCGTCCTGCAGCAAGAATGACTGCTTTTGTCACGTCCACCATTCCATCATATCGCTGACTCTTGGTCTAAGGGCTTATTAGTGATATCGTTTGATCCTCTTACGTTCGGTCAGGAGATCGCAAAAGTGTCATACTTGCACCACATTTACGACATTCTCTTCTTCGCTTGGCATTAAGAGTTCCACAGTTGTCGCATTTGTTGTACATGCCACGTCCATAGGCATTAGTTATCCATGCACTGCTTCCGAGAATCAGTATTAACAAGCCGATATTTGACATCATTTCTAGCATTATTCTCTGGAATGGATTTGACAGATCTTAATCAAGCAGAATGCGCATTCTAAAACTTACGAGCAAGTGTCAAAAACAACGTCAGTGCGATGCTCAGCACTATACAGGTAACGATCGGGAAGTGAAGTGTTAAATTTTTCCCTCGATATACTATATCTCCGGGCAGTTTGCCAAAATTTAATAGCCCGAATTTAGCCATTACGATCATCAAAAATCCGAGGACGATGCAGACCACCCCGATTAATATAAGTAGGCGTCCCATGGTGGAGATTATCTAACGAGCGATTGATTCACGCCTGTCTAATTCTCCTATATCGTACATTAAGTCGAAGTAACGGTGGCAGCCCAGCTGAATCCATTTAATACTTTACAAAGTATTAAGCGTGATCTTCTGTGAGCATGTTTGATATTAGGTCAGAGATGAGCTGCACGAAAGTAGTTTGTTATCCTGTTGAGGAGCCGAGCAAGCTGCGACTCAAGCGGACCGTATTTACGGCTGGTTCCGGGAGGTTTGTAGAACTCAGCAGCTTGTGCAGGTCTGATTGATTCCAGCGAGATGATGCCCATTCGCATCCGATACAAAGACATTCCGTCGTCAACCCAGTTGTTTAACGACTTTCTCTACGATTTTGAGCGAGTGCGGCCTTATTATGGACGTTCACCCAGTCTGAGTGAATTTGAGTCCGTTGCACGTAAAACGACCATAGAGCCGGAGCACCGAAAAGCTCTTGTCAAGTCGTTAAGGTATCAAAATGAGGGATGTGGTGAAGAAGTGGCAAAGTCACTCTCACTGCTCGAAGATGAAAATACGGTCGCCATAACAACAGGCCAACAGATAGGGTTGTTGGGTGGGCCAAGTTTTTCTGTGTACAAGGCACTTACTGCAGTTAAAGTTGCTAGTACGCTACGTTCACGAGGTGTTCAGGCCGTCCCCATTTTTTGGCTTGCCACTGAAGATCATGATTTGGCAGAGGTGGATCATGCGTGGCTTCTTGACGTGAACAATAGACCTTCGTGTATTACGGTAGAAACACTCGCGACTGTGCATCAACCGGTTGGAGAGGTTCAATTGGCAAAGTCAGAACCGGCCCGACTACGCGAAGCAGTAACAACAGCATTGGGTGATTTGCCACACGCCGAACTGGCCGCCCATCTTGCTTCTGAGTCGTACTCGGTAGGTGCCGATCTACGGTCAGCTTTTAAGATATTTTTCCGTAGTCTGTTTGATCGTTACGGTCTAATTTTAGTCGATCCGATGGACTCGACACTACGCAGACTTGCAGCGCCGACAGTCCGGACAGCTATAGAAAATGCGATGGACCTGAACCAAGAAATTGTGGCACGTGGTGCGAGTCTTGAACAAGACGGTTATCATGCACAGTGCCATGTCACAGCGAGCACGTCACCTGTATTTCTTATGCGAGACCATCGTCGTGTAACTCTGACGATTGATGGTGAGTATGTAGATGGTGAACAGCGATATGGAGTTAGAGATTTGTGCGCACTGCTTGATGAATCTCCGGAGAGGTTTTCTCCCAATGTTTTACTGCGTCCAATTGTCCAAGACTTCTTGCTTCCCACGGCGGTGTATATCGCTGGACCTGCTGAATTAGCTTATCTAGCACAGGCTGAAGTGCTGTATCGACGTTTGCTGGGACGTATGCCTGTCATCGCACCACGGGCTTCTTTCACTGTCTTGGATGCACGGGCGGAGCGCTATCTGAAGAGATATGAACTTGACGTTACGGACTGCTTTCAGCGGGCTGAAGACCTGAGGAGAAAAATTGCGGGAAAGCTAATACCAACCAGCCTAGAGAAAGCATTTCATGATGGAGAGAACAGTATCAATATGGCGCTTGATGCAATTGATTCCGACCTGGCACAGTTTGATCCGACTCTTGGTGCAGCACTACTCAATATTCGCAAGAAGATGTTTTATCAGTTTGGTAAAGTTCGGTCTAGCGTGGCGAGAGAAAGCTTACGACGGAATGAGAGAGCTGAACACGAGACTGAGCACTTGACCAACCTTATTTTTCCCAATGGAACACTGCAAGAACGTAGTTTTTCTGGCCTCAGTTTTTTGGCGCGCTATGGAGAGCATTTCCTCGATCACATATATGAATCTATTCAGGTCGAACGTCATGATCACGAAGTGATAGTGCTGTGAGGATCTATTCTGGAATTCTACTCGAGAGCAAGGAGACACCAATCGTACGGTTCTTGTCGCCCTTGCTACCTTGGACTGCGGTTGTCAATCTGAGTTAAGATTAATCTATACTAATGAGTACACATTGAAAATAGGCCTCGCGGAAGTGGTGTCTAGAGGGTGTGTAACCCTTCAAACTCACGAAAGCAGAAGCGTTGACAGGAACGGGGCGTGAGAGACAGCATCTCACGGAGCTATGGGGAAATTTAATGAGTAGTGCCACTGATGAGCTTGAAATTCTGACGACACAGGATTACAAGTACGGATTCGTAACTGACGTAGAATCCGATTCTGCCCCTCCTGGCTTGAGTGAAGACATAGTCCGTTTCATCTCAGCCAAGAAGAATGAGCCTGAATTCTTGCTGGAATGGCGGTTGAAAGCTTACCGTAACTGGCTTGAGATGAAGGAGCCTGCTTGGCACAATGTGCACTACTCGCCGATTGATTACCAAAGTATCGTTTACTACAGTGCTCCTAAGTCTAAGAAAGACGGCCCCAAAAGCCTGGAAGAAGTGGACCCCGAGCTATTAGCGACCTACGAAAAGTTGGGAATCCCACTCAATGAGCAGGCCGCTTTGGCGGGAGTAGCTGTCGACGCAGTTTTTGATAGCGTGTCGGTGGCAACCACTTTCAAGGATAAACTTTCTGAGATGGGTGTTATTTTCTGCTCATTTTCGGAAGCAGTAGAAAATCATCCTAATTTAATTCAGAAATACTTGGGTACAGTAGTGCCGCCGACGGACAATTTTTTTGCTGCGTTAAACTCAGCTGTTTTTAGTGACGGTTCTTTTTGCTACATCCCAAAGGGTGTTCGGTGCCCAATGGAGCTTTCGACCTATTTCCGTATCAATGCAGCTAATACAGGCCAGTTCGAACGCACTCTGATCGTTGCAGATGAAGGTGCCTATGTTAGCTATTTGGAGGGCTGCACGGCTCCCATGCGTGATGAAAATCAACTTCATGCAGCTGTGGTTGAATTAGTGGCACTCGACAATTCACAAATTAAATATTCGACCGTTCAAAATTGGTACCCCGGGGACAAGGACGGAAAGGGCGGTATCTACAATTTCGTTACGAAACGTGGAAAGTGTCAAGGTGTTAATTCGAAGATCTCCTGGACCCAGGTTGAGACCGGTTCGGCGATTACCTGGAAATATCCGAGTTGTGTGCTGATCGGAGATAATTCAGTTGGCGAGTTCTATTCGGTTGCAGTTACCAATAATCGTCAGCAGGCTGACACTGGAACTAAGATGATCCATATTGGCAAAAATACGTCAAGTACGATTATCTCTAAGGGTATTTCTGCCGGATATGGCCAGAATGCCTACCGCGGACTGGTGAAGATTCAAAAAGGTGCTGAAGGCGCACGTAACTTTTCACAATGTGACTCAATGCTAATGGGTGACAAATGTGGCGCACATACGTTCCCTTACTTAGAGGTTAAAAATCCGACTGCACAAGTTGAGCATGAAGCAACTACATCCAAAATTGGTGAAGACCAGATCTTCTATTTGAATCAACGAGGCATAACGACTGAAGATGCCATATCGATGATCGTTAACGGCTTCTGCAAGGAAGTGTTCCGTGAGCTCCCTATGGAGTTTGCAGTCGAGGCTCAAAAACTACTAGGTGTCAGCCTAGAAGGAAGTGTCGGATAAGCCACACCAGTAACAGGATGATAGTACTGCTAGGGGGGGGGCTGTACTCAGGGGTATTTGTTAGAGATGCCCATTTGAGGACGGCAGAAGATGTTTAAGAAGTGCCGTTCTAAGTGGTTAGTGACAAAGATTAAATATTATGCTGGAAGTTAGAAACCTTTCTGTCAGAGCGGATGGGAAAGACATTCTCAATGGGATCAACCTCTCGATTCACAGAGGTGAAGTTCACGCAATTATGGGCCCGAATGGTTCAGGAAAAAGTACGCTGGCTCAGGTGCTCGCTGGGCGTGAAGGCTATGAGATCACTGATGGAGAGGTTGCTTACGAGGGTGAAAATCTATTTGATCTTGATCCAGAAGAGCGGGCTCAGGCCGGCATTTTTTTAGCTTTTCAGTATCCGGTTGAAATTCCAGGTGTCAGCAACCTTTATTTTTTGCGAGCGGCATTAAATGCAATTCGGAAAACCAAAGGGCAGGATCCAATGGACGCGATTGATTTTCTCGAATTAGCTAAGAAAAAGATGGCGAACTTGGAGATGGACTCGACTATGATCGAACGTTCTGTTAATGCGGGTTTCTCGGGTGGCGAAAAGAAACGTAACGAGATTTTCCAAATGTCAATTCTAGAACCCAAGCTTGCGATCCTTGATGAGACGGATTCGGGATTAGATATCGACGCCTTGAAGCTCGTTTCTCACGGTGTAAACAAACTGAGAGACCCCGATCGTGCGATGGTGGTGGTCACACACTATCAGCGTTTACTGAACTACATAGTGCCTGATTTTGTGCATGTGCTTGCTGGTGGACACATAGTAAAATCGGGCGACAAGAACCTGGCGCTTGAACTGGAAGAAAAAGGATACGGATGGATCGAAGAAGCGGAACCAACGAAGTAATAGTGGGGTACGGCCCCGGACGGGCATCTCCGCCACAATAGTCGGAGCCGTCGAAACAACAGGATGTGTTCGTGGTTGAGAAAAAAAAAGAGCTATACAGCAAAAGATCTTCTATGCTCAAGGACCGCTCATTAGGGGAACCAGATTGGCTCTCTGAATGTCGTCGGGATGCCATGGTGAACTTTGAAGAACTAGGTTTTCCAACTCAGCATGACGAGGATTGGAAGTATACAAATCTCACAGCGGTCAGCACCAAAGAGCATGTAATCGCGGAAGTTCCAAATCAAAAGCTCGCTATCGATGATATAAACTCCGTTGGTTTTGAGGAGGTGGATGCTCATCAGGTCATCTTCCTTAATGGTCGACTTATTCCGGAGTTGTCTTGTCTCGAAGAATCCTCACTTGAGGTCGGTAATTTGCTGAATGGACAGAATAATCATCTGGTTTTGGAGCATTTTGCAAAACAGACTGACACAGTGGGTAATAGCTTGGCGGCATTGAATACTGCTTTTTTTGGCGATGGCATTTTCATCCATGTCCCAGATCGTGTTATTGAAAAAAAGCCGATTCATTTAGTTTTCGTGACCATTGCTGAACAAGTTGATCAATTCACTCACCCGCGGACGTTGTTGATTGCTGGTCAAGACAGCCAAGCCACTGTCATTGAAAGCTTTGTAGGGATGGGCGAAGAACCTTATTGGACCAACACTGTTACAGAGATTGTTGCTGCCGAAAATGCTCGTATTCAACATTACAAATTGCAACAGGAGCATGTAAAGGCGCATCACACTGGATTTCTTTTTGTTGATCAAGCTCGCAATAGTAATGTTACTTCGCACTCGTTGTCTTTTGGTGGAAGGCTAGTACGCAGCGATGCCCATGTTCGATTGGGGGGTGAGGGTTGCGAGTGCACACTCAATGGTCTATACGCGGTCATGGGAGACCAGCACGTAGATCATCACACCACAATCGAACATGCGCAACCACATTGCAAGAGCAACCAACTCTACCGTGGTGTTTTAGATGGGCGATCAAAAGGTGTCTTCAATGGGAAAATTATTGTTCGCCAAGATGCACAACAGACTGATGCTGTTCAGAGCAACAAAAATTTACTACTGTCACGCAAGGCCGAAATTAATACGAAACCACAATTGGAAATTGATGCAAACGATGTGCGGTGCACCCATGGTGCTACCATCGGCCAAATCGATGAGGAAGCGGTATTCTATCTCCGATCGCGTGGTATACAGAGCGAAGAAGCGCGTAGTCTACTGACATACGCATTTGTTGCTGACATTCTCGAGAATCTCCAGGTAGATGGATGGCATGAACCTCTTGAAGAGATGTTGTTCGACTGGGTACAACAGGCACAGGTTGAGTAATTGGCCAGAGCACGTTTGGAGGCGAAATCGTCGATGATTGTGGGTAACGGTACAGAAAAACTCGACTTAGTTGCACTGCGACGTGACTTCCCGGCACTTGATCAAGAAGTAGCAGGCAAGCCACTTGTGTACTTAGATAATGCAGCCACCGCCCAAACCCCACGACAAGTTATTGACGCGATGGAGAGGTTTTACAGAGAAGATTGTGCAAACGTGCACCGCGGGGTCCATGAGCTTAGTCAGCGTGCTACAGAAGCCTATGAAGCAGCACGGTGCCAAGTGCAAGAATTTATTGGAGCTTCTGAGGTTGGTGAGATCATTTACACACGTGGCGCTACCGACTCGCTGAACCTCGTAGCTCATAGCCTAGGCGAATTGAAGGTTGATTCAGGTGACGAGGTTGTAATCTCGGCAATGGAGCACCACTCCAATATCGTCCCATGGCAACTCATGTGTGAACGTCGAGGTGCCAAACTACGAGTGATTCCAATTAATGATTCTGGTGAGTTGTTGCTAGACGAATTTGATCGGATGCTCAATGATCGAACGCGGATAATCTCGGTTGCTCACGTTTCCAATGCGCTCGGTACCATCAACCCAGTCCGTGAAATTATTGCACGAGCGCATGAGCTTGATATTCCAGTTGTTCTCGATGGTGCACAGGCCATTCCTCACATGCATGTCAATGTGCAAGATCTTAACTGTGACTTCTATGTTTTTTCTGGCCATAAGATGTTTGGTCCAACTGGCATCGGAATTTTGTATGGGAAGCGTACTTTTCTAGAACAAATGCCACCCTACCAGAGCGGCGGAGATATGATCGAATCGGTTACCTTTGAAAAAACCACATTTAACGATTTGCCGTACAAATTTGAGGCTGGCACTCCGAACATTGCTGCTGCGATTGGGCTAGGGGCCGCAGTCGAATATCTATCCAAGGTCGGGATGGATTGCATCGAGTCGTACGAAAGAGAACTGCTTGATTATGCCACTAAAGCTATTGGTTCGATAGACGATGTGAAACTTATCGGTGTTGCACGCGAGAAAGCAGGTGTAATATCGTTCGTGATTGAGGGAATTCACCCTCACGATATTGGAACCATACTCGATCGTGAAGGCGTAGCAGTCCGCGGTGGCCATCATTGTGCCCAGCCCGTGATGGATTATTTTAAGGTGTCGGCAACCACGCGTGCCTCTTTTGCTTTCTATAACACTAGGCAAGAAGTTGACGAGTTGGTGTTCGCCATCGGGAAAGTTAAGGAGTTGTTTTCTGATTAATGGACTTGAGAGAACTCTACCAAGAGCTGATTGTTGATCACAGTAAGCAGCCCAGGAATTTCGGCCCTATGCCGGAGTCTAATTATCACGCCGATGGATTCAACCCCCTGTGTGGCGATAAGATTCGCCTGTATCTGAAAATTGAGGATAACGTAATCACCGAGACAGGTTTTGAAGGTTCTGGTTGTGCTATTTCGACTGCCTCGGCCTCGATCATGACGGAAATGCTGAAGGGGCAAACAATCACCCAAGCTGAAGCACTCTTTGAACGATTTCACTCGATGGTAACGGGATCAATGGGCCCTGATGGTGGGGTGGATGATTTTGGAAAACTAGCGGTTTTCTCTGGCATAAAGGAATATCCGGCAAGAGTGAAGTGCGCTACGCTTGCTTGGCATACTCTGCGCAATGCTCTTCTAGAGCGAGATGAGACTGCTAAGACTGAATAGGAGGTGTTGTTGTGGTCGAAGGGAAACTGCCATCGGAATCTAAAAATTTAGAGAACAGTAATCAGGTCACAGCGTCAGAGCCCTTGTCGCAAATGGGGCCTGAGATTAATGCAAACGGCTCAGTTGATGGGAATTTAATCGTTGTGGCACTCAAGAATTGCTATGACCCAGAAGTACCCGTTAATATTTACGACTTGGGATTGATCTATACAGTTGACATAAAGCCTTCTAATGACGTTGCAATACAGATGACTCTCACAGCACCAAATTGTCCGGCAGCACAATCCCTGCCGGCTGATGTACAACAGAAAGTCGAAGCGGTGGAAGGAGTGGGTTCTGTGGACGTGTCAATCACTTTCGATCCACCGTGGACGCCAGATCACATGAATGAAGCGGCCAAACTGACCCTGAATATTTTGTAGAAAATTAGGATCGAAGATCGGTGGCAAATTATGCATTTTAGTGCTCAAGAGGAATACGGTCTGCGTTGTTTGTTGCGTTTGGCTTCACAGAGTTCTGACAGAAGTGCAACGCTCCAGCAAATCAGCTCTGCCGAAGGAATATCGTTACCGTATGCGGCGAAGATGATGCGCATTCTACGTGAGGGTGGTGTGGTGATTAGTGTGCGTGGACAATCCGGTGGTTATAGTTTGTCTCGTTCTGCTAGCGATATTACTGTTGCAGAGGTAATGAAAATTCTAGGAGGGCGCCTTTTCGAGCAGGAATTCTGCGATGAACATGCTGGCAAAGAGGACACCTGTACACACTCAGTTGATTGTTCAATCCGTTCATTGTGGCGATCTATGCAATCGGTTGTCGATCGATTGTTGGCGAGAACGACGATCCAGGATCTTGTTAGTACCGAAGAGCAAATGGATTCATTCGTTGAAGATTTGGTAGTCCTAACGGGCTATTTGAACGAACCAAGGAAAGCAGTCCATCCATCGAGTCGATGAATGGACCGCCTAGACACAATTTTTTAGTCTATGGGTTTTATTCCTGACGAAACTTTTATATTGGAAAAGTATCTATGAACGATTCACAGATTAATCAAGAACAAATACTCGATGCATTGCGAGTAGTTATCGATCCCGACCTGCACCGAGACATTGTAGCTCTCGGATTTGTGAAAGAACTGAAAGTTAGAAATAATCGCGTATCGTTTCACCTGGAACTGACAACGCCTGCTTGTCCAGTGAAGGACGAATTGCGAGAGCAAGCTGAAGATGCCGTGCGAAAGTTGCCAGGTATCGAAGCGGTTGAAGTTACGCTGTCGGCTCAGGTTCGATCACATGGACCTACAGGGCAAAATATTATTCCAGGAATTAAGAATGTGATTCCGGTTGGTTCAGGAAAGGGTGGGGTAGGGAAGTCAACAGTTTCGGCAAATTTGGCAGTAGCTCTGGCTGAAACTGGCGCCTCAGTTGGATTGATGGATGCTGACGTATACGGCCCCAGTATTCCGACAATTCTGGGAATCAACGATCAACCTCGTTCCGGCGGTAAAGGGATGTTGCCTGTCGAGGCTCATGGCGTGAAAGTTATTTCAGCTGGTTTTTTTGTCAAGCCTGACCAGGCAGTAGTTTGGCGTGGCCCCATGCTGGCAAAGATGATTGAACAATTTCTCGGGCAGGTCGAGTGGGGTGAATTAGACTATCTTGTCGTAGATCTACCACCTGGAACAGGAGATGTGCAGCTAACCTTATGTCAACGTATTCCCCTTACCGGCGCTCTGATCGTTACGACTCCACAACCTGTAGCGGTCAATATCGCCGAGAAGGCCATTATCATGTTCAACCAACTTAAATGTCCTTTGTTAGGAGTGGTAGAGAATATGAGCTACTGGGAGTCGAGGACGACAGGAGAGCGTGAGTTTATATTTGGATCTGGTGGCGCTGACCGTATTGCTGAAAAGTGGGAGGTGCCAGTTTTGGGTAAAATTCCTCTTGCGACAACTGTTCGTGAATCATCTGATAGTGGTACTCCAATCGTCTTGGACGAAGCAGGCTCACCCGCAGCGGTGGCATTTGTGGACACAGCAAAGAGTCTTGCAGCACAGATAAGCATTCGAAACATCAGAGCTGAGAGCGAGGGCTTGGTGAGTATCAATTTTTAGAGACCGCTGTGAATTTCTTGCCAACTAGACACCACTTCTGCACAGTAGCGAAACGACTAATGGGCGTTACGTCAAAACTCTTTTAATTGCCGTTATGGAATTCTCTACACCACAAGAATTAAAGCCTATCTCAATCAATCGTGTAAACGAATACGATGTGAAGATAAACTGGAAAAACGGTATGGAGGTTATCTATCCTGCTCGTAGGCTACGTATGGAGTGCCCGTGTGCTGTGTGTGTCGATGAGCTAACAGGGGTAAGACGACTACAGGAAAATATGGTGGCGGAAGATGTTCACCCAGCTGGGATTGACCCCGTGGGGCATTACGCTATACAGATACATTTTAGTGACGGTCACAATACCGGGATTTATACTTGGGAAAAGCTTGTCGATTTGGGAAAAAAGTTGACAGGGAACACTTGACTCGACAGAAACTCAGTTTTCCTGGGTCAATCGAACAGGTCGTCTTTGCAGTAGTTCATCGAAAATTTGACGTGCTACGATCGATTTTTTAGCTCGTGGTAGGGTTATTTGTTCTCCTGTCGCGGTCAGCAGAACACCTTGATTCTCGTCGGAGTCAATTCCTGCGCCTTTTGCTGGTTCACCGACCGGATTAGCGATAACAAAGTCACAATTTTTCTGCTGTAGTTTTACTTCAGCATTTTCAACTAGATTTTCTGTTTCAGCAGCAAATCCAACCAGAATACGATCCCCTTTGATGTGACCGATCTCGTTTAAGATGTCGACTGTAGGTTTCAGGTCAAGTGTTCTGAGATTCACCCCTTTTTTCATTTTCGACTGGCTGGAAGAAACTGGCATGTAGTCTGCTACGGCGGCTGCCAAGATGATCATGCTTGCCTCCGGCAATCGTTCAAGTACTGCACGGTGCATTTCATCTGTAGTTATGACGCTCTGCACTTCACAGTTAGCTGGAGGTCTAATAGCTACTGGGCCAGTGACAATCATTACACGAGCACCGCGTGTCAGAGCTTCTGTTGCTAGCGCAAAACCCATGCGCCCACTTGAGCGATTCGAAAGATAACGGACTGGATCTATTGATTCTTGAGTAGGTCCTGCGGTGATCAACAGAGTTTCGCCTGCTAGGTCGTTACGCTTTCCCAATATTTCGTCAACTGCGCGTGCAATTTTTTCTGTATCTGCCAGTCTGCCCGGGCCAACCATGCCACAGGCTAACTCTCCGGTTTCCGGATCCACCATCTCCACACCTCGTTCGTGAAGTGTATTGAGGTTTTTCTGTGTTGCACTGTGATGCAACATGTTTGTATTCATAGCCGGGGCAATTAAGACGGCGCCAGTATAGGCCAGATACGTAGTTGTTAAAAAATCGTCAGCGATGCCAGCTGCTAGTTTTGCAATGATATCTGCTGTTGCTGGTGCGATCAGAAGTAAGTCGGCTTCTTGTGCAACGTCGATGTGTTCGATTGCATTGGCGAGGTCGGCCTCCTGGCCTTTTTCCGGAAATAAGTCTGTGATTACTTTTTCTCTCGTTAGTGCTGCGAAGGTTAGAGGTCTTATAAACTCACGTGCTGATCGAGTCATTACAACTTGAACTCGATAATCGCGCTCCACCAGTAGTCGCACTAACTCAGCGGCCTTGTAGGCGCCTATGCTGCCACTGACACCGACGACTATTTTTGGGCGTTCATAGACAGATTTTGTCATAGGTGGTGCCAGTAACCGTAGGGTAAAACTACAAAAATATAAACAAGAATATATGTTAAGGTCAACAACGTAAGTTATTTAAGTCAACAAAGATAATCTAAACTATTAAGAGGTCTCCTCAAATGATCGGTTCCTCTTCGGTGTCTTTGCTACCTTCGTCCTTGATAATCTCCACCTCTATTCCGGCATTTCTTACCTCCTCCATGCCGATCTTAGTTGGCTTGTGCGAAACTGTGGCGATTGAGGGGCGTGTGCCAGCTTGTAGTTGGCGTGCACGTCTGGAAGCAGCAATGATGAATCGATAAACGCTCTGTTCTTCATCATTCGGAATGAACCATGGCTGATCTGGTGGTTTCTCTTGCGATGCACCACTTGAGGTGGCTGCTGATGATACATTTTTCGAAGTTTTTTTACTCATTTAGTGTCATCTCCATCCCGAAAACTTTTGAGAATCGTCTTAATATCAGACCTTGCTCGATGTTGACGGCATCTTTCCGCTAGTATTATTCCTCTAAGTTGCTCTAAAGACTCATCCAATTGATCATTGATTAGGATATAGTCGTACTGCTCGTAATTTAAGACCTCTTGGCCAGCATCTTTCAAGCGACGCTCTCTTACTGCGTCGGAATCAGATGATCGATTACGTAGTCGATTTGCTAATTCATCTCGAGAAGGAGGCAGGACAAATATAGTAACAGCCTCCGGCAATCTCTCTTTTAATTGTGCCGCACCCTGGACGTCTATGTCTAGAATTAGGTCAAGTTGCTGCTGTTCAGCTCTCACCAGAACTTCTTGTGAGGTGCCGTAATAGTTTCCGAAAACTTCTGCCCATTCAAGCAATTTTCCACAATCGCGCAGTTGGACAAACTCTTCTTTGGTGATGAATTCGTAACTTTCACCCTCAACGTCCCCTTTGCGAGGCTCTCGTGTTGTGACGGACGTGGAAAAGGTCAGGTTGTCGTCAATCTCTATCAAGCGTTTGACCAGAGTCGACTTTCCTGATCCGGAAGGGGCGGAAATGATGAATACAAGGGGCATCGTTTTGTTTCAAGCAGGGCTATTCTAGATTTTGAGCTTGTTCTCGTATCTTTTCAATTGCACTTTTGAGTTCTAAGCCAATTTCTGTCACTGCTAAAGCAGCACTACTGAGAGGGTTGGTTTTCGAAAGAATCGTGTTAGCTTCACGATGCATCTCTTGAGTGAGAAATTCAATTTTTTTCCCTATTTCTGATTCAGTTTCAACTAACACTAGTAGTCTGTCAGTGTGTGACTCGAGCCGGTGTATCTCCTCGCTGATGTCGGCACGTCCGGCCAGTAAAGCTGCTTCTTGCATCAATCGCTGAGAATCGGTTGGTATATTACTGAAAAGATCTGTCAGTTGTGTCACGAGTCGTTTTTGAAATTGTGGAATAACGTTCTTAAATGAATCCTGCAATGCTACCAGGCCACTTTTCATCGATTCTGTATGTTGATGTATTTCCTCAACGATCCCAACCGCTTCTGCTTTTCGGCTACGTGCGAGTTCTTCGAGGGCGTGGTCTAGTGTTTCTTCAAGTATAGTTTGAAGTTTAGCGCGACTTTGCTCAGACAAGGTCTCTGTTTCGAAACTTAATGTGTTAGGGATGCTGAGTATTGTGCTCAAATCTGGCTCCTGCGAAAACCCATGCCTCTGGGTCAATTCTCGATGAGCATTAATATAGGCATCTAGAAGTGGGCGGTTAAGGGCAAACGTAGTGGACTCTTCCTTCCATCGAACCAATACACTCAACTGCAACTGCCCTCGTTGTAAATGTTCTTTTACGTGGCGTCGAATCAGTGTTTCAAACTGTTCTATTTGTGGTGCTAGGCGCAATTGTAGATCGAGAAAACGATGATTTACACTACGCAATGTAACTGCTAACCATAGACAATCGTCGTCTGATTCAGCGTTAGCATAACCGGTCATACTAGATGGCATAAAGCTGTAAACACCTTCATCGAGGTCCGAGAGAGAGCCGCTCTTAGTACATGGGCCTCTTCGACAATAGGAGGATATTTATTTAGTATCAGTAATTCTCCACAGACTGTAAGTCAAATAGTCTCTGATAGAGCTTGCTGCTTTGCAGTAAATGTTCGTGAGTTCCTATGTCAACGATACGTCCAGTCTCCATTACCACTATCTTGTCAGCGCTATAGATCGTTGATAATCGATGGGCACTAACGATAACCGTGCGATCTTTCATCAGGTTCGATAAAGCCTGCTGGACGAAAACTTCCGCTTCACTGTCAAGATGCGATGTTGCTTCATCAAGGACTAGAATTGGAGCATCTTTGAACAATGCACGTGCGATCGCAATTCGTTGCCGCTGTCCTCCACTGAGTCGTTGTCCACGCTCACCAAGCCGCGTTTGGTAGCCATTGGGTAATTCTTCGATAAATTCATGCGCCAAAGCCATGCGGGCTGCTCGTTCTACAGCTTCAGTTGGAGCATTTGGGTGACCGTAAGCAATGTTGTTCAAAACACTATCGTCGAACAGGAAAATTTCCTGTGTCACTAGAGCAATCTGCTTGCGTAGGGACTTTAGTGTTACGTCAGTAATATCCCTTCCATCGATAGTGATTTTTCCGTCAGTTGGATCGAAAAACCGTGGCAGCAAGTTGAGTAGTGTCGTTTTCCCTGATCCGCTCGGTCCGACAATTGCAACAATTTCACCCGCGTTGACACTGAGTGTGATCTCACTTAACGCAACTGAATCATTCGAGGTGGAATTTTGAATACTGGGATAAATGAAAGTTACATTTTGAAATTGAATCGTACCCGCAAAAGGATCTAACACTGAGGGGTTCTCAGATTCACGCAAATCGTGTGGATGTTCCACGTACTCGAGAACACGTTTGCTTGCCCCCAGCGCTTGCTGAAAAACGTTATAGATCCCGTTTAGACGTTTTATCGGTTGGTAAAGCATCAACAAGGCGACAACAAAGGTTGTGAATTCGCCGGTTGTCATCGCATCGGCTTTGATTTGATTTCGAGCATAGGTCAGTAGTCCAACAATTGTTAGAGCTCCGAACAACTCAATCAAAGGAGAGGCAGAGGCTTGTTGGCGTACGTAACGCAGATTACTTCGAAATAACCTTTCAGCGGTTTCTCTGAGACGGCCAATCTCGAACCCTTCCATCGAGAATGCTTTGACCACACGATTGCCAACCAATGTTTCCTGTAGAACTTTGGTCATGTCTGCCAGGTTATCTTGGGCCTGGCGGGTACTAATTTGAATACGTTTTCCAATTCGCGAAGTTGGAAGTAAGACAAAAGGTAAAAGCGTTAGACTCACTGCTGCCAAGGCCCAGTCCGTTTGCAGCAGCACCCACAAAAGTGCGATAGCAACAAACGATTGTCTTAATAGATCAGCAAGAATATGTGAGAACGCTACCTGAATTTTTTCAATGTCGGCCACCAGCGAAGAAATTAACTGACCTGTGTGACGCTGTTGAAAAAAGGCAGGTGATTGGTTTAACACCACTTTATAGACATCGCAGCGTATGTCGCGGACCCCTGCGAGACCGACGTAATTGATCAGGTAATTACCCAAAAAATCGCAAAGACCTTTAATGAGAAATACACCTACAATCCCAATAGCAACCATGGTCCAAACATTGTGGATTGATGAAGGAATTAGATCGTCAAGATGAATTGTCCAATCTAAAATTGGGGCACGATAGAGCAACACAGGGGCTTCGGCCGATTGAGGATTCAGAACACGGTCGAATACTGGTCCTATGAGTAGTGCTACCAATCCATGACACAACCCTACTGCCGCCATTAATCCTACCGATACTACGAGCCGCGCTGAATATGGCCTCACGTAGTTAAGTAGGTGGAGTAGTTCCTTCATGGGGTTGCCCATCAAGACTTTGAGCCTGTGGTTTCTTTCGTGCATAAGCGGCTGATTGCCGCCTCGACGTCTTTTAGCTCTACAGATAGGATACAGCGTGGCTCCTCGAATGCGTAACAACGATCGCCTGGACAAGGTTTACAGTCCCAGTCTGTTTCGATTACCTCATATCTGACTTTCCATGGTCGCCAAACAGAAGAATTTGACGAGCCGAAGATGACCACTGATGGAACTCCAAGGGCTGCGGCCATGTGTGTTGGCCCGGAATCATTACCAACAAATAGCACTGCACCGGCCAGGAGATTTTTCAACTGATTCAGTGTCAGCTTCTTTCGACAGGTAAACTCCGTAAAGTTTTCAAGCAACTTTTCTTGTTCAGGCCCTGCAACGATAATTGGCTCAATCTGGCAGTCTTCTCGGAGAAAGTGACTCAGTGCCCGGAAATAATTTGCAGGCCACCTCTTGGTACTATACTTCGCTCCTACGTGTACAACAGCATAAGTCATATCTGATCTATCCGGTGTGGCTTGTAGGAAAGCTCCAGGGATTGTAGTCTTTGGTACTCCGAGAAAGAACATTGCAGAAGCATGATGTTCCGCAGTGTGAACAATGTGCTCATCCTCACGACCCAATATTTGTTGAGCACGAGGTATCCGTACGTTGTAGAGGAACGCAGGTTGGAAATGTGCGAAACCAGCTTTGAATTTCGCACCTGAGACGGCCGTCATCCAAGCACTGCTGGGGCCGCCGTGCAGGTTTAGACACAGCACTGGTCGGCATCCGCGAATTTGAGCTAAGGCGGTTGTAATCGATCTCCATTTACGATCAACCGTGATAATGTCCGAGATATCAGGATTTCCTTCGAGGACGGGGGTAAAGCTTCTTTCTGTAACAGCTGTGATGGAAAGGTCCGGGCGGAAATGTTTCAGTAACCGTAGCGCCGGCGTAATCAGTATTGTGTCCCCTAATGATCGTAGGCGAATAACGACCACAGATGAGTTGAGGGGAATCTGATCTAGAATCGGCAAAATGAAACGCTAAAAGTCGTAATACCGGGGTCGATCTGAATGTTTTAGCACTACTGAATAGAGCTCAAGTTTAGACTCCCATGCCTCCTTCATTAAGGCATTTATTGTTATCTAGCCTGCAGTGCGGCGCTCAGAAATTCTTTCGTTTTGTGTTCAATTTTCGAATAGTCACCTGTTTCAAGAGCTCGCTTGCTAACGATGTCTGCACCTACAGCGACTGCACTAGCACCTGCTTCGAAAAACTCTGCAATATTCTCAATGTTTACGCCACCGGTGGCCACCATCAAAACTTGTGGCAGAGGGGCTTTCAAGGATTTTATGTAACTTGGCCCTCCAACGTTCCCCACCGGAAATATTTTTACTAAATCGGCTCCCGCATCCCAGGCTCGATGAACTTCTGTTGGTGTTAGTGCACCTGGTATGGAAATTTTTGAATAGCGGTTTGAAATCTCAATTGTCGGGACATCGAGCGATGGACTAACCAGAAACTGAGCTCCTGCCAAGATGCAAGCACGTGCGGTTTCTGCATCCAGTACTGTCCCTGCTCCCAGGACAATTTCATCACCATACTCATCAGCGATTTTCTCGAGTGCGCGAATTGCACCGGGAACTGTCATTGTCACTTCCAATACTTGCACACCTCCACGGCAAATCGCTTTCGCAGCCTGTAACGCTTGCTCGTTTGAATCAGCACGAACAATCGGCAGTATGCCAATGTCTAAAATCGAAGACAGTATTTTTTGTTTTGGTAGCACTCCGCCCATAAAGGGTTACATTAACAGACCCTGGTAGTAGGCACAAACTCGAATCATGTATAACTTATAGTTTGTTGTCAATCTCTATTCGGTTTTGAATTGACACAGTTTTCTCTCGTTGATAGCATTATCGACAGAGGTGTCAGTGGTTTGTGGAGATCTCTGTTCAGCGACACTGTCCGATGTACCTCGATTAGGTTTTGACTATCCACAGGCTAGTGTATGGCTAAAATTTCTCGCAAAGATCTTAAACACGACCGTTTTGCTGAAGAAGTAGGACAGTCAGTTCTTTTCGTTTCTTCGCACCGCAAGCAGCTTTTTTTTGGTATTGCAGGGATTATTTTTTTCGTAGTTGGTCTCCTAGCATGGGCTGGTTACCGGAGCACAAATAGAGAGGAAGCGAGATACGCACTAAAAAAGGGTATAGACCTGTACCATGGCAAGGTGGACACGGAACAGGCTATTGGTGCGATTACTTTTCCGACAACAATTGCTCGTTTTCGTGATACGCGTGAACAATTGGATAGGGTAATCGTCAATTACCCAGGTGGTGAAGAAGAGATTGGTGCGGTCTATTATCTGGCTTTGCTCGATCTTGAACAAAAGAAAAATGGTGAAGTCAAAACCCGACTAGAAGGAATTGTCAATAGAAGTATAGGGGAATACACGGCATTAGCTCGTCTTGTTCTGGCAGATCTCTACGCCAGAGAAAAAGAGTATGAGCAAGCTTCGAGGCATTATAAGCACTTGATTGATAATCCCACAAGAGTGGTCCCCAAATATCGTTCGCAACTTGCTTGGGCTAGTCTGCTAGTTGAAACTGACCCTGCAATGGCAAAGAGCTTACTTGATGAACTTCAGGTCACTTCTGGAAGGACCAGCACGCAGGCTGCTAGGTTGCTTCGTAAATTGAAAGGATCCTAGACGGGCAATCGAGACTGGTGCTGTTCCACAGATGCTCGCTCACCTAAGCTTCCCTGTAGCTCAAAGCAGGGGTCGTCGTTACCGGGAGAAACCTCACTCTTATCGCAATGCTTATCAAAGAGACAGGGATCGCATCATCCACTCCCGTGCATTTCGTCGTCTTGAGCACAAAACTCAGGTGTTCACCTCCCCGGATTCTGACCATTCCAGGAATCGTTTAACTCATACCATCGAAGTTTCTCAAATCGCTCGTACGGTTGCTTTAGTACTAGATCTCAACGAAGATCTTGTGGAGGCTCTGGCCCTCTGTCATGACTTAGGGCATCCGCCTTTCGGACACGCTGGAGAACGGGTTTTAGATCGTGAAATGAGACGCTATGGTGACGGGTTTGACCACAATCTGCATGCGCTCCGTATTGTCGAGGGTTTCGAGCAGCGTTACGCTGCTTTCCCCGGTTTGAATCTAAGCTTTGAAGTGCGAGAAGGCATTATCAAGCATTCCCGTGATTATGATTCTATGCAGTTTCCCGAACTTAATGAATACATGCTCGATCAATTACCCACGCTTGAAGCACAACTGATCGACCTAGCGGATGAAATTGCATACAATATTGCCGACCTTGACGATGCTGTTGATGCAGAGTTGCTAGATCCGTTATCTGTTTGTCGGGAAGTGCCACTTTTTGAACGCTGTATGAAAGAAACCAGAGTTCGGCATCCCTCGGCATCAGACAACTTGAGATTTCACGAGGCACTGCGAGCTCTTCTTGACATTCTAGTCTCGGGATTGATTTGTGGTACTCATCAAGCGGCGGAAAAATCTGGTGCAAGCAACCCTAATGATGTTAGGCAACTGGAAAAGCGATTGGCCTGTTTTGATGAACAGTCCGCAACGGTCTCGCATCAGCTCAAAGTGCTGTTAACACGAGAAGTCTACCATTCTTCCAAATTAGAAGCTGCCCGCGCTAAGACGGATAGACAGGTGGCTGAGCTATTCCAATGGTTTATGAGTCAACCTGATCTGTTGCCTGACTTGTACCAAGAGCGTACTACTGGAGAGCTGTCACACCGGGTGGTTTGTGATTACATTGCTGGCATGACGGATAAATTTCTACTGGCAAAACACAGTGGGATTATAGAGACTTCTTATGAAGGAGACTAACCAATTGCCAAATCGATCCCCTCTGCGAGCCTTCAGCCTTACGTCACTGTTACTGGGCATTATTCTTATCATGGGGGCATTTTTATATGCGACGAGGTACGAAATCCCCTTACAAGTAGCCATTCCTGTTGCACTAGCCTTCTTATTGGAAGCTTTGATCTACCTGGTGCCTGGTTTCCCAGAAGTGCTCTCGTATCTTAGAAAGTCTTTTCCCAAAAATAAAATCGCTTCTATGGTATTGATGGTTTCGATTGCTCCTTACCTCATCTACTCTATTCCTACTGGAGTTTTTTCCCTAGTAGCGGCTGTAAAGTTGACGTTGTTTTGCGGGTTTATCGCCTGGTGGTTTGTCCTTGTCAAATCACCAGAAAAGGGTTTAAGCCTTTCCGATCTAGTGGTGCTGGCAGTGCTGGCCTATCCGATGATTAGCGGAATGACAACACTATTTCGCGATATTTACATCGGACCACATTCTGCGATCCCGCGATTGGATATCTTGGGCAAGCTCATGCTTATACCTCTAGGGGCAATCACCTTCCTTTTGATCAGAGGAGTCTCAGCGACTGGGTTTCGCTTCAAAATCTCTCCTGTTGATCTAAAGATTGGCATTCAAAATTACATTTTTTTCTTGGTTGTCGGTCTGCCCATTGCCCTGGGGATTGGGTTTATTAGGTGGAGCCCTATTCCAATTGATGATTGGACATACTTACTTTCAGTTCTAGGTAATATCCTAGGGATATATTTGGTCGTCGGATTGGGGGAGGAACTTTACTTTCGAGGTTTGATCCAGAATCTACTGACACAACGTGGATTACCTTTGTGGGTTTCACAGCTAATTTCTTCCATTCTTTTCGGTGCGGCACATCTGGGCAGAAGAGGATTTCCAAACTGGAAGTATGGGGCCATTGCTGCAATGGCGGGCTGGTTCTATGGTCGTGCTTATTCAACTAGAAATAGCGTTCCAGCTGCTGCCGTAACACATACCCTAGTTGTTGTTACTTGGAGGTATCTTTTTGACAACTAGTCCAAGCAGAAGAGTATATTTTTCTCATAGAGGCAGCCTGGTAGTTGCAGTAATTTGTAGAGCTATAAGTTCGATCTCACGCTGAAAGTTAAGGTACTGCTGTTCTGACTGCTTGTCCTTCATGACTCTCATTGCCCTTTTGATCGACTGCCGTAATTGTGTAGTGATATGTCGTTTTTGGAGCGATACTTCGGTCGGTGAACCGGGCGCTTCTGACGAGTGTGTCGCCATTGATCACAACAGTTGAAGTTTCTGAAGTGCGACGATATATGCGGTAACCGGAGAAATCTGGTTCAGTATTTGGATGCCAAGAAAGGTCGACGCGTGATTCTAATGGAACGACTGTCAATCCGTGTGGAGGTTTGGGTGGGAAAATGTCATGTGCAAATACTTCAACAGAGGGGCTTAGGGGTCCTTCTGTCAACCCCGTAGAGGTTCGGCGTGCACTTCTTATGAGATATGTGTAAGGAGTATCCCAAGTAAACTGTTTATCGAGAAACCGTGTTGTGTTAGCCATGCCAATCTCTATCAGAGGGTCTGTTTTGTTAGAGCGGCGCAGTATTTGATATGTAGAGGCTCGCGCTGCGCTCTTCCATTTAACAATAATTCCATCGCTGCTCACCTTGGCAATTGGTTCGCTAGGTGCTTCTGGCCCTTCGACAATCTCGACTGTTGCCAAATCAGAGAAACCATTAGAGCGGTTTGCTTGATTATTGGTGAGGACACCATAGACAAAGACACCCTCTTGCGAGTGCGGGAAATTTAACGTGATGCTGAGTCTGGCACCCCTGATCAGTTTGTTTGGGGTTGGACTCTCTATAACGGTGACTTCGCGACTTGCACTCTCGAAATGTTTGACTGAAATTGGTTTGGTGGATTGATTAAGGGCTAGCTCATAAATTGCAAATCGGAGCTTTTCTCGGAGAGGCATTGCTTCAGTTGTGCGTATCGGTGGCACCCATGAAAGAACGATACCGTCGACAGTCTGCTTTGCGTGCAGACCCTCAGAGCGTTCTGGAATATTTAGGAGTGGAGGCAGTGGTTCACCCACTGACCCGCAAGCAAGCAACAACCACGACAGGAAGCAACACGAGCACAACAAACATTGTTGTTTCGAAAAGGACGTGAGTGATCTCATGGCAATATGACGTCTTTTAAGCTGCGACCAGAATCATCACCAGGGGGTCAAGAGCAACAAGAATTATGACCTAGAGAATATATCGGCTGAGATCTTGATCCTTGACGATGGCAGACAGTTTTTTGTCGACATAAGCTGCATCTATCGTAATATTCTTTTTTTTGAGATCTGGAGCGTCAAAGGATAACTCATCCAGTAATTTCTCCAGGATTGTGTGTAATCGCCGTGCGCCGATGTTTTCAGTACTCTCGTTTACTTTTGAGGCTGCTTGGGCGATCGCTTCCACGGCATCTTTTTTGAATTTAAGTCGAATGCCTTCAGTTTCCATCAAAGCTACATACTGCTTAATTAGTGCATTTTTAGGCTCCGTCAGAATGCGTACGAAATCTTCAGTTGAGAGTGACGTTAATTCTACACGGATTGGAAATCTGCCTTGAAGTTCTGGAATTAAATCGCTAGGTTTCGAAACGTGAAATGCGCCTGCCCCGATGAAAAGGATGTGATCGGTGCGCACCATGCCGTATCGCGTATTCACTGTTGTGCCCTCCACGATCGGCAGAATGTCTCGTTGAACACCTTCTCTACTAACGTCCGGACCACGTCCGCCTTCTCGGCCAGCAATTTTGTCCATCTCATCAAGAAATATGATGGCCGATTGTTCCACTCGTTCGAGTGCTTGTCGCGTAACCTGATCCATATCGATAAGTTTTTGCTCCTCTTCTTGTGTTAAGTATTCTAGGCCTTCCGCTACACGCATTTTTCGGCGTCGTCCCTTGCCGCCAAATAACCCCGGTAGCATATCACGGAGATTGATATCCATTTCCTCTGTGCCGCTATTGGTGACAATCTCCACCGGCATCGATTTCTCGCGTACTTCAATTTCGACCATGCGTTCGTCGAGATTTCCGTTGCGCATAGAACGTCTGAGTTTTTCTCGTGTCTTTTCGAGACTTTCTTTGCCTTCTTCCTCTTGTTGAGGAGGCATGAGAAGGTCCAGCATTCTCTCTTCAGCATTTGCCTCAGCACGCTCAGCTACAAGCTCCAGTTTTTCCTCACGGATTATATCTATTGATACGTCAACCAAGTCACGGATCATTGAGTCGACATCGCGACCGACATAGCCGACTTCTGTGAATTTTGACGCTTCAACTTTAAGGAAAGGGGAATTGGCCAGTCGTGCTAATCTTCGCGCAACTTCTGTTTTGCCAACGCCTGTCGAGCCAATCATCATAATGTTTTTTGGCATGACCTCGTCGGCCATGTCAGGTTCAAGTTTCTGTCTCCTGACACGATTTCGTAATGCGATGGCGACAGCACGCTTGGCTTCCTTCTGGCCTACAACGTACTTGTCAAGTTCCTCGACAATTTGTCGTGGTGTTAACTCATCAAGCGCTGGAGTACCATTTGTGCTATTACCGGGAAGATAGATAACCATGAAGTTTTAAATCACCCAAGTTCCTCAAGAGTGATCTCTGAATTGGTGTAAATGCAGATATGGGCCGCAATTTTCATCGCCTCCATTGCTACATCACAGGCGCTCATGTCGGTATGGGTTAGTAGAGCCACAGCAGCGGCCGTGGCAAAAGGTCCACCTGAACCCACGGCTGCAACATTGTCATCAGGTTCAATTACATCACCGTTTCCACTAACCAGTAGGGTATTCTCTACATCGGCAACGAGCAGAAGGGCCTCGAGGTGCCTAAGTGTTTTGTCAGTACGCCAATCACGTGCCAACTCCACAGCCGAGCGTTCAAGATTTCCTTGATATTCCTCTAATTTATCTTCGAAACGAGAGAATAAGGAAAGTGCATCGGCAGTTGAACCTGCAAAACCTGCCAGGATCTTGCCTTGATAGAGGGAACGTACTTTCCGGGCTTTCGTCTTTAGAATCTCTGAGCCCTGGGTGATCTGCCCGTCTCCGGCTAGAGCTAATTTTCCGTTTCGCCGAACAGCTAGGACGGTTGTAGAGCGAACCTTTGAGTTTGATATAAGCAAATCACATTATACTGGAACTATTTTCGTGTCTCTATTACATTTGTGGTGGATACAAATGCAGGTAGTAGTCAGGGGATCAATATTTTTCTAACGTTGATGAAGTTGGGTTGCTATGAGCCCTTCCGTTGCTCATGCTAGATTGGTGGTTGGCGTGGCCATTAAAATTTCTAGTAGCTTCTGTTGTGCTATTTAAAGATAGTCGTCACGTTAGTTTCTAAGCAATTAAACTCTACTTCCTTATGATAAAAACTATTGAATGGACCTCAGACGGTATCGTCATGATCGATCAGACCAAATTGCCTGCCGATGAGGTTTACATAACATGTCGTAATTACCAAGAAACGGCTGATGCAATCCGAAATATGGTGATTCGAGGTGCTCCAGCTATTGGTGTGGCTGCAGCAATGGGAGTTGCACGAGGTATTTGTGATCAGGTAGATCAGGTTGCTGATCCGATTGAGCCGCTTGAGCAATTAGATCGATCCATGGAGTTGATCTGTACAACTCTTGCTGCTACTCGTCCGACAGCAATTAATTTATTTTGGGCTCTTGAGCGCATGAAAAATCTCTATGTTTCGTTACGATCGGAAGATGACTCACGGGAAGTTATACGAGATCGTCTTGTCGAAGAAGCTCAAGCGATACATAGGGAAGATATCGAAATCAATAAGGCGATCGGGAAATGTGGTGCCACACTTTTACCAGCCAATGCAACTGTTATGACTCACTGCAATGCTGGTGCACTTGCGACGGCAGGTTATGGAACAGCACTGGGTGTTATTAGAGCAGCAGTTGAGGGAGGTAATTCTGTTGTTGTACTTGCCAACGAAACACGTCCTTTTATGCAAGGAGCTAGGCTGACTGTTTGGGAATTACAAAAAGATAAGATTCCAGTTACATTATTGACCGATAATATGGCCGGACATGTTTTGCGTAGTGGTCAAGTTGGTGCCGTTGTTGTTGGTGCTGATCGTATCGCTAGTAATGGGGACGTTGCAAATAAGATAGGAACCTACTCTGTCGCTGTCTTGGCTAAAGAGAATAATATTCCTTTTTATGTTGCCGCACCGATTTCGACTTTAGACATGGACTTGGTTTCTGGAGACGAAATACCTATAGAACAGAGAGACACTACGGAAGTAACTCAGATATGTGGTCAACCAATTGCTCCACCTGATACCACGGTTTTAAATCCCGCTTTTGATGTCACGCCTAACCGTTATATAAGTGCCATTATCACAGAGCGTGGCGTTGCGCGGGCACCCTATACCGAATCCCTAAGACAGATAATGAGTTAGAACTTTACTGTAAGTTGATGGTGTTGTATATGCAGTCATCTATTGATGTTGTTGGGGTAGGTCTCAATGCTACGGACACCTTAATTGTCGTTCCTGGTATGCCTAGTTATGGCGGCAAAACACCATTCACGGATGAAGTTGTCAGTGTTGGTGGTCAAGTGGCTAGTGCGATGGTAACCTGCCAGAAGCTTGGTCTGCGGTCAAAATATATAGGTTCTATTGGTGACGATGAACGTGGAAAAGTTCAACTCGAGAGCTTGAAGCAAAGTGGAGTCGACATCGAACATGTTCAGATTCGCGAACGATGTGCGAACCAATCCGCATATATTGTCATTGATCAGACTACTGGGGAGCGGACCGTCTTTTGGCATCGTGATGAATGCTTACGTATTCGCCCTGAGCAGATTAAAACCGAACAGATTACTTGTGCTCGATTACTTCACGTCGACGGACACGATACTGAAGCAATTACACATGCTGCACATATCGCCAAACAGGCTGCCATTCCAGTTACTGCAGATGTCGATACGATTTACCCTGGCTTAGAAAAAGTTTTACCCAAGATTGATTACCTTATCGCAAGTACGGAGTTTCCATCTAGCTGGACTCGTGAACAAAATCCATTCATAGCTCTCAAGAAGATTCGGAAAGAGTATAAGATGCAGGTTACTGCCATGACCCTCGGTGGTGATGGCTGTCTGGCACTTAATGACGATGGGTTCCATTATGCTCCAGGTTTTGTTGTCGATTGCATCGATACCACTGGAGCAGGAGATGTGTTTCATGGGGCGTTTTGTTACGCGTTGCTCAAGGATTACAATTTAGACCAGACACTTGAATTTTCCAATGCCATGGCAGCCATAAACTGTCGAGCACTTGGTGCGAGAGGATGCATTGCAACTCGTGAGGACGCTGAGCAACTGATTGATCAAGGAGAGAGGTATATCAATCAAGACTTTATGGATGCTGCAGAGTGTTTGTGAAGGAGTAACCTTATTTAGGGTTGCTGCACTTTTCAAAAACCTCAAAGAAAAACCGTTATGTTTCCATTGAGAGACCACACGCCGCGCTGGAGTTTTCCCGGCGTGACACTGGCGCTAATTTTAGCCAATGTGGCCATTTTTCTGTACCAGTTTTCTCTATCCAGCACTTCACCTCAGACAATGCATGCTTTTGTGATGACATTTGGTGCGATTCCGGCCCGTGTTGGCGCTGCGATGTCGGGTGATTACTCTTTAGTTATGGGAGTAGGGCCACTGTTGACATCAATCTTCTTGCATGGTGGTTGGATGCATTTGATAGGGAATATGTGGTTTTTATGGGTTTTTGGTGACAATATTGAGGACGAGTTAGGCCATGGAGTCTATCTGATCTTCTACGTGATCTCTGGGCTAATGGCCTCAGTCGTACATATCTGGATTAGCCCATCCTCGAACATACCCATCGTTGGTGCTAGCGGTGCAATTGCTGGCGTTATGGGTGCCTACATGGTTCGCTTTCCAATGTCTCGTGTTGTGACCCTGATTCCACTCTTTATTATTTTTACTACGATCGAGTTGCCGGCATTCGTCCTGTTAATATACTGGTTTGGTATTCAATTTGTTAGTGGCGCGATGACACTTGATGAAACTTCTGGTGGTGGAGTTGCTTGGTGGGCTCATGTCGGAGGTTTTATAACTGGAATCGTGTTGATTTGGTTGTTGCGACCTCGGCGGAGGCGCTACCACCGTACCTACCGTCATACGTAATGAGACAAGTTGTACTCTATACCCGACCGAACTGTCACCTTTGCGAGGATGCCAAAAACCAGTTAAACCTTGCTGCAAGCCAATTAAGTTTTTCCGTAAACGAAATCAACATAGAAGACGACCCGGTTCTGCTAGTCAAGTATGGTCAGGATGTACCGGTAGTAACCGTGCAGGGGCAAGAGGCGTTCCGCCACCATTTTGATGGTGTCAAATTGCGGGCACTGCTCGCCATGAACTAGATTACGCACATAGGCTCCTAGGTAATTCTAGTAGCCTATGTGGGTAGCCCTAAAAAAATTTCCCTTTGTGTTTTCCGCATTGATGCCGTGGTTGAATTGTTAGAGGTTTTAGAGCCGAGGTAAGCTTCAAAAGCGGGCGCCAAAAGCTGTCGAGAATCAGGACCATATCCCTTCAATTCATTATCAATCCATCGACTGACGGTTTTTTCATTAATCGTACCGAGTTCGACAGAGTGAACTCGATCTTCGAAGGCAGGAATGAATGATTCGACGAATCGGAGCTTTTGATCGAGAGGTACTAGATCAGAAATTTTCATAGCATAGTCCGGTAATACAACGTCGATCATAGCTAACATCGATTTCATGAAGGCTTGAGAAAAGTGTGCTACTTCGCGATCAACCTGCTGACGTGTATGTTCAAATTCTTCATTTGACACTTCAACGCCGAGCGGTTGAGTTCCTTTTTCAATGTAGACTTTATTTTTGGGTTCAGTGCCTGATGGTCGTACAGTAACTCTCAGGTTTTCTTCGAATATCAAGGTAATCAAATTGCGCGCATTACGGTCCGTCATGGACTTAAAATTTCCAAAGGTGTCTTTATCCCAATGATCTCTACAAGCTAGAAGCTTTAGGCCTTCAATTTCGGTTGGGGGGTTTTCCCTAAGTCCATCTTGAATGGTTCTCATGGCAGTCATGCCTGTTGCTCCCTGCATGATAGTTGAGCGCAGAGAGTTGCAATGGTATCCATAGCGCTTGTAAGTATCCATCAGGTAGTCATAGATAGTCTGACCTCTTTCTTTGACGTCTGAAGCTAAATCGGCTAATACCAGTGCTGCTCCTGTAGCATCCTTATCTCGGATATGTGGAGTTAGTAGGAAGCCATGACTCTCCTCGGCAGCAATAACGAAGTCGTCAAGCCCCCCTTTGATCTCTCTGAAGTTCCCAGTTAGTTCCAAATGATGCAGGATATCACCTACATACTTGAATCCAACTAATAAATCTCCAATAATTTGTGCCTCGAAATCCGAAGCGATCCGTGTTACTAATTCTGTGGTGACCTCTGTTTTTATGACGACCGGATGTTTGGGTATCTGGCCGTTGTGACGTAGTGTTTCTAGTCTGTAACGTGTCAGAATTATAGCCAACTCATTTCCGGTGATGGCAACAATGTCGTCACCTCGCTTTACGGCTGCCCCTATGCGATCAGCATCGGGATCTGTTGCCAGAACTATGTCCGCATCTGTTTTTTTGGCCAGTGCTATGGCTGCTTCTAAAGATTCTGGCACCTCGGGATTAGGTGAACGAAACTTGACACTGGCGAAATCACCGCGGCACTCGAGTTGTTCTTCGACAGCAAAAAACTTTTTTTTGGGTTCAAAACCAGCTTCTTGCAGGCAGCGTCCGACTGTGTTGCCTCCCGTTCCATGCAAAGGAGTGAAAACAATCTTTGCCGGGCCTGCTTCTGTGCGCAGTCGTAGTTTGAGATTGAGATTTACATACTCACGTCGGTATTGCTCAGTGATAGGTTTTACCAAGCCTGATTGCAGTGCCGTTGTATATGGAATGGACTGGACGCCAGTAATTTTTTCTACGATATGAACTAAGTGTTCGTCGTGAGGAGGTATTTCTTGACCTCCGTGAGCATTGTAGAATTTACTACCGTTGTCATCAGGGTGATTGTGTGAGGCACTGATATTAAGTCCGCCATGAACTCCCAGAAAGCGAATCAAGAAGGATAATTCCGGTGTTGAGATATGACTTTTTGGGTTGTCAGGAAGGATGTAGGTCTTGATTCCTGCTGCACAGTAGATCGATGTAGCGATGTGAGCAAGGTCTCTTGAGCTGAGCCCGAGTAGTGGGTTTGATACGTCTTGCGGGTAAAGACCGCGAAGATCGTTGTATTCGCGAACGTCATAACCAATCACTACCCCTGGTTGTTTTTCCTTTGGAAATAGCTTTTGGAGATATTTCACGTGCCCTTGGACCGAAGATGCAATCGTATATGGGTTGATGCGATTTGGTCCGATTCCTACGGGGCCGCGTCTCCCCCCAGTCCCAAAGGGCATAACTTGATAAAAACTGTCAAGTAATAAGTCGAAATGACCGTTCACTATTACCCATTCCAGCAGGGGAAAGTAATCGTCTTTCACTGTATCTGATAGGTTTGCGAATCTGTTCTCTGTAAGCCACTTTTCTAGGTGACTCAGTGCCGACTCCTTTATAGCTGGGTCGACATCAACACTTTGAAAGCCAGTATGTGCACGAGTAAGTAGACTCTCTGTTGTCAAGGGTTACTCCTAACGCTGTAGGCCAAGGTGTACCATCAATACAATCTAGATCGAATAAATCATTATCTCGATGCATCTCTGACACACGCAAATATTATATTTACAGACAAAGATTGTCATTGCTGTTCAGCTCTACTCCGATTGACATTTATTAGTGGAATAGCCCGTTGAGAAACGAAGTTACGAAACGATCGGCGTCTACTTCGGTAGCACAAGAGACATTTTGACCTTTGTCGTTGTTGCGACGGTCCGTAATAAGCATACCGGACGTTACGGGATCTTCTCTTTCGATGTGGGCAGAAATTTTTTCAGTGCGAACAATGGTCCTATCTATAGCTACACCAATGGCTAAGGGGTCGTGCAAAAAACATTCCTGTTGACCACAGCTCTCTGCAAAATCAAAGTATTGTTTACTGACGTCGATAATAAAGGTAGCCGTAGGTAAGCGAGAGCGGTTAGCGTATGCCATGAACTGTTCTCGACGAATTTTCGTCTTATGGGTGACGTCGAGACTCACAAGTGTCACTGGCAAGCCTGAGCTGATAACTACTTGGGCAGCATCAGGATCCACGAAAAAATTAAATTCAGCTACTGCCGTTACATTCCCTTTACCGTTAAGGGATCCACCCATGACGATGATTTCGTGGACTTGCCTCATTGCTTCAGGGTCCTGCTGGATAGCAGTTGCAATGTTAGTTAAAGGACCTAGGGCTACGATGGTGATTTCATTTGGGTTTTTTCTCAAAAGGTTTGCAATGAAATCTGAAGCGTGAGATTTAATTGCTTTTTCCTGGGGAAGGGGGTAACGATACGTGCCATCCGATTCCTTGATGCTACTAATATCACCTAACCCATCAGTGCCATGCACATGTGAGGCAGTAGTAAGTGCACGCCGAAGTGGTTTGGAACATCCGCGAGCAACAGGTGGTGGTGCTTCAAGATGAACTGACTTCAGAATTTGAAAGATGTTCGTGGTGCAATGATCGAGTGAGACATTACCAGCAACTAGTGTGATTCCTTCTATCTGAAGGCGAGAAGATTGCAAGGCTAGTATCAATGCCAGAGCATCATCGATGCCAGGGTCACTGTCGATTATGACGCGACGGAGGGCATTAGGTGATCGACTAGTAGGTTTGGATTGTTTCGAAGTACGCATTCTAGAAACTGTTTTCCTGTCAGTCATTATCAACCACAGATTCAGGTATCCTTATTTTAGGTGCCTTTATTTTCTCTCTGGTGAACTTCCTTTCTAAAATTCCGTTGGTGCGGTCGTTGCAGCGTCGTGGGATGCTTTTTCCAGCTGCTGTCCTGTGTGTTGTGATGGGCGTGCTGATACACGGTGCATTTCAGAGCAAACCATCTGAGGAGATGCTTGGCATAGAAGAGGATGGGGTTGACACTGTATTCCCCAGTCCAGTCCGGCCTGACGTTGACAACACTATTCTGGTGTACGAGTCAGATTTTTGGTTGCAATTAGCACAAGAGGCTCGCAATAAAATCGAACTAATCTCAAGCAAAAATATTCCAGCGGTGTATATCACTCCCAACTTGGCGGTGGCTTCTAGTGAAGCATCAGAACAAATGATACGGGATGAACAAATACAGCGAATGCTCGAAAGCTCTACTGCAGGAGACTTTCGAGAAGTGGAACGCAGGGACGAGTCACTACAGACTAATAGCGCTGCTTCACTGTCTAGTGCAGACACCGGTGAATCGGGACTAATAGATCATGAGTCGGGCTTGCGATTTGTTGCGGTGGATATAGATCTTGGGCTTGCGCTATTCGAATTACCTGAGCTGACGCAAACGCCTTTCACGTTGGCCAGCACCTCAAAACTACCACCTGGGTCGGCTGTCGCAGCTATTACGGTGGAAGCAGACAAGCGTTTGGCAATTAGTCCTGGTTACTTGATTTCAAGTGAAAAAAATAACACAACTGAGGAACCCTCACGAGCCTTTGAGGTCTCGTTTGACCTTGATGGAATGCCAGCCACAGCTGCGATTGTAGACGTTGATGGAAATCTTTTAGGGGTAGCTCTTAGTTCACCCTCTCAAACACGTATTCTCTCTGCACAGAAAGTATTGCGGGCTGCAAATCAGTTAATGGAGCAGACTCTCTGTTACAGCATAGAAGTAGTTGATTTGGAAACCACGACGACAAAGGTTCTTGGTCTACGGAATGGAGTTTTTGTTGAGCATGTTTTAGCAGAGTCATTTAAGCCATCACCTTCTGTTAGGGCGGGTGACATCATTTTGCGATGGGCAGGGGAAAACATACAAGATGCCAAGCATTTTTATGAACTCTATGAATCTCAATCCCCGGGGAGCCTCGTACGCTATGTAGTCAGTCGCGGCCGCCGTCGGGTTGCAGGTGGAACTGTGATGCCGTCTAAGGACTGTCGTCCAATCAGCGAACCATCTTTACTAATGACAGATATGGGGTTGGTGCTGGAATGGAATGAACAGCCTCCAGGACAAGGCGATTCAACAGCACTGTGGAGAGTGGTTACGGTTGTTGAAAATACCACAGCTTCCCTAGATGAATTCATGGTCGGGGACAAAATCATTTCCATTAATGGTCGATCACTCAACCGTACAAACGCCCAAAGAATAATTTCTTTTTTCGAATCACAAAACGAACCGATAGCTCTCACAATTAGACGCGGTGATCGTGTCAAGCTGATTGAGATTGTTTTAGGTGAGGTAAATCGATAGCAATGGCACCAACATCACCCATTGTTCGTTCTTGGTTCTCTTTAGTGAAAATCCGCGTTAAAGAAATATTGAGGTTTGGCGGTCGTGTCATCTCATTGAAACCAGTATGGAGCTGGGCGATGATATGGTTTAAGTCCTCATTTCTCCCTTCACAAAACTATCTAATTATTCTGGCGATTGGAGTGGGCTTACTAACGGGATTGGGCTCGGTCGGGTTCATCTTGGTGTTACATAACCTTGCCGCTTTTGCGCGTGACAAAATTGAGCCCATGCTGGCTATTTTTGGGGATGCAGGAATAGTGCTTCTGCCTGCCTTTGGTGGATTGTGCGTCGGGCCTCTAATTAACCGCTATGCAAAAGAGGCTAAAGGGCATGGTGTGCCTGAAGTAATGACAGCATTGGCAACTAGAGGAGGTAATATTCGATCTCGTGTTGTAGTTGTGAAGGTTATCGCTTCTTCTCTGACGATAGGTTTTGGAGGCACAGCTGGCCGAGAGGGCCCGATGGTTCAAATTGGTGCTGCAATCGGTTCAACAGTTGGTCGATGGGCACAACTAGCGACAAAAAATATTCGCACTATGGTCGCTTGTGGTGCTGCGGGAGGTGTTGCGGCGACCTTTAATGCACCGATTGCAGGAGCTATTTTTTCGCTTGAAGTATTAATGGGTCGAATACACACAGACTTTCTTCTGGTGCTGTTGACGTCACTAAGTTCGTGCATTATTGCCCGTCATTTTCTCGGAAATCATCCGGCGTTCATCGCTCCACCTTATGATTTAATAAGTTCTGCTGAGTTGCCGTTGTACTTCTTGATGGGAGCAATAATAGGGTTGGCAGCGGTGCGATATGTGCGACTACTGTACCGGGCGGAGCACTATTTTGAGACCCTGGCTATCCCAGATTATCTGAAACCGGCAATTGGTGGATTGATTGTAGGTTTGATCCTACGGTTCTTTCCTCAAATCTATGGTTCTGGCTTTCCTGCTATGGAGTCAGCACTTTGGACACGCTTTTCTCTGGAACTACTGTTAGCGCTATTCTTTGCAGCTCTTGCAGGTAACTTAGCGACATTGGGTTCAGGGGGTTCAGGAGGTGTTTTCGCACCCTGTTTGTACATGGGAGCTATGTTGGGTGGTGCATACGGTGCGATTGTGCATCAACTTTTTCCCAGTTGGACTGCGACTTCTGGTGCCTATGCGATGGTGGGCACAGCTGCCTTTTTTGCGGCAGCTGCGAAGTCACCAGCAACATCGATTCTCGTCCTATTTGAGATGACAGGTGACTATCGTATTATGCTGCCAGTTATGGCTGCCACCGTTGCAAGTGTGTATATTTCTCACTGGGAGTTACCGCATAGTATTTACACACTCAAACTGCATAATCGGAACATTAACTACCCCTATGAGCACGAAAGTACAGATTCTAGCTCAGAACCGTTGCTTTCTCGTGCCGTTGAGGCTGAACCGAATCGACCCACAGATGAAAAATAGCATGATTCATATTCTTGCGAGTATGAGCTAAAAAAAATCTTTCTATCAATCTCTTCTGGCGCTACTTTTCAACATGATGGTCGGTACGTTGGGGATCAGGTCTATTTTTGAACTCACGTACCAGTTCTAAAAAACGGCTAACTACGGCTTCAAAAATGACTTCCCCTTTTTCTGCATTTGCTAATGCTGGGTCGCCATGAACACCGGTTTTACTGAAGCTTGACCACTGCTCCATCAGGTTGACTGGCGAACCTTCAGTTAAATCGAGCCACATAAAGTCTGAATCGGGCATGTTGAGATCTCTCTGTGCCTTTGCCATATCGACTTTTGAATCATCAATGTGGAGGTAAACTGAGGTTTCAAGCTCACCAGCATGAGCCATGCCACCCTTGCCAGATGTACGCACTTTCTGAATAGCTTCTAGTGCTAATGAAGGCCAAATGAAGCAGGCACAGACTGATTCTGTCTCCACATTGGTGCGACGAGCAGCTAGCTCAAGAATCGGCATATTTGATCCGTGTCCATCAGCGATTAGTATGCGGCGAAACCCATGATGTGCAACACTCTTCGTGATGTCAGTTACAAAGTGTAGTAAGTGCTCGATGTCGATATCTATCGTACCGGGGAAATCCATGTGATGTGTCTCAAAACCATAGGGAATCAAGGGAAGTAAGAGAATTTCGCCGTCAGCCCTCTTGGCAGCCTCTTCACAAATATTTGAGATGAGGAAATTGTCAGTATCTAAAGGCAGATGATGGCCATGATCCTCCACTGATCCGATTGGAAGAACAACCACCGGTTGCCGGTCTACGACCTGATGAAGTTCGGGCCAACTATAGTGTTGATAGAGGTAATTCTTTCGAGGCATAATGCAATCCTTGGCGGTGCTTAAAGGTAATGATGGTCTCTTTTGAAGAGGCTATCTATTCTAGGTTATTTTGTATGTGTTGTGAATCAATTCTCAGAGTGCAAAATCTTAACAGTTAGGAAACTACTTTCGGTTAAGGCTGTGATCATCCACAAAGAACAATGAAAAATTTGATTGAGTGTGTGCCTAATTTTTCGGAGGGGCGGAATATCGATACCATCCAAGCAATTGAGAGGGAAATCAAATCTGTTGAGGGTGTATTTCTCGTCGATCAGAGTTCAGATATTGATCACAATCGTTCAGTTTTCACTCTTATAGGTGAGGATGTTGCAGTTGGTGAAGCTATTCTACGAGCTGCGACTACTGTGGTGAAACGTGTAGATATGAGCTTTCATCAAGGAGTGCACCCACGGATAGGGGCTGTTGACGTAGTCCCTTTCATACCTCTGAGAGGTGCAAATCATGAAGATTGTATTCGGCTAGCTGCACGAACGGCAGAACGGTTATGGAATGAGTTGGAAGTACCCTCCTACCTTTACGGCCTGGCTGCTCAAAAAGTATCCCATTGTCGACTAGAGAACTTACGTCGAGGTGGTCTCGAAGAACTAATTGAGGTATTACCTGACGCGATTGAGCGACGACCAGATGTTGGTAGTCTTGTCCCTCACCCGACAGCAGGGGTTTGTGCGGTGGGGGTGCGCAATTTCTTAATAGCTTATAACGTCGAGCTGACAACCCAAGATCTTTCTATTGCCCAAAAAATTGCCCGGTTTGTGCGCGAGTCGTCGGGTGGCTTACCAGCTGTCAAAGCGTTAGGGCTAGCCATGACAGATCGTGGCAGGACTCAAGTATCTGTGAATCTTACGGATTTTAGGCAAACCGCACTCCATACCGTTTTTGAGATGATTCAGGCTGAAACTGCGAGATTAGGTATTGAAATTGCAGGAACTGAACTAATAGGTTTGATACCACAAGAAGCCCTGAGAGATGCCCCAAAAGAGTTTCAAAAAACCTTTCATAGGAATCAAATTCTAGAGAATAGATTGAAGGAGGTAGACCTGTAAGTCTATCGACAAAAGACGACTAGTGCCACACTGATTTCCCGGGAAATTTACTGTGGAGCTCCTGCTCTTTCTAGCATCCAATTGGGAAGCGGTGGTGGGTCTCCATGTGCCCAGCTAGTTGTATCGTTCCAATGAGAGAGTTTCGCGCTTAGTTCAGCTTCGATGGAGGCGTATTGTGGCAACCCGGTGAGATTGTGTTGCTGATAGGGATCGGTCTCGAGATCAAACAGACAGAGTCGTTTAGATCCTGGCTTAGTTGAAAAATAGGGCCACTCTTCAACGAATTCAGTGTCACGGATTTCCATTCCGTATAGGTATGTGGGAGTGCGAATGCCAATGTGGTAAAACTCAGTTTCAATCATTGCGTGGTTTCGTGGTAATGTTTCGGTTTCACCACGCAGAACTGAAAGTAAGCTTTGTCCTTGCATGGAGTCGGGCCCCTTTAGGCCAGTTAGTTCGAGAAGCGTTGGCATAACGTCGATCATAGAAGCAACCTGCTTTCGATTGACGGCAGGCTCGACACTCTTTGGGTAACGGAATATCATGGGCACCCGAATCGATTCATCGATCAACAAGTCTTTGTTGAACCAGTGATGACTTCCAAGGTTTTCTCCGTGATCCGAAGAAAGAACGACAATCGTGTTCTCTGAGATTCCCGCACTTTCCAATGCATCTAAAACTTCGCCGACCAGATCATCAGTTGCGGTGACAGCCCCGTAGTAGTAAGCCGTAAGGTCTCGTAGGTTAAAGCCCTCGGGCAGCTCGTCGGACTTCCGGTCGGGAACCGGAGTTGGGACATTACGGAAGATGTAGTCCGAAATGGTATAGACTTTAAACCACCACTCGTCATAAGCTAATTCACCGTTTTTGAAAACATTATTTCGAAGCGGTACTAAATCGGGGTCGTACATCGTGACATATTCATTGGGAAGGTTGCCAGGGCCGATCGGCATGTGAGGCAGTTCGATGGTGTAGTAGAGAAAAAAAGGATTTTCATTGTTAGCATGGGTGGCGATGTAGTCACGAGTTTTCTTGCTCAAGAAATCGAATATGAAACCTTCAACAAATGTCTCTTCAGCATTGTCTATTGACAACTTGGCTTTATCGGTGTGATTTTCACGGAATGTCCTGTTGTAATACCCGCCGACCAGATTGTCAGGTTCAACCGCATGTAGTGCATAGTCAAAACCCAACAAGAAAGGGTCAGAGGGCATGTGCCACTTACCTATTGCGCCGGTGTGGTAGCCAGCTTGTTGGAAAATCTCCGGAAGTATTGGGTCAAGCAGCGAAGTTCTCTCACGGGGTGATGACTCGTCAGCTGGTTCATTGCCTATGGCCCCCAGAGCTGTTCGGCTATATTGACCACTTAGAAGTGAGGCTCGAGCAGGCGTACAGAGTGGATTATTGGTAATCCCCAAGTCGAACTGGAGTCCACCACTAGCCAAACGGTCTATGTTGGGTGTCTGAACGAAAGAGTTGCCATAGCTGCCGAGTGCATAATAGGCCATCTGGTCGAGATAAATGATGACAACATTAGGCATTTCGCCCAATGTGATTGGAGGTTGTCGACTACAGGAAGTACTTAGCAGAAGAGCAATTAGTATTGTGGTTAGTGTTTTTATCACAAAGTGTCTAAATTAACTCACAGTGCCAAAATAACTGACCATGGCTTGATTCTACACCGAAGCTTCTCTCTATGCGTTGATAGTTAACAAGGCATCCACTAATTTCATGACGCGATGCCTGCAGTGCTACGCTTTATTTCTTCTCCAGGGAGTAGCGCACTATTTTCTTGTCGTTTCGTGTGATTAAATGCCGATTTGCATAGGCAGGATGTGACCAATGTACTGCCCCTTTCTCGCGACGACGTTGAGAGAAAGTTGTGGGTTCAATAATTTGTGTGCGGCTAATCTCCTGGTAACCGGCGGGAGACAGTTTGGCGATGATTAAGTCGCCGCGATCATTATTGATGAAATAACGGTCTCGATGTCGCACGATAAACCCACAAGCCCAGCGGGCATTTTCAATGGTGGCTTCCATTGTCGTCCAAATCCGTTTTCCGGTTTTGGCATCGAGGCATCGAAACTGACCATAACTGTCTATGCCGTAGATGTAATCTCCGTCAATAACTGGGGTGGTTATTAAGGCATGCAACCCATCAGTTCGAATCTCACTATTACTGTTTCCTTTCCAGAGCAATTCTGCCTCGAGTTTTTTAGGGTACAAGCGATAGAGACGGGAACCATTATAAAAGGCACTCACCAGAAGTCTATCTCCGCTTATGACTGGAGTGGCAACGGTGAGCCCTGCTTTGATCTTGAATGGCTGCTCCCAATACGTTTTACCCGTTTTGGGATCGAGGGATGTTACTGCTGATGGGTGCCAAATGATAAGTTGCCTCACTTCTCCGGATTCGGTGATGATCGGTGGTGCATACCCTGGCTCCCAGTCCGAAGAAATGGCACGCCAAAGTTCTTCGCCGGTCATCTTATTGAAGGAAACTACCTTGGCGTTGTCGGAGCCTCCCACCAAACAGATTAGTTGTTTGCCATCAACGATCGGCGCTCCTGCCATGCCCCAGGTAGGCAAGCTTGCGCCGTAGTCTTTTACATAGTCTTTTGTCCAAAGTATTTCACCAGTCTTGTTGTTGATGCAATTCAACATACCCATAGCACCGAGGGTATAAACACGATCTCCATCAACGGTAGGGGTAGCTCGTGGCCCGTAAGGGTATTCTAATCCCGCATAGTTGGCTTCCCATGCAACGCTCCACAAGAGCTCACCAGTTGCTTCGCTGAAACTCAAAGCACGCTCAATACCCTTACGGCCTTCCGTGCTCCTGTAGTCGGTTGCGTAGACGCGACCGTTGGCCACAGATGGGCCGGAGTAACCATTGTTGATGGGGCTTTCCCAAATCACTTTCAAGCCATCAACAGGGAAAGTGTCGAGAGTGCCGACATCATTCCATACACCTTTACGATCTTTTCCACGCCATTCTGGCCAATCTTCGGCATGCGCCGAGTGGCCGGCAATGATTGCAATGACCACCAAACAGGCTAAAGGCGTATTTTTTTTACTGCATCTATGAGATTTGATCACACTAGTCTCCCAGAAGATTTTCTTAGTGTAGTCCAGCTATAAATGGCTGATTCGTCATTGTAGTGCTAATTTTGAATTTTAGCCCAAGTGAGTCCATACAACCATCGAGAATATACCGCCATACATCACTGTCACTAACAGCATTGCTGCCTTACGCCACATAGGTGGTTGTAACTCTTGTGGCAGGAAACGCGTATTTACGCGCAAAATTTGTATTGCAGCTATTGCTAGAATCAGCCCAGCAATATTTGCCATAATCTTGAACAGATCCATCGCGTTGCCCCAGTTGATCGCAAAGGCTCCCCAGATTGAAAAGCCAAACAACGCACAATAATAGATCGAACGTACGTTTCCACCACACCATTTCCGTGCCCGTGGACTAGCAGCCCAAACCATGTCGGTAACTGTTCGGATCAGCATATCTGTATTGCCTAAATGTGTCGAGAATAGTACCCAAAAACCATTGAATAAAGCGAGAAACCAGAACCCCGACCATATCTTTGCCAGGTATTCTGCTTGATACGCCCCTGCTCCGACTTGCGATAAGTCTGTTCCTGCAGGGATGATGCCAACAGCTAGATTGACATTGAGAAACATGCCAACGGCAGCACCTAACCCCCAAAGCCAGACCTGATCAGCACGGACATATTTCCACCATATACGCCAGCGATCCATGTTTTCATCGTTGATGTGAAATACTTTTCCTATTGTCGAAAGTTTAATCTCCTGGTGTCCGAAAGCACTCGCAATTGCGCCAACGGTTCCTCCCATGCCAAAGCCTTTATCACGGAACCAGTTGCTGATAGCTAGACCGGCCATTCCGCCAGCTCCGGCAGTTGCAGCTAGAGCACCGAGCAAGACCAGATCGACGTTTTCTGGGATGTATCCGAATTGAAAGAAACCGGCTGCAGATGTTATCCATGTGGAAGCAGGTACAAAAAAGATGTTCACGACCAGGAGAAACGTGAAGATTAGAACAATCATGACCCACGAAACCCACTCTAGAGTACGTTCTATGGTGCGCCCCAGCAGTAAAACCACGATGGTTGCCACCATGACTCCGTAACTGATGACCAACAATGTTCCTGAATCGGAATCTTCAGGCATATGTCCTGCAAAGGCTGCGAACAATACCGAACCACATCCAGCTGCTAAGGCCGGTATCCCCAATTGAAGAGTCGCCAGGGCAGTGTAGATGACCGCCCAGAAACGAGGGCCAGGATGCAATCGCATGATCCCACTCATGATGGGTTCACCGGTGTAGAGGGTGTAGCGAATTGATTCTAGATTGCAGATTACCTGTAGAAAGATTGAAACTGTTGCAACCCAAAATAGACCCATCCCATACTGCACTCCAATGGCAGGACCCACCAACCATTCACCGCCACCCATTGAGCCAACTAGCAAAATGGCACCAGGTCCGATCACTCGTAGCAGATTACTCGCGGAAAACGAAGGTGGAGCTGGTAGGTCACCCTGTTCCCAGGCTGGTAGGGCACCATGGTCGGAGGGAGTATGAGTTGATCGTTCTGAAGCGATAGGATTCATGCCTTACCCCTGAGAGAATGTTGAGTCAATTCGATTACGAGTGTACATGAGTCTGTAATGATCGCATGAATAGAATGAGAGTGGATTTGCTCGATGAATTACTGTTCAACCGTTATCTGATCTAAATCGAGGCCCTTGCACCGAAATGGAGAACTTACTTTTGGCGAAACGAAACTCGGTTCTTTCAATCCATTGTTGCCAGACTTTCAATGGCTGCGCTGAGAAGACGGTGTCGGGGTCGGACTGAAAAATGTGCCATGACCCATGTTTAACTTCGTATTCGAGTTGTCCTGGTGCCCAGCTCGAATACCCCGAATACAGACGAAAGATTTCGTCACTTTTTGAGTCGGCAATATATTGTCGAAGTAGAGTTCCGCTAGAACTTAGGTATATATCGCTAGTGATTTTTTCGGACTTCGCAAGAGATGTTTTTGAACGGACAAGGAGCAAGATTGCTGATCTTTCGACGGGGCCGCCAATAAAGATCGTCTCCGTTCTTTCTTCGATGCCTTCTAGATTAAGTAAGCTAGCCAGTCTGATATCGGTTGGCCGGTTCACTATCAATCCCATGGCACCCTCTTGCCCAAACTTGGTTATCAAGATAATCGTTTTCGTGAAATTTGGGTCACGGAGATCTCGAACCGCAACAAGGAAACAGCCTTTCGTTGGTTGTACAGTTTGTGATTGCGGTGATTGTGCATGTATCAGAGCTGGTTTTGGAACCCAATCTTGTCCTGTTGTCGAGAAAAAACACGACAGCAAAACCCCTGTTATGCAATACAGAGATGAAGCAATCCAACGACAGTTAAAAGTGTTAGCCAATTTTCTACTAAGTGGTGACTACTAGTTAGGGCCCCAGACAGCACCTTCCACGTCCTCGAGGTCAACCCAAGCCGAGCCATATTCGGTGCGTAGTTAATGAGTGTTAAATCTCAGGTGATACTCTTATTTCGTTACCAGGTATACGCGCTATGTTAGCAGTAAACTCTATTGACAATGGATAATTACGATCGAATACTTTACGGAATTTTTGGCGATCACTACTATGAACGCTAACCTACTGATCGGTTAATATTGCGAGAGTATCCTCTTGTAGAGGCACAGTAAAGCTCAAACGATTGTCAAAGTGGAGAAGGCGTGGTATTTAAACCTTCGCAGCCATAAGAGCTCGTAGGCGACGAGCACGGTCGGGGCCACGTAGAGCACGTAAGGCTTTAGCTTCTATTTGTCTGATGCGTTCTCTCGTCACCGCAAACTCTTGTCCGATTTCCTCCAACGTATGTTCACGGTCGCAACCAATACCAAAGCGCATGCGAATGACCTTTTCTTCCTTGGGGGATAAGGTTTTTAGGATGTCCGCCGTCTCATCGTGGACACTGGCATCAACCACGGACTCAACAGGAGATCTAACCCATCGATCTTCCAGCAAGTCTCCCAGGGCAGACTCGCCGTCACGGCCCACTGGGGTTTCCAGTGACACTGGATCACGGGATATCGTTTTCAGTCTCTGTACTCTCTCCGAAGAGATTTCCATACGTTCTCCAATTTCCTCATTGCTTGGTGTGCGTCCATGCTCTTTCTCTAGTTCACGCGAAGCCCGAAGAAATTTATTCATGCTTTCATTCATGTGTACTGGGATTCGGATTGTGCGCGACTGATCTGCTATGGCTCTAGTGATAGCTTGACGGATCCACCAGGTAGCGTAGGTTGAGAATTTGTATCCTCGTTGGTATTCAAATTTTTCAGCAGCCCTCATGAGTCCTATGTTGCCCTCTTGAATCAGGTCCAGTAGGTGAAGGCCTCGGTTGACATATTTTTTGGCCACTGATACTACCAGTCTCAGGTTGGCTTCCACTAGAGATTGTTTTGCTTGTTCTGCTTCTGCATCGCCTAGGTCCACGCGACGTATCGTATGAGTCAAGTCTGCGTAGGTCAAGCCATACCGAGTCTCTTTTCTAAGAATTTCTCGGCGCACTTCCCGCATCGCGGCGCTGGTTTCAGCCGATTTGTTTTGATGCGAATTTTCCTGTAGCTCTTTAAGTTCAATCGTTAAAGGCTCCATTTCCATCTTGGCGTGGCGGAGCAATCGACCCAAATCATCCCAGAAAGATGGCTGAAATGGGATTGCTCGTATTGCAGCTGAAAGCTTAATTTTTTGCCGGTTCCATTTCCAACTGAGACGTTTTCTAATGTGAACATTACGCTTGGGTGTCTTTGCTAGCTTGAGTTCGGTGTTGCTAGTTTGACGAGCACAACGCGACACCTTTGTGAACTGTTGCCGCAATTCATCCCGTTTACGTGTTTTTTGAGGTGAGCCCTCCTCAAAGTCTCCTATGACGCACAGTGAGTCCACCCGTCGATCTTCCTTCTTTATTTCTTCGTGGTAAGAAAGGATCTTTGCGATCGCTAGTGGTGATCTCGTTAGTGCTCTATAGGTTCTATTTTTCCCACGCTCCATGCGCCGGGCTAAGTCTACCTCACCTTGGCGAGTCAACAACGGAACGGACCCCATCTCGCGTAAGTACACACGTACCGGATCATCTGTAAAGATAGGTGTTTCTTGCTCGGCAACTACAGGCTCAGTAGTCGTCCCGGCAGGGTTGGTCCCGAAAGAAGGTCCCTCCCTGAAAGGGGTAGCTGGTGTATCTACCCGTTCATTCCCCAACTCCTCATCAAACTGATCCACTCAACCTCCTGGGTTCAACATCGGTCACCATTGACCAAGGTGCTGTTCTTCTTCAAGTTAAAACTCTAACGGCTTCACTGTTGCTATTTTCAATGTCCGCAGGTGGGTTAACATGGCACACATCCCACCCGCACGTCTTTTCACAGAGTCTAAATCTGGCGATCCGCGGATCAGATTACAACTCCTGTGCGCGCTATCACCCGCCACACTTAGGGATTCTCACCACGGGCGCTCGAGCCGTAGCACGCTACCAACAGGTCTTTGCGTATATAGTATCTTTTAAAATCTTACTAAATGCAATAGTAAAATCTGTATCGGCCATTGGGCCTTCATGGCATTGGTGCCTGTGTTGCGAGTCACAATTTGCCAGAATGTATGTTTAATCTTATAGTTTCAGAAAGTGACCCTATGTTATTCATTTACCTGTTTTTTCTGCCCTCTATAAGATTTTTAAGTACTGTTAGGAACTCCTCCTCATCCTGGAAATCCCTATACACCGACGCAAAACGTACATAGGCCACCTTGTCGATTTTGCGTAGCTGCTCCATCAGCATCTCACCCACTGCTGTAGTTGAGCATGTTCTTTCGGGCGAATCTAATACCAGTGCCTCTGTCGAGTTCACTAATTTTTCCAAGTGCCCTAAGTCGACAGGTCGTTTTTCACAGGCACGGAGCAGACCATTAAGAACTTTTTGACGGTCAAACTTTTCCCTTCGACCGTCCTTTTTGACGATCATGAAAGGAATTTCATCTATACGTTCGTAGGTGGTAAAACGCTGCTGACATTGTAAGCATTCACGTCGTCTACGGATGGTGTCTGATCCCTTACTCTCACGGGAATCGACAACTTTATCGGTAGTATGACCACAAAACGGACACAGCATAATCCAACCTAATAGTTTCGTATATGTATTAAGTGTGGCAGATAGTTAGGATAGCAAGCTCTGACTTCAAAACCTAAGCGTGATATGGAGGTAAATGGCACCGATATAGTCAGGGGACTGGTAATGTTTCTACCGCTTAGATGCATAGCTCAGTCCGATGCGCTCTTGTGGATTTAATTATTTTGATCCAATTGAATTAATTTTGACTGGATTCATTTGACAGCTAAATGCAGTACTGAAATCCCACCTGTTATAGGTATGCTCTCCGTGTGTGAAAACCCAGCGACTTTAAAGACAGCACACAGTTCAGAGGGTGTTAAGAATCGATCCACGGATTGTTGGAGGTAAGTGTATGCATTTCCAGATCCAGAAAATGCGTTACCTAAACGGGGCAAGATATTGTGAAAGTAGAAGCTGAAAAGAGGTCGTATGAGTGGATTGGTCGGCTGCGAAAATTCTAACAGGGCCAGTCGTCCTCCAGGCCGAAGTACGCGAAAAATCTCATTCACCCCCTTTTGATAATTGGCAAGGTTGCGAAACCCGTATGCGATTGTGATGAGGTCAAATTGATTATTGAGATGGGGCAGACATAGAGAATCAGCCTCGATCAACATGGAACTTAGTCCTTTTTTTGCGATCTTTCTGTTGGCTGCAACGAGCATCGGTCGCGAAAAATCTAATCCGATGCCTTGGAATCCCGAAGCGCTGTGTAGCCGTCGTCGCTCTAATTCTAATTCGATTAGGAGATCTCCTGTGCCGCAACAGAGATCGAGGATGCGAGTGTGTGTTTTTTTAAGTTCTGTACGAGTCTGTCGAACAAGTGTTCTACGCCAGAATTGATCAATATATAGCGAAAGGAGTCGGTTTAACAGGTCGTATCGTGGTGCTACTTCACCAAACATGCGTCGAATGTTGCGCGACGCATCCTCTTCATTATTTTCATTGTTGGCACCTAATGGGGTTGCTCCAAGGGTCATAGAGAAACCGCCGATGATGGGGTTGGTGTGGTGAATGAACTGTCCGGGCCAAATGATTCAAGTGTAGTTCGCGTGGCAGTCATCACGAGTGAGGGATCAGGGTCACGGACAACGCGAACCGCACCTATCCTCTCTGGCAAAACGAAATGTACATGCCCTTTGAGTGTTTTCTTGTCGCCATGGATTCGCGAGACTATATTTACTGGATCGATTCCGGTCAGTTCTGGGATGGGCCCATAAGCAGCTATTAACGCCTCTAAGGATGCGCACTCTGCTTCGTCAAACATTCCTAAGAGTTTAGCCAAGCGTGATGCAGCTACCATTCCAAAGCCGACAGCTTCCCCATGCAGTAATCGTATGTAATTGGTTTCTGCCTCCAGCGGATGTCCAAGAGTATGACCGTAGTTGAGTATTCGTCTCAGATCATTCTCACGTTCATCTTGTGCGACGATTTCAGCTTTGATTTTTATCGAATCTGCTATGAGACTTTCGAGAGTGTCTCTATCTTTCTTCAAAACCGAATCCCGATCCTCCTTCAAAAGGTTGAATAAAGCTGAATTCCAAATTACTCCGTACTTAATAACTTCAAACAATCCAGCGCGGTATTCTCTTTCCGGCAGAGTATCTAATACCGTGGGATCCACCAAAACTAATAGAGGTTGATGGAAAGCTCCAATTAAGTTTTTACCTTCGGTTAAATTAACACCGGTTTTACCACCGACTGATGCATCAACCTGTGATAGAAGGGTCGTTGGAATGTGGATAATATCGATACCACGCATATAACTTGCTGCCAAAAAACCAGCTATATCTCCTATGACACCTCCGCCGAAAGCGATTACGCATGCGGAGCGATCCGCTCCTGCGGAGTGCATCTGTTTAGCGAGGAGTTCTATCTGATCAAGTCGCTTGTGTTTTTCTCCGCCATCGAATGGAATCGTTACGAAGTCCATGCCAGTCAGGCCACGTTCGAGTAGTGAGCTGTGATATTCCAAGACACGTGTGTCTGCAACGACAAAGAGTCGCCGGTTGGATGTTAGTGGGTGTATAAATTCGGCAGCACGTTCGATACAGTGCAGTTCCACTATCGCATCGTAGGAATCATGTTTAGTTGTTACTCTAACCCGGTTCATGTTTTTATTTTTACCATTTTCCTCAATATAGCCTGTTTACTCGATAAATTTATTCCATTGACGTAGTAGTCTTGCCATAAGACCAGGTGGTTTTTTATGAGAAATAATTTCTCCTTTCTTAAGGACAATCGGCGCAAAGAATTGCTCGACGGGATCCTGTTTGACCAGGTAGACCCGTGACTTCAGGAGCAGGTAGGTGCGCCTTGTTCTTTTTCGATTGTGTTCGACAGTGAATGAAAACCCCGGTCCTTTACCTCTTTTAGAAGAAACCTCCGGAATAAGTACGACTGGTAGGTAGCCCTTAAACCCACGTTCAAGGCGCAGTGTCTGATATCTATTCATCCTCTGATTCCATTGGAATACACGTACAAGAGAGAAATCATGGGTTTGTTTAACTTGTTCAGCCTGAGTCCAGATCCAGGTTGTTTTTTGTGCTCCTGAGTTAGCCTTAATCTTGCCCAGGGGGAAATATGCGACGATTCGATGACCCTCTGCATACTGCTGGATTTCGTCGGGGATCCCAGAATATACACCGGTGGCTAACACCCATCCCGGTTGTTCGTTGGTGGTACGTACCAGATACCAATCATCGACTCCGGTTGGGCTTGGTTGAGGAATCGATGGTCTAGGCTCATAAGGTAACCTTTCTTGGAGTTTATGTTGTAGGACTTCGACTCCTTCATCAGTGGCTAGCTGGTAGAGTGTTGGTGACCAACGGTGTGGTTCGAGGTGAATATTAAGTGCTTGGAAGGCATGTACTTGGCCTTGTGCTGTATAACTTTTGGTTTGCTCTCTTAGCTGTGTCATCAATGCACGTAGTTCAGGTGTGATCACCTGAGACTTGTGAACCCATCCTTCGGCTCCTTGTTCAGATTGCACTTTAAGAAAACTACGTCGTCGTGAGAGTATCGTGATTGGCGTTTCCAACGGGAGAGTCGCTACGGTTTTAGATGTAGGGTCTAGGCTGGAACGTAACTCTATCGTTTTCCGTGCCACAAAGGCTGATTCGAACGAATCAATGCCAGGTTTCCCTTGGCAAGCTATTGAAACAGTGATCACATTTACCATGACGAGAAATAGCCAGATCGTCCAAATCTGTGAAGCAGTGCGACCAAACTTATTTATGATTAGATGACGGGGGTTCATTTCTGTGCCATCTCGCCAAAGCAAAAAAGAGCTCCACTGTCGTGACTGCGGGGGAGTATTACCAAATCTAGTCGAAATAGCTGTAGGTAAATGCTTATTGGAAGATCACTACTGTCCGTTTTGTAGAGAAGTGATAGTTGCTCCCGTCTCTTGTCATCATTGTTGCTCATTGATTTGTACACGCTGCGGAACACCGGTTGAACATCCCGACGAATTAGGTATTGGGTAGCATTCTGGGTCATGTGTTCTTCTCACACATTTCTACAGCACCACGATCGGATGATAGAGCAAAGGTAGTCGGGCCTCTGCGATAGCGATTAATCGGCCATCTGGGGCTATTGCCTTCAACAACTTTGCACTTTTCACCTTGCCAAAAGCAGAAACCCTAAAATCACATCCATGTGTGATACGAGTTGCTGTGGCTGCATCCACTCTCTCCATTGGTAGATCTGGTAGAAGTGTGGAAGGTTGAAGTAAGGCCTCTGATAACCTGTTTTCATCTTTCAGTTTCTCGAGCTCTTCGATTGTATAGGCATCTTCGATTGTAAATTCTCCCATAGCCAATCGCCGTAGGCTTTGCACGTGAGCACCGACACCCAACTCACATCCCAGATCGTGAGCTAAGGAACGCAAGTATGTTCCTGTGGAGCACTTCACGCGTACGCGTGCTCGACTACCTTCCAGGTTCAGTAGGTTGAATTGATAAACTTCAACTTCAACTGGCTTCAGCGGTACGGGCTGGTTCTTGCGGGCTAGCTGATAGGCTCGCATGCCCTCAATCTTCTTTGCAGAAATTGGCGGTGGTAACTGCATCAAGTGTCCCTGAAACTGCTGCAGTAGATGCTCCAATTGATTTTGATTGATGTTCACTTCCGTCACTGCCGAGGTGGGTTCTCCATCTGCATCATAGCTATCCGTAGAAAAACCAAAATGGATGACTGATTCGTAAACTCGTTCCTTATGAGTGAAGAAGCGTGCTAGTCGAGTTGCCCGACCAACGACCATCGGCAGGACGCCTGTTCCCAGTGGGTCGAGTGTTCCCAAATGGCCGATCTTCTGAATACCGGTTAATCGACGCAGATGTTGAACAGCCCCGTGTGAAGAGATGCCGCTTGGTTTGTCAAGAATTAGGATTCCATCCATCAGAGTCTATTTTAACGAGAAGACTCAAGGAATAAGAGTTAAGGTGAGCATCAAAAAGATAACTTTAACTTCAGGACTGAATTGGAGCTAAAATTCCAAATGAGACTGTTAAGGCTATTCTCGAGGTGATGCCTTTGTATTATTAAGTTTTTCCGATTGCGATGGCATCTTTAACCGTTGCATCGTGATGCACTATGGCACACAGAGCCTGTAGCATTTGGGAAGGTTGTGGATATTGCCAAACAATTCGTCCAAATACGATTCCTGATGCTCCAGCCTCCATCACCTCATTAACCAAACTCAGTGAGGACTCAAGACTAGAGTCACGTTGCGGCCCACCTGCTACCCAAATAGGCCGCCCGCTAGATGCCACAATCTCCTTAAAGCGTTTAGGCTCTCCGGGATATCGTGTCTTAATGGCATCTGCACCAAGTTCTACACCAATTCGTGCTGCCATCTCTACATCTGTAGCAATATCAGAAGGAAGACTGTCATTGCCCGTACCACTGAAGTCTAGATGATTATCCATCATCCGCTTGCTCAACATTTCCGCGACAACCGGTATACCCAAGCGGCGCCCTTCGGAAGATACAAAGCCAACTTTTTTTAGTTCAATACTTTCATAGGAAGCTCCCACGGTGGCATTGATAACAACACTATCCACACCCATTGCAATGGCATTTTCAACACTGCAAAATTGCTCCATTGGGCCAGTGCCCAGAGTTGTTGCACATCCATCAATTCGTAGAATGACTGCTAGATCACCGACCACCTCCACGCATTGCTCCAATAGTCCTGGTGTAATTAGGATTCCATCGGCTCCAGACTCTGCAATCATTTTCACAACTGCTAGAGGATCTTCCAGGCCTCTCACGACGCCAGCCGCATTTCCGTGATCCACAGCAACCACCACCGCCCGATCGTGTCGTAGCAGATGGCGCATGCGTAGAGTTTTGCCGATAGATGTGAATTTCATGAATTTAGTTAAGTGTCAGGAAAGATTATAAAAGGATGATAGATATTCGTTAAGTCTTCACGACAAGTGGGAAACCCAGTTTTGCTTCAATTTGGGTGACATTACTGGCTAGAACGCTCAGGGCCCCAGATCCTACATTGCCTAGTCCTACGATACCTATGTTTATTGCAGGCACAGTTTTTCATTATAGAGAAGTAGCGGCATTGCACCATTTATGTGTTGTTTCTATACCAGTCTGGCGGAAAATTTCGAAAGAAGTGGAGTAATATTTTTCTTTTAAAACAAGATGCGGAGCTCCTCAAAGCTACGGACAATTTTCAGGCGTTCGGTCTTTTGAGGCAGTGGTTCATGTTCAAGCGACCATGTGTTTTTGTGTGGGATTAGGACGGCTCCCAGTCCAGCCTTCAATGCAGGATTGATATCCGATTTCGGGCTATTGCCTATCATCCAGGTTCTTTCGGGACTGTGGGTACTTTTGCTCAATAGGCTCCGGTAACCATTCACATCTTTTTCCTTCACAATGTGACACGACTGAAAATATTGCTTCAACCCAGAACGCTCAATCTTATCTTGCTGTTCTTTGGGTTGACCTTTAGAGTAGATTGTTAAATGGTGAAATTTAGCCAAATAGGCCAATGTATTCTCGACTCCTTTAAGCAGCTCTATAGGGTGATCTCGAACCTCACGTGCTATTGCCATCACGGCATTTAGATCTTCTTCGTTCCATTCGTGTTCGGCAAGATGGCGATAACACTGCTGCATATTTCGCCCGAAATTTTCTGTGCCATAGCCTTGTGTTTTGATGTTGACAGACTCGATGTCGTCAAATATTTTACGGATTTGACTTTTTGAAAGGTGAGAGTGACTGAGGAAATTTACGAACTCATCAAAGGCTAACTCAAAGTAGATGTTGTTCTCCCATAGAGTGTCATCGGCGTCAATTAATAACCAAAGTTCAGACATGATTCAAACACAGTCTGTAGATGCTTTTGTTGGAGTATGGACATCTGATCCTTCACGTTTCATTGAGTCACGAGAGCTGCTCAGACTGTTACCGCATGACTCACTAAGCTAGTGTGTCCACCTATCTGCTGTTTCTGTTAACCACTCTAGATTGAAACGAGCCAAAGTTAGATATTTAACGTGGGTGCCTCTATCGGTCGGAGTGCCTCGTTCGTAGATGAGGTAGATTGTTCCATCGGGACCAACAGCGAGATCAGAGTAACCGCTCACTCCCGGTTCGATTGGACGCATTAGAGGCCAAGTCTCTCCTTCGTCGTAACTTATTCTTACGGTCAAGTTCTGACGTTTGAAGTTGCCCGAGTTCCAATCGTTGCTCGGTTCAGTACTATTCGGGTTGGCAAAAAGGATACGGTTGCGGCCATGTTTTGCTTCGGTGGACAATCTCACCAAACTGCCCATACAGATAGGCTCAATTAGATCTGGATGGAATATTGGTTTGCTCCATTGCGTTATGCCGTCGTTACTGTAGGCAATGGCGCGGCGATGCTCAGGCGACTCACTACGGATATTCAGCATAGTGCGCCCATCTGCTAGTTGCAGTGCAAGAGATTCGCTAGGGTTTACCAAATCAGGGTGACGTACGACAACTTCACCTCTTTCCCACGTGTGCCCATTGTCGTCGCTGTAGATTACAGAAACAATTGAAGGACGATGAGCGTGTCCAGCCGTTCCGTCTGAAATCCAGACTGGCACTAGTAGACGACCACTACTGAGTTGAATTCCGTGGCCGGGGCCTGTGGCTATCACTTTCCAATTGTATTCGGCACGGAATTTTTCGAATGTCTCCGTAATGTCGGTTGGTTCTGTGAACGTATTTCCATCATCTCTACTGAGCATGTAGTAGCAACGTGCGTACTCCACGCAAAAAAGGAAGTGCAGATCACCAGTTTTCTGATCTGCGATGGGCACTATGTTGCTATAAGTGATGTCTCCTGTTTCGCTAAGCCCTTGCGCCAACGCCGCAGGGTTCTGTTGAATTTCACCCTCGACATGCGCTATTGCACGGGGTGGCTCCCAAGTTCGACCACCATCGTAACTACGACGCATGAGGATGTCTTGTGGCCCCCAGTCTCCGTAGGAACTTCTCCGAGCTTCTGCGAATGCTAGGACAGTTCCTTTAGCTGAGACGGTGATGGCAGGCACACGATAGTGAGCATAACCATCCGTTTCGGCTTCGAACAGATCAATCTTTTCTATGAAAGGTTGAAGAGATGAGGTTTCTTTGATTGTGGTGCAGTTTGTACAAAACAAAACTGCAAGTACAACTATCACTTGCGAAGTAGTGTTCATCTATGATTACAGCCTCTGAAACGACACGAAGATAGCACAGATAGACTAGCAAGTGTGCGCATCGTCGGTAACTATGCAATCGTTGGTTGATGCTGGTCAGGTTCGCGCATCAAGAAAAAATGCGAAACAGATTTTTTATTGGGTCGTAAAATTGATCCACAACTCTTTCCTTTAGCGGAATAATCGAATTATCCGTAATTGTGATATGTTCTGGGCAGACATTTGTACAACATTTTGTAATGTTGCAATAGCCAATTCCCTGAGTCGCTCGCAAATCATTGACACGGTTTTCGGTGTCAAGTGGATGCATCTCCAATGCGGCAGAATATACAAAAAAGCGCGGGCCTATGAATTCTTTGTGCATGTTATGTTCGCGCAGAACATGGCAGACGTCTTGACACAAGAAACACTCTATACATTTCCGAAACTCTTGAACACGATCTATGTCAGCTTGCTGAACATTCCAAGTTCCGTCAGGTGAGTCGGGCGGGCGTGGCTTGAAGGGTTTAATTGACTTTTTTATCTTGTAGTTCCATGAAACATCAGCGACGAGGTCTTTGATCGGTGGAAACGATTTCATAGGCTCGATGAGGACTGGTTTGCCTAGTGGAATCGTATCGAGTCGCGTCATACACATTAATGTCGGCGATCCGTTAACCTCGGCAGAACAAGATCCACATTTTCCCGCTTTACAATTCCATCGCACTGCAAGATCAGGTGTCTGTTCAGCTTGAATTTTATGAACAGCATCCAGAACGACCATGCCTTCTGTAACGTCAATCGAATAATCCTGGAAAGTGCCGCTCTGTTTTTCTCCGCGCCATATGCGGAATGTAGCTAGTGCCATTTGAACTCCTTGACGTTTTGCCAATACATACTGTGTCGATTGTCTTGGTCTAGTTGTTTTCCTCAATGATTGTCTGTAGGTCTTCTCGTATCGAAACTATTGGCTCTTGAGTTACTTCTGGTAGTCCGTCTGAACCCTTACGGACAACTGTGTTAACCATAGAGAGCGGTTTTTCTTTATTCGGAAAGTCAGTTCGAGTATGTGCCCCTCGGCTCTCCTTGCGCTCTAACCCAGACAATGCAATAACCTCAGAGAATGTCAGTAGGTTGCGTAGGTCCATGGCTGTGTGCCAACCGGGATTGTAGTGGCGATTGCCGTGAATTCCGCAACGTTCAGCACGTTCTTTCAGGGTAGCTATCTCTTCGATTGCTTGAGTCATTTCTGTTTCATGACGGACAATGCCAACTTTGTCTTGCATGAGAGTTTGCAGATCTCGTTGGATGGAGTAAGGGTTTTCTATGCTTTCAGCGTTGCCTTCATTGCCCCGTTCAAGTGGTGCCAGAGCGTTACAAATCCTCTCTTGAACATGTGAAGGATTAATACCTCCTGCACTATTTTCCCTTGCGAATATAGCGGCATGTTCACCTGCGCGCTTCCCGAAAACCAGCAGGTCAGAGAGTGAGTTCCCCCCTAGTCGGTTGGCGCCATGTAGCCCTGCGCCGCATTCGCCTGCTGCAAAGAGTGCGGGAATATCAGACATTTGAGAATCGGCGTTGACACGTATGCCACCCATCACGTAATGGGTAGTTGGTCCTACTTCCATCGGTTCCTTCGTGATGTCGATACCGGCCAACTGCATGAACTGGTGATACATACTCGGTAATTTTTTCTTGATGTGTTGAGCAGCCCCAGGAAGTTTTTCTTGGATCCAAGCAATATCGAGGAAGACGCCGCCGTGAGGACTCCCTCGGCCTTCTTTAATTTCTCGAACAATACAGCGTGCGACATGGTCACGTGTGAGAAGTTCCGGTGGCCTCCTAGCATCTTTGTCTCCCTGAGTATAATTCCAACCTTCCTTTTCATTGTCAGCTGTTTGAGCTTTATATGGTTCGGGGATGTCATCAAACATGAAACGACGACCCTCGCTATTGCGAAGAATGCCCCCTTCGCCGCGAACACCTTCAGTGACAAGGATGCCAGCTACACTTGGTGGCCAAACCATACCGGTGGGATGAAATTGGACAAATTCCATGTCAATCAATTCTGCGCCTGCGTGGTAAGCAAGAGAGTGTCCATCACCCGTGTATTCCCAACTGTTGCTGGTGACACGGAACGCTTTCCCGATCCCTCCTGTTGCAAGGATGATGGACTTTGCAGAGAACACATTGAAGCGACCCGTGTCTCTGTTATATGCAAGTGCTCCTGTGGTACGGCCATCTTCTTTAAAGAGCTCTATTACAGAGCATTCCATGTGGGTTTCAATGTTCAGATGTACTACATGATCCTGTAAGGTGCGGATCATTTCGAGTCCGGTCCGGTCTCCGACATGGGCTAAGCGGGGGTATCTGTGACCACCAAAGTTTCTTTGAAGAATGGCGCCATTTACTGTGCGGTCAAATAGTGCTCCCCACGCTTCCAGTTCCTGTACTCGTTCAGGTGCTTCTTTGGCATGGATCTCAGCCATACGGGAATTGTTGATGTACTGCCCACCTCTCATCGTGTCGGCAAAGTGTACTTGCCAACTATCTCGATCATCAACATTGGCTAACGCCGCCGCAACACCACCCTCAGCCATCACCGTATGAGCCTTACCAAGCAGGGATTTGCATACTAACCCCACTCTTACTCCGGCTTTCGATGCCTCTATTGCTGCGCGGAGCCCAGCGCCACCTGCTCCCACGACCAGAACGTCGTATTCAAACTGTTCGTAATCCGCCATCAAAGAAGTCTCCAGTCCGACCAAATGCCCATCGAACAGAGTCGGACGTATATATCAGTAAATGCCACCCAGCAAAGACTCATCCAAGCCCACATCATATGCCGACGGTTAAGGCAGCTTACGCAATCAAAGGCATTTCGCTGGATAGGCGTTTTCGACAGTAGGTCAAGTCGACCTCCAACAAGATGTCTAAGACTGTGACAACCGAGAGTATAACCACCTAGTAAGATCACGTTTATGGTTAACACTAGAGAGCCAATAGCAATTCCGAATTCATGTTTTCCTGCTTCGTTTTCGAACCACATACCCTTCCATGCGTCGTGAGCTAGTAGAGCAATGAAGACCAGCGCTAAGTACATGAAATAACGATGAACATTTTGAATAATCAAAGGAAATGACTGTTCGCCACGGTATGCTTTGTTCGGTCTTGGTTCACCAACTGCACAAGACGGCGGGTCAGCCCAAAAAGCTTTGTAGTAAGCGCCTCGGTAGTAGTAGCATGTCAGGCGAAATCCACCTGGGGCCCAGAGTATTAGCAGAGCTGGTGAAAACGGTATGACACCAGGCCACCAGTCTGGTTTGCCACCAAGCCAGTTATGAGGTGAGTCTCCGAAGATTTCCGGTGAATACAATGGAGATAAATAAGAGCCGAAAACATAATGGTTACCCTGTAATGCTGCCCAGGTGGCATAAACGATAAACCCCGAAAGTGCACAGAACACACCAAGAGGTTGGATCCACCACAAATCTTTGCGGTTAGTCTTACCAAAACCAATTTCTTTGAGAGGTATATCCATCGACTGCATAATTTAGAGATTCCCCTACAAAAACACTATTTTCTACGATATCGAGGACCAAGCTGATATTCAACTTTACGTGCAATATCACAGTCCAGGAGTTGTCACCAGTGGGTGCAATAATACATGTCGGAGAGTATTTATCTGCTCAATGATCGACACTAAAAGAACAAGACACACATAATCTTTATAGAAGCTTCAGTATTTCCCAGAGAAATTAAAACTTAAGACCCTTGATACGGTGGTATGGTCTATTGTATGCTGCAGTTTAGCTTCAGCGTGTACGGTATTAGACGCACCCAACCCTCCGAGGTGCTGTAGGTTGTAGTCGGGACCCAGATGGTCGGGAACGGCTCCTTTGAAGTTGTTTAGTAGTGGGTCCTCTTATAGTCGCGTGATTTCTCAACTGAGGTAGAGAATGCTCAGCGCTTTTTCATTTGAACTTTATGCCACGTGAAACTTCGGGCAATCTTCCAGGACGTAAATCCGGTAGACCGCCTAAGAACAAAAACCGCAAGAACCGAAAGGGCACACAGAAGAACGGTCGGAATGGCCGGTCTAGCTATCAGGGCTCTTCCACATCTGGTGTTTGTCAGAAATGTGGTCAACCAGCTCGAGATGGCAAGCTGTGTGATTTTCACCGGAACTTGCTTAATTCGATCCGCAACGAGTTCCGCTAACTCTAGATCTACTTTGATCTGCTTGGTGAGGAGGGCTCGTATTAGTGGGTTTTATGTGTCTTGTACTGCCCAATCAAGAGTAGCTCATTTGATTTGGGGGTAGCATCCCAGCACTACCAGAAGTTCAGTAATTTTGGACAAGTCAGACATTGCACTTTGGCAACGTTCTTCTTCCGGTGAGCCAGCGAAATCGACGTAAAAAAGATATTCCCAAGGTTGCCCTCGTAGAGGTCGAGATTCAATCTTTAGTAAATCGATATTTCTCAATGCGAATGCACCCATGCATTTGAAAAGTGCACCTGGAGTATTTCTCGTTGAGAAAACTATGGACGTTTGGAGGGTCCCTTCTGGTAATCTTCGAGGGGCTTTTCTTGCTAGAAGAAAAAATCTTGTAAAGTTGCGATGGTCGTCTTCGATAGAACGACGTAGGATCCGTCCGCCATAGTATTCAGCTGCTGTAGTGGATGCAATGGCCGCAAGTGACGTATCACCTTCTTGCATAATGTGCTTTACACTTCCCGCAGTGTCGTAGAAAACCTCTGAGTTCAGGTGGCAGTTTTTAGAAAAAAAATCTAAACATTGACCTAGTGCGACCGGGTGTGAAAGTACGCGTTGTATGTCGGAAAATTTCGTTTTCGGTCGTACTATCAAGTTATGTACGATACGTACACGCGTTTCCGCGATGATTGGCAAACCAAACTTCAAAAGATGGTCATAATTTTCGTGAACAGAGCCCGCCAGGGTATTTTCGATTGGTATAACCGCACGTGACACTTTGCCATCCGCTAAAGCTTGAAAAACCTCTTCGAAGCGTTCACAGGGAACGTACTTAAGATCTGCACCAAGCAGTTGTCTTGCAGCTTCTTCGCTAAACGCTCCTCTAGCTCCTTGGAATGCTACTTTTGTCGGCACTGTTGCTTCATTATAAAGCTCTGCGATAGGTGACTTTAAGGTTTTGAATCAAAAGATGTAATGTGCGCCTTGTGATGCCCGTAGACTCTGTCGCAGGATTCCCTAAATCACTCTGTGAAGCTAGGCCAGATTGCTGTCAACGCTTGACTCTTTTTGATTTGATCACCAATGGAGTACCTTCAAAATCAAAAGCAGCTCGCAATTGGTTCACTAAGAATCGTTCATAGGAAAAATGAAATTTTTTCGACCCACTAGTAAAAAAAACAAATGTAGGAGGAGCTGTTGATGCTTGGGTCACATACCGAATAGTTGGTTTTCGGAACCCTGGGAAGGTTGTTCGATCGAAGTCGACGGTCGACAGAAAACGGTTCAACTCGCCAGTTGTAATACGTAGGTTTGCTGTTTCATAGACTTTCTGGATGATTTTAAAGATTCCACCTGTGCCTTGGCCATTCAATGCCGAAATAAATAAGATCGGTGCATAATCCAAAAATTTCATTGCGTGACGAACTTTTTCTGTGAAGTCCGATATTGCAGCTCTTTTCGAGCGTGCCGGTGGCGCTTGATCCCATTTATTTACGATAACTACCAGTGCTTTTCCGGCGTCGTGCGCGTAGCTTGCAATTTTCGCATCAAGGGCAACAACGCCTTCATTCGCATCGACCAGCACAATGACAACGTTCGCTAGTCGAATATGACGCTGAGCCATAACAACACTGAGCTTCTCAGCTCCTGCTTCTGTTTTCCCTTTCCGTCGTATTCCAGCTGTATCGACAAATCGAAACGTCACTCCTTCATGTTCGACTACTTCATCGACAGCGTCACGAGTTGTACCTGGTGTTGGAGAGACAATGGCACGTTCGACACCACTTAGTCGATTGAGGAGTGTAGACTTGCCCACATTCGGTCGCCCAATAATAGCTACCTGGATAGGTTGTTCGATGAGCTCTACGTTTTCGGCAGTCAGAAATTCTGCGGTAGCGTGATCCAGTAAATCGTTGATGCCGCGATTATGTTCCGCCGATATGGCGAACACTGACTCAATGCCTAATTCGTAAAACTGTGAAGCAAGAGAATCCCATTCTGTCGTGTCGCATTTGTTAACAGCGAGTGAGACTGGTTTGCCAGTACGTCGCAACATGCGAGCGAGCTCGTGATCCGTTGCGCTGAGTTCTGATCGACCGTCTACGACAAAAATTAAATGAGAAGCCATCTCAACTGCAGACAGTACCTGCTCACTAATAAGTTTGGGAAATTCTGAAGTTTCGCCAAAAAGCATGCCGCCCGTGTCGGTAAGCTCAAAACTTCGCCCGCGCCACTGTGTTTTGAAATAGATTCGATCACGAGTCATGCCCGGCTGATTACTGACAATTGAACGCCGACTGACCGTAATTCGATTGAAAAGAGTGGATTTGCCGACATTGGGTCGCCCCACAATAACCAGTGTTGGTAAGAGCGCCTCATTCATGGTGACTAATGATAGCATCGGTACAGGGAACCATTTCAGAACGGTAAGATTAAGACTAGTTTTGGCTTTTACTTATGAGACTCCGTGCTTTGAATAATCGTCTTAAAGTGGAGCACTCCATAATAGAAGGTCTGCGTCGTATACTCGAAGATTTGCTCAGTGCTACCCCCGTCATCAAATCTATTATTCCCGGCCGGATTGGTAGAGTACGTGACGCCAAAGGTTCCGTCAGAATTCGGGTGACGACACCTACCCAGACGGGTTGGAAGGCAATTGCCTTTTCTAGCGGTGCTCGCCAGGAGTTGTTTCTGACAACGAAATTGACACGAGAGCAGCTAGAGCATACGATCGCTGAAGTTCTATCTCGACAATAGTTTTGTTGGTATGCAGAGTTTTTAAGTTCGAGCCCATTTGGCGAGATGGTTTTTGCCCAGCCACACAAGAGCACAATCCCAGTACTTGTTAGCTTTAGTGGTAATCCGCGCAGCTCATATAGTAGCCGCAGCGATCACAGAGAAGCTTACAGCGTAGTTCTGTCAGTCTTCTAGAACAACACGGGCAGTACAGGCATACAGCCTCTGTTTTTGCTGTGGAAGAGGTTTCGAGGGGCTGTATTTTGGGTTGATTCTCTTGCACGTGCAAAAGGACTAGTTGGCCAAACAAGAAAATTTCTCTGTAGCCCTTATGATCCAGATTCTATCAAGTCCGACGAAGTGTTGCTAGATATGGGAAGTATGTGTTCGCAATTATGGCTTGCCATCAGAGCTCTAACATGTATCCGGCTTTACCGACATTGCACGCTTGCGTGACGCCGAGGTTCTCAATTGTGCCGGCCGCTTCGTGAATATGTCCACAGAAGAAATATTTTGGTTGTTCTTGGTCGATAAATTTACGCACTGCCTGGCTGCCGGCATGGCTATCTTGATCGAATTGGTCAAGTTTAGTCGCATGAGGTGGTGCATGACAGACCAATACCAAAGGAGTGAGCCCGGAAAATTTTTCGAGCTTGCTATGGAGTTCTTTCTCAGTGTATTCACCGGGCGTGTTGAAGGGCGTTGGATTTGAGTACCCCAGTCCTCCAAAGTAATAGTTGCCAACCTTAAATACGTTCTCGTGGAAATTACGCAGACCGAACTGTTGACAGAATCGTTCGATATGCTCGGAGGATTCGTGGTTGCCCGGTAAAACCCAGACCCGTTTTCCGAGAGGTTCAAGGATGCGACCACAGTCAGTAAGTCCTCTAGACCAGGTGACTAGATCGCCAGCCGCAATATATGTGTCAGCGGGTGTGTCGACCAGTTCTTGCAATCTTTTTGTGTCGTTGTGGATGTCAGAGAAAATTAGTACTTTCATTGCTTGCCTATGTTCTGTTAACAGCCGGATGCCAATGATATCTAATTGTGGAAGCATCAGGAAGTGGCCCTGTATGGATTTTCTACAGGTGGTTCTTTCTCAATCTTTGAGGTGCCAAATTGCCTGACGAAGAACTGCACCGGCTTGTTTTTTAGTCATTTTGAACCATGCCTCGCTGCAGCAGCCTTTCTCTAATATATTCATTGGTGTCTGGTGCGAGAGTGAGGATTCTTTTTCATGATGATCATGTGTGTAGTGACGATGTGTGTGGTGACGAGAAAGATTGCTCACTGGTCTGTTGAGTAGTTCGTACCAGATCGTTAGGAACTTACCTGACCCTAATTCAACAGTGGAAGGATACCCTAAATCTGTTGAGGTTCCGTCTCCTGAAAGGATCATAGCTTGAGACCAAGTTCGACCATTGTCTTCGCTGATACGTGCCTGATTACCTAGAGGCTCAGTGCGGTGTCCATAGCTCATGAGCAAGCGACCGTCGCGTAACCGTAGCAAGTGTGATGGGTGTCCCCAAACTCCAATTGGATGAGGTACGGACCACGACTTACCGCCATCAGATGATTCAGTTTGCAGGGTTTCGTAGTGGTTAGCCTTATTGTGGTTACGGATTTGTGCAATGATTTGCCCATCAATTGTTTCCACAGAGTGAAGCTCATGGTATTCATCGCTAACATCACCGGGACGAGTGGGTATTTCTGACAACCAACGCCAACTCTGTCCATCATCTGTCGACTCACACGCTCCAACTTGTCCAGTACGTTGTTCTGCACGTCCGTACCAGAATAATTTGCCAGTGTAGAGTAATCGACCGTCGGAAAGTTGGATTGGTCCATGTGGACTGTTTACCGGGCAGCGGTATGCCTTTGACCAAGAACGTCCACCATCAGTTGAGCGAATCATCCAACTGCCGAGTTCAATTTCTCGTTCGGCTGGTTGCAGTCGTTCGTGCGCTCCAAGCCAGCGACGCATTTTTTCATCTGGCCAAGCGCCATCCGAACCGGGTGCGGCGGCCAGTGCTTCTTTTAGACGTCTTTCATAATGGAGAGAAGTGAAAGTTGTAATAAGTAGAGACCCTTTTGCTGTCTCGAGAACTCCGGCGTCGCGGTCGTCTATAGGGCCATCAATCACCACGCGTGGAAAACTCCAAGTTTTTCCTTCGTCACGTGAACGCATTATCTCTACACGTCCAAAAGGGCAGACATGCTCTTCGCGGCCAGCGGAAGAAACAACAAGTAGTTCACCGTTACTTCGCCGTGCTACTGTAGGCCATCCATGGTAAAGGTGTGGTTGTCCGGTAATGGTGCGTAACTCTTCAACCAACGCACGTGGAGTAGCTGACAATGAGCGACTCGTTAATAAAAAGAGACTTGCAGCTGCACCACTTTTTTGCAGGACATGTCGTCGAGAAATTTCTGATCTCATTGGGCACCTCTAATCGATCCGTTTTGATTATCGCCAAAAACAACTCAAAGAGCGATATTTGGATTCTGATTAAATTGTTATAAATGAGCATAAAAAAAGATTATTACACGTGAATTGCGACCAAAAATTGTGTCGACAATGCGACAATCTACGAATATCATTTCCTTTGTTCGCAGGATGACAGTTCGCAGATGAGATTTTTTAGACTGGCGATCAGTAGATGTTTCTTGTTGCTCGGTACGGTTCTGTCGGGGGTCTCTTTAGAGGCAACCCAGAAAGGCGATGGAGAGCATTTTTTCGAAACAAAAATCAGGCCGCTTTTGATAGAACGATGCTCTTCCTGCCACGGCGAGAAAGTTCAGATGGCTGGGCTAGATCTAACGACAGAAGTAGGTTTCAAAAAAGGAGCCAGTGGCCAACCCGTTTTCCTGGCCGGTCATCCGGAGACAAGTTCTCTGATTCGTGCTGTGCGTTACGAAGATAGCATCAAGATGCCTCCAACAGGGAAGCTTCCTGAATCAGCTATTGCAGCGTTAACCCGTTGGATTGAGATGGGTGCACCTTGGCCAGATACGGCCAAACGTTCCTTTGGTGACACCGGAGACCAAGGTGCTGTTGACCCCACAAAAACTAACCACTGGTCCTTTCAACCAATTCGAGATCCGCAACTGCCGACAGTTGCAAATACTAGCTGGATCAAGACTGACGTCGATGCTTTTATTTTGGCTCAAATCGAGAAAAAAGGTCTTCAACCAGTTCGACCTGCTGATAAGTTGACACTGCTGAGACGAGTAACTTTGGATCTTCTGGGTTTGTTGCCCACACCGGAGGAGATCAAATATTTTCTGAATGATAATAGCTCTCGTGCATATGCTGATTTGGTGGAGCGCTTATTAAATTCTCAACATTACGGGGAACGTTGGGGGCGTCATTGGCTGGATGTTGCACGTTATGCTGACTCGACTGGGGTGGATGAGGACAAACCCTATATCCATGCTTGGCGTTACCGCGATTATGTAATAGAGGCATTCAACGCCGATTTACCCTATGACCGATTTGTGAGTGAGCAAGTTGCAGGGGATTTGCTCCCACCATTGCCAGGCCACGACATCAACACCAAAGGAATCACAGCAACCGGTTTTCTAGCACTAGGTCCGATGGCGTTAGCACAACAGGACAAAGTGCAGATGGTCTATGACGTTGTTGACGAACAAATTGACACGATGTCGAAGACGTTTTTGGCTTTAACAATCTCTTGTTCTCGTTGTCATGACCACAAGTTTGATCCAATTCTAACCACAGACTATTATTCACTTGCATCGATTTTTGCGAGTACGCGGAGCTATGTAAACCCAAAACAGGACGGGACGAGTTTTGTAGTGACGCCTCTAATCCGCAAAGACCTCGGCGAGCGTTACTTGGAAGAACAGAAAAAAATCAGAGGTGGGAAACGTGCGGTTAGTACCGTATTGAGAATAGGAATCATAGATTACAAGCTGAGAAAGATGGCGCCACTTATAGCGGACTATATGTTAGCGGCGCGTCGAGTCTATGAGGATGGTGTGACGATCGAAAACGTGACCCAGGAAGCAAAGTTGGAGCCTGAAGAATTGCAAGAGTGGGTTGACTATCTTCAACCCAGTGATATTCCGAGAGCACATCTCGATGACTGGCATATGGCCGGAGCCGCAGAAAGAGATCGAGTTGCAAAGCGCTATGAGCAGCTCTATATATCCGTAGCACAAGCACGGATGAAGAAGATGAATGCCTGGATCGATGAAAACCTGGAAAAGTTGATGAATGGTGAACGTCAGACAAGACGAATTGAGCCTCTTCGCCGTAGCCCTTTTCACACAGAGGTTGATGGGGTATCACCATACACGCTGGAGGCAGGTCCACTTGCGATCTCCGAGAAAAAAAGGGAAGAGCTTCTCTCGAGCAAATTTAGAAAACGAGTGCGGGCAGTACAAGCAAGACTCAAGCGGGTTGAAATGGACGCCTTGTCACAGCCTCCATTAGCGTGTGCTGTTACTGAAGGTGATTCGATCAGACAACCAGTATTCATTCGTGGAAGACACGACAATCACGGGCCAATCGTTCCGAAGCAGTTTCCTGTCGTGTTAGCGGGACATGATCAAAAGCCTGTGCGTAAGGGTAGTGGGAGACTCGAATTAGCCAAATTTCTTATCTCCACAGGCAACCCATTGACAGCTCGTGTCATGGCCAACCGTATTTGGTTAGGACATTTTGGAGAAGGTTTAGTGAGGACCCCAAATAATTTTGGAAGGACCGGGGAACCTCCTACACATCCCGATCTTCTGGATTACCTGGCGAGACGTTTTATGGACAGTGGCTGGTCGATAAAACACATGCATCGGCTAATTTTGCTGTCGAATACCTATCAGATGAGTAGCAATGTCTCGGATGTTTCCTGGAGTGTCGATCCGTCGAACCGTTTGTGGAGTCATTTCAGTAGACGTCGATTAACACTGGAAGAGTTGCGGGACAATTATCTAGGGTTAGCGGGCAATCTGAATCTGACAGTCGGTGGTAACATCGAGCCGAACGCCTCTAAATATACAGAATTTCAGAGAAATAACCGCCGGGTTAACCCAGATTTAAACAACAGACGTAGTGTTTATTTACCTCTCCATCGCAACAAACTACCCACAGTGCTCAGCCTTTTTAATTTTGGTGATGCAACTACGAGCAATGGCAAAAGAAATCAAACGAATATTGCACCTCAGGCGCTCTATTTGATGAATAGCGGTTTTGCGAACGAATGTGCGGACAAATTCGCTGACCAGCTATTACGGAAAGGTAGTATTGAAAAAACAGAAGATGAATTGATTAAACGTGCTTATTCCATGGCACTATCTCGATATCCTGATCATGACGAAAACAGAATGGCAATACATTATCTGCAGAGTTTTCGTGAGAAGCAAACTTCGGACGGAAATGCTCGCAAAGCGGCTTGGCGAAGTTTTTGTAAAATGTTGATGACTTCGAATGAGTTCCATTATGTGGACTGAGGTTTTTAATGGGGCACGATTCACAATTTGATTTCTTGAAGAGTAATCGACAGACCTTGTCGAGGATGGATCTGTTATCACGTCGAGCCATGCTAAGACGTACAGCATGTGGATTTGGCAGTGTGGCATTGGCAAGTTTGATGAACAGGGCAGAGGGTAACCCAAAATCTGCTCAGAATAATTCACGCAAGGCAGGCTCAACTCATTTCGCTCCACGGGCCAAGAGAGTTATTTTTCTATTCATGCATGGTGGCCCTTCTCACGTAGATACGTTTGACCCCAAGATACGCTTAAATAATGATGATGGAAAACCAGTCCCTTTCAAGCGTTCGTTAACGTTCAACGAGGAAAATGTTGGGTCACTGATGGCGTCGCCATGGGATTTCCAAAAGTATGGCGAAAGTGGTATTGAAGTCAGTGATTTGTTTCCAAATATAGGCAGTTGCGTGGACGACATATGTATGTTGCGATCAATGGTTGGTGAAGGTGTTGATCACGGTGCTGCGATGTTACAGCTTTTTACCGGCACATTCTCGTTCACACGGCCAAGCATGGGTGCTTGGGCCCTTTATGGACTGGGAACTGAAAATCAAAACCTGCCTGGATTCATTACCATAAAGCCGACATTGTGGCAGGGAGGTGCAAAGCTGTTCGGTTCGAATTTCCTTCCGAGTTCTTGTCAAGGAACTCCTATTGGGTTTTCGTTTCAAAACGTGGAAGATATCCTGCCGGAGCCAATCGAGCATCTGAGTTATGAGCAATTAACAAGCCAGGAGCAAAGATTAGAACTCGATTTTTTACAAAAGATGAACCGCCGGCATGCGTCTGAACGTCGGTATGACGATACTCTTGACGCACGAATTCAGTCTTTCGAATTAGCATTTCGTATGCAGATGGAAGCTCCAGAGGTGTTGGATATTGACAGCGAATCACAGGCAGTTCGGAAGCTTTACGGGCTTGACGAAGACATCACTCGTGATTTTGGCTGGCAATGCCTACTAGCACGGCGGTTTTCCGAACGAGGAGTTCGCTTTGTGCAGTGCACGCATTCTGGGGTTGAAGAAAAGTGGGACCAACACACCGAATTAAAGCGCATGCACGCCAGACGTGCCAAGGAAGTTGACAAACCAATTGCTGGCTTGTTGAAAGATCTTAAATCGCGCGGCATGCTAGAAGATACTCTAGTGATTTGGGGTGGTGAGTTCGGCCGTACACCGTTTGCGGAAAGCAACGATGGTCGCGATCACAACCCCTACGGTTACACCATGTGGATGGCTGGTGGTGGTGTCAAACCTGGGTTTATTTATGGTGCGACAGACGAATTCGGATATCACGCGGTAGAAGATAGAATGCATATTCATGATTTGCATGCAACAGTACTCCACCTCCTTGGATTGGACCACACGAAACTCACTTACCACTACGGTGGGCGTGAACACCGCCTGACCGATGTTCACGGAATAGTGGCCGAAAAGGTAATAGCATGAGGATGCAACCGTAACGGTTCTTTCGCTAGCCACCAAGGGTGATCATTTCAATTTTTTTTTGTGCTGAGGCTTTGTAGCCCTTCTCGGAATGCATCGCTTGAGAGCGCTCCTCCGAATAGCGGTCGCTACGGTGTTCCCAAATGGATTGAATCCAAGCGCGTATCGCCTCATCACTATTGGTGGCTCTTAGGCGAGTCTTGATATCGTGTCCTTTACTTGAAAAAAGACATGTTACGAGTTTGCCATCTGCGGTCAGCCTGGCACGAGTGCAGTTCTGACAAAATGGATCTGTCACTGACGCTATTATGCCGAACTCTTCTTTTGAGTCTGCGAATCTATATTTGACTGCTGGAGAGGTGTCTTGTGCTTGATCCGTCTTGTCCAGCGGGTACTTTTCGTTAATAATTTCTAGCATTTTTCTAGCGCTGACAAGCTTATCGCTAGTCCATTGGTTCGCGTTGCCAACGTCCATGTATTCGATCAGACGAAGCACGAATCCGTGAGTGCGTGCAAAAGTAACAAGGTCTAGGATCTCGTCGTCGTTGACACCCTTTTCTATGACAGCATTAATTTTGATTGGGTCTAATTTAGCATCGCGTGCTGCGAATAGACCTTCCAATACGGGTTCAAGGTTGCCGCGTTGAGTCAACGCCCGAAATTTTTCTGGATTGAGCGTGTCGATGCTGACATTGATACGACGTAGTCCGGCTTGACGCAGGGAAGTTGCTTTTTCTGCGAGCAAAGCGCCATTGGTAGTCAGGCATAATTCCACATTCATCAGGTCAGCAAGATGTGCGATGAGATCTTCCAGGTTTTGTCGTAGAAGCGGCTCTCCTCCAGTCAGACGAATTTTCTTGACTCCCAGGTTGGTAAAAATTCGTGCCGCTCGTGTGATTTCTTCAAATGTCAGAATTTCTGATTTGTGTATCCATTCATACTCGTCAAGTGGCATGCAGTACGTGCAACGAAAGTTGCAGCGGTCAGTAACTGATATACGTAGATCCTCTAGTGGGCGCTGAAGGCTATCGAACAGCATGGGTAGTTGGGGCTGGTGTGTGCACCTGCGGCAGTTGAGGCCCCGAATAACGACTATTGTAGCCTGAGAGTCGGTAAAAATGCCCTTATCGTGTAATTTAGGATAGTATGCCTGAGTGAAATTTCCTGCTGAGGTTATGGATTAGATTAGATTAGAGATGACTGTTACGAAACTAACTTAAAGATCCACAATCTATAATAAGAATTCGAAAGAACGAAAAATAGCATGATTGACGTTACCCAGAAGGCCGTGAGTCGAATTCGACAAATGCTCGAAGAGAGTGATCAGCCAGCTATGAGGCTGGGTGTTGTCGGTGGTGGTTGTTCTGGGTTGAGCTATAAGTTTAAATTTGCGGTAGAGCCACGCCCAGATGATAATGTGATTGAGATCGATGAGGTGCGTCTTTTTGTCGACCCGAAGAGTTTTCAGTATTTGGATGGCTTGACGCTGGATTTCACAGAGTCTTTATTGGAGCGTGCGTTCGTTTTTCACAACCCGAATGCTACGGAAAGCTGTGGGTGCGGCAAGTCATTTGGGATTTAATACATGAGTGACGGAACAAATTTTGAATCTTGGTACGAGGATTTCAATCGCTTTGCTGGCGATCTGTACCCGGATCGCTACACGCGCGACTTTGTCAAAGATCTAGTCGAGATCGGACACAGGGTGCGGCAGGTCGCGCGCGATAAAAAGTCACTCATTGTTGCACATTATTACCAATACCCTGAACTGCAGGAAATTTCACAAAAGGTCGGTGATTCATTGGGTCTAAGTCGCCATGTTGCTAGTGAAGAACCCACGCGTGTAGATTTCTGTGGTGTGTGGTTTATGGGTGAGACGGCGAAGACAATTCTTGGAGATAGCGCGAAAGTGTTCATGCCAGATCACCCAGGGTGTTCTTTGGTGGATTCGATTGAGCACTTGCGTATTGAAAACTGGATCAGAGTTAATTCTGATGGTGTTGTTATCTCCTATGTCAACACAGATGCCAAAACTAAAGCGATGAGCCATTATGTTTGCACCTCACGCAATGCCCCGCAGATTCTCCAGCATGCAGCTGATCAACACCCTGGGAAGCGTATCTTATTCTTGCCGGACAAATATCTTGGAGCAGTTTCACTCGCACAAACAAATGTGGATCCGGATCTGGTAGATCTCTATGATGGTGCGTGTCATGTTCACGCCAAAATCGGAGAATATGCCCTTGAAGATGCTTTTGATAGCCACCCAGAAGCAGATCTCCTAATTCACCCTGAGTGTGGTTGTTCCTCATCCTGTCTCGCCAAAACAATAAAGGGTCAATCCCTTTATCAGCGCGCTTATTTTCTGTCGACCGAGGGCATGCTGAGACATGCAGAGACTTCTTCCTCTAAGGAATTCATCGTGGCAACAGAGATAGGGATGCTGTACAGGCTTCGTAAGGCACTCCCCAATAAAATATTTCATCCTGTTTCTCCGAACGCAGTTTGTGAATACATGAAAATGAACACCATTGAGAAACTCCTTGATTCGCTTCTCAATGATCGTATCGAGGTGACTGTAGAGAAGCCCATACGTGTTAGGGCTGAAGCGGCAATTCAGCGGATGCTAACGATCACGTAGGAATCAAGATCAATAGTATAGGCTACGAGGCTTGGTTTTTAGCCCGAAAGAATCTAGAGTAGTTTTTCGAATTGATCGCGAATACGGATCTTGTCATTTTCGGTCCCGAAGCCCAGGCTAAACCACCCTAGGTAGTTCTCCTTCCTGAGTCTTGCGAATAAGGCGGGGAAGTCGATGTTTCCCTCTCCAGGAACCAAGTGAGCCTCATGCTGGCCGTTATTGTCATTAAGTCGAACTTGCCCAATACGGTCCGCACCGAAGGCATCTAGGAAACCGGGCCAACCTTCCGGAACTAGATGTCCATGAGGTGCATTGAAAGCCCATTTCAAGTTAGGGGAAGTAAGTGCATCCAAAAAACGGCGTGTTTCTTCTACATTGTGTGGAAGGTAGTGGATTTCAGAACGATCAGGCTCTTTGTTGTGATTCTCTAGAAAAATTTCAATATGTTTCTGTTCAGCACGTTCAGTTAGCCGTTGAATTCGAGAAAGTGATGCAGGCAGTCGGCGTTCCAAGTCACCAAAGTGATAGCCTCCATGTGCGATCAACCAACCGGCACCGAGTTGTTGAGCTAGATCAAGATTTGCGAAAAGGTATTCATCCACACTTTCACGCATTATTGGTACATCTTCTGCATTATTGATAGCAGATGTTGGATGTAAGCCGATTTGTACTCGATACTTATCACATAGGTGACGGGTTTTTGTCACACGTTTTTGGTCGAAAGAAGTCAGAGTATTGGGAGCTCGATCAGCATTGAAATCGATATAGTGAAACCCATGTGCTCCTGCCCAACGAATATAGTCTTCCAAAGGCTTTTGGCCAGGTGCATTGAACCCGAATCGATTACTCATTACAATTCTCCGACTCACTGCCGGATCCTATTTTAGCAACGGTGAGTGCAGTATGTTATTTCATTTGCAGGCTAGAATATAGGCTTGATAAAAGAACGATTATCACTGATCAGAAAGCGGGTAGCTGATGCAGCTCGTAGGATAGGACGTGACCCTAATAAGATCACGATTGTTGCGGTCTCCAAGGTGAAACCTGTTGCTGATATTGTGACCGCTTATGAAGCTGGCCATAGACACTTTGGCGAGAGTTACATTCAAGAATTTCAGAGCAAAAGAGAGGAGCTCCCACCTCTTCCGGGTGCTATTTTTCATATGATTGGACGACTGCAGTCTAACAAAACTAAGCAGGCTTCAAAATTTTTCGATGTGATTCAAACCGTTGACAGCGAGAAACTAGTTCGCCGGCTTAGTGACACCGGCAGGAATGTGGATATTTTTTTAGAGGTAAAGTTGTCCGGTGACGAAGATAGGGCAGGGCTCGTTGAGGCTGACATCGAAAGAGTGAAACGTTTAGTAGAGAATTGTCCTCACATCAATCTGCGTGGCCTGATGGGGATGCCTCCTTGGTGTGACGACCCAAAACATACGCGCCCTTATTTCCAACGATTGCGGTACTTAGCTGGGCAATATGAGTTATCCGAACTATCGATGGGAATGAGTCGCGATTTTGAAATTGCTATTGAAGAAGGATCAACTTTGGTCCGTGTAGGCACAGCTATTTTTGGGCAAAGAGCCCATTCAAGATAATTTCTCCATCCACTGTGGGAATTGAGGCCAGACGGTATAGAAACTGTTGCGCGTTCGAGTGGTTTTGCCTGTATGAATGTTCACAGGAGGAGATGACATGACAGATCCCATTGCCTTGCCAGGCTAATTTAGTTGGCGTTCAATATCTTGATGCGGACTCTACGAATCTCAATTGGTTCACCGTGTCCAAGAAAGCCAATATGCCCGGAAGATCTCATTAATCCCGGATGCTGTGCGAGAATTTCTGGATCTGTCACTAGGTCCAGATTTGCATTCAAAATTAAATGTCCATTTAAGATGACCTGGATCTGGCTGCCTTCTGCTACAACCTCTTGCGTGTTCCATGTGCCGACGGGCTTTAGGAATCCAGTCTTAGCTGGAAATACGTGGTAGATGGAACCGTGTTTTTGCCAGGGTTGTATATTGCGGTAACGAGCAGCTGAATTATCGATGATTTGCAGCTCAATCCCATCGTAAGCTAGGTTGTTTGCCTGGAGAGGAGAGCGAATCGCAAGTCCATTATTTGATCCTGTTTCGAGTTTAAATTCAAAACGTAAGATGAAATCCTTGTATTGCGTTTCGGAAAGAAGATTACCACCGCCATCAGGTGGACATACGATACTCCCATTTTGTACGTGGTATCCCGTTCCTTGTTTGCCGACAATTTTCCATCCAGCTAAGGTTTTGCCATCGAACAACGAGGTGAAGTCCGATCCTGTACAGACACCCTGCAAAGGTATTTCACCAATAAGGGTGAGTAGAGATAATGCCAGCAAACAGGATTTCCTTCGCATCGCGGTCGAATCTTAACACTGTGGCCTATGGCCGTCAAGAGTTTCATTTCATTTGATGTTCTTGCAGAAGGTTGATTCTATGAGTTTAGGTAGTTTTACTCAATACCTCGATGCCTGGTAGCCGGTGTCCTGCCAAGAATTCTAATGAAGCGCCACCCCCAGTAGAAATATGAGTAATGCTTGTTTCGACACCGGCAGTACGGATTGCCTTTTCGGAATCTCCGCCCCCGACAATACTTAAGCCACTTGACTCTGCAATCGCATGAGCCATTGCGAGTGTGCCACGAGCAAACTCGGGTATTTCAAACACTCCCATGGGGCCGTTCCAAATGATGAACCGAGCGTTAGCCAAGGTTTTTTTGTAGAAGTCGACGGTCGCGGGGCCGATATCTACTCCCTTCATGTTTGATGGGATCGGTTCGTTGTATCCGTCCACGACTCGGGTATTAGCGTCCGCTTGAAGCTTTGCAGTAATTACGTGATCTTTGGGTAGGACAAGCTTATCACCAGCTTTGTTGATTATTGTTCGAGCTACGTCCAGCTTGTCTTTTTCTAGGAGTGAACCTCCAATTGCAATTCCTTGTGCATGTAGGAATGTGTAGGTCATGGCTCCGCCGATCAAGATTTTATCGGCAAGTTCTAGAAATCTATCAAGTACATCGATTTTTCCCGATATTTTAGCTCCCCCGACAATAGCAATATATGGTCTTTCGGGTTTGGATAACGCCATTGTCAAGTATTCCAACTCCTTTTCCATTAACAGGCCGATGGCTTTTTTGTGTACGAGTCGAGCTATGCCTTCCGTAGATGAATGGGCACGATGGGCCGAGCCGAAGGCGTCGTTGACATAAACATCGCACAAAGAGGCCAGTTGTGCTGAAAAATCAGGATCGTTTGCCTCTTCGGCAGCGTGAAACCGGAGGTTTTCTAACAGAACGATGTCCCCAGGCGACATTTGGGCAACGAGGTGATTCACTTCATCACCGACACAATCGCCAGTTTTGGTCACGTGTTGTCCGAGCAGTTTTTCGAGTAGAGGTGCTATCGGATCTAGACTCATTGTGGATTTCGGTCTACCTTTTGGCCGCCCCAAGTGAGACGCTAAAATCACAGCGGCCCCTTTTCTTAGAGCGAGCTGAATTGTTGGTAGTGCTGCCCGAATCCTTGTATCACTAGTAACTTCAGTACCGTTTTCGTCTAGTGGAACGTTGAAGTCAACTCTTATAAATACCTTTTTACCCGTTAGGTCTATATCACGAATAGATCTGTGAGACATTAGTTTGAGCGGTTCAATTCAAGCCTTTTTGGCTCATCATCAAGGCAAGATCCACAACTCTGTTCGAATAACCCCACTCATTGTCATACCAAGTCAGCACTTTGACCAGATTGCCGTCGAGTACTCGCGTCATTGTTGCATCTACCACCGATGAGCGTGGATCACGAAGGAAGTCGCTAGAAACCAATGGTTCTTCTGTGTAGCCCAATATGTTTACAAGTGGTCCACTGTCGGCAGCTTTTTTTAACGCCATGTTGATTTCTTCTACTGTAGTGACCTTGTTTAGTACTGCTACGACGTCGACTACCGAAACGTTCGGGGTGGGTACGCGTATAGAGAAGCCGTCGCACTTCCCAGCTAAATCTGGCATTACTAAACCAATTGCTTTAGCTGCACCGGTACTTGTCGGGATCATATTGAGTGCCGCTGCCCGAGCTCGTCGTAGATCGCTGTGTGGTAGATCTAGCGTGCGTTGGTCGTTCGTGTAGCTATGAATGGTCGTCATCGTAGCTTTGCTGATACCAAAACTGTCGTGCAACACCTTTGTCACTGGCGCTAAACAGTTTGTAGTACACGAAGCATTTGACACTATCGCATGAGAGGTTGGATCATACTGTTCTTCATTAACTCCGAGAACCACAGTTAGGTCTTCCCCTTTTGCTGGGGCAGATATGATGACTTTTTTTACGCTATCCCGTAAGTGTTTGGAGGCATCGTCTGATTTAGTGAATAATCCGGTTGACTCTACTACAATCTGTGTGCCAACGGATCCCCAAGGTATCTGTGCAGGGTCACGTTCGGCAAAGACTTTCAAATCGTTTCCAGCCACTGAGAGGGCATCCTTTTCTGCTTTCACATCGACGCTTAGATTACCCAGAACAGAGTCATGCTTTAACAGGTGAGCTAGTGTTTTGGTATCGGTAATGTCGTTGATGCCCACGATCTCTACAGCGGTATTTTTCATGGACGCGCGAAAGACATTACGACCAATACGGCCAAATCCATTTATCCCAACTTTCACTGCCATGTCGAAACGTATTCCTCCTTTTGATTTTTCCCAGCTGTTACTTTGTCAGGTCTTCAGATTAAACTCAGCCGTTGTGGCGGGCACCACAGAGGGCAAGACAACATCTGGAGTGGTCTATACAAGACAACATCACCTAACCCCCGCAGCTTATAGAACACTTCTAGTGTAAGTCAAACAAAGGTCCCTGTGAGCGCAGTAGGGAATCTATAACTTTAGGATAGCCTGCAATGATTTATATCGAGCGGTTAAGGTTGTATGAGTATTGCTGTGTGTGAGTTCCATCGCAATACAGAGAACCCATGGTTATAATGATCCGATAGGGGCATTATTTTAACCTCGATAAAGAATTTCTTGCACCTCTGGAGATGATATGGCGACAACCGTGCCAGCTGACAGTACAAATCAATGGGGACACTTGCCGGAGGATGTTAGTAGTGAGATAGATGTGTATGAGACGGAGCTGCGTCGAGTACAAGCGGGACAGATGCCCGAGAAGGTTTTTTTGGAGTTTCGCCTCCGGCACGGAGTGTATGGTCAGCGCCAGGATGGCGTGCAAATGTTGCGCATCAAAATTCCTATGGGTCTTTTGGATGTAGACAAAATGTATCAACTGGCTGACTTATCGGAAGAATATGCAGATGGTGTTAGCCACATTACGACCCGTCAGGATATCCAATATCATTTTGTAGACATTAACGACACTCCAAATTTAATGCGTCGACTTGCTGAGGTCGGGATAACAACCAAAGAGGCCTGTGGCAACGTTGTTCGCAATGTTACGTGTTGTCCAGACTCTGGCGTGTGTTCCGATGAGGTCTTTGACGTTACTCCACACGCTCAGGCTATGGCATATTTTCTGTTGCGTCACCCTGATGCCCAGAATTTCGGCCGTAAATTCAAGATCGCTTTTTCGGGTTGTGAAGACCATGCGTGCGGCCTAGCTATGATGCACGATATTGGTGCTGTCGCAAAGGTTCAGCCAGTGAATGGAGAGTCTGTGCATGGGTTTAAGGTCTTTTTGGGTGGCGGCTTAGGTTCGTTGCCTCACCAGGCATTACTGTACAAGGATTTTGTTCCGGCAGATGAAATGTTGCCATTGGCACAAGCCTGCTCTCGGGTTTTTGCACGTTTGGGTGAGAAGAAGAACCGTGCAAAGGCTCGTATGAAATTTCTGGTCTCTCGATTGGGAATCGAAGAGTTTTCACATTTACTAGAGGAGGAAATTGCTCGACTTCCCGAAGATGCACGATGGAGTCAAGAACTGGAACAGGCTAAGAACGATTACGTTGACGAACCGCTCAAACCAGGATCTGAATTGACGATTCCGGAAAATGCGACACCGGAATTTCTTCGGTGGCTCGACGTTAATGTGCGTCCTCAGAAACAACCGGGGTACTCCATGGTGGAGATTTTTCTGCCTTTGGGTGATATTTCTGCAGATCAATTACGCGGTTTGGCACACTTATGTGAAACACACGTGAAGGGGACTGTTAGAACGACAGTGAGCCAAAACCTCCTTGTCCGATGGGTTGCGAATGGTGATTTAGCCACTTTTTACGATGGCTTGAAAGTTCTTTCTATCTCTGCTGCTGGAGCAGGTAGATTAGCAGACGTTACGGCCTGCCCGGGGACGGACTCGTGTAAATTAGGAATAACTTCTTCTCGAGGCATGGCCGCCGTATTACAAGAGAAATTCTCCAACGGTATGAGTGATATAGCCGATCGGGATGATTTAAAGATAAAAATTAGCGGGTGTTTCAACTCGTGTGGACAGCATCATATAGCAGATATTGGTTTCTTTGGGTCAGTTCAACGCAAGGGGAATAACACTGCTCCGGTTGCACAAGTGGTGTTGGGTGGCACCACTAAGGGAAATGTGAAGTCGCTTGGTCTGACAGTGGGTAAAGTTGCTACAAAGAATGCTCCGAACGTCGTTAGAAAACTCAGCGATTTTTATAGTGCTGAGAAGAATGGTGACGAGACGCTCGCTGATGTGGTTGACCGTGTTGGTAAAGCTCGTATTAAAAATGAACTGGGTGACTTGCTCCAAATTCCAAGTTATCAAGAAGATGCCGATTTCTACCACGACTCTCGCCAACCCTGGGAGTACACCAAAAACATTGGTGTTGGCGAGTGTGCGGGGGAGATTGTAGATCAGGCTGAATTTATGCTTGAAGATGCCGACCGCCTTAATTTTGAGGCAAGTTTGGCGCTCGAACGTGAACAGTATCAAAAAGCAGCTGAGTGCTCACGTCAGGCTATTATGAAGGCTGCTGACGGGATTCTTTTTACGCGTGGATTATTACTTTCCGACAAATACAATACCGTCGATGAATTCAGACGACATTTCTATGAAACGGGGGTCTTCTGGAAACCATTTGCGGAGAACTTCTTTCGTGTGAGTGAAGAAGAACTTACTGGTGTTACCCCAGAACGTGCGAGACAACGGGTTGAAGAGGCTACGCTGTTTATAGAGCAAGCCCAGTCGGTATACAGTCAGTCTTGATAACGAGTGATGGTGATTGGGTGTGCAGCACCAGAAGTGCATAGATTCAAAACACGAACTGCTGGTGTTATTGCTGCTAGTGAATGCTAGCGTCTGAATTATAGTCAAGTCATATGGGAGTCGACCTTCAACGCATACATCTAAAGTTACTTGCTGAGGCACCGTCGAGCTTTAGCGTAGATCCATTTCTGTCAATTTTTGCTCGTCAACGTAGTGAGCAAGAAAATTTGGAGTGTTGGGTGGATCTTGCCGATTACGCTCATATGCCTAGAGGTGCAGGAATGCTTCTTGTGGGGCACAGAGCCAATTTTTCTATTGATTTGGGAGACCCTGGGCCCGGTTTTCTATATGCCGGAAAACTTGGCCTGACAGGGTCTATTGAAAAAAGGATCCTGGAAACATTTAGTAGGTGCTTGGCCCTGGTAGAGGTTCTACTCAAGCAACCCGAATACCCGAATTCGTTGGAGCCCTGTTGGGGGTCATGGGAGCTTGTCATTAATGATCGTTTGATCGCTCCTAACACGGCCGAAACCGATACCGCACTACGTTCTGATATCGAGACAGCTCTTAACGTTTTATTTGGTTCTGACAACTATACGGCAGAACTTCAGAATGACCCCCGAAAACGATATGGTCTTTCAATACGAGCCCATAAAATTCCAACCTTGAAAGAACTGAAAACGAAGCTTGCCTAAAACGAGAAATCTAATCGATCTGATTAGGCCTAACTTCTTTTACTTACAGCTCTTGATAGGGATAGTGACGTTTATATCCCTAGCTACCCCTCATTCTCGGAACTAAAAAAAGTAGCCTTAAACTCTTCAAGCTTAGTTTTGAGTGTAGACCAGAGTGTGTACCAGATTACAAAACAAGGATAAGTATTTTATATTCAAAGGGATATGGGGTAGGCTCTGGGTATTGTGGCCCTTTTGATCCCAAGCCAGAGCCATACAGCTCGCTCAACTCGCTCCTGGCGGATCCCATTCTGAAGATGAAAATGGGCTAGTACCCACCATTCGATTCATTGCCAATCACAGATGACGACGACGAAGAAGAGTAGAAATGCGAAAATTGATTGGATACATTCGGATATGTTAAAGAATACTTCCATCCTGATTTTGTTACTCTTTGCAGCGGTTAGGCCATTTGTTGGGCAAGTGTCTGATGAAATTCCCTTCAGGGCCCACGAACTAGATTTGGGGCGAAATGAGACGTCCGCTTTTGCTGACCTTAATGGCGATGGTGTGATGGATATTATTGCTGGTGAAAATTGGTATGAGGGTCCGGTGTGGAAGAAGCATAAATTCCGGTCGTTTGGGTTTTTCAAGAACTACATCGACAATTTCAGTGATTTACCAATTGACGTTGATTCTGACGGTGCTATGGATGTTGTTAGTGTGGCATGGCATGGGAAACGTGTGGCATGGTTTAAAAATCCGGGGAAAGGATTGGGAGAGTGGTCCGAACACTTGATCGATCGCGGTGCCAATGTTGAGTTCGCTTTCTTGGTTGATATCAACAACGATGGGGTGCGACGGGAATTGTTGCCTCAGTTTGCCGGGCCTGAGTCAACGACTGCCTGGTTTGAAATAAAGGGTCGAGGAGTAAATACAAGGTGGGTGCGACACGAGATCAGCTCTAAGAGTTGGGGTCACGGGATTGGGGTTGGTGATGTCAACGGTGACGGGAGAGTTGATGTTCTCACTCCAAAAGGTTGGTTTGAGTCTCCCGATGATCTGAATAGCAAACCCTGGGTTCATCATGCAGACTTTGATCTCGGCGACACAGGTTTTTTGCACGTTTACGATGTAGATGAGGATGGCCTCAACGATATTATCAGCACGATGGCTCATGACTACGGTGTTTATTGGCTACGGCAAAGCAAATCGTCTACCGGAAATCGAGAATGGAACAAAGAGCTAATCGATGACGCTTGGTCACAAGCACACGCCTCTGCCCTTGTTGATTTGACGGGAGATGGTCGTCCGGAGCTACTTACCGGAAAGCGGTTTTTTGCCCATAATGGCCACGACCCAGGTGGCCGTGAACCGTTAGGGGTGTATTGGTACGAGTATTTTCTTGATGGCGCGAGGGTAGTTTGGGTACGCCATATCGCTTTTTTTGGGGGGCGAATTGGCACGGGGATGCAGATACCCGTTCTGGATGTTGATCGGGATGGAGACCTTGACTTTGCTGTGGCAGGCAAAAGTGGAGTTTTTTTGATCGAAAACCGAACTCGGTAGATTGATCTATTTTTAAAAAGTTCTCTAAATTCACTGTGTGGATGGCCCAAGACTTCTCGGTGTTAGGTGTGCGTGAGAAGACGCCAATCACAGATGACGACGACGAAGAAGAGTAGAAATGCGAAAAATGCGAGGCTATTAAAAAAAGGGAATGTGTAACTGAAGTTACACTTTTTTCTCTGTGACACCTGTCACCTAACTGAGTTGGTGTTTGCACGGATCTGCCACCAAGCTAGACCTCCGCATATTATGGTTCCGCCGAACAGAGTCTCTACTCCTATCCTTTCTGCAAGTAGAAAATACCCCAGAAATGTTCCTGTGAGTGGCTGAAAGAACAGGCTGAGCGCAACACGACTTGCAGGCACATCTCTAAGAACGCGGTACCAAACTGTATAAGAAAAGATTGATGGCCCCAGAACTAGGTAGATAATAGAACCCCAGGCTCGAGGGGATGGCATCATAAAATCCATCGTTGCGATTTGATTGGCATAGACAAGACCCGACCCTAAGAATCCCGCCAGCATCATAGCTTGAATGGCATCTTTTGGGCGATAGTGGCAACCTAATTGTCGTCCAGCTACTGTGACTGCCGCCTCGAATAGTAGGGACACCAAGAACATTAAGTTACCTAGTAGTCGGATGCTCATCCAATCTTTGACGTGAGGTAGACTTATGCCCGATAGCATTAACACTCCAGCTGTTGCTATGGTCAGAGCAAAAATTGTCTGTCTAGATATTTTTTCCTTCAAGACTAGGGCTGCAGCTAGAGCTGTTATGAGTGGTTCGAGTGCGATTAAAATTGAAACATCGATAGCTCTGGTGTAGCGCAAGCTTAATATCTGTAAGGTTGGGGCTAGTGCAAAGGCTAGCAAGCCCAGTAGGGTGAGCAATCCAATGTCTTTGCGGTTCCACCTAGGCCAACCGGAAAAAAAGCTCCACACAAAAAAACCCAAAGATGCTCCACCATAACGTAGGAAAACGACCACACCTACGGGCATTTCCTCGCCTGCCCATTTCATGGCGACATAGCTTCCAGCCCAGGATAACTGCGCTAGGAATAGCAAAAACCAGTGGTAGGGGTGCACTATTAAACCTATAATTTGTACAGCTAGTTGGCAGGTCCGACAAAAAGTGGGAACTAGTTCTCACTTTCATTCATTACCATCACTCACATTGGTGATAATGATTTCACCATCATCAACAACATATTCGAGTCTATTGGGATTACAACAAACCTTGCAGTCGTAAATTTCAGTGTTTTTTCCTATGCAAGAAGAGCCCATTTCTAATGACACCTCAAACTGCTGAAAACAAAAATGACACGTTACTTCTTGTTCTCTCATTTTATTTTTCAGTTAACGTACACTTTTGTTCCCTTACCTATAAAAAGTGACAACTAGTTATCACTTTCGCCCTGTGAGTTATAGAAATCTAGCTCTAAGGGAAAAGTGAGTGCTAGTACCCACTTTTATCGAAAGTGTGGACCATATTGAATAAAAGAATATAAGTCCTTTAGATTCAATGTTGGCTGGCGGAGGAAGAGGGATTCGAACCCCCGAGCGGGTTGCCCCGCTAACGGTTTTCAAGACCGCCGCCTTCAACCACTCGGCCATTCCTCCACTCGCATTCTAGCAATCTAACAACACTGCTTGATGCCAGCAGCAATGCTTGATAGGTGTACTGGTCGTTGTGCAGGACACTTTTACATTACACGCAGAAATTTTTAGTTTGAAGTTGTGACCTGGTTGCTACGCTTCTCTGGGTAACAGGCTACAATCAGGTGTATCGCCCTGATGAATAGGTGAATATATACTTTTAACCGATGTGCAGTTTCCATGTTGGTTCTATAGGAGAGATGGCCGAGTGGTTGAAGGCGCACGCTTGGAAAGCGTGTGTAGGGGCAACTCTACCGAGGGTTCGAATCCCTCTCTCTCCGCCACCCTATATAGATAAGTCGTTTATATTTAAAGGTTAGATCCAGACTGCAAAGCCTGATCCACACTTTTGAGAAAAGTGTAACCTAAGTTACACATTTCCCTTAGAGTTAGATTTCTATAACGCACAGTAAAAAAGAGGGTGACAAGGTAGAGAAAAATCCACAATTGAGGTAGTCTGTTGCGCGAGTTAACGGTGACTACATAGCGGTGATATTCGCAGGAGGGATCATGGGATATCTTGAAAGTACATTAACTGGAGAAGAGGAAATTGAATTCAAATTTGAATTTCACTGGTCAATATGGACTGTTCCTACCATAGGAGTAATTTTAGCTCCAGATACTGCTGGTTTGACCCTTGTGTTCGCAATTTTCTCTGCTTTGTCAATAAAATTTACCGAACAAGGTATTACAACTAAAAAAGCTGTTAGGAAAGAAGGTATCATACCTGCACCAGCGACGGACAACACAAAAGAGAGATCTCTCTTTGTGCAAGTAGTTTTTTTGGCCTTTCCAAGAAAAACAGAAGAATTGCTGTTGTCAAAAGTTGAAACTGTAGAAGTTAAACAAGGAATATTAGGTCGTATTTTAGGCTATGGCAATGTTCAATTAACAGGTGCGGGCAGTAGTTATTTAATACTTCATACACTCCCTAATCCTATGGAGATTAAGAGAAATATTGAAAGTCTTGTCAATAATCAACAATCAAAACGGCAGGTTTAATTTGCTACTGATTTTGTGAGCATTAACAGTAGTTGAGTCACTGCGTTAATTGCTGTTCAAGTATGCGCTGTGATAATTGACAGCCCAGACCAGGCTGGTCGCTCAAATGCAATATTCCGTTTGTGAATTCTTCTTCGGGGTGAATAAGATGGTGTCTCCAATCGGTTTCACCCCAAGCATGTTCAAGAATTTCAAAGTTGTTCAAGGTTGAAGCAACCTGTGCAGAGGCTGCCATAGAAATCGGACCACTAGGATTATGTGGTGAAACTTTTATGGAGTGTGATTCGGCCAAAAGGGCAATTTTTTTTGTTTCAAAAATTCCGCCACAATGTTTGACGTCTGGCATGATTATATCGACCGCATTTTGTCTACAAAGAGGTCCAAATCCCTCTTTGCCAAAAAGTGTTTCACCGCCAGCTAAACGTTGAGGGATGGCCCTATGGATTTCGATTGTGTCCTCTAGTGCCTCAGGAGCCACTGGCTCCTCGTACCAATGTAGATTGATACCTGAAAGGAGTTGAGCGACCTGGGTGCCCAGTCTACGATTGAATTTTGAATGGCAGTCTACCATCAGGTCGACATTTGCACCAATTGCTTTACGCGTCGCTTCGATTCGTGCGATACCATTTTCGAGTGCCGCTTCTATTTCACCGGGACTGCAATCCAGATTTGGAAAATCATCAAATGGTGCAATTTTTATACTGCGAAAGCCCTCTCGAATGGCTTTTTCAGCCTTTATAGCGAATCCGTCAGGTGTGCGATGCTCTATCGCTCGATTGATATTGGCATAGACGGGAATCTTTTTTCGTACCTTGCCCCCCAGTAGCTCATATATGGGTACACCGGATGACTTGCTTGCTAAATCACACATAGCTTGTTCGAGGCCACTGAAAGCAGTGACAGCAGGCAAGCCTGCATCTGTCGCTTCTTTCCATGCTTTACGACGAAAATTCTCTACTGCAAAAGGGCTTTCCCCTTCGAGGAAGCGGTAGAAGCGTTCTACTTGATGCCGCATGATGATGTCGTCTTTAGTCGATGCCTGTGAGAAGCCGCATCCGTGGGACGCTTCACCGACTCCTGTTAGTCCAACACCAGCTTGTAGTTCAACAAAGATCCAGTTACCACGTGAATTTACTTTGATCACAAAAATTTTAAAACCATTAATTTTTGGTTCGATCACTGCACAGTTCTCCCGATGATCCTAGAGTGTAATTTATGTGCTACTGGAAGTTTAATTCGACGTCAACCTGCTTTGATTGCTCATTGATATGTAGTTTTGAATTTACTTTGGATAGGTTATCGAACATGTTACTAGCATGTCTTAAAAAAGTGTTGGGGTAGCTGCTGCTGAAAGGTTGACCGAACTTGAGAGCCCAGCGTTTTCTTACTGCTGCTTCTCCTTCAATGTCAAGCCCAAGAATTGCAAGCCTTCCAAATCTATAGATAGCACCAGGTTGAACCGCAATCCTGATGTCAACTTGAAGGTCTTCCGGGCGAACGTTACGTTCATGTCTTGTCAATACTTTCATGTGACCAATTGATTTCATGTGTTGCTCAATGTCAGTTAGTGCTTTCTGAACCTGTGACATATTAGCCGTTTCGCCGGTCTGAAAACCAACCATGTCAGTGAGTTTGCTTGTGTCGACTAGCGGATTTTCAGTGAAAACTATATTGCCAAATTGATAGATGGACCCTTGTTTGACTCGAACATGAACCAAGATTCCTTCGGTATCTGAGTCAGGTTCTGTGCTACATGGACAAAATGTAACCCCAAGGTATCCTTTCTCTTCATAGAATGGCGTAACGTTATGGAGCAGTAATTCTTGTAATCGAGGCAAAGAAAATGGAACTCCCATGGCAATTTGATTAAATCGACGCTGCAGGTCGAATGGGGATATAACACCACTGTTTTCAAATGTTACAAATGCGATTGTTTTTATTGAAGAACGAGGCTGAAACACAAGCTCAAACTCATTTCGGCTATCAGCCCGAGGTGTGATGTGGTTGATGATTCTTACCTTCTTTTCTTGTGTTGAGCGATGTTTTTCAAGCACGCCTTCGATCAACTGCGGCATTGGCCCATCAGGAGGTGCCTTGCCCGTATATAGTGGAATTTTTACTCGGAGCAAATTGTGCAAAAATTCTGGTGATTCGTCCATTCCTTTAAAACGGACGGGGTATAGGTTTGATACTTCGGTAACTCGAAAAGTGATTTGGTAGCCATCTTCTAGGCCACTGTACTCAAATTCAATTGATTCGAAAACTCCACTGTTGGTGAGGCGTTTCAGCGCTTCCTGGAAAGTTGCTGGTGTCACTTTTCTTCCTATCTGCATCCCTGTAGCCGCCAGAAGATGTTCATTCGAGAAGGCATGATTGCCGATTACATGGAACGATCGCAATGGAAAGCTTTCAAGTGAAACGTTGTTGCTTTTGTGTACAGTGTCAGTAACCCGAGGCTGTGCACATACACAGGTGATTGTTGTGATCCAGAACAATAAAACGGTATATCTACCGAACATGAATTTAGTATCTCAAGAACCACCATGAGATCGATGACTGAATATATTTCGGTCGTAAGTAACCAATTACCAGAAATTTAATAGGTGGTTGCTCATTACTCGTATTTTTCTGCGGTTTGCACGCGGGAGAGATGGTACCGCAAAAAATATTTTCCAAGGTGGTTATTACGAGCACAAGCAACCCTCTCTTACTCTAGGGCTCATTGAGAAAGTTGTATTATCATTGACAGTTGGTTTTTAGTATGGAAAAGACTGCAAGTAGATTCTGAGGTTAACGTTGCCAAAAGCGAATGAACATTACGATGACGTCGATTTTCTACTGGAACTAGGCACGAAAGTGGCCGATTCTAGCCCTCTACATGAAGTGCTTGAAAGAGTCATGGAATTTATTGAGGCAGTAATTAAATGCGACTCGTGTTTTGCCTATGTTTTAGAAGGGAAGGAATTGGTGCTTCGCGCATCAAAAAACCCTCATGCAGAAGTAATTGACCGGTTGACATTGCGTCTAGGGGAGGGAATTACAGGCTGGGTGGCTGAGCATCGAAGACCAGTAGTTATTGAACAAGGTGCATTTAAAGATCCACGCTTCCAAGCGTTCAGTGAGTTACCGGAAGATCGCTTTGAAGCCTTTCTGTCAGTACCTGTAATCAGTCGCGGACAACTTGTAGCTGTTCTGAATTTGCAACATCGTCTACCTCATGAACACACACCACGTGAAGTCCAATTGGTGGCGACGATTGGTTATCTTGTCGGAGCTGAGATTAAGATGGCTCAGCTCGAGGAAGAAGTTTCGAATCTTGCTAAAAAACTAGAGACTCGTAAAGTACTTGAGCGTGCCAAAGGTATCCTGCAGCGACAATTGGGCATTACCGAAGAGCAGGCTTACCTCACCCTGCAAAAGCAAAGCCGACAGCGGCGGAGACCGATGAGAGAGGTTGCATCCGCCCTCATCCTCTCTGATGAAGTAACTAGACCTCAAACAGAGCCATAACAGATGACCTGTCGTAGCCACCTGTGGTACGTTTAGTTGCTTAACGCAATGCCACATACGCATACGGTAGATCTGCGGGTTCTTCTGGTGGTTATCTTGGCCGGATCACTATCAGTGATTTCCTGTTCGAGCTACCCATCTTGGGAAGAGTCTATGTCGAAACCCGAAAACAAGTCGAAATTTTCCGATCCAACAATTCGCTTTGATCCGAAGCTACTCAAAGAAAAACTTGATCAAGGAGAAGAGGTTTTTCTGCTCGATGTGCGTCGCCCCGAGGAGCTCGAACAAATTGGAACCATTGAAGGTTACCATCATATCCCGATGAATCAGCTTGAAGATCGCATATCAGAGGTTCCCAAAGGCAAACCACTGGTTGTCTTCTGAAACCGTGGTGGACGGGCTACCCGTGCGGCAGCCTTACTAAAAGAAAAGGGCTACACCAATGTCCAATATGGAGGTGTAGCTGCTTGGAAAGAAGCGGGGTACGACCTTATTACTCCAGAATCGGAGTGACCGCCGGCCGGGCGAACGAGTTAAACCCTTTCACTGTAGAGCGCTGCCGTTTTGTGGTAGTTTCGTTTGCTTACTGTATGTTGAAATGATATCTGTGCAACGAGATATCACTGCTTACAAGAACGTTCGCTTGTAGAATTTGTTCGAGTTCCTGCAAGTAACTATTTTTTTGGGATTTTAACTCCTGTGCCACTTCCGGGTTGACGCGCAAGGTTACACCTTTTTTGGGATCCTTGGGCGCTCCACGTTTTCGAGCATCCGCCAAGATTTCATAAATTACGCTCTGTACAGACTTCACGTAAGAAGCACCCTGGCAATATGGACATGGGGTACATAGACTTCGTTCAAGAGATTGTTTGATGCGTTTGCGTGTAATTGCTACGATCCCAAACTCATTAAATGGCAACACTTTGGAGGGTGCGATGTCACTTCGAAGTTCTTTTTCAAGAGCTGCCATCACCTTCTGACGATTGCTTCTCTCTTCCATGTCGATAAAATCTATGATGATAATGCCGCCTAAATCTCGTACACGCAATTGTCGGACTATTTCTCTGACAGCTTCGAGGTTGGTGTTCACAATGGTGTCTTCAAGTCGATCAGACTTTCCGACATACTTTCCTGTGTTGACGTCTATTGATACCAGTGCTTCAGTGGGGTTGATGACTATATAACCGCCCGATTTGAGCCATACTTTTGGTCGCAACCCTTTTTCTATCTCATTCGAAATCTTGAAAGAATCAAATATCGGTTCCGAGCGTGTATAGAGTTTGACGGAGCGTAGTAAGGTAGGTTGAAAACGTTCTACAAATCGTAGGACTCGCTCGTACTCTTCTTCACTGTCGACCCAGATTGTTTTGAATTTCCCTCCCAGTCGATCTCGCAGAACACGTTCTACTACATCGTTATCTTGATGTACTAAGGAGGCAGAAGAAGAGTGTGTGCTTTTCGCACGAATATCAACCCAGAGGTTATGGAGGAATGACATGTCGGCATGCAGATCTTCCTTTGTAACGCCTTCGCCTGCAGTGCGGACAATGAAACCACCCACCATTTCATCGCTATGAGCTTGTACGGCTTTACGAAGGCGAGCTCTTTCTTTATCTGAAGAGATTTTACGGGAAACGCCGGTATGGTTTACCGTCGGCATGTAGATCAGAAAACGACCAGGCAGAGCGATATGTGAAGTAATCCTTGCCCCTTTTTTCCCCATTGGTTCTTTGGAGACTTGTACTAGAATCTCTTGTCCTTTTTTGAGTAGATCATCGATTTTCGGGCTTTCATTTACACGGCGATTGTTATGGGTAGCAGTTCTCTCTGTTGAGCTATTACCTTCACGACTTCTGCGTCGCCCTCTGCGGCCACGGCGACGCCCGAAGCGGCTACGTCCGAGTTGTGTCGACTGATTCATTTCGTTATGATCAAGCCGGTCTGTGCCGGTTGCAGAGTCTTCTGTATCTGTTTCGCTACCCTGTACACTTGCTTCCGGGTTGACTTCTGAGGTCTTTTCATCTGTGCCAAAAAAGTATTTAGAGAATGAAAAGATGCTTTTCAAACGCTTGGGGGTACTAGTTTCGACAGGCGCAGTCTGAGCAGTTTCCACCACGGAGTCGACGACCTCAGAGGAGTCTGACCGGTCTTGGTTTAATAACTCCTTATCTGTGGAAGAATCTTCTTGCACGTTTGTTGCGTCGTCTTTCAAGTCATTAGAATTACCCTCTTGGTGAGTTTTAGTATCAGTCTCTATATCCGCCGTACGTGTTTTTACAGTCGGCTGACTGTACTTTGCCAACGATTCACCTGGCAAAACGACGAATTTGTTTCCTCTTGGTGTTTTTTGATCTCCATTCGTTTGAGAAGAACTCCTTTGATTATGAGAATCTGCCCGGTCGACATTTTCTCTCTGTTGACTACGAGTGTTGCGGCGTCGTCTCCGAAAACGATCCCCACGCTTTTCCTTGTGATCTTTGCTGACAAGGTTCAGTGAATTCTTCGTGTCAATAGGTTCGCCATTTCCGCTGAGTGTCATTTCCGAACTTGACGCGATAAAATCACCGTTACTTTCTGTCATTTCATCATCGAGCTGGTCTTGAATATCTTTCCTAGGGTTAAGATTAGTGGTCTGGCTGTCTAGATCTTTATTTTCTTCAAAAAAATCTGAGACGTAGAGAAAAGCATCCCTAGGGAGGCCTATATCTACGAATGCAGATTGCATTCCTGGAAGTACACGGGTCACTCGACCTTTGAAAATACTTCCGGCCAAAGCGTGTTGGGACATCTGTTCGATGTAGAGTTCGACTAGTCGATCATTTTCTAAAATGGCTAACCTTGTTTCATGCGGGGATGAGTTAACAATAAGTTCTTGGGACATCCGACACCTCCTCGAGGAAGGGAGTCGAGATTATGAGTTGGGGTTTCTTTGCGAATGGCCAACCGGAGCATTTCTTTAAGCTTGAATTGCAAGAATCACTAGTGAGACTTTTTGCAGTCCAACTGTGTATCTGTTCCATTTTCCAGTAAACCTTCTTTATACCTGTCTGCGGAGCACTAGGGTGTGCTCAACGCAGCCTAAGTAAAGAACCCCTCTCGTGTTTTCATAACTACGAGCGCTCGAGTCCTTCCCATATATTCTGCCCATTCAATCAGGGCTGATCGATGTACGATCTGTAATCTTTTCTTTCATGCTTCTAATCAACTAGCAAAATCTGCTGAGACGAGCATAACTAACGATCAATTCGTAAAACGGCGCATATGAACACTGTTCACTAGGCCAAGCAAGATAAATACCGTTACCAGATTCGATCCACCATAACTCATTAGAGGTAGAGGTAGACCGGTTACTGGCATGTAACCAATTACCATACCGACATTGACAATTACGTGAAATAGGATAAGGGCAGCAGTCCCCATGCATATATGCCTTCCCGTATTGTCAGATGCCTGGAGGGAAACCCCCACTATTTTCATCAGCAATCCAAAATACAATGCCAGCATCGAAGTAACTCCGATAAATCCCGTTTCTTCAGCATAAGCCGAAAAAATGAAGTCCGTGTGAGGAACCGGGATGAACATTAGCTGTGTTTGCGATCCTTTCGAAAAACCAGCTCCCCAGATTCCACCTGCACCTACCGCGATTCTGGACTGAATTTGCTGGTAGCCAGACCCTCGTGGATCCTTTTCTGGATCTATGAACGTGATTAGTCTTTCCTGTTGGTAGGGCTCTAGTTGATGCCATGCAATAGGTATCAAAAATGCCACTATCAAGCCGAATACCGCTATGTATTTCCACCGCAGTCCCGCTACGAACAGTCCTATCACTAGGATCACTAAAAAACTCAAAGCTGTACTCAAGTCCGGTTGTCGAGCCACTAATAAGGTGGGTATCCCGATCATTGCACCGAGTGTCAGTAGGTCTTTCCACTTCAACTCTCCTGGCAATGTATCCTTGAAGTGCTTTGCTACCAACAATATTAGCACCACCTTGGTGAGTTCAGAAATTTGGATTGTAACGCCTCCAGGGAGTCCGAGCCAACGACGTCCCCCCCCTAGAACGATTCCGAAGGTGAGAATAGCGACTAGTAACGCCAGTGAGCCCATGTAGAGAATAGGGCTGGTATTGACGACTGCATTGTAATCACCTAGTGAGAAAAACCAGAAGAAAACGAGTGCGAATGTCAACCACAGAAGTTGCTTGACGTATGCTCCCTGCCATCCTGTATTGCTGGTTGCGCTGTAAATTTCAAACACACCTACGATGGCAATAATTATTGCTATACCGAGTAGCAACCAATCAAAGTCCTTTACCAGGCGGTCGTTCATCATGGCTGTTGCACTTCCCGATGTATCTCAGTGGAATTGGTTATATCGCTGGCAAGCAACCCAGTATTACTTAGAGGCTGGCGATCCTGTTTATCGAAGTAGGTCTTGATGACGTCTCGTACGATCGGTGCAGCAAGGTGCCCATGTTCTCCGTGTTCTAATAGGCTCACAACCACTATTTCTGGTTGCTGACAGGGCGCAAAGCCAACGAACCAAGCATTGTCCTTGTGTCCCGTTTCTGTGCTTTTTTGTTGAAGACTTCGAGAAACTACTTGTGCGGTTCCTGTTTTTCCACAGATCTCATGGCCTGGCAACTGTGCACGAGTTCCCGTTCCGCCATCATTGACTACTCCCCATAGTCCTCTCACGATCTCCTTCACTGCTGTCGGATCTAATGAAGCACGTTTAGGTCGTGGTGGTGTGAAATCTTCGGATAGTCCGTCCTGCACTTTCCAAGGGATCAAATGAGGACGATGCCATTCACCACCAGTGATTAATCCGCCGATTGCATATGCCATCTGAATGGGTGTTACCGTCAAAGCACCTTGTCCAATCGAGACAGAAATAGTTTCTCCGGGGTACCATTTTTCTCTTAAAAATCTAATTTTCCATTTTGTCGAAGGCACTAGACCTTGTTTTTCATTGGGGAGATCGATACCAGTGGCAATGCCAAGCCCTACTAGACGGGAATACTTTGCAATTTGATCGATGCCAAGTTTATTACCAAGTTCGTAAAAAAATATATCGCACGATTGCGCAAGTGCTTCGTAGAGAGTAACCCTGCCATGGCCAGTATTTCGGTGACAGCGAAAATAACGGCCATGGAAATTAGCTCCGCCCTGACAGACAACACTGAATTTACTATCCATTATTCCTTGTTCCTGAGCAGCCAAGGCTATCACAGGCTTGAAAATAGAGCCTGGAGCTAACTGTGCTTGAATTGCGCGGTTGAAGAATGGTTTATCTGGATGATTTATCAATTCTTTCCAGATATGTGTAGGAATACCGTCGACAAATTGATCGGGGAAGTAATTGGGAGTGCTTACTAGTGCCAATACTTCACCGTTACGTGGATCGAGTGCGATTACGGCACCAATACGATCTTCCATCGCTAACTCACTAACTGCTTGTAGGTCAAGGTCTAGAGTTAGCCGAATATCTTTTCCAGGTTTAGCAGCCAAGTGTTCAAAGACCTGTCTTTCTTTACCTAAACTGTCAGTCACGACCACCCGAACACCATCTACTCCGCCCAATAAATTGTTATATTGCCGTTCTAGACCAGCCTTGCCTATTTCTGAACCTGGCTCGTGATGAATGAATTTTAGCTCCTCTAGTTCTGTGTCGCTAATTTCACCCAAGTAGCCGACTACGTGAGAGGCAAGTCCTTCTTTTGGATAGAGACGTTTTTGGAATTTGCTTAATTCAAGCTCGGGCAATTCGATACGGTGTGCCTCCACGAAAGCTATTTCTGAATGAGTCAAGTGTTCTTTGAGTGTCACCGATTTCTGTTGTGGTTCCTTGTTGGATGCCGAATATGCAAGTTTTCTGAGTATTTCTTCGCCTGAAATATTAAGTCCTTGCTCAATCAAAGGCAAGTTTTTGGAATCGTAGAGTACTTTTGATAGAAGAACGTTGAATCTTGTTGTATTGCCAACGAGAACCCGGCCTTCACGGTCCAAAAGTCTACCCCTGGTAGCCGGCATGCGGAGAGATTTCGTGTAGTTTTCCTCGGCCCGTTTTAGATAACGCTCTGGACTTTGAACTTGTAATTGCCAGAACCCCGATAGTAGCCACAAGAGTGCAAATGTCACTACAAATTGAAATATAGAGACTCGTATATTGACCTTTTTCGTGGGTTTAAGTATGTGGGGAGTCACGGTTTTTTCTGAAAATGATCGAAGGTCTTGAAGAGCAGTATTGCTACACCAGCGTGAATCGTTGCCAGAACCCCTGTTTCCAGTGTGTCAATCTCGATTTCGTCACCTAGTAGAACTGATTTTATGAACCAAAATATCAGCTGATGAATTATGAATAAGGTTGCTGTTAATAACGCCCTAACAACTATGAGATCGACTTTAATGAATCGTCGTATCGTTGCGGTTAAGTATGCAGTTATTGTCTTGAGGATACCAAAAACACCGATTGGCCCCTCCGTTAGACTGTCCTGTATTATTCCTATCAATACCCCGATTCCAAGCCCGTTTAATGTGCTTGAACGAGTCGATGCGAGGTAGATAACCATCAATAGAGCCAGATCAAGACGGCTAGCGATACCAAGATGAGTTGGCAACTGTACTTGTATCAATATGGCAACAAGTACTATTAGAGTCATTACTTGGGCGCGTGTAACTTGCATTATGGGTTGCCATGCTCAGCTATTTATCGCGGCATGTGGGCCTGGTGGGTATTTTACGTCTGTAGTAAATGACTAGTGCATAGCTCCTTGTACGGTATTGTCCAATGATCTCTCGTGTCCAATTTTGCAATGTCGTTTATTCATGCGAGGGTGCTTCTAGATCAGTAGCTTCCGCGGTGTTGATCTGTTCTGACACGTGTGAAGAGCCACTTAGATTAGATTCTGGTTCCGCGTAGCGATTGTTTCCTCTGCCGATAACGCGGCCCTGTGTAGTTGCTTCGTGGCGATACCTTTTTTGTATATGATCCAGTGCGGTAGATAATTCGGACTTTGTCTGGTCACCCAGGAGGTTTCGCGTGTCTCGGGCTGTCGCATTCTCTGATGTGGGCAAACTTGTTAGCAGTTTTGGTTGCCTATGCGCCGAATTCTTGAAGATCTCCTCACTCACACCAGCAATAATGATTAAGACCGCATCTAGCTCGTCGAGAGATGAAAAAGGCGCCAGGTAAATTTTCTGAAACTCCACACCGGTCTCTGTTCTCAGCACCGTTCCCACAGGTAAGCCTTTAGGGTAAATCAGATCTTCACCGGAGGTGTAGACCGTTTCCCCAACATTCACTGGAGCATTGATTCGGACATAATCGATCAAACATTCTTTTGAGTGACCAGTCCCTTTCATTACACCACTCACACCGGAGTGTTCTAATTGAACGCCGACGCCAATTTCTCTATCACTAATGAGGCGTGCCAGCGAGGACCGTTTATAAACCAACTGTATGCGTCCAGCGACTCCATCTGGAGTGATCACGGCCATGCCAGGCTTGATTCCGTGCGCGGAACCTTTATTAAGGAAGACTTCTTCAGAGTTTGGGTTCGAACTGTATCCTATTACGTGAGATATTGCTGTGTGAGAATCTATCTCTGCCATATAAGCCGCTAATTCATCTTCACGATCAAAGCGAGATAGTGCTTCTTTGTAGCGCTGATTTTCTAGTTTAAGTTGGGCGATTTCGATTCGTAGTGTTCCGTTTTCTTGTTGAGTTTCGGACAACATGATGTAGCCGTCCCAGACTTCTTCTAGTCCCGATGTTATTGCACTAAGGCTTTCTTGAACGGGATTGATTACGTTAACAACCCAAATCTTCAGTAGCCGTATGTCATCTTGTTGTCTGACCTGGTACCCAATCAGAATTAATTGGACCAGCAGGGCACCCACTAGGGCCAAAACGTTGCGATAGTGGATCAAGAACGCGCGCACCTAAAACCCTTATTCCAGCGAGATACGCCTAAGTAAATTGAAGTCACTAAGCATGCGACTGGTGCCCATCACCACTGATGCCAAAGGATCCTCTGCAATTGACACCGGCAACCCGGTTTCCTCACGAATTCGGACATCAAGATTGCGCAGCAAGGCACCCCCACCAGTGAGTACGATTCCTCGATCACTAATGTCAGCACTTAATTCAGGTGGAGTTCTTTCCAAAGCTACGCGAACAGCATTTATGATTGTACCCACGCAATCGGATAGAGCTTCGCGGATTTCCGCATCACTTATCGTTACCGTTCGAGGCACACCTTCTATCAAATTCCTACCCTTGATATCCATCGAGATCGGTTTATCTAGAGCATATGCAGAACCAACCTCTATCTTCACTTTTTCTGCAGTGCGTTCCCCTATCAGTAAGTTATATTTGCGTTTGAGATAGTTGATGATGGATTCGTCCATCTCATTGCCTGCCACTCTTACTGATCTTGAATAGACTATGCCTGACAATGAAATCACTGCCACATCGGTTGTCCCACCACCAATGTCAACGACCATATTCCCACACGGCTCCGTTATGGGTAGGCCCGAACCTATTGCAGCCACCATGGCTTGTTCGACTAAATGTACTTCACTGGCATGTGCCCTATATGCTGAATCACGTACCGCTCTCTCCTCGACAGGTGTAATTTCGCTCGGCACGCCTATCACGATCCTTGGGTGTACCAATACTTTACGGTTGTGAGATTTTTGTATGAAGTAGGTCAGCATCTTCTCTGTGACTTTGAAGTCTGCGATAACACCATCCTTCATAGGGCGAATGGCAACTACGTTGCCTGGTGTACGTCCGAGCATCTCTTTTGCTTCGTGTCCTACTGCTTCGACTTCGCCGCTAGTTTTATTCAGGGCGACAATCGATGGCTCGTTGACGACAATGCCCTTGCCTCGTATAGATACCAATGTGTTTGCTGTCCCCAAATCGATAGCAAGATCGCGAGAGAACAAACTAAATAGTGACCGTATTTTTGCCGCCAATGTCAGTTACCCCGCCTCATTAGAGGTTAAAGAGGCCAAGTCGCTCTCAATTCACCAATTTTGTGAGGCTCTCATGGAAGCCCATTTGGGTTGGGCCACCTCTCTAACGGTACTCAAGAAACCTTTGATATGCAAGCGGTTAGAGGAACTGCATATAAGAAAAAACCGGCCTCTGGATGACGCCTGTCTCAGATCGATAATCTCTAGTCGGCGGTTTGAAAGCCGAGCCGTGAGTCTACAGGGCGTCTGAGATACTTATACGGATTGAGTGGTGTTCCTCGGTAACGTACTTCGTAGTGTAAATGTGCAGAAGTAGCCTTGCCAGTGCGGCCAACTCTACCTATTACTTCTCCGCGTCGCACAATTTGGCCAGGGCGTACAAAGAACTCGCTCATGTGAGCGTATAGGCTTGATAAACCATTCCTGCCATGATCCAGTATCACTCGTTTGCCATATTGTGCAAACCATCCACTGTGTGTTACGACTCCATCAGCAGTTGCAACTATTGGTGTGCCATGCTTACACGTAACGTCGACACCCGCGTGGAAACTGTTCGTACCGCGGAAAGGGTCAGTCCTCTTACCAAACGAGCTGCTCAGGCGGCCTTGTACAGGCCAAATCGATGGTGTGGTGTTCTGTAACCACTTCCATATGGAAGTGCCGTTATCAGTGGATAGGTTAACTTGCTGCAGAAAATCGTATTTATCCAAAGAATCGGAAAAAAAATTAGAAGGTGATAATCCTTTTTGTGTTTCAGTACCCCCTTCTGTGTGGTGCTTGATACCGAAAGCCAGCGATACCTCCGCTGCCAGAGCCCCCAAAGATTCTAACTGGCGATCACGTTGGTCGGATATCTCGACCAGTCTGTCATACTTCCTCTGTAGGTCCTCTTTTTCAGCTCGTAGTGTCTGGAATGTGCGAGATTTCATCTCCATACGCACATACTGGGAGAATAGACCCACAGTTAATACTGCACCCAATATGAGAGCTGATATTGCGACATGAATCGCGTAATGAGGAACGCGCAGTCTACTCATACGACCGTGCATCGAATGAGCTATTACGACAATAAAATGACTTTTTCGCATGGGGCTCGTTATGGTTTCGAAACCTGGTTAGAACAGCCTTTCAAAGTAGCGGCCTACTTATAGTAGATCATAAGACTAAAGCCCAGGCTACTCGGAACATACCAGTATCAGTAGAATAATGTCAACTTAGCTTCTTTTGCATAATTAATCTATGAGAGAGAGTTATTGCCGTGAAGATCTATTTTAAGAATTGACTATGAAATCAGTGGAAAGACAAATCATTGAAGCGGTGAGCCGTATTGCGCAGTGTGACGAATGGGTCAATCTACGTCTCGGCATCGGCGATGATACCGCAGTATATGTACCCTCTATAGGTGAGGACTTATTGCTAACCACTGATCAGGTTGTCGAAGGGACACACTTTGAGAGAGAGATCCATCCTGCACATGCACTTGGTTATAAAACGATTGCTCGAGCGGTGAGCGATATTGCTGCCATGGGAGGAAACTCACTTTGTTGTCTTCTATCATTATGCTTACCAGATTGGACTCGGCCCGATTGGCTTCGGCATTACCTTCGAGGTCTCTCGGTTGCAATCGGTCGATTCAATATTCCTCTAGTGGGCGGTGATGTGGCTCGAGGTGAAAAGTTCAATGCCACCCTCAGCGCCGTGGGTTCGGTATCACAGACTGCTGCATTAACTCGCCACAACGCAGAGCCGGGTGATCGGCTCTACGTTTCTGGGCTACTAGGTGGCTCTGCATTGGGGTTGAAAATATTGCGTGAAGGTGGGTCCTCTCGGCGAGTTGCTGTACGAAGACATCTATATCCGGAACCGCGTTTGGCGTTAGGACGTTTCCTGAGAAATGAAGTCAGTGCATCGGCTGCCATTGACTTGAGCGATGGTCTGTCTTCTGATGTTATCAAGCTGGCTCTGGCCTCTTCTGTGGCTATTGAAATCGATGTTCGAAGTATTCCTTGCTACCGAGGTTGTTCTGTTGATGAAGCTATCGTTGGCGGTGAGGAATATGAGTTGCTATTTACCGTTCCGGCAAAAGTAAAAGTACCTGGTGCGTTTGACCATGTACCGTTGACAAAAATAGGAACCATCAAGACCGGATCGGGTGTTAAGTTAAGAACTGAGAACGGGCTAATCACTCTACAAGATAGAGGTTTTCATCATTTTGAATCACAGTGACAACTGTTTCACACAACTTTAGATTGCTTGTGTGGATTGAGGTGATTCTTTGGCTACCTATCTTGGCACGCTATAATCCGGTGAGATTCTCATCGACCTGTCCCGAGATGCTATTTTTCATTTTTCTCATTTTTGCAGTATCCGTATTTGGACAGGAGGTAGATACCTCCATTGATCCGATTCTTACCAGTGTTACTGTTCGTGACACTCTGCAGATAGAATCATCTGGATATGTAACGTCAATTGAAGCAGAAGAGCTTGAAAGTCGACCGGGCGTTAACGTTGACGATCGGTTGCGTGATATCCCAGGGTTTAGCCTGTTCCGACGTTCTTCCAGTCTTGTCGCGCACCCTACCACTCAGGGTATTTCATTGCGCGGTATTGGTAGTAGTGCGGCCGGCCGTACTCTTGTAATCTACGACAGTTTTCCGGCAAACGATCCGTTTGGAGGTTGGGTCTACTGGTCACGGATTAATCCCGACACAGTGGACGTTATTGAAATTTCACGTGGCGCAACAACCAGTGCATATGGTGATCGTGCCATGGGTGGAGTAGTATCCGTTCGGAGTCGCGCATCAGACACACGTCATATATGGAGTTCGATTGAGGGTGGTGGTGCAGGTATTGCCGATATCCGTGGTGGCTTTACCGATCTTTATGGAAAACTTGGAATATCCTCTTTCGTTCGTGCTGTGCGCTCAGAAGGTTATTACATTGTTCAAAAGGATTTGCGTGGCAGCGTCGACCGTCGTGCAGATGCCGACTTTTTGGTAGGTGATGTGCGTTTGGATTACTTCGGAAGTAATGAACGTCTCAGTTTCAAGACAAACATTCTTGGCGAACACCGTCAAAATGCAACTGCATTGCGTGAGAATTCAAGTTCCATCGGAACAACTGGACTCAACTATCAACGAGGAGGATTAGCAGTTAATGTCTACCATTCCCGTAGTGCTTTAAGAAACTCTTTTTCCTTCGTTAATTCAGCGCGCAATTTTGAGAAATTGGTCCTTCTTCAACGCGTTAATTCAGATGATACCGGTGGTTCAGTGATTTGGAACCGTAATGGACGCAACACCAATATACTTGTTGGAGCTGATGCACACAGAGCTGAGGGCTTGAGTGCTGATACTGTCGTCTCAACCGGTTTTGTGCGCCGTCCTGGAGGTCGTCTTTGGCAGCAAGGCACTTTTGTTCAGGGAGATATAGCGCTGAGTTCAGGAGTGCAATTCTTGGGTGGTTTGCGGCATGACTTTACTGATCGCGGCAACGATTTCTGGAGTCCACGAGGAGGTGTCGTTATTGCCGAAGGGTCACGTCGATGGCGTATGTCAGCATTTCGATCCTTCCGTTCACCGACGTTAAATGAATTTTTTCGTCAGTTTCGTGTCGGAAATATCACAACTTTAGGCAACGAAGAGCTGCAACCGGAAACAATGATTAGTGTTGACACTGGTGTGGACTGGCATCTCACATCTTTTATGGTGCGTACAACTCTTTTTTGGCAACAAATTGGAGACTTAATTGGCAATGCGACTATTCGCACCGAGCCTACGCCTCTAAGACAGCGACAAAATATGGGAAAAGGAGTGTCGCGCGGTGTTGAATTTGAAATCCAGAAATCGCTACGAAACATTCGTCTTGAGGGAGCATACCTGTTTGTAGATTCTCAACTTAGTACGAAACATTGGATGCCACAAACACCACGTCATCAGGGCTCTCTTCAAATCCTGTATGCAACTGATAAGACGCTATTTAGTGTTGGCTTACGTTCATATGCTTCTCAATTTGAAGATGATTTGAACAGATTTGTACTGCCTGGGTTCGCTACTGTGCAGCTTAAGGTTAAACGCGAGCTCGCAAAAGGGTTTTCGACTCTATTGGCACTTGATAATGCTTTTAATCGTCGTTTTCTTGTCGGGTTTTCCCCTACTCCAACCATAGGAAGTCCAAGACTTCTGAGGGTTGGTTTGCAATGGGATCTCAAGAAGTAAAATTGGTGCCGTTATGACCGATCCGATGCTTGTGGGATCTGTGTAGTCCATTCGTCGAGATACTTTAGCCCCGTTCCGGTATTGAAGATGACTATCTCTTCATCTCTATCGAGAAAGTTATTCTGGAGCAGTTTTTCTAGTGCTGCACAACATGCCGCACCCTCGGGAGCGACAAAGAAACCTTCACGTTCTGCCAAAGAATGTCCTGCTGACAGCAGTTCTTGATCTGTTACAGCCAGACAAGTGCCGTGACTCTCGCTAACGGATTGCAGTACAAGGAAATCTCCTATTGCTTTTGGAACTCGCAGGCCGGCTGCCAGTGTTGACGCTTCTTCCCAGTAACATGAACTCTCCATCCCCTGTTCGAAAGCTTTTACGATTGGTGCGCAACCAGTCGATTGGACAGCTATCATCTTCGGGCGTTTTTTATCGATCCAACCAAGCCTCTCTAACTCGTCAAAGGCTTTCCACATCCCAATTATGCCGACTCCGCCTCCGGTAGGGTATAAAATTGCGTCAGGTAATCGCCAATTCAACTGTTCGGCTAATTCAAGTCCCATCGTCTTTTTTCCTTCTACGCGATAGGGTTCTTTTAATGTCGAAATATCGAACCAGCCTTCCTTGTGTTTTCTTTCAGTCACGATCGCACCACAGTCGCTAATGAGTCCGTCGACCAGGGTTACGGCAGCACCGAAAATCTTACATTCAATGTAGTTGGCCCGAGGTGTGTCAGTTGGCATAAAAATATGCGCTTCCATGTTCGCTGCCGCTGCATAAGCAGCTAAGGCAGAGGCTGCGTTTCCAGCCGATGGTGTTGCAACCTTAGTTACCCCTAATTCTTTTGCCATCGAAATGGCCACAGTCATTCCACGAGCCTTGAAAGTGCCTGTGGGGTTAGTGCTTTCATCTTTGATCAGTAGACGTGTTGCACCAATGTGCTGACCATAGCGTGAGATGGGAATTAAGGGTGTGTCACCTTCTCCTAATGAGATTAGATTGTCCAGATTTTGGAGAGGTAAAAGCGACTTATAACGCCACAATGAGTGTGGCCCTTGGGTTACTTGCTTTTTTGTCAGTTTTGTTCGAGCAAGGTCTAAGTCATATTGGGCAAGGAGGGGTGCACCCTTGGGAGAGAGGTTATACAGCTTTCCAATGGGAAACTCGCTGCCGCTCTTGCTGCACATCAAAGATCTAAAAAATGACATGGGTGTGTTCTGACCACTAAACACCATTCTGCAAACGACGAATGGGACCTCCCACTAGTGTTATCAGCAATTGTGCGAGTGGTACAAGTAAACCGACACCACCAAAGACGAGTGTATAATTCCCGGTGGTGTCAAGAATTTCGCCAACTAGATAAATGATTAGCATCGATCCCAGCCCTTGTCCTGTACCCGAAAACCCGAATACTGTTCCCACATACCGTGGAGGAAACCAATCAGAGGGAAGATTTATGACGTTGACGGACCAAATCATAAAGAAAAATGCAGCAAAGCTAATTGCGGCCAAACTCACAGCCAAACTATCTGTGTAGGTGGCTATAATGCCCACCATAGATGCTGGTGCAGCCAGCCACATGATGGTTTGTCGAGCACGGTGAACTGACCAACCACGTCTGATGAGCCAGGATGTTATGCCTCCTCCTACGAAGTTTGCCACGCCTGAAATCAAAAATGGAATCCATCCTACTGCTGCTATCGTTTCTAGATTTAAACTACGCTCTCTGCTGAGGTACTCGGGCAACCAGAATATGTAGAAGGTCCAGAACGGATCCCCAATCGCACGTCCAAGAAATACCGCCCAAGCTTGTCGAAAGTGTACGACTCGTACCCAGGAAACCTTTTCTCCTGGTTCAGGATTTGATTTTGTGGCAGGATATTTTGTGATTTTTAACCAAAAAGGTAACCACAAAAGACCAACTGCGCCCGTAATGACACATGCGGTTCGCCAACCCCATAATACCGCCATAATTCCAATCAAAGGTGGAGCCAGCATTGCACCGATCGAACTGCCGCTATTGGTTACTCCAACTGATAGTGAACGCAATGGGCCAGGCACTCTTTCGGCGGCTGCTTTTATCGCTGCAGGCCAAGCTCCACCTTGTCCTACTGCTAGTAGAAAGCGTACTAGTGATAGAGACTTTGTCCCAGTAGTAAGTGCTTGTAAGGAACCAGCAAACGACCACCAAGTCATAAAGAGAACCAAAGCTTTTCTGGTGCCAATTAGATCTGCAATGCGTCCTCCAACACTGTAAAAAATAAGGTATGCCGCGGTAAAAGAATTAACTACCAACGAGTAGTCCGCGTTACTCATTCCAAATTCATCACGTAATGTTGGTGCAAGAATACTGGCCGTCAATCGGTCAAGGTAGTTAATCGTAGTTGCACCGAGTAGTACAAGAATCAATGACCATGGAATTCTTTGAGTTCCTTTGTCAGATATGTCTTGTTGATCGCTGCTGCGATGGACAATCCGATGGTCAGTACTCATAACGGTTCAGAGGAACAAAGATCGTTACACTCCAGAAGAGCTCGGGTTCTTTACATGCATAGAAAGCAAAGTATTGGCTGTCAACGGATCAGATGCTTGGCGTCTTGATTGCCAGGTCCAAAATGCTTAAGCATGACAAGATTTTCCGTGTTGCTTTTGTTTTCAATGATAACTCCTGCCTGTGCGGCTGAAGCAGTGACAAATAATTCATCCTTAGTAAGTTCTCCAAAACGGATCAAAGATGGCGTCTCTATCTCTAGCGTGCCGAATTTGCCCCAACCCTGCGTGACAATCAATCCATAAGCAGCTGCGTCAGTGATAGTAACGGATCGTTTTGGGAAGACCGTTAATTCTTTTGCTGAATAGTAGTTTGTGCCATATGTAATCCAGTTTTCTTGATAACCTTGATCGCTCGAGGACGTCGTCTCGTTGACTGGCATAGGCTCACGAAAATTGGTTGTCATGAACTCAGGGTCAACATTCTTGTCCCAGTCCAGCATGCTGACAATGTAGTCAAGATCATGGTGGTTTTCCGTTGGGACATCTTTCACAAGTAGGTCCCATGGAACAGGACGGCCCTCTACTAGTGATTGAAACATGCCGAAAACGTCGGAGTTCACCTGAGGCTCATAGGTTACTAGTGAGCCTGGTGCATGCAAGACCCCTGCAGGTACGTGCCATCCAGTGCCCGGTTTCAGTTTGTAAGCCTTGGAGTGATACAAAATACCGTTGTCACCTTGATGCCACCGTTCCAAGCAAGCACGAACATCATTGGGTGTGGTGCCAGGCTCTAGCCCCATGAAGGTATACGGGAAGTGATTTCCTTTGAAATTGTATTGTGGTGGAAAGTAATAGGCTTCAGGTTTCCCTTTAGCGCCGACGCGTTTGGCATGCTCATCCATCTGATGCATGTGATGTGGGATGGGCCCCAAATTATCAAAGAACTTGCATAGTACGTTCCAACCCCCATACTCTGACATCACGTCTGGACCAAGGAATTCATCACCGATTTTCTCGATTGCTTCTTTTAATAAAACCTTTTTTGGCGATGCTCCACCATTATTTTCGATGACTATGTAAGCTAGGCCTTCGTCTTCTGGAGTACCTGGACCATTATCGGCATTTGTGGTTGAGGAGAACCATCGTTCATCTATACCTCCACGATGACTACCAAGTGCATAAATGTCATCGGGGTGCAGTTTTAAACGACCACCTGGCATTAGGAAAGAACGAGGCACCCAGCAAGGCGCTAAGCGCACTATCCCGTTCCCTGCAATTAAAGCGTTGCGAATATTAACTGTAGTTTGGGACATAGCTCCACCATGATAGTCGATATGGTATGACTACACCTACCACAAAGATAAACTCCAGACTGGGTACGATATCAGGGAGTAAAAGTGGTCGGTCATGAGAACTGTTTGCAGAAGCAATTTGCTATCGTTTTTCACTTTTGGTGACGAAATCTGCAGGCAGAGTGATTTCAATCACCTCCCAGTCGTCAGAGTATTCTAAGAGTTCATGCTTGACTTCGGGGGCTTGGTACCAGATATCACCTGCTTCCACTCGAATCTCCCCGATATCTTCTAGGTAGACTTTTGCCCAACCCTTGAGCATGTAAACCATTTGGAAATCCAGCTTGTGGGAATGGTACCCCATGGGCCCATCACATTGCTGTTCGGCACGAATGACCTGAGCTAAAACTTTTCCGTCTGTGGCTTTGTTAATACCTAGGTCACGATAGGAAAAATACGACCGTAAGCCTTTTATCCACTGTGCACCTTGTGCACGTGAGACGAATGATGAACTTCTCTTTTTGGTCATTGCAATAATCCTTCCGAGTGTCTGAAATTCGACTCTACTTGCCGTTGGAGGCGTTGTCGGAGGTAGCGACAATTTTCAGAGCAATCGGTTCAGCTATAAAGGTGTTGGGCTGAGGAGATCGCGTCTCTACAATTCCTGCGACATAGATCATCTGTTCGATAGGCTTTGCATCTGGAAGAGCCCGAATCGAAAATGTTCGTGAATCTATTTCCTCCGTGATTACAATGCGGTTGAGGCCAACTTCTGGTGTGTCTGTATTAGGAGGCAAGTTAAGAACTTCGACGGGAACCCGTCCATCGAAACCATTCTTACGTAGCACTGAGACCGTAATATTGGCATCTTGACCTGGTTTAAGTACAACTTCGCGTTTGTCAGTCATGAGAAGAATATCGGCAGGTTTAGTAACTGCAACAAACTGAAGGCTGTCAGCCGGGTTGGCACTTCTAGAGACAGATTTGCCATCGATCACAGCTGTGCCAAGAATACTCAATGGAAACGCTTTTCCGATAGGAGCACTAGCATTGGCATGCAGCATTACTGTAGCGACCATTTGTCCCGACGGGATTACAGTATCATCTGCTTGAATCTCAGTTGGTAGACCTTTCACGGTAACTCGGATGTCACCATCAAAGCCATCGTGACGAAACGCTGTTATGCGCAAAGGAACTCTCTCGCCTCGGGGAATATTTGGTGTACGTGGTTCAGAGGATAGGCTGAAGTCCGCTCTCGGTGGTCTCAATGCCAGTCGGTAGGTGTAATCCTCTCCACTGCGTCCGTGTGTATCGCGGAGTCGCACCAAGTATTCACCATCGGTAGGCACTTTAAATTTCAGAAAAGAGTCTTTGCCATTAGGCACACCTCCGTCGTCATTATGATGGTAAATCTGGACGACGGGCAATCCGTTAGGAGGGAACTCTTTCCCCGGCGGATGAACTTGCACTTTATACATAGGTGTTCCTAATGCATGTGCTTGCGCACTAGTGCCGAACGAAGTAAGACGCGTTGTTCCTCGAGTTCTCCGTCCGGGAATGATCGGAGGGAATGATTCTACTGCCATGCCTTCGTCGGGTTGACGCGGCATGCGCGTAACGCGAGTTACTTCGCTTCCGAGCATGAGGTAATCACCAGCCGTTATATCCTCAGTGAGCTGGAAGCGAATTTCAGCCTGTTTAGATGTGTGATCATCAAGATCTGTGTAAGTTACTGCCACTGCGCGTAGTGTTGCCAATGCGACGGGTTTACCGTCTGCGTCCAATATATCTATCACAGAGTCGAGTTTGGAACCTACCTGGGCTGCCGTAACATCGACCAAGATTAGCTGATCTTTTTCTGCAGTGAACCGGAAGTAATGAGCATCTGAATTCATTCGACCGTTGATTGTCGTCGGGAAGTCTATTTTTTGTGCACTTGTAACTGTTGAATTGTTTCCATTTGCTTTCACTTCCGGATGATTTCCTAATGCGAGCTTTACGCTATTGAATGTACGACCTTTACTTGTCTCAGGCCGGATCAGCAGACTAGGCGTACTAAAGGACTCGGCATAGGAAGCATCTTTCTGGCCTTCTCGCCTGACGGTGACATTCTCGAATTCGTCTTTCCAGGAGGGGGTTCCCAAAACTTCAATTTTCTCTGGGTTCAGATTAAATCCTTTTAGCGTTATTTCGGCTGTTTTGCCACGCTGGACACCTAGAGGGAAGGTTGATCTAATTAACGGGTAGTCGCCAACTCTTATACGGTAGAAGTGGTTTTTGCCGCCGGTCTTTGTATAGTCACTGACACGAACGAGATAAGTGCCTTTTTCTTGGAAGCGGTAAGAAAAGGGCCGTCCTGATTTATTGCGTGACTTTTGTCCACGGTATAAGGGTGTATAGTTCTCCGTTAATATGTCTATGACCGGATTGATACTTGATCCGATACTGACACCACTTTCTTCAAAAACAACCTGCTCTCCTGCTTCTGCAGTGACAGCAAAAAAATCTTCATCGCCTGGCTCGGAAATGACACCGGTCAGAATTACCGGCAGGGAAACTTCTTTGAGCTTGCTTGTTGTGTCACCGGCTCCGTGGTCTAGACTGTTCTCAGATGTGATTTGATATTTGGGCTCCACCAAGATTTTCCCTGTCGGGCTAGTGCCAAATTCAGTTACTAACCGAAAGCCGACCGGTCCAACATTCGCTTTGTTTTCAATATTCACTTCGATGTCGACTTGGTAGCGTTTCGGCTGAGGCCCTAAGTCAACAGTGGTTGGCAGTCCTGCAGCACCGAGTTGGACAGGTTCTGCAACATCTGGCATACGTTGAACCTGTAATATGCGCCCGCGTATTGTTGGTTCACTGAAGTGGATTTCGGAGGCACCATGCAGGTTGTATCCTTCCACCGTTAACCTCTGAGTTGTCCCTTTAACAATGCCGAGAGGGCTAAGTAGTTCGATGGTTGGCGGTGTTGTGCGGCTTCCAGTCGGATGGTCTGTAGCTGATTCTGCACCAAGGCCTATCGAACAAGACAATACTAGGGCTATTACTGAAGGTCGTTTCATGGTGATTTCCTTGCTATTCCAACAGTCTGGAACGTGTCGAGATAATCTTCACTGTCGTATATGCTCAGCGAACCATCAAAACGACCGACGGCCAGGTGTTCTCCATCTGGCGAAAAGGACAGAGCCATTACCCAATCGGATTGATTGTTCAATGTGACCAACTCGTCTAAGGTTTTCGCGTCAAAAATTTTGATTGTACGGTCGGCTGCGGTGGTGGCAATTTTCTTGCCATCGGGTGAGTAGGCAATATGTAAAATAGCCGACTGATGAGCTATCAGTGTCTTGCTTATTTTCCCGTTCTCTTTTTCCAGTTCCCAAACCCGAATCGTACGGTCATGCCCACCTGCGGAAACCTGTTTTCCTGACGGATGGACAGCGATCGAGTTAATGCCATCGATTGGCTCACTCAAGGTATACAGGCGCTCTCCGCTATGCGGGTCCCAGATTTTGATTGATCGGTCGGCAGAGCCAGATATTAGCCGATTCCCATCGCCCGTGAAGGCTAGTGAATATACGGCGTCTATATGGTCTCGCAATGTTTGTAATTCCTCACCTGAGGTGGTATTCCACAAACGAATATCTTTGTCATAACTGGCTGTCGCCAGAATTTTTTGATCGGGTGAAAATGCCAATGACTGAATAGTATCTGTGTGTGCCGCAATTTGGAGTATTTCACGACGTTTTGTGATGTCCCAAATTCGAACATCACCACTCTGTTGAGCGTAGCCTCCTCCAATGGCTACCAGCTTACCGTCAGGTGAGAAAGCTACTGCACGTGCTATATCAGACAGACCATCGAACTGTGCAATTAAATGTCCTGTAGTGGTGTCTATGAGATTGACCCCACCATGGCGTCCAATCGCCAGTAGGTGACCTTCTGGGTGATACGAAAGTGAAAAAATTTGCGACTTGAGCTCGAGGGTCGGTTCGATCTTAGGTAAGCGTTTTTGTTCGGTCTTGGTTGCTAATTCATTACCTTTGGGGCCTGGCGCTCCAATTTCTATCCAGCGCCCTAGTAGGTCGATCTCAACCTGTTTTAAAGGCTCAGCTGAAAATGGCATTTTAGGCTCCATCTCGCCTGTAACCATTAAATAGATGGGGCTTTCCATTTTCATGCCAGCTACAAGAGACGGCCCACGTTTTCCACCTTCTATGAGTCCTTTATAAGTATCTAGCCTCAATCCACCCATCTTATTTTTAATCGAATGGCAGCCAACGCAATTTTCGGCGAGTATTGGTGATATATCCGATACGTACGATGGATCAACCTGTGTAGCGATAGCGGTGGGCGGCAGTATCAACAAAATCATTGAGGCGACAACAAGGCGCTGCCCCACCCATGAGGTAACTGATACAAGGTTGTTTCTTCTTGCTCGCATTGTTTGCTGCCGGGGTCCTAGTTTTGGTGAGAGCTGGATGGGCAATCCTCACTCTCTTACCGGTTTTTAATGGTTAAATAAAAACTCTTTTTTTGTCAGTAACGCCCACATCAAATCTTCAACCACTTCTCTCTTGTTGGGTTCCTTGCTAGTGTGTGCATTTGCGAGCTCGGCTAGAATGATCTCTTTTTCTGACTCGTCAGGGTAGCGACTAAAAGCAGACAGAAACAGGTGATCCAAAATTTCCTTGCTGGATAAATTCAATTTCAAGAAAGAAGAAATCGCATTTCCTTCAGATCGAAGTTTACCGTTGAGGGTTTCCCCATTTATCACGTGTAAAGCTTGTGAGATGCTGGGGTCAGAGGACCGCTCCTGGACGTCACACACCAGTCGTGGCGGCCGGCCAAAAGATTCCAAGAAATCTGATCTCACCTGAACGTCAGGTAACTGCAATGCACGCATCCCCTTTGGGTAACCCTTGAAAACAGATGCTTGCCCGGTAAGTGATGACAGCGCATCAAGAATCACTTCAGCTGGTAAGCGTTTGACTTCGTATTTTGAATAGTATTTTTTATCATGCTGGTTAGACGCGTTTGGAGTAGAAGAAATCTGATATGTTCCGGAATTCATAATTCGACGAATCAAATGTTTCAAATCATAACCGCTGTCCATTAGGTCTTTGACCAAAGCGTCGAACAACTCTTCATTTGAGGTTGGATTCGTCGCTCGTAAGTCGTCTGAGGGAACCACTAAGCCACGTGCGAAAAAATTGGCCCATACGCGACTTACGATATTCCGAGCAAAGTAGATATTGTTATCACTTGCCAACCAATCGGCCAGATGCTTCTTGCGGTCACTAATCGAGTCAAGAGCCAACTCTTCACCTTCCAGTGGTGTCGGTGGTAGTGGACGTTTGAGACGTGGATGAATTATATCCCCAAAATCTTTTTGAAACACAATCGAATCACCGGGTTCGTCTCCAGTTTTAATTCCGATTCTCGTGAATAGGTTAGCGAAGCGGTAATACTGTACTTGTGTCCACTTCTCAAGTGGATGATTATGGCAACGTGCACAGGTAAGTGTTTGCCCCATAAAGGCTTGAGTTGTATTTTCAGCTAACTCTATCGTGTCTTTGTGAAGAACAAAGTAATTCAATGCTCCGTTTTCTCGACTGCTGCCCGCAGAGGAAAAAATATCGTGCACAAACTTATCCCACGGCTTATTTTCAGCAACGCTATCCCGAATCCAATTGTAGAAGTCCCACAGTGCTGTGCGGTTCAAGTGGTTTTTATTTGTCGATACCAAAAGTAAGTCTGACCATTTGTAGGCCCAGTAATCTGCGTATTCGGGCCGCTCTAGGAGTTTGTCTATAAGCAGCCGGCGCTTGTTCGGAGTGGCATCTACAAGGAAACTCTTAACTTCTTCGGCTGTAGGTAGTACACCTGCAGCATCCAAGTAGGCTCGGCGCAGAAATGCAGAGTCGTTGGTTTGTTCTGATGGTGCAATGCGTAGCTTCCGCAGTTTTTTTAAAACTAGTTCATCAATGTAGTTGTTGACCTTCAACCGTTCGAAATCCTTTTCATCGACCGCGTTATCGTGAGGTACAGTGAGTCGCGTATAAATGACATGAGTGTCATAAGACACAGTAATTGCAACCTCACCTCGGCCGGTCATCTTTACCAAACCGTTTTGGGTGACTTCGGCTACTGTTGCATCGGTCGAATCGTATCTTGCCCAGCGGCTCACGTCTGCTGTATCGCCGGTAGAATATTCTGCTCTTACTACTAGTCGCTGTTGTGCGCCTGGGTCAAGTGTGGCGGTTCGAGGATACACCCTCAAGTTGACCACTTTGGGGTCATTATTTTTGGGTCCGGGAGCACCTGATGCAATCCACTCTGAGAGTACTTGATATTCGAGCGAGTTGACATCAATCTTCTTCCCCCCGCCGTGAGGGGTCGTCATAGTTGGTTTAAGCAGAAAGAGGCTCATGGCAGGATCAGCCAAGGAAATACGTCGTGCAGTTGCCTCACGTGTAAGTGCTGTGTAGTCAGCTGGTGGGTCATAACCACGAAGCGTCAGTTTAAGGCCATTTTTTCCGGCCGTAGCGCCGTGACATGGGCCAGAGTTACAACCTCGTTTAGTTAGTATCGGAATCACATGCTGCTGAAACCCCCAAGAGAAATCCTTACTCATGTCTTGTACATGGACCGTTATGCTTGCTTCATGTCCGTCAACTCGTGCGCGGACCACCGCTGAGCCATTCGTAACTGGTTGCAGGAGTCCACTCGTGTCGATGGAGACAATCTCTGGGTTTTCTGAAGTCCAAGTGACTTTTGCTGTCCAATCCCGTTGGGTGTCTTCTGTTTGCGCCTGTGCCAACAATTGCTGGCGTGCTTGTACGCCACGCAGTGTTACTGATGATGGAAGTATTTCGAGCCGTCCGACTTCAGTTTCGGCGCCAAGAGGCAGGAGAAAACCAAAACAGACCAACACCGCACCAAGAATTCTCATAGAGCAATCTTTCCGCAGAGCATCTATCTCACACTCCTTGTTTGGTGGCTGCTAAGAAAGTAGTTCATGTACCGGCTCCACTCCTCTATCCACCACGGGTAAGGGTCGGCCATTTGCTGACGGCAGCTCGGTTTCTAGATCAATGCCCAGTTGATGATAAATAGTTGCTACGATCTCTGCTGGACTGATTGGACGATCTGTCGGTTCGCCGCCGATCTTATCTGTCGAGCCGATGACTTGACCACCTTGCACACCGCCTCCTGCAGCTACTATTGACCATGCCTGAGGCCAATGGTCTCTGCCACCTGCCGGGTTGATTTTGGGTGTGCGTCCAAATTCACCGAGCGCGAGAATCATTGTATTGTCGAGCATTCCTCTATCACTCAAATCTTCTATGAGAGAGGTGAATGCATTGTCGAACATCGGCCCCACTAAGTCTCGATATCCACTGATTGGGCTGAACGGTGGCGATCCGTGAATGTCCCAAGTGATCTCATCAAAAACAGTTTCAAACATGTTGACGGTTACAAACCGTACTCCATTTTCAACCAAGCGTCTTGCTAGCAAACAACTCTGCCCGAAACGGTTTCGACCGTACCTATCCCTGGTAACGTCTTCTTCGCGATGAATCTCGAAGGCATCCCGTGCCTTTTCCGAGGTCATTAGCGTGTAGGCCTGATGAAACGTTGAATCTAGGAGGCGGGCATCCTGCGATGTTTCAAACTTACTAACGGTTTTATCCACCAGTGCTCGCCAATCCCTCCGCCGGTCGACACGTAGTGCCGACAAGTAGTCAGGTGGTAGCATGTCAGGAACTCTGAAGCCGGCTTTTGAAGGGTCAGCATTCAGGACGAACGGATCATGGCGTTTTCCCAAATATCCACCACTTTGACCTGGTTTGAAGTTGCCTCCTGTTGGCCCTATGATCTTCGGCAGCAATACATGGGGCGGAACATCCCCACTCGAGCCTTCGAGGTATCCTAAAACTGATCCGATGTGTGGATGCTCCATGCCACCTAGAGAAAGTCGTCCAGTCTGGAAAAGTTGGTGACCCATCGCATGTACGGCAGCTGCTTTGTGGTAACAGCTCCGCACCAGGGCATACTTGTCGGCATGTCGCGCCATCCGTGGAAAAATTTCGCTAATTTCCATTCCAGGGACGTTTGTCCTGATTGGCTTATGGGGGCCGCGGATCTCTATTGGGGCCTCTGGTTTCATGTCAAAAGTGTCAAGTTGAGAGGGGCCACCCACCAACATCAACATGATTACATTGATATCTTTGCTGGTATCTTTGATGGCACCGTTTGCTTGCATTTGCATGAAGTCAGACATACCCAAGCCTAAAAGGCTTAGTGAGCCCGCATGAAGGAAGTCACGGCGACGCATCCCGTCGCAGAATTCCACTGTCTTATCAGCATCGAGACGAAACATCAAATTTCCCCTTTCATGAGGCTCTAACACCCCATTGAAATGTTATCACAGTGTTACGAAATCTTGATAGATCCATAAAGATTAAGCGGCCAATTTATGATCGTAAAGTTTCCGTTGATGCATGTGATTTTCGAGAGGCCTGTAGAACTTTAAAGTGAGCCCTGTGTAGTATTCTGTCATAGGTACTATTGTTCTGACGGATGCTAATTTGAACTGGGCTGGACTTGTCAGGTGGGTTCTTCGTGGCCCGGTCTTCAGGCGATTGGTGCCAATGGTGCTGGTAGGCTTGTCGGCGATAGATGCACAGACTCCGGCGGGGAGTTTTTCGGGGCGTGTTTTTAATCTATCGGGTTCTATTGTGGCTGATGTTCTAGTAGATGCCACTGAACAAGCCACAGGGCGCCACTACGAAGCTCACACTGATACCACGGGTCGATACCGATTTCCATTGCTGCCAGTGGGTAGATACAGGTTATCTGCAAGTGCATCTGGACTTCGCTCTGCCCCAGTTATGGTGAGTCTAAGTGTTGGCCAACGTTGGCAGGTAGACATTTTGCTTCATCTTGACGCTGAAGTGACGAAAATCCATGTTAGTGATGCTACTCCTCTTCTAGATCCAGAAAATGTTTCATTGGGATTAGTTATTTCGCGAGCAACGATCTCAGATATCCCAGTTAACGAGCGTGAATTTCTTCAGATGTCGTTATTGTCTGTAGGCGTGACACCGGCTGCACCTGGTTCGGAACTTTCGCGTCAAAACAATAGTGGCCTACATGTGAATGGGGCTCGAGAGGCTTCAAACAATTTTTTATTGGATGGAATTGATAATAATGACCTTTACATCAACCGCCTAGTTGTCAGTCCACCGCTAGATTCAGTACGAGAGTTTAGGTTGTATGCTTCAGGTTATCGAGCTGAATACGGTCGTAGTGGGGGCGCTCAAATCAATGTAGTTAGCCGGAGTGGCAATAATCAACTACATGGCTCGATCTACGAATACCTGCGCAATGATGCGTTCGATGCCCGAAATTTTTTTGATAATACTGATCAGCCCACCCCGGTATTTCAGCGCAATCAGTTCGGTGCTTTTCTTGGTGGTCCGATAAGTCGAAGGAAAACTTTTTTCTTTACTGGCTATGAGGGTACACGCGTTGTCGACGCCATGACGAAAACCGCACGCGTGCCCGATTCTGCAAGCCGTGAGGGGGATTTCTCCAACTTGACGACTCCTGTGATTGACCCCTTTACCCAGCAGCCATTCCACAACAACCGCATTCCTGCAGAACGCATCGATCCTATCGCTCGAGAATTAGTCACGCGTTGGCCAATCTCCAACCGATCAGATGCAGTGCAGAATTTTATTAGTGCCCCTCGAGGCGAGCTGTCGATTGACCAGTTTTATGGCAGAGTAGACCACTACTTTAATGAAAGTAATACTTTCTATTCTAGGTATAATTTATCTGATGATAAAGGATTTAATCCATTCAATTATGGAAATACTAACATTCCTGGTTTCGGGAGCTTGGTCTTCAATCGCGCACAAAATTTTGCTGTTTCGGGGACACATTTCTTTAGTCCGTTGATGGTTTCTGAGCTGCGTCTTGGTTTTAACCGGTTACGGCGTGAGGTTTTACAGGAGAATATTGGCAAAGATATCGCAGGTGAATTGGGTATGACTGGTATCTTTGGTGATCGATTGTTTAGTGGGTTTCCGGCGATCAACGTAAACGGTTTCGATAATCTGTCCGATGATACGGCACTCCCAATTGTCAGGGACGACCAAACCTTTCATTTGGTGGGTAATGTTACACATGTTCTAGGTGAACACACACTGAAATGGGGTGGAGAGCATCGGTATTTCACAAATGAGGGAATTCAAGCTTTCTTTGGACGTGGTCAGTTGAATTTTCTTGGATCGTTCACTCAGAACTCGATTGGTGATCTTTTATTAGGGTTTCCGACTTTTACGATTCGAACCGTTATTGACAACCCCTTCCGGCAGCGTGCTTTATCGTGGAATGGATTCGTCCAAGATGATTGGCGTATCTCCAACCGTTTAAATCTTAGTTTTGGGTTACGTTATGAATGGAATAGACCCATTATTGATGCTGAAGATCGATTTACAACCTTTGATGTCAATTCACGACAACTCATACGTGCTGGTACTGATGGTCTTTCACGTTCAGGAGTTCGTAGTGATAGCAACAATTTCGCTCCACGGCTTGCAATAAGTTGGAATCCACGGGCGAATAATGACCTTGTTTTACGTGTTGGATGGGGAGTTTTTTATGACACGACAATCCTTGAAGCGAATTCCGGACTCTATTTCAATCCACCTTTTTTTGATTTACGTCTATTTTTCCCATCTCAAAACAATTTGCTGACTCTTTCAGACCCATTTCCATCTGGGTTCGGTTTCACACCACCGGCAACCGTCTTTACGATGGAGCCGGGATTCCGAACGGGTTATATGCAGCAAGGTAATGTGTCAGTTGCGAAAACACTATCAGACAACACAGTTTTGCGGGCATCTTATGTCGTGTCGAAAGGTACGAAGTTGCTGAGACAACGTGATCTCAACCAAGCTATGCCGGGTGAGGGGCCTTCCTCTTCACGTCAGCCCATCCCGGCTTTTGCCAACATAATCACTTTTGAATCAGCAGCATCGTCAACGTACCATTCGGGACAGTTTTCTCTCGAACGACGTTTTGCGCAGGGCTTGTCATTTAGCTTCGGGTATACGATCGGAAAGTCAATCGATGATGTTTCGGCTTTTTTGGCGACGGATGGCGATCCGAGTTTTCCACAAAACAGTCACAACCTGCGAGCTGAACGAGGCTTATCTACTTTTGATCAGCGAAGTCGTTTGGTAGCCACCGGAAGCTATTTGTCTCCGTTGGGTAGGCACTGGTTGACGAAGGACTGGCGACTTGACCTGATAACTGCATGTCAGACTGGCACACCACTGACGCCACAACTAGGTTTTGACAATAGTAACACTGGTAACACTGGGGCAATTGCTGGGGCAGATCGTCCTAATTTGATTGGTTACCCAAAAGTTGAGTCTCCCACCTCTGAACACTTTTTCAGCAGAGAAGCTTTTGCTATACCAGCCCCATTTACCTTTGGAAACGCTGGTCGCAATATTCTAACCGGTCCTGGCTTTGCCAGTGTTGACGTATCTTTGGGGCGAATTTTTCATCTTGGAACAACTGCGCGTCTCCATTTGCGTATTGAGGCGTTCAATATCTTCAACAGAACTAACTTTGACTTACCTGGTCGCATCATCGACCAGCCAGATTTTGGAGTTATCGCATCAGCTCGTTCGGCACGGCAAACCCAGTTAAGCCTTCGGTTAGAGTTCTAGACTTCTCGGAACAGTTTTAGATCTTGCGTGGTAATATCCCTATTTTATGAAACATCTGACCCAGAAAATATTCCCCCTGATTGTCGTCTCCTTTGTTTTTTTGACGCTACTTTTCGATGGCTGCAGTAGTGAGGAGGAGAAACTCTCGAAGCCAAATGTGGTCATTGTATTTCTTGATGATCTGGGATATGGCGACTTTTCAAGTTATGGACATCCAACAATAAAGACTCCTATGATCGATCAACTGGCGAGGGAAGGTCAGCGTTGGACTAGTTTTTACACTGCGGCGAGCGTATGCACCCCTAGTCGCGGGGCTTTGCTGACGGGAAGATTGCCAGTGCGCAATGGGTTGGCTGGGAAGCGTGCCAGCCACAGAGTTTTTTTCCCGTACTCTACAGGAGGAATTCCGCAAAGTGAGATTACTATTGCTGAGATTCTAAAAGGGCAAGGGTATAAAACCGCCGCAATTGGCAAGTGGCACCTCGGACATTTACCCCAGTATTTACCTACTCGGCATGGGTTCGATTCGTACTTTGGAATTCCATTCAGCAACGATATGGATGCGGTGGCCGAATGGAGTCTTGCAACGTTACTCGAGCCCCCTCATCCAGAGCACTGGGATATTCCACTTATGAGAGATGAGGAAACGATTGAGCGACCGGTCAATCAAAGCACTATTACTCGACGTTACACCGAAGAGGCAGTGAAGTTCGTCTCTGAGAACAGGGAAAATTCTTTTTTCTTGTACCTTGCGCACACTATGCCTCACACACCATTATTTGCAGGCGAAAAGTTTATCGGAACTAGCAAGCGAGGACTGTACGGAGACGTTGTCACTGAGATCGATTGGAGTGTTGGGCAAATCGTCTCAATCATTAAGGAGCTTAGGCTTGAAAGAAAAACGTTGTTCGTCCTTACTTCTGACAACGGTCCGTGGTTGTCGATGCTTGAACATGGCGGATCTGCTGGTTTGTTGCGTGAAGGGAAGGGGACCACTTGGGAAGGTGGGATGCGTGTGCCAGCTATTTTCTGGTGGCCTGGGATTATTTCCCCGAAGGTTGTTTCAGATATAGGGTCGACACTGGACATCTTACCAACCATCACCAGTTTTGTGGGTGCTGATCTGTCACCAGATCACATTTTGGATGGATATGATTTGGCGCCGATCTTGCTGGGGAAACAGCCGAGCCCGCGAAAGGAAATGTACTTCTATCGAAGACAAGAACTGTATGCTATACGGAAAGGTCCTTTCAAGGCTCACTTTGTCACTGAAGATGCTTTTGCGGACGATGTCGTACGCAAGGAGCATGACCCACCGCTGTTGTTTAACTTGGAACATGACCCGAGTGAGCAGTACAACGTTGCTAAACAGCACCCCGAGGTAATGGATGAGATCCAGGAAATGGTGCGCGATCATCAAGCAGTAATTAAAATCGTCGAATCTGAAGTAGCAAAGTATCGGAAATAAACCCTGGATGGAAATTTTGATCGACTTGACAAGGAAAAGGTAAAGAATAGTATCGTTTTCACGGAGATGATGGCTTGTCCTACATAGTTACTTGATTTCGGGATCGTTAGCCGATGCGGGTTCGTTGCCAAGATGGACACGTATCAAGTTAGTGTGATCTGTATAGAAGGAGCGGCTACCTGTAACTTCGAAAACCTGCGGATCGGCGTTGATAGTGTAGCCTCTTGGAGTGCCAACCATTGTGAACACATACCCAGATTTCAGGCCTGTGGAGAGGTCCTCTCCAATTAGATCACTTGCGGTAGCTGTCGGCGGGGCGTTGCCGGATGACGGACCTAGTTCTAGTAGTGTTTGAGCGAAGCGTCCGTAGGTTGAAAAATATTGGACTTGAGCGGTATTCAGGGTTTGAAGGGTACGAATGGCTGCCATCTCAAAAGCACTTCGGCGGGCCTGGGTAAGTTTCGGGATAGCGACTGCTGCAATGATCAGTATGATCGCTATCACTATTAGTAGCTCGATAATCGTAAAGCCGTTGCGTTTGCGTGGTTTCATGTACAACCTTCCGAGTTTACGTGCTGGTCACTCGCCGGGGATCGGCACAGTACAACCTCCTATTATATAGACGCTCCTCTGGGCAAAATAGTGCAAAATTAAGGTGCAATTTTTTCTAGAATTGATCCGGATGGCAGTTCTGGTCAGCTGGGTGCGTGCCTCGCAGGAATTGATTCTTAGATACCACCATGAACTTTGGTGTGGTACTCTGCGATCCGGTATTTTTAGAATACATTGCAATGTACTTAAGGATAAGAAATACACTTGAAAGGGAGCAATATGGTTAGGTTACATGGGTTACAGACGATAGCAACAGTCTTTATTCTTGCAAGCTTTGGCTGCGGTGCTGATAGTACAGATTCGACTTCTGGTGCTGTAGTAAGCACAGAACTATCACAGACGCATCACTTCGAAGAGGTGGCACCAGGGGTGTATTTCGCTACAGGCAGAGGTCCAGTGAACGTCGGGAGTAACTCCATGGTGGTAGTGAACGAGGATGATGTTCTAGTCGTTGATTCACATATTACGCCGGACGCGGCACGTCAGTTGATCACTTCTGTTGCAACGTTAACTAATAAACCAATTCGATACCTTGTTAACACGCACTTTCATTTTGACCACGCGTGGGGAAACCAATCGTTCCCCAAAGGAATTGAGATCATTGGGCATGAATACTCACGTCAACGACTTCTCGAGGATGTGCGTCAGAGTGAAGCCTATGTTGTAATCGGGAGCGAAGAATACCAGAAGACACAAATTGCGGCACTTGAGACACAGATTGCCGAAGCGAAAGAGGAACAGAAAAATTCACTCGAAACTCAATTGACAACATTGAAGCGTCATACCAGTGCCCTGGGCGAGGCTGAGCCTACCCCCCCGAATTTGACGCTAATAAAAAGGCTGACCCTGCATAGAGGATCACGAGAGATTCAGATGCATCATCTAGGCCGCGGACATACAGGTGGTGATGTGGTGGTGTTTTTACCGGTTGAAAAAGTCGTTTTCACTGGGGATCTGCTACCGGCAACTGCCCCGTACTTGGGTGACTCGTTCATGGAGGATTTTGTCGCAACGCTCGAGAGGTTAAAGAATCTTGATTTCGAGCTCATTTTGCCAGGTCATGGGTCAGTGATTCGTGATCGTGGTCATATCGACTACACACAGGACTACTTACGGAAATACTGGAAGGCAGTGAGGACCGCTCATTCCAAAGGGTGGTCAATCGACAAAACTGTGAAATTTGTTGATTTGACAGGATATGAGAATTACGCAGTGTTGCAGACGTCACGGCCAGAAGTTCGAAGGCTAGAGATAAAACGTATGTATGAGATCCTGGACGACAAAAAATAAACTACCGCACTTCATGGATCACTGTCACAGGTTCGTCGTGATAGATGACAGAAGTTCTGCATAGTTAGAATATAAAATGACAAGGGCGATCCGTCGTAACACGTTGGTTACGTGGATGAATAGGAGGGGGACTTGGGTACACTTTGGACTTGGGTGGCGATAGGAGTTGGGGGTGGCCTCGGAGCCATGGCACGTTTTCTAGTGGCACGCCAAATGAGCGTGATGCCGGGAAACTATTTACCATACGGAACATTGACGGTCAACGCTGTAGGATCCTGGCTGCTTGGTTTCTTGGCTGTTTCGCTGGTCGATCGTTCAGAAATCAGCGTTGCCTTGAGATTCGGGATAACGGTCGGTTTCCTGGGGGCTTTTACAACTTTTTCTGCTTTCAGTTATGAAAGCGTAGTGCTACTTCAGGAAGGTGCATTTGGGCGTGCCCTATTGAATATGAGTATGAATCTGGTGTTGTGTGTAACTCTTTGCTACGTAGGTATACAGATGGCTCGCGGATGAGGACCGAACACGTACAAGTCTCTTTGTTGTCTATGCTTGATTTGGTGACCCAATGAAGAAAATTGAGAGTCTTTTCACACTAGCTAAACAAGGTGATCCCGAGGCACAATTCAAACTAGGCAACGAGTATGTTTTTGGGAAAAATGTACCTGTGGACCATGCTAAAGCGTTGAAATGGTACAGAAACGCAGCTGAGCAAGGAGACGCCAAAGCGCAATTTAACCTTGGTTACATGTGTCGCAATGGAGAGGGTATGCCGAGCGATTACGTGCAGGCATATAAGTGGTACAAGCTGGCAGCGGTGCACGGAAATACAAACTACCAAAAGCTTCGAGATCTAGTTGCTAAGAGGTTATCTCCCGATCAGCTCGCTGAAGCGGAAAAGCTTGCGAATGCGTGGAAGCCGAAAACGTGGCAGGAGCTAAAGGTGCAAAAATAGACACCCGCTGACGCTTTCTGTATCCCTTTACCTCGAAAACAAATTTTCACCGACGAGCTGACCTTAACTTTCGATGATTGAAGGGTCGATAGAGCATGCGGGAGTGCGTCTTATTCTTGTATCATTATCTGAATTATGAGACAGGACAGGATTTCAGAAGCCTGGAGCAATACATTTGCACAGCAGTTTCGTAGTGATCTCATTACTCACTGGCACAACGAAAGAGAGTACACCCTTGAAGTTCTAGAGGCTATGCCGGCAGAATACTTTTCTTATAAGCCGGCCGTTGCGCAGAGCACTTTTGCGGAACAGTTAAGACACACTGCCCGTGCCAATGCACTCTACTTTTCTGGCTTTGCGAAGGATGCTCAGGTTCCTATTGATCCGACTTCGTTAGATAAGGATTCGCTAAGAGAATACGTCTCTGCAACCTTTGCATATGTGGAGTCTATTCTTTCCAATCTGAGTGAATTGGACTTCTTTCGTCGGGATCTCGACATGCCTTTTCCAGCAGAACTTCATACGGCACAAGATATTTTTCTACGTGCTTACAGACACACGGCTGACCACCGCGGTCAGTTAATATGCTACTTGCGGCTGAAAGGCATTGCACCACCTCAGTGGCGATTCCCTCCAAATGGAGGATAGTGAACGGTTCTAGCGAGGTAGTATACTCGGCAGACTCGACTCCCTTAACTTGGTTGCAGTTTTCTATGTCCAGCCGCTTTTTTATCATGTGCTGTCAGTCAATTTTGAAGTCTTTGACGCTAGTATTACTAACGTTTGTTACTAACTCTCCAGCATGGGGGCAACGCATGGAAGGAGACCTGACAATTTTGATTCGTGACTCAGTAGGTCAAGTTCTATCTGCCCATGTTGAACTGACGAATCCGCTGGCTGGGTTCACAATTGATGGTTATGCTGATGCCAAAGGAAAGCTACATTTTCGGCATTTACCCACAGGAGCCTTTGAGCTACGGATTGATCACCCAGGTTTTCACTCGCAGAGTGAACGAATTGCAATTTCTTCTGCTTTACCTATTGTTCGGCAATATGTCTTGAAGATTGCCTCACTCAAAACAATTTTGACCGTTAAAGAAAATGCATCGCTTGTTCATACTGGTCAAGTAGGAACAGCATCCCGGATTGGACGAACACGTCTCAATGAAAACCCTTTTAGCACAATGGGGCGAAGCATGATAAATGCTGTTAATACTTTACCCGGGTGGTTGCTTGAAGCGAACGCTGTACTCCATCCTCGAGGGTCAGAGTATGACACCCAATATGTCATAGACGGCATGCCACTTTATGACAATCGGTCATTGGGTTTTGTGTCTGGTTTTGATGATGGTGAGTTCGAGGCTGTGCATGTGATTACAGCTAATATTCCAGCTGAGTTTGGGCGTCGCCTAGGTGGAATTATCGAACTTGCAACGCGTCGACCAACTACCAATGGTCGACACACCGAACTTACCGTGCGAAACGGTAGTTTTTCTACTACCGAAGGTATATTTTCCAGTCAACACCGTACAGATGGAGCGGTCTTTTCCTTTGGTTTGCGTGGTGGCCACACGGACCGTTATCTGGACCCACCTTCGCTTGAAAACTTTACCAATCGTGGCAGTTCAGCTGGGGTCAACGTAGGGTTTGAGCATGATTTTAATGAACAGGATCGAATACATCTCTATCTTCGTTCAGCGCGCTTAAATTTTTTGGTCCCAAATACGATTGAACAACAGCTCGCCCAGCAGCGCCAAGACCGGCAAAGTGGAGAAATTTCCACGCAACTTCATTTTCAGCACGTTTTCTCGTCACGTGCAATGATCGCGGTGCGGAGTATGGTTCGTGATGTCGGGACCAAATTGTGGAGTAATTCTTTCGCAACACCGGTATTCACCGAACAGAACCGCGGCTTTCGTGAAGGAGTTCTCGCTAGCACTGCCACGTTCGAGACTGGACATCAGATAATCAAATTTGGTGGTGACTATCGCACCACCAATCTAAGAGAACACTTCTTTTTTAGACAAACTAAACCCATCTTTTCTAACAGTTTTCGGCTAGATGATAATCGACGGGTTACCGATGCAGCGGCATTTGTGCAGACAAATTACCGGCGAGGTGGCTTGGCGCTGGGGATTGGTTTGCGAGCTGATCATCATCACATTTGGGATAACGAAAATGGTCTTAGTCCAAGGCTAGGCCTCTCATATTACTGGGCACCGGGGGATCTGATTTTACAGACTTCTTTTGATAGGGTATTTCAGACCCCTGCTAATGAAAATTTGTTACTGAGTGCTTCTCAGATGGCACGCTCCCTTGACGACGCCGAAGGTTTTTTGCCGATTCCTGTATCGCGTGCAAATTTCTATGAAATTGGCATTACAAAACTTTTTAGTTCCTCTCTTCGATTAGATGTAAAACATTATTGGCGGAACTTTAAAAACTATTATGACGATGATGTTTTTCTAAATACTGGCATCAGTTTGCCGATCAGCTTCCATAGTGCACGGATAGAAGGCACAGAGATTAGTCTCGAAATGCCGAGCTACCGAAGACTAGGGGTTTATCTCAGTTATTCCAACATGCTTGGAAAAGCCACATCACCAGTTACGGGTGGTCTTTTTGTCCAGGGTAATGAAGCAGATGAATTGCGTTATATAACCTCAATTTTTCCGATCAGTCAAGACCAAAGAAATACTGTCAGCCTTATCATGCGATATGAATTCAACTCCCGAACGAGACTATCCGTTGCCGCTCGTTATGGCAGTGGTTTGCCAGTCGAGCTTGATGACGATGACGATGACCATGACGAGGGGAGCGACATTTCGGAAAACCTGGTGGACAATGACCTGGATGATCACGCCGAACAATTGATCCCTGTGGCGATTCTTCGGCAGATTAATTTTGCGCGAAGTCGCATCCGACCTAATTTCCAACTTGATCTTTCACTAGGGGTAAAAATTTGGGAAAAAGGTCGTCGCGCAGTAGATCTACAATTTGACGTTACCAATAGTACTAATCGCCTCAATGTAATCAACTTCTCAGGTTTATTTTCAGGGACTGCACTTGCACCGAATCGAATGGTCGGAATTCATTTAAAAACCCGATTTTGACTGAATTCACTTAAGTAAAATTTGATCGATCCATTTTTGAGTAGTAGTTTCAACGTGTTAGGTTGAACAGCAAGTGTTTACATATTTGGAGTGTTTCATCACAATGAGAACCCGGTTACACTTGTGCTAAGACAGTGCCCTGCAAATTCTAGTGTGGTGAAATCTCTCAAAGGATTTTTGAGAGTTGAGAAATTGTTGATACAGCGCTGTAGAGATCTAAATTGAAGCAACCTGGTAGCGTTCTCGTTTTTTTTGCATTACTCGTACTTGTTTGTAGCGGTGCGTTAGTGCTGTGGGTTAGCCCAGAGGAAACCCTACCCGTCACTCTTGACGAATCACCACAGCAACTTCAAGAAATCCTCAGGGTTTACCGAGACGAGACAGCCCTAAAGGAATTTCTTCGACCTATTCCACCCAAAGAACCTGAGGAAGCTCTTAAGACGTTTGAAACGCTCGGAGGATTCCGCATGGAATTGGTCGCTCAGGAACCTATGGTGAGAGACCCTATAGCTGCCGCATTCGATGAAGATGGACGCTTGTATGTTGCAGAGATGATTGATTATCCATATCAGCCTTCCATGGACCTTAAGGCTAAGGGCCAGATTCGATTATTGGAGGACATTGACGGTGATGGTCGGTTTGATCGTAGTCACATATTTGCGGACCAGTTGCTGTGGCCATCCGGTATCGTCCCTTGGAAGCAAGGAGTATTTGTCGCTGCAACGCCAGACATCTGGTACATGAAGGACACAGACGGTGATGGTATTGCGGATATTCGGAACCGCGTGTACAGCGGTTTTGGCCGTGACGGTGAACAGTACATGCTCAACAACTTGATTTGGGGTGTGGATCACTGGATTTATGGAGCTACGGCTGGTAATGGCGGCACAGTTCTCTCGTTAATCGACCCCGATGCCGAGCCAATCTCCGTTAATGGGCGGGATTTCCGATTCGACCCCGTTAGCGGTGTATTTGAGACAACTACGGAAACCTTTCAGTTTGGCAACACCTTTGACGATTGGTACAACCGATTTGTTTGCAATCAAGGTGTACCAGCAAGGCACGCCATTTTGCCGGACCGTTACATGGTACGTAGTCCCTATTTACTGGATGTCTCAGGAGTTAATTCTCTAGTCGATGGATGGACACGACTCTATAAAATCAGCCCTATCGAAGCCTGGCGTAGTATCCGTAGGGCAAGACGTATTGCTGCTGGTCGCGACCCGACGAGCCCCGGTGTCGATCACAAGTACCTGACTGCTGGAGCGGGATTGACAGTTTACAGAGGAGATGCTTATCCCGAGAAGTATCGAGGGAATCTCTTCATCGGAGCATCCACTGCAAACTTGGTACATCGTCGGGCTCTTATCCCTGACGGTCCGACTTTTCGTTCAGTCCGGGTTGATAAAGAGACTGAATTCGTTCGATCCACCGACAACTGGTTCCGACCTGTCAATTTTGTGAATGCACCTGATGGAACGCTCTATGTACTGGATATGTCCAGAGAGTTGATCGAATCGGTGCATGTCGCGACGAAGGTTATTAAACATCTTGACTTGATGCACGGTCAAGATCGAGGACGCATTTACCGTATGGCTCCAGAAGGCTTCAGGAGTCGTACTCCACATAGCTTAAGTCGGGCAACGACGGAAGAACTCGTGGAACTACTTAAAAACTCCAATGGTTGGCACCGCGAAACAGCTCACCGATTGCTTTATGAGCGTCAAGACCGTATAGCAACAGATCCGTTACGTGCGGTAGTACATGGAAGTTCGAATTCGCTTGCACGCATGCATGCACTATGGTCCCTAAAGGGATTAGATAGGTTAATCACTCCCGATATTAGTCACGGATTGTCTGATGTGGTTCCTGGGGTCCGTCGACATGCCGTTCGACTTGCGGAATCGCAGTTACGAAGCTCTCCGGTTTTGATTGATCAAGTTTTAAAACTTGCCGAAGATGATGATCCGCAGGTCCGCTTGCAGGTGGCTCTGACACTTGGTGAGAGTCCGGATTGGCAGAACTCACGAGCTGTCTCGGGGTTGCTCATGATTGCCAAGAGAGACTTTGCGAATCGATGGATTCGAACTGCCCTACTCAGTTCGGGTGTTGAAATTGCTGATGCTTTACTGGTGGCACTTGTTGAAGATCAGACCTTTCTTAGTGAGAACGATGGTGTCGTTTTGTTGACTCAACTGGCTCAGATGATTGGTACTCGGAACTACAAGCCGATGCTCCACCGGGTTTTGGAAACGATTGCAGTCCATCCCAATATGGTTCGTAACCCAGACATACAGGAGATCGTTTTGATGTCTATGGCAGATGGTCTAAGTAGGGCAAATGCACGACTTGTGGATGTCGGTAGTCAGTTGCCAAATGTGAGGGAAATCATTGATCGTTTGTTCGAGGATGCCCGTAGGGATGCACTTTCAGATCAGATTGCTCCCAGTCGGCGCATCCAGTCTATCCAGTTGTTAAGATATGACAACTTCCAGCAAGTTGAGCAGCCACTAACTGAGCTGATTCATCCGCGACATTCAGAGTTGCTACAGATATCGGCGATTTCAGCTCTGACAGAACACAACCATCCTCGGGTAGCATTAATTCTTCTCAAGGTATTGGAATCTTGCAGACCGCGTGTGCGTCGTCGGATTTTGGAGCAGTTACTTTCCAGAGAGCAATGGACTATTAGTCTACTCAAAACGATTACTCAGGAGTCAATGTTGCTTCGTGAAATGGATCCTTCACAGAGAAGTCTCCTTATGGAACACCGAAACAATGCTATTCGGGCGCTTGCCGAAAAGCTCTTTGTTGCAGATAGAGTGACGCAACGTGACGAGGTTTTAGCTTCATTTCAGCAAGCACTAACACTGGAAGGTAATCGAGTACGTGGGAAAGAAGTCTATCAACGAGAATGCGTTGACTGTCACCGTTTGGGAGTTGATGAACACCCAGTTGGCCCTAACCTTTTAGCGGGATCGCATGACGACCCTGAGGTGCTATTGGAGCATATCCTTAACCCAAATCGAAACGTGGCTCCCGAGTACATGAAATACACAGTCACAGATCAAAATGGGATCAGCTACACCGGGATGATTGCGATGGAGACAGCAACGAGCATAGTTCTACAACGAGGGGAAGACGACCGGGACGCCATCTTGAAGAGTAATATTGAAGAAATTCGCAATCTCGGTTATTCGCTGATGCCTGAAGGTATTGAACACGGTCTCGATTACCAGGAAATGGCGGATCTGATCGAGTTCATAGTGAGCTCACAGTACGACCCTGGTAGTGATCCTGGAGCGGTCACTCCTGTGACACACAGATGAATACGGTTTCTATTGACATTTTTTTAAGTATTTTCACGGCACACGGGTTTGTCCTGTGTCGGTTATCCTTATTCTCGGAGGAGTGAAGTATGCCCGTAAGAGTGTCAGCGGTCATTGTCTTATTTGCCGTAACGAGTGTGATATGGTCTTGCTCGCATGCCAGCACGGCATTTCTTCCCATTCCGGACCGTCTCGTTGTACTAACCTTTGACGACGGCAATAAGTCGGATCTGGCTTTTGTGGCACCTTTACTGAAGCAATATGAATTCGGGGCCTCCTTTTATGTCACAGAAGGTCTCGGGTATCACAATGATGTTCGTAAGGAACGTTATATGAGATGGGCAGAAGTACGTCGTTTGCATGAAATGGGGTTTGAGATTGGTAATCACACAGGTGATCACCCCAACATGACAACGTTGCCCAAGGCCCAGATTCGCGAAAACTTAGAATTGATTGAGAGGCGTTGCGTAGAGCATGACATACCCTTCCCGCAAACCTTTGTGTACCCAGGTTTTCACCACAGTTTGCCGGTTGTGGAAGTGCTCGCTGAGAAAGGGTATACATTTGCTCGCCGAGGCATCCGGCCGGAATACCTAGATCGAGGCCATGGTGAGAGAGGACGAGCGTATGACCCACAAGTAGACCACCCTTTACTCATCCCAACCACCGGTTATGTGGGTACGTATTGGCAGTTTGAAGATTTGGTTTGGACTGTTGACCAGGCTAAAAACGGCAAGATCGCTGTGCTGGTCTATCACGGAGTGCCAGGACTCGAGCATCCTTGGGTCAGTGCCGAACCGGAACATTTCGTTCGTGACATGGCGTATCTTAAGGATCAGAATTGTACGGTCATAGCTATGCGTGATCTACGGAAATATGTCGATTCGAAAAAAGGCCCTATAAGTCCCTACGAGCCAATTAGTTTCTTTGAAAAACGTGCTAACTCCGAACGCCAAGTTCGGACCACGAGTGTCCCTCATCAATGTGCTCGTCGCGTCATTCCGGATGTTAAAAACAAGATTGTCGGGAAATGACACGCCTCCTGTAACCCAAAATAGACCCTGTGCATCTAATGTACGGTTACGATAAAGCGATCGCTTTCTTAGTTAAGCCGAGACCTATTAATGTAACCGGCAATTCATAGAAGTTGGAGGAGAGAACAGTGAAAAAACTACCCAAGATTACCATGTCAGTTATTGTTGCAGGATTGGTAGTGTTCCCCCTCTTAGCGAAGAGTGCGGAGGATACGGCCCCATTGGAAACAAAGGTTAGAAGGGAGTTGCTGACGCTGTCCCAGTACAGCTTATTCGACAACTTAGAATTTCAAATCAACGGTGGTTTAGTGACTTTACTGGGGCAAACTGTTCGACCGACAATCAAGAGTTCCGCTGAACGGCGTCTAACTCGATTAGAGGGTGTCACTGGAGTTGACAACCGTATTGAGGTTCTTCCTGTGTCGTTTTACGACGACCATCTGCGATTGCGAGTAGCACGTGCGGTGTACGGAAACCCCATTCTGATGAAATACGCTACAGGGGCTCGCCCTAGGATACATATCATTGTCAAAAACGGTCGGGTCACACTTGAGGGTGTTGTCAATCAAGAGGCTGAAAAGCACGTTGCGGTTCATGTAGTTCATGGTGCCGGTGGGGTTTTTTCGGTCACCGATAATCTTCGAGTTGATAAGAGAAAGAAGAGTTGAATTCCTTCCTCGAGCCTGTGGTGCATTGTTATGTTCCACAGGCTCATCCTCCAGCCCACAAATTGAGTGATATTCAGTCAAAAGATGGAATCACTTTTGGTAACCACCTAGGATGAGGTTTACGTGGAGGGGCACCCACAATTTCTCCAGTGGGTTAGGAAACAATGGAAACTAGCAACGACCACTCCATCAAAATTGGTATTTCCGCTTGTTTGCTTGGAGACCGGGTCCGCTACGATGGCGGTCATGCTCGAAACCATTTTTTCACGGAAACTCTAGTACGCTTTGTTGACTTTGTGCCAGTCTGTCCTGAAGTCGATATCGGTCTTGGTACCCCTCGGGAGACAATTCGCTTGGCGCAGATTGGTGAAAAGGTTCGACTTGTTGCGCCAAAGAGTGGTGCAGACCATACGTTCAAAATGCAACGTTATGCGAAGAAAAAGGTTTGCGATTTACTGACGCATGATTTGAATGGATTTATTTTTAAGAAAAACTCTCCTTCATGTGGGTTATATCGTGTCAAGATTTACGGTAAAAATGCTTTGTATAGGGCTGTTGGGCGGGGAGTATTCGCAGATACTTTAACTAGCCTAGTGCCTTTATTGCCGGTTGAAGAAGAAGGTCGCTTAAATGATCCCAGGCTGCGTGAAAATTTCTTTGAACAGGTTTTTGCACACCGACGTCTCTGCAAGCTCTTTCAGGCACGCTGGAAGCTAGTAGATCTTATAACGTTTCAAGCGTCGGAAAAGCTTTTACTGAAGGCTCATAGTCCTCAGATACAGAGAGAGCTCGGCAAGTTGGTTGCGCAAGCGAAGACTGTCGCGAAACCACATTTAGCGGAAAAGTACAAACGTCTCTTCATGGAATCCTTACGGAAACCTGTTTCCGTTGGTCGACACGTCAATATCCTTCACCACATAGCAGGGCCGCTCAACAAGACACTTTCCGCTCAAGAAAACTCTGAGCTCGTCGGTGCGATTCAGGATTACCGCAGTCAACTTGTCCCACTCATTGTGCCGATCACTCTTGTTCGCCATTTCACTCGACGTTATGAGATTAACTATTTGATGGGGCAGACCTACTTGGAGCCTCATCCGAAGGAGCTACTGTTGAGAAACCATACTTAAACGAGTGATGTTTTTTGGCGACTCGTCAGAGAGAACTGCCCAATGCCCCCGATTTTTTTGTGCAGCAATACATCTACTCCATAGGAAATATCAAAGTATTTTTATCAATAACTTACATGTAACCATGCGGATATTGGCAGTGATAAAAAAATTCAATTGGAGCGATAGAAATGTTCTTCTTGTGTTAGTTCCTGGCGGCTTCTACCATAAGACCCATACAGCACGCGGGTTTTGCGTGGCGCCGCAATTATTTGCGCAGAACGTTTCGCCCCGTACGAATATCTCAGAATTTAAGGATTGAGGAGGACACAGCATGAAGTTTCGTATGTTATACACACTTGTGGTCAGTGCGGTGGCAGCTATGATGCTGGCGCCTAGCGTGGCTAGGGCGGAAGATACTCTCAACTCGGGCGACACGGCATGGATGCTCACATCGAGTGTTCTAGTTCTCTTCATGACAATACCTGGGTTGTCACTCTTTTATGCCGGACTTGTTCGTGCAAAGAATGTTCTGTCGGTGATGATGCAGTGTTTTGCCATTACCTGTATGGCTACCATTATCTGGACCGTCTACGGTTATGGGCTGGCATTTGGCGACGGAGGCTCTCTAAATAGTTTCATTGGTTCTGGCAAGCTTTTCCTGGATGGGGTCGGAGTTGATACCGTCTCGGGCACTATTCCGGAGTCGGTTTTCCAAATGTTTCAACTTACCTTTTTTATCATCACTCCAGCCCTGATAGTGGGTGCTTTTGCTGAACGGATGAAGTTTTCATCGATGATGATATTCATGGCTCTTTGGCTGACGGCTGTCTATGCTCCGGTGTGTCACTGGGTCTGGGGCGGCGGATTCCTTGGATCGGATGGCGTGCTTGATTTTGCAGGTGGTACGGTCGTGCACATAAACGCTGGAGTCGCTGCACTCGTACTGTGTATTGTTCTTGGAAAGAGGAGCGGATACCCAACAGCAGAAATGTCTCCTAATAGCCTTGTCCTAACGGTGGTAGGCGCGTCGATGCTATGGGTCGGCTGGTTTGGTTTCAACGCAGGAAGTGAGCTTGCTGCCGACGGTGTGGCGGGGATGGCGATGGCTGTCACGCATATCGCTACAGCAACAGCCGGGTTCACATGGATGTTGATCGAGTGGAGAAGCCATGGCAAGCCGAGTGCTCTTGGTATTGCGACTGGTGCTGTTGGTGGACTTGTTGCAATTACTCCGGCCTCAGGTTTCGTTGGCCCAATCGGTGCCATCGCGATCGGTATTGCGTCGGCAATCTGTTGTTATTATGCTGCCGGTAGCCTCAAGCGAGCTATGGGATATGATGACTCTCTCGATGTATTCGGTGTACACGGAGTAGGTGGATTTGTCGGAGCTATCTTAACCGGTGTATTTGTAGCAGAGGCATACGGTGGAGCAGGACTTGCCGAGGGAGTGACCATCGGTGCACAAGTTGGAAAACAGTTCTACGGAGCTGTCGCCACCATCGTTTACAGCGGTGTTGTGACGCTTATCATTGCCAAAGTGTTGGATGCGACGATGGGTCTGCGTGTCTCTTCTGATGAAGAGCAAGAAGGACTCGACGTTGCTCTCCATAACGAAAGAGGCTTTTCGCTCTAGGGAAAGGAATTGGCGGCCATCACTTTACCCTAGGTGCTGATGGCAGTTTGCCCTTTCTATTTTTGCCCCTCAGGCGAACAACGCTTGGGGGGCATTTTAAGTTCCTATCGCAGACCTACAAAGTATGTGCGCAGGTTTAATGCACTTGACGTGGTTTACACAGATGGTTGGTGGCTTTGTTTACCGACCGCTTTTGATGGGATGGTGACGGTTGCGGGTATCGTCGATATCACATTGTTAGGGGCTTGTCACGGAGTTTTCACCATGGGCACAAAGCGTACAGGCAATACCGAGCGTCGATGAATCTTTCCAGCCGAATCTTTTGTTACTAGAATCAACTCTTGGTGGCCGTTAACAGGACCAATCGGCGCCACCAATCGACCGCCGGGTTTAAGTTGATCGATCAGCGTCTGCGGTAACTCAGTTGGTGCAGCTGTAAGAATAATCCGGTCGAACAGAGCCTTGTCAGGTAGCCCTAGATATCCGTTGCCAATTGAAACCGTAACGTTGCCGTACCCAAGGTTTTCTAGTCGCTGTTGGGCACTCCGTCCTAGAGATTCCACAATCTCAATACTGAAGACTTGCTGAGCCAAAAGACTCAGTACCGCGGCGTGGTAACCGCAGCCAGTACCAATTTCAAGTACCGTGTGTGATTTCTCGAGTTCGAGAAGCTCACACATGAAAGCAACCATGTATGGTTGCGAAATTGTTTGACCCTCGCCGATAGGGAGAGGGTGATCAGCGTAGGCATCATCGATGAATTCAACTGGGGCAAACTTGTGACGAGGTACGACCAGCATCGCATCAAGTACGCGTGGGTCGCGCACTCCACGAGCTTCGATTTGCTCACGCACCATCATCATTCGGTGTCTCCGATAAAAATCATTAACTACCTTGTCGGTTCCGATTCTTTGCCAAACCCTTGTATGGTTGGTTTTTTCAGGCAAAAGGTCTATCTGAGACCCAGCCGGGGCATCACCGCAAGACAACATCCATATAAGCCCGCCTCCAAAGATAACTGCACCAGCAGGGTTTTTGGATAGAGTCAGAGCCCCCAGTATTTCGCTCTGAACAGCTTTCATATTTTTTGTTGTTATTTTAGTTGCTTCTTCGTCTAGTTTAGTGTCTTCTTGCCCGTCAGACTATAACCACTCTCTCTCGGCACGAATTAGATCATCTCCCAAGACTTGAATAGCTTCTTGTTCCGCACGGTCTAAGGTTATATCCACTTGTTCTGGGCCCTCCGACACTGAAGCTATAGATACTACCGACCGTTGGTGATCGTTTTGAAATGCTGTTTCCGAAATTGAAACGTTACAACGGTTGCGGATGCGTTCCTTCAATCGTCGCAATACTGCTCGTTTGACCTTGAGGGATTTAGAACCACGCACTAGGAGTTCAATAGTAAGTAGCCCAACCATTACGTCGACAGCCCTGAGGTTAATATTCATTTTCCCGCATTCATTTTAGGGGGTCGTATTGATATGGCATCTAAAAAGGGTAGATGTGTCTCTAACTAAACGTGTAAGCTATCCAGAACATGAGAAAATTCGATTCTAATAAACCCCTGAACTCTTTCGATTTTAGAGGAGAAGTAGCAATTGTTACTGGTGGCGCACAAGGAATCGGCTATGCAATCTCTCGTACCCTTGCGGAACTGGGAGCAGACGTGATCATTGCGGATAGGGATGCAGATGCAGTGACTATCGCATCTGAGAACGCAGGTAATAGAACTCAAGGTTTTTCTTGCGATGTCACAGATGCGCAACAAGTAGAAGAGCTTATGAATGCGACGTGGCAACGTTTCGGGCGCATAGACATGGTAGTTAATAATGCAGGCACGGCTATTCGGGATAGTTCAGTTAATCTTTCGCTCGAGGATTGGCAGAAAGTTGTTGACGTCAATATGACGGCCGTTTTTTCCGTTGCAAGAACAGCTGTTCGAAGACACCTTGGACGTGATAATAAAAACACAGTGCTTCGAATTGTCAATATGGCGTCAGTGATGGGCTTATCAGGAGGAGGAATCTACCCAAACCCTTCTTATCAAGCCACTAAGGGAGCAGTGATCAACATGACTCGAGCTATGGCCGTCGAGTGGGGTTCTGATCAAGTTAGAGTAAATGCCTTAGCTCCTACTTGGGTTCGCACTGAACTTATGGCCTCACTTCTCGCTGACCCGAAAATAGTGAACCAAATGGAGGCTGCCATGCCATTAGGGCGTCTAGCGGACCCAGATGACGTTGCGGGTGCAGCAATGTTCCTCCTAAGTCCAGCTGCATCGATGATCACGGGTCATACTTTAGCTGTCGACGGCGGATACCTTGCTCAATAACTTAAGCGTGTCACATTTTAGAAAGTCCACCCGTGCCGGTGGGATTTGGACTCATTGAGTTTTTTCTTGATTTGACGAACTGTAGAAAAGGTTCCGAACAGCACCATGCCTCCGATAAAGACCCAGATCCAGGAAGGTATATTTTTCCCAGCAACGGCCAAGTATATGTAGGAGGAGACGAAACAGAACGAGGCACATATCGCGGGCAACAAGATAGATCGGCCCCGCTTCACATTACGTACTAACCAAGCAACTGAGATGACAAAGAAGGGGATCGCGCCTACGTAGATAAGTCCGAAGATGAGCGGATCTACGCCATATTTGGCGCCTAGAGTGAAAAACCAATGCTGTAGTTCTGACGACATACTTGATTTGACGAGCTGTAGAAAAAGCCAGGTACAAAACCCGCTATCTTTTCAGATCTAAGCAATAGATTGAAAGTAAAAACGTTACCACCCTTGTGGATCAAGCGACCCTTGGTTCGATGTCAGATGTCCGCACCAATCTTGTTGCCTACCTATTGTGGGGTGCAACCTGTTATGGTGAAGGTGTCATTGCAGGTCGCAACCACGCGGCCCACGGCGCACAGCAGGGCCCCTTCCAGGATCGCGCCGTTTTCTTTTCGCTTCTACCTATCACTGTTGTATGGGTTCGAATTATAGCGATGTTCAACACTTGTTGGTACATCCACAGGAATATTTTTCTTATGTCGCACACGACTTTTCACCGAACCACTGGGTTCGACCAATTTTCTTTAGCACCCCTAGTACAGCAGGGTGTTACCGAGGCCGGTTTTTCCGAGCCCCGGCCGATTCAAGTACAGACCATCCCTGCAGCACTAGCTGGTGCTGACATTCTCGGCCTTGCGCAAACCGGAACTGGCAAAACAGCTGCGTTCGCATTGCCTATCATCGAACGCTTAGTTGCCGAACGTAGGCCCGGCCCATGTGCACTCATCTTGGCGCCCACTCGGGAGCTTGCCATGCAAATTCATAGTGATTTCGAACGGCTAGCTAAGTTTACCCGCCTTAAAGTCATCACGGTTTTCGGAGGTGTGTCCGAGCGACCACAAGTTCGTGCCCTACGTGATCAGCCCGACATTGTAGTTGCCTGTCCTGGCCGTCTTCTCGACTTGATGCGGCAGGGCAAAGCAATGTTGGCGCAAATCAAGATCCTCGTTCTTGATGAAGCCGATCAAATGTTCGACATGGGTTTTCTGCCAGACATCAAGAGCATCTTGGCAAAGCTACCGCCTAGACGTCAAAACCTTTTGTTTGCTGCAACCATGCCCAACGAAATTCGTACACTAGCTAATCGGGTTTTAGATCACCCCCATGTCGTTGAACTAGCCCATTCGACCCCAGCTGCAACTATTGAACACGCTTTGTTTAGGATCGAATCAGATCAGAAGATCGGCTTGCTTAAACACCTTCTGGACAGCGATGGATTTACATCTGGAATCATTTTCTTGCGAACCAAGCACCGCGCTCGACGGCTCGGTGTCCAGCTGAACCAGATGGGTCATAATGCCGTTGCCTTGCAGGGAAACATGTCTCAGAGACAGCGGGACCTCGCCATGGAAGGTTTTAGACAAGGGCGGTTCAATATTCTTGTGGCAACTGATATTGCGTCCCGTGGCATAGATGTTGCTGGAGTATCACACGTGATCAACTTTGATGTCCCAAACACTCCTGAAGCCTATACACACCGTATTGGGCGAACCGGACGATCTGAACAAAGCGGCAAAGCCTTTACGTTCGTCTCACGGGAAGACACAAAGATTTTGCGGGTTATCGAACGCAGCCTAGGTAAGACTATATGCCAACTTCCATCACCGAAATTGAACTCGACAGCCGTCCATTCCGCAAAAACCCGACGACCGCGTTCTCGTAAACGACGGTCAACCCGCGGTGGTGTGAGTGGTTCTGGAAAAGTATTGTCCTCCTATAGGACTGCGAATAAACGGTAGTTGATCCGGAATAGCTCAGTAGCCCTCGTCATCTAAGGCTAAAACCATGATTTTATCGTTTATGGGCTTTCTGCTTGCTTTTACGCTAATCGGATTATCGTCTGCTTGGCAAAGTCGTGGAACACGCCACGATTATTACCTGGCACAGAATACGGTCAAACCTTGGTTGGTGGGTCTGTCTGCAGTCGCCAGCAACTTTAGTGGCTATATGTTTATTGGATTGATCGGCTATTGCTATGCCACAGGTTTGGCCTCAATCTGGATGATGGTCGGTTGGCTTCTGGGGGATTTCCTTTCCTCGCTATTTGTTCATTCCCGGCTACACAAAGCAACTAGTAATTGCGATGAAGTGAGTTATGCAGGTGTGCTAAGCAACTGGTATGGCGGCAACAACAGTAGACTACAGCGCTTAATTGGCTTCGTGTCTCTGGTGTTCTTGCTGGCTTACGCCAGTGCACAACTAGTGGCTGGCGGCAAAGCCTTACACGTCTTGTTTGATTGGCCCACCTGGGCCGGTATTGTGATGGGTGCTGTGCTGGTAACTCTGTACTGTTTTGCAGGGGGCATTCGCGCCTCCATCTGGACCGATGCAGCGCAATCGTTCGTCATGATCCTCGCCATGGGACTACTTCTGATTGTTGCAATGCACTCTGTAGGCGGAATCAACAGCGCCATTAGCGACATGCGTCAAGTGGAAGGATTTCTTGATTGGTTCCCCAAAGATCTGGCGATGTCCGGGTCTGCCGGAGCCGTTCTATTCGTGGTCGGTTGGCTGTTCGGAGGTCTTTCTGTCATTGGGCAACCTCATGTAATGGTGCGATTTATGACGCTGGAAGATTCCGGGACAATGGGCCGTGCCCGCCTTTGGTATTACCTCTGGTTTGCTGCTTTCTACTGCCTAGCTACTGGGGTTGGCTTACTGTCCCGCATCTATCTAACGGACGTGAGCAACTTCGATGCCGAATTGGCGCTTCCCATTATGGCGCTAGATTTGTTGCCGCCAGTGTTGGTCGGATTGATCTTAGCTGGTATCTTTGCTGCCACCATGTCCACAGCGGACTCGCTGATACTGAGTTGCTCAGCAGCCGTCACCCACGACCTACTCCCTCGCAGAGTTGAACGTCCCTTACTGATCAAACTGACAACCATTGCTATTACCTGCTGCGCCTTAGGGCTGGCACTAGTCAACAATCAAAGTGTATTCAGTTTGGTGCTCATGGCTTGGTCAGCCCTCGCCAGTGCCTTTGCCCCACTACTGATCGCATTGTGTATTGGCTGGAAACCCGGTGAAAATCTCAGTATTGCTGCCGTGATTACTGGTCTTTCTGTCTCGCTCTTCTGGAGATGGATGGGCTGGCATGGCGTTGTCTATGAGGGATTTCCGGGCATAGTTGCCGGATTGGTCTTGCTCGCCTTAAGACGAGGCGAAAAATTAGACTCTGCTACCCTCGGCACAGCAGCCAATGTCGAAAATTAATCCTAAAGATGGAGTACACTATTGGACTGAATCAGCTCGTGATCGAAAGGGGACACTGTGGGTACAAATAGTAAGAATCCGGAAACGATAGCGCTCCACGCAGGATGGCGACGGGATGAAGCGACGAACTCTGTCGCTGTTCCAATCTACCAGACGACTTCATACCAGTTCGACAGCACCGAGCATGCAGCCAATTTGTTCGGACTGGCCGAAATGGGCAATATCTATACCCGTATTATGAATCCGACCAATGATGTGTTGGAGCAGCGGGTGACTGCGCTCGAAGGGGGTGCTGCAGCCCTTGCCGTCTCATCCGGGCAGGCAGCGTCGGCCTTTGCAATTCAGAACATCACACGCGCCGGCGATAACTTCGTGGCATCGACCGACCTATATGGCGGGACATGGAACCAGTTCGCGAATACGATGAAGGATATGGGGATTGAATGCCGGTTCGTTGACCCTAGTAACCCAGACGCGTTCGCGAATGCGACTGATGATCGTACTCGTTGCTATTATGCCGAGACCCTGCCAAATCCGAAGCTGAAGGTTTTCCCTCTTAAGGAAGTAGCCGAGATCGGCCGGAACATTGGTGTACCGCTGATAGTAGATAACACGGCTGCACCAGTTCTCTGCCGGCCATTCGAACACGGCGCGGCCGTGGTGATGCATTCGACCACGAAGTACATCGGTGGCCACGGTACGTCGATCGGTGGCGTGATCGTCGATGGCGGTAATTTCGATTGGGAAGCGCACAAAGACCGCTTCCCGATGCTCAATGAGCCTGACCCGAACTATCACGGTGCTGTTTGGACGGAAGCAGTCAAACCAATGGGTCCTGTCGCCTATATCATCAAGGCGAGAGTCACGCTTCTCCGTGATCTGGGAGCTGCAATGAGTCCGTTCAATGCTTTCCAAATTATCCAAGGGATGGAAACCCTCCCGCTGAGAATGCGCGCCCATTGCGAAAACGCAGATTCTGTTGCCGCCTATCTATCGAAACACGACAAAATAGAAAAGGTCATTCACCCGAGCCTGATGGATGGCGAGGACAAGCGTCGGGCTGATGCTGCGCTCTCTGGCGGCTACGGTGGATTGGTGGGCTTCGAGTTCAAGAATGGTGGAAAGGAAGCCGGCCAGAAATTCATCGATAACCTTCAAATGTTTTACCATGTCGCTAATATTGGGGACGCACGAAGCCTTGCGATTCATCCGGCAACCACGACCCATTCCCAGCTATCGGTGGAGGAACAGATTCAAACAGGTGTCAGCGAAGCGTATGTTCGTCTGTCGGTCGGGATCGAGCATATCGATGACATTATTGCCGATCTTGATCAGGCGCTTGCTGCCGTTTAGGGTCCGGATCAGCGGGTTATATTTTCGGAGAAGTTACTGCGAGTACACTGGGTATCCTCCGAGAAACTGACCCTGTCTGCCTGGTTGCTGCCATTTCCTGCGACGAAGACTTGGTTTTTTGATACTTTCGATATTTATACTTTTAAACATGAGAACTCTATTGCTAGTTATCGCAACCCTCTTGTTCCTCAGTGGTATTTCGTTTCTTGTATATTTGGCCACTGCCTAGCGCTACTGAGTTATTCCGGGTGAATATGCCAGATGCGGATTCGTATAGCACATTTATTAGTGGAGCATATCAGTGGCAAGCGCGGAATGGCTTGAATCTTTACCACTAGACTGGAAGCCTGCACACTTACCGCCAACCATCTCCATGAAACAATTGGTGTTTCGATATACTTGACTCCTGGTGGGAGGATGACTCTATGGTTCGTGCACGGATTTTTCCAGGCTTTGTTCTCTTGTTACTCACAGTATGTTGGACCCCAACCTATGCTCAGCGTACAACCGTGTATCCGTTGGTAAAAACCGGCGGTGGCGGCGAGAATTACATGCACAACTTCTATTTGCCTCCACCGGCAAGTACTCCCTGGCGCCCTAGTTTTTCGCCTGATGGAAAGCAAATCGCATTCAGTATGGCGGGGTCGATCTGGAGAATCGGTGTCGACAGTGACACGGCCTACGAACTGACCGCCAGTACAACCTACGACTCTTCTCCAGTTTGGTCTCCCGATGGTCGCTGGATCGCTTACACCGCCGATGACAACTACCAAAGCGTCAATCTGCGGCTTCTAAACGTCGCCACCGGTGAAACTTCAGCATTAACCGTGGGCTCACACGTAAACGTTGACCCAACTTGGTCACCAGATGGCACACGTATTCTCTACGTTTCAACTGCACCAAACGGCAGATATCAGCTTTATGCGCTCACGGTCAAGAATGGCCGTCCCGGTCAAAGTACGCAACTAACCGAAGACCACCTTTTCCACAACGAGCGGCTCTATTTTGGAGCACACGACCTGCATATTCAACCGACTGTTTCACCAGACGGCACAAAAATGATCTTTGTTTCAAATCGCGGTATTCCGTTGGGCTCTGGAGCAATCTGGCAGGCCCCGATTCAACCAAATGCTATGGAAAAGGCACAAATGATATTGCGCGAGGAAACCCTATACCGCACACGTCCACAATGGTCACCCGATGGTACACGCATTGTTTACAGCTCGCATCGCGGGAGCCAATACAGCAACCTTTACGTGTTGCCGGTCGACGGAGGGGAGCCCTACCAGTTGACTTTCGGAGCATGGGACCATTTTGAGCCACGCTGGTCGCCTGACGGAAAATGGATCATCTACGTATCGAATCAACCTGGTGTCTCGGAGCTACGACTACTGCAGGTGTTCGGAGGAAAAGATCGAAAAGTCGAAATCCGGAAGCGAGTCCACCGTAGACCTATGGGAACTCTTGATGTGCGTGTCTTCGACGCCGATACGGGACTGCCGACCGAAGCTCGTATCTATCTTCGAGCATCCGACGGAAAGGCTTATACGCCGACTAACGCATATCATCGTATTGGATCCCGCGCGACACACGAAGATTTTTTCCATACTAGTGGCCAATTCGTCCTTAACGTACCTGAGGGTGAGACCTCAATCGTTGCCATGAAAGGGTTCGAACGGCTGCCGGTGCAAACGAAACTGGTTGTTGAAGCTGGGGATGTAACGCTGATTCAACTCGACCTAAAACGTTTTACAAATCTCAAAGCAAAAGGTTGGTATAGCGGCAGCGACCACATCCACATGAACTACGCGGGAAACCTGCATAATACCCCGGATAATGTCCTCTTCATGAGTGCGGCGGAAGACATCGACATGGTTGGTGTAAAAATTGCCAACAAAGATAACCGTATCTTCGACCACCAATACTTTAGCGGCGCGTATGATAAACGACGATCAACCTCTCAACGGTTGATTTCTTTTGGACAGGAATATCGCCCACCTTTCCATGGTCACGTCAACTTTATTAATCTTACGCAGCATTTGATCTCACCCTTTACAACCGGCTATGAAGGCACGGCGATTGAGAGTCTCTATCCCAGCAACACCGACATGTTTTTATTGGGTAAAAAACAAGGTGCACTGACGGGTTATGTCCACCCTTTCGACAGAGATCCCGTTTCGGTCGGTTACGCCAAGGCTCGCGCTTTCCCAGTCGATGTTGCTCTGGGCATGGTCGATTACATTGAGGTAATGACTTCAGCCATGTACGCAAAGCACACGTCGCGAGTCCTACATCGCATTTTGAACTGTGGCTTTAAGATTACGTATTCCGGCGGCGAAGATTCAATTTCAGATCTACATCGAACGCGAGCAGTAGGTGCAGCACGCGTGTACGCACATCTCGGCAATAAACTTGATTGGAAACGCTGGGTCGATGCAATTGCGGGTGGACGAACGTTTGTCAGCAATGGTCCCTTAATTGGGCTTGAAATCAACGGTGAAATCTCTGGAGGAGAGATTTATTTATCTCCAGAGGGTGGCTCGGTTGAGGTTCACGCGTGGCTCGAAACGGCCTTCCCAGTGGACAAATTAGAACTGCTATTTAATGGAAAAGTTGTCGATTCTTTCACCACGGAAAACGGTGGACGACACGCCAACATACGAAAGATCGTCGACGTCACGACAAGTGGATGGTTCGGACTCCGAGCACGAACAGAAAGTCCCGTTAATCCCATCGATGACACCCACTTACACGCTGAGACCGGCGCTATCTATGTCTATAAGGGCAAGCAACCCATCCGATCCCAAGAGGACGCTGAGTATTTTGTACAGTGGATCCGTGAGATCACAAACCAAGCTGAACGACACCCCGGCTGGCGATCAGAGAAGGAAAAAAGATACGTACTAGAGCAATTTAACGAAGCACGCCGCATATACGAGCAGAGAGCGCAAGAAGGTCGTTAGATACAGCACTTTTCAAGCAGCTCACAAAAGACACCATAACCCCTGACCTGTCCTCCCTGTTACATATCTAGCCATCACCCACAGGCGAGACACCCCATTCCTCGGTAGTAGACAACTCGACCACCCTAGTTTTACCGTCACTATCTGTCTCGACGATCCGCCAGCCAGGAAATTTTGCTGAGACGAACGGTTGAGCCCTGGCGACGTCTGTGTCTGAGATGACATCCTCCTTATTTACCCAACCTGAGTCTCTCTCTTGAACAACACAAGCTGCTTTAATGACGGCCCTATAGGTGCAAGCCCAAAATTTATGGTCCGCTAAGTTATCAGGCCGTGCGTCATGTGCTATCACAGTGTCGGTTTCGTCAACAACGACTGAGCTGACTATTTGAGGGTTATCGTTCATAGTTCTGTTCTATTATCTGTTTAGTTCACTTACAGCTCTTGATAGGGATGACAACGTTTGTACTCGTAGTCCACTTCTTCGGGCCTGGGAAATCCAGAAACTTCATTGATAAACCATCGTTCGCATCCGTGATGCCCTCGCAAGTAAACTTTAGGCTGTACCGACGCTTGCGGTTACAGCCTAAAGTGGCTTCGTATATATCCATAGCAACTTCTCCGGCAGGCAGAAATGCTGTACAAATAGAACAGTTTTCGTTTCGTGGGAAGAGGCTAGTGAAATTGGCTAGGTCCCAGCTCTTCTTATATACTTCCACTTCCGGCACGTTTCCTGTGCGCACCTTGAAGTCGTTCATGTCGAAACGGACCTCTTTGCCAGTTTCATTCTTAACTCCCAACGCAATATCGCAACCAGCAGTAGCAAAATCTACCGCTACGATCGAGAAGAGTAGGCATATCAGAATTCTCATAAGGGTCCTCGTGTGTCCTGGATATCTTACATGATTAGTTAGGATCCACCACAGCCCCTGACCTGTCCTCCCTAAAAAAGGGAGCCCTAGCCGGTGTACGTGATCTCATAGGTTATTCCCCCGGTGAGCCTGCTACCACTGGAGCCGCGCTGTGAGGAAAAATATAGACGTTGGTGAGAAGGATCAAAAGCCGGTCCACAAATTTCAGATCGGTCCTGTCCAATTATTTTAAATAGCGGAAATAATTCTCCTTCAGGTGTAATAGCTACCAGTTGCATATCACCGCCATCTTCTGCCACCAAGACGTCACCTCCCGCAGTGATGACGACATTGTCCACACCTGTCAATATAGGATTGTCACTAGTCAAGGGGTCATAAATAATTTCGATCTGTTGCGATACGGTGTCATAACGCCAGACGCGGTTATCTCCCTTGGTAACAAAATAGATGTCGTCTTCATGAAAAGCGATACCTTCCCCGCCATTGAACGGAGTATAGTCAGCCACCTGATTTCTCGTCGGAGCGGTTTGCGCTAAAGGGTCAGGCACTTCTAGCCAGTTTATTTTTTGCAATCCGCCACTGTCCCTAACCACCGCAATCTCAAGACGACCGATAGTAAGATTTGGTAGGCCATTAGTCGCAACGAAACGATAGAAGCCACCGTTGGGCCGGTCTTCTGTGAGGTAAACACAGTCTTTTTCCATGTCTATGGCGGTAGCTTCATGCGCAAATGTGCCTAAAGCTGGCCGCACTAGACCGGGATTATTACCTGCAGGGTCGCATTCGTAGATCTGCCCCGTTTCAATCTCCTCGGCGGAAAGCCAAGTGCCCCAAGGGGTTGCTCCACCCGCACAATTGATGGATGTGTTGCTGAGAATTGAATAGGCGTCGACTATCTCTCCCTGGGAACTAAACTTCAGGGCACCCACTCCGCCTTTGATGCTATCTTTTTGCCCACCTACTTCGCTGTTCGAAACGTAGATCCAACCTCCATCGTCTGTCGGGAAACAAGCTCCGCCATCTGGAGACGGGTGCCAGATGTACCTTGAAGATCCAACCGGAGGTTGCCCCGAATGTGCTACCGCTCGACAACTGAAACCAGGTGGCAACATAAACCCATTTTCATCGGGGGGTTGCAATGAACCAATGTCGCTCAATTTGTAAAAAGGTGCGGTAGAAGTCGCGGCTGTAGCCTGCGAATATCGAAAAAGACCACCGCCTGCAAACATACCGATGCCAGCGGACCCCATTGCAAGAAACTTACGGCGATTGATAAATGGAGAATTCATATACGTAATTTACCTCAACCCATCACCGGTTTTTAGAACTTTCTCGGAAGCTGGCATCCCACACCCAACCCTCGACACTCTCCAAGCGGGCTTTTCGCTCGGGGGCCAGCTTTCCTCTTCCGTATGTCTCGCGTTGTCTACTAATCCAACTCCCCAACCTGTAGCCATCGAGGTCCTTGTATTTGGTTGGAACAAGGGCATCTCCGTGCTCCTCGACATACTTGAGCAGCTTCTCAAAGCCCTCTTTCCACTGAGCCTCTTCGATAGCTTTAGGCTGACCACTGTTACTCAGCTCCCATGCCCATCCCTCGACACTCTCCAGACGCGCTTTGCGTTCGGGGGACATACGCGCCGAATTGTCGACATGCAATCGTTGTCTTGAAATCCACCCCCCCAGCTTGTACCCATCGGGATCTTTGTAGTTTCCCGGAACAAGAGCATCTCCGTGTTCTGTGACATACTTCAGCAGGCTCGCAAAACCCTCTTCCCAAGCCGCTTCAAATGTATTCCACACCCACCCCTCGACACTCTCTAGACGGGCTTTTCGCTCGGAGAGTAGATTTCCTTTTGTGTACGCCCCACGTTGGGTTCTTACCCAGCTCCCCAAATTGTGGCTGTCGGGTTCTTTGTAGCCTTGGGCAGGAATGGCTTTGTGTTTCTCGACGTACTTCAGCAGTCGCGCAAAACCCTCTTCCCAAGCAGCCTCTATCTCTGAGACACGATGCTCCCACACCCACCCCTCAATACTCTCCAGACGAGCTTTTTGCTCGGGGGATAGATTTCCTTTGTTTCTCTTATGGCGCTGATTACCAACCCAAGTCCCCAACGTGTAGCCATCGGATTCCTTGTAGCTTTGTGCAGGGACAGTTTTGTGCTCCTCGACATACTTCAGCAGGCTCGCAAAGCCTTCTTCCCAAGCCTTAGCTTGGATTGCCCATAGTTTGCCTTGTTTTGTTTTGGCAACTAGATCGATTCCAATATCGCGGCTGTCTTTTCCTGGCCAGTCATCCCACAGCCATACTTTTTCCAGCTCAGAGTAGGCTCCATCATTCTCGAGAAACCATTTACAGGCAACCTCCCACTGCTTGCCTCGTTTTTCCGAGTCGTCGTCAAGGGATTTAAAGAAAGTGTCGAAGCTTCCTACGCCCATGATCGTCTAGCCTAATCATAAGGAGCAGATACTGCAACTTCACCCAGCGACAATTCCCCTACGGACTAGACGCACTAGCCAAGGTGCTTCGCGACTGACTAGGCGATGATCTCGTCGACGACACGTCCGTAGACATCCGTCAGGCGAAAGTCGCGTCCGCTGTAGCGGTAGGTCAGGCGCTCGTGGTCAAGGCCAAGCAAGTGCAGAATTGTCGCGTGCATGTCGTGAATGTGCACCTTGTCCTCGACAGAGCGGAAGCCATATTCGTCTGATTTTCCGAAGGTCATTCCGCCGCGGCTATCCAATGTGAGGTTGGCAAAGACCGTTCTCGCCTGTGCGCTGTGGCACGAGTGGCAATTTTGGACCAGAACCGGTCGAACCTGTTTTTCGAAGAACTCGAGCTCCGCCGGAGAAATGGCCGTCGTCTGGGCTAGGGCGGACGAACTCACCAGCAGTACGGCAAGAATGTTGAGTGAAAAACTCACAATACCGGTCCAATTATAACGCACAGACTAGTTGCGAAAAGGAAGTGAATTTTCTTCCTCTTCCAATAAAAGTACCGCAGTATACGCATCTTGAGAAGCCTATGAAAAAAAGGGACTCAAAAAGGAGCGGACACTTCAACTTCACCAGCAAGAATTTTCCTGCGGACTAGACGCACTAGCCAAGGTGTTGGCCGGATAGGCCCTAACTTCTTTTACTTTGCCTCGGTGTTCTTCTCGGACTTCTTTGCCGTCTTACCGTTGACGTCGCCGCCGGCGGGTCGCGGAAGGAGTCAACGGAACAAGTTCAAAATAGCCGTATAGAGTCTTGTATGTGTCATGGGGGTCCTCGTGTGTTCTGAATATCTTACATGATTAGTGATAAGCTCCATGGCGTAAGCTAGCAATTAAGCTGTGGTGGTTGTGGTGGGTTACAACAAGCGGATAATGTGGAAACTTACCACATTCGCACGAAGGCAGTAATGGAGAACTGCTCTGCTAGGTGTTCCGGGTGAAATAATCATGGAGAATCTCATTGCAGAATTTGTTGGTACAGCTCTACTGGTATTGCTCGGTAATGGCGTTGTGGCGAATGTCTTGCTTTGTCAAACCAAAGGAGAGAGTTCGGGATGGATTGTAATCACAATGGGTTGGGGAGCGGCGGTTTTTGTGGCCGTTCTTTGTGTAGGTGATGTTAGTGGGGCCCATATTAATCCAGCGGTCACAATTGGACTGGCTGCGGTCGGACAATTTTCCTGGGATGGAGTTGCTGGGTATATTGGAGCACAGTTAGTGGGTGGAATCTTTGGAGCTATGTTGGTGTACTTGTTCTACAAAGACCACTATGCGGTAACACAAGATGTTGACAGAAAGCGAGCTACTTTCAGCACGGGGCCACAGATTCGAAATTTTGCATCGAATCTGTTTTCGGAAGTGATCGGAACATTCGTTCTAGTGTTTGGGGTGCTGTCGATATCGCCACCCTCGTTAAGCCTTGATGGCGGAACTGGTGTCATTTCAGCAAAGATCGGGCTTGGGGCGATTGGAGCATTGCCAGTTGGGTTGTTGGTTTTTGCGATTGGGCTTTGTTTGGGTGGCACGACCGGTTACGCGATCAATCCAGCGCGCGACCTTGGGCCACGCATCGCGCATGCCATATTGCCGATTCCTGGAAAGGGGGATAGCGATTGGGGATACAGTTGGATTCCGGTGGCGGGACCGATAATCGGTGGGCTATTGGCTGCATTGATTTGGGTCCTGATTGCTAAGCCGTAAAAGAGCATTATGTTGGAACCTGAATCCCAAGACGAACCAATTCGCATTCCCATCACCGACGTTTTTGATTTGCACACGATTCACCCTCGCGACGTGAGGCTTGCGATAGAAGCTTATTTAGAAGAGGCACATCGATTGGGTTTACGTGCCCTCCGTATCATCCACGGCAAGGGCATTGGGGTGCAACGGGAGGCCGTACGCAAGGTTCTCGAACGAAGTGCTTTAACTCTCAGCTACGGTGATGCTCCGATAGATGCAGGTGGTTGGGGCGCGACCGTCGTAACCCTTAGAGATTCACAGCCACCCGACTAAAAAGAGAAGTAGACAGGGTAGACACCTACTTCCCAACATCTTTCCTGAAATGCCCCTACAAGGAAACTTTCCGGTTTTTTCTGTTTTAGTGTCTTACTGTCTAGAAGGCCCGAAATGGAGGCAATTGGCGATACATTGGCGACACAGAGCAATTTAGAGCCAGAAAAACAGGGTTGAAAAGCTCAGCTATATTTTCATATAGTTCACTAATAGCAGTGTTTTATTGGATGGCGGGCGCGGCAGGACTCGAACCTGCGACCCTCTGCTTAGAAGGCAGATGCTCTATCCAGCTGAGCTACGCGCCCCTATTGAACTGCTTATTGTATTTTACAGCGCGTTTAGTTATGAGATCATCCTTTCCGCAATAGTTAGCGGGTCATCTTTATTCCGAGATGTTTTGAGAGGCTCAAGAAGATAGTGTTGTCGACAGATGTTCAGTGAGTGTATCGATTCCATGTCATAGTTAAGAGATTGATCCAGTGCTGCTGTTATGAGTATTTACGATGGCTGAAACCTTCACATTCGCACTTACGGAAGTGGCAGACAATATTTGGCTAATTCGCCTCCCTTTACCGTGGTCACTGAAAAGTGTCAACGTCTACTTACTTAGACGTGACGACGGTTATGTGTTGATTGATGCCGGCCTTAAAACCGATGTTTCCTTAGAGTTTCTCGAAGAGGCATTACGCCAGTTGAATCTCGAGTGGGATGCAGTCCGAGAAATTATCATTAGTCACATGCACCCTGACCACATAGGTGCGGCAGCAGAGATTCGTCGACGCTCGGGTGCTCGAATTCGTATGCATGAGGCAGAGGCGTCATTAGTAGCACCCATTGACGCCAGTGTGTTTTTTACAAAGACAGAGGTCTATCTACGTGAGCATGGTGTCCCTGAGGAACATATCCGAAAAATGAAAAAAAATGCGCGGGTGGTTGCAACTGGCGTGGAGAGGTTTGTTCCGAATCTCAGCATTAGGGAGGGCGACACAGTTCCATACAAGAGTGGAAATTTTGACGTTCTAGTGACGCCGGGCCATTCGCCAGCATTACTAAGCTTTTATAATGCCGATGCAGAGCTGCTTATTTCAACGGATATGCTGCTTGAACGAATTACGCCGCATATTGGCATACATTCTTTTTCGGATGGTGACCCCTTGTCCGATTACTTGAAATCTCTCGAGCGATTGAGTAAGTTGACTGTCCAACATATTCTCCCCTCGCATGGAGATGTTTTCCGAGGGTACTCCAAACGGATTGAGGCGATGAAGCAGCATCACAGAGAGAGGCTCGATAAGATCCGTGGAGTGGTGAGTCGCGGTGAAATGCATGCTTACGATGTGGCAGGAGTGGTGTGGGGTGAAGATCGCTCGATGACTGATCGACGATTTGCAATGGCTGAGGCGCTTTCCCACTTAGTGTATTTGTGGCGTAGTCAACAGGTTGAGAGATCCCAAATCGATGGTGTTGCTCACTGGAGAGCGTAACAATAGAAGGCAGTTAATGATAGACAGAATGCCTTACGATATGGCATTTACCGAATCACTTATTGTTATTTCTTCCTCCTTCAGAAAGTGATTTAAGGCTTCTAAGGCAATTTCACATTGGCGTTTTCGGCGCTCTTTTTTATTCCGACGAACGTGGTTTGGTTCAGTTCCTGAGAGAGAGGGCAGAAGATCAAATGTAATATTGGCTGGCTGGTAGTTGTTCGGATTAGCACCAGAAATGTAATTAGCTAACGACCCATGAGCAGTTGTGCGAGGCCAGGTCACGGTTTTGAGGCCCTTGGCTCGGCGAACGGCATTACATCCCGCCATGAGACCGCCAGCCATGGATTCCACGTAACCCTCCACGCCCGCTATTTGTCCAGCGAAAAACATATTTGGGTTAGATCTCAATTCAAGAGCAGGAGTAAGCAGTTCAGGACCATTAATGTAGGTGTTGCGATGAATCTGACCGAAACGAAGAAATTCTGCTTCTTCTAGGCCGGGAATCATGCGCAGAATTCTTTTTTGTTCGGGGTAGCGTAGATGGTTCTGAAAACCAACAAGGTTATAGGAGCCGGCTCGAAGATCCTCTTGACGGAGTTGAACAACAGCGTAAGGCATATGACCGGTACGTGGGTCACGCAGGCCGACTGGTTTCATAGGTCCGAAACGGAGGGTGTCGACTCCGCGTCGACCCAGTTCCTCTATAGGTAGACAGGATTCGAAGTAGTTGGGATTTTCAAAATCGTGCCCTCTGTGTTGTTCGGCTTCAGTGAGTGCCTGATAGAAGCGTTCATACTCTAATTGGTTCATAGGGCAATTTAAATAGTCATCAGTGCCGTCAATGGAGCGTCCCCAGCGTGAAGCTCGGAATGCAATACTCATATTCACTGTTTCGGCTTCTACTATTGGGCTGATCGCATCGTAAAAAAACAACCGCTTGCTCCCGGTCAGGGTTGCTATTGTGTTGGCCAGAGAATCACTGGTGAGGGGTCCACTCGCAATCACGGTGACCTGATCAATCGAAAGTTGACTTATTTCTTTGTGGGTAATCTCAATCAAAGGATTGCGTTCGAGTTTTTCGGTTATATAAGTAGCAAATAAATCTCTATCAACTGTGAGAGCTTGACCACCTGGAACTCGTGCATTACTGGCAGCTCTCATTGAAAGAGAGCCCATGCGTCTCAATTCTTGTTTAAGTAACCACGGTGCAGAGTCGGGACGTTCACTTTTTAGAGAATTACTGCAAACTAGTTCTGCAAAGCGGTCGGTTTGATGAGCCGGCGTGGTGCAGCTGGGTCGCATTTCCCACAGATGTACTGGCCAGCCATGATTGGTGATCTGAAAAGCTGCTTCTGATCCGGCCAGTCCCGCGCCGATTACTGTTATTGGTTGATGGATAGTTTATTCCCCGGGGCTTCATTATACTTTCAGATTTTGACATGACAAAACGGCTTTGTGATAGCAAGTCGACTGTGAATACGCTAAAACCCAGCAAAAATAGGCTATTTGCTTCATTTTATGCTTTACAAGGGGCTGACGTTGCCGTATGATGTACGACATACATAGAACATCTCTATGTATTTTTGTTTTGGGAAGTTGGCGCTGTAGAGAAGCGCACGACTGGAGGAGAGAGAGAATTATGGCAAAAATGACTCAAGCACAGACAGTAGCAGCACTTGCAGAATCGCAAGGTGTCAGTAAGAAGGATGCCAAAGGCTTTTTGGAGGGCTTAGCCAATTTGGCAGTGGCACAGACCAAAAGTGCGGGCGAGTTTACTATCCCAGGGATTGGGAAACTAGTGAAATCTGCTCGTAAGGCTCGTATGGGTAGAAACCCAGCTACGGGAGAGCAGATCCATATAAGTGCTAGAACGGTAGTTAAGTTTCGCGTAGCGAAAGCAGCCAAGGACTCTATACTCTAGACTCTAGCGCTCACCTCCACCCAAGCTGCCCCACTCGGTCATGTGTCCGAGTGGGCTTGGGTTCTGTTGTTCGGCAAGGCAGTTCTTCCTATGGGCAGAGTCTTGATGCCTCAGGTCTCGGTTGATTGGGGCTGTGTGTCTTTCCCATCCTTAGCTTCTTTGTCTTCCCCCTTAAGAGAGGTTTTGAACTGTCGAATGCCTTCCCCTAGTCCTTTGCCAATTTCAGGGATCTTACGACCTCCGAAGAGCAGTACAGCTATGCCGAGAACTACCAGTAGCTCCGGCACACCCAGACTGGGTAGGATCCACGCCGTTGGAATATTCATAAATGTCAATTGCACTATGGTCGCTCCTGCGCCTTCATTGTAGTTGTCATTTTTTCGAAGAGTCAACCACTACCGGCCGTTACCGTGTTTCTTCGATTGGTTTTAATTAACCCAATCATCTGGACCGTCTTGATCCTTTTTTCGCATATAGACTTCAAAACGGTGTCTTGCTCGACGTAATTGCCACGATTTTAGTCTACCCATTAAATCGATATCCAACAGTCTCGGACGGAAAGTTAAGTAGTAAAAACCGAAGATCATACCACCTAGGTGAGCCATGTGACTAATACCACTGCCAGCAGCGCCGAACGTGGAGAGAAAAGCTATCCCTCCAAGGATTAGCACAAATATACGGGCCGGGATTGGAAACAGAAAGTATAGAAGAATTGTGCGGTTTGGATAGAGGATCCCAAAGGCCAGTAAGAGGCCGTAGATAGCTCCAGAGGCACCGATAGTAGGAGTAATCAAATCTCGTGCATTGCCCAACAAGAGGCGTACGGCGACATCGCACAGACCAGCGCCAATACCGCAGAAAAAATAATAGTTTAAGAAACGTTTCATTCCCCAATCTCTTTCAAGATCGGAGCCAAACCACCACAGTGACAACATGTTGAAGAGGATATGACTAAACCCTAAGGGGCTATGCAGAAAAAGGTAAGTTACAGGCTGCCAAATTACAGCACCTTTAACAACCCAGGATGGTATCAAGCTCAACCCGTGGAAGAACAGTAGCAGTGGCGTAATACGTATTTGGACAGACAAGAAATAGATGATAAAGATGATCGTATTTGCGATTAGTAAATACTTGACCCCGCGAGGAATACTTCCTCCACCGAAACTTACTGTGGGGCTGTGATGGTAGTACCTCATGGAGTTTGGGTTTTCTGCATGGAAACCGAGAAGAAAACAGTGTTTGAATGCCTTAATGAATATCGTACTTGCAGCATAGCAGGTGCATTCATGTGGCATCCTGCTGTGCAGCAGAGTGTCGTGAGCAGAAGAAGCAGTACTGGAATTTCTCTAACCAACGATTGAGATCTTGGGTAGATCGTTTATTGGATGGGAGTAGGAATTTTCTCAGTGGATTCGATTTTCTGAAAACCCATATCCATAAGCAGTGATTCGATGTCGTTGTTAGTAAGACCTTTGCGGCCATCTGCGAGGGTGGTGAAGGCTTTGTAAACACGGATCAAGCCTTCTCGGTCTAGCTCTGCAAAACCGAGCTCTTTTATACGTTCATGGAGTGCATGGCGACCACTATGTTTCCCAAGAACTAGATTCGTCGAGGGGACACCTACCTGTTCCGGGCGCATGATCTCATAGGTCAGAGGGTTTTTCAGGTAGCCGTCTTGATGGATGCCTGCTTCGTGTGCAAAGGCATTAGCTCCCACGATGGCCTTGTTTGGTTGTACTCCAAAAGTGATGAGGCTTTCCAGTAATTGACTCGACTCGTACAGAAATTCAGTGCGAATATTGGTGCAGTAAGGGAGTCTATCATTGCGAACGTTGATCGCCATTACTACTTCTTCCAATGAGCAATTTCCTGCTCGTTCCCCTATACCGTTGATGGTGCATTCTATTTGCCGTGCCCCAGCACCGAGTGCGGCCAATGCATTCGCCTCTGCGAGTCCGAGGTCATCGTGTGTATGCACGCTTACAATGGCTCGGTCACCGACAGTGTCCACTATGCGTCGGATAATCTCGGCATAGTGATCGGGTATCATGAACCCGACAGTGTCAGGGATGTTTACTGTTTTTGCGCCAGCATCGACTGTTGCCTTCGAGATAGCACATAGAAAATCAATATCAGTGCGCGTGGCGTCTTCAGCGGAGAATTCTACGTCGTCGACGTACTGCTTCGCTTGCTCAACAGCTGCGATTGCTGCTTCAATCACCTCTTCTTGCGTCATATTTAGTTTGTACTTGAGGTGAATTTCGCTGGTTGCAATAAAAGTATGAAGGCAGGGTTTTTTTGCGCCGTCGAGAGCTTTAATTGCCCGTTCGACATCGGCAGGGACAGCTCGAGCCAGTGCCGCTACGCGAACATCTTTATATTCATTTCCAACTGCGCGAACAGCTTCAAAATCTCCTTCCGATGCGATTGGGAATCCGGCTTCCAGTAAATCCACGCCTAGATCGACGAGCGTACTGGCCATTTTCAGTTTCTCAGGAGTTGTCATACTACAACCCGGTGACTGTTCACCATCCCTTAGTGTGGTGTCGAATATGTACACTCGATCTGGCATCGTATATTCTCCGACGGCAAAGCTACTCCCAGTTAAGCACGTAGAATAAAATAATACAAATTTATATATTTATAGTTAATAATAACTATAAATTATTTAATAATATATAGTTATTAGTCTATATATTATTATTTGTTACAAAAATGGAACATTAGTACGGATTGTTCCATGTTTGTAGGGCTTTGCTTGGAGGTTATTATGGATGGTTCGCTGTTGGAAACTTTTGTGACAGTGGTGGAAGAGGGTAGTTTTTCTGGTGCAGGCAGGAAGCTCTTCCGTACGCAACCAGCTGTATCGTTAGCTCTTAAACGTCTCGAGGGTGAGTTGCAGGAACGCCTTATTGATCGTTCGTCTAAGCAGTTGATGTTAACTGCAGCTGGCCAAATAGTTTTTGAATATGCACAGAGATTTTCTGAGCTAGATAATGAGTTACGTAATTCACTGATGGAGCTCCGGGACAAGCGTTCTGGGCGTTTGACTATTGGCGCTAGCGAGTCCACTGCGCTTTATTTGATCGGGCATATTGAGCGTTACAGGCGACTTTTTCCTGGCGTGAAAGTCGAAATTAGGCGTAGCCCATCGAGTCGCATTCCCGAAGCAATTTCGGTTGGCTCGTTAGATCTCGGAGCGATCAGCTATTCGCCATCGGAGCCGACTTTGACATCACTTGAGATCTACACTGACTCTTTAACTTTTGTTGTCTCACCAGAACATCGTTTTGCAGATCGTGATGAAGTGGATATCGCAGATTTGGGCGTGGAGACCTTTATTGCCCATAACGTTGTTTCACCCTATCGAGCAGCAGTAATTGACATATTTCAGAAACATCAAGTTTCTTTAAATATGGAAGTCGAAATGCCCACGATCGAAACGATTCGAAAATTAGTGCAATTAAATATGGGCGTTGCGTTTTTACCAAAGATGTGCGTTGAACAGGAAATACGGACGGGTGTACTAGCCGAAGTGAGTGTTAGAGAGATCCAGGTGGACCGAAAAATCAGGATTGTTTACCCTGCCAAGCGAAGGATTTCCTATGCGGCACAGGCATTCTTAGATCTCGTACCGGAAAGAGCATGAGTTGTGACGTGCAACTATCAAACCGACTCCACTACGAGTGGAGTTTATTGCCCTATGGGCTATCACATCATTGGGTGTAAATCTCATCAATGACTGAAGCGTACAGTTTCTCCACTGCATGTCGGCGAACCTTCATCGTCGGAGTGATTTCTCCTCTGTCGATGGAGAACTCACGTTCGAGAATGGCGATCTTTTTCACTTGTTCATACGATGCCAGGGTTGCACATGTTTTCTGCACTTCGGACTCAAGCATGGCACTTAACTCAGAATCCTTAGCAAGCTCTGAATCACTTTCAGCACTAATATTGTTGGCCTTTGCCCATTGTCGGAGTTTTTCAAAGTTGGGCACGATTAGAGCGCTTGGAAAGTTACGACGTTCCGCTATTACAACTGCAGTCGAAACATAATCGCAACTCTTGAGGAGGTTTTCGATGGGTTGCGGTGCAATGTACTTACCACCTGAGGTCTTGAGTAAATCCTTTTTACGATCAGTAATTTTTAGATACCCTTCTTGATCGATTTCTCCGATGTCACCTGTGTAAAACCAGCCATCGATTATTGCTTCATTGGTTGCAGTATCCATCTTGTAGTATCCACGCATCACGTTGGGTCCTCGTACGAGTATTTCACCATCGTGGGCAATCTTGACTTCAACATTTGGGATCACTTTACCTACCGTGCCAAGCCGCATTTTTCCTAGGTGGTTTGCGGTGACAACCGGAGAGGTTTCTGTTAGGCCATAGGCTTCGCAGATTGGGATACCCACAGCATAAAAAAATTCAGCTAGATGTAGTCCAAGAGGAGCTGCGCCGGAAACGAAGTAACGCATTCGGCCACCCAGACGATCGCGCAATTTTCTAAGCACCAATTTGTCTGCCATTGCGTAACGCAACTTCAGAGCAAGCGGTAAAGGGTCACCTATCAGACGATAAGGGATTGCTTCGATCCCTGTTTGAACTGCCCAGTTGAATAAGTTTCGACGAATGGGAGAGGCTGTTCCCATTTTCTCCATGACACGACTGTGGATTTTTTCGAAAAAACGAGGTACGGCTAGAGCGATCGTCGGCCTTACTTCTAGAATATTTTGGGCGACGGCATCGAGTGATTCAGCGTAGGCTACGGTTGTTCCATGCCAATAGTAAGCGTAGTCGGCCATGCGTTCTGCAACGTGACAGAGTGGCAGGAAGGAAAGAGCTACGTCATTGGCCGTGAATTCATATCCGTTGTCGCGAATATTACTTGCAAAATTTGCATGCGTCAACATCACACCTTTCGGGGTTCCCGTTGTGCCGGAAGTGTAAATGATACTTGCAAGATCTTCACCTTGGATTTCATTAATCGATGATTCCAATGATTTCTTTTCGTCAGATGATAGGGACTCTTCGCGGATCAGCGATGCAAACTCCACGATGCGTTCGTCGTCGCTGGTACATTTGTCGAAAATTATAACTCCTTCAAGAAGAGGTAGTCGTTCCCAGATTGTGCGTATTTTTTCGAGCTGTTCGGTAGTAGAAACCATTATTACTCGAGCACCAGAATGTTCGAGCATGTAGTGGATCTGCTCTGCTGTGAGAGTAGGATAGAGTGGGACGTTTACAATACCCGATGTCATCATGGCAAAGTCGCTGACTGCCCATTCCCATCGGTTTTCGGATAACAGAGCACAGCGATCTCCTTTTGAAAGGCCTGCACGGAACAGTTCGGAACGCAATCGTCCAACTTGGCGTTCAACCTCACAGGCTGCGATCGGACGGTACTCACCATCCTGTTTGGTCAACATCATATCTGTCCGACCATAAGCGATGGTGTGTCGGAATAGTCTAGCCAGAGTTTCGGGCATCAGGGTCTCCTTTTAGTCCTGTTTCGGCACACTGCGGATTGGTCGCTAAGACTGACAAACCCAATGTGGTAAAACATTTCATTCTCAACACTGTAGACTGTAGTTCACTCTGTGGGAAAGGGCGACAGGAAGAAAAATGTGGAAAAAAATTGCGCAGGAGATGAATCTTCAAATCCCAGATGAAGAAATGGAAGTTATTTCTGGCTTACTGGATCGTCTACATGCTCAACTTCGACCAGCACTTGATCGAGATTTGTCAACAACGGAACCAGTGGGGTCATTTCGTCCAGACGGCAAGTAGGTAATCATGACAATCCGAGAGGCATCGAGAAAAATTCGGCGCGGTGAGTTGTCGCCGGTCGAATTAACGCAGGAGGTTCTAGCCAATATTGCACGCCTTCAGCCGCACCTAAACGCTTATGTAACCGTTACCGAATCTTTTGCGTTAGAACAAGCAAGACGGGCTGAGCGAGAAATTCAGGCAGGGGAGTATCGAGGTCCACTCCACGGAATCCCTTATGCTGCCAAAGACCTGTACTACACCCAAGGCATCAGGACGACTATAGGTTCAAAACTCATGGCAGATTTTCTGCCTGATTATGATGCGACTGTAATTCAAAAACTGCATGCAGCAGGTGCTGTATTGGTGGGCAAGGCTGGGTTGCACGAATGGGCTTATGGCATTACAAGTACAAATCCACATTTTGGAGCTGTACGTAACCCATGGGACCTCGATAGAATCCCAGGAGGTTCGAGTGGCGGATCGACGGCAGCTCTAGCGTCCGGGCAATGTCTATTTTCTCTCGGCTCCGATACAGGTGGATCGATTCGTATTCCTGCTTCTCTGTGTGGAACCGTTGGATTGAAGCCAACATTTGGGCGAGTTAGCCGACACGGAGTGTTTCCACTGAGTCATACGCTTGACCATGCTGGAGTGTTTGGCCTTACTGTCTGTGATACTGCTTGGGCCTATGAAGCAATAGCGGGCGTCGATGACCGCGATGACAGCAGTGTCGACAGACCGAACCCTGTAGCGTCACTCGATGGAATAACACGACTGGATGGGAAAAAAGTGGGAGTGCCACGCAATTTCTACTTCGATCAACTCGATCCAGATGTTGATGCTGCTGTACGTACAGCACTTAACAAGTTGGAAACGTTAGGGGCGACAATGGTTGATATTGAGGTGCCAGACATCGAAGAATTCAATGCAGTCGCTATATTGATTCAGCTAGCAGAAGCCACATCAGTTCATCGAAGAAGATTCCAAGAACATCCAGAAGATTTTGGTGACGACGTGCGGATGTTAATTGAACAAGGTTATTTTGTTACGGCGACAGATTACCTAGATGCGCAAAGGAGACGGAGGAAGCTAAATTCCGATTTCAATACGCTTCTCCAGCAAGTTGATGTTATTGTTGCACCGACGATTCCCATTGTTGCTGCCAAAATTGGACAAACAACAACAACTATTGGTGGGATAGAGGGGAATGTTAGATTGGTGACGACAAGGCTCGTACGTGCGTTGAATCTAACTGGGTTACCCGTTTTGTCTGTTCCTTGCGGGATGAGCTCAGAGGGGCTCCCCATAGGCCTACAGTTGATTGGGAGTTTATTTGGCGAAGCAAGCTTACTGGAGATGGGTCATGCATACGAGCAAGCGACTGAGTGGCACACTCAACGGGCTCCCAACTTAAATGACTGAAAGTGAACTTATGATTCGCATTGGATGACAGGAAGAAACCCCAGGTTATGATAAATGCGTTTCGCAGGCATTCTATAATCATCAGATTGAAGCTATTTGATCTTTAGGCGGGCTTTTTATGAAATTGTCGACTGTTGCTGTTCACGCTGGAGACAGAAAAAAACCCGGTAAATTTGTTCCGGTTACAACGCCTATCTACAATGCTTCAAGTTTTTCTTATGATCGTACGGAAGATTTGGATAAAGTTTTTGGGGGCGAGGAGGAAGGGCAGTCGTATTCAAGATATGGCAACCCCACAACCGATGCCTTAGCGGAGCAAGTAGCTACTCTTGAAAACGGAAGCTTCTCGCAAGTTTGTTCTTCTGGTATGGCTGCGATCCATCTTGCTTTGCTTGTTGGGTTGACGGATCGCCGCAAGTCAATTGTTGCAGCGAATGTTCTTTATGGACAGACGATCACTCTGCTAATGGATGTGCTGCAACCGGCGGGGATCGATGTGCAATTTAGTGATCCTTGCGATCTTGAAGCTTTTGAAGCAAAGGTAGATGAAACCAAACCAGCTTGCATATTGCTTGAGACTATTTCAAATCCGCTGATGAGAGTTCCTGCGCTCAACCGTATTGCGGCGATTGCGCAGCGGAACGGTGCAGTGCTTATTGTTGATAGTACTTTCGCGACGCCAGTGTTGATTCGGCCACTTGAAATGGGAGCAAACATAGTCGTTCACAGCACCACAAAATATTTGGCTGGACATGGTGATGTTCTCGGAGGTGCATTGGTTTCAACGGAAGAGTTTCGACCGGTATGTGAAGTGCTGAGCAAAACACTGGGTGTGAATTTAGGGCCATTTGAATCTTACTTAACTATGAGAGGGATTAAAACTCTACCTCTGCGTGTTGAGCGCCAGTGTCGTAACAGTCTGCTGATAGCTGATTACTTGAAACAACACTCGAGAATTGAACGGGTTCATTTTCCGGGGGATAATGATCACCCCGACTACGACATCGCTCGACAAATTTTTACCGCAAACGAAGATGGAAAACCACAGTTTGGCGGGATGCTAAGTTTTGAAGTGAAGGATGCGAACCGGGAGGCAGTGTTCGAAATCATCGACCGATTGAAATTAATCGTTCGAGCGGCCAGCTTAGGGGATGTGCATTCTATGATTCTTTATCCGTCAATGAGTTCACACCGCGATTTAGCTCCTAAGCACCGTCTTCGTCTCGGTATTAATGAGAACCTATTGAGATTATCTGTGGGCATTGACGATCCAGAGGATGTTATTGCTGATCTCGAGCAGGCGCTCAGTATCTAATAAATTACGTTGTCATCAATTTGCAACCTCAACCGATGGCGTTACAAACTGCGCAACCGACTTGTTCTGTTGTAGCCGGCGTTCCACCTTTATTGAGGTCACTCGTGAAAGGGCCTTCAATCAGAACTTTTCCGATAGCAGCGTTGACTGATGCAGCTTCGTCATTCAGTCCGAAACTGTAATTCAGCATGGCTGCTGCTGACCCAATTGCCGCAAGAGGGTTGGCTTTATTCTGTCCCGCAATGTCAGGTGCGGAACCATGGACGGGTTCATATAGTCCGCGCCAAAAACCATTTGCTAGTCGATCACCTATTGACGCCGAAGGTAACATACCTATCGAGCCTGCAAGAACGGCTCCTTCATCGGAGAGAATATCACCGAAGAGGTTTTCGGTCACGACTACGTCAAACGATGTTGGATTGAGGACAAATTGCATCGCACAGTTGTCAACCAGAATGTGGTTCACGGCAACGTCAGGGAATTCGGTGGCAACTTCTGTAACAATCTGACGCCATAGTTGTGAATTTTCCAAAACATTTGCTTTGTCAACTGAGGTGACCTTTTTACGTCTTTCTTGAGCAAGCGAAAAGGCCATACGCGCTACGCGCCGAATTTCCGATTCTCGGTAGACCATAGAGTTGACCGCTACGCGTTCACCGTCCTCTTCTTCGATACTGCGGGGCTTTCCAAAATACAGTCCTGCGGTGAGTTCTCGGACAATCAACATGTCTGTGCCGCGTACGATTTCATTTTTTAGGGGAGAGGATGAAAGTAGGCTGTCGTGAGCAACAATTGGGCGTAGGTTTGCAAACACGTCGAGTTCTTTGCGTAACCCCAATAACCCTTTTTCAGGGCGCTGTTGAGGTGGAAGCCCGTCGAATTCAGGTAGACCAACAGCCCCGAGCAATGTGGCATCTGCTTCTAGTGCGAGGTTGCGTGTTTCTTCAGGGAAAGGATTACCGGTCTTGTGAATTGCGATACCGCCTAATAGCCCTTCGCTACGTTCGATCTCGTGACCCCACTTGGTGGCTACGTGTTCTAGTACACGGGTTGCTTCGCGGATTACTTCAGGACCGATACCGTCTCCAGGGAGCGTCAGAATATGGAGTTTCATGTAGTACTACTTCCGATGACAAAAAAATGTGGCTAGCGCCAATTAAACATTGTAGTAAGACTATCATCCATAGGTTGAGCCATATTCGTAGAATTGAGTGAAAGGGTTACCCAGTAACCGTGTACAGGTGGTTTTTACGGATGTATGTTATTACGGTATAAGGTAACCAGTGATTTACTTCCTTTCGTGCACAAAGAAGACTCCGCAACTCAGTTGATGAGATTGGTACAGCAACATCATTTAGGTATTGTGCACGTAAGGTTGATTCTCCCAGTCGTATCTTTTTAGCTTTCCAGCCAGGTCGATTAATAACCAAAAATTCGACTTTATTTGCAACTTCCTGATGGCGATACCATAGGGGGAATTCAGCAAACGCATCAGCTCCAATGATAAAAAATAATGGATCAACAGGATCTAGGTTTTCGCGGATGCGTTCGATCGTATCAATTGAATAGTGAGGTCGAGCGGCAATCTTCGGTTCTTCAAGTCTTGAAGTTACGAAGCGAGGATCTGTTGCACAAGCTAGCTCAACCATCTTCAAACGATGAAGGTAAGAGGCTTCTGGAGGGTGAGATTTGTGGGGTGGGTATCCCGCAGGAACAAAAAAAACTCTGTCGAGCTGCAACTCATTAGCAGCTGCCGATGCTGCTGCTAGATGTCCGTTATGGACTGGGTCAAAGGTCCCGCCAAAAATAGCCGTCTTCATCAAAGTTCTAATCGTTCTGGCACACCGCGTCGTTGTATTTTGACGTGAGCACCTAGGTGATGTTTGAGTGTATCTATTCCCTCGCCTGTCACTGCTGATATAGAAAAAAAATCAATTCCTCGATCAATGCAGAATGTCTTTAGTTCGGTCTCTCGTTCAGGTGTTTGAGAAGCATCGATTTTTGAAGCGGCGACGACCATTGGCTTCTTGGCAAGTGTGCTGGAAAACTTCTCTAATTCACCCAGGATAACTTTGAAATCTTCGATTGGTTCTCGACCACTAAAATCACTTATATCTATGAGATGACAAAGGAGGCTAGTTCGTTCTATGTGGCGTAGGAATTTCGTGCCAAGTCCTTGTCCCTTGTGAGCACCTTCGATTAAACCTGGGATATCGGCCACCAGGAAACTTCGATACTCATCTATTGCCACCACACCAAGATTTGGTTCAAGAGTGGTGAAGGGATAGTTAGCAATTTTCGGGTGGGCTGCTGAGATGCGTGCGATCAAAGTCGATTTGCCTACGTTCGGAAACCCGATCAACCCGACATCTGCAAGTAGTTTTAATTCAAGACGGAGCCCCCTCGATTCACCGGTTCCGCCTGGGTCGGCACGTCGAGGTGCCTGGTTGGTGGATGAAGCGAAGCGAGCATTGCCTCGTCCTCCTGTTCCCCCACGTGCGGCTATAAATTCAAGTTCTCCAGTAGTGAAATCAAATAGTTTTTCTTCAGTTTCGGCGTCGAAGACTACCGTACCCGCTGGCACTTCAAGGGTCAGATGATTACCAGATCTCCCACTTCGGTTGCTGCCTTCTCCGTTACGGCCACGTTGAGCCTCGTGATTTGGCTTGAAGCGAAATTGGATTAGGGTATTGTGGTGATGGCTCGAACGAAGAATAACATTGCCACCATTGCCGCCATCTCCACCACTTGGCCCACCCCTGGGCACAAATTTTTCTCGGCGAAATGCCATACAGCCACCGCCGCCGTCGCCTGCCTTAACCGAGATTATAGCTTCGTCTACAAACACTTTTAAAACTGATCCCTTTGCTATGTTCGCGCGTGTATTAAGAGTAACTTGGAATTGAGTAACTTTATGATAAGTCACCTAATTCTATATGGCCTTCTTTAGGGTAAAAGTGTGAAAGGATGTCTGTCGGCTTCTACAACAATCTTCACAGATTGTTGTTACATAAGGTCATCGTGTTTTATCGGTGTCGATCTGAATTTCTGGCGTTGTTCGGAAGTAAGTACTCTAAAAATACGACGACGACTGGAGCGTTGATTCATGCGAAGCTGCACAAGTAAATCCGCCTCATTCATAATGCACTGATCCAGGATTTTCTGTACTTGTTGTACCTGATTAGGATCTAGCAGTAACTCATCTCGTAAATATTCCAGTTCAACCAGTCTTGTTTTACTCAGAGACACTGACTTGTCGATGTGGAAACGAGACTTTAGTACATCCTGAAAAGCGTGTGAGCCGATTACACCCGAGAGGCCTCCACCTAAGAAAACCAGCACTAGTACAACTAACGCCTTGCGGCGGTATGTATTGACAGAACTATTGGCCATTAGCTAATCCTTCACCAATAAGACGGCTAGCATGGAGTCTCTATTTTGGTGAACGTCCGAACCCAACCGTATGTCAAATTCTGGTGACACGGGGCGGCTCAAGATTCCTGCGGCAACGATTGAGCTCGATTCTGTTGTCGAGGAGTAGTGGTTTGCCACATAGCTGCCCAGTAGTGTTAACCACATCAGCCCACCTAAAGCTAGGCGACGTGCGAACACGGGTTGGAGAAAGAATGTCCAGAAAGGGTCTATTTTCTGCTTCTCAATCCGTTGCATGACGTGAGCGTAGAAATCGTTTCCCGTTCCGGCGCTATCTGGAGCTTGTAAGTTTTCAAACCACAAAGAGGACTCTTTATATGACGCCAACTCAGCAGCGCTGTCACTGTGTTGCGTTAGATAAAGTTCTACCTTCGACTTTTCCTCTGCGGTGAGGGTGCCAGCAAGATAACCTTCGAGGTGTTCTTTAATAAATCGATCCATTGTTTCTGTTTTGCGCAGTTCCGTTCCGGGTACAGTTTTTCAATGGCTACATCTACGCTGAGGGTAGCCTACCGAGTTTTTCAGCTGCTTTGACCAGTTTCTGCCGAGCTCGAAATAATTTTACCTTAATCGTGTTCTCGTTGAGGCCTGTTTCGTATGCCAGCTCTTCTATTGTGAATCCTTCCACTTCTTTCTGTAGTAAAAGTATCCTATCGTCTTCGGAGATATATTCAAGAAGCTTCATTAAAAAATCACGCTGTTCTGTTGCTTTTGCAGCGGAAGGTGTTCTTGCAACGGCCAACGAAGAATCTTCAATGGTTCTCGCGTCATCCGTAGCCAAGTCACTTTCGTAGACTAATTTTCTGACCTTCTGCTTGCGCAGGTAGTCATAGCATTCGTTCACCGCGATCCTATATATCCAGGTAGTCAGCGAAGAGCGAAAGTCAAAACTTTTTAGTGAAAAGTATACTTTTGCGAACACCTGCTGAGCGATATCTTCTGCGTCGTTCCGCCTACGAACGATACCGTATATTGCCGAAAAGACTTTCGTCCTATGTCGTTCAACGAGCTGACGGAAAGCTGCCTCGTCACCCCCTTGGGCGCGTCTAACTACCTCAGCTTCCGGTGTTTCTTTAAATGCCACCTTAGCCCTTGGGTCGCTTCCCGTGGCTGCCAAAGCTGGCAGTGCCGCTGTGTTCGCTGTGCTCATTTTTAGTACAGTTTAGACGCGGCGCCGTCGAGGAGCGTTTCAAAAATTACACAACAGTCAAAAATTAATGCTGTTGTCGTACTGTTTCAATTGATACAATCGAGTCCATTCCAACCTCTTTCCAGTTTTGGATCGACCTATAATTCCAGCTTCCAAGGTGGTCTATAGTCACGACGAAGGTAGGTTTGCGCCTCCTTGTTGTTTGTGGTCTCGGATTCTGGATCCCATTCGACTCTTTGACGACTGCGTAGCGCCACATTGCCAAGCAATGCTATCACGGTAGAGCGATGGCCGATTTCAATGTCGCAGATTGGAGGTTTACGAGATTTCATAGAGGCTATGAAATCGGACCAGTGTGCATCCGTTGAATTATTAGATGCTATGCCATCTTTTGGCTGCATTCTTCCCTCACGATCGTAACTGTTTGTGTACGCTCGCGGCTCAGACTCGCTCAGGTCGAGTGATTTCATCTCGGGGATGACTTTATATCCTCGACGATCAACAAACAGTGTCCCAGCAGTGCCGTGGAACGCTATTCCGTATCCATGGTTGAACATAGACTGTTCGTTTGTGATTCGATTTTCGTAGACACAAACAAAATTCGGAAATTCGAAGTTTGCTTGGATTACATCTGGTGTTTCACGATTGTCGTTGATGAGGTATTTGCTCCCAATAGTGGTTATAACGCGTGGACCTTTCTCTTTCATGGCCCAGAGGACAATGTCCAATAGATGAATGCCCCAGTCTGTCATCATGCCGCCAGCATAATCCCAAAACCACCGAAAGTAGGAATAATGATCAGGATGTACACCAAAGCGATTCTCGTTGAAAGCTCTTTTGGGAGCTGGGCCTAACCACATGTCCCAATCAAGATCGGCTGGTGGCTCTCGGTCGGATGGGTTTCCAATACCTTGCGGAAATTCATTGTCGTAATTCCAGGTACGGACAAATGAGATGGTGCCGATTTCTCCTCTGTGGATGATTTCTACTGCTTTCTGAAAGTGTTTTCCTGAACGTTGTTGAGTGCCCACTTGGACGATGCGATTGTACTTTCGTGCTGCTTGTACCATCATTTGCCCTTCGTGTACGGTCACCGAAATTGGTTTCTCTACATACACATCTTTACCGGCTTTGCAGGCTTCGACCGTCATGTAGGCGTGCCAATGATCAGGAGTGGTTATGCATACGGCATCTATATCTTTTGCCGCAATGAGGTCGCGGAAATCAGGATAGACTTTGGCATTAGGAACCATCTTTAAAGCTGCGTCCACATTTGGTCGGTAGACTTCTGAGATTGCTACGACATCGATTTCTGGCTGTTTCAAGGCTGCTCGCAGGGTATTGCGACCACGTCTCCCCATACCGATGAAACCCAGACGGAATGTTTTACGAGCTTCGGAGGCACGGAGCATTGCGGGTGCGGTAGTTGCCGCTCCTGCAGTTGTCTTAAGAAAGGATCTACGAGCGAGGCTTAGGTCTTTCAATGTTTGCTCCTTAACAGTTTAGAAATGAGTAACATACCATATGACGGAATTTTTATCAGGTTGTCGCATACCAGGAGTAATCTGAATGCTTTTCGATCTGTTGTGTGTGTGTCGATAACTTCAGTACGATTGTCTGATAATTGGATAATTAAGAAGCCTCACATAGAGAGCTGTTGTCCCGTGCGGATTTTTCGAATGTGGTGACAGTTATGGATGCAACAGGCATTAGCTCTCTGTTTAGTCGTAGCTGAAACTATGTACCCTCAACTGACGCGGATTAATCTCTACCCCATAAAATCATTAGATCCAATCGGTGTTTCCGAAGCGGTAGTATTGCACACAGGAGGGTTATCACATGACCGTGAGTATTGCCTTCGAGATCAGCAAAACGTTATTGTGAATTCGAAAATAGCGGATGAAAAACTGATATCAATTCGCTCCGAATTTAATCTTGGACTAGGAGACTTGGTCCTACGTACGGATGATGGACCTCATTTTTTCCGCATGCCCCAGGAAAAACATGAGCTAGAAAAATGGTTTTCGAAGTATTTAGGTCAACCGATCAGTCTTTCCCGTAATGTTTTGGGTGGATTTCCAGATGACAATAAAGCGTCAGGGCCTACGCTTGTCAGTACGGCCACAATAGAGGAGACGGCTTCCTGGTTTGATGGGATAACAACTGAGGAAATCAGGCGGCGTTTTCGATGCAACCTAGAGATTGATGGTGTGCCAGCATTTTGGGAGGATCACCTTTTCGAATCGACCGGCGGCAATATTTCGTTTCGGATTGGCGACACGACCCTTGAAGGAGTCAAGCCATGTGTTCGGTGCGCGGTACCACAAAGGGATTCATTTTCTGGAGAGATCAAAGATAGTTCATTCGTCAAGATTTTTGCTCAACGAAGAGAAGAGACCTTGCCGGCTTGGGCGGACAGGGAGTGTTTCGATCATTTCTATTGTCTTTCAACCAATTCGGTAATTTCTCAATCGGAAGCTGGTAGAGTGCTTCAGGTCGGTGATGCTGTGGTGTTGTAGAACCATACACATGCAGATTGGCCTACTCCATGATACGATTCAAGCCATGAGTAAAGCACCCGTTACAGTTTTGTTTATTGGTCTGATATTGCTACTTGGCTGCACTCCAACAGGGTTGACTGTTGATTACGACGATCTGGTGAGTGCAGATCGTATCGCAGCTCATACGCGTTTTCTTTCTCTCGATATGCTGGAGGGTCGTGGTCCAGCTACACGGGGTGAAACTTTGGCGACAGAATATCTGGCAACACAATTCGATCTCGCAGGGGCGAGCCCTGCTGGTGACAATGGAAGCTATTTCCAAACCGTCCCACTGGTTGGAGTTCAATCCTTATCAAAAACTTCTCTAGTATGGCGATCACGGCAAGGAAATATTGGCATGAAATGGCTTGACGATTACGTCGTGGTTAATCATCGTCAGAGACCAAACGAATCAATTGATCATGAGGCAATTTTTGTGGGTCACGGTATTGTGGCACCAGAGTTTGACTGGGATGACTACAAAGATGCAGATGTAAGAGACAAGATTGTTGTCTTATTCACCAACGAGCCCCCCTCACAGGATCCCGATTTCTTTGGAGGTAAAGCGTTGACCTATTACGGACGATGGAGCTTTAAGTACGAAGAAGCATTGAGACAGGGAGCGTCAGGAGTAATTATCATTCACACTACTCCCACAGCTGGATATCCCTGGAAGGTTGTCCGTAATTCTTGGGGCGGCCAGAATCCATACGTGCAACTCGGAGACAAGGAGAATGCTTTATCCGTTGCGGGGTGGGTCAGTAAGACCATGGGTGAAACGATCACCGCCACGACCGGTAAAACTCTGGATCAATTACTTTCTGATGCCAATAGTCCAGAGTTTCAGCCCATCCCTTTGAATCTTCGTATACAGGGTGAGATCCACAGTGCTGTAAATCTATTTGAGACCCGCAATGTCGTTGCAAAAATTTCAGGCAGCGATACCGAACGAAAAAATGAAGCGGTGCTTTATACGGCCCACTGGGATCACCTTGGTGTTGGCTTTGCTGTGGATGGCGACAATATCTACAACGGAGCCGTCGACAATGCCAGTGGCTGTGGGATCCTTCTCGAGCTTGCGTATGCTTTTTCGCAACTTAATTCTGCTCCAGAGCGGACCATCATTTTTGCTGCAGTGGGTGCCGAAGAAGGTGGATTGAGGGGCTCTCAATACTATGCGCAACACCCATCTATTGCAATGAGTAAGACCGCTGTTAACTTGAATTACGATGGATTTCTTCCGTTAGGTCGAATGAAGGATATTTCACTCTCAGGTTATGAACGTACGACCTTAGCACCCTTAGTAGAAGAGCTGGCGTCAGAGTTTGGTTTAACCCTAAGTCCAGATGCTTATCCCGAACAGGGCTATTACTATCGCTCGGACCATTTCAGCTTTGCCAAAGCAGGTGTGCCTGCATTTTCGGTGAATCCCGGAACGGACTATGTTAATCGTCCAGCCGACTGGGGAAAAGAAGCTGAGCGCCACTATATCGCAGAAAACTACCATCAACCCTCTGATCATTTTGACGAAAAGTGGGATTTCAATGGGCTAGCACAGATCACTACATTCGGTCTTCGGCTAGGTCTACGAATCGCAGCTGCCCCAGACTTGCCTACCTGGAAAGAAGGCGACGAATTTTTACCTGCACGTAAAAAATCCTGGCAATAGCTGAAGTATTTTCACGAACGAGTTGTCACTTAGCTGCTGCGAATCGTTCGGCTACGACATCCCAGTTGATCACGTTGAACCAAGCTGCCAAGTAATCGGGACGCCTGTTCTGGTAGTTCAAATAGTACGCATGTTCCCACACGTCTACACCCAGGATCGGAGTATTTCCGTGTGAGAGTGGATTATCTTGATTAGCGGTCGACTCCACTACTAAAGAGCCAGAGGAATTGACACTTAACCAAGCCCAGCCGCTACCAAAGCGTGTTAAGCCAGCCTTGGTGAATTGTTCCTGGAAGCTATCAAAGCTTCCGAAGGTATCTGCGATAGCAGCGCCAAGTTCATTGCCTGGTATGCCTCCACCGTGACCACTCATGATCTCCCAAAACATCGAATGGTTTGCGTGGCCGCCGCCGTTGTTACGTACTGCGGTTCTAATTGCTTCTGGTACTGCATCAAGATCGCTCACGAGCTCGTCTATAGTTTTGCCTGATAGCGCAGCGTTCTCGCCGATAGCATTGTTAAGGTTAGTTACATAGGTATTGTGATGTTTGCCGTGGTGAATCTCCATTGTTCGAGCGTCAATGTGAGGTTCTAAGGCATCTGTCGCGTAAGGAAGACTGGGTAGTTCGAAAGCCATAAGAGTGAACTCCTTCTGTTATCTGGCGATTCGAACCAATAATGCGTTTCCGATCGCCGGTAATTACTTCAGATAGTCAACGACACGAAGAACCGCGGGTACGCTCTGTATGAGATATCGCCCGAAGTATCGTGCAGAATATACATCTTACACTACCGTCAGCCACAGGTCTGTTTTCGGCCGAAAGTTAGGATCGTCCAGCATTGAGAAACTCATGGAATTCTTTTACGTCCCTGGTGCGTCCGGGGAACTCGGCAAGGATGTTGTCGTCTGACCCTATGATGACGTAGTACGGGATGGCAACCGTTTGAAAACGTTCAAGTTGCATCGATTGATTGGCCTGGGATACCTCATCAATGCCATCTGTATAGAGCTCAACGAGAATCAACGTGTCAAGCACTTTTGCAAGTTCCGGTTTTGTGAACATGTTGATTTTCATCCAGTGACAATTTGTACAGGTATAGCCTGTGAAGCTAACCAAGACTGCTTTGTTTTCTTGGCGTGCAAGTTGGAGGGCTCTGTTGTAGTCGTTCTTGATCCAACGGTTCGTGTCAGATGGTTCACGTGAAGTATATTCACGCAAATGAGAGTATTCTGGTGGCGGAATATAGACTTCGAGCTCGCCGAGCTTGTTTCCTATCATTCCTGGAATCAGGCTAATTGCCAGGACAAGAATCAGAATTCCAAAAGCTAATCGGGTATACCCAACGGGGCTCGCCTTGTTGCCGGCAATGCGTAATGTGCCCAGTAAATAAAGTCCAGCCATTGCCAATAGAACTATCCATATTGCCAGGACACGTTCACGTGTTAGCAAGAACCATTGATATAACTGGTCAACATTGCTTAGGTATTTAACCGATATTGCTAAGATCAGAAAACCGATCGTGACCTTTGTATGTATGAGCCAATTACCGCTCTTGGGCAATCTAGATAAATAAACAGGGAATAATGTCAGGAAAAAAAAGGGCAACACCAGACCCATCGAGAAGATCATCATTCCGAGGACTGGCCAAGTGAGATTTCCTTTGATCGAACCAGCTAGCAGGGTTCCCATAAAGGGACCTATGCAGGCAAAAGAGGATAAGGCAAACACAAGACCCATTACCAGGGTCCCTAGCATGTCACCGCGATTGGAGACCCGGTTCAAAAAAGTTAATGCACTACTGGGAACAGTGATTTCGAAAGCACCAAGCAGGCTAGCACCAAAAGTCATAAATACCAATGCAATGAATAAGTTAACCCATGGATTGGAGCCCATTTGGGATATGCCAAATGGGCCGAGAACTGCAGAGACAGTTGCGCCGATGCCAGTAAAGAATACGATGACGCCCACACAGAACGTAGCTGCCTGTCGCAATGATTGGGATTGTGACCCTGATCCAGTGGCGATAAAGTAGGACAACGTAATTGGAATCATGGGGAAAACGCAAGGCGTGAAAACTGCCAAGATTCCGAACCCAAAAGCAACGGCCGCGAACCCAAGGAACCCTTCCTGTTGAGAGGAAGCTGTGGATTTGTTAAGGCTCGAATCTTCAGATGCGTTGGTAATCTCCGATGGTTTAATCTCACTATAATCCGCGGGAATGATGATTGGAGTTGCTGCCGTTGTCTCCGTTACAATCTGGAAGATTGCGTTTGCTGAGCGTTTTACTGGAGGCAGACACAATCTGTCGTTGCAAGCGTTGTAACGTGCAGTTGATTCAATATGGAATACTCCAGCTTGGATTTTTCTATCCAGCTCGATGTTGAATAAGAAGGTTGTCTTGCCACTGTAGGACTGGCTTTCCAGGTTAAAGTTTGGGTCGAATTTTGTTTCGGGTTCTGTCTGATAAGCTGTCCACGATGCTACTGCTTCATTGTCCACGATTTCGAGTTTGGTTGGAATAGGGCCGCCGGCGGGTGTAGTGGGTGCGTATAGGCGCCAACCTTCTTCAATGGTGGCGGTTAATCGCCCCAGTAGATGTCCACCAGTGACTGTTTTGGCGGGTTCGACGACAAGTGTCCATTTGACGGGGTCAAGTTTACCTATCGGTTTAGTCAATTGTGCGGATGGCCCACCCGCTAGCAGAGCAAAAAGGATGGTGGATACAGTCAGGGGTAGCCAGTTCTTTCGGGACATCTTGTTCGCCCAATTTTTACAGTCATTACTCCGAGATTTATCTAAATCTCTGTAGCAACACGTCAGAAGCAATCTAGATACCTACATTTGTAAAGCGACACGGCAACACCAGGTTAGTAGCAAGCAAGGTTGTTGTGATTTCTCATATATAGGCTTTCGTCACAAACCTATCGCTTAAAGCGTGGTCGCATCTCTCTAAGTCTACATCTTTGCGATTAAGGAAACACCGATATGTATGGTGTGCACTGTGTGACTCCGTTTTGCGTGTCACCAGTGGCTAATAGTCCAGTAGGTAATTGAACTTGAAAAACAAAGCGCGTGAAAGCGTTCGCCGTTGAATGTCGTGAGGGTCTAGAAAATCGCGAGTCAGGCCGGTTGTATTGAAAACAAAGAAAAACCCAGTGCTGGAAGTTGATAAAATTCCTAACCGAATATTGTGACTAATTTTCCCTGTAACGCTGTTATATTGACTGAGTGTCTGCAGGAAGCTTTTTGATGTAAATGACCAGTTGAAGCGTAATCCTGTTAGGTCTGTAGTGACATCACCAACCGGCAGGTTGATAAGATTTCTAGTCCAGCTTCCAATCCATGTCACGTTTTTGCTGTATCGGTATCCACCTTTCACATTGATTGAACGTATCGTTCCATCGTAAAAGGCGCCCTTAGCAACATCTCCTCCAGTGAAAAATGTGGCACTTTGATCGGTTGAAAAGTTTGCGATCACTTCATCGAAGTGGTAGCGGCCGATCGGTACATGAACGTTTGGAACAACTTCGAAAGGTTCGTCTAGTCGCTCGAAACTACGGTTCCAAGCTAACCCCAGTGAGCTGCCGTCATGGAAGTAAGTAGTGGTGTGATAGTGCGAAAAGCCTGATTCAAATTCATTGGTTCCCAATGTGTACCACCGTCTACTCAAAACATGTGGCTCCACACTTCGAATCGGTCCACTCTTTGGGTAGAGAGAAAGACGGTAGTAGTAAGAGGCTTTACGGAATCCGGTGCGTCGTACGAAACCGACTTCCGGGTTGAAATTGTGACCGACCTCCAGGAAACCTAGGTGGAATGTGTGGGCTGAATCATCGTACTCAAAACGTGAAGAATAGACATGATCACTGCCTGTTAGGTGCGGACTGTCGGTTTTTGCAACAACGTTAAACCAGTTGCCAAATGCACCGATGCCAAAGTTTGCGTCAGCTCCGTAGGTACGATTAAAGGAGTTGATGGTGTCAGAATTACCGACCGATTGACGATTTACGCCGATCACGCCAATCGATGAACGGTTAGGTAATTCGCGGCTAAATCTTGCGACGCTGTAGTTATTCGCCGATACCAGGTCTCCGATGCCGCTTGTTTGTATGTTCAGCACCCCAATTTGGTATGGGCCAACCTTGCCACTTAAGCGTGCACCGGCATCAATGGGCACTTGTTGACGGTTCTCGTCAAGGCCGATGCGTCTCGAGAAGAAAAGCTCCACTTCTCGGGATGCCCCGAAGTCAAAAAACCCCGAGTTTTCCAGAAAAAAAGGTCTTTTTTCGGGGAAGAAAAGATCAAACCGGGTCAGGTTGATTTGTTCGTCATCAACTTCGACTTGAGCAAAGTCTGTATTGACAGTTAGGTCGAGAGTTAGCCCTGGTGTGACGCTGTATTTGACGTCTAAACCTATATCTCGTTGAATTTTTCTTTGGTCTCCAGTCGCTGTATAATCCTGCGAAAGGCCACCTAGAACATAGGGCAACAACTTAAGGTTTCTATGACTACGAACATCGAGACCATAGAGGTCGCCAGCCCTGTCAACTTGTACGAAGTGGTCTGACCTGGAAATAGGAGCCCAGTGGGACTTCTCATTGCGTCTCCGTAGGGTGCGTTGGAAATTAAGACCCCATTTCTGGTTGGTGCCGGTCGTGTAGCGTAATGTACGAAATGGAATTATTATTTCGCTTTCCCATCCTCGGCTGGTGATTTTTGAGCGCACCTCCCAGACAGCGTCCCAGTTGACATTGAATGCCGATGAACCACCTCTCTGAGCACCACCTCCAGCCCTTCTCGGGCTGCCTGATCCTCCGCGACTTCGGCCGGCTTTGGAAATTTGCGCATCAGCCTCGACTCCAGTTGGAGTAGTTCCAAAGAGGAACGCGTTCTGATCATCATCGAATGTATCAAGTAGAATCAAAATCGAATCTGTGTCATCCAACTTTGCATCACGTCGGTTCTGTGTGATGACAATATTTTCCGGTTGGGAATCAAAACAGATGATGCCGAAGTAAAGATTTTTGTCGTCATAGCCAATACGGATTTCTGTCTCTTCGGTGGCAGGGTGCCCTTCGTCTGGATTTCGCTGAATGAAATTTGTCGCAGGTTCTATAGTTTTCCACAGAGATTCTGTAACCGACCCATCGAGTTGCGGTGGTGTAGTAATCTTGTGCGCGTGGATTATTTTGATGTCAGGGTTATTTTGCTGCGCCACTGCCGAAGGGTGAAGATATCCCGACAAAAACAGACCAACCAACATGGTGCATAGATGGCGCATGAGTGCTATGTGGTCCATTTTATAGATGAAGAACTGCAATATCGACAAGGATTGCATTGTAGCTGGCGATATCGAGAATGCCTAGTTCTTCTCACTTCATAATCCTCTTGGGCACGGTATCCTAATATGAGGTTGACGACGGAACAGGTGCAGGCTGTTCCCTGATTGTTCGTAGTTTCTGCCATGCACGTGAAAAAGATTAGGTTGCTGACTCCTGGCCCCACACCGCTATATCCACCAGCGGTGCAAGCCATGACAGGCTCCGATATTCATCATCGCACAGAAGGCTTTCGAAGCATTTACAGGCGTGTCTTGAAGAATTTAGCCCATTTTATGGGCACGGACAACGATATCGTACTCTTTAGCGCTTCTGGTACGGGAGCTATGGAAGCTGCTGTTTCCAATTTGTTCTCGGGGGGTGACAAAGTTCTGGTTGTCTCTGCCGGAAAGTTCGGAGAGCGATGGACTGCCCTGACGCGAGCTTTTGGATTAGATGTGACCGTAGTAGAAGCCCCTTATGGAGATGCTGTTAGTCCCGAAAAGGTGGCTGAAGCATTAGATGTAGAGCCTAACACGCAAGGCGTTTTTGTGCAGGCAACAGAAAGTTCCACTGGAGTTTCTCACGATGTTCGTGCAATGGCTGAGGTTGTACGAAAGACACAAGCGATTTTCGTAGTAGACGCTATTACGGGACTTGGTACAAGTCACATCGATATAGATGGTTGGGGTTTAGATGTAGTCGTGGGAGGCTCACAGAAAGCATTAATGATACCCCCTGGCTTATCTTTTGCTTCAATTAGCGAGAAAGCATGGGAGAGAACACGGAGTGGGCAAAGAGGCTCTTTTTATTTTGATCTCCTCAAGTACAAAGTGGCCGGCGAAGTCGGTGAATCGCCTTTTACGCCAGCGATATCACTACTTTTGGGTCTTGACTCGACATTGGAGTACATACGTGAGATTGGCCCGGAAAAGTTGATCGCGAATGCTCAATTTTTGGCATGCGCCACTCGTAAAGCAGCAGAGGCTCTGTCGGTGCAACCTTTTGCTAAAGCAACCCCCGCGGGAGCATTAACATCGATTTGTGCGCCTGACGGAATAGATTCAGGAGAGATCGTGAACCAGTTCGATGACCGATTTGGGTCGATTATCGCCAATGGGCAGGGCACTATGAAGGGTAAGATTTTCCGTATTGCTCATTTGGGGTATTTCGATTTTGCCGATCTATTTGGAACGATGGCAGGATTGGAAATAATTTTAAAGTCTCTTGGGCATCCAATCGAACTGGGAGTAGGTGTTCAAGCCGTGCAGCAAACATACATTGAAGCGTGTTCCGATTTGGAAATTAGCGATTAGGATTGGTGACCCCTATGAAGATTCTTATCAGTGATCCTTTATCGGCTGCTGCCATCGCTGTACTCCAAGCCCAACAGAACTGGGAGACGATAGTCAGCACTGCAGATGACTTTACTTCCGATCTTGTCGATGCTGACGCGTTGATTGTGCGTTCGACAACAAAAGTCACACGTAGTGTTCTCTCAAAAGCTCTGAAGCTGCGTGCTATTGGTCGCGCTGGTATCGGTGTCGACAATGTTGACACGGAGGCGGCCACTGAACAGGGCGTAGTGGTCATGAATACGCCAGGAGGTAATGCGATTTCTGTTGCAGAACATACGTTGGCGCTGATGTTAGCACTGGCTCGTATGGTAACCCAAGCAAACGAATCAACGAAGGCAGGGAAGTGGGAGAAGAAAAGATTCTTAGGGAGTGAACTCAACGGTAAGACGCTTGGCATTGTAGGGTTTGGCAACATTGGGATACAGGTGGCCATGAGGGCGCAACCTCTCGGGATGGAGGTTGTAGCCCATGACCCCTTTGTCTCACAGGAGGTAGCACGTGACAGAGGAGTTCAGTTGGTCACTTCTGATGAACTGTTTAATTGCAGTGATTATGTCACCTTGCATCTCGCCGTAACGCCAGAAACAAAAGACTTTCTAGATGACAAGGCATTTGCCAAGATGAAAGATGGAGTTCGGATTGTGAATTGTGCGCGGGGCGAATTGATCGATGCAGATGCATTGGCTCGTGCGATCGATGTTGGTAAAGTTTCCGGTGCAGCCCTAGATGTTTTCCCAGAGGAACCCCCACCCGCTTCATCGTTTCTGCTGAACCACCCCAATGTCATTGCAACACCTCATATTGGTGGCGCCACAACAGAGGCGCAAGAAACCGTCGGTATTCGTATAGCTGAGCAGGTTCGTGATTACCTCAAGAGCGGCGTGGTAACGAATGCAGTGAACATGCCATCGATCAGCGCAGAACAATACGGAAAACTTAAACCGTTTCTGGACTTGGCTTTACGCTTAGGGTCTTTCGTAGCCCAAGTTGCAACGGGACAACCTAGGCGAGCAACAATTTTGTATTCCGGGAATTTTGAGGAGAAAGATGCAGTATTGATTCGTAATGCAGCCCTGGCAGGTATTTTGAATCGTTTTCTATCACAGAAAGCGAATTTGATTAATGCTGCTCAAGTGGCCGCAGCTCGGGGTTTAGGCGTTAGTGAGGTGCGACGTCGCAGGACGCTTTATTCGGATTCGCTGACGGTCATACTAAAAACCGAACATGGCGAGACAAAGGCAGAGGGGGCTGTTTTTGCGGATCAGTCACCACGGCTCATCAACGTTGATGGTATTTATGTGGAAGCGCCACTCGATGGGCATATGGTTTTTGCAAAAAATTATGATGTCCCCGGAGTGATCGGACAATTGGGGACAATTCTAGGCAATAACCAGATCAATATCGCGGACTTTTGTTTAGGTCGTCGCGAGGAGACGGTCAAATCCTCTGGCCCTTCTGAGGCCGTTTCGGTGATTCGTGTGGATGGAGCTTTACCGAGACAAGTATTGGATCAATTGCTTAAAGTGGAGCCGGTCAAGTTTGCTCGCCCAATTGAATTACCGTGATACCTGATGCAGTAAGCTAGCAGGAAAGCGTAGGTCTTTGGCCTTGCGAGTTGAAGAATATGACCGTAGCTCCATTGTCCCAGCAGGAAGTGGACTATTCCTCTTGGCTCTAGTGGCTGCTAGCATTACATTTGGGCTCCGGGTTCCGCGCAGTGTGATGTCGTGAACCCCGTCAGATCCGGAAGGAAGCAGCGGTAGCGGCCTATGGCGCGTGCCGCGGGTGTCTCGGAGCCCATCTAATCGTTCCACTTTGTTTTGCTGCGAAGAGCTTTGATTGACAGTGTGCCACCAAGAGATGCGGTAAAATAGCTAAGTAATTTGTTACGGGGGTAGATACTGAAAATGAGACAGACAACTTTGACTTTAATGGGGATTGCTTTGTTGTGGGTTCCAGTGATATCGGCCGATCACCATGGTGGTGATGTGGAAGCAGGTAAAGCACTGTTCGAAACAAAGTGCTCGGTATGTCATTTTTCTGACAGTGCCGAAAAGAAGATTGGGCCTGGCCTCGCGGGAATTAAGAATGGTAAGTTACCTAGTGGTAAAGATGCTACCCAGGAAAATTTCATAACAAATATCAATGAAGGCGGAGGCGGCATGCCTGCCTTCGAAAAACTGTTGACCGATGAGGAGAAAGGTCACATCATATCTTTTCTCAAGACTCTCTAGCGAATTCTACAAGGGTTATCCCGCCACGCAACTCAATGTTCCGGTGAAATTACCTCTCGTGCTTTTAGACTAAATTGGCTTCAGGTGCGTCTTCTATACATATGTGCATGGGTAGGTTGAGCCTCCAAACGACATCCGAGTTAGGTTGACGGAGAGGTCGCATTTTTTGATTCCAAAACATATATCTGAGATAATGTTTTAATGATATTGAGCCAACGAGTTGCATCTCTGGTGCTGTTCTCATTAGCAGTGAGTATGGCAGGCGAGCCTGTGCAGTCGTACGATCCTTTGACTTTAGGAGCGAAGACGGGAGAGTTGGTTTCGATAGTTAGACGTTACGAGATAGGTGAGAATAAAGAAGGCCGATTGGTACGTATTGCCAGGAAATCTAGCAGTACTAATCAGGTCGAGAAAGCCTCGAATCTGTCTGAACAAGGCAAACGGGTTGCCCAGGAGAGGTCGAGTGGGCCTTGGAAGAAGGGAAAACTCGACGTAGTTGCCCTAGTCAGGCAGGCATCGATGCGCCACAAGGTAGACCCAGATCTGCTGTACGCTGTCATTCGGCAAGAAAGCAATTTTGATCCGTTCGCAGTCTCACATAGAGGCGCGTTAGGGTTGATGCAATTGATGCCGCAAACAGCACACAGGTTTGGCGTAAAAGATATTTTCGATCCCGCGGAAAATGTCAATGGAGGAGCGAAATTCCTCCGTTATTTGTTGGACCGATATGACGGGGACCAGGTTCGAACCCTAGCAGCTTACAACGCCGGTGAAGCAGCAGTTGAACGTCATGGCGGAGTTCCGCCATACAAGGAAACACAGGAGTATATCCGTCGAGTAAGAGAGTCATATGCGGTCAATGGAAGCATTATTTCGAACAGAGCAGTAGTTTCTTCTGGAATGCCCCGCATTGTTGTCAGTGTAGGGTCTTCAGGGGAGATCCTGTTTGAAACGGAAACAAATTAAAGTAATGCCATTTTTTTGGCGACGACATGGGGGGTTTCTTCTCCCAGTAGCGGGTGTTGCTATCTTGTGGGCATTTTGCGTGCCTAGCCCTTCGTGGTCGGCCGAAAATGAGACAAAAAGGGCAGCGAGATACTACGGCTGGGCCTCGCAACTTTTGACAGACCTGCAAAAGGTTCCCGAACCTGAACTAGGCATTAAGCAATATTTGCTAGTGGCTAAGGCTTTTCGCAGAGTTTATAGAACAAGTCCGATAAGCTCCTACTGCGATGAGAGTCTACTGCACGAGGCCAATATATACCGAAAAATAGCGGCCCGTTTCGGGTCGGAGAAGCGTCGGAGAGATGCGATCAAGACTTACAATTTTTTGATTCGCGAGTATCCACATAGCAAGCTTAAACCTGAGGCTCTTGATGCTATTGCTGAGATCTCAACTGGTCAGAATTCGCACTTGTCTCCAGATAAGTCGTTTTTGACGATGAAGTCAGATGGGTCGCACGCGAAGAGAGTGGCTTCGAAAAACAAGGTTAAATCGGCAAAAGCTACTTTAGAAATAGAAAATCTGGTCATCGCACCAAGCCCTGCCAGTCGTGAGTCAGACTTATTACGACATATTGGTGACGGGGTTCCACTGGTGGAAGATATTCGTTCTTGGTCGCACCCGAGCGCAACACGCATTGTGATTGATGTGGATGCTCAGGTGAAGTACCGCTTTGAGCGATTGCAGAACCCTGAGCGACTTTTCATTGATCTGCTGAAATCCCGAGTAGGTCCGAAATTCTCAAATCGACGTACGGCTGTATTTTCAGTAGGGGATGATCGTGTCCGGCAAATTCGCGTGGCTCAAAACCGAAAAAGCACAGTTCGCGTAGTGCTGGATCTTAACCAGTTTGTCCATGCTGATTTTCAGCGGCTTACAAATCCTGCACGATTAGTGATTGAATTACGCTCAAAGACTGACCAGATGTTACTCGCTGAAAAATCCTTACCAGCTCACAATGGTGGCACAGTGTACGGTGGTGTACTCACTGCCCAAGCTTCTAGTGGAACTGAACCGACAGCAACATTGACCGATAAGACATTATCAGATCTACCAAGCCGTTTTGAATTTCAGGCGCCATTCCTCCAAGAGCCAATGTCAGTGAATTCTCTACCACAATTAACCCCACCGGCGATCGACTCTCTTAGCGGTATTGAAACGACAGATCAGTTTTTGAGTTCTATGGCACTTGCTGATGGGGATTGGAATGTTCGTTATCCTCCGAAAGGAGCAATGGTAGGAGTTTCGCCTCTGCTTCGCAAACCAGTTAGCTCTGAGCTTGTTCGAGCACCCAAGGAGGCTAGTGCCACGAGTCGAGGTAAGAGGAATATGATCCGAGCTCTCGGACTTAAAGTGAGTCGAGTCGTAATCGATGCAGGTCACGGTGGACACGATACTGGAACGATCGGGAAGGGTGGCTTAAGGGAAAAGGATCTAGTGGTAGACATCAGTAGACGTCTCGGCGAATTGATTCAGACTCATTTAGGTGCAGATGTGATCTACACACGTAGTACTGATCGTTTTGTTTCGCTTAAAGAGCGCACTAAACTTGCCAATGATAGCAAGGCTGATTTGTTTGTTTCTGTACATGCCAATTCATCGAAGCTACGTTCGATTCGAGGTGTTGAGACTTACTATTTGAGCCTTACGACAAATCCGTCAGCTCTTGGCGTGGCGTCGCGTGAAAATGCTGCTGCACAGCGCTCCATCCACGAATTGGAGAATCTCCTTTCGAAGATTGCCTTAACGGAGAAAATAGAGGAATCGCGAGAATTTGCAGGGAAAATCCAAAAATCTCTCTATGGTGGACTAGCTCGAAAAACTAAAGGTCTCAGTGATAGAGGGGTACGCAAGGCACCGTTCATGGTTCTAGTGGGTGCGAAAATGCCTGCCGTATTAGCCGAAGTCGGCTTCTTGAGTAACCCCAAAGATGAAAAACTTCTCAAAAGTTCCTCCTACCGACAAAACATAGCCAAGCATCTTTTTGAGGGTGTGAGTGCTTATGCTGACACCCTCAGCAAGGTAGCTTTGACTAAAGGTGCATCAGTCACTGAAAGCGGTGTGGACTGATTCTTTAACTTGTTCGGTGCTTCCTCATTGCAGTCAACCTATGTTGGTTTCTCTGTCCATATAAAGTGGGTTTAATAGGTCAGTTGAAATTATTAACCAAGTTCCTCAGTTACAACAAAAAAACATCTAGTAGCGCTATAATTGGGCCGGTTTAACAACCTAATGTGATTGTTACAGGGAGGCTTTCTTGTGAAATCGGAACAAATAGACCGGAGACTATTTCTAAGAGGAGCAGCAGTCAGCAGTGCGACTTTGGCCGCTTTGCCAGCAACTCTCAGATCCCAGAGCAAAGGTGAACCAGATACGATGCGTGTGGGAGTGATTGGTCCGGGTAGTCGTGGCACAACGCTCCTAAAAGAGTGTATTGAATTCGGCAGCACGTACAATGCACGCGTTACAGCAGTGTCCGACATATGGACCAAGAATCTGATGGCAGCAGCAAAAACGGTAAAGGAATCCTACGGAATTGAGCCAAAAGCACATCGAGATTACCGGAAAATCTTGGACGATCCCGAAATCGATGCCGTTATCATTGCCACGCCAGATCATCAGCATTCGAAAATGTTACAAGAGTCGATCGAGGCAGGGAAGGATGTCTACGTTGAAAAACCACTAGGCAATGATCTAAATGAACTCAACGCGGCATTTAAAGCCGTCGAACAATCCGATCGAATCGTTCAAGTCGGTACGCAGCGACGTAGCTGGCCACGTTATCGAGCTGCAATGGACATGATGCAAAGTGGGCAATTGGGAGATGTTCTCAGAGTTGAGGTTTATTGGAATGCATATAGTCCTTATCGATGGGCACGAAACTCCAAACAACTCACAGAAGTCAAAGAGGAAGATGTCGACTGGAAAGCATTTCTGATGGGTAAACCTGACAGACCATTTGATGCGAGGATATTCCGTTCGTTTCGTCTTTTTCGAGAATTTTCGAGTGCGATCGTCGACCAATGGATGACCCACGGTGTTGACGTGATCCACATGTTGACTGGTGAGCTTTATCCGCGTGCGGTCGTCGCTCTCGGAGATGTGTATCGGTTCAAGGACTATCGTGAAAATCCAGATATGATTCAAGTTCTACTGAATTATGGAGAAGGGGATAAGGCTTTTATGGCGAGCTATGGCACCTGTCTTACAAACGCGTCTGGCAGTGGAACTCGTGTATTAGGAACACGTGGAACTTTGTACGCCGAAGATTTTCCTTATGGCCCCGACGAACGTGACGTGAAAAACAAATGGCGCATCTCTGGCGACGGCATAGAAGGAAGTGAAGCACTTAAGGAGAGCAGAAAGATTCCCGAAAAACCAGGAACGCGTCATCATATGGCAAACTGGTTGGACTGTATGCAACGACGCAGTGTTGACGACTTGTATGCGCCACCAATTGCTGGGTACGGGCATTCGGTCGCATGTATTATGGCCGTAGATGCAATGTGGAGTGGGCGACGTATGGTGTTTGACCCAGTTACAAGGCAAATTAACGAGGGGTGAGTACGCACCGCTACTTGGTTGCGACCACTATTAATTCACCACAGTACCTTTTAAGGAAAGGTGCTGCTCGTAGGATGACCGTGTCGATAGTCTCGAGAAAAAACATCGTCGCCTGTACGCCTCGAGAGTCAAATCGTCCACGAAACAGTCTCTTAGCCATTGCGAACAGATTTAGTGGTGTGATTTCTACGTGAGCCATGTGGCTACGCAGTATTTCTACGTCACGGGTCGAAAAGATGATTCCTTCTCCTGCTTCGACAGGTTCATGACTGATAGCTGCTCGTATTCGGCGCGCTTTATTTAGCAACAAATTGTTGCCGTAACCCTCCGCGAGTACTAATAAACCTGCAGGTTTCAGTACACGGAGGAGTTCGCTTAGCGCGTTGGAATATTTCATAGTATGATGCAGAGCTGCACTTGCATAGATCAGGTCAAATTCACCGTCCGCGAAACAGTTAAGGTCGCCAGCATCTTGAGCAAAGCCTCGCACTCGATCCGCGACACCTGAAGCTTTTGCACGCCTCAATCCGATTTCTACACCCACGGGCGATAGATCGAGTAGTGACACACTTGCACCTTCGCAGGCCATCATCACTCCCCATTCCCCGGTGCCGCAGCCGTAATCGAGAACATTTCTGCAATGTGGTAGATTTTTCAGCAGAGCATCTAGAACGCCCTTGTAGAGTTTCCGGCGTTCGTACATTGGATCTGTTGGAGTATCGAACTGGCGTTCTAAGATCTCTCTATTGCACGCAAGAGCACCTTCTTCTGCAGCCAGATGCGTAGCATAAGCGTGGTCATAGAATTCTTTCTCTTGTTGGGCGTCAATGGTCACGGTTGATTTGTGTAACTTCTATGGTAACTGACAGGGTTGATCGTTTCTGCGACACATTTTGTGGGTATTATTTGAATTAATAGTTCCATACTCTTGAGCATCGGGCGCGTCAAGAAGTCATCCATGCCTCCAGCACGAAAAAATATATCTTTCCCGAATAATTATCCTGTTTGAGTTAACATTAATACCGTGGATAAAGACCTATTTGACGTTCAGTGCCCATGTTGTGGAACACGGCTCGAGATTGACACTGAGATTCAAGCGATTGTCCATCACCAAACTCCGAAAAAAAGTTCAACCCCCAAAAACTTATCGGAAGGAATTCGACGAGTCAAAGCTGCAGAAAGTGACCGCGAAGGGCGCTTCTTAAAGCAACTAAGCGCGCAGCAGAAACACGATGAAAACCTTGAAAACCGCTTCCAGGGTCTTTTAAAGAAAGTGAAAAAAACAGACTCTTCAACACGATTTATCAGAGATATAGATCTCGATTGACCTTCAGTGTAATTACGTTGCAAGGGTTTCCTGTCTCTACTTCGCCAGTGATGTCACAGTAGAGGCGAGGTGCGTTTTTCGGAACAAAGCTAAATTTCTTTCGCGAGCTCTAGTGAGCGTGCTCCGGCTGCTTCGACCGCAGCTTGCAGTGCGTCTGATACTTTTCCTCGGTCGAGTTCTTCTAACCCTGCAACCGTGGTACCGCCTGGTGTTGAGACTTCATCGCGTAACACGGATGGGTGTTTCCCTGTTTCGAGTAGGAGTTTTGCTGAACCTAAGATCATCTGCTCTGCTAACTCAACAGCCAGATTAGCTGGCAGGCCTAGCTTGATGGCACCTGTCGCGAGAGATTCTGCAAAAAGTGCCACATATGCTGGACCACTTCCCGAAAGTGCCGTGACGGCATGCATCATATCTTCGTCTACTGTATAAACACGTCCGACTGTTTCGAAAATATTTTCAACAATAGTTCTATCTTCAGCATCTGTAACGTTGTTTGCGCAGACTGCTGTTGCCGATGTTCCGACTGTCATAGCGAGATTTGGCATCGCACGGAATATTTTTATGGACGATGATCCAGCGCTTTCGATTGTTGTTATTGGAACGGCAGCGGCGAGAGAGATGAGAATTTGCTCTGGCCTCAGTATCTCTTTTATTTCTGCAAGAATTTCTTGGATTTGGTACGGCTTTACGGAGAGTACTATCACATCGGCCCATTGTGCGATTTCGGCGTTGTTGTCCGCACTAACAACCACGCCGAGTTGTTCCCCGATCTCCTTCGCCGGCAGCGAAGGGTGTACGGTTGCACGGATATTTTGCGGGTCAAATCGTTTAGCATCTAGTAAGCCGCGGATTAATGCCCCACCTATGTTGCCAGCACCAATTACGGCAAGTTTTCTATCAAGAGTCATTGGCACATTGTACCGATGTCACAGGCGTTACAAAACAGTACAATATCTTTCCATAGATTTATCGCTGTTATTTAGGATGTCCGGTTATTCAAAAAAACATGAGCAATAAAAAATACGACTCACCGAATCAAGTCAACAGGCGTGAATTTGCCAAATTGTCGGCGGCCGTCACATTGGCATCCACTGGAGTAAATGCAACCACTAGGTCGAATCGATTTGCTGTGGTCGATGACTTTCAACGTGTCAACTCGTTCTATCACGGCGATGGATGGGAATCGTTGAACCCTGGGTATTGGAAATTAGAGAACAATGCGCTTCGACGGCGTCTGCACACGCGTGGTGACAAGGCAAGGGATACCGGGTTCCCTTTCCATGCCACACAGCCTGAAAAGTACGATGGCCAACCCTGCAATAGCGAGACGAATCAGTGCTTTTCTCCCGATTATGAGACCAAGCCACCTTATGGAATGATCTGGCGACGCGATTGGAGACTCCAAGGGAATTATCGAGTCTCGATTGATGCCGTTATCCACACCCTGCCAAGTGAAGATGAAGAAGCCAGTTACTCATTGATGGGTATTTGTATTGGTGGACGAACATTGTTCGAAAGCTGGAATGGGGCTGGCGATGAAGGCGATGCCTGTTGGTATGCTGCCTGGCGTGACAACGGTATATTTGGCGTCTACGACCATACCACCGATGAAGCTAAACCTGTTCAGCATGGTTCGACGACTCGAGCGCCTAAGCTGAAACCAGGTGACCACGTCACGGTCGAAATCGATATTGCTGGTTCCGATGACCTTCGAGCCGATGTTACAGCTACGTTGAAAACAACAGACGCGCAGGTCAAAGTGACTTGTACGAACGTCGACCGAAAGAGATTCATTGAAGGGTTTGTGGGTTTAGTTAGCCGTGGGCAGTTGGATTTCGAAGTCACTGAGTTCCGGGTTGATCCTGGTGACAACATTCCACTGAATGAACCCGTCAACGAACTGCAGGTTTGTTATCCACTTGGTGACACGTTGCGCCAAATTGATGGGGAATGGCATTGCCGATTTGTGGCCATCTTTCGACAGGAAGGTGAAACTGCAGAAATTCGTATCAGTCTTGACGAAAATCCTAAAGAAGGATGGCAAGTCATTGCACAAGCCGGAAAGGGTTCGATCATCACGAATGGCTTTCGTCGTGCAACAGCCGTTATCGACTGTGTTCTACCAGCCGAGCCCGATGCAGTCGAGATGTACTATACGGTCTGGAAAGATGGAGTGAATGTAACTGCTGATCCCCGATCTCGTGCTAGAGATTACGTTGGGCGTCTACCGCGATTAGTAGCACCATATAGGCTTTGTGGGCTCAGTTGTCATGCTATCAGTGGATCTAAGCCGGGACTGAAAAGAACCGCCAAATATCAGGAGAATTGGATACATGAACAGCCTCTTCTGGATGCGTTTCTCTACATTGAGCTATTTGACTTTCAGGTGATGCTTTGGGAAGACGATGTTTGGTACTTGGAGCTCGTCCTGTATACGACTAGCACTGACGATGCGTACAAAATTATCACCATAACCCTGGGTAATCCAGTTACCCGATGGCAAATGATGCGCCATTGGAACGTTATTAACCCAGGCGATCATGATTACGGTATGGATGATGTCAAAGGTCCAGAGCAAATTGCGATTCGTACGAAACTGGGCTTGGGGCAAGACCCTGAGTACATGCAGAGGAATTTTCAGATTGTTCAACACCTTATTGCCGGCGATGACAATCCTTCCGGAATTGAAAACCCCAAACGGTGGAGACGTTGGAAAATGCCACAAGGGGATTTTTCTCTGTTAGTTTTGGACTCGAGGCTTTGGCGAACATCGCAAGATACACATATTTGGGAAACAAGAGGATGGCCAAGCAAAGGACATACGTACGACCGTGAGGACCCTACGCGTAGCTTACTCGGCGAAGAGCAGTTTGCTTGGCTGCAACAGACTATCCGAACAGATTCGTCATCACTGCTTTGCGTTACTGGCATCAACGGTATGCATACCATTTGGCAACCTTCGGTGAAGGCTGAACAAGACAATCGAGTTGCTGCTGACTATGCAGGATGGGTGAAAGCTGGCTGTGATCGTGTCATCGAATTACTCAGTGCACGTGATGGCATTGTTAGCGTCTATGGAGACGTCCATATCGGCTCGATAATACGGAATCGTGAAGCTCGACTTTATGAGTGTTCATTTGGACCAATAGGTCGTACTGGTGGCAGGAGGCCGAAGAGTGGATTTGGAAAAAGAATGACTGATTATGATGATCGAGATCTCGATATGATTGCTTTTTATCACGAATACTATGAATCTCCAGAGCTAAAAAAACAAACAAACCCTGGGTATTGGAATTTTCTTGAAATGGAATTCGATACTCGTCCCAAAGATGCGAAGATAGGGTTGTGGATTCGTCGATTGGATGAACCACCCACTTCCGAACCTCGAGGGGGTGGGCATGTGTATGTTGGTGCTTCAGATACGGGACGCCCGATCGATTGTAGTTTGCCTCGAATAAAAACCCTTCCAAGTGCTGAAATCTATTTTTCAACAATGGATGGGCAACCCATACGCGGTAGTCGTAGCAGAGCTGACGGCAGTCTGCCAGTTTCTGGATTGGTGGGCATTGTAGCAGGATCAGAAGTTGTTATTACCGCCTATGATGGAGAGAGAATCGCATCTCAAGTTGTTACGACATTAGCCCTACAGCCTGAAAACACAAGTGATTGAGATATGAACATGCCTTGCCGGGGTCCATCTATTTTCTACTGAGCAGTACAATGGGATAGAAACTTGAGTACCTGTGTAACTCTTTTGAATTTATAACAATGACAACACCTCAGAAGTATGACAAAGGCCGAGAGAGCGAGTTCTCGTTTGCTGATCGCATAAAAAGTGACACTCTCAGCGCACTCTTTAATCGTACATCCATACGAGCTGCAATTCCCTTGATGCTGGCCGTAATTACCCTTGTCGTTTACCTGCAGAGCGGCAATGTTGTCATTGAGCTTCCAGTGCCGGAAGCTTCCTATGTTCTTCTGCCGAATGAAGGTCGGACGAATGGCGTTCCTGTGGCGATTAAGATCAATCAAGTCGCTGTTTTTATGATTAACGATCCTTTAGATCGTGGAGTAGGTGCAGTACGATCGAAGGAGTTAGTCACTCAGCTTCAATCTATTATTGACATGGTTGTAGAAGAACCAGGAAAAACTTTTCGTATTGACAACGACTCGGCCGAATTTCCGATCATTGTCTTGACTGAGGAAGATGGTACTGAGAGTCAGCCTGTAGTGGAAATCACCCGTGAAGATCTCCTTTTAGCGGGCGATAAAGATGCGAAGCGTGTTGCGCGCACCTGGGCTGAGCGACTAACAGACACGCTGAAAGTAGTTGCTTTTGCCGAGGAGCCAAAATTTACTTCCGGTAGCGATTTTGGGTATGTATTGGAACAGATGTATCTAAGTTCACGAATGGACAAGGGTTTGATCACAGAATACTCTCTCACGGAATCTTTTGAAGCTTTGTCACCCAGTGAACGTATTCTTCTTGAAACGCTGCCGATAGAAGCTCCTGATGACATGTGATGCCCTGTTCCGAACGCGGGCTTTCAAGGGAGTAGATCAATAAAACGGTGGATATCTTGTTCGTTTTGGTAAAAATGTGGAGATGCCCGAACCCAACCTGACCGTGGTGCGACACATACTCCTTTTTTCTCCATCTTTTCTGCTGTTGTGGCCGCGTCCATTGTAGATTTTCTAAGGCTAACGATCCCTGAGCCATACAGTTCAGATCGAGAGGTCATGGGCTCATACCCCTTGTTGCACGCTTCGTTGAAAATTAGATCTGTAAGGAAATTGACCCGTTTCGAAATTGGGCCTACTCCTATTTCAAGTATTAGATCAATAGATTCTTTTAATCCATTGATTCCACAAGTATTAAGTGTTCCACATTAATACCGTTTTTCTCCGGGGATAAGTTTTTCTCACGGCTGTAGGTGGGCCATCCCTCGACGTTCGTCCATCCAAACTCAACTGGTTGTACGTTTGGGATGAGATCACGATCGATGAAGAGTACTCCGACGCCTTCCGGCCCTAATAGCCATTTGTGAGCCGATGCAGATAGCGCATGAATGTTGCTTTTCTTTACATCGACTGCAAATGGTCCTACCCCTGTACCGCGTCAATGACAAGCAAGCAGTTTTGCCTGTGGCAGATTTCTCCTACTGCATCAAGATCGATGCGGAAACCACTCAGATATTGCACAAAACTGATAGCCAGTAAGAGAGCCCCACGACAGGCACGGTCTAGATCGTCGAGCTCCACGCGGCCCCTGTGTTGATTAACCCAGCGTAATTTCACCCCACGACGATCAAGACGTTTCCAGGGGAAATAGTTTGCCGGAAACTCTTCAGTTACGCCAACTGCGATGTCACCAGGCTTCCAGTCCAATCCATTAGCAATTATTGAAAGTCCCTCTGAGGTATTTTTAACAATCGCTATTTCGTCCGGTGAAGCACAAATCAAGTCGGCTATTGAGCATCGCAGAGCGTTACTTGTTGCTAACCATTCGCGGTAGTGTGTTGAACCGTGGCGATGTTGATCGTCTACGAGCTTGTGCATCGCTGTAGCGGTACGTCGTGGAAGTGGACTTACAGAGGCATGATTCAAGTAGGTATAGCTTTCAGTTACAGGAAACTCGTTACGGTAGACGCAAAATGGTTCCATAATAGTAACTAGATAGTAGCTGAGAGTGGCAGCATTTGGGATGAAACCCGAAATCGATACTTGCCGTCTTCTATACTGACAGACGGGATGGGAGGTACTGGATGACCTTAAGGACAGTAGCGACTTTCTTAGTGCTCGTGCTGGCTTCTTCGCCAACGGTGACTGCCAAGAGCAATGACTCAAAAAGAAAACCAAAAAACAAGAAACAAGATGTAGAAGCCATTGGTGACCGAGATGTTGGTAAGGGTGTGAACTTTTACTCTATTGAGAAAGAGATTGCTCTCGGTAAGAAAATGGCGCAGGATATTGAACGTCAAGCGAAAATTGTGGACGATCCAATTATCTCTGAATACATCAATCGTGTTGGTCAGAATTTGGTGCGAAATTCTGATGCTAAAGTACCGTTCACAATTAAGTTGATTGACAGCCAACAGGTTAATGCTTTCGCTTTACCGGGTGGTTTTTTCTTTGTCAATTCGGGGCTGGTTCTCAGGGCTGAAAGCGAATCGGAACTGGCGGGCGTTATGGCGCACGAGATTGCCCATGTCGCTGCACGTCACGGTACCCGTCAATCAACACGTGGACAGATTATCAACTATGCAACTATTCCACTTATATTTGTGGGTGGCTGGACAGGGTATGGGTTACGTCAGGCAATGGGATTTGCAATCCCGATAGGCTTCCTCCGCTTCTCACGGAAGTTTGAGGCAGAAGCTGATTCTTTGGGTCTGCAGTATATATACAAATCTGGCTATGACCCGACAGCTTTCACTGATTTTTTTGAGAAAATGCAGGCGGACGAAAAACGCAGACCAGGGACGATGGCGAAGATATTCTCGAGTCACCCTCCACACGGAAGCCGCATAAAGAAAACCCAGAAGATGATCAACGACCTACTCCCAAATAAGAGGGAGTATGTTGTGACCACATCAGAGTTTTTGGATGTGAAAGATCGTTTAGCAAGTTTGACGCGGCCGGGCAAAGAGAAAAGTGATGACCCAGACCGTCCTCGTCTCCGTCGTACATCATCCGGTGGTACAGTGCCGATAGGTGACGACAATTCGAACCCTGGGACTGATGTGGGCGATGAAGACGAACGGCCTACACTCAAGAGACGCTAAGGCTGGATCTATTCCCGAGTCAACCTCCGCTTGGTTCTGAGTACGTCGGTCATCTATAATCACCGATTATTGGTAAGTGGTGTGATCCGGATTTACCCTGTTCCTATTCTGGTAAGATCGACCACGTCATGGAGTTATAGCAATGGCGAAAACAGGTACTGTTCATCGTAGAGATTTCGTTCGTGGAGCTGTCGGGGTCGGTGCTTTGACGAGTCTAGTTAAAACTGGGACAGCATCTCAAACTACGCAATCATCGGCTGTATCAATAGATCACTCTATGAAGGCAAACGATCGAATTAATGTCGCGTTGATTGGTGTAGGTGTACGAGGGTCGAGTTTGATGCGGTTGGTGTTGGATATGGCCCAACGTCGGGGCGATGTCAAGATCGTAGCTGTTTGCGATGTGTACGAGAAGCGCAAAAAGCTGGCACAAGAAACGACAAAAGCTGATTTTGCGACGCTTGACTATCGTGAAGTGTTGAAACGCTCGGAAGTGGATGCGGTTATCGTTGCCACACCTGATCATTGGCATGCTCCTATCGCTCTTGCAGCAATTGATGCCGGCAAGGATGTGTATCTTGAAAAACCGATGACTCATACAATCGAGGAAGCAAAAAACATTGCCGATGCAGTTCGAGAGAGTGGGAGAGTTCTTCAGGTTGGTTCACAAACAACATCGAGTGATCAATGGTGGAAGGCTCGCAAGGCCATCCAAGATGGCATGATTGGAAAGCTGATTTCGAGTCAGGGCTCATACCATAGAAACTCACTGGCCGGCGAGTGGAATGCTACTCCAGATCGAGGCAATCGAAACTGGGTAATTGATCCTGATGCCGGTCCAGGTGGCAAAGGAGTCAACTACATCGATTGGAAAATGTGGCTAGGGTCAGCTCCCGAACGAGATTTTGACCCTCAGCGCTATTTCCGTTTCCGTAAGTTTTGGGATTACTCTGGCGGTATAGCTACTGACCTGTTCTATCACGTTGTCGCTCCTCTCCAGATTTGTTGGGGTGAAGCACAGTTTCCATACCGTGTGATGGCTTCAGGGGGTGTTTACGCCTTTCCTGATCGCGAAGTGCCGGACACTTTTAACCTTTTAGCTGATTTTTCGAAAGGACATTCATTGGTGTTGAGTTCGTCGATGGCGAATTCAACTCACGTTCCGGGTCTGATTCGTGGACAAGAGGGTACTATCGTCATAGTGGATCACGGGAGATTCGAAGGCCGAACAGACCACATTACCGTTAATTCAGAGAAAATATACCGTGACAAATTTATTGAGAAATTCGGATATTCTTCGGTCGATATTCCGGTTAAACCTAATAGCCGCGATGCCCATATGGCAAATTTCTTTGAGTGCATGAGGACGCGCAAAAAACCACATCTTGATGCGGACACCGGTTACCGGGCACAGGTTACAATCTCGATGGCTGTTCAGAGTTACCGTGAAGGCAAGGTGCTATATTTCGACCCTAGAAAAGAGGTTGTAGTGGATCAACCGCCAGAAGTCTGAGGTGGGTTGAAACCCACACATCTATCCCGGATCCGTTTCTTTATTACTATTCGGGTCGTCCTCTTGATCAATAGCTTGTTTCCATTGTTCTAATAATGCCAATGCTTCGATTGGACGCATGGAATTGAGATCCATTTTACGCAGCTCTTTGATGATTTTTGGATCGGAATCTTTTCGGGCAATGTTCTCCTGTTTTTGATGCGAGAGAGGCACCGGAGCAGTTTGGCTGGATGGTACCTGCTCGGTGTTTTCATGGTGTGCCAATACTTGTCGGGCTCGTTCGATAACCGCGATCGGTAACCCAGCTAAGCGAGCAACTTCTATTCCATAGCTGCGGTCAGCTTGCCCTGAATCTACTTTATGAAGAAAAATAACACGGTCACCTGATTCCTTGACCGAAACATGTAAGTTTGTGACTCCCGGGAGCAGCTTAGCCAGTTCGGTGAGTTCGTGATAATGAGTAGCAAAAAGTGTTTTCGCTCGACATTTTTCATGAATATACTCTACGACTGCCCAGGCAATTGCGAGACCGTCATAGGTGGCAGTTCCACGACCTATTTCATCTAGCAAAATCAAGCTGTTCTGAGTTGTTGTGTTGAGTATTTCTGCTGTTTCCGTCATTTCTACCATGAAGGTGGATCGTCCCATTGCCAAATTGTCCGTGGCGCCGATACGGGTAAAAATTCGATCGATCAGTGGCAGTGAAGCATGCTCCGCCGGAACGAAGGAACCTATCTGTGCCAGAATCGCGATCAATGCTGTTTGTCTCAGATAAGTCGACTTGCCTCCCATGTTGGGTCCAGTTATTAGTGCCAGTAAGTTTTCACTGTTATCTAGGTAGCAATCGTTGGCAATAAAACGCTCGCCGGCCTGTTGATCTGTTAATTTTTCGATGACTGGGTGTCTTCCAGCATCGATCTGGATCTTGGTATTAGTGTTAAATATCGGCCGCGTGTAACCATTTTCTGATGCTACCTCTGCCAGACTACACAGTACGTCTAGTTCAGCGAGTGCAACCCCTGTGATTCGTATACGTTTTGCTTCGTCTGAGACTGTGGTTCGTAACTTTTCAAAATGTCTTTCCTCTCGTTCAAGAATGCATTGCTCAGCTTCAAGTATTTTGTGTTCGTATTCCTTTAGTTCGGGTGTAATGAAACGTTCGGCATTGACTAACGTCTGTTTGCGACTGTAATCAGCAGGAACACGTTGAAGGTTAGATTTTGAGACTTCGATATAAAATCCAAACACATTGTTAAAGCGCACTTTCAGCGACTGAATCCCCGTCTTTTCACGCTCTCGAGATTCTATTTGTGCGACGTAACTACGGTTATTTTTTCGAATTTCTCGTAGGGAATCTAATTCAGAATCGACCCCCATACGAATTACTCCTCCGTCACTGATGCGAATGGGTGGATCTTCAGTTAGCGTTGTCAGAATGTGAGTTTTTACATCTGCTAGTTCGTCAAGTCGTTCTGTTAATTCACTCATGCGTGGTGTATTGAAAACACCAAGATGTTCATGAATGCTCGGCAACCGTGCAAAAGAACTACCGAGACTCAACAACTCTCGGGGGTTAGTTGTAGCCAGGGTAACTTTAGCTAGTAACCGTTCGATGTCAAGGATATTGTCCAGTTCAGATCTTATTTCGCTAAGCGAGATTGGTTTATTGCGAAGCTCGTTTACGCCGTCAAGGCGTGAATTGATTTCGAGAATTGAGAAGGCGGGTCTGAGGACCCACTGGCGTAAGAGCCGTTTGCCCATCGAAGTACATGTTCGATCGACTATGGAAATGAGGGTTGTTTCGTCTTTGCTGCCAAAAAGAGGCTCAATCAATTCAAGGTGTCGTACGGTCAGAGCATCAAGAATCATCCAATCATATTGAACATAGAAATGCGGAACATCTAGATGTTCGAGCGTTGCACGTTGTGTCTCGCGCAAGTAGTGTAATATGGCGCCTGCAGCCGATAAAGCTATGGGGTGGTTCTTTGCACCTAGACCATCAATGCTATGAAGTTTAAAATGTGAACACAAAGTCCGTTCTGAATAATCGAGATCGAAAACCCAGCTCTCTAGCTTTGTTTTTAGGCGCTTGCCGTTGTCGGTGTTGTTTTCGGGTACTCGGTCTGCGAATAGAGAGGCTTCTACTGGTTCTAAGATTTCCCGAACGTCAATTTGATCGAGTGCAGCATTCACTTCTTGGGGAGGAAGTTCAGTCATTCGAAACTCGCCAGTCGAGATATCAACGTATGCGAATCCTGCGCGATCGTCTTTTGTGATGACTGCTCCCAAGTAGTTATTGCGTCCGGCATCGAGCATCCCAGCATCGGTTGCCGTTCCTGGAGTGATGATACGAGTGATATCTCGACGTACTAACTTAGTGGTTTTTTTTGCATCTTCGATTTGATCGGCGATAGCTACTTTATGTCCTTTGGCTATGAGTTTGCTCAGATAGCTGTCGATACTGTGGGCTGGAACACCACACATGGGTATTGGTTGCCCTTTTTCTTTGTTTCGAGAAGTGAGAGTGATACCTAAGGTGCGCGAAGCTATCACAGCATCGTCAAAAAAAAGCTCAAAAAAATCACCAAGACGGAACAGTAGAAGGTGGTCCGCTTTTTGCTGTTTTAGCGCGTGGTACTGGCGCATCAATGGTGTGGAAGGTGAGGTCGAGGCCATCGGAAAAGACGAATCCGATTATACAAGAGCAGAGCATGGTGCAGTTTAGTGAAAAGTATTTATCTTCGTGCTGGGTTAAATTTGTATTAGTCTGAGAGTGCACAGAGCATTTTACGCTTAGTTGGGATATTATTTTGAAAATCACCGAAATCAGAGACGAAACAGTATCAATACGCTCAGACATTAGTAACGCTTTTATTTCTTTTTCAGAAATGACCGTTTCAGCAGTTGCGGTCATAAGTGACGTGGTCCGTAATGGCAAACCGGTTTGTGGCTTTGGGTTCCATTCCAATGGACGATACGGCCAGCAAGGTATCCTGCGGGAACGCATGATTCCACGTTTGTTGCAAGCCGATCCTGAGAAACTCCTCACTGAAGATGAGACGAATGTCGATCCCTTTAAAGCTTGGAATATCATGATGCGTAATGAGAAACCAGGAGGGCATGGTGAGAGGTCCGTTGCTGTCGGAACCATCGACATGGCATTGTGGGATTTAGCGGCAAAAATTGAAGATAAGCCATTGGCTCACTTGCTCGCCGAACGCTACAACGATGGAGTTTTGGATGATGAGGTTTATGTCTATGCTGCGGGTGGCTATTACTATCCCGGGAAAGAAATAGTCGGCCTCACTGAAGAGATGAAAAGATATCTCGATGCTGGTTACAACACCGTCAAGATGAAAATCGGTGGTACATCTCTCGCTCGTGATATTGAGCGCATTGAATCTGTTCTAAAGCTAGTTGAAAAAGGAGAAGATCTTGCCGTTGATGCGAATGGACGTTTTAGTCTCGATACTGCTCTAGAGTATGCCGAAGCTCTCAATAGTTATGGCCTGAAATGGTATGAAGAACCTGGAGACCCTCTCGATTTTGAAGTCAATAAACGGGTGCAGGAAGTGTCAGAAACTCCAATAGCCACAGGAGAAAACTTGTTTTCGATGCAAGATGCTCGCAACTTGATCCGCTATGGCGGCATGGACCCCAAACAAGACTACCTGCAATTTGATCCTGCATTAAGCTACGGTTTTGTTGAGTTCTATCGCACTCTGGAGATGATCAAGCAGTATGGTTGGTCTCCTCGTCGAATAATTCCACACGGAGGACACCAATTTGCATTACATCTTGCGGCTGGAATGGGTCTAGGAGGCAACGAATCTTACCCTGGTGTTTTCGAGCCTTTTGGTGGTTTTTCAGATACTATTCCAGTGGAAGATGGAAGAGTACGCCTGTCTGATGCGCCAGGTATTGGAATCGAGGAGAAACAGTCATTAATGCCGGTCTACGAGCAGATGATTTCTTCGCTAATAGAAAATTGAGGTCGCGGTGCAGGAACGTCTACAAAAGATTATTGCACATGCTGGGGTTTCTTCTCGTCGCGGGGCCGAGGAGATGATCTTGCAGGGTCGAGTGCGTGTTAATGGTGCTGTGATTTTCGAATTAGGCACGAAAGCCAATATCGAGATTGATCATATCAAGGTCGACGGCAAACTTCTAAAGTCGACGCCTAGGGCACCGGTATACGTAATGTTGCACAAACCAAAAGGGTACATGACAACTCGTCATGATCCAGAGGGTCGACCGATAGTTATGGACCTGTTGAAACGACTTCGGTCGAAGGTCTACCCAGTAGGTCGTCTCGACTACAACAGCGAAGGACTTTTACTTTTCACGAATGACGGTAAGTTTGCGGACAGAGTCCTATCAGCGGAAAGCAAGATTACGAAGACTTATTGCGTTAAGGTTAATGGGCACCTTTCCGAAGATGATCTGCGAAAACTACGTGAAGGTGTAAAGCTTGATGCTCAATTGACTGAACCTGCCAAAGTGCGATTGTTTCGTGCTGGCCCCAATCCATGGTATGAGATTACTTTGACTCAAGGTCGTAAGAATCAAATACGACGCATGTTTAAGAAGCGTGGTTTTTTGGTTGAGAAATTGAAACGCATTAAGGTGGGTTCGTTGACTTTGGGGCGATTGCCATCGGGGAAATATCGTCATCTTAAGCCAGAAGAAATTGCGAAGGTTTTACAAAATCGAAAGAGATCTCGAGAGGCAATACGAGAACAGACCAACACTCGCTTAGGGTGGGCTCGTGCGAAACGACGCTAAGGTAGATCTTGACATGGTGTTCACTTTCCAGAGTGTATTACTAGTTCAGTGAGGTGGTCCAGGTTCGATTATGATTGACGATCGTGAAATAGTGGAGCTTTTACGCAGCTCGAAGACCATAGCGGTTATCGGTCTTTCGGACAAGCCATGGCGCCCTAGTTTTGGTGTAACTGAATACATGATGAGTAGAGGTTATGAGATTATACCCGTCAACCCAGAGATCTCACAGTCACTGGGTAAAGTGGCCTATGACGATCTTAATGACATACCCAATTATGTTGAAATAGTGAACATTTTTCGAGACTCTCGTTTTGTTAGCGCGATTGTAGATCGAGCCATTGCTATCAGAGCCAAGTGCATCTGGATGCAAGAGGGTATTAGGGACGATGAAGCTGCTGAACGCGCCAGATCAGCTGGCCTATTGGTGGTTCAAGATAGTTGTATTTTGAAGCACCATCAGCGTCTACTGGATTGATTGACTCTTTCGAAAAAGTATCGATACCACACCGCGTTTAGTTATTGTGGTTACAATGTATAGTTAAATTCTGCATAGGTAAGGAACTTAGATGCCACGCACTGTTTTTATGGGTAATCTGCCCGGTTGGGTGACCGCTGACGAGATTGAAGGCTGGTTGTCGAACGAAGATATTCTTTTCGATGAAGTGAAAGTAATACGCGATTTCGAGACGCAAGAATCTAAAGGCTATGCTTTTGTTGAAGCGGCCTCGGATGAAGATTTACAAGCGGTCATTACACGCTTCAACCGCGCACCGCTTGAGGACAAGGTTCTGCGAGTCAATGAGGCGCGTTCTAATGAGCAACAAAAGTCGAAACTAGGACGTCGTCGTTAATATCGAGAGACTTTGAAGTCTAGGGATGTTATGTGATTTAGACAGCCCAAGTTGGCTCTGTGCGGCCGCCAGTCTCAGTCAAGATTCTTTTGATCCGGTTCTGGTAGTCACGAATCAACTCAAAATGGGGGTGGTCTTTTTCTTTGAATCTTCGTAAGAGTGGCCCAGCTTCGTTCTTGGTCATCACATCCCCAAGTAAATTGTTCATTTGATCAGGGTCTTTCTGGATGTCATACAGCTCGTCTAGATCCCAAACGCCGTGATAGTGCATATAGCTGTAACAGTTGGTCCTTAATCCAAGCACTGTTGGCGTTTGTGGGAATGATCGTTCCCACATGTATTCATAAAGGAATTCAGTACGCCAATTGCTATTTTCTTGTTGTAATAGGGGCAATAGAGAGTGGCCTTGCATAGTCGGTGGTGTAGGAATTCCTGCTGCATGTAGAAGTGTCGGACCAATGTCGAGGTTAAGAGCCATGCCGTCAACGGATTGACCACCTTCGAAAAGGTCCGGACAGTGGGCGAATAGAGGCACTCGAATTGACGGTTCGTACATTGTTCTCTTGTCGATAAGGCCGTGTTCGCCGTGCTGAAAGCCGTTATCACCCATGTAGACGAATAAAGTGTCATTCAGGAGTCCCAGTTCATCCAATTCGTTATATACCTCTCCTACGCTATCGTCGAGACCACGAACGCATTCACAGTAGTCTATGTAGAAATCGTCGAAGTCGTAGCGCTTGTTATACAAACCATCGACACCGTGCCAGGATTGACGTTGGCGGCGCACCCAGTCAGGTTTGCCACGGTAGTTTTCAGCTGTATTTGCCATCGAATCTGGGTAGGGGATCTTTTTATCTCGATATGAACCCCTATATCGCGGTGGAGGTGAGAAGTTATCATGTACAGCTTTGTGAGAAAGGAAAAGAAGAAACGGTTGAGCTTTATTTTCTCTTAGAAATTTCTTGGCCTCGTGAGTAAGAATATCGGGATTATATCCAGTCACACGACGGTGATGACCGTCATAGTTCAAGATAGGGTCGAAGTATGTGCCTTGCCCGCGAAATGATATCCACCGATCAAACCCTGGTCTCGGTTCGTCACTCTCACCACCCATGTGCCACTTTCCTACGAAGCCAGTACGGTATCCGTTTTGCTGTAGGACTTTTGGGAAAGTCATCAAATTACTTCGAAGTGGCGTGCTATTGTCATTCACATTGTGGGCATGCATGTATTGTCCACTGAGAATAGACGCACGACTTGGTGAACATAATGATGTAGTCACGAACGCATTTTTCATGTGAGCGCCGCGCGAAATTATTCGGTCCATGTGGGGTGTTTCGAGAAACGGATGCCCCATAGAACTCAACATGTCATGGCGATGATCGTCACTAAGTACAAAGACCAGATTACGCCTAGGAGGATGCTGACGAGCGGCCATTGTGGTGGCAGCGCCAGCGATCGTCCCGAGAAAACTTTTTCGTGTCATGTGTTCCGGAACCTCTTTTCGGAATGCAACCTGGAGGTGATGGGTAAAACTTTCTGTTTATCTGTTTACAGGTTGAACTCTACGCTGGTTGCTCTGATTGATGTATCTCTTTACAGTAAGAGAGACCGGCATCAAACCAACCTGTCAAGGATTATACCGTCGTGCATTCGCATAACCACAGTATTGGCCGCAAATTGCGAATTTCTTTCTGGATCACATTAGCATTTATTGTGGTCGAGTTAGTGGCAGGCGTACATGCCCAGAGTCTAGCTCTATTGTCCGATGCGGGACATAATTTCACCGACACTCTAGCGTTGGGTTTAGCGTGGTTTGCTTTCTATTTACAATTAAAACCACCTAACGAAGTTAAGACTTTTGGCTACCACCGTGCAGGTGTATTGTCTGCTTTCATCAATGCGATCACTCTCATCTTGTTAGCGTTCTATATTTTCTATGAAAGCTACTTGCGTTTTCTCGACCCGCGTGAAGTTCGAGAGGACATCATGATCATTGTGGCTACCGCTGGTCTTGTTGTGAATTTGGGAGTAATGTGGGCGTTGCACGATCATAGCCGCCAAGACATCAACATCCGTGGGGTCTTTTTGCATATGTTCGGAGATGCAATTTCTTCGATTGGGCTAATTGTAGGCGGTGTCTTCATTGCCAATACACGCCTTCAATGGATCGATCCTTTATTGTCAGTTGTGATCGGCATCTTGATTCTTTGGAGTGCACAGGCAATCATACGTGATTCACTAAACATCCTTCTTGAGGGGTTACCTAGTGGTATTACACGCGAGGAAGTGTGTCGTGCATTGACTCAAATCACTGGAGTGATCGATATACACGACTTACATATTTGGAGCTTGTCGTCTCGATATCACGCGTTAAGTTGTCATGCCCTAATTGACGACTTACCGCATTCGTCGAGTGATGTTATCCTTCTTGAAATCAATAATTTACTGGGCCAGAAGTTTCAGATACAGCATACGACGATTCAGTTTGAGCACATACGGTGTGAACACGCGGATGATATTTGCACCAAGCATGATCTGGAGATATCGACAACAGTTCGCAATCCGTAGATGCTCATCATTGCTTGCAGGATAGTGCCGCGAGTTTATTGATTTAGTCATCACTCGAGAGCTATACTTCTGTGTGTGCTTGAGACCTTTATTAAGGTCGCTTGCACCTCTCTGCGTTAGGTGCTCGAGAGAGCGTAACAGGGAAACCCGGTGAGAATCCGGTGCGGTCCCGCCACTGTAAACGGCTAGCTACTGTCCGAAATCCAGAGTCACTCAGCACAAACTGGGGAAGGCTGGAGAGTAGTGAGGGCGACTAAATTTTGTCGCTAGCAGCCGTAAGTCAGGAGACCTACCTAATAGCAGGAAAGCGGCACGTTTTCCGCGGGCGACGGATGTGCGGCCTTCACGCCCCCAACACGGTTGTGATAGCCCAAGTTTCTCTCGGAGGAATGGCATTATTGACAGTGAAGTGTCACTTAATCCTTTCCTTACTATGGCCAGCATGTCTGGCCAAGCAACTTATCCATCTTCCTGGTCAATGTCGACGTTTTGTAGCTTGATTGGCTCTGATGGAAAGATTGTAAATGCGAACTATTTTGAGATTTTTCTTTGTAAGGTTTCTCCTCGTCCTGGCTGAGCTGATATTTGCCTGCACAGTGCTGATTCGTGGGGCATTTGCGGAGATGGTTCATGGGCGAGTACATTTTCCCGAGGGGCAGGATGGAAGCAATGTTGCCGTTACGCTCCGTTCCCGCAAAGGTCTCAGTGTGGTGTCTACACGTACTGACACTAAAGGTTGGTATCGCTTCGAAAATATGACCCCTGGGGAATATTTACTAGAAGCAAATGACGTTTCGTCAACATTCGGTGCTTCAGTGCTGATTCTATTACGACCGGATGAAAATATCACAAGAAACATCGAACTAAAAGTTCGCGGAATGCCAACAGAAATTCAAGTGACGGCTTCAGGCATACCTCAAATACTTAGTGAAGTTTCGAAAGCAGCTGATGTTCTTGATGGTAATGAAATCAGACGTAGAGCTGAACATACCATTTTGGAGGCGATCCGTAATATACCCGGTGTGCGCGTTAAGCAGAGTGGTGGTCCTGGATCATTAGCTTCAATCGAAACGAGAGGGCTGCGACATTATGACACCTCATTGTTGATCGATGGATTGCGTTTGCGTGATGCAGCTGGCACACAAGGCTCTGCAACTTCTTTCTATGAGAATCTGGTAGTTCTCGACACCGAACGAATAGAGTTTGTACGAGGATCTGGATCTTCAATGTATGGGTCACACGCAATGGGTGGGGTCATTAACCTTACGTCTCGAACTGGTGGTGGTCCGACACACGGAGAAGTTTCTTTTGAAGGTGGTGGGCTAGGCTCTTCACGGAGTTTGGCAAGAGTTGGAGGTGGCTTGGGCTCCTTAGATCAGTTTATGTATAGTGCCGGGATTTCGCGCATAAACGTTACCAAGGGAGTTGATGGATTTGACCCATACCGTAATACGAGTGGACATGGTTCTATCGGATACAAATTTTCCCCATCTGTTTCATTGAGTGGCCGTATATGGGTCGCCGATGCTTCTGTAGCTTTAAATGAGTCGCCCATGTTTGATCAATCGATATTGGAGAATCATCCATTGAGTGGTCCAGTTCCGGCGATTGGCTTGGCGGCAGATCAACTTGAGAACTTTTCCCACGAGAGGCCATTCGAAGCACGAGATGCAACATTTATACAGGGTTTCAATGATCCTGACAGTTATCGCCTATCGTCTTTTCTGGCAGGTGCCCTTGTATTTCAGCACGAACTCAACCCATTTAGTTCATACCGTGTCAGTTATCATGGTGTCGACACAAAACGCTCTTTTCGTGATGGGCCGGGGGGGAGGAGTCTTTTTGATCCAGAATTCGGTAATGACAGTCTCTTTAACGGACATGTCGACACAGTGACGGCACGCACTAACAATCAATTCAAGGATCATATGTTCAGTGTTGGCTATGAATATGAACGTGAGCAATACTTCAATTTGAATGTCGATGAAAACCCAGATCCAATATTGCAGTTTGAGTCGAGTGCTTTTTCTGAACAAAGTAGCCATGCAGTTTTTGTACAGGATCAAATTCGACTTATTGACGGACAATTGCAGGTCGGCTTATCGGGGCGATTCCAACAATTTTCACTTGATCGACCAGTTTTTAGTGGTAATTCTAATCCCTACGTGGATGTTGATTCGGTATCGGTTCCTGCCGCTTCCACCGCTGATGGAGCGATTTCTTATTGGTTTCGTTCAAGCAATACGAAGCTTCGTGCACACGTTGGGAACTCGTACCGTTCGCCATCATCGTTTGAGCGTTTCGGAGCTTCATTCTTTGGAGGATGGGCAAGTTTTTGGGGTGATCCGAGTCTGAAGCCCGACAGATCGATTGCGACAGATGCAGGAATTGACCAATGGCTTTTGGGTTCCAGATTAAGACTGAGTGGAACCTATTTCTACACATCTCTACAAGAAGTAATTGTGTTCGATTTTGGAATTATTGACCCTTTGAATGATCCATTTATGCGTTTTGGTGGTTACCGAAATACGGGTGGTGGCATGGCACGTGGAGCCGAATTAAGTGCATCACTTGCTCTGAGTGAATCTTTTCGATTAGCTACCTCTTACACATACACCGATTCCGTATCACACAGTTCCACGGTGTCAGGTGTGGATTTTTTCCAGAGACTTGGAGTGTCGGATCACATGTTCTCACTTACGACGACACAGCGGTTTGGAAAATATTTTGACGTGACGTTTGACCTATTTGTTGCTAGTGATTACCCGTTGGTATTTTTTGGCGCAAACAGACGCTTAATGTTTGACGGTCCGTTTAAGGCAGATTTGGTTGCAGCCTATAGATTCCCAATCGGGGAATCACGAGAGTTGCGCCTGTTTTCGAAGGTGGAAAATCTTTTCAATAAAAAATATTTTGAAAACGGTTTTGAGTCACCTGGCATTTGGGCAATTGGTGGCCTTAGTTTTAGTTTTTAGCGTGAGAGGTTATTTTCGGACATTGAACTACCCGGCAGCCAAAGTGGCTAGAATATCTGCAGTTGGAGACCACACCTGAGCCAACGGCCAGGTTGCGATAACCCCTGGAACGCCTCGTGGTACATGTTTAGCAGGTTAGAAACTTGAACAAATGGACGCCAACGACCATTTGTATATGTTAGAGCGGCATCCCAAAGAATTTTAGCCGGTTGCCAGGAACGGTTAAAAGCACCTAGGCGGGTCTTAAATATAATCCATTTTCCGAGTGAACCTTTATAGCTGAAGTTAATCGAATTGAGTGGAAAATTGAACACATATAGTGATGTGAATCCCGGAGTTGGTGTCTTCGAAGCCTTTATGGAGGTGTAGTTGAAGCCGATTTCTGAAGTTGTCCCCAATTGTTTCCGGAATTGGATTTCGGCACCGTTAAATGTGAGTTCAGCAAAATTTCGGGCCCGAAACTTTATGTCATCGACGCCACGCACCCAATCAATCGTGTTGGTCTCTCTGCGTTGGAACCAAGTCATTGAGACAGAGGTGTCGTGAGCAGGATACCAATCTACCCCAGTTTCATAATTCCAGGCGTTCTCCGGGAGTAGTTCCGCATTGCCTTTGTTGACAGGGTCTTCATAGTACAGGTCAGTATAGGTTGGTATGCGGTAGGCATGTCCAGCGTGTCCACGAATTTTAAAATCTCTACCGAGCCAATAGCCAAGTGAAACGGTCGGACTGGTTTCACCGCGCCATTTTTCCCATACCTCTTCTCGTACACCAAACGCCAAACTCAATCGTTCCGTCGGACGAAGATTCAAAACGAAAAAGGCTGAGACTCTTTCCCTATTCCGTAGACCCAGATTTGTACTATCGATATCCTCCGAGAGTAGTGAGCCTCCAGCAGACCAGCTAACTTTAGGGTTCACCTCATCATGGATCGAATAATTTGCGTGGAATTGGTTGGTTGTATGCAAGTTCTCATAGATTTCCGGACGGTGCCGGAATAGCACAAAATTGTCGGTGTGGCGTCGATAGGAAAAATTCATTCTGTGTCGAATCTTACTAGGGTCACGACCAATGGTTTGTGAGGCTGCGAGGAAAGTTGATCCAGTTTTCTCCCAAGAATCCCAGGGTCCGTAGAAGCCGTTGGCGCCGAATGGGCGTTGATTGCCGGCCAACATGACTGTGGTGGAACCGAAGTTTTTGTCTATGAAGGTTTCACTTGAGAATGACGTATTTCTGTAGTCGCGACCAGGTCTAAATCCACTTGAAGAATTCCGTTCAAACGTAGTTCGTTGGCTCCAGTCATCACGTTTGAGTCCACTCACGACAGCTTGCCGGTGCCAACCAAAATCACCTCCGCCAGCCATCAATTTAAGTTCGCTTGCTTTTGGTTTTTTCGTGACAAAGTTTACCGCTCCTCCAATCGCATCTGAACCGTATAGAGTTGATCCGGTTCCGTGAAGGATCTCGACCTGTGAAACCGCTTCGAACGGTAAAGGCAGGTCGAGATTATGGTGTCCGCTTTGACTATCGTTCACCCGCATACCGTTCACTAACACCAGGACTTGACCAAATGTTGAGCCACGAATAGAAAGATCAGCTTGACTCCCCTCCGGCCCTCGTTCACGCAGGTCGATAGATGTGTCATATTTCAGCACATCTGCGAATGACCAGGATGGAACTTCAGGGTTCTGGATGGGTAACACCACTACGTTGCGATTGATTTCAGACAACTCTTGTGGTTCAGTCGTTCCGGTTACAACGATTGGTGTTTCGAGCCTAGCCGACAAGAATAAACGAATAATAAACTCCTTAGAGTCAGTGTTTATTTGTTTTTCTATCGGTTGAAAACCCGATGCTTGAACAGTGACAAGCTGGTTTTTTTCTAATGCAACGTTACAGAGTTGGGCCCGTCCATTCTCATTGGTTTTTTCTTGCTGGGAAATCGTTGTTACGAGTGCTCCTGGTACCGGAAGGCCTGCTGGGTCCTGCACTAAAATTTTGATGCATTCGCCGGTTAGCGCAACAGGGAAAGAAAACAAAAACAGGGAAATAATTGAATACGGGGAAAAGTATTTATCTAGCAATAATATGTCCTCATCGTACCTTAAATAATCAAATATTGTCGTTTCTGAAAATAAAGATGCAGAATTTGATACTTGGCGTTAATTTATAAGTATAGTGAACTATAGAGATAAGATAAAGAATTTTATACTAGTTTTAATCAAATATAGATACATATTCCGTTTTTGTTATTGACTTTAATCAGTTGCGATACTAGTTGAGGCCAATAAGCCAGATATCGATGAAGTCAGTATATGGTCATGGTTTCGGTATTTAAGCCGTAGTGACTAACACCGTTCGAGTTGAATGGTAAGGAGTGGACGTTCTAGGATGACTGTTATGAAAAAAGCTTTTGTGTTGCTCTTACTCGGCGGAATTTCTTGTGCATTTGCTCAGGAAGGAACAATTCCTCGGTGGGAAATCGTTGAGTTAGCTGAAGACTTACATCGCAATACGGGAACGGTGGACACGATACTGGAACAGATTCAACCCTTTGATTGGGTTTCACGAGGAGCTCGTGAAGTATATGTCGCACAGCATGAAACGTTGCGAGGCGACGTCAGAAACTTAGCTCTGTCGGCACAGGAAATGATTCGCGACCCCGAAAAATTATCGGCCTCGATTAGTACATTTTTGTGGTTGGAGCGGGTTAGCTCGATGGTAGATTCAATTGCGGCAGGTGTTCGTAGATATCAGAGTGCTGCCCTCGCCAATCTTCTTGAGAATGCCGGGGCTAAAGTGCTTTCGAGTGAAGATCTTCTGAAGCAATACATGCGTCAGCGTGCGGTCGATCAGGAAAATGAATTGGCGATCGCTGACGATGAGGCTCAACGTTGTCGCAGTGAAATACTAAAAAGATCTAGAAATTGAACTTGGTCAGGTTTGCGCTAGTGGTTAATTTTAAAGAGTAGTCAATCCGCAAGAGACTAACTTTGTAGGATAATTATTATTCTGATGAAGGATTTTCTCGAATGGGTGACGTTGGGGAGTCGGGAGCAAATCATTGCACAAGACATTGATCCTACACGTATTCCCAGACACATTGCAGTCATAATGGATGGCAATGGCCGTTGGGCTGAACGGAGACGATTGCCACGAACTGCCGGACACAGTGCAGGTGTCGGGCCAGTGCGAGAGACAATAGAAGCGTGCTGCCGTCTGGGAGTAGAAGTTCTGACACTCTATGCGTTTTCGATAGAGAACTGGAAACGCCCACAGGAGGAAGTGCGGACTCTGTGGAGTTTAATGAGGCACTATCTACATAGAGAGCTGCCCGGGCTCAAGAAAAACAACGTTCGTTTTCGAGTTATAGGTAGAGTTGAGGGGTTACCTGAAGCAGTACAGAAGGATTTGTCCTTAGCGGTCTTCGAAACGGCTGCAAATACAGGCTTGCAGCTCAATGTGGCATTGAACTATGGCGGAAGAGCTGAGTTAGTAGATGCTGTTAAAGCGGTTGTTAAAAGAGCTCGTGATGGTGAGGATGTTACGGTTGATGAGAGTGTAATAGGTGCGGAACTCTACACGGCCGGTCTTCCCGATCCTGATCTCCTGATTCGAACATCAGGAGAGATGCGGGTCAGTAATTTTTTACTTTGGCAGATCGCATATGCTGAGATTTGTGTAACAGATAAATTTTGGCCTGACTTTGAAACAGTTGATCTACTCGAATCGATTCTAAATTATCAACGTCGCGAAAGACGTTACGGTGGGTTGGATTCGATTAGGCGACGAAATGAGTCAGCGGCTGAGCTGGTTGGAGCTCGGCTGGATTCGGAAACTGAGGCGAGATAGCTACAACGACTCACACGCAGTTTGGATTTCTCGTGTATTTCTTATGAAACGGGTTCTGACGGCCCTAGCACTCGTGCCGCTTGTGACGGGGATGGTGTTTTTTGCTCCTCCGTTCATGATTGCGGTTGGTCTAGCTCTTACGGCGCTACTCTGCCTGAGGGAATTCTTTGGAGTTGTTACGGCCGGTGGCGTACGCCCACTGCGATTTCTCCGTATTAGTGGCTACGTTTTGACGACGATGCTGATAATGGTGCCGGGTCCGGACCTTTTATCTGTAGGGTTTGTCTTACTAGCTCTAATAGTATTTCTGCCCTTGATGTGGAGACATTCGATGACCGGGAAGGCTGTAGCAGCAACCCTTCTGGGGATAGTCTACATCGGCGGATCGTTTGCATTAGCTCGTGAACTTCATTTAATAAACCCACATTGGCTGTTTTGGGTTTTATTTCTCAACTGGATAGGAGATTCAGCGGCATACTATGTCGGAAGATCAATTGGTCGTCATAAGTTAGCCCCTCGTGTGAGTCCGAACAAAACGTGGGAGGGCGCATTTGCGTCAACGGTAATGGCGACGGCAATGGGAGTGGCTTACTGGTCTTATTTCATAACTGGAGCAATGACTAATATCTACTTCGTGATAGTAATGACAATACTGGTGAATATCGCTGGTCAGGTGGGTGACTTGGCAGAATCGTTTCTTAAACGTAGTGCGAGCTTAAAGGATAGTGGCGACATACTTCCTGGTCATGGTGGAATTCTCGACCGAGTGGACGGAGTATTGTTTTCCGTACCAATCCTTTACTGGATATTGAATTGGTAACAGTATTCCTGTGACAATTCCTCCTGTGCGGATTTCTCTCTGCAATGAAAATGTTGTTTATGTGGATATTACGGTAGTCGGTTGTTGGCTTCATGACGGGTACAAAGTTTAACCAAAGTCTTTTATATACTGAAAGGCAGGTATAGAGAGGGTAATCCATGAGTGTAAAATTATCGTCGGTTAAAGTGCAGCATCTTCATGCTCTTTCCGATGAACGAGGTGTTATTGCAGCTGCTGCAATGGATCAACGAGGATCTTTACAGGGGTCGATAGCTGCAGCTCAAGGCATTCAAAAAAATGAAGTTACTGATGAATCGATGAGTGAATTTAAGGTTGCTGTGTCGACAGTCTTGACTTCTCACGCTAGTGCGATTTTGCTTGATCCGCAGTGGGGCATGCCAGCCGCAAGAGCTCGACAAGAGGGAACAGGGCTGCTGCTTTCTTACGAGGCCAGTGGATACGACAACACTCGACCAGGTCGTCGGGCAGACTTGTTGCCACGTCTATCAGCTAAACGAATTATTGATTTTGGCGGCAACGCAGTTAAGATACTGCTCTACTACACCCCTTTTGAAGATGAAGCGATAAACGATGAGAAACATGCATTTGTGGAGCGCATTGGTTCTGAATGTGCCGATGTGGGAATTCCTTTTTTTCTGGAGTTTATTGGTTATGATCCTGCCGGTGGTGATGAAAAGGGGCTAGATTTTGCTCGGAAAAAACCGCAAGTGGTGATAGAAAGCATGGAGGAGTTCTCGAAAGATCGTTATCAGGTGGATGTTCTCAAAGTGGAAATTCCAGTGAATTTGGCATATGCGGAAGAAGCCAGTGTCTACAGAGGAGAAAGAGCTTACAGCAAAGAAGAAGCTCTTGGTATGTATCGTGAAGCAGCGCAAATTGCACGTCGCCCCTTTATCTATTTGAGTGCAGGTGTCAGTAATGATCAATTCACAGAGTCATTGCGATGGGCTACTGAGGCTGGGGTTGGATTTGCAGGCGTATTGTGCGGACGTGCAACATGGAAAGAAGGCATTCCTATATACGCCGAAAACGGTCCAGCAGCCTTAGAAGATTGGCTGCGAGGAGAAGGTATTCGCAATATTAAAGCTGTCAACGAGTGTCTTAAACAAGCTAAGCCCTGGTGGGAGGGTTATGGTGCCTCAGCACCTGAAGACCTGATAGCTTGATTTTGCGATCATTTGAGCAGCGGCGTGACCTTCATTTTCCGGCACACTTAGCCGAGCAATACCAAGTCAGCCTGCACGAGTTACACATCCCGGTGTTGTCTGCTGCGTTCTGTTGTGCCTAGCTTTGGCTAAAGGTCGAGTTTCCGAAGGTAATCTCGAAAAGTGTCACCGAGGTCTTTGCGCCGGAGTGCAAACTCTACTGTAGCTTTTAAAAAGCCGATCTTGTCTCCTGTGTCGTAGCGTTCTCCTTCTAAGTGATAGGCATATACGGGTTGCGTCTCGATCAGTTTATTGACGGCATCTGTTAATTGCAGTTCACCACCTGAGTCAACTTCAGTGGAATCCAGACTGGCAAAAATTTCTGGCGGAAAGATATATCGCCCAACAATTGCTAAACGTGATGAGATATAGCCAACCGCTGGTTTTTCCACCAGGTTTTTGATTCGGTAAAGACGCGATCCTGACACATCGTCTCCAGTAGGGTCAATTTCTACCATTCCATATGAAGAGATGCGATCCTGTGGTACTTCCATGACAGCTATCACGGCAGCCTGTGTCTCAGCATAGATATCGAGTAGCTGTTTCAGGGCCGGTGTTTCAGAGTGGATAACATCGTCGGCTAATACTACGGCAAAGGGGTCAGTGCCGATCAGTTCTCTAGTCGTCGCTATGGCGTGTCCAAGACCACGTGCTTCTTTCTGGCGAACATAGGAAATCGAACTAAGGTCGGATATATGGCGCACCAGTTCTAATTCATGAGTTTTTCCACGAGCTTTTAGTGTGCGTTCCAGTTCGAAGCTAACATCAAAATGGTCTTCAATTGTGACCTTGCCTCGTCCGGTCACCATGACGATGTTGTCAATGCCGGAAGCCAGGGCTTCCTCGACACCATATTGAATAATTGGTTTGTCGACGAGAGGGAGCATTTCCTTTGGTTGTGATTTTGTTGCCGGCAGGAAACGAGTCCCCAATCCAGCAACCGGGAACACAACCTTCTGAACGGTGCAGGACATTGTCTTTAGTTTGGACTAGGCGGAGAAACTGCGCAATCAGGAATCGAGAAGATTCGACGCGTCCCGTATCTTTTGAAGTGAAATCAAGCTAGCAGTACGGCTTCCAACAGTACTGCTCCTAGCAATGTAAAAATCACTGCAAATGCGATCAGAAGTTTAAGCCAAACAATCGACTCTCCCAACGGTTCGCCTGTGAATATTAGGGTTGTGACCTTAACGCAAGCCATTAATACAGGTAGTGTCATAGGAAAAACCAATAGGGGTAGCATCAATTCTCGTAGACGATTACCAGCTGTTATGGCACTAAAGATTGTTCCAACGGCTGTAATGCTCCAAGTGCCCAGTAGAAGTACAGGTAGTAAAGAATCAAACTTTCCTAACCAGGAAATATCATAGAAAACACTAAAGACTGGTAGCGATACAAGCTCAATTAAAAGTAGCAACAGAGCATTGGAGAGCAGTTTTCCACAAAAAATCGCACTTGCCGGAACAGGCGAAGCTATCAAAGCATCCAGACATCCATTTGTGATCTCTCGAGCGAAACTTCGAGTAAGGATTAAGACGCTTGCAAATAGGTAAACGACCCACAGAAGTCCACCTGCAAGGTTGCGAACATCAGGGTTAACAATCGGATCAAATGAGAAGCTAAACACCAACAGCACGACTAACGTGAAAGCGGTAGCAGCATTTAGAACTTCCTTACTGCGGAATTCGCCGCGCAGGTCTTTGCGAGCTATTGTCAGAATGTGGTAAAGGTACTCAGTCACAAGATTAAGTTGTAGAATTCATCTGGGTTTTCTTTGATCTTCGGTCTGTTCAGTCCCTCAAAAATAACCTTACCTGTATCGATTGCCACAATGTTCGTTGCTATATCCAAGACTTCGCGCAATTGATGCGAACAGATCACGACGGTACAGTTGCGGGAGTGTGCATCATGCAGCAAACAGGATAATAATTGAACTGCACGGTCATCAAGTGCGGTCCAAGGTTCATCCAGTAATAAAATGTGTGGATCATGGAGTAATGCACGTGCGATTGCCAGACGCTGACGCATGCCACGTGAAAACTCACTTGTGCGAGAATCGGAAAACTGATCAAGCCCTACAACGTTCAACCAGTGACTCACAGTTCGATCGGTTTCTTTAACAGCGTACAAGTCAGCGAAGAACTCCAAGTTTTCACGTGCGGTGAGTTCATCATAGATCCATTCACCGTGACCGACGACACCTACCGACGACATCGCAGATGAGTTCCCGTTACTGTCGAGTTGTATTGTGCCTTCGGATGGTCGCAAAAGCCCGGCTATCATTTTTAGTAGAGTTGTTTTGCCAGCGCCGTTCCTGCCAATCAGAGCCAGGATTGAACCGCGTGGAACCACAAATGAAACTCCGCGTACAGCGGCGAAGTCACCGAAGTACTTCCAGACGCTATCTATGCAAATGGCAGATTCGTTCATTTTTTTCGCCGAGTTTTTCTAGAACGAGTTGGCTTAGTGACAGCATTACTTGACGAACTTGTTATATCAGCAGCAACAGAATCATCGGTAGCGTTTACGGTATAAGTCGAATGTTCTTTGTCGTTCTTCAGGGTTAACAGATTATAAAACCCAAGTGCCAATATGACACCTGTTAGCGAAAAAATCCAAGTTAATTCCTTAGCTACAGGAGCAGGTGAGATTGTAATTTCTGTGCTGCCTCCCGCATTGCTTCCTCCTGGTGTGCTTTCACTAAGTTGCCCTTGTCCGCGTAGTCGAAGGGAAAAACCAGATGATCCATTGTGTTGATAAATTGAAGCCTTTGACTGCGGTTCACGCCCCAACAAATCCAGGTTTTCAGCTTCGATAGTGACGCCTTCGGGAATCACAAAGCGTGTTTCTAAATTTGAATAAAGAAGTTGACCAAAATACGGCTCACCACTTTCGTAGGGCAAGGAGTAGGTTAACTCAATAAGACTATCTCCAGGTTTGAGCGGGTAATCCACCATGTATGCATCACTACCCGGTATTTTACGTGCTGAGCTGCGAAGAGGCATTCCGGTTGGTCCTGTGGTTCGTATTTCCACCTCTCCTTGAGCTGCTGGTGGAAGATTAAAGCGTAAAGTCCCCTTAACGGAGTCACTAAAAGTGCGAGGAGGTGTAACTCTATTTGTGAACTGGAAAAACTGATTGATTACTAGACGGCCTGCTTGTGGCTCGAATAAAAAAGCGGTCATTTGAGGGGCAGGTGTTTCCGTTGTGGCAATATCGTATACCGTAACCTCTATTTTGTCCAACTCACTACCAGGAGTGATCATTTGTGTATAAGCTATGCCTTCATGTTCAGCCCTCAACATGGCATGAGTGGATTGGCTTTGTGATCCTAGGATCTTGTCGTCAAATAAGAAGCTGCCATCAGCCTCTGTGTACATTTCAGCAACCGGTGCCATGCCCTGTTCACCTCCAAACTTGATCAAAGTGACCATAGATCCTGGCGCCGGCTTTCCAGTGGTCGCGTTTACAACTTTTCCCTGAATAGCAGCATCTAGGGGTGTGAGGTTTAGGCATATCACCAGAGGGGTAATATGAGACATAAATAGGAAAAAAGTCCACACTATATTTCGCACTAGCCGTATATGTCCAATTGAGAACTTCATTACACAATTTGTTCTCCGAGTACAATCGAGGAACTCTTAAAGGATAACAAGTTGGTTATGGAAACCTAATGTACAGTTCTGAAATGATTATCAGTGTCGTAATACAATCGATTAATGCTCGATCAGTCAGGATGGGTGCTCGTTGGCGGTAACAGTTCTCGGTTTGGACGGGATAAGGCTTTTGCCGATTGGTATGGTAAGCCGATGGCACTTCATGTAGCCGATTTGGTTCGTGCTGCCGCAGGATCCGTGACGTTGGTGGGAGACCCTCAGAAGTACGGTGTTTTGGGCTTGTCCGTTATTTCAGACTCCATTCAAGGGATAGGTCCAACAGGAGGCTTATTGGCTGCTCTTGACGCCACTTCGACAAAGCGAAACCTCGTGATTGCTTGTGACATGCCTCATCTGAATGAGGCATTCATGCGGTTTCTTTTAGAAAGAGCCTATGACTCTGGAGCAGATGTGGTGTTACCAGTTGACGCTGATGATTTGCTGCAACCTCTATGTGCTGTGTATGCGACGACAGCTCGTGAGTCGATCCGAACAGCTGTAAAAAATGGCGAAAAGAAGTTGACGAAAACTTTTCATGGATTACGAGTCGAACACATCGGAACGAAGGACTACGCGAGCTTCAACGAAGACGGTAATCTTTTTACGAATGTGAATTACATAGAGGATCTCAAAGCCGATTAATTGTTAATGAGGTGAGAATAATCACTCCGCCAACTTTGAATGCCAAGTAAACTATTTGGCAATTACGAGTTTGAGGTAGTAAATTGGCAACAAGATGTCGAATTCGCATTCGGTAAAGAATCCTCGCCCTTTTGTGCCTCATCTGCTGAGAGTAAAAGCCAAGACTATTTTCGGTCAAAGAATCACGCCTCCTTTCGTAACCTTATACGTCACGAAGCGATGTGATGAACGATGCATACACTGCTACTACTGGGATGAGCTAAATCCAAGACCGAACCACGATTTCTCATTAAAAGAATTTCAGAGAACGTTCAGATCGATGGGAGAGATTTATAACTTATTTATCGGTGGCGGTGAGCCCTTTCTCCGATCGGACCTTGCCGAGATTCTAGTGTCAGCCTCAGAAATAAACCATGTGGCTAATGTCTATATCCCGACAAACGGCCAACATGCCGAGAGAACAGTAACAGTTCTGGAGCGAACGCTTTCTGGTGCTCCGGAAATGAGATTCCATTTAAATTTAAGCATTGACCACACCGAGGAAGACAAGCATGACTTTATTCGCGGCAAGAGTAAGGCTTACAAGAAGATGTTGCAAACTGTTCAATCACTTAAGTCACTTAGGAATAGGTATCGCAACCTGATCGTCCATACACTGACGACAATAATGAAGGAAAACCAAGAAGACATTTTTGAGATTTATGAAGAATTAAAAAGACTTGTCGAGCCCGATGGTATTTCATTTAATTATTGCCGTGGTAACTCTCTCGACCCCAAACAGACCGAAATAGATCCAGCTATCTATGAACGCTTGTTGCGCCAGATGGAAGATGACTTTGTAGCTGGCGACCTAGCCGGCATGACCAATAATGCTTTGGGGCCGACCAACCATATATTAGATCAATATGTTCGTCGTAGTATAGAGCGTACTGTGATGCACGAGCGTGCACAATTTTCATGCGTTGCTGGGCGTTTAGCCGGCGTTATTTATAGTGACGGAGATGTGGTTGAGTGCGAAGTCAAGAAGAGTAAACTTGGGAATCTACGTACGGTTAATTATGATTTCCAAAAGTTGTGGTCCGGACCACAAGCCAGTGATGTTGCACGTCAGGCTGCTGAGGGATGCTACTGCACGCATGAATGTGGACATTATGCCTCAATAATTTACAGTATTCCAAAAGTTGTAAAGATTGCGGTTGAGTCTACCAGGACTCATCGATGAAAAACAATGCGACTGTGATACTAACCGTCAGCCAGAAGAAAAGGTAAGTTGGTAGTGAGATGGAAAAGGTTCCCTATTGGCTGCAGGCTACTTTGATAACCGGTCTATGCGGCTGGTTACTGTGGAGGGAAATACGTACCCCAGCCCGGGTACCGAAAGAGAAAAAGTTACTCCGCATAATTCGCAATCTGATCGTTGCAACAGGGTCAGCTGTGCTCGTGCAATATGTTGAAATACCGGTGATACGACCACTCGCAGCCCTAATGGAAACGCATAATTTTGGTCTTGTGAATCTGTTAGGTCTACCGGAGTGGTTAAAAATACTGACGACTGTTTTGGCACTTGATTACACCCTCTATTTGTGGCATTGGTGCAATCATCGGATATCTTTTCTCTGGCGATTTCACCAACCTCATCACACTGATCGTGATATGGATATTTCGACAGCAGTACGGTTTCATTTTGGAGAAATTTTTCTTTCTGTCGGTTGGCGTGTAATCCAAATTGTATCCATTGGAGTCTCTCCAATCGCTTATTCAGTTTGGCAAACAAGTATCTTGCTTTGCATATTGTTTCATCATTCGAATGTACGACTTCATCGAAAAGTGGAATATCTCCTGGGGAGTGTTCTGGTTACTCCTCGTATGCACGAAATACATCATTCGAATGTGCATACAGAGTCCGATTCGAATTGGGCTAGTGGTTTATCACTGTGGGATAGACTCCATGGGACATTGCGTGAAGATATCCCTTCTCAGGAGATCACGATTGGCATACCGGCGTATTCGTCCATGCGAGAGGTCGTTTTGGCAAAAATTTTCGGGATGCCTTTCACAAAACAGAAGGAATCTTGGCGTTTGCCAGACGGACAAATTCTTGAAGATCGCAGCCTGAAGTTTTCCGGAACTGCTCATTAAGGAGTGCATACTTGTAATGGTGAGATGAAGCGCAACGAGTTTTATTATCAAGTTCAGCTGATCAAGGTTATCTTGTTGCCTGGAAGTGATAATTGCCATACTTCTAGCACTTAGTGCACAATGTAGACCGATAGGGAACTGCTCTGCTGAGCTTCGATCAATGTGAACACATGTCTAATCCTGTAGCCTTTGAAGAGTTGACCCGGTACATGCATCAGATTGGTGCTGTAGATATTGAGCATTCAGGAGGCGGATACCTGGGGCATGCTGCTAGTGTCTATCGTGATCTTAAGGCCTGGGGATGCTCAGAAGATGTCTGTCGCGCCGGACTTTTTCACTCCATTTACGGGACTGAACTGTTTCAAGGCTTCACGTTGCCGTTAGGGAAACGAGAAGAGGTGCAATCTTTGATTGGAGAACGTGCCGAATGGTTGGCCTATCTCAACTGCGCAATTGTGTATGCTTCATTTGATTCAATCGTCGCAAATGGCGACCCTCCGTATGTGATGCAGGACCGTTTTACAGGAGAATCAGTTGTGATCTCTCCGGATGATTTTGAGGATTTGTGCACCATTCATCTCTGTGACCGGCTTGAACAATTTCCCAGGAGTCGTGACTTCGATTTCCGGCCTGAAGTATTTTGCCATTTGGCGAAACGCTTGGGAGGGGTTGCGCACAGAGAATACCGTCGTGTCATGACCGGACAGGATGATGATACGGTTGCAAAAACCTGTTGAATTTCTAGCGATGCATGCGTAATCATTTTGAACTCATCAGGTATACGTTGGCCAATTGACACTGCAAGTGTGCTCAGCCAGCAAGCAGTTATGGGTCAAGAGTGAGTATTTTCCGAGAGGTAACTTTGGGTTTCAAGTCTGCCACTCCCGCTGGTTTGCGAGTGGCGACCACCTCAAATGTCAACACATCATCCAACCAGTCGTGACTACGTCCATCGGGGTGTTGAATAGCTGCAGTCACGGTGTACTCTTGAGGAGTTAAATTGCATTCAAAGCAGAACTCTGTTTCGATGTGGTCTCCAACCATGCAAGCTTCCAAGGGGGAGTTTTCCTGTTGTGTGTTAGTGCCGAATACGTCCATGCCATTGCGAGTTCGGATTAACATACCCACCATGGGGTCGGGTTGGATGTGACGGAAATATGTTCGAATACACAGCCGTGCTAGTTCACCTACTTGGAAGCTACGGCAAGAATGTCCTGCGGTATTCCATAGCTCAACTTCTGTTATTTCTGCTAGTTGGTCACCATGGCGGTAGCTCGAAACCGTAGGGGTTGAATTTGGAGTTGCATTCTGGGTGTCGTTTGCGGTCAGTTTTTTTGGGGGCGTTAATACACGTCCGACATAGTGATTAGTTACATCACTAGGGCTACCTTGTGCTTCGATTTTGCCGTGCTGTAGGAAAATTGCACGGTTGCAGATCTGCTTAACGAGGCTCAGATCGTGTGATACAAGAACGGTGGTGACACCTCGATGTTGTAATTGTTCAAATCTGCGGATGCAGCGACTTGAGAAGGCGGCGTCACCTACGGCCAATACCTCGTCAACGATTAGTATGTCGGGTTCCACGTGGATGGCTGTAGAAAATGCAAGTCTAACGTACATGCCGCTTGAGTATGTCCGTACTGGGTGGTCAATAAACTCTCCGATGTCGGCAAATTTTTCGATCGCAGGAAGTGTGGCTTTGATTTCCTTTCGTGACAATCCAAGAAGTTCACCGTTGATTAAAACATTTTCACGCCCACTAAGTTCGGGGTTAAAGCCAGATCCCAGTTCGAGCAGTGCCGCTGTTCGACCAGTTCGTGAGACCCATCCGGTGGTTGGGGCTAAAATACCGGTAAGTACCTGTAGTAACGTACTCTTGCCAGAACCGTTTGCTCCGATGACACCTAGAGTTTCTCCGGGTTTGACCTCAAGATTGATTCCACGAAGAGCCCAGAAATCGTGATGCAAGATTTTTTTATCGAATGCAAAGAATTCTTTAAGGCGATCGGTGGGGTGATCGTATATTTCGTAAAGTTTCGAGATGTTAAATGCGGATAGCATAATTCGCCGCAATTGTTAAAGGTTAATTCGATTATCGCTTGGTGCACACTTGAGAAGTTGTTTGTGAGATTACATTGTCGTTATTATTAACTTTTGTATCATCGTGACCCGCGAGTTCTAATGATTACCAACAAGCTACTATCAGTGATTTAGATCACTCCGGAAAACGATCTTTTCAGTTTATAGAACCATCCATGTCCGATTAGAAAAATTAATGTTGCACCCACTGTAAGCCACCCTAGTGGTATCCATGGTGGCGGAGAAGATTCGAGGAAAATAGCACGATAGGAGCGAACAAGAATATACAGAGGGTTAAGTTCAAAAAAATATGCGTAATCACTTGGCAGTGCCGTTTCGGGGTAGCAAATAGGTGTCGTGAAAAACCATACAGTAAGACAAAACCCAATAATCTGACTCATGTCACGAAAAAATACACCCAAAGCAGCTAATCCCCAGCAGAGACCGAAAGTCAATAAGAGTTGAGGAATTAAAATGAACGGCAAATATAAAAGTGCCGCACTTGGCATGTGTCCGAATGCAGTCATGCCAAGAACAAAGATGCCGGCTCCCAAAATTTCGCTGAGTAATCCGGTGATGACAAGTGTTACCGGCAAGATTTCAACTGGGAATACAAGTTTTCGAACGAAATTGCTGTGCTCTACCACCGTGCTTGGGGCACGCCCTACCGCTTCACTAAAGGCAAGCCACGGTAGCATACCGGCAATGAAATAGAGCACGAAATCGCTTGGTTGGCCATGTTCCCCAAAACGTGTTTTTAGGACAATGCCAAAAACGAAACAGTAGGTCAGTATCATCATGAGCGGATGCATTACTGTCCAAAATAGTCCAGCATAAGATCCGCGATAGCGCCCCAAGAGATCACGTCGCACCATTGATCGAATTAGTGATCCATGACGCAAAAAAACAAGCACAGGATAAGCAAACGCTCTTTTAACCGTACGAAGCAGAAGTCTATTTTTGTGCGTTGAAAGAGTCGTAACGGCTTGTCGTGCGACTGTTGTGTTTCCATCAGTGATGTCGTATTCAATTAGCAGAAACGGAGAACCATGTTCGAAGAACCAACCTTTTCCTTCTTGGAACATTGAAATGAAAATATGAAATTGCCCAGTGATAGAGGGTAATTCGATACTGATTTCAAAATTAGTTGATTCACCAGGTGTAACAGTTTTAGAGAGTTTTGATTGGGGTCCATCAATGATCACGGTATCCGTTTCAGCCTCTCGTATCTGTACTGCTGCAGTAAAACCTTCATTGATTGACCATGGTTTTGGGCCAAGATTTGTCACCTGAAACCGAACCTTCATGAGACAAGGTCGAGTTTTCGTCGTTACGCTAACTTCACTGATGGATGCTCGCATTGTTGATTTTGTTAGCTGTTATTCTTGGCTGTAAAGTCCCAGAGGGTAGCGCTTGGTGACTGCGTTCACCTTGCGACCGACCATGTATATGGCCTCTCCGCGTAGATCGTCTGGTAGTTCATATCTTTTCATAAGGTTCTTGACCCATTCATGTTTTGCACTATCACCCGGCCCGTAGGCCCCTGTTTCGAACCGTGTCACCTCGAAACCAGAAGCTTCAAATAGTGTCTGCACTTCTCGTGGTGCATATTCTCTTGCATGGCGAGGTGCGACGTCACCCCATTCATCTGGTTGAATGTATTGCGGAAAAAACCCGGGGTGGTAGCCCGATAGTATGGCTCCTACAGCCCTGAAGCTACATATATTGGGGGTGGATAAGATGAGATTCCCACCTGGTGCCAGAATCCTATTCACTTCGGCCATCATATGCATCGGGTCTTCGTACAAGTGTTCTAATAACTCACAGCAGAGCACAGTTGAAAAGTATCCGTCCTCATAGGGAAAGGGATCCTTTTCAGCATTGAAAAGATCTATATCGCAAACAAACGTACGCCCATCAGCAGTTTCGACTTCACGACGGTCTGTCTGACCCAATCCACCCAGGTAGCATCCACGTACTTCGCCATAACCGAGCAGATGTTGAAGTGCCGGTGTGATTTGCATGTAGGCACCCATTTCAAGGATGCGGTCGGCTGCTGATCCTGGTGGAGTTATTTCCAAGGTGTGTATGAGTCGCACTAAGTGGGTCTCTAAATATGTATTTGCTCCTCCAGGATTATTAGTTAGGCCACGCAAGTATGAGACGATTTCATCATTCTCTGAGCTAGAATCTTTGTCCGATCCCCCTCCATCCGTGGAATTCAAGTCCGATGCCTCTTTGGCAATTACCGTCTTTGTTTCGACTTTTTCACAGCTTTGGGACACATCCAGTCGATTTCGTTCGGCGGTCCCTTGTGCCACAGATTCTATCCAGGACGCATATAGATCAGCAACACGGGGCCAGTTGCACTCATTCGCTACATAGTCTCGAGCGGAAGAACCTATGAAACGTCGTACGTCTGGACGCGTGATTAGCAAAGCGAGATATCGTCGGATCAATTCTACTTCGTCTTCCCCAATTGGCACCTTAAGGCAGATATTGTCGGGAAAGTCTGAAAATGAGCCCACATCAGAGACAATAACTGCACGCCCCAATCCAAATGCACGCAATAGTGTGCCGGAAGTTTCACCGTAGGTCGGATAACGTAGATTTAAACAAATATCAACGGCTCCGATCCATTGTTCGAATTCAGTTATTTCAACGTGACCTAGCAGACGAACGAACGGTTCCAGATGTAATTTGGTAAGTAGTTGGCGTACTGGGAAATCAGGGTGTTCTTCTCCGACCAGAACCACACGTATTTGTGGATGTATGCGTACCAAACTTTCTAATGCACGTAGGGATTCTTCGATCCGTTTGTACGGTTTGATAAATCCAAAGATGCCAATTAACGGCGTGGATAAATCTAAACCAAGTTGAGAACGATATCTGTGTTGATTTACTTCGGGAAGCCGGACACCATGAGGTATGTGTGCGATTGGAATTTCACACTTGGTGTTACGGACTTGTTTATAGAGGAAGGGGCTGTGAACTATGAGGGCTTTCGAACACTCGAGCAGGCGCCGATTCATGGCCAAGCCGTCGTAGTCAGGACCGATTTCTAGTTTTCGAACTCGCTTAGCAAAGGCGAGCGCATCATCGCCACCATTGTATTCTGCTTCATCAAGATATTGATCCCAGTCACCACGTTTGATAGTCACTGCAGCGACTAAATAGTGCAAGTTGAATTCATGTAAAACGACAATGCCGGAGTGTTTTAATGCAGCTGTATAGGCGTATGCGTGATAGGGATTGTTGGCAATGTGATAGATAGTCTCGTCGAAATGGAGAGGGTTGAACTCTTTTGCCCGTCGAACTGTTAATTTTTTGTCCCCTAGGAAACCTTCGTATTTATAGTCATCGACGAACACAGTGACGTCGACGTGTTTCGTCAGATGGCAAAGGAGTTCTTCGGAGTAATCAGAAACACCGCAGTGAATTGGGTTGAGCGGCGTGAAAAATGCAATTTTCATTGCACCAGCCTAAGTGAGAAAGTGCCAGCCTCAAAAGGAATTCGAATCAGCAATGGAATACGTGCCTCGTCTTTGCTGAAAAAGATTTCAAAATTCAATTCGGATTTTGGCCCCTGTATGTTGATTAGAATACGGTCAGTTAAATGTAGAGTGTTGGCAACCTCTATATTTCGTGTCTCCAGGTACGTTAAAACGACTTGGTATTGTGCTCCAAAGTAGACGTCATCCGGTGGAGGAATTCGACCAGCTGCAAGTTGTTCGCGTAAAAAATATAGAAAGGTTAGACTATCTCGAGCACATGGCGCTATAGGGAAAGTGTTTTTACCACCGGTAACAGTACTGCGTGTGGCTTTGTGATCTCGTTGGTTGAACCTTATCTGTTCTTGAGCTTTTTTTTGTCCGCGGATTGTATTTTTCGAAAATTCTGTAGAGCATAGTTCTGTAGTTGCTTTGGCATGATATTTGTCCTGAATTTCCAAAATTGGCAACGAAGCCTGCACGGACATTCTGAAATCCCATCCTTCTATGGTTGCTCTTGCGAGAAACGATGTTTGTCCCAACCCTAAACCACTTGGCCAAGTAACTTCGTAAGATAGCTGCTCTCCATCCGAAAAAGTGGCTGCATGTGTTTTTGGCATTGTCGCAAAAAGAACTGCTACCAGCAGTGACTGTAAAATTGTTCGCGGCACAGTTATTTCTAGTCCGGCACAAGTGCCTTGGGTTGCTGATCTATTGCATGGGTATCGATGACTATACGCATCATTTATATCTTTTTAGGGGAGATCAATTACCGTTAGTAAATTTACTAAACCATCGGGCACGAATGTTTGCGGATGAGGGGTTCCTGGTTCTCGAAAAGTGACAAGGTGCAGGTCTGAGTTGCGAGTCAAAAGCTGTAATAGGCTACTACTTCGCATCGGGCCACCTCCTGTCAACGGATAGGGGGATTCCGGTGACAGAAATAGAATTTGGTTAGACGCTTCTGATGGCTGTGAGGATGATTTTGCGCCAAGTTTTGCATCAGGTGCAAATTCACCAAGCCATTTTTCAGTTGATTGCCAAGCTGCGAACCAGTTTCCTTGTTGCTCATATGTTCGGCGGCCTTCTCTGCCAAGGTGCTCCCGTTTGCTTTTATTGTCGAGTAGTTCCAAGATTGCCTCGGCAAAAGATAAGTGTCCGTCTGCAAGGCAAATATTTCCCCCCGGAGTAGTGGGCAGCCCCTCAGCTCCGATCGTAGTTGAAACTACGGCGCGTCCTGCAGCCCAAGCCTCAAGAATCTTTATTCTGGTGCCACTTCCAGTCAGTAAAGGAACGACAGCTAGACGTGCCTTCGCTAATTCTTTCACGGGGTCATCTATAGCTCCTGTCAGTTCGATATTGGCATCGCCTGAGACCAGGTGTTGAAGCTCCTGCGGTTTTTTACCAATTAGCCGCCAGCGCAATTGAGGGTGTGCTTGCTGCACAAGAGGCCAAACTTTAGAATGGAAAAACCGCACAGCGTTTATGTTCGGACGGTATTCCCAGTTTCCTGAGAAGGTAATTACATTTTCTTCTTCAACTAATGGTTGTTTCGTCAATGGGATCGAATTTGGATAAACGACTACAGGAACTCCAGAAACACGACTCATTAAACTTTGCCGATCGGTCTCGGAACAGGTTAATGTTAGGTCGAACTGGGGTATCCACTGACGTTCCATTTTACGAGCTAAACGCGCGAATCTGTTGTGAGCTATGCTCAGCAGCCAAGGCTCAACTTTGGAGGATCTTTCGTGTAAAACCGATTCTATGTTGTGCAGATCTAATATCACATGATCGGCATGTTCACGTAGTATTTGCAAATAGGGAGCACACCAGAAGTGCTCGACAACAGCCAATGTGTAGTGTTTGCCATTGATCGCATTTAGTACCGTATCTCTGATTTGTACATTACTGAAACGATCGATTAGAGGTAGAGTTCCTCTCATCAGTCTCACACTATTTCGGATGGATTCCATCGATCATTGTATCTGAAAAACCACCTAAAATCGGCAACTGCGTGACCACATAGACTACCCGTGTGATTCTAAGCTATCCGGATGCCACTTCAGTTGCTTTATCTGCGCCAGGTGCTCTTTTGACTGTTTTGCGTTCCTTTTCCAAAATTTGCACAGCCTCATCTGCTAACTCCTTGCCGCGATCGTAGAGCTCACGACCTCGTTCCAGGGCATCTTTACCAGAACGTTCCAGTTTTTCTTTGCCGACGGTTGCCTTTTCACGTAGATATTTCCGTGTTTCTTCATTCGTCTGTGAGGCAAAAAGTAGAGTAGCGACTGTACCCAGAGTTACTCCAGTTATGAACCATGCCAGATTAGCGCCACCGTTATTATGAGCCATTTGTTTTTCCTCCAATGGTCAGTATAGGAGATAGTACTGTGTCTGGCACTGTACGATTCATGCAATGCACTACGGAGCGAAAAAAAGTCGAAATGGCACAGTCGGAATATGCGATTCGATAAAAAACTTTACAAGTATATTGTCGTCATGATACAAAGACACTTACCGTGGAAATTTACAAACCCCATTCTGTCATACGAAGCTTTACGGATCTCTGATCCGTGGGGTGGAATGGTTGGATTGGAAGCCGTTGAAGCCCCACTCTACGGAGTGGGTTTTTTTGTGTAGGATCGCTGGGTGTGCAGAGGAACGATTACTAAATTATGATTATTTCGATGAAGCCAGGCGCAGGTCAAGACCAGACTGATCAGGTTTGTAAAAGGATTGATGAGTTTGGGTTCAAGGTGCACTCCATACAAGGAACAGAACGAGCAGTGATTGCGGCTGTAGGCGTGGGGGATGTGACTCATTGCTTGGAGTCCTTACGGGCATGTGAAGGAGTAGAGAGTGCCGTACCGATCTCGGCTCCTTATAAGTTTGTTAGTAAACAATTCAAACAAGAGAAAACAGTTGTGCCGGTTGGGAACTTAGGCATAGGAGGCGGTGATTTTACAGTAATGGCTGGTCCCTGCTCGGTAGAGACGGAGAGTCAGATAATGGCTACTGCTGAGGCAATTGCTCGTTCTGGTGCAAATGTATTGCGCGGCGGCGCTTTTAAGCCAAGAAGCTCTCCTTATAGCTTCCAGGGGTTAGAGGAAGAAGGTCTAAGATTACTTCGCAAGGCAGGTGATGCTACGGGCTTGGCTATCATCACTGAGGTGATGACTGTAGTGAACGTTGATCTCGTGGCCGATTACACAGATATTCTGCAGATTGGAGCAAGAAATGTCCAGAATTTTCCTCTGCTTAAGGCTGTAGGGCGTGTTAATCGACCGGTAATGCTCAAACGTGGCCTGAGTTCAACGATCAAGGAATTACTACTTTCGGCGGAGTATATTGTGTCTGAGGGAAACCCAGATGTATTGCTCTGTGAGCGTGGAATACGCACTTTTGAAACCGCGACACGGAATACAATGGATATCAGTGCGGTGCCGGTTCTGAATGAACTCACCCACTTGCCGGTTATTTTGGACCCTGCGCATGCTGCTGGTAAACGTCACCTGATCCCACCACTTGCACGTGCTTCTGTTGCTGTTGGTGCGGACGGTATGATGGTGGAAGTTCACCCCAGTCCAGAGAAAGCGTGGAGTGATGGCGAGCAATCACTAACATTCGATGAGTTTGCGGCCTTGATGACGGATTTAAGTCCGTACCTTCATCTCTGGAAAGAGTCTCGGACGAACTAGGTCTGGCGTACTGCGGTTGCATCTCATCGAAGCGTAGAGCTACTTCTTCAGTTCGATTTCGAAAGAAGCAAGTCGTTTCCCGGTGGTAAGGTTTCGAATTTCGGAAATATACACCGTTCCCCTGGTGAGTGAGTTCAATTCATAATCTATTTTGTAAAAGAAAAAACCACTAACTGTGCTTTTAGGAGGAGCGATGACCGCCGTAAAAATTCGATCACCGATTACTGAACTTGCAGTTTGTTTGATGGGTGGGTTATTGCCACCGGAACGATGCATTTGAGCCTTGCCCGGTGTTTGTTTTTTTGGAGTGTGGATCGGTTTTATTTGCATTAATTCTTTTTCAGTTAAAGGCTCAAGACCTTCGCGATCTGAAGTAATAAGACGAGTTTTCATAGTATTCAGGTTGAGTATATGGGAGGAGTTGTTGTGAAGCACAACCAGAATTGGTAAAACTCCGTATGTGCTGATCATCTCTGTGCCGAAGGCTCTTCGTGTTTCGCGCACAGTGTGATAAGGTTTCACCGCAAGAGTGACGCCATCTTGTTTTTTCTTGGCTGAATATTTTTCTGCTGGCCGTATGCGAATTTTTTTTTGAGGATATGTCACCGTTGCAGCTAAAGCAACTGAGAGAACCATAATGAACAGCCGTCGCATATAGTTGTATATTCCCATACAGAGGTCATCAATTTTGATCTACTTTGGCTACAACCTAATATTGACTATTTTCGCACCGGTTCTTTGCATCTATGGAGTGGTTCGTTCACTGGTTCGTGGGGTCCCAATCTCACAGATACGGGAGCGGTTCGGCTACCTACCTACCTCGTTTGAACAGGTTAAGCGTCAACCCATCTGGGTGCATGCCGTATCAGTTGGAGAGGTTGTTTCTGTTGAGCCCCTGCTTAGACACTTCAAAAAAAATATTCCACACGTTCCGATTTATCTCAGCACAACAACCCCCGAAGGTCGTCAGATAGCCAAAGAAAAACTTGCAGAACTAACGGATGGAGTTTTTTGGATGCCGTTTGATTTCACTTTCGCGGTGTCGAAATGCCTCACAACACTTCGACCGCGTTTAGTAGTCATTGCAGAGACAGAAATTTGGCCGAATTTATTTCGTTTGTCTAGGGAAAATGGCTCAAACCTGATGATCGTCAATGGAAGAATGTCCGATCGTTCCGCAGTTTGGTATGAAAGGTTTAGTTGGTTCTTTGCAGCAGTATTACATGAAGTGGGTCGCATCATAGTGCAGTCAGAAGAGGATCGTGAACGCTTCATTGCGGCAGGGGCATCTGAGATAAAAATTTCCGTTGGAGGCAATCTCAAATATGACTCTGTGTCGAGCGATGAGTCGTTAATGCCTGATATCGAAAATTTTCTAAATGAAATAGATTCTGACCCCATTCTCATTGCAGGGAGCACACGTGAACACGAGGAACGTCCAATCCTTGAGGCTTTTTGTCGTATCGTGCAAAACCGGCCTAGAGCACTTCTGGTATTGGCACCACGTCATCCAAGCCGCTTCCGAGAAGTTGGTGAACTAGTAGAAGGTTTAGAGTTGCCGTTTGTGCGACGTTCTGAATTGAGTAAAAGAGTACCACTAAATTTTGTACGACCGACGGTGATGCTTCTTGATAGTGTCGGTGAACTTGCGGCTTTATATAAACATGCCAGTCTCGTTTTTATAGGTGGCTCACTCAATGGCTGGGGCGGGCATAATCTCCTAGAACCAGCTGTGTGCGGATGTCCAGTCGTGGTGGGCCCTTTTATGCAAAATTTTCGACTTGTAACCGAAGATATGTTACGCAATGACTCAATTTTGCAGATTCCTTCTGATGCTGAATTAGTTGGTGCATTTGAGGACATTCTTTCGGATCCCCGAAAAGCTGCAGAACTTGCAGAACGCGCCAAAGACACCGCTGAGCGTCACACAGGAGCCGCGAGGCGTATGAGTGTTGTAGCAATGGAACTATACCGTAAGGTTCTGGTATCTCGCTATCCAAGTGGAATGAAATCTTTGGTGCTTAAATTTCCGGCTAAGCTCTGGGAAATAGGTGTTCGAGTACATGCCGCTATCTATACGCATGGCATGCGAAAATGTCGTCAATTCAATGCTTTCACACTGTGTGTAGGGAATGTTACGGTCGGGGGTACGGGTAAAACTCCAACCGTGGTCTGGATAACTGAAGCGCTTAATGCCATGGGGTTGCATCCCGCAGTGCTTACACGAGGCTATCGACGTGTCAATAGAAATCGAAAGATCGTAGCCATGCCGGGTGAACAGATCTCGACACTTGACATAGGAGATGAAGCACAATTATTACTGCAGAGGTTTAGCGAAAAAGGCTTGGCAGTACCGGTAGCAGTTGGCGCTGATCGCTACCGTGCGGGTATGTCTATAAAGAATGCTCTGAAGCCAGGTCTATTCGTATTAGACGATGGCTTGCAACACCACCGTCTCCATAAAGATTTCAATCTTGTACTAATTGATGTCGATGACCCTTTCGGGAGTGATGCAGTAGTTCCATTAGGTCGTTTACGAGAACCATTATCCGGTCTCACCCGTGCCTCTGCTTTTTTATTGACGCACACCCAATCGGATCATGATTACAGTGCTATCGAACAACGACTACAAAAGTGGAATCAGGCTGCACCGATTTATCGTTCGAGGGTTGATGTAACGTCACTACGGGGAATTACGACAGGTGAAGATCTATCGCTTGATAGTCTTGAAGGGCTTCCTTCACTTGCATTTGCTGGCTTGGGCAATCCGTACAATTTTTTCCGTTCAGTGGATACATTAGGGGCTAGGTTAACGAGATGCTTAAGATACCCAGACCACCACAGGTACACTATGGATGACATTAATCGAATTGTGGAGGTGTCACAGAAGGGCAAGGCGCAGTGCGTAATTACTACCGAGAAGGATCTCATCAATTTGTGCCATGCTGTACAAAAAACCTGCGTCACGAAGACTGACCGCGAGTCCATTCTGAGAGAACTCTTTGCGGCTGTGCCACTTGTATGCCTGAGTGTTCAGATTAAAATTGAACAAGGAGAGAGGTTGATCCAACAGATTATTTCAGCAAACAGTGAGTACGAGACAGTGAAGGGATAATCTAAGGCGCCCTATTTTAGACAGATCGTTTAGTCGTGTAACGATAATGATCTCATACTGATTGCGTGTGATTAAGCTGCAACATTTAAGAGATTTACGGGGATGAGGATTCTTGTCAGAACAACCAATTGGCTCGGTGACGCTGTGATGTCCATCTCGGCATTGCGTGAAATACGTCGAGTGTATCCCGATTCTGAAATAACTCTTCTGACAAGATCATGGTTGGCAGATCTATACGCTAGAGAGGATTTCTGTGATGTGATTCTTCCCTATGAAAAGGATGGCCGACACAGTGGAGTAGTAGGTAGATGGAAGTTATGGAAGGAGCTCGAGAGGGGTCAATATGACCAAGCGATTTTACTGCAAAATGCTTTCGAGGCAGCTTTGATGAGTTGGCTAAGCCGAATTCCGAGACGCATAGGCTATGCTCGGGACGGTAGAGGACTGTTGTTGACTGACCCAATTCCAGTGCCTACAGTTAGTGAAATTCCTGCGCATGAGAGCTTCTACTATTTAGAATTACTACGGCGGTCTGGCCTTATTGACAAATTTCCAACGCGTATCAGTTCGCAATTATCGGACACGGCCACGCTCAGAATGAATGGTCAAGCCGAATGGCGATTACGAAATATTAACGAAGAACGTTGGATTGGTGTCAGTCCGGGTGCGGCTTTTGGAGGTGCTAAGCGGTGGTTGCCAGAACGTTTCGCTGAATCAGCCAGTCAATTGTCGTCAGAGTTGGATGCAGGCATCGCTATTTTTGGGTCTTCAAGTGAAGTTGTCCTAGCTGGTCGAGTAGCTGCATTGATAGGTCCTCGAGCACGCAATCTAGCCGGTAAAACTACCTTGGCGGAGTATATTAATTTGGCTGCGACTTGTTCAGTCTACCTAACAAATGATTCCGGGTCCATGCATGTGGCGGCTGCTTTAGGAATCCCAACTGTGGCCGTCTTTGGTGCTACCAATGACGCCACAACGGGCCCAATGTCAGAGTCAGCGAGAGTTGTTCGACATGATGTGGATTGTAGCCCGTGCCTGCTACGAGAGTGCCCAATCGACCATCCCTGCATGAAAGGTGTTAAAGGTGATGTTGTTGTCCAACAAGCTCTCGAGTTGCTTGGCAAGCATCACACAGAACTGATTCATTAGCATTTCGAGTTGAGAGATTGATTTGATGGACACCCGAAATAAAATTTTCACTGCTGACAAGATTGCGAATTATTTTGGACGAGCGGGGTCTATTGATACACAGCCAATTATTGCGAGAGGTTTTTTTGATATTCTCACTCCGGATCACTGTGATCGCCTTTTGGAAGCCAAACAGCCAGAGGAAACTCTTGTGGTTGTTGTCTACTCTGACGAGAACTCAAAGAAAACGATATTAGATGAGCGCACTCGTGCAGAACTAGCGGCATCTATGGCGATCGTTGACATTGTGGTCATTCTTCCAGAGTCGAAAGTGTCAAAAATAGTGAAAGCCTGGAATGCTTCGAAAAATATTGATATGGATACGCCACCAGTGCACGATCTTGTTGCAGATGTGTTGAAACGATATGGATCTGATCACACACGTTCGTAAAATTCTTGTTGTGCGCTTGGGCGCGATGGGGGATATTGTCCACACTCTACCTGCTGTCGCACAACTCAAGAGCAAGTTTCCAAATGCCCATGTCACTTGGGTAATTGAGTCGAAGTGGAAACCACTACTCGACGACAATCCAGATGTGGATGAGGTGGTGACGATTTCTCTCACACAATGGAGAAGGTATCCGGGCTCACTATCAACCTGGAGTTCTTTCCGTGCTTTTTGTGATCGATTTCGTCAATCGGAATTTGATGTAGCGATAGATTTCCAAGGACTCTTGAAATCTGCCGCTGTTACCTATATTAGCGGTGCTAAACGTGTTGTTGGTTTTGACCGCAAGGTTTTGCGTGAACGCACTGCCGCATTGTTTTACTCCGATCACGTGCTTCCATATTCCAAGCATGTGGTAGATCAAAATCGAGATTTGACGATGATAGTTGGTGCTTCAAAAACTCCTGCAATCTTTTCTTTGCCGTCGGGGCAATGTTCTCCATTATTACCAGATGGCGAATTTGTCCTAACCGCACCAATTGCAGGTTGGATGTCTAAGCAATGGCCGGCAAAGTACTACACGGAGCTAGCCAGGTTAATATGGCGTGATCGACGCATGCCACTAGTGTTAGATTGTGCTCCGCAAGACAGTGCCTATGTTGAGCAGATTTGTGTCGGTGCGCCAAAAGGGAGCTGTATTGTGCATAATTCTTCGCTCAAAGAGTTGATCGCGGCAACACGACAAGCCCGAGCCGTGGTTGGAGTAGATAGTGGTCCACTGCATCTCGCGGCAGCGCTTAATGTTCCAGGTGTGGCAATCTATGGACCGACTGACCCCGTGCGTAATGGACCGTATGGCAACTCGTTCCATCTTATGAGATCTTATGAAACTACTACATCCTATAAGCGATCCGAAGTAGTTCATCCATCTATGCTTAGAGTGAAGCCTGATCAGGTCTGGAAAGCATTGAAAAGTGTATTAGATTCTCATCCTGTCGACAAAGTTCGTAGCTGAGTTCACGTGTGATTGGGTGAGGTTAGTGTTCCTGGATGTTTGGTGATTCGAACCTGTAAATGTAGTGTGTCTCAGAGCACGGTGCAATTTTATATCAATAAGTTTTTTCAGTTGAGCGTAGTTCTTACAATAGATGTATGAGTAAAAAGGAATAAGGGTTCAGAGCTATGTATTGCATTAAATTCACACTGATTCCAGCTTCGGTAATTTCATTTTTTATTAGTGGTATTCTCTTTGCTCAGAACGGGGATCTCCTTTCTGGTTCAAAGGCTAGGGAGCTCTATCGCCAGATTAGGGACCTGATGCAGGTTAACGCAGTTGCGACACCAGAATTGTTGCGGGCCGGCGCTCCTCTGATTGAGAATGCACATCAGGCTGTAGTTGCTTTGTCCGCAGGTAATACTCGTGAGCACAGTGAAGTCCAGTATCAATTGCTAACAAACGCTCGAATCTACTTGCAGGTAGCGGATGCTATTCCAAAATCCCGATCCTTTTTAGATGAGATTAATAAGAACCTTGCTGATCTACGTCGCGCAATAGATAGGTTGGAATTACATTTTCGTGCCACTTTGCAATCGAAAGAAAAATTAGTGCTTGGATCGGATCGTGATCAGCTTTCACGTTATGTAGAACACAATTCTCAACTACACGGTGTGGGAGTGGAGAACGATAGGGTTGTTTTTTTTGGCGATTCAATCACTGACAATTGGCGATTGAATCAATATTTTCCCGGTAAGCCCTATGTCAATCGGGGCATCAGTGGACAGATTACGAGTCAGATGTTGGCTCGTATGCAAGCCGACGTGATTGATCTTAGGCCAACCGTCCTAGTAATTCTCGGCGGGACTAATGATTTGGCACGAGGTGTTCCCTCTAATACGATCAAGAATAACTTGTCGATGATCGCTTCATTGGCTTTGGCGCACAATATCATCCCTGTTCTTAGTTCGATTTTACCGGTTAATGACTATTACGAACGCGATGACCCTAACCACGTCAGATCAGTTTTGCGGTCCTCAAGTGACATCACATCGCTTAATCAATGGATACGAAATTTTTGTCAGAAACAGGGTTTGCGCTACCTTGATTACCATTCAAAGATGATAGATACAGCGGGGCAACTGGGAATAAGTTGGACAAAGGACGGTTTACATCCAAACGAGGAAGGGTACAAGATCATGGCATCTCTTGTTCAAGCGTCTATTACCTCTGCCTTGAAAGGGCAAAAAAAGAAGAGGAAAAAGAAGATGCGGCGATTATTTTGAGAGTAACCCGAAAGGGACGATAGCCAGTTTCGTGTTAGCTTGCTGCCTGTCCCATATTCTCGATTTCTGAGAAGTTAACTTTCCGTTCTTCCTCCATGCACTTCTGTGCCAGCATGACAGCGATAGAGTCCTGCAATCCTACCTCGATATCAGCGTTAGGGTGACCACCATGCTGAACATCTGACAGGAAACGTTCTAATTCTTTGTATTCTGGGTCTCTATCTTCTGAGGGTACCATTATGCCTTTCTGGTATAACCACCGTTTAGCAAATTCAATCTCTTTCTCAACGAAACCTACATCGGGAGAATTCAAGTCTCGAAGACCGGGGACGATAGGTAGGCCATCTCCCTGTTCCAACGTATCAGCTACTGTTGCTCCTGCTACCCACTCCTCTTCAGTGTCTTTTTTGGGTTCTCCCATGCGAACCTTCATCGGATCACGGAACCACATACCGTCGCCGTAAGGGATTAATGTAATCTCGATTGCACCGTCAGTCCCCATGATGATTTCACGACACCCATCACCTGGCACACGACGTCCTTCGATGTGTCGATTAGTCATAATCGAACTGTAAAGCAACTTGGGGCCATTTGGATATTCGAAAATGAGCTGAATGTTGTCGTATATATCACGACCATCTTTCCAGTAGTCGAGTCCACCAACACCCATTACCGATTTAGGTTTTGCATCCAGCATCCAATCGGCAACATCCACTTGGTGAGACATCAATTCCGCACATAATCCACCCGAATATTTCTTATACAAGCGCCAGTTTAGTTGATCTTCCAGTTTTTCATTCTTAACTTTGCGTCGCCAGTTCGTGTTGCGATGCCATTGTGCGTGAATGTGCGTAATCTCTCCGATTGCACCAGAATCTATAATTTTTTTGGCGGTAGCATAGAAATCGCTATAGCGTCGTTGTAGCCCTACCTGAATGATGCGGTTGGGGTATTTCTTGTGCAGCTTGCGCAAACCGTGCACTTCCTCTGGTCGAAACACAAGAGACTTCTCGCAGAATACGTGTTTTCCTGCCTCAAGTGCATCTTTCATGATTGGGTAGTGTAAGAAAAGTGGAGTGGTGATAAAAACTGCTTGTATATCCTGCCGGTCGAGAACTTTTCTGTAGTCGCTGTATGCGTCAGGTAACTTCTTGCCTTTAAATACTTTGAGAGCACGATTGAGGTTCTTTTCGTAAATATCACATAGTGCCACGCAGCGCCCAGCATCAATATTGACCAGATGTCGTTTCAGTAGTCGTCCTCCACGACTGCCTGGGCCAATGAATCCATAATTGACAGGTTCTGCAGCCGCCTTTGCGCTGATGATGTTCGGAGCAGCACCCTGAACCCCTGGCAGAGATGCAGCCACAGTCGTCCCGACGGCGCTGGCAGATTTAACAAAGCTTCGACGATTTACTCTCTTGATTGAATGCAATGAGAACTCCTTCTTGTGGCAACACCCGACTCGACAGGCCTTCCGGTATTCTACGGTCAATTAACCGGTTAACGCAAACTAAATTAATCCTAAATAACAGCTTAAAAGTTGTTGGAGCTGAAGATTTAACAATGCACGAGGAAAGCAGAAATTCTCACGTGCAAGGATGGCATACACACATTTGACCGACAAACTACTTGCCGTGGGTTGCTGGTGTCAACTGTATCCTTCGCGAGGAGGGTCTCATGATATAGCCTCCTGAATCAACTTACCACCATTCACAGTGGCACGCTCGGAGCGTCCATTGTGGAAGTAGGTCACATCGAGATGGTTGAGTCCCAATTGATGCATGATCGTTGCATGGATGTCGTGCACGTGATAGGGTTTGTCGATCGCACGGAAGCCAAGCTCGTCTGTTGTCCCAATTGTTTGGCCACCTTTGATGCCGCCACCTGCCATCCAGGTAGTAAAACCCCACGGGTTATGGTCGCGACCGATACCCTTTTCATTGAAGGGGGTTCGACCAAATTCACCACCCCAAACGACCAGGGTTTCTTCTAGTAAGCCCCGGGCTTTTAGGTCTGTCAGGAGCCCTGCAATTGGCTTATCGGAAACTTTACACCACTTGTTGTGATTGCCTTCAAGGTCATTGTGAGCATCCCACCCACTTCCGCTACCACAGTAAACTTCCACAAATCTCACGCCTCGTTCGACTAAGCGTCGCGCCAGTAGACAATTCGCGCCAAATTTTTTAGTTTCCTCCTCATCTATGCCGTAGAGTTTCTTTGTAAGCGGTGTCTCGCTCGAGAGATCTACCGCTTCTGGTGCTGCTGATTGCATGCGATATGCAAGTTCGTAAGATTCGATACGTGCCTCCAAATCTGTATCCTCTGGTCGTGTTTTTGCATGGTGTCGATTGATGGATGCCAGGAAATCTAGCTTGCCGCGCTGTTGTTCCATACTGACAGATTCTGGTAAGTCGAGATTTAGGATAGGGGGACCTTCTCTTTGGAATGGTGTTCCTTGATAGGTAGCGGGTAAAAACCCTGAACTCCACGTTTTTGCACCACCGAAAACGTTCTTATAGTCGGTGAGCACAACGAAAGTGGGCAAATTGCTGTTGGCACTCCCTAGGCCGTAAGTAACCCAAGCACCTAGAGCGGGACGGCCGGCTAGAATTGAGCCTGTATTCATTTGACTTACTGAACCCACATGATTGAGTCCGTCAGCAACGCAGGAACGAATCACCGCTAAGTCGTCGATGTGTTCTGCGATATTCCAATACCAATCAGAAACCCACAGACCGCTTTCCCCAAATTGATTCCATTGACGCTTTGAGGGCATCAAAGTGTTATTTGCAGTTCCCATAGCCGTGATTGGTCGCGGGAAGGATGATGGCATCGGTTGACCTGCTAATTTATCTAGCAGTGGCTTGGGATCAAACAAGTCGATGTGACTAGGTCCGCCTTCCATGAACAACCAAATAACAGATTTGGCTTTTGGGGTATGGTGTGGTTTTCGAGGGGCTAAAGGATTGAGTAGCAACTCTCCAGCGGCACCCCTGGGGATTAGTCCTCCATCGTCTAGTAGGTGGCTAAGCGCAATGCCCCCGAGACCACTACCGACAGTAGTCAAAAATTCACGTCTTGATTTTCCAGAAGAGGGGTGGCGGCTATTAGTTCTCATGTCGAATTTTCTTGTGCTGCTGGTGGATTCTTAATACCGGAAGACAAACTCGTTTGAATTCAAGATTGAATGACAAAAATCGACCAAGGCAGTGTGATGTATAGTTTCAGACTGCATGGTGCTACTCATCTGGCTTTCTGATCCCTTTACACTTCTACTCGCTTCGATTAATTGAGCTTGACTGCCAAGGAATGTTAATGCGGCATCTTTCTCCCAATCGTCCGGATGTCTTGAGAAAGCGATACGGTATGCCAAATCAACTTGGTCTGTGTAGTTGCTACCTGCTTCAGAGATCAGCCGTGTGGCAAAACTCCTTGCCCACCCCATACTTTGATCATCGTTTAAATAGCTCAATGCCTGTGGAGCTGTCATCGTGACGTCACGACGTGCGCAGCTTTGGTGAGTATCCGGCATATCGTAGACTTCAAGCATTGGATAACGTGCATTGCGTCGAACAAAGATATAAACACTTCTTTTACGGTGATCGTCGAGGTTCTTGGATACCTGCCATCCACCAAGAGTTCCACAGTTGTCGCAGCGTGGTTCCGGCATGTGCTTTGGTAACGGAGGGAAGACGGGTGGTCCACCTACTCTGCTATCCATAACACCAGCTACAAACAACGATGCATCTCTAATGACTTCACCTTCGAGTCGTTGAGGCTGGTAACGCCACAGTAATCGATTGAATGGGTCTTTACGGTTGGCATCCATATTAAAGGAGGAACCTTGCTGGTATGTTTTTGATGTCATAATCAACCGGTGCATTTTTTTGAGGCTCCAGCCCTTTTTGATGAACTCGCTGGTTAACCAATCCAACAATTTCGGGTGTGTTGGACGTTCACCCATCACTCCGAAATCACTTGGAGTTGCTACGATACCTCGCCCAAAATGGAAGTGCCACAGACGATTGACGATCACACGAGTGGAGAGTGGATTTTTCGGGTTGGCTAGCCAGTTAGCGAGAGCTGTACGTCGACCGGTTGATGCGATGTTTTCTGGTGGTCTGTAGGTGGCGTCCGTGGGGTCGAGAATTGTAGGGAAGCCAGGCTGCACTTCTTGTCTAGGTGCTTCATAGCTACCCACTGCGAGAACGTGAGTTGGGGGTGCTTTTTTACCTAAGTCATAAATACCCATTCCTTCAGCCAGTTCACCTGGGTGAAGGTGTTCGTATTCCGAAAGCCGGTTCGTGAGCTCTTTGTATTTTTGCTGAAGTTCCTCGCTTAGTTTGTTGACGACCTTTGGTTCCTGAACGAGAAATTCCATTTGCCATCTATACTTTGCGTACATCTGCCGCTCGTAAGGGGTTTGTTCTTCAGCGGGTTTTTCTAGCTGCTCTCGAATGCCTGGGTAATAACGATTGAAACGATCGTCTAAAATTTCCTTCCGTGTGGGGCTAAGGATATCTTCTATTTGGGAGCGCAATTCTTTAGTTGTGACTTCCCAATTTTTGAGACGATTTTGATAACTGTCTATCTTCTTTTGTGGCCATATGGGAATGTGGTCATTGGCCTTCGAGTTTGCGAAAAAAGCCTGCAGGCGATAGTAGTCAGCCTGCAGAAGTGGGTCAAATTTATGATCGTGACACTTGGCACACTCATAGGTCAGCCCCATGAAGGTTGCGCTGACCGTATCCGTTATATCGAAGAGAATTTCTTGACGCCTCAACCACAGGTTCCATTGATTGGTCTCATCCGGGTAATGACGATTGAACGCTGTGGCGATGCGAGCTGATGCATCTTCTGGCCAAAGTTCGTCACCTGCGATCTGTTCACGAATAAAACGATCATACGGTTTGTCTTCGTTGAAGGCATTTATAACGTAATCGCGGTACCTCCAAGCGTTGGGGCGCGTTTCGTCACCTTTAAAGCCCTCGCTGTCGGCATACCGTGCTAAATCCAGCCAGTGTCTTGCCCAGCGTTCTCCATACTGTGGTGAACTGAGGAGTCGATCGATGACTCGAGTGAATGCATCTGAAGAGTCATCCTCTAGAAATTTTTCGACATCCACTACATCTGGAGGTAAACCAATGAGATCAAGCGATGCCCGTCTGATTAGAGTGATTTTATTTGCTCGTTCAGATAGGTGTAGGTTTTTTTCGGCTAATTTTTCTGTAATGAAGGCATCTATCGGGTTTTCAAACGGATCGGAAGTCGAAGGTACCTCTGGTTGGTTTACTGCCTGAAAAGCCCAGTATCCACGTTGTGCTGCAGTGAATAGACCTTCTGATCGGGAGGTGGCTGACCAACTAGCATCAAACAGAGCTCCAAGAACCAGCGACGCTACGAAAGCCTTCACTATCGTGAACCGCATTGTTTTTTTACCCTACCGTTTCACATGGGCGAGCGCTATGCGCGATCACCTGACTATACACTGTATCCAAATAAACACTGTAAACCAAGAGGAAAATTCAGTGTATGGGTTGTCCACAGCACAGTACTTTGCGAAGGTGATTCTTAGGATTGATTTTTCTGATAGATAATCTCGTCAATTAGGCCATAATCTTTGGCCTGTTCTGCATCGAGTATAAAGTCACGTTCCACATCCTTGTTGATCGTCTTCTCTTGTTGTCCAGTATGATTGGCGAGAATGTGGTTTAATTTCTCACGCATTCGAAGGATCTCACGCGCATGAATGTCGATGTCCGTAGCCTGGCCGGCCAGGCCTGAGATCGACGGTTGATGTAGTAGGAAACGCGAGTTGGGCAATCCGTAACGTTTACCCTTTGCTCCAGCAGCCATTAGCACTGCTCCCATTGATGCTGCTTGCCCAACACAAACAGTGGTAATGTCTGGTCTCACAAATTGCATCGTGTCATAAATTGCCATGCCGGCAGTGATTGACCCTCCAGGAGAATTTATGTACAGCCAAATGTCCCGTTCGGGATTCTCGGCTTCGAGAAACAGCAATTGTGCCGTGATTAAATTAGCGATATTGTCATCGATGGGGAACCCTACAAATACGATATTGTCACGCAGTAGTCGAGAATAGATGTCGTAGGCTCGTTCACCGCGACTAGTTTGTTCAACTACCATTGGAACGAGTCCGGCTTGAGGCGGAATAATTCTGGACATTTTGTTTAGTTCCTTTAATCCGAATGTTTACTGTCAGTTTTCTCTTCTTCTTCAACTTTCTCAGCCTCATCAAAAACGAAGTTGAGTGCCTTGTCTCTACTTAGTTGGGATTGAAGCTGATCAAGAGCACCAGATTCAGCTAACTTTTTTCGTGCTGTTTCCAAAGCAAGTTTGTTTTGTGTGGCGTAAGCTTCGACCTGGGTATCTATTTCTTCAGGTAAGGCTTTGAGCGATTCTACGCTTGCTATCTGTTCAAGAATCAGGCCACCCTTGACATCACGCTGTGCTGGTTCACGTTCTTCATCGCCCACTTTCTTCCAGTCTATATCGAGATTTCGTATGTCTACACCTTGGCGTTGTAATGTCCCTAGGCGACCTTCCAGCCTTCTCATTATCTGATTTTCCACCATTGAGTGGGGGAGTGGAAAATCGTGTGCTTTAATGATCTGATCTAGCAGTTTTGTTTTTGCTGTATTCATCGCAGCTTGCCGCATGGCATCTTCTATCTGTTCGCTCAGATTCGCACGAACTTCTTCGAGATTCTGAAAATCGCCAAGCTCAGCGGCAAAATCATCGTCGAGATCTGGGAGTTCTTTCTTCCTGATTCCTTTGATTGTTGCGTGGAACGAGACCGTCTTGCCGGCAAGCTCTTGGTTGCCAAACTCTTCTGGATAGTTCACTTTGAAGTCGACAGTATCGCCGGGTTTTTGCCCTCGTAGGTTTTCTGTAAATTCCGGCAAAGTACCTTCGTCTGCCAGGGTGACTGTTGTGTCCTCTTGCTGGATGCTGGGACCTTCAGGAATCTGATCGCTTGAGAGTGTGAGGACTGCAACGTCACCGTCTTCAAGAGGGCGCGGATCGATATTGACAAATGAGGCATTCCTTTCACGTAAAGCGTTTAATTCTGACTCTACTCTTTCATCGCTAACTTCAGGCTCACTGTACGGTACTTGCAAACGGTGATATTCACCAAGTTCAAATTCCGGCATCACTTCAAACTCTGCTCGGAAGGTCATCGGCTCACTGTCCTTCATCTCCAAATCATGGAAGTGTGGCTTGCCGACGATGTTATAGTTCTTCTCCTCAGTTTTTTCATGGAAAAACTTGGGGATTAGCTGTTCAATAATTTCTTGGCGAATTTCTTTTTGGTAGTGTGACCTCACAACTGCATCAGGTGCCTTGCCGCGGCGAAAACCGGGGACGCGGGCTTGGTGGCGGAACGACGCTACAATTCTATTCGATTCCCGGTGAACATCCTCCCAGGGAATTTCGACTTCTATTTCTCTTTTGCAATTATCCACAGCAGGCAGAATGCCTCCTCACGTTAAACTCTTATATTAACTTACGGATATTAACTTACGGAAGGGAGTGGCTCTGTTGCTCTTAGGGATTCCAACAGGTTTCTGGGGCACTATTGCACCCGGTAGTCAGACCCATTTAAGTGCACCCTGTTTGAAAATCCAGATGTATCCGACTATCAGGATTGCCAGGAAAACCAGCACTTCGATAAATCCAAAAAGTCCTAACACGCCGTATTGGATGGCCCACGGCAGCAGAAAAATGGTTTCCACGTCAAATATTACGAAAAGGATGGCGACCAAATAGAAACGAACTGAGTAACGGCCACGGGTGTCTCCATCTGCAGGTATGCCACACTCGTAAGCTTCGAGTTTAACCTGGCTGGGCGCGCTCGGCCTCACCAGCTTGGCTATCAGGATTGTCACTATCGGAAAGGCTGCTGCAAGAGCCAGGAACAAAAGAATTGGTATGTAGCCGCGTGGCATAGACTATCTAATGGTATCAATAAATTTACTGCAAGGAGCCCTCATGTTAGATTAAGTCGCAATTCTCTTGTGGGACATACGTCCGGTTAGACGGTTAGTTCTGCGAGATGCTGATAAGGTGCTCTGCCGGTATGCTCTCTCTGCTAGGCGGGAGTTTTGTAACGATATCTGTGTCTGCTCGATCCGTTTCGAAGAAAAATCGGTCTTCCCCAAAGGCGGGCCGTAAGTCATCAAGCCAGCTTGCTTGTTCGTCAAACCGAGCAAAGAATGGTTGCCCAGTGTGACTGCTATCTCTTGCCTGGATCAATTCGAGGACAAAAACTTTTTCTTCTCGGATTGTGGCGGTGCCATTTACTCGTACTTTTCCGTGAAAAGTTGACATGGACGGTCCCCGTACGGTTCGTGCCAAGCCGGATACCTTTTGAAGGGCTCCATGAAATATTTCATGGCAACGTGCCAGTGGTACTTCAAAATAACCTTTCGCTCCCGTGTCTCGTTCGACGAACATGTAATAGGGGATCATTCCCAGTTTTGTTCCCTCGGTCCATAGTCTGTACCAAGCCCATGGATCGTCGTTGACATGTCGAATGATAGGCGCTTGCATGCGAATCTGTGCACCAGTGCCTAGTATTCTAGCGACAGCTTGTCGCGCGATCGGAGGATCCAGTTCGCACGGGTGACTGTAATGGCCCATGATAGCCAGATGTTTACCTTTCTCAGTAACCTCTTCGAATAGCTTTAAGCAGTCGTCAGCGTCTTGATCGGTGACGAAACGCTGCGGCCAATATGCTAGTGCCTTTGTCCCGATGCGAATGTTTTGTATGTGCTCAAGGCTCGGCTGTAACAGTGGTTCGATGTATTTGCGGAGTACGCTTGTCTTCATAACCATGGGGTCTCCGCCGGTGATGAGTACATCCGTTACCGATTTATTCTCTGTGAGGTAGGCAACTAGGTTATCTGTCCCTGACTCCTCGAATTTAATTTCTGGCATGCCAACAAATTGTGCCCACCGAAAACAGTACGTGCAGTATGCGTGACATGTTTGTCCTTGAGATGGGAAGAACAGTACCGTCTCTCGGTACTTATGCTGCAGTCCGTGGAGCTTTTTACCGTTGAGAGTCGGAACGTTATGGGTCAGTTGTCCAGCAGGATGAGGGTTCAGGCTAGCGCGGACATTTGAGACAAGTTCGCCGAGTATGTCAGGGTGATCTTCTCGGCGTAGAGAGTCTCTCACAGCAGTAAACTGGCTTGGGGATAGCATCCCCTTCTGTGGGAAGACCAATTGGAACATAGGGTCTTCTGGTAAGTTATTCCAATCAATCAATTCTTGGATTACGTATCTATTGGTACGGAATGGCAGTACTTTGGAAACTACCTCGATTGTTCGTTGTGTCTGTGGGCTCATCTTTTCCCAGACGGGTTCACGCCTGATGTTGTGCTCAGTGACAGCCTTGTATTTTGTATCTGGGTAAGTCGTCAAAGTAAGCTCTCTTTTAGGTTACCGCTAATGTTGATTCTACCGTTTTCTAGTTCCTTAATGCGCGCATAAACTCTTGTGTGTTCATCTAAGGAGCCGCAGTTTTGCCTCCAGCAGCGGCTCAACTGCTACATGGTCTTTACGTGGAGGCTAAACCCAGACAAGTAAACCATAATTGGTAAAAAATGTCAAATTATAATAAAATTAATTAAAGTATACATAAAATACATTAAATATTACTTTATATGCGATAAATTCCATTTTTGTTGTTTTGTGTGGTGTATTTTTGGGATCGTGAAGCTATTTGTATTTTTTTGTTTTGTGAAATTGTTTTTGTCTTTCTAATGGATTCGCGCGTTTGATCCTGGTTATTTAATCACGAGTTGCTCCAGTACTTGTTACAATTCTTAGCTGCGTCATAACGGTGTAGCTTGCATGAGGGGCATGGGAGCGCACGCTCAAGAAATCGGTCGTTCTTTCACAGTAAGGTCGGCAGTGGAGCATAGTGTAAGAATTACGACACTGTGCAGGTTGGTAACTAACCTGATGTTTTTTCTGGGAAGCTCAGCAGTGGTGAGGATAACCCTGGCGATGATTTTGTCTTTGCTGGTCAATTGTTCGTCTGCACCTGACGAACAGTCTTTCCAGCAACCCAATGTCATTCTTGTTATGACCGATGACCAAGGTTGGGCGCAAGTCGGCTCACACGGTAATCAACTACTAGAAACTCCCAATCTCGATCGACTTGCATCACAGAGTGTTGAGATGACGAGATTCTATGTTTCCCCTGTTTGTGCTCCGACTCGGGCCAGCCTCATGACGGGACGTTACAACTACCGCACTGGAGTAGTGGATACATATCTAGGCCGGGCTATGATGCACAGCGATGAGGTAACGTTGGCCGAGCTATTAGGTGATGTAGGCTATCGGAACGGAATTTTTGGCAAATGGCATTTAGGTGACAACTACCCAATGCGTGCGACGGATCAGGGGTTCCATGAAGTTCTGATACACAAGGGTGGTGGTATTGGGCAGCCTTCTGATCCACTCGATACCAGTTACTTCGACCCCATCTTGCAGCAAAATAACCGTGAAGAGAAGTTTCAAGGCTACTGCACGGATATCTTTTTTGATGCAGCTCGAAGATTTATTGAACTCAATCGCGATCAACCCTTTTTTGCTTATATTTCAACGAACGCGCCACACTCGCCCTATGACGTCCCAGAGTCTTACAGTAGCCACTACAAGAAGAAAGGACTGAATGATAAGGATGCACGCATTTACGGCATGATCACCAATATTGATGAAAATGTTGGCCTTTTGCTGAACACTTTAGATGAACTACAACTCGCTGAAAATACGATTCTGATTTTTATGACCGATAACGGAGCGACCACTCAACACTATACGGCCGGGTTGCGCGCACAAAAAACAAGTGTTTATGACGGCGGAATCCGTGTACCATTTTTTCTTCGGTGGCCTAACCGCTTTGAGCCTGCAAAGATTGACACTGTTGGGGCTCATATTGATGTGTTGCCCACAATTCTGGATGCAGTAGAAGTAAATATACCCGAGAAACTGATGATTGATGGACAAAGTCTGCTTCCCGTCTTTACTGGCGATTTTCCACCTTCTGAGCGCGCGATTTTCATTCAGTCTCACCGCGGCAATGAACCGACACTGTATCGAAATTTTGCAGTCGTTGAGCAGCAGTACAAGCTACTTCAACCACTTCACTTCTCGCGTGCAGCACCGAAGAAGGTCTCTTTTGAGCTTTACGATCTTGGTGTTGATCCAGGGGAGCGTAACGACCTAGCAAGTAAGATGCCTGAAGTCGTTAACCGCATGCGGTTTTCGTATGAAACTTGGTTCCGAGATGTCTCCAGTACCCGTGGTTATTCCCCTCTGCATATCTCTGTAGGCACTGAAGAAGAGAATCCAGTTGTTTTGACACGCCAGGATTGGCGTGTTGTTGGACCAGACGGATGGTCAGATTCACATCTCGGATACTGGTCGATCGATGTCGAAACGGGTGGTACTTACGATATTCGTTTTCGTTTTACGAAACAAGAACGTGCAGGGAGGGCAGAATTCGAACTCGGAAAGATCAAGCTTACTCGTCCATTTACACGTCACGCTGAATCTGTCAGTTTTTCGAACTTGGAACTTGGGCCTGGGATGGCAACACTGGAAGCTCGTCTCATGCGACAAGGCAAAGCCGTAGGCGTAAAGTACGTTGACGTGCTACGGACTGAGTAGATCATATACCGTCAGGTGTTCGGACTCGACAAACAGTTAAGCTAACTCTATTGGTGCCGGTGTTGATCAATTGAACGGAGCGACACGTCCAGTTTTTTCTGAAGGTGCTGTTTATTTTCGACAACGTGTGGGTCCTGCGAAGCGATTAGATTAAGGTTTTCGTCGGGATCGGAGGTTAGGTCATACAATTCGTCTTTGGTGGGGTTTGAAAGATCTCGGACTAATTTCCACTCGGGTGTTCTGTAAGCGTATTGATGGCTTTGTTCAAAGTGATGCTGTCGGTACTCTGCAAATAGGTCGTTATTCCACTCGGGACGCAAACCCTCCAACAGGGGTGTAAGATCGCGACCCCGGATCAAGGTATCGGTGGGTAAGGGTAGCCTGGCCATGCTCAACAGGGTTGGATACCAATCAAGATTTGTGGTGGTCTCTTCGATTACCATCCCTGGAGTTGTGACACCCGGCCAGCGCACGGCAACAGGTACACGAAGTGAGTGATCATACATATTGGCTCGGGCACCACGCTGATCAGTGAGGATCCAACGGCCGTTACCTTTGTGCCATATACCGTTGTGTCCCATATTGAACCCGTGATCACTGGTAAAAATCACAATCGTGTTTTCGTCCAACCCGAGTTCGTCAAGTGTGGCAAGTAGTTTGCCAACGTTACGATCCACGCTTGCAATGCTGGCAAGGTATTCACGCGTCATACGCTTTAGGCGTGGTATGTCCAGTTTGGGATAAGACGGATTGGGAATTTGAACATCACTTGTCCTAAACTTCCCCCAGTCTTCAGCACTAAGAGGTAGCCACGTTCGATCACCATCCTTTGTGTAATTAGCCGTATTAGCATGGGGAGCCCAGAAATGCACACTAAGCGCAAAAGGGCTTTCTCCCTGTTGTTCTAAAAAATCAATAGCGAAGTCAGTTAGGATGTCTGGCGTGTATCCCTTGATAATTTGTGACAGGCCGTTGACTTCGATTTCAGGATCTTGAGAAGTCCTTCCACCAGTTCGCCAGCCTGTAAAAAAATTAAAACCAGTATGAGTTGGGTGAAAGCGGTCTTGCTCTCCCAGGTGCCATTTTCCGATCAAGCCTGTGTTGTACCCTGCTGTTTGTAGAACTTCAGGCCAAGTAACAATTGCTGGATCTAAACCCGCGTCAGGTTCATTGGGCGCCCACAAAAAATCGGTAATACCCACTTCGCTCCCATAACGACTTGTCATCAAGGCCGCGCGTGAGGGGCTACAGACAGGTGTAGTAACGAAGCCGTTTGTGAAACTGGCGCCCTCTGCAAAAAGGCGGTCCAGATTAGGTGTATGGGCGTCACTTTTTCCTTCTCGTCCCAATGCCCAAGCAGCTTGGTCATCTGTATAGAGAAAAAGAAAATTTGGCTGTATCGGGTGGTTGGTATTGAGATCAAGACCTACAGTACTGCACGCCAAATTGAACGCCAGCAATAACACTACACAGCAGAGAGTGCAGATATTGGTAACGGTCGACCAAAAACGTTGCATGAGGTAATTGTAGCGAGCTGTTGTGATGTAAACGATGATTTATAATGACTGTTCGCTGTTTTTATATGGGGAGGGTAATGCTATCACTTGAGTCCACCATCGGGTGAAATAATCTCCGCATTGAGATAGCTTCGCAAGGCTTCCGGGATAATGATACTACCATCCTGCTGTTGATAGTTTTCCACAATCGCAACCCATGTGCGACCAACTGCCAATCCACTTCCGTTGAGTGTGTGCACGAACTGCGCCTTGCCTTTATTTGATGCCGGATCGCGAAAACGAATACCTGCTCGACGTGCCTGGAAGTCTTCGAAATTGCTACATGACGAGATTTCTTTGAATTCGTTTTGCCCCGGAAGCCATACCTCAATATCGTATGTTTTTGCACTTGCAAATCCGATGTCACCTGTGCATAAAACCACTGTTCTATAGGGTAATCCAAGCCTTTGAAGGATATCTTCGGCATCGGCTGTGAGTGATTCAAGATCATCGTAACTTTGATCAGGTAGCGAAAACTTCACCATCTCGACTTTTTGGAATTGGTGTTGACGAATGATGCCTCGAACATCTCGACCATAGGAGCCAGCCTCACTACGAAAACAGGGAGTGTAAGCTGCTAGCTTTATTGGCAGCCGGGAGACGTCGATGGTTTCTCCTGCAAATAGGTTAGTAATTGGTACCTCGGCAGTGGGAGTTAGCCAATAGTCCGAGTTCTCAACTTTGAAAAGGTCTTCTGCGAACTTGGGTAGTTGTCCAGTGCCGAACAAGCTATTAGAGTTAATCAAGAATGGTGGCAGGACTTCGACATATCCATGTTTGTCCGAATGGATGTCGAGCATGAAGTTGAAAAGAGCACGTTCTAGTTTGGCACCGGCGTTCCAATATACAGCAAAACGTGCACCGGTGATTTTGGCGGCACGTTCAAAATCCAGGATGCCTAAATCAGGTCCGAGATCCCAATGTGCTCGTGGCTCGAAGTCAAATTTTGGATGGGTGCCCCAGCGACGTATCTCGACATTGTCAGATTCTCCTGCACCTTGTGGGACTGATTCGTGAGGGATGTTGGGTACATCTTTTAGAATATTTCGGAGCAGTTCATCTAGTTGTTCCGTATCACCTTCAAGTTCTTTAATCTTGGCTCCTGTTCCACGACTTTCATGGATGGCGTCTTCAGCATTTTGACCAGATTTTTTTGCTTTGGCAACCTCTTCGCTAAGTAGGTTACGCTTTGCTTTCAAGCTTTCAATTTCGGTTATAGCGGCACGTCGACGAGTATCGATTTCCTGAAAGTTGCCCAGCCAATTGGTCTCTCCACGAGTGGCCAAACGAGTTTTAATATCTTCGAAATTTTTCCGTAGAGCTGAAATATCTAGCATGAAACAACAGTGTAACTCAGGGTGCCACAGGACGCTGCAATAGTTTTTTGGCTGGCAATAGGGACTTGTTTGAAGCTAGAAAAGGTAGCTATGCATCAGTTTACATTCACGCAGGCTAGTTTTTTTTGATTGCCCGAAAGCGCAATCGTACATAATCAACATGCCAACTTCCGGTGTTGTCGCAAAGGTCTTCCTCAATCTCATCACGTACGGCAGTGAAAATTTCGTGACGTTTAGGCAAATCTAAATCTTGAACGAAGCTTATGGCAAAATTTTCCAGCCAATCGATTATAGTGCCAGTGATTTTTGTTGGGCGAGGTATGAGCTTGATTGATTGCACCTCAAAATTATGTTTAACCAGTTTGTCAGTGTATTCTTCCGCTGTCGGGAAATACCATGGATTACATATTTCAAATTTTCGATCATATGTGGGTAGGATCTTTGTGAGGGCCGAGGTGATCGCTGCAACATTTCCTGCACCTCCGAACTCGGCGGTAAAAAAACCGTCCATACGAAGACTTTGTCGGACCTTGCTTAATACAAGGTCCGGCTGTAGCATCCAGTGCAGAGCAGCATTTGAAAACACCGAATCAAATTCCTCTACAAAGGGAAGGGCATAGGCTGACATGATGCGCGCATCAAGACCTCGTTTTTGTGCAGTTTTAACCATTGCAGACGAGGAATCTACACCGATCACGGAAGCCCCTGTGGTGGTAATTTGTTTTGTCAGAAAACCATCTCCGCAGCCTAAATCGAGTATATGTTGATTGGGGTGAGGGTCGAGTAGAGCGAGCACCTCCTCAGTCATCGCTGAAACAAAACGAGCGTTAGCATCGTATAGAAGTGGATCCCAACTCTGCGGCAGTCTTTCGTGGGCCATTGTTTTCTGTGTTGATCTGGTTGGTGAATGGTGAACGCTTGCACTTCACTTTTTCATTGATCGAGTAAATTTCTTTCTGGTCTGAATTTCTTTATCATCTTCTGAGATAGTTACCCAAGAGTTCGCTTCAACTCCTCGATAAGTGGTTCTGTTTCCCTTGGGCCATGTGATGTTAATATCTAATTCCTCAATGTCACCTAAGCCGAAGTGGACTCGAAAATCGCTATGAGAGATGTGATAGCCACCGCTACGAACTTCATCGAGCTGTCGCTTCCCATCGGTAACTATTTCAACTGTAGCGCCTAGAGCAGCTCTGCCCGATTCGGTTAACACTTCTATGAGGATTGAATTTTTTGTTGCCGCATAGTTTTTCAACAAAGAAGGCGATTCATGCATATTGACAGTAACAATTTCCATCGTGCCGTCATTATCAAGATCGCCAATGGCTATTCCACGAGAAGAATGTCTGGCTTCTACCCCTGTGCCTGCATTGCCTGCCATGTCATGAAACTGTCCATCACCTCGGTTCCAGTACAGTAGGCGCTTCTGTCGAAATGTCTCACCGACGTCGTGCTCATCGATTCTGGGGTATACATGGCCATTGACAACAAACAGATCTTTCCAGCCATCGTGATCTACGTCGAGGAATGCTGTTCCCCAACCTATGTATTGCGTGTTCACCGCAAGTCCCGTGGGGATCGTTTCATCAGTAAAAAAGTTGTCACCTTCATTGAGGTAGAGCGTGTGTGTGTCGTCAGAAAAATTTGTCTTAAAGATATCGAAGTCACCATCACCATCGAAGTCAGCCGTTGTGGTACCCATGCCTGCTTGTTCCTGACCGTCTACATTGTAAGCAGTTCCCGAGATGACACCAATTTCTTCAAATCTTCCATCTTGCTGGTTGTGAAAAAGTAGACTAGCTGTAGAGTCACAGGTGACGTATACATCTGTCCACCCATCCCCGTCCAAATCGGTTGTCAATGGAGTGAATCCGTAATAGTTTTTGGTAGTTTTAATTCCTGCTTTGTCACTGATGTCAGCAAAGTTTCCATTTCCATCATTTTGATACAGTGACATCGATTCACCAGGCAATCCACGTGGGCCACACAAAACAGGAATACCCTTCCATCTACACTCTGCTTCTTCACCTGGTTTAGGTGTTTTTGCAGGATCAAAGCGTAGATAGTTGGTGACGAAAATATCAAGGTCTCCATCCTTGTCGTAGTCAAGAAAAGAGCAACCGATTCCCCAGCGTCTCCTTGAGCTTTGCAGTCCACTTTTTTCGGTTACATTTGTAAAAGTTCCGTCCCCTTCATTTCGGTAAAGGGTGTTTTGTCCCCACTGGGGAATCATTACATCGGGGTGACTATCTTCATCTATATCGCCGACACAAACCCCTTGCGCCCAACCAGTGTGTCGTAACCCTGCCAGTTTTGTAACGTCTTCGAATTGTAAATTCCCCTTGTTGCGATATAAGTAGTGGCGTGATGCCTTCTCGGTTTTTTCCAGATGTTCACCATTAACGAAGAGGATATCCTGGAGGCCGTCTTTGTCGTAATCAAATATCGCTACACCGTTTCCCGTGGACTCGATGATGTAGGTCTTTTTGTTAGGTTTTCCTGAGATGTTGATGCCGATTAAACCAGACGCTGCTGCGATATCTTGGTAGTCGATTTCCGGCGGTTCCATGTTGGATGGTAAAGTTTGCTTCGGTTGAGCTTTGCGGCCAGTGGTTGCCGAACCTTGTCCTTGGGGCGTGGCAGTGTTGAGAAATGAAAAAAAGAAAAGTCCTAATGCGGTGAGTGTAGAGCCCGTGCCTGACGAGAAGTAGTTATACCGTTGGAGAGAAATCATAGAGTGATGCCGTTTCCTCAAACTAACAGAATCATTGGGAAATTGTCTCTGGGCTAGTTATCAACAGAACGCCTGGCTAAGAAATTAATATCAGCACCAGTGGACTATGCGCTGTCTATAAAGACAATTCTTAAACTGACTGGCCTGTCGGATCTTAATTGGTTCATGTTGGTAGGGTTAGTCACGAGCATCAAAGGCTTAATTATCTGGCGAAATACTATCGACGTCTTTGAGTACGAGACCTATTTGCACGTTGCACATTTCCTGGCAAGCGCGCTGACCTTCTCATTGGACGTGGCACGTAGGATGGTCGAACGGTGTCACGACCAACACGGTGAGATATCCGGTTACTTTGTGAGCGAGGAAAGAGTTGTCGCGTAGATGATCTTTGTTTTGGGCGTGTTTGAGCACGCGATCTATTTGCGCGTTGCATATTCCCTGGTAAGAGCACCGACCTTCTGGTTGAACGTGGAGTGTGAGGTGGTCGAACGGTTTGTGGTCGTTGTCGTTTGACTGGCAATGTTGTTCTTCTGTCAGGTTCTCTTCTTATGTCACTGCTCGTAATGGGTTTCCGATGGGTTTTCCATCTTCGACTAGCATGAGTATGGCTATCAATAAGGCGAGTCCTTCTGCCGCGACTACCATATTTAGGTATGACCGGTATCTGTCCATGCAATAGTTGAGATCGACGCAATTCTTCGTGGTGTGGGGATCGAGCATCTCTTGTCTGACCCCGTGTGAAATTCCGTGCAGCGACCATCGTGGCACCGTTGTGAGTACGAGCATTCCGATATGTGTTGTAGATATTTGTACTGTTGTCAACAGTGATTACTTGGTTGCCTCTGCCTCTGCCGTGACGAGTACGATTACGGTAGCGTCTGCGTCGAGTGCCGTGGTCCCTAGACCGTCGACTGCTATGCCAGGCATAGTATGGTTCACGTGGCGCCAGAGGAATCCACCCTATACTGCCAAAACCGGAGTTTGTACTGAAAAGTCTAGGGTTGTTATGTCCGAAGAACACGACAAGGGCAGGTCTCCAGTAGTGTCGACGGTAAATTCGGCCTGGGTTCCAACCCCATCCTCGGTGTTTATGGTAGTGCCAGCGACCGTAATGATATGGAGCCCATCCCCAGGGTTCACGTCCTACCCAAGACCATCCGTAATGGTCGAGCCATATCCAACGACCGTGACGATAAGGAGACCAGCTAGTATTTACGTTCGGATACCAGCTGTGACCGTACCCAGTGGTATATCGCCACTTACCGTAACGGTCTAGATCCTCTATGCCATAAATATCTTGGCTGATGTATTGACGACTGTGGGATACGCGAAGCCGTTTCTCGCGTTCTTCATTCCAGCGATCCCAGTCATCTTTTGGTGGTGTCTGAGCTAGTTCAGATTTTATTTCCTCATTGGCGACAATCCGTACTATCATCGTTTTGCCTTGGCGGAGGTTGGTGGTTTTCATGTCCGCGACAATATGTACTTCACCTTGGTGGCTTGTAATTATCGTTTTACCGTCAAACCCAACTTCTATACGGAACATTCCATATGTGGTAGGCCGTATAACCGCAAAAGGGGTTTCTATGTCTGTTTTGATCCTGTCATCACCGAGTTTGTTATAAGTCAAGATTCCACGCTCTAACGTTAAGTGGAACTGTTGGTCACTAAGTTCATTAAGTAGAACTTGAGAGTCCTTTCCAACGCGAAAGATATTTCGTGAATCGAGTTGAATTTCTGTTCGTGCTGAACGCCAGGTGGCGACAGTGTCACCTGACACCAAAGGAGTATTGATACTAGCTTCAAGCCAATCGCTATGGTTGCCTCGTTGTATTGTTACTTCACCATCGCATAGGCTAATACGAGCAACATCAAGCCCATTCGCTTGTTTTGATGTCGCCGCACTTGCGCACATCATCGTGAAAAGTAATAGACCAGCAATCTTGAGTTCAAATTTTCCTATGTTCATAACTGCCCTCAAGTACTATTCGTGTAGCTGTTGACGGATTAGATTGCTTGCTAGTTACGTCTCAGAGAGAAAAATTTTCGGCAAGAGGAAAACTTTGTGGGTTTACATTGCTTAATTTGTATACATTGAAAAACTTTAGATTTAAGAGTTTGTTGCTATCCATCGTTAGTGTTGTGCTTAACGATGACGGTTAAGTATGTGCCATTGGTTCAACTCAGAAACAGTACATATTTTCGCTAGTATAGTGTCAACTGGTTTTAATAGTTCGATATGCACCAAAGGTGCTCTTTTTTGGGAGCTTTTCGTTAGATGAATTTTGATGGGTATTTTGGAAATTCGCGAACTGTGAATCTACTTCGTGGCATGGTCGCCCAAGGGCGCTTGCCGCAGACTTTACTATTTAGTGGCCCCAGTGGAGTAGGAAAAGCCACAGCAGCCCGTTTGCTCGCCGCGGCTGCTAACTGCGAGCAAGGACCTGGTGAGGATACTTGCGGGATCTGTTCGAATTGCAGACGAATGACCGAAACAGATCTGTCAAACGACTCAACCCAACAGCTTTTTCTTGAGAGATCGAAGATGACTGCTGCAAAACGGGTGGAGAATCCCTTGATCGTCTCCACACATCCTGATTTGTTAGTGTTTCCACCAGATGGGCCATTGCAGATGATCACCATAGAACAAGCGCGGCGCTTGAAAGAGTCTGCCCGGTTTGGACCGTCGGAAGGGCGGTGGCGTTTTTTTGTTGTCGATCATGCCGATAGGGCGAATGAGGAGGCTGCTAACTCTCTTCTCAAAACACTTGAAGAACCTGCACCAAATCTAACGATTGTCCTTACTGCTGAAAACCCTTATGATTTGTTGCCAACGATACTTTCACGCTCTATCCCTTTTCATTTCGGGCCACTGTCACAAGAAGAAATGAATGGTTTTTTTTCGACACGATCAGATATCGACCCAAGCGAATATAAGAGATTGTCGGGTTGGGCGCAGGGGAGCCCTGGCCAAGCCGTGAGTTTGGATGTTGAAACCTACGTGCGACGACGGGAGGCCGTACTGATATTGATTGGAGTAGCTGTTAGAGAGAATAAGTTTATCGATTTACTGCCTGCGACGGAAAGTTTGTCGCGCCGTGGCTCAGAACCACTATCCGCAATAGTGGATTCTCTGTATGGACTACTGCAAGACATTACCCACTGCAAGCTTGGCCGGGATGTTGTGATTAATTCAGACGAGGTTGATCGCATAAGCCAGTTAGCGCGCAAAGTGTCTTTCCGTTGGATCGAAAAGGCAATGTTTGAAGTCGATGAGATTCGGCGTTTAGAGCGCAGAAATGTCCAAAAACAAATTGCACTAGAATCACTAACTCTCAGTTTAAGGTCTTAGGCTTTAAGTGCTTCCTTAAGAGTATTGTGTAGCTTACATGGAGCTCAATTAGAAAGCCCTATCCAGTCGTTCAATTGCTACTCAGTAGGTGATCTGTTTAAATCTTTAAGTGAGGAGTAGTATCAAATGTCAATTACATCGATCGAGGAAGGTTGCCAACTGGAAGCCATTGGACAGATCCGCCGCTATCGCATCCCGGCTGGCTCTGTGGGTGTAGTGAAGACTGTTCGCGATTGTGGTAACGCTATCGATATCGAGTTTCCAGAAATCGGCCTGGCAGAGAACATCGAAACGTATCATTTTCGTCTTGCGAATCAAGAGGGTTCCTAATAGTTCGAGTTGTAACCGGTTTTATTGCGGAGTGGAGTAACTTGTTTCTGGGAGAGTTTGTCGTTGTCGCAGGATTATCTCGATATTCGGGGTGCAAACGTACACAACCTGAAGAATATTAGTCTCAGGTTGCCTCATGAAAAACTGATAGTAGTAACGGGTGTTTCAGGCTCCGGGAAGTCATCTCTCGTCTTCGATACTATTTATGCCGAAGGCCAACGTCGTTACCTGGAGTCTCTTTCTGTCTACGCTAGGCAGTTTCTTGAACGTATGGAGAAACCCGATGTGGAGCACATCGGTGGTGTCTCTCCGGCGGTAGCAATACGCCAAACGAACACGGCACGTAACCCCCGTTCAACTGTTGCTACGGCCACCGAAATATACGATTTTTTGCGACTGCTTTATGCGCGTGCTGGGGAAACAACTTGCAGACAGTGTGGACAAGTTGTTTCAAGGGATCCTGTCGACAGAGTGGCTACGCGCATCATGGCCTTGCCCACTGGTTCTCGTTGGTACGTACTGTTTCCCCTTCAGATTGCATCAGCTTCTAACCTGGACGCTGAACTCAAGATCCGATTGGAGGATTTACGCAGAAAAGGATTTAATAGACTTTTCCAAGAGTCAAAGATTGCAGAGTTTTCAAATCCGGAATCATTATTGGGTATTGATTTTGATCACCCAGTCTACGCACTTGTAGATCGATTAGCGATATCTCCGGGCTTGGATTCTCGTGTTGTCGATGCAATTGAAATCTGTTATCGCGAAGCCGGTGAAGTGGTATTTCAAAGCGCCAGTACCGCGTCAGATGAACAGTTCTGTTTCAGTGAACGTTTCGAATGTCGTGATTGCTGTATTGAATATCTTGAGCCGGAGCCGAGATTGTTTAGTTTTAATAGCCCTTTTGGAGCTTGTTCAGAGTGTCAAGGTTTTGGTAATACCGTCGATTATGATCTGGATTTAGTTGTCCCAGATAAGTTTAAGACTTTACAGCAAGGGGCGGTTGAACCTTTCACTAAACCCCGTTATAAACGCTTTCAGAGAGCACTTATGACAGGAGCTAAAGGGAGTGAAGTGCGGACATCTACTCCTTTTCACGAGCTTACTGATGGCGAGATTGCATTTGTTTTGCGTGGGGCCAACGGCTTCAACGGGGTTGAGGGGTTTTTTAGATACCTAGAACGCAAAAAATATAAGATGCATATCCGTATTTTTCTAGCACGTTACAGAGGTTATACCCTGTGTTCACAGTGCCGGGGTGGACGGCTTCGATCTGAGACCTTAAATGTACGCATCAACGGAAAGGTAATCAGTGAAGTAACGGCACTTACTTTGGAGTCAGCAAAGCTATTTTTTGATCGCTGGAAACCATCCGACGAACAAAAGATGGTTTCTGAGCAACTTCGTGAGGATGTTTTGCACCGGCTTACCTTCTTGAACGATGTTGGCTTAGGCTATCTAACACTTAATCGGCTTACTGCGACCCTATCCGGAGGAGAAGTGCAGAGAATACAATTGGCAACGTCGTTAGGTTCACGTTTAGTTGGTACGTGCTATGTGTTGGATGAGCCGTCCATTGGACTGCATGCGCGAGATACGAATCGTTTAATCAAAAGCTTGCAAGATCTTCGTGATTTGGGAAATACGATTGTCGTAGTCGAGCATGATTCGGCAGTAATAAGATCAGCTGATCACATAGTTGATCTCGGTCCTGGCGCAGGTGAACATGGTGGAGAGGTTGTATTTCAGGGCACCAACCGTGAGATGAGTAAAACAAAATGTCATTCCCTGACGGCACAGTATCTGCAGGGTGTCGTTGCCATTCCGATGCCGGCGAAGAGACTCAAGCCAAAAAGTCGCAAGAAGCTTAAATTCTACGGTGCAGCGGTTAATAATCTTAAAAATCTTAACTTTGAGATCCCAGTAGGTTTGATGACTGCTGTCACGGGAGTTTCGGGGTCGGGCAAATCGACGTTGGTCCACAATGTGGTTCATGACGGCTTGGCTGCTATAAAAAAACAAAAATCAGATCAATCTTTCAATCAAAAATCTCTCCGATTACCCTGTCGACGTATTACGGGGTCACATTTTGTTGAAGAAGTCATTCTTGTCGATCAATCTCAAATTGGTCGCTCACCACGCTCTAACCCGGTGACTTATGTCAAAGCTTTCGATGCGATACGAGCAGTTTTTGCAGCTACTGCTGATGCGCAACAGCAAGGTTTTTCAGCAGGAAACTTCTCGTTTAATATTCCTGGTGGTCGCTGTGAAACCTGCCAAGGAGACGGTAGAGTCACAGTGGAAATGCAATTCCTGGCAGACGTCTCCCTGATTTGTGAGGATTGTAATGGCGAGCGCTACAAGAGTGATATTTTGGCGATCAAATACCGTGGGAATAACATTCACGCAGTCTTGAGGATGACGATAGATGAGGCTTTAAATTTTTTCTCCCACGTGCCAAGCATTGTAAAACGATTATCACCGTTAGCTGAAGTGGGGTTAGGGTATTTGCGACTTGGTCAATCGGCGACAACGCTTTCAGGTGGTGAAGCACAACGGGTCAAGTTAGCTAGCCATGTAGCGCAGTCAAAGTGTGAGAGAACTCTCTATTTATTTGATGAGCCGACTACTGGGTTACATTTTGACGACATCAAGAAACTTTTGGCAGCTTTTCGCAAGTTAATTGATTGCGGCGGTAGTGTTCTGGTAATTGAACATAACCTCGACGTCATCAAAAATGCTGATTGGGTTATCGACTTGGGCCCCGAAGGTGGTTCAGCTGGTGGAGACATTGTTGCGGAAGGAACACCAGAGACCATAGCCCACTATCGTAATTCCCACACAGGGAACTATCTGCAAAAGTTCTTCAGCAAGACGAACAAAATAGCTACGCTTTGAAAACTTAATCATCTGAGGCTTGTGATTCCACTTTTTCTTCTGGCCGACGTTTCACTAGGGCGACATTTTCACCGCGTTGGACAACAATATTTTTTTGGTTGATAAGTTCAATCTCGAGTTTCACGATTCCTTGTTTAGGTTTTGATTTTGACGGTCTAACTTCTGCAACACGTAGACGAGCAGTGACGGTGTCTCCCACAAAAATTGGGCCAATGAAACTCCATGACCAATGTAGCGATGCAACTGCTTCGACTTGGAATGTTGAGCGATTCTTTAAACCGTCGGTAACAGCTAGGCCCAAAAGTCCGTGTGCTACTCGCTGACCAAACTGCGTCTGCCGCGCGAATTCGTCATTGGTATGTAGCTCGAAAAAATCCATCGACAGGCCAGCGAAATTCATTACGTGCCAGTCGGTTATTGTAATTCCTGGCGTTTGATGAGTTTCGCCCAATTTAATTTCATCAAAAAAACGTTTTGACATAAGTGCTCATTTCTTGGGTTCAATGTTTAATGATCACCAAACCAATTAGAGTGATTTTACATCTAGTCGATATCATAGGAGATACTGGGTGTCTATTTCAGCTTTGTGGAGGCAGTTCGATTCTTATTCGCGAGATGAGATTTTGAGAGAAGTTACATTTTGAAGACAACTCTATAATAGGTGCAGTTGATTGGAATGAATTTTAATGTCAATGCTGAGCACCTCTGTTCGGCAATCGAAAATGGGAGAAGGCGTGTTCTTTACCGACGAGCTCTCTATGAGGGTTTGCTTGCGGTAGGAATTTTGATGAGTGGTGTGGCTGTCCTACTGACGGTGGGGACTAGGTTGTTCCCCATTTGGTTTTTATGGTTGATCGGATTCGGCGGTGCATCGATAGCTCTACTGCGCTGGTATCGCAACCGACCGAGTCTCTTTGTCGTAGCCAGGAGTATTGACAAAGCTTGGTCGAGCAGCGATCAAATTTCGACAGCCTACTATTTTTTACAAAAAGCACGAGCGTCTGAGTGGGTCCATCAACAACGTATTCGTGCTAATAAACTGGCACGCCTAGGTGATATTGATACAGTGTTTCCTTACGATGTGCCAGGTTCAGCTTGGATGTTGGGGACGACGATGCTGGTAACAACTTTTGTGTTCGCTGTGCGAGTGGGTATACAAGATCCATTTTCACTAAATGACCCATTACCTTTTTTTAGTAGCGAAGCCTCAAAACAGGTTATTCATGAGCTAGAAGTGCCACGGGACTCTGCCACTATTGTTCCACCCGCGGACGAAAGATTGACAGCCTCTGTGGGAACGCCTGAAGAGATAATGCCGGCGGATTTTTCAGACGAATCCGATATCAAATTATCAGATCAAGCAGTTGATTCAGTAGGTGAAAATTTGGGTGACCCAGAGGTGGACGGTTTGGTTTTTGACGAAGCCATTGGGGATGAAATGAGGTCCGGCGATTCCCCTTTTCTTGAACAGGGCGAAGAAGGTTTTTCTGAAGAGATTGGTCAAGAGGGTGATAGCTTGCTAGAGAAGCTGCAGGATGCTTTTGAAAATATGCTTGCATCAATGAATATGGAATCACCACAAATGGGACCTTCGTCAGATTCCAGCTCAGAAAAGAAAAATAACACTGAAACGCAGATATCGGGAAATGGACAGGAGGCTTCTGGGTCTGAATCTGCCCAAGAGGATGGAACTTCGAGTGATCACGCTTCCTCTGAAGAGATTGGCGAACAGTTTTCAGTCGAGGAAGGTTCAAATGAGGGGGAGCAACAACAAGGTGAAAGTTCGGTAGCGACTGCAGGCACAGGTGAAGGATCAAAAGAGTTTATCAGTACTGAACATGATGAAAAGCTCGGTGCGTTGACAGAACTTTTTCAACAGCGTGCCAAAGAAGTAAAAGGTGACTTTACGATTGAAAGTAGGTCAGTACAGCAAAAAGTTCGAACACCTTATTCCCCAAGTACAAATACACATGGCGACAAGGGTGCAGTTCTCAGTCGCGACGAAATTCCAATTGACTACCATACTTATGTGCAGCGTTATTTCGAGATGGTTCGACAGAAGGGGACAGAATAAAGATTAATGAATTCTACAGAAGAAAACCTGCAAAAGATTACCGATAGGGTCAAACTTATTCAAGACGCAATTAGTAGGGTAATTGTCGGACATGAAGATGTTATCGAAGGAGTCTTGATCTCTCTAATATCGGGTGGACACGTATTGCTAGAGGGTGTTCCTGGTTTAGGGAAGACAACTTTGTTGAGAACCTTAGGTGACGTAATGCACATGGGGTACTCGCGTATTCAATTTACTCCAGATTTGATGCCAGCCGATATCGTCGGGAGTGTTGTGCTCGACAATGATACGACCGGCAATAAAAAACTCCGTTTTGAGCCCGGCCCAATTTTTTCCAATCTTGTCCTGGCCGATGAGATCAATAGAGCGACCCCAAGAACGCAATCTGCCTTATTGGAAGCCATGCAGGAACGAACTGTTACTAGTGGTACTACGACATATCCACTAGAGGAACCCTTTTTAGTGATGGCAACTCAGAATCCTCTTGAGATGGAAGGGACATATCCATTACCGGAAGCACAGTTAGACCGTTTTCTCATGAAGATATTGGTCACCTACCCCAATAAATCTGAGCTTATGGAAATTGTGGCAAGAACGACCTCTCCTGAGAAGGCAAAGATTGAGCATGTGGTTGACCGAAAAGAAATTTTAGAAATTAAAAGTGCTGCTAGTAATGTACTTGTGGCACCCCATGTGCAAGATTTTGCAATCCGACTCGTGCTTGCAACTCAACCTGAAAATGAACATGGACATCAATCAGCCAAGCGATATATTCGCTATGGTAGTTCGCCACGTGGTGCGCAAGCACTGATTCAAAGTGCTCGAGTACGTGCGTTGATGCGTAGTAGATTGAACATTAGCGTGGAGGACATACGTGTCTTGTCATTGTCGGCTTTGCGGCATCGTATTATCTTGAATTTCGATGCTCATGCGGAAGGAAAGACTCCTGATAATGTATTGCAGGAGATTTTGGAGTCCCTTTCGTAGGCTTTTAAGCCAACAGGTTCACTTTATTTTGTAAGTGGATGCTTTTACCCCTGCAATAAAACGTTTTAGTTATGTGTATATGTCTCTAGAATAATTTAAGAGTATCACTGATGACAGGATACTTAGAGGGGGGATTCAAAGTGTGCGTTAGTGGTCTTAAGATAACTAAGTTCGTTAGAGTTTTGAGCTGTTTAATCTGCATTGGTGCAGGTTTATTTTTGGCATCGTGCGACATTAATCCTGACCCGGTTTCACAATCGGAAAAGACTCCGATTGCCACTGTAAAACCAGATGACCTGAGTCATCTTTTCCCTTCCAAGGGTCGTGAAAGAGTTGAATTGGTAGAACGTAATTTACTTGGCAAAGATTATTTACCTGGTGGCAACCTGGTGGAATATACGAAAAAAGGTGTTCGTTTTCAGAAATTTTTGATAAGGACTTCAACACCCGAAAAAGCCATATTTCTTATGATTGACTTAAAGAATGATCTCGAAAATGCCAAGTTTATACCTCATCTGGGAGGCTATTTTGGTTCCGATGGAGGTAGTTCCGTTCTTGTGATGCAGAGAGGACGCTCGCTGGCCGGAGTGGTGGGGCTGCCAGAAATAGATGCGGATAACGTATTGCGTGAATTTGCGCAACGGCTGGACTGATTGCGATATCGTTGCGGTTTATATGTAAAGTAGATGTAGGGGCGAGAAGTGAGGATCATACCAGTGTCGGCTCTAGTTTAACCTCTCGGAACGTTGAGATTTCGGACGCGATGACTACAGCGCTTGGAAAAACCCCTACCTGAAATGTTAGATTTAACCTATGAAGCTGCCGCAGTATACCTTTCGACCAATCGGGGAAGGTTTGTAGCAGTGAGTGAGGGCGTTACGTCCTAAAGTTAAGCTACTTTCTTCTGCGGACTCGGACAAGATGGAAGCCAACCAAGAGAACAGAACTGCTCCCACGGAGGATCACGAAAATCACCGCGTGGAGGAAACTTCATCGCGAGGAGTGGAGATAGGTTCGCTGACGACACCTTCACTCTATGAACCGTGGTTTCTTTCTCTTAAAAATCAGATTGTTGAATTGCTTAGCAAAGAACCGCCCCCACCAAAATATCGAGGAAATCCAATACGTCGTTCAGACGAAGAAGTACGTATAGCGTTACTGAACCTTGAGACCCTCCACGAGCCATGGTTTGTATCGCTGAAGAGACAGATTAAGGATTTCAGAGAGTACAGAAGTCTTCCACCGCTAAAGCTTACATCAAAACCAGTAAATGTTAAGAGCATTTGGGGTGCATACGATTACAAGAAGCAAGGAGTCGGGACGTCCGTGGGCGTACATGTGGTGATCGTTGCACTCATATTCCTGACTTCCGCGGCGGTTCCTTTGCTTACCTCGAAAGGGCAATCGATTGATCTTGTGTTGGATTTTGATATCTCACCATATGTGGTTGATCTCCTGAAAGCACCTCCGGGGAAAAAGAGTGGCGGCGGCGGTGGTGGTGGTCAAAATACCCCACTACCGGCCAGTTGGGGGAAGTTGCCAAGATTCTCAATGCAGCAATTAGCGCCACCAACCCCAGTGATCAAGAATCTCGATCCAAAATTATCGGTAGAACCTACTGTGATTGTTCAAGACTACGCACAGGCTCCACAGATCGACACGAAGATATTTGGCGATCCTTTTGGAAAAGTCGGCCCACCAGCAGCAGGTGCAGGTATTGGTGGAGGAATTGGTACGGGTCGAGGTACTGGTGTTGGCTCGGGCAGAGGAGCTGGCGTTGGCCCCGGTTCTGGTGGTGGGATTGGCGGAGGTGTCTTCCGTATAGGTGGTGGAGTTTCGGCGCCACGGTTGACCTACAAGGTGGAGCCGGAGTATTCAGAAGAGGCTCGTAAGGCGAAATATCAAGGTACGGTCGTGTTGGCTATTGAAGTTTGGCCAGACGGGAAGGCTCACAATATCCGAGTGATTCGCAGCTTAGGGCTTGGTCTTGATCAAAAAGCCATCGATGCAGTGCAGAAATGGCGATTTGTTCCGGGCAAAAAGGACAGGGTTCCAGTTAAGGTAAGAGCTAACGTCGAAGTTAATTTTCGATTACTGTGATCATCACGTAGTAGTTGCAATTAGTAGATCGCCAGAGAAGCTCAGTGTTTTCACGGTAACTGCCCAGTAAAGGTGGAGCTATAGCATGGGGATGCGAGATGAAGAGGCTCTTTTCCGCCGTGCAGTCGAGTTGTTCAATAGCGAAGATTTTTTTGAATGTCACGAAGTATTCGAAGAGCTTTGGGTTTCTGCTGTACAGCCTGATCGGTGGTTTCTGCAGAGCTTAATCCACTTTGCAGTTGGTTTATATCACTATCAACGCGGCAACAATCGCGGTGCACTTCGTCAACTTAATAAAGGACTGAAAAAGATAAGAGGATACTTGCCAAGCTGGAAGGGAATCGATACTGCACTGATAGAGCGACAATTTCTTTACTGTATTGCGTATGTAAAAGCTGAGCAGGATCTTACGCAGCTTCCCAAAATCGATTTAACCGATGCACGTTTAGATCGAACAGTTTCAACCAAAAAAGTTTGACACGTAGGGCTAAGGTATATGGGAAGGAGAATGTAGTCTGGTTACCGACCTATTCTCATCGAAAAGGGACGCATTGCTAAGCTCGCGAAGTCTGCATTTTTTCAAGGCGATCGTTGATGGGTACAAACTCTTTCTGGTCGGGCCCGAGATAGACTTGTCGAGGGCGTGTGATTCGCTTTTCAGGGTCAATCATCAGCTCTTCCCAGTGTGCAAGCCACCCTGCTGTACGGGGAATAGCGAATAGTACTGTGAACATCTCTGGCTGGAATCCCATGGCTTGGTATATGATTCCAGAATAGAAATCAACGTTGGGGTAAAGGCGACGTTTGACAAAATAGTCGTCTTCAAGAGCAATTTTTTCCAATGCGATTGCCAAATCAATTTTTGCATTTTTGCCGGTGACTTCAAAGACTTCGTCTGCGATACGTTTAATGATGCGTGCTCGTGGGTCGTAGTTTTTATAAACTCTGTGGCCGAAACCCATCAGGCGACGCTCTCCTGCCTTCACTTGTTTGATAAAGTCTGCAATGTTGTCCACTGAACCTATCTCATCTAACATCTGAAGGACTGCCTCATTGGCTCCACCGTGGAGTGGGCCATATAATGCTCCGGCTGCTGCTGCAGTTGCTATATAAGGGTCGGCATCAGCACTGGCAACACTACGCATCGTACTTGTCGAGCAGTTCTGCTCATGGTCGGCATGTAGAATAAACAGTACATCTAACGCCTTGGCTAATACCGGACTGCTCTTGTATTTCAGTTCAGTACGCCTCCAGAGCATATTCATGAAATTTTCTGTGTAGGTTAGGTCATTGTCCGGATAAGCATAAGGTAGTCCCTGGCTGTGACGGTACGCATAGGCAGCCATAGTTGGCATTTTGCCAATCAAACGGAGCTGCTGTTGCCGCCGATTAGATTTACTTTGAATATCCTTTGCATCTGGATAAAAAGTTGATAGAGCAGCCACGGTCGATATAAGGGTACCCATTGGATGGGCATCGTAAAGAAAGCCGTCAACAAATTTCTTGATATTTTCATGCACCATCATGTGGTGCTTGATTTCTTCTTGCCAGTTTTCCAGTTCCGATTGGGTGGGTAGCTCTCCGTGGAGCAATAGGTAAGCTACTTCTATATAGGTACAATTTTCCGCAAGTTCTTCTATGGGGTAACCGCGGTACCTTAAAATTCCCTTGTCGCCATCGATATAGGTTATGTCGCTTTTACAAGAAGCCGTATTAGTGAATCCGGGATCGTAGGCCATCATCCCAAACTCTTCTGGGTCTTGCTTAATTGTGCGCAGCTCGAGTGTCCGGATTGTGTCATCTTCAATCGGCAAGGTGTACGACTGAGAAGTGCGGTTGTCGCGAATGTTGAGAGTCGAGTCTTTCAAAAAAACCTCCGACTGTAAGCGCAATTAGGGCCCTACAATCCCCAAGAGTAAAGAGGATAGCAGAATTGACGCCTCAAGATTTTAAACCGTTAATCTTTTAAAGTAGGTATAACCATCTATAATATTCATTACAAGAATTTTACACCATACTATTTTTAAAGCTTAAATTAGCTTATAAGGTTTATATATGAGCAGGTTTACCATTTCTATTTTCATGGCTGTCATGGCTTTTTTTGGGAGTCATGACATTTCTTCTGCGCAGTTGTCAGGAATTGTTGACATTCATGTTCATTCAGATCCTGACAGTCGTTTGCGCAATGTGGATGCAATCGATGTTGCTCGATTAAGTCGTCGACATGGCGTTCGTGCATTGCTATTGAAGAATCATTACACGCATACAGCCTCACTTGCGTACATTGTGGGGCAAGTTATTCCAGGGATTGAGCTATATGGCGGCATTGTACTAAATCGCAGTGTAGGAGGGATAAATCCTGTGGCAATAAAGCATATGGCAGCCACTACTGGTGGGCTCGGTCGAGTGGTCTGGATGCCAACGTTTGATTCAGAACACTATACGCGTACGTTCGCGCCAAATCCAAACTTCGTTCCGATTAGTCGTGGCGGTAAGTTACTGCCAGAAGTTGAAGAGGTGCTCTTGCTGATTGCAAAGAAAGATTTAGCTTTGGCAACCGGTCACTCAAGTCCTGAAGAATCGATTCTTCTGATTGAGGCAGCTAAAAAATCTGGAATTGAACGCATTGTCGTTACTCACCCGATGCTGCCACCAGTTGGCATGTCAATAGCACTGCAGAAAAAAGCAGCGTCGCTAGGTGCTTTTCTGGAGTATCCCTTCAATGCGTTACTTCCAGGAGGTGACGTAAGTTATGAGATTCTTGTCGAAACATTACGTGCGGTCGGAACGGAAAAAGCCATTCTTTCAAGTGATCTCGGACAACCAATGAACCCCGTTCATACGGACGGACTCATAAACTATTTTGAACGACTTGAAAACAGTGGTTTCACACAGAAAAGTATAGATCGTATGAGCAAGATAAACCCGGCAACGTTTTTAGGTTTGCCGGTGCAATGATTGGGGCATCAATGTGGCTTAGTGGTCAGTTTTTTTCAAACGACGGACTGCTTCAAGTCGAGCTTCGGCACGGCGAATAGATTGGGTCGCACGTGCCACATCGACTTCGGTTTCATGATTTTGAATCATGTTGGTCGCCCTATCGTGTGCTTTTTCAGCCCGCTCGTAGTCTACGTTTTCAGCCCATTCCCCCGAATCTGCTAGTACTCGTACAAGCCCCGGCAATACTTCCATCAAGCCACCGTGAAGGGCTAGATAATTTCTTTTTTCTCCGGACGTGAAGGAAAGAACTCCATGTCCTAATTTGGCAATTAGAGCTGCATGACCAGGCAGAATTCCCATGTAACCTGTTTCCGATGGGATTTCCACGCTGTCAACGACATCAGACACTAATTGTCGTTCTGGAATAGCTACTTCGAGTGTGAGTTTTCCTTCCATTATTCAGCCTCTGAGAGAGTTTTGGCTTTTTCGACAGCTTCCTCAATAGTGCCAACAAGGTAAAAAGCCTGCTCTGGGAGATCGTCATGCTTGCCTTCCACTATTTCTTTGAACCCTCGAATTGAATCGGCTACTCGGACATAGCGTCCTTCGAGACCGGTGAACTGTTCTGCAACAAAAAATGGTTGAGATAGAAATCGCTGAATTTTTCTTGCTCGTGATACGGTGAGACGGTCTTCTTCCGATAGTTCTTCCACGCCCAAGATGGCAATGATGTCCTGTAGTTCCTTGTTGCGTTGCAAGATTTGCTTAACAGCTTGAGCAGTGCTATAGTGCTCCACTCCTAAAATATTTGGATCAAGAATTCTCGAAGTAGAAGCCAGTGGATCTACTGCAGGGTAAATGCCCAATGAAGCGATTTCTCTTGACAGATTCGTAGTTGCATCGAGATGAGCAAAGCTTGTAGCAGGCGCAGGGTCAGTGTAATCATCGGCAGGAACGTAGATTGCTTGTACAGATGTGATTGAACCTTTTTTAGTCGACGTTATACGTTCTTGCAGTTCTCCCATTTCAGTCGCCAGGTTAGGTTGATAGCCAACCGCTGAAGGCATGCGGCCAAGTAATGCAGATACTTCTGATCCGGCCTGTGTGAAACGGAAAATATTATCGATAAAAAGTAGAGTATCTTGTCCTTCCTCATCGCGAAAATATTCCGCAGCAGTGAGGCCAGTCAGGCCAACTCTCAGTCGTGCGCCAGGAGGTTCCGTCATCTGACCATAAATCAAGGCACACTTTGATTTTTGCCAATCGTCAGGGTCGACGACACCAGATTCCTGCATTTCTAGCCATAGGTCATTTCCTTCACGTGTGCGTTCTCCAACGCCGGCGAATACGGATACACCGCCATGTTCAGTGGCAATATTCTTGATTAATTCCATGATGACGACTGTTTTGCCTACGCCTGCACCACCAAATAATCCGATTTTGCCACCTTTTAGGTAAGGTTCAAGCAGGTCGATAACCTTAATGCCAGTTTCTAGCATTTCGAGTTCCGTAGATTGGTCTTCAAGTAGGGGTGCCGGTCGATGAATTGGATAACGTTTCTCGGTTTCGACAGGTCCTTTTTTGTCAACAGGTTGACCGAGAACGTTCAGCACGCGACCTAGTGTTTGAGGCCCTACTGGTACGGTGATACCTTCGCCTAGATCTGCTGCTTTCATTCCGCGGACAAGTCCATCTGTGGGTTGCAGAGCGATGGTACGGACTCGACCCTCTCCTAGGTGTTGTTGAACCTCGCACACAATATCGATGGGTTCAGGTACATCAAATCCTTCACTTGTGATCTGAACAGCATTGTAAATGTTCGGCAAATGACCTTCGTCATATTGCACATCGACGGCAGGTCCGGCCACTTGAATAACTTTTCCTATTGTTGACATTTCCTTTTCCTATACTTCTATGCGCAACCAGCTGTGAGTGCTGCAGTGTGCATTATTCTACTTATTGTTTACTCCAGTGCTGCCGCACCGCTCACTATCTCGATAATTTCCTTCGTAATACTTGCTTGACGAACTCGATTTAGATGGAGTGTCAATTTTTCGATCATCTCTTCTGCATTGCGTGTAGCGGAATCCATTGCAGTCATACGAGCTGCATGTTCCGCTGCGGCGGATTCGAGCATGGCCTGGTAGATATCGGTTTCAACATATTTGGGTAGCAGGTCACAGAAGACATCTGACGCCGGCTGCTCATAGATGTATTCTGTTACCGAAGAGCTGGCCGTTTCTGGTATTTCCACTGGCAAGAGGCGTCGCAGTTTCACCTCTTGAGTCAAAACACTTTTGAATTCGTTGTACAGAAGATAGACTGAGTCTATTTCTTCATTGACAAACCGTTCCATGACTTTCGTGCTAATTTCACGTGCTGTCCGGAGTTCCACATGTTGAAACACATTAGGCCATTCACCACTTATATTGCCCTCTTGTCGACGAAAGTAATCCAATCCCCGTTTCCCAATAAGCTCAAGCTCAATTTTTTTATCATTGTGGCTTGCGATAAAACCTTCGGAGGCACGAATCACATTTCCATTGAAGGCGCCACACAAGCCTTTATCGCCCGATAGCAGCAGCAATAGAGTAGATTTTTCTTTTCGGTACTTGAGTAGCGGGTGGTTAAATACTGCCGAGCCTTTTTGTTCGTTGGTTAGGATGGAAACCATCATTGTGTGTAGCAGTGTTGAGTAAGGGCGTGCGGCTAATGCATTTTCTTGCGCCCGACGCAGCTTTGCCGCTGAAACCATCTTCATGGCCTTCGTGATCTGTTGGGTGTTCTGTACTGAGCGTCTTCGTCGACGCAGATCGATCAAGCTGGGCATTATCCCGCTTCAACCTCCGCATCACTGAGTGTGACGAAACGCTGTTTGAAATCACTGATGGCCGATTTAACCTCTTCGGCCAATGTGTCATCGATCGCCTTCTTGTCGCGTATTTTTAAAAGAACATTATCATCCTGACGTTCAAGGTGCTCATAAAGCCGTTTTTCGAAATCACGACACTGTGAGACGGCCAGATCATCTAAAAAGCCATTTGCGCCAGCGAAAATGATGAGCACTTGGTTCTCTGCAGGTAGAGGTTGGTACTGATCTTGCTTAAGTATTTCGGTCAGTCGCTCTCCACGGTGAAGTTGCTGCTGCGAAGCTTTATCTAGATCCGAACCAAATTGCGCAAAAGCTGCCAAGGCTCTGTACTGTGCTAACTCTAAACGTAACGTTCCTGCGACCTGTTTCATAGCCTTTATTTGCGCATTTCCTCCGACACGGCTGACTGAGATTCCGACGTCTACTGCAGGCCGAACGTTCGCATTAAATAGGTCGGCTTGCAGGTAAATTTGCCCGTCTGTAATTGAGATGACGTTGGTTGGTATGTAAGCTGAGACATCGCCGGCCTGAGTCTCAATAAAGGGGAGAGCAGTGAGGGAACCACCACCTTTTTCATCGCTGAGCTTGGCTGCTCGTTCCAGTAGTCTACTGTGGAGGTAGAATACATCTCCGGGGAACGCTTCACGACCTGGTGGCCTTCTGAGCAGTAGTGAGATTTCCCGATAGGCGGCAGCATGTTTGGACAAGTCATCGTACACGCAGAGTGCGTGCCCACCGTGATCCCGAAAATATTCACCAATGGCACAGCCAGCATATGGCGCAAGGAATTGCATCGGTGCAGGGTCGGAAGCTGAGGCGACCACTACAATCGAGTATTCCATCGCACCTCGATCCTCCAACGTTTTAACCAGATGCGCCACAGTCGATCGTTTTTGTCCAATGGCGACGTAGACGCATATCATATCGCCACCTTTTTGGTTGATGATCGTATCGACGGCGATGGCCGTTTTTCCCGTTTGACGGTCACCAATGATAAGCTCCCGTTGACCACGTCCAACCGGAATCATTGCATCGATAGCCTTTAGTCCTGTCTGTACAGGTTCTCTCACTGGAGAGCGGTCGATGACACCTGGAGCCAGCCGTTCTACTGGGTAGTACTCTTTAGCTTCAATCGGTCCCTTGCCATCCACTGGCCGTCCAAGAGCGTCAATTACTCGACCTACTAGGTTCTGACCGACTGGGACTGAGATGATACGACCAGTTCGCCGTACTTCATCGCCTTCTTTTAACTCCTGGTATTCACCTAACAGAACGGCACCGACTTGATCCTCTTCGAGGTTCATTGCAATACCAGCGACATTATGGGGAAATTCCAGCATTTCGCCTGCCATGACCTTTTCGAGGCCATGTAAACGTGCAATGCCATCCCCAAGAGCTATAATTGAACCGACCTCCGATACTTCAATTGCCGTTTCGTAGTTTTCTATTTGTTCTCGAATCAATTTCGAGATTTCATCCGCACTGATCTGCGCCATGGGCTATGCGTCTCCTAATAAAGCGTGATTGAGATTATTCAACTGCGCTCGTAGTGAACCATCAAATATTGTGGAGCCAAAGCGAACAGTCACACCGCCGACCAATTCGGGTGCAACTGCAAACTCAGCTGACACTGTACAGCCAGTTACCTGGCCAAACTTCAAAACCAAAGCCTCTTGCTGTTTCTCAGGTATTGGTCGAGCAGCTGTAACGGTGATGCGGGCCATATTATCGCGGCTATCTATCAAATTTTGTAGAGCATCGATCATTTCGCCGAGCAATGTAACACGATGGTGATCGATAACTACATAAAGGAAGTTTCGTACGATCGCTGGTATTTCCAGACGTTCAGCAACAAGCGCGGTTAACTTACGTTTGTCAGCTGGAGTAATTGCTGGTGACTCCAAAATATTTCTCAATTCTTCCGAAACCTCAAGAGTATTCTGGAAATCGCGAAGCTGCTCCAGGGTTACCTTGTCAGTAACTGTTGACCCAGTCTGAGTGACCACCTCTAATAGGGCCGAAGCATATCTATTTGCGAGTGCAAGAGCCATCGTTGTTTCAGGACTACGACAAAAGTAAACTGTACTTGACAGGCCAGCACGACCTCGCTGCTCAAACTACTTGAAAAAAGGGGGCTGCTTGACCAAGTAAGCCATTACATCTACAAGTTTCAAACTAGCATAGGATTTGGCAAACGGGCAACTTGAATACAATGTGGTCAAATAAAGAGAGAAGATACGACACTGAACTCAGCACAAGTTGACGAGACCACGAGATCCATTATGCCTGCAGATTTATTTATTGACAATATTTTTATTGCATCTGAAGGTGGAATTGAAATGCAATCGGTGCCACAAGTAGAAGCTATTAAAGGCAATGGCTTGCGAGGGGATCGATATGCCGAAGGTACGGGATACTGGGCCGCGTTCGATATCTGTCAAGTCACGTTAATCGAAGGAGAGGATTTGGAGCAGGTCCAGGCAAAAACGGGTGTTCAAGTGATGGAGGGACAACACAGACGTAATCTAGTTACTCGAGGTGTTCGTCTCAGTGAGCTACTGGGAAAATGTTTTCAGGTTGGTGCAGCTATTTTGAAATATGATCGCCCTAGGCCCCCTTGCCGTTACATTGCGTCGATTACCGAACAGGGCATGACGAAGGCCCTTGCTGGAAAGGCTGGTATTTGTGCGCAAATTGTACGATCTGGTGTTATCCAGCGTGGCGATTGTATTGTAGTTCTGGAATCGGAACCCGATGAGGATGATTGACAGTACGTGTTCATTGCAACTTCCGAAATCATGAGTCAAATCTACTTGCTCTCGATCCAAGAAAACTCAGGCCGCATACGATCATATGAAATACGATCAGCTCGTAAGCGCAAATGTGTACCAATACGAAAACAATGACCACTGTTCTCGCCAATGATTTCCTGCCTGTCTTCGCGATACAGGAACCGTTCTTCCGTGAAAGACCCAATGGGGACGAGCCCTTCGATGAGTATTTCTTCAAGTTCAACAAAAAGCCCGAAATGCATGACGGCAATTACAACTGCATTGAATTCATCTCCTAGGCGATTTTCCATGTAGCGGACTTTTTTCCAATCGATGAATTCCCGCTCAGCATCAGCAGCACGTCGTTCGGTGAATGAGGTTTCATTTGCGAGCGTGGAAAGTTCGGAATATCGGTATGGCACACGTGTACGGTGTTGGGTGGAATTTATTGCATCGGTTGTACAATCATTATCCAATTGTGCAGTCAAAATACGGTGTATGAGTAAATCTGGATAGCGTCGAATCGGTGAAGTGAAGTGAGTGTAAACCTGTGTTGCGAGGGCAAAGTGACCACAGTTTAGTTCGCTATAGCGTGCCTGTCTGAGAGAACGTAACATGTGTAGGCTCAAGACTCGGTACTCGGGTTTCCCGTCAAGTTTAGTAATCAGATTTTGATATTGGCGAGGTGAAACACGGACCTTATTCTGAGCAATGTCGCCACGGTTGGTTTGCTTTGATCTATGGCGACGTCCTCTAGCATGACCGGAAGGTTTTGCGAGCAAATCTACTTCCAATGAGTATCCAAATGTTCGAAGTAGTCGTTCGAATATGGCAAGACGTTTCGGATCCGGGTATTCGTGGACTCGATACAGCGTCGGTACTTTTCGTTTGTTGAGGTATTGGGCAACAGCCCCATTGGCTGCCAACATGAATTCTTCAATAATACGATGTGCGTTATTCCTCTCGGTTCTCGATATACCTTGAACTAACCCTTCTTCATCGTATTCAATTATGGTATCGGGTAAGTCAAAGTCGATTGCCCCACGTCTTTTGCGTCGTCGGTTTAAAATTTTTGCAAGAGTTTCCATCTGCCGGAAGCGTTCGACTAGCGATTGATAACGTTTATTTTGCTTCTGATCTCCTCTGAGTAGTCTGTAAACATTTTCATAAGTCATGCGTTCAACACTACGAATAATGCCACGACAGAATTTGATATCAACGGTCTCACCTTTAGCGTCGATCTCCAGTAATGCTGAGATCACCAAACGGTCAACTCCCGGGTTTAACGAGCATATGTCGGTGGAAAGTTTGGCAGGCAACATTGGTACGACACGATCAGGAAAGTAGACACTAGTGCCACGATGTTGTGCTTCGTCATCGAGGGCAGTGCCTGGACGTACATAATGGCTGACGTCGGCAATATGGACCTGCAGAGAGAAGTTGCCGTTATCGAGTCGGTTTACCCAGACTGCATCGTCAAAGTCACGGGCTGATTCGCCATCAATTGTAACGATGTCAAGACTCCGAAAGTCTCGACGTGAGGCCTGCTCCTTAGCTGTGACAACATCATCAATCTGGTCAATTTCAGTTTCTACTTGTGACGAAAAACGGTGAGGTAAACGATACTTGCGGATTATAGTTTCGACATCAATCCCGAAATCTGTCGGCTGTCCGAGAATTTCAACAATTTGACCACGAGTTTGTTTCAGCCCTGTTGGCGGAGCTGTAATCGCAATGGTAACAACCCATCCATCGAGATCAGCCAGAGTTTTTACCTGTGAGAGGCTTGTGTTTTCAGGTTGCGTGGAGATGAGTTTTTTGAAGTCATCTTCATGATCGTTTAAAACCTGAATCTCTGCTCCTAAGCAGGTGTCATACGGTGTTATGCGACTTCCACGTTTGGCGTACCGAAAAATTCCAACTAAGTAGATTTTTTTTCGATTGATAACACGTTGGATAGATCCTTCTACTCGACCATCATGTCCAATACGACCTAGTCGTACTATGACTCGATCGAGATGCATGGCATGCAGAGTGGAGTCAGGGGAGATGAAGATGTCACCTTCCACGCCGGGTAATATTCGATCAGGTGTCACAAAACCATAGCCGGCGGGATTACGACTGAAGCGTCCGGCGACATACTCTATGCTTGTATTAGTAAGGCTATAGTGACCACGGCGAAACTCCACCAAATCACCACTGCGGACTAATTTTGCGAGTATCTTCGAGAGCGAAGAGCAGGCTTTACCTCTAACCCGTAATTCCCTCGCCAAGTGCTTAAAAGACGTCCGAGCATTACGCTGCCCTTTGATGTGTTTGAGGACACTTTGTTCGTCTATCATCTCAATTGTGAGTCATTAGCCATGGACTAATATTAAACAGGTGGTGACGTCACTGTTTACGTTGTCGTATGAGGAAGGCAACCAGTACAACTGTCACAATTGCGATACCCCAAAGTTGCCAGTGACGTAGTTGTTTCCCATCTGTATTGCTTCTTCCTGGAATTTGTGATTGGTCCACATGTTCCACAGTTTTTAACCAAAATTCCCATCGTGTAGAAAATAATTCACCGGTTGCCTCTGCCAAAGGACGTAGAAGGGCTATTTGTGGCTGTGTTCTATATCCGGCGGGAATCCATTTCACATTGAGATGAGCTGCCGGAACTTGAAATGCACTTTCGCGCTTGGGTGAAGTATTTGGGCGAGCTCCTGAAGGGTTATCTAGTTCGGTTGCATCCTGTGCAATGACGATATTGTGTTCATAGGGTTCATCGAAAAATGACGGAGTGGAGCTTTCGGCAATTCCCAATAGCCACGGTCCATGAAAGATTGCTGTGTAGTCATTTTTGTCAGGGTGTTTTTTTAGATCGGTTTTCAGGTTATAAGAAAGCCGAATTTCAGTTGCGGCCGTTATTAAATTTTTGATGTGAAGGTAGTTTCCGATAGTAATGACATCTTGAGACTCACCTTTTACGTTGATGTGTACGGATTTAGCCCACTTAGGTAATCTGACCGCGAGACGAATACTCGAACGGTGAGTTGGCGTAATCGACAGAATGATTTTGGCATCTTGCTGCAGCGATGAATTGGCGGTAATTTTTGTACCGGAGGAATTAAATGTCCCATCAACAGGTATGTCGTAATAGATAATTCCGTCGTCGAAATGAAATACGTTTCGTTCAATCTCAGGGAAAGTTCGCAGTCCATGCAGAGTGCAGCACCACCAGGCTCGCGTCATTTGCGATCCGATCCCTGTCTCACGTAATTTAATGTGTCCAAAGTCACCAGTTGAAAACTGGTTAACAGCGAATTCATTGAAGAGTGTTTTTTCAGCCTGGGCGAGATATTGCATGTTTCCTGTCTCACGCCAAAGCTCTAGGTTTAGACGAATCCAGTCGGCCTGAGAACATCCTTCATCCCTTTCAATGCTTGGAAGAAATGCTTCCGGGATGGCTCCCTGGATGAGAAGATTACCAGAGGTGATAATTTCCTGCCATATCTTTTCTGCTTGACGTAAATAGGCGGGGTTTTTCGTGATACGGCTTAGGTCAACTAGGCCACGCAGGCTGGTAAGTAAGCCATGACTGTGCTGACTTTTCCGGCGCTCTATCCGTTCGGCCATTTGTTCGGATAGCTTTAAATAACGAGTATCAGGGAGCAAGCGATAGAGAGCTGTTAATCCTTCTATGTTTTGCGTCCAGCAGACATATCCGACTGCAAACTTTCCATCGAGAAAAAATCGTTGCAGGGAAGGCGCATTAAATCGAGGCGACACTTCAACCAGGAACTCCCCAATTTTTTTTGCAGCTATCAAAGCAGGTTCATGTTTGGTGGCCTTGTAATATTCGAGTAGTCCGATCAACATGCGACCATTGCCCCACAGGCGTGCCATATCATTTTCAGTTGTTTCATTGACACCCATTGGGTCACCGAAGTGACCGTCTTGGTTTTGGTGCTGTAAAATTTGGGCCACTAGGGGGATGAGATCAGTGGTCAACTGTTTATTTCGATACGACGCGGCAGCAAGGGCGCCGATGTAGCGTCCAGAAAGATCTCCACTAAAATTGGTGAAGCGCCGTATGTTTTTAGGTATGACATCGGCTAGCAGGAAGTTCTCGCTGTAATGCGGCGGTTCCCCATTTAGTACACGCTCTAAAGTCAATTTAAAACGATCAGTTAGATCGCCAGCATATATTGGTCCCGATGCTATAAGGGAAACAACTAAACCGAAAATCAAGACTTTTAAATAGGTCGAAGCGCTCATTGTGTTGTTGGTGAGCCTAATAACTTAAGTTGCAAATTTATTCACGTTAGTCGATTGCGTCCGAAGAAATTACTTGTTAGTTTTTGCAGTATTCCTAGTGAGCCTAGTATTGCTAGCAAATTGGGGAATGCCATCAATCCATTCATAGTGTCAGCTAGGTTCCAAATCAATTGAAGGCTACCAGTCGCACCAAGATAGACAAACCCCACCCAGAGTAATCGGTATGGTAAAAGAACTTTTGTTCCAAGTAAATACATGGCTCCAGTTTCTCCATAATAAGCCCAACCGATTATGCTTGAAAAGGCAAATAAAATTAGGCCAATATTAACGATAAGCCCACCCCATTCACCAGGTAGCCCTTCTTGAAAAGCCATATAAGCGAGAGCTGTTCCTGTACTTCCGGATTCCCAGACGCCGGTTGTTAAGATCACCATTCCAGTCACAAAGCCCACGACCAAAGTGTCAATGAAAACGTCAAAGATTCCGTAACAGCCTTGGCGGACCGGATGATCGGTGACTGCTGAGCTGTGAACGATTGGGGCGCTGCCCAAGCCCGCTTCATTCGAAAACAATCCACGTGCCACTCCAAATCGGATGGACTGTGTGATGCCGACACCGACAAAACCTCCAACTGTAGATTGTCCTGCAAATGCTGAACGGATAACCAGCATGATGGCGGCTGGAATGTGGTTAATGTGTAAAGCTAGGATAGTGATTCCTCCGAGTAAATAGAGTAAGCACATGGCAGGAACAAGAATGCTGGCAACTTCCACAATACGTCGTAAACCACCGAGAACGACAAGTGCGGTCACCACACATAACACTAAGCCGGTCAACCAAGACGGAGAGCCAAAAGTATTTTGGGCTGCTATAGCAACTGAATTCGCCTGGACCATATTGCCGATTCCAAAAGCGGCCAATGCTACTAGTGCAGCGAATATTACACCAAGCCAACGGCAGTTCAGATTTTTCGCAAGGATGTACATCGCTCCACCTCGCATGATGCCTTGATCATCGCGTTCACGAAAACGTAGAGCGAGTGTAATCTCAGAGAATTTTGTTGCCATGCCGACGACACCAGAAAACAACATCCAGAAAAGTGCGCCGGGGCCTCCCAAGGAGATTGCGGTGGCTACACCGGCAATATTTCCTACGCCGACAGTGGAAGCTAATGATGTTGCCAGTGCGTGGAAAGGGCGAACGGTACCTTCGCCTATATTATCCGCGAAGATCTTTCCTAACACTTCACGTATCGCGAAACCGAATCGAACAAACTGAACCCCTTTTGTGGCGACACTTAATAGCAACCCTGTTCCAATCAACAGTAATAGCATCGGTCCGCCCCAGACGAGGGCATTGATTTTCTCATGAAGTAATTGAAGTTGATCCACCACAGGCCAGTCAACGGTAGTCAAATAGTCCGAGTTCTATATGTTGATAAGGTTCATCAATCAAACTCTAACCGATTATTGTGTAAAGAATCCTTAGTAGGCTGCTGTATTCTCTGCTGTCGGTTGTGCTGCTACGTGATTACCGGCTATCCAGGTCGATTCTAAACTTCGAGTATTGGAGATGTCTTCCCACGGGTTCTTGGTGAACACATTGAAATCTGCCCATTTGCCTGTGGAGAGAGTACCTACTTCATAGAGTCGTAGACAGCGTGCGGCAACCCCAGTTGCTGACTGAAGGATCTGATACGCTCCCAAGCCTGCTTTTGCCATAAGGTCCATTTCTACGTGCTCGAAATAGCCCTGAAAACGAGCAGGTGGACCAGAATCGGTACCAAACGCGATGGACACACCAGCGTCTGAAAGAATCTTAAGATTTTCGGACGCGATTTCCAGAGCTTTCTTGTATTGTTGGGCAGTTTTACTTTTTCGCATTTTGTTTTGTCGGGTTGGATCTTTAAGCTGCTCAAGAACACTGAGATTGGCTTCTTTCAAAAAAAATGGGTCGGAAAAAAACACAGGCTCACTTTCGTAGATGAAAGTGGAAACTTCGCGTGTCAAAGTCGGACAGAGACAAGTCTCTGTTTCGATCAGTCCGCGCGCAAATATATCATCGACCTTCTGATCACGCACACTGTGAGCTATGAAATCGACGTCTGATTGGATTAGTTCTTTTCCATCCTCTAGATAGTACAGATGTGCAGCAACTCTCTTACCTAGCTTGTGGCTCTCATTAATAACTGCCCGAAAGGTTTTTGGTGTCATCTTTCTAGTGGTGCCCAGATTGTCATCAACCCGAATCTTAATCCAGTCGACTCCCATCTTGCTGTTGGCCTCAACTTCAGTACGCACTTTCCGAGGTGTATTACCTGAGACGACGTTTCCCGCCACAAATATCCTGGCTCGGTCGAGCTCAGGAACATTTTGCGCGTCACGGATTTCTACTGCTTCCGGACCGTCTCCACCGAGACTATTGATAGTTGTTACCCCGTAACGCGCGTAGAGGTGAAGTTGATCAAGAATATTTTCTTTTGTGTAAACATTTTTGCCAGTATCAAGCCCTAAGGTCCCACCAACGTGTCCATGGGTATTAATAAAACCAGGTGTGATGAACTTTCCCTCAAGGTCAATTCTCTCAGCACCTTTTGGCAGCCGAAGTACTTCAAGTGATCCTAGTTGTTCGACTCGTCCATCACGGACGACCAAGGCCGCATTCTCGATTAAATTGCCGTCCCCAGCAAATATCGAAGCGCCAACAAAAACTTTCAACCCTGGTACAGGTGGGGTAGGGGGGGCGCTACTACAGCTGATCATGATTAGGTTGCACAAAAAAACAATTAGTGTTGCTGTCGGAACGATACCTTGCAGGGACATGATCAAATAACCTCCAGAGGGGCACAGTAACACATGCAGTATTTCTATTCAACGTCATTACAAATCATTTGATTCCGACGAAGTATTGTGTGTAGCTACAGCGATCACAGAGCTGTCATGGAGTAAGCATCTGTAGGATGTCTAGCTCTGGTAAATCGCGTGAGCGAGTTTCCAATGATGATTCAGTTTTCAATCCCGCAAAACACTCAGTCGTTCGATGGATTGGGCCTTTCCGGTTCTTGGGTCAATGCCCAGCACTACAGCAGAAAGTCTCACGTCACCAGTCGCTGGTTCAAATCGTGTCGGTGTCGCTTGAAGAAAACGATTAATAGAAGCTTCTCTATTCATTCCGATCACTGACTCATATGGGCCGGTCATGCCAACATCGGTTATGTATGCTGTTCCGCCAGGTAAAACTCGTTCATCGGCTGTCTGAATGTGGGTATGCGTGCCGACTATTGCTGAAACTCGGCCATCGAGGTGCCAACCTAGCGCAATTTTTTCGCTTGTTGCTTCGGCATGAAAATCGATAAACCGCACAAGTATGTCTTCGGAAATCTGATCTATTAATTGATTAGCTTTTTGAAATGGGCAGTCAATCAATGGCAGATGAACTCTCCCTTGCAGATTCATAATCGCGTAAGGGATTCCAGTAGTGGTATTTCCGGTGAAAATGCCGTGACCAGGGGTGTCTGCTGGATAGTTTGCTGGGCGTAGTATTTCGGCTTTACTGTCAAGATAAGGAAGAATTTCTTTTTTATCCCAGATATGATTTCCGGAGGTTAAAACCTCGACACCCGCACTAAATAAGCCATCAGCCAAGGTCGGAGTGACACCGAAACCAGCTGCACAATTCTCACAATTTGCAATGACGAGGTCAATGCTATGCTCGTCAATGACACGGTCAAGTTTCTCAACGACAACTCGACGGCCAACCTTGCCAACAATGTCTCCGATAAAGAGTATCTTCATGAAATTGCCCATTTACGTCGATTCTCAAGATGTACTAGAGAAATTACTATACAACTGTTTCCTCAGGGTCGATTAAAATCCACATTCCGGCGCTAACCAAGTAGTAACCGGCAGCGATTATCAATGGCAGCTCCCATGAACCATAAGACTCAACTAGGTTTCCAAAGACCATTGGTGCGGCTACTCCACCAATTTGCCCCAATGAATTCATCATCCCCGAAATGGTGCCGGCATGCTGACCCCCGATATCGACACAAGTTGCCCAGCAGACCGACAAGATAAGGTCCGAAGCTCCGAAACTAAGAGCCAGTGCAGCTATACCCATGATAGGGCTTTCCAATAACGCTGCTGCAACCAGCAAGGAAGCGGACACACATAGTCCGGTAATGGCTGGGATGCGACGTGCCCAGCGAAGTCTCATGCGGCGACTTATCGCATCGGTCCAAACACCGCCTAGCAGGTTCCCAAGTAGAGCAGCTACCCATGGTAAAGCCGCGTAGAATCCCAAATCGGATTGTGATATACCGCGTCCTTGCTGTAAATAGGTGGGCAACCAAGTCATGTAGAAGTAAACTCCAAAAGTGTATCCGGAATACATGACACACAATGCCCATATGTTACGACTAGTGAGTAGGCGTACCCAAGGGATGGTGGCGGCTCGATTTGTGGGAGTTCTTTCAGCTTGTATTTTGGCCAATTCAGACTTTTCAATTGACGGGTGTTCTTCTGCCGTATTGCGGTACCATCTCATCCAAAATATTGCCCAAATGATCCCGAGAAGAGCAAAAACCCAATAGACCGAGCGCCAGCCAATTTGGTGCATCAAATAAATGACTAGTCCGGGTGCCAAAGCACCACCTAGGCGACTGCCAATCATGATGACCGCTTGTGCTCTGCCGCGTTCACTTCGTGGAAACCAACGGGATAATGCCGATGTAGTACCAGGGAAAGCCCCTGCTTCACCGCATCCAAACAAGAAACGGATCAATAACAAGCTCGTATAATTCCAGGCAACTCCAGTTAGTGCTGTGAATATGGACCACCAAATTACAATACGCGTTAATAGGGTACGTGCCCCAAAACGATCGGCGAGATAGCCACCGGGAACTTCAAAAAGAACATACCCCAGTACGAATGCACTAAGGACATATCCCATTTCGGATAGAGATAGGTTTAGTTCGTTCGACATTGCAGAAGCAGTAGCTGCAATACAGACACGGTCAAGATAGGTTATGACCATTAATGCAAACATCGAGAGTAAAACTTTGTTGCGGACAAGCATTTACGAAAGGATACTACGTAGTCGTTTTATGATTTACTAGAAACGGACTACTATTTCTTAAAAAAGTATGGAGACAGATTCAATTTTCACTATTGGCTGCTTTGCCAGTTTCTTCCCAGAGAATCAGCAGCTCGAATTGCGTCAATAACCATCGTGGGTTTTACTTCGAACGGTTCGTTATGAATGGTTTCACCTTTCATTGTTGCGCGAGTGGCAATCTGACTAAGGGATTCACTGTCGATGTCGGCTAAGCCTACTTCTCCAAGTGTTATCGGTAAGCCGACCTGAGTAGAAAACCGGAGAACTTCTTCAATGTCTTGTTTGGGTTTATCTTCGAGAAGTAGCTGAACTAAAGTTCCGAAGGCCACTTTTTCCCCGTGATAATACGGATGTGTCCCAGATGCAACCGTCAACCCATTGTGGATAGCGTGGGCGGCAGCCAAGCCCGAAGATTCGAAACCTAATCCGGAGAGTAGCGTGTTAGCTTCGATTAATCGCTCAAGTTCAGGAGAGACTATACCGTCTTGAACAGCTTGTTTTGCAGCTACTCCATCTTCTAGGAGTGTTTTGTAACAGAGTTCAGCCAATGCAATGGCACTTTGTGTAGAGGTTCCGCCACGCATATTTGCAATATTGCCTTTTGCGCATGTCTTTGCCTCAAACATCGTGGCTAAAGCGTCTCCCATTCCAGCCACTAATAGACGTACAGGTCCTTGCGCTATCACGTACGTATCGACGAGGACCAAGTCTGGGTTTCGTGCGTAGAAACGGTACTCTTCGAAAACGCCCTGGTCATCGTAGATCACTGATAACGCACTACACGGGGCGTCACTGGAGGCAACGGTTGGGCAATTAACAACAGGCAAAAAAAGGTCCGAAGCTACGGCTCGTGCGGTGTCTAAAACCTTACCTCCACCTGCGCCGATGACAACACGAGCATTTACCTTGGATGCTGCCGTCTTGACCCGTTCAATTTCTTGATTTGAGCATTCTCCACCGAACGATACCACGTTAAATTTGATTCCTGCATTTCCGAATGTTTCATCCCAGACATCAGTTAGAAAACTCTCCGCGGAGTGTCCAGCCAAGATTAGTGCTGGACCTGCTAAATCCAGTTTTTTCATTTCATTACCGAGTTCACGGGTAGCATGCTTTCCCTGGGTGTAACGACTTGGGGATGAGAAAACAGACAACATAATAAGAACTCCTGTAACTATGGAAGTTAATCGTCGGGTAATTGCAAAGTCAATAGTGCGGCAGCGCAGTGAGTACACCACGCCAAAGGTAAAACATTCAAAGACTGAACCGATTAGAGTTTAGATGCTTTTTACACTTGATTCAAGGCTATAGTAGAGGATAAGTCTTATGGCGTTTACTTCTATTCCTGAAGCGGTGGGTGATCTGCGTAATGGACGCATGATCGTAGTCGTTGATGATGAAGACCGTGAAAACGAAGGGGACTTGACGATAGCGGCTGAAAGTATTACTCCAGACGTCATTAATTTCATGGCTACGTACGGACGTGGGTTGATCTGTGTAGCATTAACCGGCGAACGGCTTGACCATCTTCAAATCCCGTTAATGACCGATCATAACAACGCGCTATTGGGAACCGCTTTTTGTGAAATGGTTGATGCTGCTGAGGGTGTAACAACTGGCATTTCGGCTGCAGATAGAGCTCACACCATCCAAACGATTATAGATCCGAGCACTGGGGTGTCAGATCTAGTACGCCCGGGACACGTTCCACCACTGCGAGCTGCAAAAGGGGGAGTGCTTGTTCGTGCTGGGCAAACTGAAGCGGCAGTAGATCTGACTCGGTTAGCAGGGCTTATCCCCGCCGGTGTTATTTGTGAAATCATGAACGAAGATGGAACCATGGCTCGGGTGCCACAGCTAACTGATTTCTGTTTAGAGCACAGTCTCAAGATGGTTACTGTGGCTGATTTGATCCGGTATCGACTTGAAAACGAACGGTATGTGCAGAGATTCGCTGAGGGTATTGTTGAGACACCATTCGGAGAATTTCGTACGATTGCTTACCGTAGTGAGATAGATAAAGAAGTTCACATCGCACTAGTTAAGGGCGATGTGGCCGATAAAAAATCAGTTCTAGTGCGCATGCATGCAAAAAACACAATGGGGGATATTTTTCTGTCCTCTGATTATCCATCGCAGCGACTAATTGAAAACTGTTTAGCGTTAATCGCACAGGAGGGAAGTGGTGTCTTTGTGTACTTACACCACACAGGGCTGGGTTTTGACCTAGAAGAATTATCCGGCAATTTGAGGCAAATTGTCAGTCGTCCTAAAATGCCAATTTCGAGTCGTGAATCGAACCGGCATCACATGCAATACGAATCTGGTATAGGTGCACAAATTCTTTCAGATTTAGGTTTGTCGACTATTCGGCTACTAACAAATTGGCCTCGTAAAGTTGTAGCACTGGAAGGGTTTGGAATCCGCATTGTAGAGCAGGTTCGAGTACATACAGACCAGCCTGCTTTCACCGAGGAAGCTTGAATGGCTGTATCGACTAAAGCTTTTGTGTTGTTTTTGGCAACATCGTGGACATGCAGAAACCGCTCAACACCTAAGTGGCGTGGAGAGCGCACATACTTTTAACTACTGGTTAACAACAGGCAACTTGATTGAACGAGAAGAGATCCAATAACCTGCGACAGGTTATTATCCTCAATGGTCTTACCGGTACGGCCAAATGCAAATTATTGAACATTTTTTGATGGCTTTCGCCGGCTACGCGTGGGGCCCGTGGCTTCTGATATTGCTTATTGGTGGTGGATTTTTCTTTCTCCTTTATTCTCGTTTTTTACCATTTCGATATTTTGGCCATGCCGTTGATGTTATTCGTGGAAAGTTCGATGATCCCAACGATGAAGGTGAGGTTACCCACTTTCAAGCTCTTTCCAGTGCTTTGGCAGGAACAATTGGGCTTGGCAATATTGGTGGTGTTGCGATCGCGATTCAAACAGGTGGTCCTGGGGCTATTTTTTGGATGTGGATCAGTGCGATAGTCGGCGTTGCAACTAAGTTTTTCACGTGTGGTTTGGCCATCATGTATCGTGGGCCAGACAGTCAAGGGCACCTTCAGGGTGGTCCGATGTACATGGTTGTGCACGGTCTTGGCGAGAAATGGCGACCCCTCGCCAACTTTTTCTGTATTGCATGCATGATTGGATCCGCCCCGGTTTTTCAGGTCAATCAATTGGTGCAAATTTTGCGAGAGATTGCATTACCCGCAGAATACCTAGCAGCCGGTGATGCGACGGTGTTTAATTTCATTTGTGGCCTTATAGTTGCGGCGATTGTTGCTTCGGTAGTCTTGGGTGGTATTCAGAGAATTGCAGCCGTTGCCTCTCGAATTGTCCCATTTATGGTTGCTCTGTATGTTGCTGCAGCCGGGTGGATCTTACTTTCACATTGGGTCGATATTCCTAATTACTTTGGGATGATTATCAGTGACGCTTTCACAGGTAGAGCTGTTGCCGGTGGTGCTATCGGGTTAGTGATTGTGACCGGGATTCGTCGCGCAGCATTTTCAAACGAAGCAGGTATTGGTACTGAGGCATTAGCTCACGGTGCTGCAAAGACCAATGAACCAACTCGCGAGGGGTTAGTGGCTATGATGGGGCCGATAGTGGACACGTTGGTTATTTGCACGAGCACAGCTGTTATTATTCTCAGCGCGGGCACTTGGCAAAATAATGATTTGAACGGTGTTACGCTTACCGCTCAAGCCTTCGAGTACAATCTTCCTGGGGTCGGTGCATGGCTGTTAGTACTTTGTGTGCTCTTTTTTAGTACGAGCACAATGTTTTCATTTTCGTATTACGGTACAAAATCGTTGGGGTTTTTAATTGGGGCCGAGTATCAGTACTTGTATAACTATCTTTACGTATTTTCCATTATCGCAGGGGCGATGGCCTCGATTGATTCCGTGGTTAATTTGATTGACGGTATGTTTGCTTTGATGGCAATTCCCACGATGGTTTCTTCTCTTTGGCTGGCGCCACGACTAATGCCGGTAGTGCGAGAGTACTTTCGAGAACATAAGTTGCGGAACGCTAGTGCGTGAGTCCATTTTTTAATCGACAATTGCGGTCCCCCAAGGGTTGTCAATGACGATTTTCCAACTACCGTTCATTTGGCGGCGGACAACATCAATAGCCGACCCTTTTATTCGAAGAATCTTACCATCTGAATGTTCTCCGGTAATTTCCCATTTGGAATAATTGCAGCCGATATCACCGGTGACAATAGTTTTGACATTAACCAGAGTCAATTGCGCTTTCATCGTAAAAAAAGTCTCAAAAGCATTCCGTAGGTTTTCTTCACCGGTACTAGTGTTACCGGATTTGTCAATTGAAATCGCATCGGGTTCGTAATGGGTGAGGACCCCATCAATATCGCCAGCATTAAATCGGTCGATAAGTTCATTTAGCATTGCTTGTGGTGTGGTAGTAGGCATCATATGTTTCTCTGCCAGTTTCAGTTGTTAAATTATACAGTTGATAACATTAAATCTATGTATAAGCTGTGCATCGAAAACCAGTAACTTCAGTGTACGGCTGCACTTCGTAGAATCCTCTTTAGTCCTACATTTTAGTGCCAAACCATGTTTGTGCAGTTGATAATAGGCATAACGGTGTGACGTTTTAGCGCAGCATGAGATGAGATGTGATTTAAGGAGAGTTACATGAATAGATTTATCCTCTTATTGATACTGTTCTGTCTTCAACTGGACGCAGGAAACAAGAAGATCCTTGTTGTGAATAGATCTGAGGCTGTTGTTGCCGATTGGGCGAAAAATGCTCCGAATGCTGAACTGGTTCGAGTGACACCTGAGACGGTGATGGATCATATTGCCGATGCCGATGGATTCGTCGGAAATATTAAACCGAAACATGTGCGCGCAGGTAAGAATTTGAAGTGGGTTCAAATACTTAGTGCTGGTGCGGAGAAGGTATTGCACCTCTCTGGTGGTACCGATTTACGTGATAGCTCCATCGTGTTGACTAACAATCAAATCGTACAGGGTCCTGAGATTGCCGACCATGCGATGGCTATGCTGCTTGCCTTCACGCGTGACATTCCGAGTTTCATAGGTGATCGCCAGCGTGGTACCTGGACACGGCGCACTGAAAAACTGATTGAATTGCACGGCAAGACAGCCATTGTGATTGGGGTTGGTGGCATAGGGATGCAGATTGCGCAGCGTGCGTGGGCGTTCGGGATGTATGTCATCGGAATCGATCCTGATGATGTCCCCTTTTCTCCTTTTATCAAGTACGTCGTGAAACCAGATCGTCTTGACGAAGTTCTTCCTGAAGGAGATGTGGTATTTATGGCTGCCCCACACACCCCAGAAAGCCATAAGATGATCGGATCTAAACAATTTGAATTGATGAAAAAGGGTTCGTATTTTATTGCTGTGAGTCGTGGTGGGACGTATGACCTCAACTCTTTAGTGAAAGCCTTAGATAGCCAAAAGCTTACTGCTGCGGGAGTGGATGTGACGGATCCGGAACCATTGCCTGCAGGTCATGCGTTGTGGCAATTCGATAATGTTATTGTCACTCCTCACATTGCTGGGCGTTCCGATCAAGATCGTTCGAGAATGTTTGGCATAGTACGAGATAATATTCGACGGTTCTCTGAAGGTAAACCCCTCCTGAATGTGGTGGATAAGAAAAAAGGATACTAGTTTTAATCGACTGTTAGCTAACGTACTGCGACGCAATGCAAGACTCCAAAAAATTTTATGTCAGTAATTTTGGGTGTCGTGCGACACAATCTGATGGTGCTGGCATAGAGGCCGAGCTACTTAGTAGAGGTCTTTCGCAAGGAAAGACAGCCGTAACGTCTGATGTTGTTGTTGTGAACACGTGCACTGTTACTGAGCAGGCTGACCAAGATGCGAGAAAAATAATTCGTCGCATTCATAGAGAGAACCCACAAGCGGAAATTCTAGTCACTGGCTGTTATGCCCAACGTCAACCGACTGAAGTGGCCGCAATGGAAGGAGTCAAGTGGGTTGTCGGTAATTCTCACAAGAGTACCGTTGGAGAGATTATTGCTCCTCAACTGGTTAACATTCTTGGGAACGCCAATTCGCAGCATTCTTCGTATCATGGTGAAATTCATGCTGGTGGAATACTAGTAAGTGAAGACTTCGAAAAAGTCTCGGAACTTTCGACAAGGGTGATTGCAGCCTCCTTCGATCGCAGTCGTCCAAATCTGAAAATTCAAGATGGTTGCAATAATCGATGCCGTTTTTGCATCATTCCTTCTGTGCGTGGAGGTAGCCGAAGTGCATCCATGAGTAGTGTTCTTCACAGTATTCGCCAACTATCGAGACGTTACCCAGAAGTGGTACTAACAGGCATCAATTTGGGTCGATGGGGGCGTGATCTAGAAGGGCGCCCGCGATTGGTTTCATTGTTGCGGCGCATTTTAGCAGAGACCCCAACCCGAAAGATTCGTCTTAGTTCCGTAGAACCAATGGACTGGACAGATGAATTGTTGTTGCTGATGGCCTCTACTCATCGCATTGCGAAACACGTGCACATCCCAATGCAATCGGGATCTGATGAGGTTTTAAAATCGATGGGGCGACGATATCGCACGCGACACTATCGAAATCGAGTCATGCGCGCACGACAGTTGATGTCAACGGCCGCCATTGGTGCGGATGTAATGGTGGGGTTCCCAGGTGAAACCGACAAGGATTTCAACAAAACGAAACAGCTAATATCCGATCTTCCGTTCACTTACTTACACGTGTTTGCCTACTCCAAGCGTCCCGGCACTGAAGCGTGTAGGATGCAGGATGAGGTCAGCCCAGAAAAGAAAAAAGAACGTAGTCGTATATTGAGAGAGTTAGCACTTAAAAAAAATTTGGAGTTTCGCCAGTCACTTATCGGAAAAAGTTTCGCAGCGATTACATTGAATCAAACGAATGGGGCTAGCGCTGCGGCTATGACCGATAATTACGTACCTGTTCAGTTGAAGTTCGCAGGAGAGAAGGATATTCGTTTAATAAACGTCGAAGTGCTATCAGCTACAGCGGAATGTACGCTAGCACTAGAATTAGATGCTTTTGATCGAGTCAAATAAGAATTGTATGTCATTACACCTGGGTCGTTGAAGTTTTAGTTTGTTTAGTGAGGATGCTAAACATGGTTGTCAGTTCGGATAAAAATCTCATTATTCCGGTTAATTCTAGTCATCCGGACTGGTTGGCATTACGGCGAGCAGGTGCTGCGATTAAGAGAGGGAAGATTGTTGCTATACCAACCGACACCGTATACGGTTTGGCCGCAGATCCATTCAACGAGATTGCAGTTCGGCAACTTTTCTCGATAAAAAAGCGTCCTACGTTAAATCCCATCTTGGTGTTAATTGAATCCTATAAACAGGTTGAACTCCTGGCAAAAAATCTACCCAAATCGCTGGACCGAATTGCAGCAAGGTTTTGGCCCGGACCTCTGACAGTTATTCTTTCGGCAAAAGATACAGTACCGTGTAGTGTCAGTGCTGGAACAGGGACCATTGCCCTTCGAGTGCCAGCTTCAAAGGTGGTTCGGCACTTAATTAGATCTTCCGGATGTCCGCTGACTGGCACTAGTGCTAATCTTTCTGGCAAACGTGTTGCTGAAACAGCCGCTGAGGTGCACCGCCAATTCGGCAAACAAGTCTATTGTGTCTTGGATGGTGGACGCGCAAGAAGCCGGCGACCATCGACGATCCTGGATTTGACGGGTCGACGGCCGTCTATTGTGCGCGAAGGAGTGCTTTCTAGCGTAGCGCTGGAGGAATATCTGTGAACCTACGTGCAATTAGTGTTCGTCGGTTACGGTGGGTTCGTATGTCAGCGCTGCTGTGTCTTCTGGGGGTGATGATTTACTTTGGAATTGTTTTTACTGAAGTTTTCAGACATGCCCATAGTGATGAAGCCCAGATGGCAGATGTCATTGTCGTACTCGGAGCAGCACAATATCACGGTCGCCCCTCCCCAATTTTGCGAGCTCGTCTTGATCATGCACTTCAGTTGTACCGTGATGGCTTGGCTCCTCGCTTGATCACCACTGGCGGCCAGGGAAAGGGCGCACAATTTACGGAGGGTGATGTCAGTAAAAGATATCTTTCGGAGCATGGTGTGCCAGCGGAACACATAATCGCTGAGCAGCAAGGCCAATCGACTATGCAGAGTGTTGTAGGTGTTTCTGCGATCATGGCCCGGATGAATCTTAGTTCATGTATTGTAGTCAGTGACGGATATCACATCCACCGCATCAAAAAGATGTTAGAGAAACAAGGTGTGAGGGTATATGGTTCTCCTCGGACTCCCGGTGATGACAGTCCGTGGGTTCGAGGGCAGTATTACATTCGTGAAACGGTGGGTTACATCTTATGGCGTTTGGGGTTAAGCGCGTAGTACTCCGGAGATCGACTAGGTGTGTTCTCTGAATTAATTTATTTCTTCAAGGGGGCGCCGGTAAATGACAAACTAGCATTAATCTTCGACTGCCCAATTTTTTTTCGTGGTAGCTCAACTGAAATATGTTCATGAATCGGTTGTCGTTCATTGTTGTCTTCCACATTTAGTCGGCGTATGCGTGCAGTAATCGCCTGGGAGGATTCATCCGCCTTGAAGCGTCTAAACAGCATTTCTTCACGAGTTGCATTTTTTGAATCCCCTAGACCTCTGTAGCAAAGCATACGCGTGTAGTGCATTTGTAAATCTTCCGGATCTATGCGCGCTACTCGGTCTAATATTTCGAGTGCGTTCTCGTACTGGCGTTTTCGGAAAAGAATCTGAGCTATTTCGTTCAGCACCACACGGTCACGTGGATATCTACTCTCTACTTCATACAAGGAGGCTAGTGCGCCATCGTAGTCACCCTCGACTCGCTGTACTTTGGCATAAAAGAAATGAGATCGGCTCAAATTTTTATCGAGATTGAGTGCTTGCTCGATGAATGATTTAGCTTTTACGGTTTGACCTTCTTGCAATAATGCCCGGGCAACATTAAGCCATCCGTCCGGAAAATCGGGAAAGCCTTCGATAACCTTTTGAAATGCATATTCCGCCCCTTTTAGGTCACCTTGCCGTAAAAGTCCTATTCCATAGTCATTCCAGCGTTCATAGTTGTCACGAGTAGCTTTAGTTACCCATTCAGATTTTCTTTTTCCGATAGAAATCTCGACTTCATTCTTTGCCAAGATGACTATGGGTAATGTCGGAATATGGTCCTTGATTGCTCCGGCAACATTTTCAGGAATATTTTTCGACATAAAGGTAAATTGTCGGTCATCGAAATCTTTTCCGAACATAGCCTTATTGGTGGAATCTGGTCGTCCCGAGTAGGCAAATTGTGTGTAGTAGTGAGAAAATTTTCGATGGTTGACTTTTGCGGTGAGACGAATTGGGCTACGCGCGTCAGTTGGTATTGTCATACGGAAGTGAGCCGTATCGGCGGCTCCTGGAGGAATCAACTGCGCATAGAGCAGACTCCGAGCATGAAACGCATTTCGTTTGTTAATTGGGTTGCCATGCTCGTCAAGTAAAAATGATCTATAAAAGTGTGCACCAGGTTCCACCGCACCTCGACCATTATCCGCAACTTTGCCGCTCCAAAAGATGATTCTCCCCGTTGCATCAACCGCTTTCAATTCCAGCCAAACATCGAATGCATCGACAGTTCCACCAGGGAAAAAGTGACCAACTTTGTGAGTCCGAACAACGACATCAATCTTAACTTTTGATCCGGGTGTTACCACTACAGGAGTTTGGTCAATTGGTGCTGCCATCTGGCCGATTTCCCGTAGAACAGAGGTTTGTACGCTGTTGTCTGCCTCTTCACCTACGGCAAAACCAGTCGCAAGCATTGGCGAGACATTTGTTCGTCTTTGCATTGCAATACTGCTTTGATCTTCTCTGACTGGTGCGATTGCAAAGATATCAACACTAACTATGTCGTTTTGGAGGAAGTCTTTCACAACCGCAAGTTGTTTGTGGTCACGGTTGACATACGGTACGGCTGTATTTGCAGCGGGAAACCGATGTGAATGGACGAAACCATCAACATTGCCCGGGTCATCTGAAGCAACTAACGGCATATGACAATCGTTGCAGTCTGAGGGTTGTTCAGGATAGTAGAAAGAACGTGCCCCAAAACCTGACACACCACTCGCTTGCCAAGAATCGTACTCGTTAAATCCACGCAGCCAACGGTAATTGTTGACAGGAAGATCAAGATGAACCTTGTGGCAAGATGAGCAAAATTCTGATCGGTCAAGACGCATAAATGGTTTCATGAATGCATTTCGATGTGCCGCTGGAGCGGTATTTACAACGTAGTTGTGAAGAGAGCGAATAAGCCAGTTATCGCTCGCTCCCAGCTCATGCAGAGGAGGATACGTCATTGTAAAACCGCCATTGCCCATTGTGTCGGGTACATGTGTTATTGAATGGCATGACATGCAACCGAGCCCCGCCTGTGCTTCTGGAGTATCGATTTGATCTTTTACGGGGGTATCGAATCGTCCATTGAAAAACATCGCGTGATCGTGGCAACCCGCACACCATTTGGACGCTTCGACCCCTGCAGTTTCTTGCATGTACTCGATTGACTTACGGTAAAACTGGTTATTAAAGGAAGAAAAGTGGTGCATGGAGCTATTCCACTGGTCGTAGATGTCTTTGTGGCAATCACCGCAAACCTTTGAATCCATAAAGAAATCCGATGGAATCAGCTCGCCAGTATTGGTCACCGATGAAGACGGAAAGAATGGGCTGCTTTTCCCTCCTCCTTCATAATCCATGCTGAGTGGAGCGTTAACCGGGTTAATGATACGGTCGTGGGCGCGTGGAAACCATTCCAGGCGCACCCAGCTTAAGGCAGGTAGCCCAAGTGCAAGCACTAGTGCGACGCACAGAGAGCGAGCAAACCTTGGGTGTTTTTTCCATGCCCAAAAGGTAATTAAAACTGCACCAACAAAGCCGAATACAATATGTGTTATTAGAATGGAGCGATTAGGTAGGGTTGCCCCCACGATGCAAAGTATTAGGCCGAAAATTGCTGCCAGTGATATGTTTACGAGGGCTATGCGTCCCGTACTACGGAAATCATTGAAAACCTTTTCTCGTGCGATCCAAAACAAGATGACCAGTGAAAAACCTAAACCTATATGTACTACAACACTTGCTAAATAGAAAAGATTCGCTTCAGGGAAAGCCCAAATCCATCCTGAACTCAATACGAGGACGATAAAGCTGACCGCAATCAGAACTGATTTACTCATTGTTTTGTAGTGGTCGAATCAATCGCAGGGCAGGCCGTCGATTGTATTTTCTCAGATATTCCTTATGGCGATTATCATCGGGATAGCTTTCTCGTGGTCCGTATGGGTAAGCTGACATAGCGTGAAATGGAAGTGGTTCAACGCTATTGCCGTGAGCAGTGTTGGCCTCATTCTCTTTAGCCCAGCCATCCACCATTAGTAGGAAGTCTCGTCGGTTTCCTGAATGTAAGACAGGTAAAGATTCGACATTGAATCGGAGATCAATTTGATCACCCGATCCGAGAATTACGAAACGATCGTCGACCTCGGTCAACAATTCGCGTACGTCACCATATCTCGTATAGTAGCCAGGTGTTGGGTTCCAGAGGGTTGTTGGACTTGCCGAGGAATAGATATAGCGTTCTGGTTGAAGTCGACCCGGGTGTATCACTACCTTCGAGAAGCCATGAAAATCAATCGTGGCGGTATTGGGCAGTAGTTCGGTGACCTGCACTTTACTCTTACTCTGTGGTGATTTTTTGTTTAGCGCAACGAAAATCTCATCCCAGTAAACTGTCATGTTCGATGAAATACGAACCTGGCGTGATTCAGATAGGAATTTTCCCGTTAAATCAATGGCGATTGTTCGAGGACTGCCGGCCGGTAGCCCTACATCCGAATCAACTACTCTCCAACGTCCAGTCGAATCTTTCACTTCAAGAATCGGCATTTGCAGTTGGTTCTGTTTACTCTGCGAGCTTGCCACAATATGGCTCGCATCGACCCAGTCAACCCAGCCGTGCAGAAACAACATATATTCTCCGTGTAGATCAGAAAAATCAAGCGTTAAAGAATGCAGCTCTGCTCGGTTAGTGAAGTCACGGTGAAACTTATCGACATAACGAGCATCCCTCTTTGTCACCAGTTCAAGGACATCATTCCCATGTTTGTCATGTGCACTGATGGGATAGATGCGATCAGTTACTTCGTAGAGTTGAAATACTGGAAATGGGGGTAGTTTGAATTTTTCACTGGTGAAAATGTCCAGGTGTTTTGGATGATCGACGGCAATGAGTTTGACCTGATCAAGATAAGCAACCTCACGTAATTCCTCTGTTATACGGATGTTGTAAAGTCCGTCACGTGGTTTTAGCTTCTCTCCACTTATCCATAAATATTCATCGTGATCAGCAGTGAGAAATTGCCCATTACCGATTCCAGCTCCTAAGGGTGCAACTCCGAGAATTTCACTGATGAATTCGAACTCTTGGCCGTTCCAACTGTAAACCATTGGACAAGATCCAGACAGTCGAGGTTTTTCCTCGAAGCGATATATTGAATTAATTGATTGTCCAGGTTCATTTTGAATTAAGCCATTCGGCCACGTGATACGAATTGTGTCTATCTGTTTAGCGGACCCTAACCCAACCGTGATTGGATGTCCCGCGTAGACATCTTTTCGGTAGAATCCTCCAGCCTTGACTTCGATCCGTGCCCCCTCCAGAAGTTTGTTATTTTTTACGCCATGGAAAGCAAGATTTACCCATGCATTACTCGTATCAGTTTTGTTGCGTAGGTAGTGGATCTTTCCTGAGTTTTCAACGACGACTAAATCTATTCGACCATCCGAATTAAAATCGGATGCGGCGGTGAAAGCAATATTGGAAGGGAGTCCGATCGTCGGAATGAGTTTAAACTGAAAATGGCCGAGATTGCTTATTACGCTTGAGTTGGAAACTGCATCAAGAATACCTCGATTTTGCCAGTCCGCCCAAGATCCTATGGATGGAAGCGTGATTCCTGTCTGCAAGCGACCATTCACATTTTCTAAAACAAGCGTACTGATTCTGTTAGTGATTGTTACATCCAAAAAACCATCGTGGTTGACGTCAACAACCTTCATGCGGACTGGCTGCTTGCCTCGAGACGAACGGTCCAATATTTCGCTGCGAAAACGACCGAGTTTGAGGTCTTCATAAACGACAATTTTGTCCTTGTAGACGGCGACGATGTTGGAGCTATTGTTTTCCCATAACTCAAGTCCAATTGCGTTGAGGCCTACCCCTTGAACAAACGGAAACGTTTCAGAAACGTTGGCGAAGGTGCCATCACCATTGTTGCGTAGCAGGACCTGATTGATGCCGATTGCCATCAAGTCAAGATCATAGTCGTGATCATAATCAACCCAGAGACACGAGCTAAAATTTCCATCAGCAATCATGTAAGGTCTCCCAAAAACAGGAGATGTTTCTGCTGACAGAGATAAAAGTCTTAGACCGGTTGCGCCGGCTAAGCAGAGTTCGGAATTGCCATCATTGTTTGAGTCGCCAGCTGCAACGTGATTCACACTGTCCACTAGTATTTCGATTGCTTCACGATTAGGCTCAGTGAGCAGAAGACTTCGATTTGACCAGACCATGATTTGTGGCGGTGTTGTAGACCCGGTGGGGCGAAGAAGGACTCCTAATGGAGTGGTGTTCAACTCATGGGAGTCCCCCATTGCTCCGAACTGAATAGCTGTCGCTTGTTCTGTCGGTACATGTGGTGGCTGTGGATCATATAGTTCAGAATAAAAACTCCAATTGATGTCTTCATTGACCGCAGAATTTTGAGTTAAAGCCTTAATTCTTTCAAAATGTGATAAATGTTTTTTTGCGCGATTTAATTCGGTGCGGCGGAGAGTGTTGTAAAGCTGAAAATGAGGCGCAGCCAGATCTGGACCAAATTGGATGGCATGCTCAAAAGAGATTATGGCTTGTTTGAAGTCACCTTTTAATTTGTGCAGGACACCTAGGTTGTAATGTGTTTTAGGGTCGGTAGGTACGAGTTCTACCATATGAGTCAACTCACGAAGAGCACGCTCTACTTCATTACGTTTCTTGAATTCCACTCCTAGGTTGAAGTAGGTGTGGGGGAGTTTAGGGTTGAGTATGCGTGCACGTTCAATTTCACGAATACCCTCGTCGACTTGTCCAGAACGTAACAACGCTAGTCCATAGTTAAGACGATCTTGTGCGGAGTGAGGAGCGATCTCCGCGGCTTGTCGCAGCACACTAACTGCCTGAGTCTGAGTCCCAGGGTTTTCGTACATTGCCTTACCAAGATTGCGTAATTCCTGAAGTTTTTGTGCAGTGGCAGGCGTTATTTCTAATACGGAAGGGGAAACACTAAATATTGCAACAAGGCCCAACGCGAATACACCAGAGGATCCTAAAAAATACCGGAAATTCATGATCGTAGAACTTTAGAGTAATCAGTCAGAAGAATCTAACCCTAATTGATAACCTACAGCAGAAACATGTCTACGAACAAAGGCAAGATGTAGTTCGTTCAGGTCTATATCAATTCATTTGTCTCTCAGTCGACCCTATTTGTTAATCATTTCGTCCAGGTTCATTATTTGGCTGGCGACCATGGTGAGTGCTGCTG